>Ga0209792_1000019_pt1 | contig 388358 bp, 335 predicted proteins | sample EBPBio142005_DNA_FD_185860 | JGI IMG/M metagenome (GOLD analysis project Ga0209792, IMG submission 185860) | Wastewater treatment Type I Accumulibacter community from EBPR Bioreactor in Madison, WI, USA - Reactor 1_6/14/2005_ DNA (SPAdes)... | ecosystem: Engineered > Bioreactor > EBPR >...
CCGGCGACCCCGACCGCGCCCGCGCCCGCCACGGTCGCCGAGGCGGCCTCGCCCGACGCCCCGACCCGGACGGTGCCGACCGAGCTGCCGCCGCCGGTGCTGCGTTGGGAGGAGATCGCGATCTCGCTGGCGCCGGTGGTCCCGGCCAAGGGCACGAAGCCCGCCGCGGCGAAGGCCCCGGCCCCGGCCCCGACGGCCGCGGCCGCGCCGGCGCCGGCGGTGGTCGACCCCATTTCCGCCGGCCGGCTGCGGATCGACCCCGCGTTCGCCCTGCGCCTGCGCGAGGCGCTCGGCGACGGCACGACCCTGATCGTCACCGACGACCCGCTGCGCCGGACCGCGCCCGCCCCCGCGCCGCCGCCCAAACCGGCGTCGCCCCCGGCGCCGCCCGTGACGCCGATCACACCATCGAACATTCGCCCCCCGACATCGGCGTGAAACCCCCTTGGTTTCACGTTTTTCTACGGTGCGATCTGCATCCTCCGGCGAATGCGCCCCGCCTTCGCCGCCCTCACCGCCGCCTTCGCCCTCGCCTGCTGCACCCTGCCCGCCTCGGCCGACAGCGCCGGCGGCGGCACGCCGTTGCTCGGGCAACTGCAGCGGATGGCCCCGGACGCCGACCCGCAGGTGCTCGCACTCGCGCTGGAGTCGGCCCAGTGCGCCGCGGCCTCCGGCTCGATCGCGCCGCCGAAGCGGCTGGCGGTGATCGACTACTCGCGGCCGTCCACCGAACGCCGGCTGTGGGTGTTCGACCTGGCGTCGCCGCGGCTGCTCTACAGCGAATACGTCGCCCACGGCCGCGCCAGCGGCGAGAACCTGGCGACCGCCTTCTCCAATCTCGACAGCAGCCACCAGTCCAGCCTCGGCCTGTTCGCCACCGGCGAGACCTACACCGGCCACAACGGCCTGTCGCTGCGGATGGACGGGCTGGAGCCCGGCTTCAACGACCGCGCCCGCGACCGTGCCATCGTCATGCACGGCGCCGCCTACGTGGACCCGGCGATGGCCCAGCGCCAGGGCCGGCTCGGCCGCAGCTTCGGCTGCCCCGCGGTGCGCCAGGCGGTCGCCCCGGCGATGATCGACGCGCTCAAGGACGGCCAGCTCGTGTTCGCCTACTACCCCGACCAGCGCTGGCTGACCCAGTCGAGGTTCTTCCGCTGCCACGCCAACGTCGCCGCGAACGCGATGCCGCTGCGCGCCGGCGGCTCGCGCTGAGGCCGGCTCAGGCCAACAGCCACAGCCCCGCCGCGAACGCGGCCACGATCAGCAGCACGCCGGGCAGCACCCGCAGCAGGAACCCGCGCCCACCGCGCAGCCAGGCCATCAGCAGCTTGCTGCACGAGTTCGTCGCCAGCGCCACGAACACCGGCCAGCCGGTGTCGGCCGCGTGCAGCATGCCGCCGGCGTTCAACTGCGCCACCGAGGCCGCGGCCGCGTGCAGGTCGGCGAAGCCCGACAGCCCGGCCGCGACGGTGACCCCGGCGTCGCCCAGCCAGCGCTGCACGCCGGCGGAGAACAGCAGGATCGCGCTGACGATCGCCGCGAACAGCAGCGCCTGGCGCGGCTCGAACGGCCTGCCCGGCGCGACCGGCTGGTCGTTCAGCGCGCCGTAGGACCCGCGCCAGCGCGCCACCAGCGCCACCAGCAGCGCCATCGCCCCCGACAGCGCCAGCGGCCAGGCCAGCCGCACCAGCATTGGCGGCGACAGTGCGGCCACGACCGCGGTCAGCACCACCACCGTGGCGACGTTGGAGAACAGCGCACCGGCCGCGCACTGCGCCTGCAGCGCCGGCGCCGCGCGGCTGCGGTCGCCCATCGCGGCGATGGTCGCGGTGCTGGAGACGAAGCCGCCAACGAAGCCGGCCAGCGCCAGCCCCGCGCCCGGCCCCAGCGCGCGCAGCGCGACGTAGCCGGCGGCGTTGATCGCCATGATCAGCACCACCAGCGTCCACAGCTTGTGCGGATTGAGCGCCTGCCACGGATCGATCGCGCGATCCGGCAGCAGCGGCAGCACCACAGTCGCCGCCGCGACCAGCATCAGGCCATCGTGCAGCTCGCGTTCGGTCAACACGTCGCGCACGAAGCGGTGCAGCGACGACTTCCCGGCCAGCACGATCGCGACCACCGCGCCGAGGCCGGCGGCCAGGACCAGTTCGGTCATCGCCAGCGCGCCGAGCAGGAAGGTCGCGAGCATCGCGACCTCGGTGGTCAGGCCAGGGTCGGTGCCGCGGCTGCCGCGATAGCTCGCCAGCGCCGCCAGCGCCACGAACCCGCCCGCGACCGCGAAGCCGACCGCGCCGAACCGCTGCGCGATGGCCCCGGACAGCGCCACCAGCAGGAAAGTGCGCACGCCGGCGGCCGCGCGGCGGGGGCCGTCGCCCTTGTCGCGTTCGCGCTCGACCCCGATCAGCAGGCCGACCGCGAAGGCGACGCAGTACCCCAGCAGTTCGTCGGTGTCGGGCGTGGTCATCGCCGCAGCATGGTAACGCGGCGCGGACGCCGCTCAGTGCGAGAACAGCACCGGCAGGTGCGCGGTCTCCAGCAGTTCGCGCGTGCTGCCGCCGAGCACCGCCTCGCGCAGCCGCGAGTGGCCGTAGCCGCCGGCGACCAGCAGGTCGGCGCCGACCGTCCGGGCGTGGTCGAGCAGGGCGTAGGCGACCGAGAAATTCATGCTCGGCCGGACCGTCACCTCGACCCGCAGGCCATGGCGCGCCAGGTGCGCGGCGATGTCGGCGCCGGGTTCGCCGCCGTGCGCGGATTCGCCGACGGCCGGGTCGATCACCACCACGTCCACGCTGCCCGCGCGCCGCAGCAGCGGCATCGCGTCGGCGACCGCGCGCGCGGCCTCGCGGGTGGGCTTCCAGGCGATCACCGCGCGCTTCGGCGGCACCGACAGGGTCGCGTCCGCCGGCACCACCAGCACCGGCCGGCCGGAATGGCGCAGCACGTCGTGGAAGTGGTCGTGCAGGGCGAGATCGTCGCGATCGCGGCGCATGCCGGGCAGCACGGTGAGATCGGCGTAGCGGGCGTGCATCGCCGCGGTGCTCTGCGGATACAGCGACACCGCCTCCGCGATCCGCACCTCCAGCGACGGCGCCGCGTTCGCGAAGCGCGTGCGCACCGCCGCCGCCCGCGCTTCCGCGCGCGCGCGCGCCTCCTCGTGCAGCCGCGCATACACGTCGTAGGCCATCGCGCCCCAGTCGCTGGGCATCGGCGTCGGCACATCGACCGTCACCAGCACCGCCAGGTGGCCGCCGCCGGCATCGGCCAGCGCGATCGCCGCCCGCAGCGGCGCCTCCAGACTGTCTTCGTTCACGTACGGAATCAGGATGTCCTTGAACATGCTGCACCTCGTGAGGGTTCCGGAAACGCGATTAGAGCGCGATTTCCGACGAAGCACATTGATTGCCGTCAAACCGCAACGGCGCGACGCCGCGTTGCCTGTCGATCGTGCAGTGCAGCAGCCGTGAACCGCGCCGTTCATGCGGAAATATGAAGCGTCACCCGCCCGCTTTCACCAAGCGTCACCGCACGCACCCGAGCGTTCACCCCCCCTTGCAGGAAAAACCGCCGCACGCACCCGAGCGTCACCTCTCCCCTTGCAGGAAAAGCCGCCGCAAGCGCCCGAGCGTTCACCTCTCCCCTTGCGGGAGAGGTCGCCGCGCAACGCGCGGCGGGAGAGGGGACGCGCGAAGCGCGCGCCGCCCCCCATCGAATCCCGCGCTTTTTGCCCAACATCAATGCCGCCCTCACCCCGGCGTGCTGTCATTGAAAACACAATCCTCATCCGGAGATCGCCATGTCCCGCACCCAAGACAAGGTCTGCATCGTCACCGGCGCCGCCCTCGGCATCGGCCGCGCCTGCGCCGTCCGCCTCGGCGAGCAGGGCGCGAAACTCGCGCTGTTCGACCGGCTGGACGCCGAAGGCGAAGCCCTCGCCGCCGAACTGAACGCCCGCGGCATCGCCGCCCGCTACTGGCACGTCGATGTCGCCTCCGAAAGCAGCGTCCGCACCGCGGTCGAAGGCGTCGTCGTCCACTACGGCGCACTGCACGGCCTGGTGAACAACGCCGGCATTTCCGGCTCGACCAAACTCACCCACGAACTCACCGAAGCCGAGTGGGACCAGGTGCAGGCGGTCAACGTGAAGGGCGTGTTCTTCAGCACCAAGCACGCGATCCCGCACCTGAAGGCTGCGGGCGGCGGCAGCATCGTCAACCTCTCGTCGATCTATGGCCTCGTCGGCGCCCCCGACGTGCCCGCGTACCACGCGTCCAAGGGCGCGGTGCGACTGATGAGCAAGACCGACGCCATGATCTACGCCGCCGATCGCATTCGCGTGAATTCGATTCACCCCGGCTATATCTGGACCCCGATGGTCGAACACCACCTCCGCGCCAGCGGCGCCACCGACCTCGCCGCCGCCCGCGACGACGTCGGCAAGCTCCACCCCCTCGGCCACATGGGCGAACCCGACGACATCGCCTGGGGCGTGGTCTACCTGATCTCCGACGAATCCAAGTTCGTCACCGGCAGCGAACTGGTGATCGACGGGGGGTACACGGCGAGGTGAGGGATGGTGCGCTCGCACCGTCGAATTCGCGGGAGGCCGATCGCGTTCGCCCCGGATATCCCGGCAAAGCTCGTCGAACTTGCCTGCGGGCCAACGACACGGACGCATCCGCTCATGCTGTCATCCAACTTCGATATCGGGGCCTGCGCGCTCCGATATCGAATATCGCGACATCCTCGCCGCGTATCCGGCGGGCCAAAGCGCGAACGCGCCATACACGCCATGCCCACTCCGTTGATTGCCAACGGCTTTTCTCGATTGACCGCCAAAGGATGCCATGCCAACCTCTGCGTTGCACCCCACTTTGGGGACTACTTGTAGTTAGCTGCTGGGGGAAGTTCATTGGCACTCACGAGAAGCAAAAATTGATCGGGCTGGAGCCGCACTTGCGAAAGATAACTTTCGTGATGTCGAAGACATGGTGGCACTGGAAGAAGCATTCGATGAGTACCGTAAATCGCATCTGGGACCACTCTCAGAAACAACCCTTGAGCTACAAGCATGGCTTAATGAGTACGGTCACGACTACTACATCGCACAGCGCCTAAAGCGCAAGCCTCAGATCATTCGCAAACTCAATCGACTTAGCGTTAGACTCACTCAGCTGCAGGACATAGGTGGCTGCAGAATTATCGTGGAGAAAAATGAGCTCGTAGATCAACTCGTCCAGTTCTTGAAGGACAAGATTGAAAAAACTGATGGCCTGAAGCTAACCAGGATTACTGATTATCGCGAGAAAGGGCGAGACGTCACCGGCTACCGCTCAGTCCACCTGATCCTCGAGAGAAACGACAAGAAACTAGAACTTCAGGTGAGAAGTCGGATTCAGCACTACTGGGCTGAGAGCATTGAACGAACCTCTGTTATCTACGGCCATCACCTAAAAGAAGGAGAAGGTGATACCGCTGTCATCTCCTATTTCCAAAAGCTGTCTGATGCATTCTTTGAAATTGAGTCTGGCAGGACGCCATCCGTCCGCTCTCGACTTGAGATTGATGTAGCAAAGAGCGGCGCAGAGAGAATCATTCGGGCTGGAAATCCCACAAACGCCATCGACAGCCATGTAAATGAAGACATCATTCTTACACTGACGGAGAAAGAAAAGCGTAGTGCTAGCCCTATAAACAACTGGATCATTGTCTTCGACTGGAATACCGGCCAGTTCGTAAGCTGGGACATCGTCGGAAAAACACCTGATGAAGCAATCGCTGCTTACGTGAGCTACGAAAATCAATTCCCTGTTGAGAAGAATTTTGAGGTTGTCCTTATTGGCTCTTCTCGAGTAGCTACCGTCAGGAAGACCCATAGCCACTATTTTGGGATCGAAGACTACGACAAGATCCTAGAAAGCCTTGACGAGTCAATTCAGGGCTTTGAGAACATAGGCGCAATCGACGTCTCTGGCCGTCAAGTCTTGCTCAAGCTCTATACGAAGCACTTCTGGGGCCAAAAAACGGTTGCTCAAGAGACGCTCCGGAACCATTTCTGCAAAGGCGTCAAGAATCTAGATACAACGTTAGACAAGCTCGTTCAACAGGGGCTAGTTTTGCGGGAATCAGCTTCGGGCCCAGTCTCATTGAACATCAAGGCTAGGCCAGAGATTGATAAGCTTGTCTCATAAGCTAGCAGCTAACAATTCATTCAAGCCGACGCCGCTTCGCGGCGCGGCTTAATTCAGACGTCAGGTTGGGCCCATCGCAGCTTCACTCTGACCTCACACTGAGACCTGATACTTTGCCGTTATCACTCACAAAGCCCCCTCATGAAGAACAACGTAGCCATCCGTCCCGCCATAGGTACGGGCGCACTGCTGCTTATCCCGCTCGTCATGACCTTCCTGGATCGGAACAAACAGGCAGGTGACGGATGGAGTTGGGGTCCCGGCGACTTCCTGATAATGGGCTTGTTGCTCTTTGGCGCCGGCATTACATATGAGGTGGTTTCGCGCAGACTATCGAGCACAAGGAATCGGGCCGCAGTGGCCTTATTCGTCGCTGGTGTTGTTCTCGTGATCTGGGTAGAACTTGCGGTTGGCGGGGTCTCCCAATTCATTTCCTGGGCAACCCCGTAAGGCCCAACCTAACAATTCGTTTAAGCCGAGCCCGCTTCGCGGTCTCGGACGCGACCGGCTCGCATCGGGCGGGTCGGCTTGACTCAGGCGTTAGGCCTCATGATCACCGTCTATCTAGTCCAGCATCTTCATCTTCTCGACGAAACGGAAGACATCAAGATAATCGGAATCTACAGATCAGAAGCCGCGGCGATGATGGCCATCGATCGGGTCAAGGATCAGCCGGGATTCCGTGACTTTCCGAACGTTGTTGATTCCGCACAAGAAGGCGACAGTCAAGGGTTCCACATTTGTCCATACGACCTAGACTCGGATCATTGGACAGAAGGCTATGTCACGCTGTGAGGCTTAACAATTCTTTCAAGTCGCCCCCGTATCGTGGCGCCGGCCACGTGCCTACGCTAGGCTAACATGCGTCCGCCACCCCGCTGCGGGACGGCTTGATTCAGGCGTTAGGCCGACATGAAGAATCGCGAACCACTCGTACATGCTCCGGATTCTGAATCGCCGAAATTGGGCACAGATGCAAAGTCTCCCGAGGGCATTGAGACGAATCGCGCCGCTCCGCTTGCAACTGGAAGCATTGCGCGGCGGCGTATGCGCATCGCCGGCCGGATGCTCGGCTCACTGCTGCTGGGTGGGGCGGCCATCCTTGGCTCCATTCTGATCTTTCGACAAGGTCTGCTGCCGCTGATCGAGGCGGTGTTCCATCCTCAACCCGAATTGCTCAGTGCTATTAGGCGCACTGGCATCCTGATGACGGCAGTTGCGGGCTACTGGGCTTTCGTGCGCTTACATGAGAAACGCAAAGCGACCGAGCTGCATCTTCGCCCGATTCAACTGATGCTTGGCGGCGCGAGCGGCGCTGCTATGGTGGCGCTGCCGATGGCCGTGCTATTTGCTCTGGGCGCCTACGAACAGGTGCTGTTTCGCGGCCCCTCGCCGGCGCTGTTAAGCGTAGCAGCCGTTATCGGCATCGCGGCTCTCTTGGAAGAACTGGTTTACCGCTGCCTGCTGTTCCGACTCTTGGAACGCGCCTGGGGGACGAAGTGGGCGCTGGTGGTACAAGCGGTTGCGTTCGCCGTGCAGCACTTGGAAAACGTCGCACAAGGTGGGGGCAGCGATGTGGCGACAATGCTCGTATCAGTAACGTTGTTGGGCCTGCTCTGGGGCGCGGTGTTCGTCCTGTCGCGCAATCTGTGGGTGGTTGCTGCCCATCACGCGGCGTGGAACTTCACCATTATGCTCAGTGGCATGCCGCTTTCCGGCATTGAGGACTGGCGCAAGTTGGCGCCACTTGAAAGCCGCTTTGCCGGGCCCGACTGGCTGACCGGCGGGATGTTCGGTCCAGAAAGTTCGTTTCTGGTGATCGCGTCGACCACGATCGCGGTTGCGCTGTTGCTACGCGCGGCAAGGCAACGCGGGGCCTTCTTCGTTCCGGCCGCCTAGTTCTGATGCGATGTCCACAAAGCCCTGACAGATCACCTGCGTGGCCCAACAGGTCATTCAAGCAGAACGCCAATCGCTACGCGATTGTTTTCGGCTTGATTCCGGCGTTAGGCGACATGAGAAAGATTGTCTCATTGACTGGTACCTGATCCTCGGCGACGGTTCGGCGGCGCTTTACGAGGACAACTGAGTGCGCGGGGCCCGCTCCGGGCGCTACGATCATGCCTCCCGCCATCGAACGCCCCGCATGGACCCCGAACGCAAGCGTGCTCTGAAGAAGCTCGGCAAGGCCGAAGTGCAACGGCAGTCGGACGAAATCCGACGGGTGCTGGACGAAGCCAATCCCATGGATTCGACGTCCGATGCGTGGATCAAGGGCCACAAGCTCGGCACCGAACGCGAGCGCTGGCTGCGCAAGCGCTTGCCGACACTGCACCGGCCGCAACTTGACGAGTTGTTCGTGGTGCGGCCATACGTCGGCACCGGCTGGTTGCCGACGCTGGGCGGCTACGTGCAGTGTGAGGACTGCGGCTCGGCGCTGCCGTCGATGCGGCCGAAGTCGTGGTTCCACAGCACGGGCTGCCGCTGCGGGAACATCATCTGGTGGGAAATCCTGTGGTGGCGGCGGATCACGGTGCGCCGGCCCCATCGCGTCATCGCGATCAAGCTGACCGGGCGCGGCCAACCGCCGCGCAGCGCTTGATGCAGACCATCTTCCCGCCGCACATCACGCGGAACCACCTCCGCCCACCCCCACCTCCCGATCGATCACCTCGACCGTGCGGCGATAGAGCGCGTCGGCGGCCTCCGGGGTGTCGGCGATGCTGACCAGGCCGAGCTTGCCGAATTCGCTGAGGGCGCCGATCAGATTGAAGACAACGCCCTGCTGGCGGGTGGGATCGAAGTGCAGGCGGTGTTCGACGATCAGGTCGACCAGGTCGTCGGGGGTCAGCCGGCGGTATTCGGGGCGGCGCAGGTTGTCGGTGGCCCGGTAGACGCGGCGCTGGCCGGTGGGGGTGAGGAATTCGCAGCGGTCGGGGTCGTAGCGGCCGTCGGTGAGGAACTGCAGCATCTGGAACGGCAGCGTGGTGCCGCCCTTGCGGAGGTTGATCTCGATGGCGTAGTGCCGCCAGTCGTCGCCGTCGCGCACGGTGACGAAGTCGATGCTGAAGCGGCCGAGCACGCCGTGACGCTGCAGCACATGCCCAATGCGCACGCCTGCCGCCTGCAGCGAGGCGCGGTAGCGTGCGTCGGCAGGGAAGGTGCTGCCGAGGAAGACCTGCCCGGTCGGGCCGCCCAGCAACTGGTCGTGGGTGGAGATCACTTCGAGCGTGCCGATGGCGCTGCTGCGAAGCTGCACCGACGGCGATCGCTTGTCGTCGCCGTCGATCCACGCCTCGGCCACGCCGCCGGTCGCGGCGAACTTCGCGAGATAACCGGCGGCGTCGAGGCCTTCGGCTTCGGGCTTGAGCCTCAGCGGCATCGCCTCGCGCACCCACGCGGGCGTGACCGCCTGCGCGTCGGCGCCCGCGAACTCGTACACCGCGTTGCCCTCGCCGGAAAAACCGTCCTCCTGCTTCACCACCGCGCGCCGCAGCGCCGGATCGCGACGCTTGAGGTCCGCCAGCGCCGCGCACAGCGCATCGACGTCGCGCAGGTCCTCGGCGCCGTCGGGCAGCGGCACGCCCGCTTCGCGGAAGGCGCGGCGGCTGCCGCTCTTGGTGCCGAGCCAGCCGAGCGCGGGATCGCAGGCGTACAGCGGGATGCCGAGCCGCACCGCCAGGGTGACCTCGTCGGCGGTGGCGTTGAAGCAACTGAGGTGCGAGGTTTCCGGCACGGCGATGGCGTCGCGGATGCGCTGCAGCAGCCGCGGGCGTCCGAGGATCTTCGAGGTCAGCGAGCGCGCCGACGCGTCGTAGGTCGAAAGCAGCGTGAGCCGGCGTCGCGCGTGGCCCGCAGGGACACCGGTGAGCAGGCCGAGGTAGTAGTCGATGATCACCGGATCGACCGGCGTACTGGTCACGTACACGACGCGGGTGCGCGGCAGGCGCAGCAGCATCAGCATGCTGAGCTGGCGCTCCTCGTAGTGCGGCGCGCCGGCGATGTGCGCCAGCGCCTGCTGGTCGAGGCTCAGCCCGGGGATCACCACCACCGTGCGTTCGGCCAGCGGGTCGGCGTAGACCTCGCGGAACATCGGCGCCAGCCGCGCCTGCAGGGCGAGGAAGCGTTCGCGCTCCTCGGCCGACCCCGGCGCCGGAGCGCCCTGCGTCTGCGGAACGGCCTGCATGCGGACCTCCCTGCCTGGCGGCGGCGTCAGTCGTGTTGCGATGGGTCGAATGGGCGGGACAGCGCGGGATCGTCGATCAGCGGCGCCAGCCGTCGCGCCAGCAGGTCGATCCACGCCTCGCGCTGCGCGGGCGCGGCGAGCACGTCCTGGCGCAGCTCGATCAGCAGGTGCGGCAGGCCGTGCGGTTCGGCGTGCATCGCCATGGTGTAGCCGAAGCCGACGCGGCCGGAATACGGCACGTTGTCGCCGGCGTCGAGGCCGTCGAGCTCGCGCAGCGCGCGCAGGAACGGCTGCGCCATGCGGCCGTCGCGGTTCCACAGCGCGGCCACCGGCCAGCGCCGCTTCTCGCCGCCGAGCTCGGGCGTGAAACTGTGGATCGAGACCAGCGCGGGACGGTCGCCGGCGTGCAGGCGCGCGTGCAGCCAAGCGTCGATGGCGCGGTGGTAGGGCTGGTGCAGTTGCTCCCAGCGGCAGCGGCGGGCGTGTTCCGACAGTGCGACGTTGCCGGGCACCGCGGTGCCGTCGCTGACCGCGGGGCAGAGCGTGGCGTCGTCCCAGGCGCGGTTGGCGTCGATCACCAGCCGCGAGCAGCCGTGCAGGAAGGCCGGCACGCCGAGCCGCGCGGCCAGCCCGCGGGTGACGTCGGCCGCGTGCAGGTCGATCGCGATGTGGCGGGCGAACGCGGCCTCGGGCAGCCCGAGGCCGTCGAGCGCGGCGGGCACCGCGGCCGAGGCGTGGTCGCACAGCAGCAGGGCGCGGGCCGAGGCGCCGGGCACGAAACTGAAGACGGGCGGGTCCCGCGGGCCGGTCAGCGGCGGAAAGTGTCCGGCGTCGGGGTCGCCGACCGGGTCGTCTTCGAGGGACATGCGCCGATGATGGCAAGCCGCCCCGGGACCGACAAGCGTCGCGGCGGTCCGCGCCGCGCGGGGCGTGCGGACGGACGCGGGCGCGGCGCGCTCAGGCGCCGACGCGGCGGCGGACGGCGTCGAAATCGCGGACCGGGCGCACTTCGACCGCGCCGTAGCGGCTCCAGGGCCAGGCTTCGGCCATGCGCACCGCCTCTTCCATGCTGTCGGCCTCGATCAGGCTGTAGCCGGCCAGGAATTCCTTGGTCTCGGCGAACGGGCCGTCGGTCACCCGCAGCGCGCCGTCGCGCACGCGCAGGGTCCGCGCGGTCGAGGCGTCCTCCAGTTGCTGCGAGCCGATCAGGCGGCCCTCGTGCTCCAGCGCGTCGGCGTGGGCGATGCAGCCGTGCATCAGGCGGTCGAACTCGTCCGGCGGCAGCGTCGCCATCAGCTCGGGGTCGGTGTGGATCAGCAGCAGATAGCGCATCGGGCAGGTCCTGTCGGCGGCCTCGGCAGGGCTGCATCATGCCCCAAGCGCGCGGCCGGGGCCCGTGCCGGGGCGACCGGCAGGAATTTTTTTCGGCCGGCGTGTCGATTCCGGCCGCGCCGGTTCGTCGTACCCGGTACGCACCCGCCAAGAGAGGCAACGACATGAAAGTGATGGCGCTCGTGAAGGCCACGGCCGATTCGGAGGCCGGGCGCATGCCCGATCCCGGCCTGTTCGAGGCCATGGATCGCTTCAACCACGCCCTGGCCGACGCCGGCGTGCTGCTGGCCGGCGAGGGACTCAAGCCCAGCGCGCAGGGCGTCCGCGTGCTGTACGACGGCCCGCGGCGGCAGGTGGTCGACGGGCCGTTCGCCGAAACGAAGGCACTGGTCGCCGGCTTCTGGCTGTGGCAGGTGCGCTCGATGGAGGAAGCGATCGAGTGGGCCCGCCGCTGCCCCAACCCGCACGCCGGCCCCTGCGAGATCGAACTGCGGCCGCTGTACGAGGCCGAGGATTTCGGCGAAGCCTTCACGCCCGAACTGCGCGAACGCGAGGACCGCCTGCGCGAACGTCTCGACGCGCACCCCTGACCCGCCGCCTGCCCGCACCTCCCCCGCCCGCCCGACCGGAGATCTCCGCCATGCAAGCCATTCCCTACCTCAACTTCGACGGCCAGTGCGCCGAAGCCTTCGCCTTCTACCGCGACGCGCTCGGCGGCGAGATCGTGTTCTCCTCGACCTACGGCGACTCGCCGATGTGCGACCAGATGCCGCCGGACACGCGCGACCGCATCATGCACTGCCACCTCGTCGCCGACGGCGCGGAAATCATGGGCGCCGACGGCCCGCCGCCGCACGCGGGCCACGGCAACACCTGCATCAACCTGATGGTCGACACCATCGAACAGGCCGAACGCATCTACGCCGCGCTGTCGACCGGCGGAACGATCCAGATGCCGCTGCAGGAGACCTTCTGGGCGCATCGCTGGGGCGCGTTCAGCGACCGCTTCGGCAAGCCGTGGATGCTGAACTGCATGAAGACGCCGGAGTGACGACGCCGCGATGACGCCAGCATCCGCATCCACCGACGAGGCCGCGCCCGCCATGTCCCGCTCGCTGTTCATCACCCTGCCGGTCGCCGATCTGCAGCGCTCGATCGCGTTCTTCTCCGCGCTGGGATTCTCGTTCGACCCGGCCTTCGCCAACGAGCACGGCGCCTGCCTGCTGGTTTCCGAACACAGCCGGGTGATGCTGGCGGTGCGGCCGTTCTTCGCCGGCCTCGCCGGCCGGCCGGTGGCCGATGCGCATGCGACCGCGCAGATGCTGCTCGCGCTGTCGTGCGACACGCGCGAGGCGGTCGATGCGCTGGTCGCGCGGGCGGTGGCCGCGGGCGGCTCGGCCCCGAACGCCGCCGAGGACCACGGCTTCATGTACGACCACGGCTTCGAGGACCTCGACGGCCACCTGTGGGGCGTGTTCTGGACCAACGTGGCCTGGACGAACGAGGCCACCGACACGCCTTCCGGCGCCTGATGCGCCCTTCCTTCACGACCCGGAGATTCCCGCGATGACATCCGACACCGGCACCGTCCGCTTCCACCGCGTGCTGCGCGCGCCGCCCGAGCGCGTGTACCGCGCCTTCCTCGACCCGCGCGCGAAGGAAAAGTGGCTGCCGCCGCACGGCTTCACCGGCCAGGTGCATCACCTGGACGCCCGCGTCGGCGGCGGCTACCGCATGACGTTCACCAACTTCGGCACCGGCGCCAGCCACAGCTTCGGCGGCACCTACGTCGAACTGTCGCCGAACGAGCGCATCGTCTACACCGACCGCTTCGACGACCCGAACCTGCCCGGCGAGATGCGGGTGGAGGTCGGGCTGCGCGCGGTGTCCTGCGGCACCGAACTGACCATCGAGCAGTCGGGCATCCCGGCGATGATCCCGACCGAGATGTGCTGCCTGGGCTGGCAGGAGTCGCTGACCCTGCTCGCGCAGCTCGTCGAACCCGAGATCCCGGACGGCGCCTGAGCGCCGCAGGCCAGAGGACCCGCGACCATGACCGACGCCTCCGCCGTGCTCGAGACCCGCCGCCGCCTGCCGTTCGCGGCCGACGCGATCTACGCCGCCTTCGCCGATCCCGCCTGCCTCGCCGCGTGGTGGGGCCCGGACGGTTTCAGCAACACCTTCGACGTGTTCGAGTTCGTGCCCGGCGGCCGCTGGGCGTTCACGATGCACGGGCCCGACGGTCGCGACTACCCGAACCGCAGCGTGTTCGCGGCGCTCGATCCCGGTCGCCGGGTGGTCATCGAGCACGTCAACGCGCCGCTGTTCACGCTCACCGTGACCCTGGGCGAGGCCGACGGCGGCACCGAGGTCCACTGGCGCCAGGATTTCCGCGATCCCGCGGTCGCCGCGGCGCTGCGCGCGGTCTGCGAACCGTCGAACGAGCAGAACCTGGACCGCCTCCACGCCGCGCTGCGCGCGCGGCATCCCGCCGGCGGCTGACCCAGGCCCGCCCGGCTTCCGAAAACGCCCCCGAGAGGAGAACAGACATGGCCTACGTCGATGGTTACGTGGTTCCCGTGAAGAAGACGCAGCTCGACGCCTATCGCCGGCTGGCGCGCAAGGCCGGCAAGGCCTGGATGGCGCACGGCGCGCTCGAGTACGTCGAATGCGTCGCCGACGACGTCAAGCCCGGCAAGCACACCTCGTTCCCGCAGGCGGTGAAGCTGAAGGACGACGAGGTGGTGGTGTTCGCGTGGATCGTCTACAAGTCCCGCGCGCACCGCGACAAGGTCAACGCGAAAGTGATGGCCGATCCGTTCTTCGCCGGCATGGCGCCGGCGGACATGCCGTTCGACGGCAAGCGGATGTTCTGGGGCGGATTCAAGCCGATCGTCCGGATGTGAGGCGTGGGGATGCGACCCGTGCGGGCGCGACGCGCGCAGACGCAACGCGCACGGACGCGACGCACGCGGGCATGACGCACGCGGACAGGAACGGCGCACCGGCTTGCGCCGCGGCAACGGCGATGCTGTGATCGCGGCGATGTCCGATGACCGCTTCCAACGCACGCTGGCCGCGCTGTGGCGCATGGAGGCGCCGCGGCTGGTCGCGCGGATCGCGCGCATGGTCGGCGACGTGGGCACCGCCGAGGACCTCGCCCAGGACGTGCACGTCGCCGCGCTGGAGCGCTGGCCCGCGGACGGCCTGCCCGACAATCCCGCCGCCTGGCTCGCCACCGCCGCCAAGCGCCGTGCGATCGACCATCTCCGCCAGCGCGCGCTGCATGCGCGCCGGCAGGCCGAATACGGCGCCGACCTGGAGACGTTCGGAGACGACATGCAGCACGACCACGCCGCCAGCGAAGCCGACGACCCGATCGGCGACGACCTGCTGCGGCTGATGTTCGTCGCCTGCCACCCGGCGCTGCCGCGCGAGTCGCGGGTCGCGCTCACCCTGCGCCTGCTCGGCGGCCTGACCACCTCGGAGATCGCCCGCGCGTTCCTGCAGCCGGAGCCGACGGTGGCCCAGCGCATCGTCCGCGCCAAGCGCACGCTGTCGGAGAAGCAGGTGCCGTTCGAGGTGCCGCCGCGCGCGGAGCTGCCCGAGCGCCTCGACGCGGTGCTCGAAGTGGTCTACCTGGTGTTCAACGAAGGCTATGCCGCCAGCGCCGGCGAGGACTGGATGCGCCCGGCGCTGTGCGAGGAAGCGCTGCGCCTGGGCCGCGTCCTCGCGGGGTTGATGCCCGCCGCCGACGAGGCGCTGGGCCTGCTCGCACTGATGGAACTGCAGGCCTCGCGAGCGAAGGCGCGGGTCGCCGCGGACGGGCGTCCGATCCTGCTGCCCGAGCAGGACCGCAGCCGCTGGGACCGGCTGCAGATCGCACGCGGCCTGGCGGCGCTGGATCGCGCGCAGCGCCTGGCCGTCGCTGCCGGCGTCGCGCCCGGCCCGTACACGCTGCAGGCCGCGATCGCCGCCTGCCATGCGCGCGCGCTGCGCGCCGAGGACACCGACTGGTCGCGCATCGTCGCGCTGTACGGCGCGCTGGCGCGCGTCGCGCCGTCGCCGGTGGTGGAACTCAACCGCGCGGTGGCGATCGCGCAGGCGCAAGGGCCCGCGGCGGCGCTGCCGCTGATCGACGCGCTGCGCGAGGCCCCGGCGCTGCGCGACTACGCGCTGCTGCACGCGGCCCGCGGCGACCTGCTGCTGAAGCTCGGCCGCCGCGACGAAGCGCGCGCCGAGTTCGAGCGCGCCGCCGCGCTCGCGGGCAACGCCCGCGACGGCGCGCTCATGCGCGAACGCGCGCGGGCGTGCGCGGAGACCACGGACTGACGCCGATCGAAGACGACGCGTCGCTGGGCGAAGGCCTGCGCGCCACCGTCGCGGAGGCGCTGCAGCAGCACGGCGGCCGCATCCCGCTGGATGCCTCGCCGACGCTGGGCGGCCTGCGCGCGACGGTGGCGCTGCCGGCGGTGCGAGTCGTCGTGGCGTGCGGCGGAAGGGCATGCGGCGGAAGGGGCATGCGGCGTGGGGTCGCGACTGACGTCGCTCCTACAAAGCAGGCGTGTCGCGCTTTTCGTAGGAGCGACGTCAGTCGCGACCCGTCCGCTCGTCAGGTCATCGCGCGTCCACGAACGCCTGCGCGATCGGACCGCAGCGAACGGCTCAGAGCCTGTATCCCGTATGGATCGCCACGATCCCGGCGGACAGGTTCTTGTACGAGCAGCGCTCGAAGCCGGCGGCGGCCATCATGCCCTTGAGCTGGTCCTGCGGCGGATGCTTGCGGATGGACTCGGCGAGGTACTGGTAGCTGTCGCTGTCGTTGGCGAACAGCTTGCCCAGCCGCGGCAGGATCTTGAACGAATGGAAATCGTAGATCGGCTTGAACCAGTCGGCGGTGACTTCGGAGAACTCCAGCACCCGGGCCTGGCCGCCGACCTTGAGCACGCGGTGCATTTCGCGCAGCGCGGCGTCCTTGTCGGTGACGTTGCGCAGGCCGAAGGCGATGGTGACCAGGTCGAAGCTGGCGTCGGGGAACGGCAGCTTTTCGGCGTTGCACTGCACGTACTCGAAGCCGCGGACGTTGCCGCGGTCGGTCATGCGGTCGCGGCCGACGCGCAGCATCGCGCCGTTGATGTCGCCGAGCACGAGTTCACCTTCGTCGCCCACGCGATCCTTCAGCAGCGCGGCGATGTCGCCGGTGCCGCCGGCGAGGTCCAGCACGCGATCGCCCGGGCGCACCTGCGCGGTGGCGACGAAGTAGCGCTTCCACACCCGATGGATGCCGAGGCTCATCAGGTCGTTCATCAGGTCGTAGTTGCCGGCGACCGAGGAGAACACCTCGCCGACCAGCTTCTGCTTCTCGGCGACGGGCACGTCGCGGAAACCGAAGTGGGTGGTCTCGGGGGCGTCGTCGGCGGCGGGATCGCGTTCGGGGCTGTTCATGCCGGCATTTTACCCCGCGCCGGCGCTCACACCGGCTTGTGGACCATCAGCCAGAAGATCGCGATCACGCTCAGGAACGCCGGCCAGCCCAGCCAGAACCACCCGCGCATCGCCCGGAAGTACGCGGCCGGCAGCGGCGCGCCCTGCGCCGCGGCGGCGCGGGCCAGGTCGCGGGCGCGCAGCTGCAGCCACAGCACCGGCAGCCAGCAGGCGCCGACCACGAAGAACAGCACCAGCGCGGACTTCAGCCAGAACATCGACAGCGGCAGCCCGGCCAGGTGCGCCAGCCACAGGCCGCTGGCGAACTGCACCGCCACCGCCGGCGCGGTGAAGCAGGCGTCGGCGAGGACCACGGTCGACGCGGTGGCGGCGATCTCGCGGGGATCCCCGCGCCGGTGCGCCATCCACAGGAAGAACGCGATGCCCAGGCCGGTGCCGAACAGCAGGGTCGAGGACAGGATGTGGATCCATTTCAGGGTCAGGTAGTCCATCTCATCTCCGGTCGGACAGGCCCCACAGCGCGGCGAGCGCGGGCAGCACGACGAGGTTCTTGGCGAGGCCGCCCAGCGGATCGAGCCACTGCGCCGGCAGCAGCAGGCCGAACGCGAGCGTGTAGGCGAGCACGCTGGCCAGCATCAGCGCGAGGCAGGCACGCGGCCGCCGGCCGCTGGCGAGCCACAGGCCGAGGACGAGGTCGAGCCCGGCCCCGGCGCGGGCCAGCGCCACCGGCGCGGCCCCGGCCAGCGGCGAGCCGGCCGCCAGGCGTTCGATCTCCGCGGCCGGGGTCGCGAATCCCGCCCACGCCGACAGCAGCCACAGCGCGACGATGCCGGTCTTCAGCAGCGGGGCGACGAAGTACAGATGCGCCTGCCAGCGGTCCTGCACCTGGCTCGGATGCGCGGCCAGCACGTCGGCCAGCGCCCGCGGGACGAAGCCGAACGCCGCGCGCAGCCGCGGCAGGGCGTCCTCGCCGACGACCACGCCGCGGCGCAGCATGCGCCACGTGGTCGCGCCGATCGGGCCGCCGCCGAAGGCCTCGCCGAGCATCACGCCCGCGCCGGCGATCGGCATCGGCACGCGCCAGACCCGGGCGCCGGGCAGGCGCAGCCAGCGCCGCCAGGCCAGCAGGTAGTCGCGCAGCGGCATGCGCTGCGGACCGGCGACCTCGAACGTGCCGCGGGCGTCGCTGTCGAGCGCGCGGGCGACGAGTTCGCCCAGGTCCTCGGCCGCGACCGGCTGCTGCGGCCAGCCGCCGTCGCCGGGCACGGCCACGCCGGACGGCAGCGCCGCCAGCGCGCGCAGCAGCGAGCTGCCGCCGTACGAGCCGGACGTCGAATACACCAGCGCCGGCCGCAGCACCGCCGCCGACAGCGGCAGCGCCAGCAGCGCGGCGTCGAAACGGTGCTTGCTGGCGATGAACGGGCCGTCGGCCGGGTCGCCGACCGACGAGATCTGCACGAAGCGGCGCACCCCGGCCTCGACGCAGGCGCGGGCCAGCGCCAGCGGCCCGTCGACGTGGACCGCGTCGAAGGTCTGCCGCCGGGACGCGCGGAGGATGCCGGCGGCGTTGACCACCGCGTCGACTCCCGACAGCGTGTCGCGCCACTGCGCCGGCGCGGTCATTGCGGCCAGGTCGCAGCGGCGCTCGTCCTCGCGCAGGGCGCGCCCGGCCGCGCGCACGCCGCGCAGCACGCGCCAGCCGCGCGCGCGCAGGGCGGCGATCGCGAATCCGGCAATGAAGCCGTCGCCACCGAGCACCAGCACGGTGCCGGGCGGGGGCGGCGCAGGGGACGGCGCGGAGGGCGGGGTCATCGGCGCCCGCGGGCCGCGAGCGGGGCGCGCCGGGGGCCGGGCGTCATTCGATCAGGACGCGGCGCACGCAGGCGTGGACGATCTGCCCGGGCGCCTCATTGGCTTCGCCGCGGCTGAGGACGGTCACGCGCTGCCCCGGGCGGCGGAACATGTCCTTCAGCGAGCGCTCCAGCTCGCCGCGGAGCTTGTCGTGGAGCAGGCCCATGTCGCGCAGTTCGGCGGCGAAGCGGTCGAAGTCCAGCGTGCAGATCGGGGTGGCCGGCGGCGGCGGGCCGGGCGCGTCCTGGGCTTCCGGCGCGAACGCCAGTTCGAGCACGGCTTCCTCCGTCCCCGGCCGGCTGAGCACGATCGAGACCCGCCAACCCTTCGCCGCCGGGCCTTCGTAGCGCAGGCCCTCGAGCGCATCCACGGCGTCGTCGCCGGAGGTGAACGGCACGTCGAACGCCTGCTGCAGGACCTCGCGATCCACGTCGCGCAGCTCCGGCCGGTCGCGGATCAGCACCAGCAAGCGCAGCAGCGCGGTTTCGGCGTCCATCGACGACGCCGTGGCGGCGGCGCGCCTGGCGCCGCCCGACGCGGGTGTGGCCGAGGGCCCGCAGCCGGCCAGCACGAGCGCGAGCGCGAAGACCCACGGTACGCACGAGATGGATCTGGTCGGCATCCGGGCTCCGGTCGAACAGGGGCAGGCGCAGGATACGCCACCGCGCTCCCCGGCCGGCCATGCCGGGAATCGTTTTTTCCGATCGCCCGCCGCGCCGGCGGCGGCGCCGCGGGCGTGCGGCGTCACTGCGCGCGCGGTTTCGCGACGTCGTGCTGCGCCGGATCCTGCGCCTGCTGCTGCGGCGCGAGCTGCGGCCCCGCCGGCTGGGCGTCGAGCCGGGCGACCGCCTGCTGCGGGTCGGTCTGCAGCGCCTGCTGCAGCGGCAGCGGCGTGGCGATCCGCGCCGACGGGTCGGACAGGCTGCCCTGGACCGCGATCAGGTCGGTGCGGCGATCGTTGAAGACGACGTGGTCGGGGGTCAGGCCCTGGCTGGCGGCGTGGGCGGCGATGCCCGCGGCCACGCGCCCGCGATCGGCGCCGAAGGCGTCGGCGGGGATGTTCGGCGAGCGATCGAGCGCGTCCATCGCCTGGCGCACCGCCGGATGGCCGTCGGCGCCCTGCGCACGGCCGTTCGGCGCCTGCACCTCGGGCATCGTGATCGGCACGTGGCGATGGGTGGTCGCGGTGTGGTCGAGGTTGCCCGGGGTCGGCGGATGGGTGCCGATGTCGACGTAGGGCTGGCGCCCGCCCGCGGCGCCGAGGTTCAGGCCGTTGCGCTCGATCTGGGCCTCGCTGATGCCCAGCGCGGACATGTTCAGCTCCAGCTGCGGATGGCGGCCGGCGGCGGCGTGGGCCGGCGCGTTCGCGCGTTCGACCTGGGCGGCGAAGCTCACCAGGTTGGTGGCGTAGTAGTTCTGGTAGTTCGAATCGCCGTTGGCGCCCAGCCGCGCCGTGGCGGCCGGCTGGTCGTAGTAGTGCCGGCCCATCGCCTCGGTGTTCGCGGCGTTGATGGTCATGCTCATGTCGGCGTTGGTGGTCAGCCCGGCGCGCAGCGCGTAGGTGGCCGGCGTGCCCGGGGTGACGGTGATGAAGTCCTGCATCCGCCCCGGGTTGGCGCGGTAGATGTCCTCCAGCGAGGGGTTGGCGTTGCCGTTGGCGCGGACCATGCTGACGGTCGCGTTGTAACCGGCGATGTGCGCGCTGGCCTCGTCGGCGCGGTTGGCGGCCAGGCGCGTGGCCAGCACGCCGGTGTAGTCGTGGTGCTCGGAGGCGCTCTGGCCGATCCGGTTGCCCTCTGCGGCGAGGGTCGCGGTGGCCGCGGCCTGCACCGGGCGGTTGATGGCGTGCTGGATCTCGTGGCCCATCACGAAGGTCAGCTCGCCGGCGTTGTAGCGCCCGCTGGCCGGCGTGGAGATGATCGACCCGGGGATCTCCATCGTCCGCGACGTCGGGTTGTACTGGCCGCCGGCGTGGGTGCCGGCCGGCAGCAGCGAGAACCCGTTGAGGTCGCCGGACGCGACCGCGGCGTTGATCTGGTCGACCAGCGCCGGCGAATGGCTGAGCGCGTTCGCGAAATTGGTGCGCTGATCGGGGGTCAGCGATGCGTTGAACGCATCGACCTGCGCCTGCGCTGCAGTGCTGAGCGGCATGGGGAATCCTCCTTGGGTCCGGCGCTGCGGGCGATGCGCGCCGGGCGATGGGTCAGTCGACCAGGACCGTCTTCACGCAGGCGTGGGCGATCTTCTCGGGGCTGTCGTCGTTCTCGCCGCGGGTCTGCACGGTCACCTTCAGCGCGTCGCGCTCGAAGGTGTCGTTGATGACCCGGCCGTGCTCGCCGCGGTAGGTCTCGCGACGGAACCCGGCGGCGGTCAGCTCGGCGGCGAAACGGTCGAAATCGAGCGCGCAGATCCCGCTGGCGGACGGATAGGCGGACGGATCGTCGGGCCGGAAGCTGAATTCGAAGCGCGGGCCGTCCGGCGACTTCGGATCCAGCTCCATCGCGGTCCACCAGTCGCCGGTGATGCGCTCGCCGAAGCCGAGCCGGCCGTCGTGCGCGGTGAACGGCACGCCGAAGGCGCGCTCCAGCGCGGCGCCGTCGATGTCTTCGATCCGGTGCGCACCGCGCAGCAGGGTCAGCAGCTTCTGCAGGGCTTGCCCGGCGTCGAGTTTGGGCGAGAACGCCTGCGCGGCATGGGCCTGGGACGACATCGGGGATTCCTCCTTGGCGGAACTGATCGTGGACGGGGCCGCGCAGGCGGAGAGCGCCAGCACGAACGCACAGGCGGGCGTCGCGGCGGCCAGGCGGCGGAACGGGGGCGAAGCCGGCATGGCGGTCGTCCTTGCGGGAATGCCGGAGTATACGCAGCGGCCCGGCGGAGTCGGCCACGCCGCGGCGGACGGACCTGATCGGCATCAAGCGCCTCCGCCGGCGCGGCCGGATACTGGCGGCGGGTCCACAGGGGGAGCCGCCATGTCGCTGGAACCGTCCGTCGTCGCCTCGCCGCTGCTGATCGACAGCGACGCCGCGCTCGACCATTTTCTCCGCACCTATCCGCAGATGCCCTTCACCGCCGCCGGCGACCCGGGCATTCCGCTGGACGCCTGGCAGGCGCTGGGCGAGGACGCCGTCGAACGCAGCTGGCGGGCGGCGCGCACGCTGGGCGTGCCGCTGGTGCGGCTGGCGCGGCTGCAGCCCGACCCCGAGGCCATCGCCCTGATCGGCCCCGACAACGCCCGCCAGCTGCGCGCGGTGCCGCTGCGCGCGCACGGCGGGATGGTCGCGGTGGCGATGGAAGACCCCGGCACCCGCCAGCACCAGGGCGTGCTCGACTTCCTCAGCCGGCACCACGTGATCCCGCTGATCGCCTCGCCCCGCGACATCCGCGACGGCATCGCCCGCTGCTACGACCGGGTCGAGGATCGCGACATCGCGCACCAGCTCGGCATCGACCCCGAGTCGCTGGCCGGCGAGACCAACGTGGCCGAGGCCCAGCGGCTGGCGAAGGAACGCCCGGTGGTGCGGATGGTGCATGGCCTGATCGCCGACGCCGTGGCGCGGCGCGCCTCGGACATCCACCTGCGTCCCGGCGAGCACGGCACCGACGTGCTGTACCGCATCGACGACGAACTGGTGCCGGTGCGCCAGCTGTTGCGCGCGCTGCATCCGGCGGTGGTCGGCCGGGTCAAGGTGCTGGGCCAGATGAACCTCGCCGAGCATCGCAAACCGCAGGACGGCCGCACCAGCTTTCCGCTGGAGGACGGCCGCCACGTCGACCTGCGCATCTCGGTGCTGCCGGCGGTGTTCGGCGAGAGCGTGGTGATCCGCCTGCTCGACCCCGACGAAAGCCTGTGGAGCCTGGAACAGCTCGGCCTGAGCGCGCGCGACCGCCAGCGGCTGGACGACGTGATGCAGACCAGCCACGGCATGTTCCTCACCACCGGCCCCACCGGCTGCGGCAAGTCGACCACGCTGTACGCGATGCTGCTGGAGATGCGCAAGCAGCGGGTCAACATCCTCACCATCGAGGACCCGGTGGAGTTCCACGTCGAGGAAATCCAGCAGATGCAGGTGAACAACGCCGCCGGCTTCACCTTCGCCAGCGCGATGCGCAACTTCCTGCGCCACGACCCCGACGTGATCATGGTCGGCGAGATCCGCGACCGCGAGACCGCCGGTATCGCGGTCGAGAGCGCGCTGACCGGGCACCTGGTGCTGAGTACGCTGCACACCAACACCGCCGCGACCACGATCACCCGCCTGCTCGATCTCGGCGTCGAGGCCTACCTGCTGCGCGCCTCGCTTCTGGCGGTGATGTCGCAGCGGCTGGTGCGCCTGACCTGCCCGCACTGCCGCGAAGTGGAGCCGGTGGACGCGCACGTCCGCGACATGCTGGAAGTCGGCATGGACGAGGTGTTCCATATCGGCCGCGGCTGCGAACACTGCGAAGGCCTCGGCGTACACAAGCGCCGCGCGGTCTACGAACTGATGACGCTCACCCCGCGCATGCGCCGGCTGATCGTGCCCGGCGCGGAAGCCGACACCCTGCACGCCGCCGCGATCGAGGAGGGCATGGTGTCGATCACCTGCGCCGCGGTGGAACTGGCGCGCACCGGCGCGATCTCGCTGGCGGAGGCGTGGCGGGTGCGGGCGGAGTGATTTCCGAAAAAGCCCGTGCGATGGAAATCCAGGAAGCACGGCCCTATCGAACGGACCGCAACATTCGATGGACGTGTCTCCATCGATTGCTTGAATTTTCCAGCCGATCGCACGGGCGAAGACAGCCGTTTTCGCTGTCTTGCTGTTGCGCAGGGCCGTGGCGCATGCACGGAGGCACGCGCCGCCCGGGGCTCGACCGCCGGGCGGCCCGGCCGCGCCAGCGCCGCATCACAGGATGTAGCGCGACAGGTCCGGATCCTGCACCAGTTCGCCGAGGTGGGCGTCGACGTAGGCGCGGTCGATCGAGATGGTCGCGCCGTCGCGGTCCGGGGCCTCGAAGCTCAGCGTGTCGAGCAGGCGTTCGAGCACGGTGTGCAGGCGACGCGCGCCGATGTTCTCCTGGCGCTCGTTCACGGTGGCCGCGATTTCCGCCAGGCGCTCGATGGCCTCCGGCGCGAACGACAGCGACACGCCCTCGGTCTTCAGCAGCTCGACGTACTGGGTGGTCAGCGCCGCCTTCGGCTCGGTGAGGATGCGGACGAAGTCGTCGCGGCCCAGCGCGCCGAGTTCGACCCGGATCGGGAAGCGCCCCTGCAGTTCGGGGATCAGGTCGCTGGGCTTGGCGAGGTGGAACGCGCCGCTGGCGATGAACAGGATGTGGTCGGTCTTCACCGCGCCGTACTTGGTGCTGACGGTCGAGCCTTCGACCAGCGGCAGCAGGTCGCGCTGCACGCCCTCGCGGCTGACGTCGGCGCCGACGCTGTCCGAACGCTTGGCGACCTTGTCGATCTCGTCGATGAACACGATGCCGTGCTGCTCGCAGGCCTCGATCGCGGCCTCGCGGACGTCGTCCTCGTTGACCAGCTTGCCGGCCTCCTCCTCGATCAACTGCGCCCGCGCGGCGCGGATCGTGAGCTTGCGCGCATGGGTCTTGGCGCCGGCGAGGTTCGAGAACATCTGCCGCAGCTGCTGGCCCATCTCCTCCATGCCCGGCGGCGCCATGATGTCCACGCCGACGTTGACCGCGATCTCGATCTCGATCTCGCGCGCGTCCAGCTCGCCGGCGCGCAGTTGCCGGCGCAGCTTGGCGCGGGTCTCGGCCTGCGCATCGGGGCGGTCGGCGCCGCGGGTCTCGCCGCTGCCGACGTCGAGCGCGCCGGCGGGCGTTTCGGCGCCGAAGCCGAAGCCCGTGCCGGGCTGCCGGCGCGGCAGCAGCGCATCGAGGATGCGGTCCTCGGCGCGGGTCTCGGCCTGCGCGCGCACCCGCGCCTTCGCCTGCTCGCGATGCATCTTCACCGCGGTGTCGACCAGGTCGCGGACGATCTGCTCGACGTCCTTGCCGACGTAGCCGACCTCGGTGAAGCGCGTGGCCTCGACCTTCACGAACGGCGCGTTGGCCAGGGTCGCGAGCCGACGCGCGATCTCGGTCTTGCCGACGCCGGTGGGCCCGATCATCAGGATGTTCTTGGGCATCACCTCGTCGCGCAGCGCCGGATCGAGCTGCATCCGTCGCCAGCGGTTGCGCAGCGCGATCGCCACCGCGCGCTTGGCGGCGGACTGGCCGACGATGTGGCGGTCGAGTTCCTGGACGATCTCGCGGGGGGTCATGGAAGCGTTGGTGTTCATGCGGTGTCCGATTGCGATTCGATTACGGTCGTGCAGGCCGGGCCGGGCCCGACATTGCGCTGTCTGCGTTTCCTGCGCGGGCCGTGCGCCCGGCGAAACCGTTTCGATCGACGCACGACGCCATCGGAACGGCCGCAACGGCGGGCCGGGGCCCGCCCTACAGTTCTTCGACCACGATGTTGCGGTTGGTGTAGATGCAGACGTCGCCGGCGATGTTGAGGGCCTCGGTCGCGATCGTGCGGGCGTCCAGCGGCGTGTGCGCGAGCAGCGCGCGCGCCGCGGACAGCGCGTACATGCCGCCGGAGCCGATCGCGACGAGGCCGTCTTCGGGCTCGATCACGTCGCCGGTGCCGCTGACGATCAGCGAGGTCTCGCGGTCGGCCACCGCGAGCAACGCCTCGAGCTTGCCGAAGCGGCGCTCGGTGCGCCAATCCTTCGCCAGTTCGACCGCGGCCCGGGTGAGCTGGCCGTGCTTCTCCAGCTTCGACTCGAACAGCTCGAACAGCGTGAACGCATCGGCGGCGGCGCCGGCGAAGCCGGCCAGCACCTGGCCGTCGCGGCCCAGCCGCCGCACCTTGCGGGCGTTGGCCTTCATCACCGTGTGGCCGAGCGTGACCTGGCCGTCGCCGGCGACGACGACCTTGCCGTCGCGGCGCACCGAGACGATGGTGGTGGCGTGGAAGACGTTGGGGTTCTGGCTGGGGTCCATGGGGCCTCCTGGGGTCCCGCCGTTGTGGGGGCTGCCCGCAGGCCAGGCAAGGGGTTACGGATGGCCTATGTCCGCGCCGGCCGGCCGGCCGCTAATGGAAATGGCTCAATGGAAACCGCTCAATGGAAGCCGCTCAATAGAGTCGGCTCAATAGAACTGGCAGGACCAGGACCAGCGGCCTTGTCCGTCGCGGAAGAAATATCCGATGCCGTTGTCGGCCCACATCCAGTTGGCCTTTTCTTCGCTGCCGACCTGAAACACGAAATCGTCGATCCCGACGCCGTGCTGGATCTCCTTCGGAAATCCGCCGACCTTCGTGCATGCGTAGCGCGAGAATGCCATGAAGAAGGCGTCTGAAGCCGGCTCGCAATCGTTGACGGCCGAAAGATCGAGCAGTTCCCACGCGTCTTCCCATCCGGGCGCATCGTCCTCGACGCGCGACCAGCGAACCGGAAACGGCTTCAAGCCCGGAAGCATGACCGTCGCATCCAGCGGGACCAGTCCGTCGACCGAGGCGTATTCCCGGATCGCCCAGCCTTCGCCGTGCGGCGCATTGAACGGATGCGCCCGCGCGTCGTGGAACAGGACCAGCAGCGCGATGCCGCTCAAGGCCTCCGGCACCTCCGGCAACTCGGACACCCTGATCTGCAGCAGTGGCGGCATCGGCTCGCCGTTCCAGACGGGAAACCCCTCGCCGGGCAACGCGACCGCCCGGCCGAACCATGAGGTGGCCGGGTCCTCGGGTGGACGGAAGCCTCCGAGCGCGGCGATCGAGGCGGGTCGCAGCAATCGACGAAGACCGTCGAGCGCATCGGCGGCTGGCGGGGTGATGTCGTTCATTCGTCGCGATGCCCGGCCTTCCGTTTCGCCCGCGGATGCGCGCCGTCGTAGACCTTCGCCAGGTGCTGGTAGTCGAGGTGGGTGTAGATCTGGGTGGTGGCGATGTCGGCGTGGCCGAGCAGCTCCTGCACGCCGCGCAGGTCGCCGGAGGACTCCAGCACGTGGCTGGCGAACGAATGCCGCAGCAGGTGCGGATGCACGCGCTTGAACAGGCCCTGGCGCTGGGCGAGCGCGCGCAGGCGGATCTGCACCGCGCGCGGGGTGATCGGCTGTCCGCCGCGGCCGGGGAACACCGCGCCGTCGGGCTGGCCGCCGGAGTCGCGGCGCCAGTCGGTCAGCGCCTTCGCCGCGTGCGAACCGACCGGCACCGTGCGCTGCTTGCCGCCCTTGCCGAGCACCGTGACCAGGCCGTCGGCCAGCGCGAGGTCGCGCCAGCGCAGCGCGCACAGTTCGCTCAGGCGCAGGCCGGAGCTGTAGAACAGTTCGAGCATCGCGCGGTCGCGCAGGCCCAGCGGCGCGTCGGTCGGCAGTTCGACCAGTTGCACCGCCTCGTCCACGTCCAACACCTGCGGCAGCTTGCGCGGCGCCTTGGGCGCGCGCAGCGACGCCGCCGGGCTGGCGCCGATGCGGCCGTGCCTGAGCAGCCACGCGTAGAAGCTGCGGCAGGCCGACAGGCGTCGCTGCAGGCTCTTGGGCGACAGCCCGCGGCGATGCTCGGCGGCGACGAAGGCGCGCAACTGTTCGGTCTGCACCGCGGCGAGATCGGCGACGCCCTCGCCCTCCGCCCACCCCGCCAGCGCGTCGAGATCGCGCCGGTAGGCGTCGAGCGTATGCGCGGACATGCGGCGCTCGACCTGGAGGTGGGCGAGGAACTGATCGACGGATCCGTTCACAGCATGGCCCACCGCTGCGCTACTCCCAGCGCATGGACGCCGCCGAACGCGAGGCAGATCGCCGAACTCCAGACCCAGAACCCGCGCCGTTCGATGCGCGGCAGCGCGGCGACCACCAGTCCGCCGACGCCGCGCAGGAGGTAGACGCCGGCGATCGCGCACAGCGCGATGCGCAGCAGGGGCAGTCCGGGCAGCACGCCGGCGCCGGAAAGCGCATAGAGCGACCACGTCGCCAGCACCAGGACGATCCCCAGGGTGATCAGCGCCGGCCGCCATTCGCCTTGCTCCGCCATGCGGGCCATTCGCTCGCCGGCCCCGAAGAATCGGTACCACGGGGCGCCGAACACGATGCAGCCGGCGTGCAGCAGCGCCGCGAGCGCGCTCAGCGCCGCGGCGACGATCAGCACGGCGTTGAAGGATCCGTCGATCATGCTGGCGGTCATGCGGGCGATCAGCCGCCGAAGCGCCCCATCGCCGCCGCGAACGCCTCGCCCATCATCCGCAGGAACAGCGTGCCCATGCCGGGATAGAAGCGGTTGCCGTCGCGGCTGCCGACCGCGATCAGGCCGAGGCCGGGCAGCGGCAGCAGCGCGCTGGACTGCACGTCCTCGGCGCGGTCGCCGTAGAGCACGGCGTTCTTCTCCGGCTGCAGCCGGCCGCAGATCGGTTCGCCGCTCTTGAGGCAGTCGCGGAACGGCGCCAGCCGCGAATCGGCTTCGTCCAGCGTCTGCAGCCATTCGGCGGCGTCGATCCCCGCCACCGGGGCCAGCAGCACCAGGCGCACCAGGTCGCCGTCGAAATCCTCTTCCAGGCTCGCGGCCATGGCGCGCACGGTGTCGGCCGCGGCGGTCTGCTTCATCAGCGCCAGGGTCAACTGGTGGGTGCGCACCGCCAGGCGTTCGTTCTCCTGGGCGTTGGCGAACAACTCGTGCAGGCGGCGGTTCAGTTCGCGGTTCTTGTCGCGCAGGATCTCGAGCTGGTAGCCGGCGAGCGACGCCGCCGGTCCCTGCTCGCGCGGCACCACCAGGCTGATCGCGAGGTCCGGGAACTGCTGCAGGAAGGTCGGATGCCGGCGCAGCCAGGCCGCGATCTCGTGTGCGCCGATCTTTTCTTTGTCGTACATGTCCACGTCCCGTGCCTCGTCGTTGCCTGTCTGGTGCCCGCGCGGTCCACTGCGGCCGGGCGCGTTCATCCCCGCCATTCGCCCTCGAACACGAAGGCCGCGGGACCGGACATCGCCAGCCCCGCATCGTCGTCCGGCCAGGTCACGCGCAGCGTGCCGCCGGGCAGTTCGACCGCGACGTCGCGGTCGATCCGGCCGCGGCGCATCAGCACCGCCGCCGCCGCGCAGGCGCCGCTGCCGCAGGCCAGGGTCTCGCCCACGCCGCGCTCGTACACGCGCAGGCGGATGCGGTCGCGCGCGAGGACCTGCGCGAAACCGACGTTGACCGAATCGGGGAAGGCTTCGTGCGCCTGCACCGCGGGGCCGAACGTGGCCACCGGCGCGGCGTCGACGTCGGCGACCTCGATCACCGCGTGCGGGTTGCCCATCGAGACCGCGCCGAGTTCGACGATCTCGCCGCCGAAGGCCAGCGGGTAGACGTCGCGCGCGGCGTCGAAGCCGCGCAGCGGGATGCGCGCCGGCGCGAAGTCCGGGCGGCCCATGCCGATCCGGTAGTGGTGCAGGTCGAGCACGTCCACGTCGTGGGTGCCGGCCGGGCTGTCGAGCCGGAAACGATCGACCAGACAGCGCTCCGGATCGACCTCGACGCTGTCGCGCAGGACCCACGCGGCGACGCAGCGCGCGCCGTTGCCGCACTGGCCGGCGGACGAGCCGTCGGCGTTGCGGATGCCGTAGGCCGCGGCGGCGCCGGGCGTGCGCGGCGGTTCGATGGTGAGGATCTGGTCGCAGCCGATGCCCGTGTGGCGGTCGGCGAGCGCCCGGCACAGCGCGGGATCGAGCGCGCGCGGCGGCGGACGGCTCGCGTGCGGGCGCAGGTCGAGCACGACGAAGTCGTTGCCGGCGCCATGCATCTTGGTGAAGCGCAGCGGCGCGCCGGACCCGCTCATGGCTCAGCGAGGCGGCGCCTTCGCGGCATCGTCCGCGGGGGGCGACGGCGTGGCGGCGGCATCGGCGGCGGGAGGCGGGGCGACACCGGCGTCGGCATCGGCCGCCGGCGCATCGGGCAGCACGAGCGGGCCCTTGTTGCCGCAGCCCGAGAGTGCGGCGGCGAGGACGAGGACCAGCAGGACGGACGCGGCGCGGAGGTTCATGCGCGCAGTGTAGCCGCCGGGGCCGCCGGACGGAACGTGTCCCGTCCGGCGCATGCCCGGCCGCCCGGCTCACTCGACCCGGGCGGTGGCGCCCAGGCGGTCGAGCAGGAAGGCGTACATCTCGGCCTGTTCGCGGTAGCGGCGGAAGCGGCCGGACTTGCCGCCGTGGCCGGCGTCCATGTTGGTCCGGAACACCACCGGCGCCTTCGACGTGTTCAGGTCGCGCAGCCGGGCCACGTACTTCGCCGGCTCCCAGTACTGCACCTGCGAGTCCCACAGGCCGGTGCCGACGAACATCGCCGGGTAGGCCTGCGCGCGCAGGTTGTCGTAGGGCGAGTAGGTCAGCATGTAGTCGTAGTCGGCCTGCTCCTCGGGATTGCCCCACTCGTCGTATTCGTTGGTGGTCAGCGGGATGCTCGGGTCGAGCATCGTGGTGACCACGTCCACGAACGGGACCTGCGACAGGATCGCCCGGTACTTCTCCGGGGCCATGTTCGCCACCGCGCCCATCAGCAGGCCGCCGGCGCTGCCGCCGTAGCCGGCGACGCGGTCCTTCGCGGCGTAGCCCTCGCGGACCAGGTGGTCGGTGACGTCGATGAAGTCGGTGAAGGTGTTGCGCTTGTGTTCGAGCTTGCCGTCGTCGTACCACCGGCGGCCCATCTCCTGGCCGCCGCGGATGTGGGCGATGGCGAAGACCATGCCGCGATCGAGCAGGCTGACCACCGAGACGCTGAAGTCGGGGTCCATCGCCATGCCGTAGCTGCCGTAGCCGTACTGCAGCAGGGCCGCGGTGCCGTCGCGCCTGAAGCCCTTGCGGTAGACCAGCGACACCGGGATCGGGGTGCCGTCGCGGGCGGGCGCCCACACCCGCTCGGTGACGTACTGCGACGGGTCGTAGCCGATCACCGGCTGGCGCTTGAGCAGGCGGCGCTCGCCGGTGCGCACGTTGAGCTCGTAGGTGGTGTCCGGCGTGGTCATCGACGTGTAGTCGTAGCGCAGCCACTCGGTGTCGGGCTCGGCGTTGACGTCCAGGCCCATCGCGTACGCCGGCTCGTCGGCGTCCACGAAGCGCTCGCCATCGGCAGTGAGCAGGCGGATGCGCTGGAGGCCGCCGGAGCGTTCCTCGATCGCGGTGAAGCCGTCGAACAGTTCGTAGCCGTCGATGAACACGTCGTCGCGGTGCGGCACCCATTCGAGCCACTGCGCGCGCGAGGTCGCGCCGTCGGGCGCGGTCATCAGCCTGTAGTTCGGCGCGCGCCTGCCGGCGGCGTCGGGGGCATTGGTGTGGATCACCCAGCGGCCGTCGAAGTGGTCGGCGTCGTACTCGACGTCGCGCTCGCGCGGCGCGAGCACGGTGAAGGTCGCGGGGTCGGCGGCGGGGGCGCAGCGGGTCTCGCTGGAGACGGTGCTCTCGACGTCGATGCACAGGAAGCGGTCGTCGCGGGTGCGGCCGATGCCGATGTAGAAGCTGTCGTCGTGCTCCTCGTAGACCAGCACGTCGTCCGCCACCGGCGTGCCCACCACGTGCTTCTTCACGCGCACCGAGAGCAGCGTCTCGGGGTCGTTCTCGATGTAGAACAGGGTGCGGTTGTCGTCGGCCCAGACCAGGTCGGTGGAGACGCCGTGGATCGTGTCGGGATGGATCTCGCCGGTGTCGAGGTTCTTGATCCTGATGGTGTACTGGCGGCGGCCGTTGTCGTCCTCGGCCCAGGCCAGCAGGCGGTTGTCCGGACTGACCTCCCAGGCGTCGACCTTGAAGTAGCGCTTGCCCCGGGCCATCGCCTCGACGTCGAGCAGCACCTGCTCCTCGTCGCTGCGGCTGCCGTCGGCGGCGGCCTTCGCGCGCAGGTAGACCGGATTGTCCTGCCCGGTCCGGTAGCGGGTGGAATACCACCAGCCGCGCTCGCGATAGGGCACCGAGTCGTCGTCCTGCTTGATCCGGCCGACGATCTCCGAATACAGCGTCTCCTCCAGCGGCCTGAGCGGCGCCATCACCGCGTCGGCGTAGGCGTTCTCGGCCTCCAGATAGCCGAGCACCGCCTTGTCCTTGCGCTTGTCGTCGCGGAGCCAGTAGTACGGGTCCTCGCGCACGGCGCCGTGCGGGGCCTCGACACGGTGAGGCTTCTTCTCCGCGTCGGGCGGCTGCGGGCGTTCGGTAGCGTGGGTGGTCTGGGACAGGGTCATGAGCAGCAGGAACGTGCCGAAAGTCTTCATGTCGGGAGGGCGATGGCGGATCCGGTGACGTCGACGCGCGCGCGTCGACGGCGCGACATCCGGGCGAAAGAGGATAGCAGCCACCCGGCTGACGATACGCGCCCGCACGGCCGACGGCGGCGAAGTGGCGGCGGAGGCGCTCTTGAGCTATAACGAGCGCGCCGGCGACGGCCCGATCGTCGCCCCGGCGCGACCGCACGCACCACCCGCGGCGCACGCATGCACGGACCGCATGGCCGCCCGGGACAGGACCCCCGCAACCGCCCTCTGAACCCGGTCCGTGATCGCCACGCCGCCCGCGCGGCGCGCATGCGGGCGCACCCATGACCGATCCGACGCAAGGAACCCGTCGATGAACGCATCCCCCGCTCTCCCGACCACGCCCGAGGACATCGGCCGACGCATCCTGCGCTGGGTCGCCGACCTCCGCGGCCCCGACGATCTGTCGCCCGACGGCATCGAACGCGCGCTCGGCGTGCCGGTCGTGCGCGCGCCCGACGGTTCCGGCGCCTACGGCATCGGCAACCGCATCGACGACCGCTGGAACTACACCCTGCGTTCGCTGGCGCCGTCGGAGGAGGACGCCGGCGACGCCCCGCGCATGCTGTTCTCGTTCGACGACCAGACCGGGCGATTCGACGATTTCGCCCCGGTCTGCGCACTGGACTTCGACGCCTACGCCACCGCGCTGCGCAACGCGGGCTATGTCGCGGCGTTCGATCTCGGGCCGCGCGACGCCCTGAACGGCGTGATCTTCCGCCGCGATGCGGTCGAGATCCGCATGCAGGTGCGCGCCGAGAACGACGGGCACCCGGACCACCTCTGCGTCGCCGCGCTGCTGGTCGACGTCTCGGGAGGCGACCATGCCTAAGTACGACACCCGGGAAGAAGCGCGCCAGGCCCTGACCGAGATGCTCTCGGACTATGCGAAGACGCTGCCGTCGACGATGACGCGCAACCCGCTGCTGGACGCGATCAACGCGTCTCCCGACCTGCGCAAGCGCATGGTCGATGCCGTCCAGGAAGGCTATCTGGAGAAATTCGACAACACGCTGCCGCCGCACGGCGCCGGCGGCGGCTACGCCGCGGAAAGCAAGTCGATCGTGATCCACCAGAGCCAGCTCGGGAACAAGAACGACCTCGTCTTCGTGCTCGGCCACGAGACCCAGCATGCGCTCAGCCTTCGCGGCGTGCAGAGCCACCACGACAATCTGGTGAGCGACATCAACCAGGTCGCGCAGGGCGCGCAGCGCCCGCACGACTATACCCCGGCCGTGGCCCGCTACGTCGAGGCGGTTCGCGCCGAAGAGGCGCAGGCCCACATCGGCGGCTTCAACGCGCTGCACTCCTCGCTCGCGCAGAAGAAGCAGCCGGTGACCCTGGAGGCGATGTACGACGCTGAGCCGTTCCGGATGCGCGATTTCATCACCCAGACCGGCAGCTGGCCGTTCCAGCAATACACGCTGCGACCCGGGCTGACGCTCTCGCAGGACGGCACCCTGGCCCACTCCCAGGGCAACGTCGACGCGATGAAGGTGTACTACGCGGACAAGATGCCCGGCACGTTCGGCGACAACGGGCTGCTGAACTACCGCCAGCAGGCGATCCTGGAAGGGTGGAACCAGGCCCACGGCGCCGAGATCCAGTCGATCGGCGTGGACTCGCTGAACGATCCGCGCAATAAGCCGCTCGCGCTCGCCGCCGAACGCCAGCAGACCGGCCAGCCCTTCCTCTACCACGGCCACGACCGCGACTATCTGCTCGACTTCGACCAGCTCGGCGTCAATCGCCATCTGATCCGCGCGCCGTTGAACAACCAGGTGCATGCGATCGATCTGGCGGCCGAGAAATTCCGGATGAGCGAGGCCCGCGACCAGCAGCACCTCCCCGCGCCTTCCCAGCAGGAGGTGCTCGGCGCGGTCGCCGCCACGCTGCCCAAGTCGTCGGCCGTCGTCGACCGGCCGAGCGCGCTGCAGGCGCTCGGTCTGCAGGCGCAGCCGCAGGTCGCATCGAGCTCCTTCCTGGGTACGATCAAGTCGTTCTTTGCGGTCGAGGAACATCCCGGATCGCAGACGCAGGCCCCGTCGCAGGCGCAGGGCCAGACACCGACCCAGGCGCCGGCGCAATCGTCCGCGAGCGACGACGCGCCCCTGCTGCGCCAGGCCACCGCTGCGCTCAAGGCGCTCGATCCCGACGTCGGGCTGCGCGATCCCGAGGCGCTGCGCAACGTCGCGGCGGCGATTGCCCTCAAGGCGCAGAACGACGGCTTCACCTCGATCGACCAGGTGGTGCGCAACACCAAGGGCGACGGCCTGATCGCTGTGCAGGGCCAGGACATGGCTTCGCCCGAGGCGCGCCACACGCTGGTCGATCTCGGCCAGGCCATGCGGCAACCGGCCGAGGAGAGCCTCTCGCGCATGGCGCAGCCGCAGTCCCAGCAAGGCGCCCAGACGCCGCAGCCGCAGGGCCCGGGGCACACGATGCACTGACGCCGGGACCCGCCATCGGCCGACGCGCCGCAAGAGGACACCGCCATGGAAGAATATCCGCAATCTCATGCCGAGCAGGTCCGTCAGCGGGTCGATCTCCTGCTGGCGCCGGCGACGGCAACGGTCAAGGTCAGCCTCGACGAAGCCATCGTCATCGATCGGCGTGCGCGCGCCGAGCTGATGACGGACGGCCTGAACGGTTGCGTCGCCGTCGCACTGAAGAGCGGCGACCGGATCGGAATGACCCATGTCTACAGCCACGCGCTGTTCCGCTACGACGATTACCGGGAGCCGCTCCGGGCATTCGCACGCGAAGTCGCGAACGGCGGCACGATCACCGAGGCGTACATCGTGCACAACGGCAACGCCCTCCAGCCTGGCCACGACCGGACGCTGCCGCAGATGATCCGGCAGACCCTGGCCGAACAGGGCCTGGTCCGGGCCGGTGGTTTCGTGGAGAAAGCCTGCAATGGCTGCACGCTTTCGGAACATGGCCTGTTCCTCAAGGACCAGGACAATCCCGACATCTTCAACTTCGGCGGGCATACCAATGGCGCGCTGGCCTGTCTCGACCGCGAAACGGCCGCGTCCTTGCGGGAACATGTCATCCGCACGGGCGACCTGTTCGATCCGGCCGTCACTGCGCTCCGATCAGGGTACGAAGGCCACAGCGACATACCGGATAACGCCGTCTCCGCCAGGCCGCACAGACTGGATGCGTACAACGTGCCGCCCGTGCCGGAAGCAGAACGCCCCGCACCGGACCTTGGCCGATCCCTCCGCATTCAACTGGCCGAACTGGGCATGACCCAGACCTACGGCGCCCTCAGCCGTGGCGTACGCGACATCAAGGCGGTGCTCGATCAGAACGGTTTCAGCAACGTGCGACTGGAGGCCTCTGCCGACAAGCGGCATCTGCGTGCGATCGCCGGCGACAGATCGCTGGAGTTCGATTTCGCGGACGGGAAGTTCACCCTCTCCGCCGGGTCCTCGCAGGCGCCGTCGCCGGCCGGATCGTCGTCCTCCGTCGATCCGGATGCGAAACCGCTCACCCTCTACGAACAGGCGATGGCTGCCCTCGCGCCCCACTGCGCCGGACTGAACCTGCAGCATCACGACCAGATCGCGCTGGCCGCGGGGGAAATCGCATCGCAGGCACAGCATGACGGACTGACGGGCATTTCACGGCTGGAAACCGGAACCACCGTCCAGGGCGCACCGGCGCTCGTCGCCCATCAGGACGGCCCTTCAGAAAGGCAATCGCAGCCGGTCGCGATCGAGGCCCTGCAGCGCCACGCCGGCGTGGAGACGGCATCGCATCCGCCTTCGTACGAAGATCCGGACAAGCATCACTTCACGCGCATGTAACGGCCGCGCGTCATGCGGCCTCAGCCCGCGACCAGTCGCACCCGCGCGAAGTTGCGCTTGCCGACCTGCAGCACGCCCTCGAAGCCGGGGGCGAAGGTCGTCGCCGGGTCCTCGACCACATTGCCGTCGACCTTCACCGCGCGCTCCTTGAGCTTGCGGCCGGCCTCGGCGTTGCTCGGGGTGATGCCGGCGGCGGTCAGCAGCGCGGCGATGCGCAGGCCCTCGGCGGGGATGCGCACCTCGTGCAGCGGCAGCAGCGAAGTGTCGCCCTGCCCGGTCACCGCAGCGTGCCAGCCGGCGATCGCGGTTTCGGCCGCGGCCGCGTCGTGGAAGCGCGCCGCCAGTTCGCGGGCGAGGCGCAGCTTCACGTCGCGCGGGTTGAGCGCGCCGCCGGCGACGTCCGCCTTCAGCCGCGCCGCCTCGTCGATGCCGATCTCGAAGCTCAGCAGGTCGATCCAGCGCCACATCAGGTCGTCGCCGATCTTCATGGTCTTGTTGACGATGTCGATCGCCGGCTCGGCGATGCCGATGTAGTTGCCCAGCGACTTCGACATCTTGTTGACGCCGTCCAGGCCTTCCAGCAGCGGCATGGTCAGCACGATCTGCGGCTTCTGGCCGTGCGCCTCCTGCAGGCCGCGGCCCATCAGCAGGTTGAACTTCTGGTCGGTGCCGCCCAGTTCGACGTCGGCCTCCAGCGCGACCGAGTCGTAGCCCTGCACCAGCGGGTAGAGGAATTCGTGGATCGCGATCGACTGCTGCGCGGCGTAGCGCTTGGCGAAGTCGTCGCGCTCCAGCATGCGCGCGACCGTGTGCTGCGCGGCGAGCCGGATCATGTCGGCGGCGGTCATCTTCCCGAACCACTCGCTGTTGAAGCGGACCTCGGTGCGCTCGCGGTCGAGCACCTTGAACACCTGCTCGGCGTAGGTCTCGGCGTTGGCCAGCACGTCCTCGCGGGTCAGCGGCTTGCGGGTGACGTTCTTGCCGGTGGGGTCGCCGATCATCCCGGTGAAGTCGCCGATCAGGAAGATCACCTGGTGGCCGAGGTCCTGGAACTGCCTCATCTTGTTCAGCAGCACCGTGTGGCCGAGGTGCAGGTCCGGCGCGGTCGGGTCGAAGCCGGCCTTCACGCGCAGCGGGCGGCCACCCGCTTGCATGGACGCGGCCAGGCGGGCCTCCAGCTCCTCGCGCTTGAGGATTTCGTCGGCGCCGCGTTCGATCAGGGCGAGGGCGGCAGGGTCGAAGGCGGGATCGGGCATCGGGGCGGCGTCGAAGGAAGGAGAAAGGGGGGGAACCGTGACCGCTTGCGGCGAATCGCGCGCGGAATGGGACGCGGGTGGGCGTCCGGGTCGTGGAACTTTACCGATCCGGGCCGTGAAACTGAACGCGGAGTTAAATCGAAGTTAAGTTCATCATCCTAAAAAAACCAATCCAGTCAAGGATTTGACGCACTCTTTTCGACTAACTTATGTTACCGCCTTGCCCGTCCCGACTGGGGGATTCCGTTCGATGTCCACTTCATCGAGCCGCGCTCTGCGCAATCGACTGATTCGGCTGCGCAACCTGCGCATCGCCGGCGAGCAGGATGCCCGCACACCCGCGCCGAGCGACGCCCCCGATTTCAGCGGCCGCTGGACCCGGCGGCAGTGGGCGCAGGTCAGCCTGACCGCGACCATGGTCGCGCTGCTGGGCACGATCGTGCCCGGTTTCGCCCCGATGGAGCAGCCGCCGGCCGGCAGCCCGCTGCAGACCCTGTCGCTGAAGCTGCCGCCGCTGTCGATGACGCGCGCCTCCGGCACCTTCGGCGATAGCTGGCACGCGGTGACGATCCGCCGCGGCGCGTCGCTCAAGCACATGTTCGGGGTCCTCGGCATTCCCGACGCCGACCTCAAGCGCGTGCTCGACCATCCGGGAGTCAAGGCCGAGATCGGCCAGCTCACGCCGAAGACCGAGCTGGCGGTGGACCTGCCGGTGAACGGCAAGCTGCGCGGCCTGCGCTTCGTGCGCAGCGACGGCCAGCGCGTCCAGCTCGACCTCAGCGACGGCAAGGTCAAGGAAACCGTGCTCAAGCGCGACGTCGACGTGCGCACCGTGGTGCTCAGCGGCAAGGTCGGCCGGTCGCTGTTCCGCTCGGCCCGCCAGCTCGGCCTGTCGGGCGCGCACCTGGACCAGCTCACCGACGAGATGTTCAAGTACGACATCGACTTCGATTCCGACCTCGACGCCGACGACCGCTTCAGCGTGGTGGTCGACCAGACCTGGGTCGACGGCCAGCTCCAGCGCACCGGCGCGATCCTCGCCGCCGCCTTCACCGTCGACGGCAAGCTGCACACCGCGTTCCTGCACAACCGCAACGGCCGCCCGGAATACTTCACCTCCGACGGCCGGCCGCTGAAGAAGGCGTTCATCCGCATGCCGATCCCGTATGCGCGGCTGAGCTCCAGCTTCGGCAACCGCTACCACCCGGTGCTGGGCCGCATGCGCATGCACAAGGGCGTGGACTACGCCGCGAGCACCGGCACCCCGATCCAGGCCGCCGGCGACGCCCGCGTCCAGTTCGTCGGCTGGCAGAACGGCTACGGCCGGGTGGTCATCCTCGACCACGGGCACGGCTACACCACCCTGTACGGGCACATGTCGCGCTTCGGCAACGAGCGCGTCGGCCAGCGCATCCCGCAGGGCACGGTGATCGGCTACGTCGGCAGCACCGGCCTGGCCACCGGCCCGCACCTGCACTACGAATTCCGGATCAACGGCGTGCACCGCAATCCGCTGTCGATCACGATGCCGCCGCCGGAGCCGCTGCGCGGCGCCGAGCTGGCGAGCTTCCGCAACGAGACCCTGCGCGCGATGACCAAGATCCGCACGGTCGAGGACATCGTCTTCCCGCAGGCGCTGGAAGCCCCGCAGCAGGCGCTGGCCTCTGCGCTGGCGTCCGACAAGCCCGCGGCGAAGCGCAAGAAGGGCTGAACCCGTGGCGGCGACCGCACTGCGCAACGCGGTGCGGTCGCGGCTGGTCCCGGCGCTGATCGCCGAGGACTTCCTCCCGCTCCCCGACGCCGAGCGCACGCTGCGCTTCCGGCGGCCGCACGGCGAGGTCGCGCACCTGCTCGAAGTGCAGTGGGACCATCACGACCGTCCGCGCTACGTCGTCAATTACGCCACCTGCCCCGCCGACGGCCTGGCGGTCGGCGACCGCCGGTTCCCGGTCGAGGCGGTATTCGCCGGCTGGCTGCCGGACAGCGGCCGCCTGCAGCCGCGCCCGGGCCCGACCACCGCCGCCTGGTTCCGCGGCGATCTCGCCTGGCCGCTGCGCCTGCTCGGGCGGCGCGCGCCCGCGCCGGACGCCGTGGTCGACGCCTCCGTCGCGCTGCTGCCGGAGCTGTGGCGCTACTGGCGCGAGGGCCGGCCCGGCCCGCACATGCACGCCTGCCCGCCCGCGTCGCGCGCGCCCGCGGACGCCTGACCCGGTGGCGGGCGCCGGCGCCATCGCCGATCATGCCGCCATGCATGCACCGACGACCGATCCGACCTCCGCGCTCTACCTCGGCATGATCTCCGGCACCAGCGCCGACGGGATCGACGTCGCCATCGCCCGCTTCCACGACGCCGCCGACGGCCGTCCGCCGCGCGCGGAGCCGCTGTTCGGCCGCACCTACGCCTGGGAGCCGGGCCTGCGCGCGCGCATCGTCGATCTCGGCCAGCACGCGCCGTCGATGACCCTCGACGAGATCGGGGAACTGGACGCCCGGCTCGGCACCGCCTTTGCCGAGGCCGCCGAGGCCGCGATCCGCGACAGCGGCGTGGATCGCGCGCAGATCGGCGCGATCGGCTCGCACGGGCAGACCCTGCGCCACCGGCCGCACGGGCCGCATGCCTTCACCCTGCAGCTCGGCGACGCCAGCCGCATCGTCGAGCGCACCGGGGTGCGCACGGTGGCCGATTTCCGCCGCCGCGACGTCGCCGCCGGCGGGCACGGCGCGCCGCTACTGCCGGCGCTGCACGCGGCGCTGCTGTCCGCGCCCGGCGAGGACCGCGCGGTGCTCAACCTCGGCGGCATCGCCAACCTGACCCTGCTCCCGGCCGGCGACCCCGCCGGGGTGCGCGGCTTCGACACCGGCCCGGCCAACGGCCTGATGGACGCCTGGTGCCTGCGCCACGTCGGCGCGGGGTTCGATCGCGACGGCGCGTTCGCCGCCAGCGGCCGCGTCGACACCGCGCTGCTCGACCGCCTGCTCGACGAGCCGTGGTTCGCGCTGCCGCCGCCGAAATCGACCGGCCGCGACCAGTTCCACCTCGGCTGGGTCGACGCCCGCCGCAGCGGCGCGGAGAGCCCCGCGGACGTGCAGGCGACGCTGCTGGCGCTGAGCGTGCGCACGATCGCCGACGCGCTGCGCGCGACCCTGCCCGCCGCCGCCCGCGTGATCGCCTGCGGCGGCGGCGTCCACAACCCGGTGCTGATGCGCGCGCTGGCCGAGGCGCTGCCGGGCGCGACGGTCGAATCCACCGCGGCCCACGGGCTCGATCCCGACCACGTCGAGGCGCTGGGCTTCGCCTGGCTGGCGCGGCAGACGGTGCTGGGACGGCCCGGCAACCTGCCCGGCGTCACCGGTGCGCGCGGGCCGCGGGTGCTGGGCGCGATCCACCCGGCCTGAGCCGGCGACGCCGGGTCGACGCCGGGCCGGCTGCCCCGACGCCGCGGGGCGCACTCAGTCGCCCTGGCCGAGCCCCGCGCCCTTGGGCACGCTGTCGAGGAAGCGTTCGATCTCGGCCTGGTCGAAACTGGTCGCCGGCCGCAGCTCGTGCTGGGCCACGGCCGGCGCGTCGGTGCGGCCGATCAGCGCGAATCCCGGGTCGTTGGGCACCGTCTCCAGCGCCGCGATCACCGACTGCATCACGTCCGTCTCGGAACTGTCGAAGCGCAGCGCGCCGCCCTCGCTGGCGAACAGCCCGCGCTCGATCAGGTGCAGGATGGTCTCGTGCAGCGTCCAGCCGTTGGTCTCCGACACCTTGCGGATGCGCGCCGCCAGTTGCGGTTCGATGTCGCGGAGGACGAGGTCGGTCATGGCTCAGTGTTCCGCGGCCGCCGTCGGTCGTTCCTGTTCGCGGATGCGCGGCCACAGCCAGGCGAGCACCAGCAGGGTCGGAATCACCGTCGTCGCGCTGAGCATGAAGAAGGTGGCGTAGGAGGTCGCCTCGACGATGTAGCCCGACGCGCCGCCGACGAACTTGCCCGGGAGGTTCGCCAGCGACACCAGCAGCGCGAACTGGGTCGCGGTGAAGTTGCGGTCGGTGAGCGAGGACATGAACGCGACCAGCACCGTGCCGGCGAAGCCCTGGCAGAGGTTGTCGGCGGTCAGCGCGGCGTAGAACGCCCAGATCTCCGACGGATGGTGGGCCATCAGCAGGAACGCGAGGTTCGACAGTGCGACCCCCAGCGCCGCGACCAGCAGCATGCGCCGGAACCCGAACGCGGCGACCGCGACGCCGCCGAGGAACGCACCGGCGATGCCCATCCACACGCCGTAGAGCTTCGAGACGGTGGCGATGTCGGCCTTGGTGTAGCCGGAGTCGAGGTAGAACGGACCGGCCATCACGCCGATGACCTGGTCGGGGAACTTGTACAGGCCCACGAACAGCAGCAGCGCCAGCGCCAGCGCCACGCCGTTGCTGGTGAAGAAGCTGCTGAACGGCTGCCAGAACGCGCCGAGGAAGTCGATCCTGCGGGTCACGGTGGAGACCGGGACCTCCGGTTCGCGGCTGAGCAGGGTGGCGGCGATCGGCAGCACCATCAGCGAGGACATCGCCAGGTAGGCGATCTTCCAGCCCTCGAACTCGGCCAGGTACAGCGCGCCGGCGCCGGCGAGGATCAGGCCGATGCGGTAGCCCAGGGTGTAGGTCGCGGCGAGCGCGGCCTGCGCCTCCTCCGGCGCGATCTCGATGCGGTAGGCGTCGACGACGGAGTCCTGGGTCGCGCCGGCGAACGAGGCCACCAGCACCCAGGCGACCAGCGCGGTCACGCCCCGCTCCGGCTGCACGTAGGCCAGGCCGAACAACCCGATCAGCACCACCACCTGCGCGACCAGCAGCCACGAGCGGCGGCGGCCGAGGAACGCGGTCACCGGGAAGGCGTAGCGATCGATGATCGGCGCCCACAGGAATTTCAGCAGGTAGAAGAAGCTCGCCAAGCTGATCAGGCCGATGCTGCCGAGATCGAGCCCGACGTCGCGCAGGCGCGTGGACAGCGTCTGCGAGGCGATCAGCAGGAACGGCAGGCCGCAGCCGAAGCCGAAGAAGGCCATGGTCACCGCCGACGGCGTGCCGAAGGCGCGGCGGATGCCGGCCCAGCCCTTGTACGAGGGTTTGCCGCCTGCGGCGGACGCGGGCCCGCTCATCCGGCGCCCGCTCCTTCGGCATAGTCCACCACGTAGGGCGCGTGATCGGAGAAGCGTGGGTCCTTGTGGATCGCGCAGGCGTTCACCCGGTCGCGCAGGCCGGGGGTGACGAACTGGTAGTCGATGCGCCAGCCGACGTCGTTGGCGCGCGCGGCGCCGCGCTGCGACCACCAGGTGTAGTCGGTGCCTTCGGGCTTGAGCACGCGGTAGCTGTCGAGCCAGCCGTGCGCCGGCGCGGGCGTGCCGTCGCCGCAGGCGTCGGCGACGAGGCCGTTGAGCCAGGCGCGCTCCTCGGGCAGGCAGCCGGAGTTCTTCTGGTTCGAGGTCCAGTTCTTGATGTCGTTGCGGGCGCGGACGATGTTCCAGTCGCCGCACAGCACGTAGTCGCGACCGCTGCGCAGCCATTCGTCCATGATCGGCCTGAGCCAGCGCATCACTTCGTACTTGAAGGCCTGGCGCTCCTCGCCCGAGGTCCCCGACGGGATGTAGAACGAGACCACGCTGAGGTTGCCGAAGCGGGCCTCGATGTAGCGGCCCTCGTCGTCGAACGGCGCCCAGCCCAGCGTGGTGCGCACTTCGTCGGGGGCGCGGCGGGCGTAGATGCCGACGCCGCTGTAGCCCTTCCTGGTGATCGCATCCTTGAAGAAGGCGCGGTAGCCGTCGGGCCGCAGTTCCGGCGCGCCGAGCTGGTGTTCCTGGGCCTTGGTCTCCTGCACGCAGAGGACGTCGGCGTCCTGTCCGCGGAACCAGTCGAAGAATCCCTTGGTGGCCGCGGAGCGCAGGCCGTTGGCGTTGAAGCTGATGATGCGCATGGCGCGGGGGAAATCCTGCGGACGTCGATACCGACCCCGCAGCCTAGCCGATCGTGCCCGGGTTGGCACCCGCGGCCCGGCCGGCGGGCATTTCCGTTGGCCCCGCATTACGATGGGGGCCCCGTGGCTCCGTACCGCGCCGCCGCCCTGCGCACGATCCCGCCGTGACCGACCATCGCTCCCGCTTCCTGTCCCTGGCCCTGCGCGCCGAGGCGCTGCGCTTCGGCGCGTTCACCCTCAAGTCCGGCCGCGAGAGCCCCTACTTCTTCAACGCCGGCCGCTTCGATTCGGGCGCCGCGCTGGCCGGACTGGCGAGCTGCTACGCCGACGCCGTCGACGCCGCGGGCCTGGACTACGACCTGCTGTTCGGCCCGGCCTACAAGGGCATCCCGCTGGCGACCGCGCTGGCCTGCGAGTTCGCCCGCCGCGGCCGCGACCTGCCGCTGGCGTTCAACCGCAAGGAGGCCAAGGCCCACGGCGAGGGCGGCACCCTGATCGGCGCGCCGCTGGCCGGCCGGCGGGTGCTGATCGTGGACGACGTGATCACCGCCGGCACCGCGATCCGCGAGGCGCTGGCGCTGATCCGGGACGCCGGCGGCGTGCCGGCCGGGATCGTGATCGCGCTCGACCGCCAGGAGGTCGCCCCCGACGGCGGCGGCCTGTCGGCGGCCGAGGCGGTGACCGCGGAGGCCGGGATTCCCGTGATCGCGGTCGCAGGACTGGACGATCTGCTTGCATTCGTCGGCGAAAGCACCGAACTTCACGACCAGCGCGCACGCCTCGAGGCCTACCGGGCCCGCTACGGCCGCGCCACGCCGCACACCGATGCGCCCGTCGGGGGGACGGGGACGACGCCATGACCGCCATGCCACGCCATCGCCACGCCGCGCCGCGCCGCCTCGCCCTGGCGGCCCTGGTCGCGCTCGCCTGCCTGGGGTCCGCCCCGGCCCAGCAGCGGGCCGCGTCCACGCCGACCGCCAAGGGCAAGCTCTACTGCTGGGACGAGGGCGGCCACCACGTCTGCAGCGACACCCTGCCGCCTTCGGCGGTCGGCCGCGCGCGCACCGAATTCGACACCCGCACCGGCAGCACCGTCAGCCAGGTCGGCCGCCAGCTCACCCCCGAGGAACAGCAGCGCGCCGCCGCCGAGGCGCAGGCGCGCAAGGCGCAGGAGGCGCTGGCGCGTCGCGAGATGGCGATGGTGATGTCCTACCAGACCGAGGACGACCTGGAGCGCTCGTTCCGCAACCGCTTCGAGCTGATCGAGGAATCGCTCAAGGGCTCGTCGCTGGCGCTGGTCAACCTGCACCACAGCCTGATCAGCCTGCTCCAGCAGGCCAACGAAATGGAGCTGCAGTCGCAGCCGGTCGGCAAGCGGCTGCGCGAGAAGATCCGCACCCAGCACGCCGAACTGATGGCGCTGCGGGCGCTCAAGCAGCGCCAGGAAGCCGAGCGCACGGCGCTCGACGCCGAGTTCAAGGACGCCGTGTCGCGCTACCGCGTGCTCAAGGCCCAGAGAGAAGGGACCCTGCCGCCGGCGGCGATCCCCGGCGGCTGAGCCGCCGCGCGGCGCGCTGCCGGTCGGACGACGCGCCGCGGCCGCGGCCGCGGATCAGAACGGCAGCGAGAGCTCCGGCGCCAGTTCCAGCAGGCGCGCGCGGAAGACCTGCTGGATGCGCGCCAGCGCCTCCGCGCTGTCGGCGTCGAAGCGCATCACCAGCACCGGCGTGGTGTTGGACGCGCGCACCAGGCCCCAGCCGTCCGGCCAGTCCACGCGCAGGCCGTCGATGGTCGACAGCCGCCCGCCCTCGAAGAAGGCGCCCTCGCGGAAGCGCTCGACGAAGGCGTGCGGATCGCCGCCGGGCGCCTCGACCTTGAGCTCCGGCGTGGACACGCCCTTGGGCAGCGCGCGCAGGACCTCGTCGGGCTCCTCCGGCGCGGTCGCGAGGATCTCCAGCAGCCGCGCCGCGGCGTAGATGCCGTCGTCGAAGCCGTACCAGCGCTCGGCGAAGAAGAAGTGGCCGCTCATCTCGCCGGCCAGCTCGGCGCCGGTCTCGCGCATCTTGGCCTTGATCAGCGAGTGCCCGGTCTTCCACATCAGCGGGCTGCCGCCGTGGCGCAGCACGTGCGAGGCCAATCGCCCGGTGCACTTCACGTCGTAGACGATCATCGCGCCGGGATTGCGCTCCAGCACGTCGGCCGCGAACAGCATCAGCAGGCGGTCGGGGAAGATGTTCTCGCCGTCGCGGGTGACCACGCCCAGCCGGTCGCCGTCGCCGTCGAAGGCGATGCCGAGGTCCGCGCCGCGGCGCTGGACCATGCTGATCAGGTCGGTGAGGTTGTGCGGCTCGCTCGGGTCCGGATGGTGGTTGGGGAAGGTGCCGTCGATCTCGCAGTAGAGTTCCTCGACCTCGGCGCCGATCGCCTCCAGCACGCGCGGGCCGACCTCGCCGGCGACGCCGTTGCCGGCGTCCACCACCACCCGCAGCGGCCGGCCGAGCTGCACGTCGGAGGCGATCCGCATGACGTAGTCCGGAGTGACGTCGCGCTCGCTCAGCGTGCCGGGCGCGTCGGCGGTGTGCAGCCGGCGTTCGGCGATGCGCGTGTGCAGGTCGATCACCGCGTCGCCGGCCAGGGTTTCGCCGCCGACCACGATCTTGAAGCCGTTGTAGTCCGGCGGATTGTGGCTCCCGGTCAGCGAGACGCAGCAGCCGGCGCGCAGGTGGTAGGCGCCGAAGTAGACCACCGGGGTCGGCACCATGCCGATGTCGACCACGTCGATGCCCGCGGTGCGCAGGCCGGCGATCAGGCCTTCCATCAGCTCCGGGCCCGAGAGGCGGCCGTCGCGGCCGACCACGATCTCGCGCAGGCGCTGCTCCTGCATCACCGTGCCGATGGCCTGGCCGATCAGTTCGGCGACGTTGCGGTCGAGCGTGCGCCCGACCACGCCGCGGATGTCGTAGGCGCGGAAGATGCTGCGGTCGACCGCCACCGGCGCCGGCTTGGGGATTTCCTTGATGTCCAGTGCGATCGCTTCGCCGGGCGCTTGCGGGGCGTTCGCCACCGCGTCCAGCAGGGTCGGCGCGTCTTCGGCGGCCGGGCCGCCCGCCTCGCCGGCGAGCGACGACAGCCGCCAGGCGAGGATCGCCAGCAGCAGGCACAGCGCCGCGGCCACGAGCGACAGCACCGGGCCCAGGCCCAGCGCCTGGCCGGGCGGCGAATCGGTGCCCGCGACCAGGCGCAGGCCGGATTCGCCGATCTGCACCGCCAGCCGCTCGGCGCCGCTGGCGTACCCGGCGTCGCCGCGCTCCCACAGCGTGACCCCGCCCTGGCGCAGCGCCAGGTAGCCGTCGCCCACCGTGCCCAGGGTGTCGAGGCCGGCGGTGAGCTCGGTCAGCGGCAGCTGCGCGTAGACCACGCCGACGACCTTGTCGCCGCTCTTGGCCGGCGCGGCCAGCGCCAGCTGCGGCTTGCCGAAACCGCTCGTGACCCAGGTGCGCATGGCGTCGGCCTGCAGCGCCGTCTCCGCCACCGCCAGCCGGCCGTAGCCGCCCTTGGGCAGCTCGGCGTAGGCGTCTTCGAGGTCCGGCGGCAGCAGTTGCAGCCGCGACAGGTTCGGCCAGCCCGCCGAGATGACCTTCTGCGCGGTGACCAGATCGCCCGCGGCCAGGGCGTCGCGGGTGTCCTGCAGCGCCAGCGCCTTGGCCAGGCGCGCCTGCTGCTGCTTCAGCGCCTGGTGGGTCAACTGCACGCCGCTGTCGCGGATCGCGCCGAGATCGGCGCGGCGCGATTCGTAGATGAACTGGGCGATGCCCATCCAGGTCAGCCACAGCGCCAGCACCAGGAAAAGTCCCGCCAGCGGTTTCATCGCGGGGCGGAGCGTCAGGAGCTGCTGGCGAAGGCTGTCTTTCATCGATTGCGGTCTCTTGCCTGTGGCGATGGGTGGCGCAGATGGACGGCGGCCGGCCTGGACCGGCGGCGAAAGCGGTCCCGCGGGCGGTCAGCGCACGCCGGTATGGCCGAAGCCGCCGGCGCCCCGCGCGCTGTCCTCGAAAGTATCCACGACCTCGAAGGTCGCGCGCACCACGGGAAGTATGACCAGTTGCGCGATCCGGTCGCCCGGCTGGATCGAAAACGCCTCCCGGCCCCGGTTCCAGACGCTGATCAGCAGCGGCCCCTGGTAGTCGGCGTCGATCAGCCCGGTGCCGTTGCCGAGCACGATCCCGTGCTTGTGGCCCAGCCCCGAGCGCGGCAGGACCACCGCGCACAGGCCCGGGTCGCCGATGTGCAGCGCCAGTCCCGACGGCACCAGCGCGGCGTCGCCCGGCGCCAGCGTCAGCGGGGCGTCCAGCGCGGCGCGCAGGTCCATGCCGGCGCTGGCGGCGGTGGCGTAGGCCGGCAGCGGCCATTCGCCGCCGAAGCGGGGATCGAGGACTTTCAGTTGCAGCGTTCGGGTCATCGGCACGGCATCGGGGACAGGTCGGGTGGCGGGTCTGGGCGCCGGTCGCAAGGCGGATTCCGCCCAGTATCGCGGCTGCGGCGACGCCTGCCAAACCGGCCGCGCTTGCGCCGCCTGCTACCCTGATGCGATGCAGGCGTCCCCCTCCGACCTGCTGCGCCGCGTCTTCGGCCACGAAGACTTCCGCGGGCCGCAGCGGGCCATCGTCGAACACATCGCGGCCGGCGGCGACGCCCTGGTGCTCATGCCCACCGGCGGCGGCAAGTCGCTGTGCTACCAGGTGCCCGCGCTGCTGCGCGACGGCGTCGGCCTGGTGGTGTCGCCGCTGATCGCACTGATGCAGGACCAGGTCGACGCCCTGCGCCAGCTCGGCGTGCGCGCCGAATTCCTCAACTCCACGCTCGACGCGGCCGAGGCCGCGCGGGTGGAGCGCGCGCTGCTCGCCGGCGAGCTGGATCTGCTGTACGTCGCGCCGGAGCGCTTGCTGACGCCGCGGTTCCTGTCGCTGCTGGACACCCTGGACCAGCGCGCCGGCATCGCCCTGTTCGCGATCGACGAAGCGCACTGCGTGTCGCAGTGGGGCCACGACTTCCGGCCCGAATACCGCGAACTCACCGTGCTGCACGAGCGCTGGCCGCGGGTGCCGCGGGTCGCGCTCACCGCCACCGCCGACCCGCCGACCCAGCGCGAGATCGCCGAACGCCTGCAACTGGAGCAGGCGCAGTGGTTCGTCAGTTCGTTCGACCGTCCGAACATCCGCTACACGATCGTGCAGAAGGACAACGGCCGCCGGCAATTGCTCGATTTCCTCAAGGACCACCGCGACGAGGCCGGCATCGTCTACTGCCTGTCGCGGCGCAAGGTCGAGGAGACCGCCGAATTCCTCGCCAGCCACGGTTTCAAGGCGCTGCCCTACCACGCCGGCCTCGACGCCGCCGTGCGCGCCGAGCACCAGCGGCGCTTCATCCGCGAGGAAGGCGTGATCGTGGTCGCCACCATCGCCTTCGGCATGGGCATCGACAAGCCCGACGTGCGCTTCGTCGCCCACGTCGATCTGCCGAAATCGCTGGAAGGCTACTACCAGGAAACCGGCCGCGCCGGCCGCGACGGCGAAGCCGCCGACGCCTGGCTGTGCTACGGCCTGGGCGACGTGGTGCTGCTCAAGCAGATGATCGAACAGGGCGAGGCCGGCGAGGAGCGCAAGCAGCTCGAACGGCGCAAGCTCGATCAGTTGCTCGGCTACTGCGAGACGCTGCAGTGCCGCCGGCAGGTGCTGCTGGCCGCGTTCGGCGAAACCTACCCCCGCGACTGCGGCAACTGCGACAACTGCCTGGCCCCGCCCGAGCGCTGGGACGCCACCGACGCCGCGCGCAAGGCACTGAGCTGCGTCTATCGCACCGGCCAGCGCTTCGGCGTGGCGCATCTGATCGACGTGCTGCGCGGCGGCGAAGGCGAGAAGATCCGCCAGTTCGGCCACGACCGGGTCAGCACCTACGGCATCGGCGCCGATCTCGACGCGAAGGTCTGGCGCGGCGTGTTCCGCCAGCTCGTCGCGATGGGGCTGCTCGCGGTCGACGCCGAAGCCTACGGCGGCCTGCGCCTCACCGACGCCAGCCGCGCCGTGCTGACCGGGGGCCGATCCGTGTCGATGCGCCGCGACCTCGCCGCGAAGCCGCGCCGCGACCGCGGCGACGGCCCGCGCACCGGGGTGCCCGTCGCCGCCGAGGCGCTGCCGCTGTTCCGCAGCCTGCGCGACCTGCGCGCGCGGCTGGCGAAGGACCAGAACGTCCCCGCCTACGTCATCTTCCACGACAGCACGCTGCGCGAGATCGCCGAGCGCCGGCCCGACTCGCTGCACGCGCTGTCGCGGATCCCGGGGATCGGCGGCGCGAAACTCGCCCGCTACGGCGATGCGGTGCTGGAGGTGGTGCTGGCGGAGGGGTGAGGGGCGGCGGTTGCGTTCGCTACCGCGTCATCCCCCTACCTTGTCACCCCGAGCGCAGCGAGGGACCTGCTTTTCTTCTGCGAAAGCCAGGAATTCTTTTCCGCGCTGGGCGCGCGGGCTACTTTCTTTGGCGCAAAGAAAGTAGCCACTGCGCCGCTTGCGGCGCGAACGGCGAAACCGGCCCGAAGGGCGAGCGCCTCAGGCGCGAGTAAAGAAAACATTCAATTCCAAGGCGAACCTGCCGTCGGTTCCGCGCCCGGGATTTTTCGACGAGGCGTCCTGCCTCGTCGAAAAACGGCGGACCTCCTGTCCGCCGCCCTCCGGGTCTCTGGTTTCGGGAAGGGACGTCGATCGGGGAGTGTCGTCGGGACGGCTCGGCATGCCGGGATCAGCGGCAACCCCGAGATTGTCAGTTGCGAAGGATCTTTTCCATCGCCTTGCCCTTCGCCAACTCGTCGATCAGCTTGTCGAGCTGCCGGATCGTGCGCATCAGCGGGTCCTCGACGTCCTCCACGCGCACGCCGCAGACCACGCCGGTGATCGCTTCCCGGTTCGGATGCAGCGCCGGCGCCTGCGCGAAGAACGTGGCCACGTCCGTCTTCGCTTCGAGCTGTCGCGCGAGTCCGGTCGCGTCGTAGCCGGTCAGCCAGCAGAGGATGCGATCGACCTCCTCTCGCGTGCGGCCCTTGCGCTCGGCCTTGTTCACGTAGGCCTGGTACACGCCCGCGAAGGGCATGGTGAAGAGGCGGTGGACATTCATGCCTGCTTTCCTCGAAACGGGACGACGCATGGGCCCGATGATCTCGGAAAACCCGCATCGAGCGGAAGCGCCTCGTTGATCGCACATGACTTCGCCTCGTTCCCCAAGGCGCATCCGAAGCCGCTCAGCGATATTCGACCCGCCCAGCAGGCCCGACTCTGTGCTTGCTCACGCTTGACGCGGCGGCAGCTCGAATGATGATGCCATCCGCCACGCCGCGATTTTTCGTGGAAGCCATGCTTTCACCGTCACATCGCCGGCTTGCACCCCAGCGCCGCCAATACCCCGTGCAGCGCCGGGATGTGCATCAGCCACGGGGCGGCGATGGTGAGGGCGCCGGCGAACAGGACGAACACGCCTGCGGCGGTGCGCAGGCCGCCGCGCTGGAGGCGCTGGCCGAGGCGGGCGCCGCTCCAGGTCAGCGGCAGCATCACCGGCAGGGTGCCGAGGCCGAACGCGGCCATGGTCAGCGCGCCGCCCGCGGCGCTGGCCTGCAGCCAGGCGGTGGCGAGCAGCGTGGCGCTGAGGCCGCAGGGCAGCCAGCCCCAGAGCAGGCCGACCGCGATGCGCTTGGCGGCGGTGTCGGCGGGCAGCAGTGCGCGCTGCAGCGGCTGCAGGCGCTGCCACAGCGCCGCCGCGGGCCGTGCGAGCGGGTTGAAGCGGCCGGTCGGATCGAGCAGGCGCAGGGCGACGAGGATCATCATCGCGCCGACCGCGACCCGCATCGCGAGCGCGAGCTTCGGCGTCTGCGCGATCGCGACCAGGCCGTGGCCGAAGCCGCCGACGATGGCGCCGGCGACGGTGTAGCCGAGGATGCGGCCGAGGTTGGGCTGCAGCGCGTGCAGCCACTGGGTCGCGGGCGATGCCGCCTTCTGGCCGAACGACAGGCTGGTGGCGATGGCGCCGCACATCGCGGCGCAGTGGACGCCGCCGAGCAGGCCGCTGAGCAGCGCCGCGGAGAGGACGAGCCAGTCGAGGGTCATGGTGTCGCGCTCATCTTCATCAGCAGTGCATGCGCCGAGCCATCCTGTAGGAGCGACGTAAGTCGCGACTGCAATCTGGCACAACCGTCATCCAGTCGCGACTTCCGTCGCTCCCACAAGGAAGACCGCCGCGGGTGCAGCGCCTCAGGCGTCGCGGTCGCCATGCGTCGGCTGCGCGCTGCGGCCTGCGGTGCGCGGACGGTCGTCGTCGACGAGGATGTCCAGCGCCGGGGTGTCGAGGTCGTCGTACTGGCCCTTGCGCACGGCCCAGGCGAACGCGGCGATGGCCAGGCCCAGCAGGATCAGGCTGATCGGGACGAGCACGAGGAGGATGTTCATGCGGCGCAGTGTACGCGCCGCCGGCGCGGGCCGGTCTGAGCCGGGTCAATTCCGCGCGGTCGATGCCGCGCCCGGTCGATTCCAGCTCCCGTCGGTTGCAGGACGACTCGACACAGGCCCGTTCGCCAATGGCCTGACCGGGGCACGCCGGTCAGCCGCGGGCAGATCAGACGCGAGCGTGTTCGACGCGGGCCGCGGGCGCAGGACTGCGGGTGGCGAGATTCAGCCGCAGCGCATTCAGCGTGACCAGCAGCGACGACAGCGCCATGCCCAGCGCCGCCATCCACGGGGTGACGTGGCCGGAGGCCGCCAGCGGCAGCGCCAGCAGGTTGTAGCCGATCGCCCAGGCCAGGTTCTGGCGGACGATGCGGCGGCTGCGGCGGGCCAGCGACAGCGCCTGCGGGATGCGCGCCAGCGCGCCGCCGGCGACCACGAAATCGGCCGCGCGCTGGGCCAGCGCGGCGCCGTCTGCCAGCGCCAGCGAGACGTCGGCGCCGGCCAGCACCGGGGCGTCGTTGAGGCCGTCGCCGACCATCGCGACGATCTCGCCCGCGGCCTGGCGCGCGCGCACGTAGGCGAGCTTGTCCTCCGGCGTCTGCCGGGCGCGCACGTCGGCCGCGGCAATCCCCACGGCCTCGGCCATGCGCGCCACCGGCGCCTCGGCGTCGCCGCTGCACAGCGACACGCGCAGGCCCTGCGCACGCAGGGCGCGCAACGCCTCGGCGGCGTCCGCGCGCGGGGTCTCGCGCAGCACGAAGCGGGCGATCGCGCGCGCGCCGTCGCCGAGCCACAGCGCCGCGTCGTCGTCGCGGCCGGCGGCCCACGGCGCACGGCCGAGGCGCCAGTCGCGGCCGGCGATGCGGCCGGCGATGCCGTGGCCGGGTTCGGCGCGCACGTCCTGCGCCGAGGGCAGCGCGACGCCGGCCGTCGCCGTCGCGAACGCCGCCGCCAGCGGATGGCCGCTGTCGCGTTCCAGCGCGGCGGCGAGGGCGAGCGCGGTCGCGCGATCGACGCCGTCGAACGTTTCGACCTCGGCCAGCGCGGGATGGCGGTCGCTGAGCGTGCCGGTCTTGTCGAACACGATCCGGTCGGCGCGCGCCAGCGTGTCCAGCGCCTCGCCGCGCAGCGCCAGCACGCCGAGCTTCGCCAGCCCGCCGTGGGCCGCGGCCAGTGCCGCGGGCACCGCCAGCGAAAGCGCGCACGGGCAGCTGACCACCAGCACCGCCAGCGCCACCTCGAACGCGCGCGACGGGTCGTGCATCCGCCACCAGACGTAGACGCCGGTGGCGGCGAGGATCAGCGCGGTGACGAACCAGCCGGCGATGCGGTCGGCGGCGCGCGCGATCGGCGGGCGCTGCTCCTGCGCGCGCTCGACCAGCCGGGTGAGCTGCGACAGGCGGGTGTCGGCGCCGGTGCGCACGACCTTCAGCCGCGCCGGGCGCTCGCGGCAGACGCTGCCGGCCCAGGCCGGATCGCCGGCGACCTTCGCCACGGGTTCGGCCTCGCCGGTGAGCAGCGCTTCGTCGAAGGCGGTGTCGTCGCCGACGATTTCGCCGTCGGCGGGCACGCCCTCGCCCACCGCGACGCGCACGATGTCGCCGGCGGCGAGCGCGTTCAGCGGCACCTGCTCGGCGCTGCCGTCGGCGCGCTCGCGCACCGCCAGCGCGGGCCGTGCGCGGGCCAGCGCGTCCACCTGCGCGGATGCGATCCCGCGCGCGCGCTGCTCCAGCATCCGCGCGACCAGCAGCAGGAACACGAACATCACCGCCGCGTCGAACCACACGTGGACGCCGCCGCGGACGGTCTGGTACAGGCTGGCGAAGTACGCCAGCAGCGTCGAGCCGGCGACCAGCGTGTCCATGCCGAGCCGGCGGCCGCGCAGTTCGCGGACCATGCCCTCGAGGAACGGCCAGCCGGCGTAGAACACGACCGGCGTGGACACGAGGAAGGCGATCCAGCGGAAGAAGTCGCGGGTGGCCGGCGACATTTCGCCCGCGGTGTCGAGGTACAGCGCCTCGGCGTACATCATCGCCTGCATCGCGCCGAGCCCGGCCACGCCCAGGCGCAGCAGCCAGCGGTTGCGCTCGCGCCGGCGCTCGCGCTCGCGCGCCTCGCCGGTCGCCAGCGACGGCCGGTAGCCCAGCGCCTCCAGCCGCGACAGCAGCGTCGACAGCGGGGTGCGCGCGGCGTCCCAGACGATGCGGATGCGGCCGGTGATCGCGTTCGCCGCGACTTCCTGCACGCCGGCCTCGCGGGTCAGCGCGCGATCGATCAGCCAGGCGCAGGCGGCGCAGCGCATGCCGTCGGTCAGCAAAGTGATTTCACGGCCTCCGTCGACGGCGACGCTGTGCTCGGCCAGCAGGTCGGCGCGATCCCAGCAGGCGTAGTCGGTGGTTTCGGTGCCGACGCGCGCGGCGTCGGTCTGGCGCAGGCGGTAGTAGTCGCCGAGGTCGGCGTCGGCGATCCAGCGCGCGGCCGCGGCGCAGCCGGTGCAGCAGAACGGCCGCTCGCTGCCGGACACGCGCTCGGTCACCGGCTGCGCGGGCAGCGGTTCGCCGCAGTGGTAGCAGGTGGCGACGGTGGCGTTCATCGCGGTCATCTTGCCGGAAACCGCGGGCGCGACCGCATCGGCGTTCACAGCCATCGCGGCGTCCGCGCCCGGTAGGCCGCGTAGTCCTCGCCGAACCGGGCGGCCAGCGCGCGCTCCTCGGGCAGGATCTGGAACCGGGTGATCCACAGCACGTAGGCGACCGCGCCCAGCGGCGCCAGCGCGTGCGCCAGCCACAGCGCCCAGCCGGCGAGCAGCAGCGCCTGGCCGACGTACATCGGATTGCGGCTGATGCGGTTCAGGCCGCCGGTGACGAGCGTCGTCGCCTTCTGCGGCGACAGCGGGCTGACGGTGGTGCGGGCGCGGAAGAAGCGCGCGGCGGCGATCAGTTCGATCGCCAGCCCGAGCGCGAACACGGCGATGGCGAGCGCGCCGCGCCCGGGCAGCGGGACGATCAGCGCCGGCAGCGCGCGGGCCGCGGCCCAGGCCGCCGCGCCGCACAGCAGCATCACCAGCGGCGGCGGCAGCTTCGCATCGAGCAGCGTGGGCGACGGCGACACGACGAACGACCGGTCAGCGCGCCGGCGCGGACTCCGGCGCGGGCGCATCGGGATCGTCCAGCGCCGACTGCAGCAGCGTGCCGCGCTGCCCGGCCGGCAGGCGGCCGCGGATGCGCCAGGTCTCGCCGGCGTCGCCCAGGCGCGCGCGCCAGGCGTGATCGACCGGAACCCTGGCTTCCGCGCGCCAGCCGGCGGCGGTCGGCGCCAGGGTCAGGGTCACGTCCTTCGCCGCCTCGATCGGATGCTGCAGCAGCAGCGTGAGCGGCTGCTGGCGGTCGAAGTCGCCGGTGGCCGGCAGCACTTCGATCGCGTCCTCCTGCAGGCTCAGCACCGCGGTCAGCTTGCGCTTCGCGGCGGCCTCGTCGGCGCCGAGTTCCGCCGTCTGCACCTGCGCGGTGCGGCGCACGTCCTCGGGAATGGCGTCGCTGCCGCCGGAGGCGATCGCGATGTACAGCGTGCTCAGGCCGGCGACCACCGCCGCCAGCGGCAATCCGATCATCAGCCACACCATCGGGTTGCGCAGCGGGCCTGCGCCCCGTGCCTGGCCGGCCGCGTCCTTCGCGTTGTTCTCGTCGCGGGCGGTCATGGCGCGGGTCCGAAGAAGCTGGTCTCGATCTCGCGGCGCGACTTGCCGTCCTCGCTTTCGACGACGAACACGATCTGGCGCTTGCCGGCGATCTTGCCGCGCGCGGTCACGGTCAGCGGCAGGCTCAGCACCTGCTCGGCCGTGGCCGGCACCTTCTGCGTCCCGTCCTCCAGGACCAGGCCGTCCGGCGCCTTCAGCGCGATCGTGTAGGTGTGCGGCTGCTGGGTCTTGTTGACCAGCTTGAGCGTGTAGTCGTTCTGCACGCCCTGCGCCGTCTCGCGGTACAGCGCGTTGCGGTCGCGCAGCACCTCGGCGATCAGTTCGCTGCGATGGGTGACGCTCCAGGCCCAGCCCAGCACCAGGATCAGCAGCAGCGTGCCGTAGACGAAGATGCGCGGGCGCAGCACCTGCGACGGCTTGCCGTCGATCTCGTTCTGGGTGGCGTAGCGGATCAGGCCGCGCGGGTAGCCGACCTTGTCCATCACCTCGTTGCAGGCGTCGATGCAGGCGCCGCAGGCGATGCACTCGTACTGCAGGCCGTTGCGGATGTCGATGCCGGTCGGGCAGACCTGCACGCAGATCGTGCAGTCGACGCAGTCGCCGAGCTGCTCGGGCTCGAACTTCGGCAGCGGCTCGGCGTGCAGGCCGGGGTCGGCGATCGCGGTGTTGCCGCGCGCGGACACCAGGTTGTCGGCCGCGGTGTGGTGGTGCGCGGCGCGGAACACGTAGTCGTAGGCGGTGGCCTTGTCGATCAGGCCGCGGGCGCGCTCCAGCACGCTGGCGACCTTGCCCTTCTTGCGCGCGCCGCGCGGCTCGCCGCGCATCGGGTCGTAGGCGATGATCAGGGTGTTGCGATCGAACATCGCGCTCTGGAAGCGCGCGTAGGGGCACATGTACTTGCACACCTGCTCGCGCAGGAAGCCGGCGTTGCCCCAGGTGGCGAGCGCGTAGAAGAACACCCAGAACGTCTCCCACCCGCCCCAGGCGAACGGCACCATCCGCGAGGCGAGGTCGCGGATCGGGGTGAAGAAACCGACGAAGGTGAAGCCGGTCCACAGCGCGAACAGCAGCCACAGCACGTGCTTGCCGCCGCGGCGGCGGATCTTCTCGCCGGTCCACGGCGAGGCGTCGAATTTCATGCGCTTGTTGCGATCGCCTTCGGCCCAGTGCTCGATCCAGATGAAGACCTCGGTCCACACCGTCTGCGGACACGCGTAGCCGCACCACAGGCGCCCGGCCAGCGCGGTGAAGAAGAACAGCGACAGGCCGGCGATGATCAGCAGCAGCGCCAGGAACACGAAGTCCTGCGGCCAGAAATTCAGCCAGAACACGTAGAACTTGCGCGCCGGCAGGTCGAACAGCACCGACTGGCGGCCGTCCCAGTTGATCCACGGGAAGACGTAGAACATGCCCAGCAGCACCCACACCGCGATCTTGCGCAGGCGCTGGAAGCGGCCGTCGATGTCGCGAGGGTGGATCTTCTTCTCGCTGACGTACATCGATGCCGGTGCGTCGGCGACCTGGATCGGAATCTGCTTGTTCATGGCGTCGGAGGGGCGATGGAGGGCGTCGCCGGGCGCGGCGTGCGTGCCGGCGGTCGCATTATATTAGAAATAGCTGAAATAATCCTGCTACCGGAGCGCGTGGTTGTAGCGGCTCGCGGGGCGCAGCAGGATCCAGGTGAACAGGCTGGACGACGCGGTGGCGGCCCAGAACGCGAAGAAGCCGATGGCGTAGCCGGTCTCGCGGCTGATGTCGAGATCCGGGAAGGTCATGTCGCGCAGGGTCAGCGGATCCAGCAGCGCGAAGCACACCATGGTCGAGACGGCCGCGGCGAAGAAGCTCGGCCACAGGATCGCCCCGAGCCGCTGCGAGAGCGGCCGGGGCGGATGATCGAACGGCGTTGGGGCGGACACCTGGGGCGTGGACGCCTGGGGCTCGGCGGGAACCTGATCGGAATCCTGGGTCATCGCTGCGCCTCCTGATGGCCGGGTGGGGGCCTTATTGTGCCCCACCCGCCGTGGCCGCGGCCGGCGCCTTGTGCGACAGCGACCACACGTAGGCCGCCGCGAGGCGCGCGCGGGTGTCGCCGAGGATCGGACCATGCGCCGGCATCTGGCCGTTGCGGCCCTGGCCGATGCTCTGCTGCAGCGTGGCCAGGCTGTCGCCGTAGAGCCAGTAGTTGTCGGTCAGGTCGGGCGCGCCGACCGCCTGCATGCCCTTGCCGTCGGGACCGTGGCAGCTCACGCAGATGGTCTCGTACTTGTTCTTGCCGATGTTCGCCAGCGCCGGATCGACCTTCAGGCCGTGCAGCGACTGCACGTACACCGCCACCGCGGTCACGCCTTCCTTGCCGCCGAGCGCCTGTTCCCACGCCGGCATCGCCGCCTGCCGACCGTTGAGCACGGTCTCCAGGACCTGGTCGGACGAACCGCCCCACTGCCAGATGTCGTCGGTGAGGTTGGGATAACCGACGGCGCCCTGGCCCGAGGAACCGTGGCAGGCCGCGCAGGTGTTGGAGAAGATCGCCTTGCCGAGCTTCAGCGCCTTCGGATCCTGCGCGATCTGGTCGATCGGCTTGCCCGCGTACGGCGCGAAGGTGGCTTCCAGCTTCTTGTCCTCGGCGGCCTTGTCCTGATCGTGCTGCTTGGCCGACGTCCAGCCGCTGTAGCCGGCGAACGCGCCCAGGCCCGGGAACCAGGCGAGATAGCCGATGGTGAAGACGATGGTGAGGTAGAAGAGATTGTTCCACCACCGCGGCAACGGCTTGTTGTACTCGGTGATGTTCTCGTCCCAGACATGGCTGGTGTCGGTCGGGCCCGGATCGCCCGGACGGACTTTGGCCGTCCACCAGATCAGCCAGACGCATCCCACGACGTTCAGCACCACCAGGGCGATGATGAACGCCGACCAGCCTGCGCTCATCGAGCTGGTGCTCACGGCAGCAGTGTTCATCGGATCGACTCCTCTTGTTCTTTCGTTCTGTTCGATTCGTTCACAGGCGCGTCGTCGTCCAGCGGCATGCTGCCGGGCGCCTCGAGCTCGCGCCTGCGGCTCGGATTGAAGACCCACACGGTGCCGACGATGAAGAGCACCAGCAGGATCGCGGTGACGATGCCGGAAACCATGGTCAGTTCCCGCGCGGCGCGTGCTTGCCGAGGCCCTGCAGGTACGCGATCACCGCATCCTGCTCGGTCTTGCCCGCGACCGCGTCGGCCGCACCGTCGATGTCGGCCTGGGTGTAGGGATCGCCGAGGGTCTTCAGCGCCTGCATTTCCTTCTTCAGCAGCACCGGATCGATGCCGCTCTCGGTCAGCCAGGGGAATCCGGGCATGTTCGACTCGGGCACCACGTCGCGCGGATTGTTCAGGTGCGCGCGGTGCCAGTCGTCGGAGTAGCGGCCGCCGACGCGGGCCAGGTCCGGGCCGGTGCGCTTGCTGCCCCACTGGAACGGACGGTCGTACACCGACTCGCCGGCCAGCGAATAGTGGCCGTAGCGCTCGGTCTCGAAGCGCAGCGTGCGGACCATCTGCGAGTGGCAGTTGTAGCAGCCTTCGCGGACGTAGATCTGGCGACCGGCCAGTTCCAGCGGCGGGTAGGGCTTGACGCCCGGCAGCGGCTTGATCGCTTCGGCCTGGAACATCAGCGGGACGATTTCGGCGATGCCGCCGAACGACACCACGACCGCGATCAGGATCGCCATCAGGGTGATGTTCTTTTCGACTTTCTCGTGAGCGTGGCTCATGGCGGTTTCTCGTGTTCTGTGGCGGCGATCAGGCGCGGGCTTCCGCGGCGTCCGGGGCGATCACCGGGTACTCGACCGGGCCTTTCGCCATCTGCCAGGTGCGGATCATGTTGTAGGCCATGATCAGCATGCCGGCCACCACCAGCGCACCGCCGGCGACGCGGCCGAGGTAGTACGGATAGGTGGCGTTGAGCGACTCGACGAAGCTGTAGGTCAGGGTGCCGTCGGCGTTGGTGGCGCGCCACATCAGGCCCTGCATCACGCCGGCGATCCACATCGAGGCGATGTAGAACACCACGCCGATGGTGTGGGTCCAGAAGTGCGTGTCGATCAGCTTGGTCGACCACATCTCCTTGGTGCCCAGCAGGCGCGGCAGCAGCGCGTAGATCGAGCCGATCGAGACCATCGCGACCCAGCCCAGGGCGCCGGAGTGCACGTGGCCGATGGTCCAGTCGGTGTAGTGCGACAGCGAGTTGACCGTCTTGATCGACATCATCGGGCCTTCGAAGGTCGACATGCCGTAGAAGCTCAGCGAGACGATCAGGAACTTCAGGATCGGGTCGGTGCGCAGCTTATGCCAGGCGCCGGAGAGGGTCATCATGCCGTTGATCATGCCGCCCCACGACGGCGCCAGCAGGATCAGCGAGAACACCATGCCCAGCGACTGCGCCCAGTCCGGCAGCGCGGTGTACTGCAGGTGGTGCGGACCGGCCCACATGTAGATCGCGATCAGCGCCCAGAAGTGGACGATCGAAAGCCGGTAGGAGTAGACCGGGCGGCCGGTCTGCTTGGGGATGAAGTAGTACATCATCCCGAGGAAGCCCGCGGTCAGGAAGAAGCCCACCGCGTTGTGGCCGTACCACCACTGCACCATCGCGTCGACCGCGCCGCTGTAGATCGGGAAGGAGTGGGTCAGGTCGACCGGGATCGCCAGGCTGTTGACGATGTGCAGCAGCGCCACCGCGATGATGAACGCGCCGTAGAACCAGTTGGCGACGTAGATGTGCTTGACCTTGCGCTTGCCGATGGTGCCGAAGAACAGCACGGCGTAGGCGACCCAGACCACGGCGATCAGGATGTCGATCGGCCAGATCAGCTCGGCGTACTCCTTGCCCTCGGTCATGCCCAGCGGCAGGGTGACCGCGGCGAGCACGATGACCAGTTGCCATCCCCAGAAGACGAAGGCCGCGAGCTTGTCCGACAGCAACCGGACGTGCGAGGTGCGCTGGACCACGTACAGGCTGGTCGCGAACAGGGCGCTGCCGCCGAACGCGAAGATCACCGCGTTGGTGTGCAACGGTCTCAGCCGCCCGAACGACAGCCAGGGGATGTCGAAATTCAGGGCGGGCCAGTACATCTGGGCGGCGATGAACAGGCCTACGAGCATCCCCACGATGCCCCAGACCACCGTCATCACCGAGAACTGCAGAACGACTTTGTCGTTGTAGGTATCCGCGGTGCGCATGGGTACTTCCTCCGGTTGCCGGGCATAGTATGGACCCTGTTAAGGGATCGTTTTGATCCGGATCAAGCGCTGACCCCGCCGTCGGCCGGCTCCGGAACGCACGAGGCCCGCCGAAGCGGGCCCCGTCGATGCCTCCCGTGCGCCCCCTGCGACCATGGTCGACTAGACATCGCCCTCCGACGTCCAGCCCTCCCCGGTGCCGCGGTTGAACACCGCGTCGCCCGCCAGCACCGCGCCGGCCGGGTGCGACGGCCGGCCGGCCAGTCCGGCGTAGATCGGCGTGAAGTCGGGGCGCGTGGCCTCCATCAGCTGCTCGTAGCTGTCGATCACGAAATAGGTCTTCTGGTAGCTGTCGATCCGGTAGCGGGTCTGCATGATCCGCTCCATGTCGAAGCCGATCCGGTTGGGCGCGGCGCTCTCCAGGCAGTGGATGCTCTCGCCCTTGGAGCTGAGGATGCCGGCGCCGTAGATGCGCAGCCCCCCGGGCTCGCGGATCAGCCCGAACTCCACCGTGTACCAGTACAGCCGGGTCAGGTTGACCAGCGCCTCCGGGCCGATCCCGTGCGCCTTGACCCCGCCGCGGCCGTAGGCGGCCATGTAGTCGGCGAACACCGGGTTCATCAGCAGCGGCACGTGCCCGAACAGGTCGTGGAACAGGTCCGGCTCGGCCAGGTAGTCCAGCTGCTCGGGCTTGCGGATCCACCAGGTCACCGGGAAGCGGCGGTTCGCCAGGTGGTCGAAGAAATCCAGCTCCGGCAGCAGCCCCTGCACCCCGATCAGCTCCCAGCCGGTGGCGGCGCGGAGCATGCGGTTGAGGTCCTCGAACTTCGGGATCCGATCGGCGCGCATGCCCATCGCCCGCTTGTTGCGCATGAACTCCTCGCTGGCGCGGCCGACGAGCAGTTCGCGCTGGCGCTCGAACAGGGTCGCCCAGACCTGGTGATCGGTCTCGGTGTAGTCGGCCCAGGGCTGCTCGACCACGGCCGTCGTGTAGATCGGCACGTAGCCCTTGTCGGTCATCTGGTGCTCGACCCGCTCCGGCGCGACGTTCATGGCGGCCCTCCCTGCATGGTTCGGTGGCGATCGGACCACTTTAAGCGCTGCCCGGCGCAAGAAGATTGCGGGATTGCGCCATCAGGCGGCTTTAGAGCAAGATTCTTGCTCCAATCGACCGAATCGAGGCAATTCCATGCCCGCCATCGACCTCGACCGCACCGATCTGCTGCTGCTGGCCGAACTCCAGCGCGCCGGCCGCCAGACCAACGCCGAACTGGCCGAACGCGTCCACCTCTCCCCCTCCGCCTGCCTGCGCCGGGTCCAGCGCCTCGAGCGCGAGGGCGTGATCGCCGGCTACCGCGCCGAAGTCGACCCCGAACGCCTCGGCCTCGGCCTCCAGGCCTTCGTCCGCGTCCAGCTCGCCCGCCACGACGCCGAAGCCGTCGCCGCCTTCGCCGCCTTCGTCAACGACTGGGAAGAAGTCGTCGCCTGCCACGCCCTCACCGGCGACATGGACTATCTCGTCCACGTCGTCGTCCGCGACCTCGACCACTTCTCCCGCTTCCTGCTCGATCGACTGCTCAACCAGGCGGGGGTCGCCGACGTGAATTCGAGTTTCGTGCTGCGGACGGTGAAAGCGTTTCGGGGGTTGGCGGTGGGGAGGTGAGGGGGGGAGGTGAGGAGGATTAAGATTTTCCCGACTAAGAAATCAAGAAAATCTTGGCCATACCTCATCTGCTGCGAGCACACAGTGAATCGCAATATCGTCAAGCCTTGAAAGCCTAACCCTGATATCTCCTATTGTCATTGTGCCCCCAACGTCCACTGGATCAGAATGGCCATGCGCGACGTCGTTTCTTTGATCCGCAAGAGAATTCAAATCTTGTTTATGAACCGGCGATGGGAAATGAGGTGCCTTCAGACAAAAAATTTGCCAGGCCAAATAAATATGTTCAGGCCTAATTGTTCTGCCATCGTAAGGTATTGCATACGTAGAAGTACCTACCACATTAATAGTCTCAAAAAAATCGGCAACTCGATGCCATCGCTTGATTTTCTTTCCCTCCCCCAAAGAACCAAGCGTGTCAAAAAAATAAATCGAAGCCGCTGCTAATTTTTTTCTACGTGATCTGGGGCTAGCAGCAGACACTCGCACACACAACTCTTCGAGATAAGACTTCCAAAAATTCTCAAGAGCGGCCCCCATCCAAACTAAAGTAAGCGCTTTATTTATTTTTGCATGCTGGGAGAATCTTGGATTTATCGCAAGCGTATCCAAGTACACCAGCGCGTTACGGATGTCCTGTATGTCTCGAGAGAACTTGCCGTAACCGTAGTCCATTATTTTATCTCAGGCTTGACACCGGCCAATAATTCTTTGGCTCGAAACAATCTTCCTTGAAGCATTTTTTTTGTATTAGTTCCACCCGTACTGTATTTCAAAAGATGCTTGTCTTGCAGCCAGTTTTGACATGGCTGAAATTTCTTTTTCTCGCGATGAAGGAGGAGCGCTCCTGTTAACGCAGCTTCGGCAAGATTCAACGGCGTAACACCATAATTTTTCTTCAAAATCGGACCAGAATTTACTTTAGTAAACTTTTTAATAACTGAATCAAACTCCGAAGCCATTAGAGCCACCAATTCAGGAGACTGATGATCCCTGGAATAGTCATTAAGAAATCTTGTCACAGACCCGTCGAAACTCTCATTTCGATCAGCATATGCGAACATCTTTAAGACAAATTCTTCCAGGGTTCCGTCGTCTTTATGTCCTTCCTGAAGTTTAATCTGAGACTTGAGTCGGGTATCTGACGCCGCTTTTTCAAGAAAGTCTGAAAGCGCACCTTGATAAACACAGGCCCGGATTTCCTGCGGGGAAAGTGCAATGCCGCCAGTGTTCAATCGTTCAAAAGTATCAAATCTTACATTTAAATCTGACTTGTCGCTCAAAGATGTAACCCGCAGCGCTCTCTTTGTTAAATGAAGCTTAATTGGTTCCGGCAGATCGTCGAATGCCATCCCATTAAAAAGAGAAAGTTTTTCCAATCCGCTAAGAATCAATCTCTTGTCTTTTTTTATTATATTTCCTAGTTTTTGGGGATCCCCCAAAAAATGAACCAGGGAAGAAATTCGCTGCAATCCATCAACAAGCTCCCAAGTCCCATCTTTATTTGTCGCCATAAAAATGGTCGGCACTGGGAGCCCTAAAAGCACTGATTCGATTAGCTTGGACTCCCTCGCCTCATCCCACCGAAATTTTCGTTGATATTCTGGGGCCCGATCGATTTCACCATCCTCAACCATTCGAACCAACTCGCGCACTGTGACGTCAAAATTATCAACATCAACCTTTTTCCTTTGCGCATCAAACTGTGATGAAATTTCTGAAGTCATGACATCTCCTCTTTGCCTAATTTTTTACAATTTCTCTTGCCCTTACAGGGCGAATAGTAACCTCAAAAACCCGCAAGGCGGGTCTTGATCCACCATGGCGTTGTAAGGCTGCAAGCACTATTCGTCGCGCCCAGGGAATGCGGCTGCGGCACGAAAGGCCGTAAGGCGCATTCGTAGGGCGGAACCCGCATAGCGGATTCCGCCATTTGAAGCGTCCGCGGCCGCAGTGGCGGAATCGCCTGCGGCGGTTCCGCCCTACGACGCCCATCGTGCCATCGACGGTGGGGCATCCGCGCCATTGCAGCAACAGGAGACCCGACAGGCGGCGCGCAGGACGCGCGCCGTTTTTCGACGAGGCAGGACGCCTCGTCGAAAAATCCCGGGCACGGTTCCGGCGGCAGATTTGAGTTGGACTTGTGTGTTTTCTTTACTCGCGCCTACGGCGCTCGCCCTTCGGGCCGGCTTCGCCGTTCGCGCCGCAAGCGGCGCAGTGGTTACTTTCTTTGCGCCAAAGAAAGTGACTCGCGCGCCAGCGCGAAAAGGATTCCGGGCTTTCGCGGAAGACTTGCTGACAGCCAACGTCGAGAGCCCGCGAAGCGATATGCCATCGCACACACACCCTCGTGCGGCGCGGCGGCGGCGCTCTCGAATCAACCGAGCAACAGCAGATCCCTCTCTACGCTCGGGATGACAACGGGAGGGGCATCAGGCTGGACCCCGGCCTGCGCCGGGGCGACGGCAAAGGCACAATCCACGGCATAGCGACGACGAGGGCAACAGCCAAAGCAGGTCCCTCGCTGCGCTCGGGATGACATCCGGGAGGGGGCTGCACGAAAGACGCTGCGGAGGTGATGAAGCGCGTGCAATACCGCGCGCCACTCAACACGCCTGATCAGTCACCCTCAACTCTCCCGATCCCGCAGGAACCGCGCCATCGACACGTCGCCGGTGCGCGGGCCGAACTCCGCGGCGACATCGACGAACCCGCGCATCACCGCGACCTCGCGCGGGGTGCGGTTGAGCGCATCGCGGGCCTCGGGCTCGGCGCCGGCCTGCAGCAGTTCGCGGGTGACGCGCAGCAGCCCGTGCAGCGCGGCGAGGTGCAGCGGGCCGAAGCCGCGCGGGTCGCGCACGCGCAGGGTCGCGCCCTCGTCGAGCAGGCGCACGAGCCCGGCCACGACCACGTCCTCGTCGCAGGCGGTGCCCGGCTCGGCGCGTGCGCCGAGCAGCAGCAACAGCGGGGTGACGCCGCCGGCGGCCTGGGCGTCGGGATCGGCGCCGGCCAGCAGCAGCGCGTCGAACAGCGCGACGAGGCGGCGGCGATCGCGGGTGGTGAAGCCGTAGAGCCCGGCGCAGTGCAGCGGCGTGAGCCCCTGGGCGTCGGTGGCGGCGATGTTCGCGCCGGCGGCGAGCAGCCGGGTGCAGACGTCGGGCAGGCCGAGCGCGGCGGCGAGCATCAGCACGGTGACGTCGCCGGGCAGGCGCTGTTCGAGCGTGGCGCCGGCGGCGAGCAGGCGATCGACGATGTCGAGCTGGCGCATGCTGACCGCGGCCGACAGCGGGGTGGCGCCGGTGCGCGCGGCGAGCGCGGGGTCGGCGCCGCGGGCGAGCAGCAGTTCGACCACACCGCGATGACCGCCGCCGGCCGCGCGCAGCAGCGCGGTGCAGCCCTGGGCGTCGACGGCGTCGATCGGCAGGCCGAGGTCGAGCAGGCGGCGCACCGCGTCGGCATCGCCGAGCACCGCGGCGGCGGGCAGGTCGGTCGCGCGCAGCGGGCGGCCGGGCAGCGGCCAGTGGCGCCAGTCGAGCCAGTCGGCGAGGTCGCGGCGGCCACTGGAAAGCGCCACGCCCAGCGGCGTCTGGCCGTCGGCGGCGCGCACGTTCGGCGAGGCGCCGTGGACGATGAGCTGCTTGAGCGTGGCCTCGCGGCGCAGCGCGGCGGCGAGGTGCAGCGCGGTCATGCCGTGGGCGTCGCGCGCGTCGAGCGCCACGCCCATTGCGATCAGGCGATCGATCAGCGCGCCCCAGCCCAGCCGCACCGCCAGCGCCAGCGGCGGATCGCCGGCGGGCGAGGCGGCGAACGGATCGGCGCCGCGTTCGACCAGGTCCAGCGCGAGCCGCTCCAGCCCGCGGTCGGCGCGGTCGGCGGCGACGCAGCCGGCGAGGAAGCGGGCGAGGCCGCCGGCGCCGGCCGGCGACACGCCGCGACGCAGCAGCGTCTGCACCGCGGGCGCCGCGGACGGGCCCTGCGCCAGCCAGGCGAACAGCGGGGTGTCGCCCGCGGCGTCGCGGACGTCGGGATTCGCGCCGTGGCGCAGCAGCCAGTCGATCCGCGCGGGCGACGCGGGTGCGGCGCCGCTGTGCGGCGTGCCCTCCCGCAGCAGGCCGGCGAGATCGGCCGGATCGACCAGCGTCGCCCAGCGCGACGCGGCTTCGCCGTCGCCGGCGTCGAGCGCCTCGCGCAGCAGGTCGAGCGGCGGCCGGTCCGGCGGCGGTGCGTCGGGTTCGTCGGCGCCGCCGACGCTGGCGGGCAGGCCGTAGTCGCTGTCGATCGCGGCGACCAGCGCCCAGCGGCCTGCGGCCGCGGCGTAATCGACCGCGCGCCGGCCGTCGTCGTCGGCGTGTTCGCGATCGAGGCCGAGATCGAGCAGCGCGCGGATCAGCGCCGGCGTCGGCGCGTCGGCGCGGCAGGCGAGGATCAGCGCGTGGCGGCCGTTCGCGTCGGTCGCGTGGACGTCGGGCCGGCCGACCTGCAGCGCCTGCAGCGCGGCGAGGTGGCCGCCGCGCGCGGCTTCCAGGAACGGGGTGCGCTGCGCGTGGTCGCGGGCGTGGACGTCGGCGCCGGCGCCGAGCACCACGCCGACGATCTCGGCATGGCCGGCGTACGCGGCCTCGTGCAGCGCGCTGCGGCCGCGGGCGTCGCGGGCGTCGGCCCTGGCCTTGTGGCGCAGCAGCAGTTGCACGCCGGCAGGATCGTCCTCGTCGCCGCCTGCCGCGGCCAGCAGCGCCGGCACCGCGCCGGGCAGGTCGGGCTTCGCGCCGCGTTCGAGCAGGAACCGCGCGAGCCGCCAGTTGCCGGCGGTGCAGGCCAGCGCCAGCGGGGTCAGGCCTTCGCGGTTGGGCGGATCGATCTCGGCGCCGGCGTCGCGCAGCAGCGCGGCGACGCCCGGGTCGGCGCTGCGCGCGGCGTGGTGCAGCGGGGTGTTGCCGTCGGCGTCGGGCACCCGCGGGTCGGCGCCGTTGGCGAGCAGGGTCATCACCGCTTCCGGGCGACCGTGCCAACTGTCGCGGGTGGCGGCGATCAGCGGGGTCATGTTCGCGTGGACGTCGTTGAGATCGACGCCGTGGGCGATCAGCGTGCGCAGCAGGCGGAGGTCGGGCAGCACCGCGGCCAGCATCGCCAGGCTGCGCTGGTCGCGGGCCTCGGCCGGCGGCGGCGCGTGCGGATTGGCGCCGGCGTCGAGCAGCGCCAGCGTGCGCTCGACCCGGCCGTGGCGCGCGGCGTCGTACAGCGCGGCGTCGAGGCCTTCGCCCGGCGCGCCGAGCGCGTCGATGCCGGCGGCTTCGGCGTCGTCTTCGTCGAGCGCGGCCTGCAGCAGGTCCTCGTCGCGCACCGGCGACGGCGACGGCAGCCGCAACAGCGCGCGATGCGCCAGCGGCCACGCCAGCGCGCAGGCGCCGGCGACGGCCCAGCGCAGCGCGGGCGACATCAGGTCCGGCCACGCCAGCAGCACCGCGCCCAGCAGCGGCAGCGCTAGCAGCGCCGCGGCGCCGAGCCCGCGCCAGTCGCGGGTGTCGGTATCGACCAGCGCCCGGCCGTGCGCGCGCAGGTCGCCGCCCTCGCCCTCCTGCCAGCGCCACAGCGGCCAGGTGCGCCACAGCCCGATCAGCACCAGGCCGGCGACCGCGCTGGTCGCCAGCGCCGCGCCCAGGGTGCCGCCCTGGCGCAGCGCCGACAGCGGCCAGGCCAGCAGCACGCACGCCGCGAGCAGCGCAAGCGCCCACAGCGCGGCGACCGGCAGGGCCTCGCGCGGAGGCACGCGCCCGCCGCGCAGCGCCAGCGCGAACGCCGGCTGCGCGCCCAGCGCGGCGAGCCCGGCGAGCAGCGCGCCGCCGAGGCCGCCGACCACCGCGCCGCCGAAGCCGGCGAGCGCGGTCAGGGCCAGGCCGATCGCCAGCGGTGCGACGGCGGGCCGCGGCGGTCGCGGCACGGTCGCCACGACCGCGGCGCTGGCGTCGAGGTCGTCGGCGAAGTCGTCGGCGATGGCGTCCACGGCGTCCTCAGGCATCCGTCCCCCAATCGTCGGTCATGGGATCGGCCGCCAGGGTCGGCGGGAACTGGATGTGGAAGCCGCGCGCGGCGAGGTTGGCGCGGACCTGCTCGGGATTCTCGCGGGCCAGCCGGCGCTCCGGGGTCAGCGCGACCTCGAGCACGAAGCGCAGCGTGCCGAGCTGCTCGCGCACGGGCGGCGGCAGGCGCTCGAAATCGTCGCGCGTCGCGAGATAGACATAGGTGTCGGCCTTCCGCTGGCTCTTGTAGACGAACGCTTGCATGGCCGGTACGGACGCTGCCTCGGCGAGGAATGGACACCCCGGCGGCCCGCTTGCGCGGGACGGGGACCTCGGCGCCACAGACCCGACCGGCCGCTGCCGTCGGACTCTGCCCCTGTCAGATCAAGCACTTGCGCACTGAACCTGCGGCGGATGCGTCCAAGTATCGCCCAACTGCCGGAGAACGTGGAGATTGTCGGCGAATTGTGCGGCATGGCACGTTTTCCGGCCAGAGGTCCGGCGCCCCGCGGACGGCCGGGGCGCCGGCGGGCACGCGACCGCGTCCCGGCAAGGTCGGTCAGTTGTCCTTGATCGCCGTCCCGACGCCGGTCGAAGCGCCGGCGCCCACGGCGCCGGCGCCGACCGGTCCGCCGAACAGCAGGCCGATGCCGGCGCCCGCGGCATCGGCGCCGACCACGATCAGCACCTTGTGCCACCACTTGAGCTTCGCCGTGCCGAAGCCGCCGCCGGCCGACTGCGGCATCGCGCCGGAGGCGCTCCAGTAGGCCAGCGAATGACGCGCCGTGCTCAGCAGCGCGAGCAGCGACGCCTCGGCCGCGTCGCGCCCCGGGAAGCGCGCGACCGCTTCCTGTTCCAGCGCGGCCAGCGCGCGATCCGCCTCGGCGGCGGACGCGGCCGACGCCAGCGCCGCGTCGATGCGCGCGAAATACTCGAACTGCGCGTCGGTGTAGAGGTCGCGGTACGGCGTCATCCGCTGGGTCACGTCGAGGTAGGGCTCGGCGTCGAGCAGCCTGGTGTAGGTCGCGACGAACGTGTCCACCGACGTGCCCGGGTCGAAGCCGCAGCGTTCGACGACCGCGCGCAGCGCGGTTTCGAGCGTCCCGCCGCCGCTGCGCATCAGGCAGTCGAGATACACGTTGTGTTCGATCCCGACGCGTTGCTGCGGATTCTCCGCGGCGGACGCATCGGAGGCGGTCGCGCACGCCAGCGCGACACCGAGGATGGACCAAGACAGCAGGTTCGCTTTCATCTTCCCAATCTCCTTTTCGGGGCATTGCATGACGGTCCGCGATCTGCGCGGCGGCGCCGCGGCCGCGGTGCGCGGAACGGTTCCGCGCGCTTCCGACCATGGCAAACGCACCCCGTGAAATCGAGGTCGCGCGTCACACTGCCCGAAGGCGTGCGCCTGTCGCTTCTGACAGGCTGGCACGCGCGATTGCGGCCTGCGTCGCCGTCGTCAGCGGCCACCGGCGGCCTGCACGCGGGCCGTCGCCGGTCCGCGCCATGACCAACGGGCCGCCCCCCGGCGCGCCGCCGGCGCTAAGCTCCCGGGATTCCCTTGCAGGCGCCCGCCATGACCGCACGCATCCCGCTCCGATCCGCGCTCCTCGCCGCCGTGCTGGCGGCCGCCGCAGGCGGCGCCTCCGCCCAGTCCTCCGGGCCGGGCGTGCTGGACACGATCATGTCCGACCCCGACTGGATCGGGAACGGCGTGGAGCGCGCGTGGTGGTCGTGGGACGGCGCGCAGGCGCTGTACCAGCGCAAGCGCGACGGCGCCACGATCCGCGACACCTGGTCGGCGCCGGTCGCCGGCGGCGCGCCCGCGCGCGTGGCCGACGCCGCGCGCGCCGGGCTCGACGGCGCCGATCCGGCGTTCGACGCCACGCACGCGCGGATGGCGTTCGCGCGCAACGGCGACCTCTTCGTGCGCGACCTGCGCAGCGGCGCATTGACCCAGCTCACCCGCACCGACGCCGAGGAATCGCGTCCGCAGTGGAGCCGCGACGGCGGCCTGGTCTGGCGCGCCGGCAACGACTGGTACCGCTGGACCGCGGCGACCGGCGCGGTGCAGGCCTCGAACGTCGTCGCCGGCGACGATCCGGCGAAAAAGCCGGCCGAAGACGACCTGCGCGATCGCCAGTTGCGCCTGCTCGACACCCTGCGCGACGACCGCGCGCGCCGCGACGCCGCCCGCGAGCAGGACGCCGCGTGGCGCCGCGCCGACCCGACCCGCGCGCCGGCGCCGGCCTACCTGGGCAAGGGCGTGGAGATCGCCGACAGCGCGCTCTCGCCCGACGGCCGCTGGCTGCTGGTGGTCACCACCGCCAAGGGCGCCGACGCCGGCCAGGCCGGCAAGATGCCGAAGTACGTCACCGAGTCCGGCTACGAGGAGTCCGAGGAGACCCGCACCCGGGTCGATCGCAACCCGCCGCTGGCGCACGCGCTGTGGCTGGTCGACGTCGCCGCGGCGAAGGCGACCGAGCTGAAGTTCGACCCGCTGCCGGGCATCGCCGTCGACCCGCTGGCCGAGCTGCGCAAGGCCGCGAAGCAGGATCCGCTGAAGGGCAACCGCGCGGTGCGGATCGAGACCGACGGCGACGGCACCGGCCCGGCGATCCACTGGAGCGACGACGGCGCCCGCGCCGCGGTGCTGGTGCGCGCGATCGACAACAAGGACCGCTGGATCGCGGTGGTCGACCCGGTCGCGCCGGCGCTGCAGTCGCGCCACCGCCTGCACGACGACGCCTGGATCAACTGGAACTTCAACGATTTCGGCTGGCTGCCCGACGCGCGCACGCTGTGGTACCTGTCGGAGGAAAGCGGCTACTCGCACCTGTACGTGAACGACGGCGGCAAGCCGCGCGCGCTGACCTCCGGCAAGTGGGAGGCCTCGGCGCCGGCGCTGTCGGCCGACGGCAAGCGCTTCCGCTTCCTGTGCAACCGCGCCTGGCCGGGCGACTACGAAGTCTGCGACGTGCCGGTCGCCGGCGGCGCGGTGCGCGAGCTGACCGCGCTGGACGGGGTCGAGGATTTCAGCGAATCGCCGGACGGCAAGCGCCTGCTGGTGCGCTACTCCGGCAGCTACCTGCCGCCGCAGATCGCCGTGGTCGACGCCGGCGGCGGCGACGCGAAGCCGCTGACCGACACCCGCAGCGAAGCCTTCCGCGGCATCGACTGGATCCGCCCGCAGTACGTCGAAGTGCCCTCCAGCCACGGCGCCGGCGTCATCCACGGCAAGTTCTACGGCCCCAGGACCTACGAACCCGGCCGCAAGTACCCGATCGTGATGTTCGTCCACGGCGCCGGCTACCTGCAGAACGTCAGCGCGCGCTATCCGGCCTACTTCCGCGAGCAGATGTTCCACGACCTGCTGGTGCGCCGCGGCTACCTCGTGCTGGATCTCGACTACCGCGCGTCCGAGGGCTACGGCCGCGACTGGCGCACCGCGATCTACCGGCACATGGGCGAGCCGGAGCTGCAGGACTACCTCGACGGCCTCGACTGGCTGGTCGCCAACAGGCAGGGCGACCGCGACCGCGCCGGCATCTACGGCGGCAGCTACGGCGGCTTCATGACCTTCATGGCGCTGTTCAAGTCGCCGGGCACGTTCAAGGCCGGCGCCGCGCTGCGCCCGGTGGCGGACTGGTCGCAGTACAACCACGAGTACACCAGCAACATCCTCAACACCCCGACCCTCGACCCGGAGGCGTACAAGCGCTCGTCGCCGATCGAGTTCGCCGCCGGCCTGCAGGACGAACTGCTGATCTGCCACGGCATGATCGACGACAACGTGTTCTTCCGCGATTCGGTGGTGATGACCCAGAAGCTGATCGAGCTGCACAAGGCGAGGTGGCAGATCGCGCCCTACCCGATGGAGCGCCACGGCTTCGTCCACCCGGACGCCTGGTACGACGAATACCGGCGCATCCTGGAGCTGTTCGAGCGGACCCTGCGGCCGGCGCCGTGACCCGCGGGCGGCGGCGGTCCGGCCGACCGCCGCCGGACCGTCGCGCCGGGCGAAGCCGCTGCGCTTCTTCAGGATCAAGCACTTGCCGGCTCGGCGGCCGGCCCCACCGGCGACCCGGCCGCATCGACGCCGCCCCCGACACGCGGGGGCGACGCATGCCCGCCCCCGCCCTTAACGAATCCCTCGCGCCCGGGGCGCGGGTTTCCTTCATGCTCACCTAAGCAAACCGTCCGAACCTGTCCCGATGTCCGCATCCCGCCTCCGCTCCACCCGGCGTCCGCAACTGCGCGCCAACACCGTCCTCCTGCTGGTCGTCGCCTTCCTGGTGGCGGCGCTCAACACCCGTTTCTGGCGGGTGGTGTTCTCGGCCCACGATTTCGCTGGCCTGCACGGCGTCGGCGTCGCCGTGGCGGTCGCCGGCGCGCTGTTCGCGCTGACCACGATCATGCTGCTGCCGCTGAGCTTCCGCTGGACGCTCAAGCCCGGCCTGACCGTGGTCCTGCTGCTGGCCGCCGGGGCCGCCTTCTTCATGAGCGACTTCGGCGCGGTGATCGACCGCCACGCGCTCGCCAGCGTGTACGAGACCGACGCCCGCGAGGCCACCGAATGGGTCAGCGCGCGCATGCTGCTCACCCTCGGCCTGCTCGGCGTGCTGCCGGCGATCGCGCTGTGGTGGGTGCGGATCGACTGGCAGGGCCCGCTGCGCGAGCTGTGGTCGCGGATCAAGCTGGCGCTGCTGGTCTGCGCGCTGCTCGGCGTCTCGGCGCTGTCCTTCGGCAGGGACATCGCCTCGCTGGTGCGCAACCACATGGAACTGCGCCACCTGGCCAATCCGTTCGCGCTGCTGGCCGCGCAGCTGTCCTACATGGACCACGCCCGCAACGACAACCGCCCGCTGGAGAAGATCGGCCTCGACGCGAAGCGCGGCGCCGCGCTGGCGACCGGCCAGCGCCCGGCCGTGCTGCTGCTGGCGATCGGCGAATCCGCCCGCGCCGCCAGCTACGGCAGCCTCGGCTACGGCCGCGACACCGACCCGCAGATGCGCGCGCTGGCGACCGTGAACTTCACCGACGTGCACAGCTGCGGCACCAACACCGCGACCTCGCTGCCGTGCATGTTCAGCGGCGTCGGCCGCGCCGACTACAGGGACGGCATGGCGAAATACCGCGAGAACCTGCTCGACGTGCTGATGCGCGCCGGCTACGACGTGGTCTGGATCGACAACAACACCGGCAGCAAGCGGCTCGCGATACGCACCACCGAGAAGTTCCTCGGCGACGGCAAGGACCCGGCGCTGTGCAATCCGGAGGGCTGTTTCGACGAGGTGCTGCTGCGCCAGCTCAAGCAGGACCTGCCGGCGGTCAAGCGCGACACCGTGTTCGTGATCCACCTGCTCGGCAGCCACGGCCCGGCCTACTACGCGCGCTACCCGGCCGAGTTCGCGACGTTCAAGCCCGAGTGCCGCAGCAACCAGCTGCAGCAGTGCGACGACCAGCAGCTGCACAACACCTACGACAACACCATCCACTACGCCGACCACATCGTCGGCAGCGCCACCGCGATGCTGCGCGACGACGCGGCGATCGACCCGGCGGTGCTGTACGTCTCCGACCACGGCGAATCGCTGGGCGAACACGGCCTGTACCTGCACGGCGCGCCCTACGCGATCGCGCCCGACCAGCAGACCCGCGTGCCGATGCAGTTGTGGGTGTCCGACCGCTTCGCCGCCCGCCGCGGCCTGGACCTCGCCTGCCTCCGCACCCGCGCCGGCCAGCCGATGTCGCACGACAACTTCTTCCACAGCGTCCTGGGCCTCGCCGACGTCGACACCGCCCTGCGCAAACCGCCGCTGGACTTCACCGCCGGCTGCACGGGCAAGGCCAGCCCGACGCCCTGACAGGAGCAAGCCGCCCTGCTGAGCGCAACGACCGGCGCGGACCGGTCGTCAGCCAGGCTCCTTCGTCCCGTCGGACTGCACGCATCGACGCGCCAACCCGAAATCGGAGACCCGAAGGGCGGCGGACAGGCGTCCGCCGTTTTTCGACGAGGCAGGACGCCTCGCCGAAAAATCCCGGCCACGTCCCCGACGGCGGATTTGAGGTGGACGTGAAGTGTTTTCTTTACTCGCGCCTGAGGCGCTCGCCCTTCGGGCCGGCTTCGCCGTTCGCGCCGCAAGCGGCGCAGTGGCGACTTTCTTTTCAAAAAGAAAGTCGCCCGCGCGCCAGCGCGGAACAGGATTCCGGGCTTTCGAGAAAGAACCACAGACCCCACGCCTGCGGCCCGGGATGACGAACAAATCCCGCCTGCCGGCGCCGCCCGCCGAGTCGCATGACGCAGGCCACGCATCCGCTTGACGCCGGCAACCATCGGCGTAGCCTATTCGCCAGGCAACGGGACAGACCCCGCGCCGACCACCATCACCGTGAGGGAGCCTCATGGCACGCAGCGACACCCCCGGCCGCCCCGCGCCCGGCAGCACACCCGACGACGCGCTCGACTACCTCGTCTTCATCGGCCGCTTCGAGCCGTTCCACAACGGCCACGCCGCCGTCGCCCGCCACGCCCTGGCCCGCGCGCGCAAACTGATCTTCCTCGTCGGCTCGGCCGACACCCCCCGCACCATCCGCAACCCGTGGACCGTCGCCGAACGCACGGTGATGATCCAGGGCGCGCTCGCCGACGCCCCCGACCGGCTGATCGTGCGCCCGCTGCGCGACCACCTCTACAACGAGAGCCAGTGGATCGCCGCGGTGCAGCGCACCGTCGCCGCGGCGGTGAAGGCCGACGGCGGCGACGCCGACGCCCGCGTCGGCCTGATCGGCCAGGACAAGGACGCGAGCAGCTACTACCTGCGCGAATTCCCGCAGTGGCCGCTGATCGACGTCGCCCAGACCGAAACCCTCTCGGCCACCGAACTGCGCCGCTACCTGTTCGAGGCCAACCGGCTCGACAGCCACGGCGGCCTGATGCTGGTGCGCGCCAACGTGCCCGGCCCGGTGTTCGACATGCTCGACGCCTTCCGCAGGAGCTCGCCCGCGTTCGCGCAACTGGTCGAGGAATACCGCTTCATCGAGCACTACCGCGCCGCCTGGGCCGATGCCCCCTACCCGCCGACCTTCGTCACCGTCGACGCGGTGGTGGTGCATTCCGGCCACGTGCTGCTGGTGCGCCGCCGCGCCGCGCCCGGCAAGGGCCTGTGGGCGCTGCCCGGCGGCTTCGTCGGCCAGGACGAGACCCTGCAGCACGCCTGCCTGCGCGAACTGCGCGAGGAAACCCGGCTGAAGCTGCCCGAGCGCGTGCTGAAGGGTTCGCTCAAGCATGCGCAGGTGTTCGACCATCCCGAGCGCAGCCTGCGCGGGCGCACGATCACCCACGCCTTCCACTTCGAGTTCCCGGCCGGCGACCTGCCCGACGTGCGCGGCGGCGACGACGCCGACAAGGCGCGCTGGGTGCCGGTGAGCCAGGCGCTGGAGATGGGTCCGCAGTTGTTCGAGGACCATCTCCACATCCTCGAATACTTCCTCGGCCGCGGCTGATCGTCCTGCTGCTGATGCCGCGACCGCCCGCCGGCGGACAGACCGCCGGTTCCCCCTCGACGCGAAGGAGCTTCCCGTCATGTCCCACCCGCTGAACCTCGACAACGTCCTGCTCAACACCGACAGCTACAAGGCCAGCCACTGGCTGCAGTACCCGCCCGGCACCGACGCCGCGTTCTTCTACGTCGAATCGCGCGGCGGCGTGTACGACCGCACGGTGTTCTTCGGCCTGCAGGCGATCCTCAAGCAGCACCTCGGCCGCCCGGTCACCCACGCCGACATCGACGAGGCGCGCGAGCTCTACGCCGCGCACGGCGAGCCGTTCAACGAAGCCGGCTGGCGCGACATCGTCGATCGCCTCGGCGGCCACCTGCCGGTGCGCATCCGCGCCGTGCCCGAAGGCACCGTGGTGCCGACCCACCAGGCGCTGGTGACCATCGAATCCACCGACCCGCAGGCGTACTGGGTCCCGTCGTACCTCGAAACGCTGCTGCTGCGGCTGTGGTACCCGGTGACGGTGGCGACGATCAGTTGGCACGCGAAGCAGACGATCCGCCAGTTCCTCGAACGCACCAGCGACGACCCCGCCGGGCAGTTGCCGTTCAAGCTGCACGACTTCGGCGCACGCGGCGTGTCCAGCGCGGAATCGGCGGCGATCGGCGGCTGTGCGCACCTGGTCAACTTCCTCGGCACCGACACCGTGTCGGGGCTGCTGGCCGCGCGCGCGTTCTATCACGCGCCGATGGCCGGCTTCTCGATTCCCGCCGCCGAACACAGCACCATCACCAGTTGGGGCCGCGAGCGCGAGGTCGACGCCTACCGCAACATGCTCCGACAGTTCGCGAAGCCCGGCAGCATCGTCGCCGTGGTCTCGGACAGCTACGACATCTTCCACGCCATCCGCGAACACTGGGGGCGGACGCTGAAGGACGAGGTGATCGCCTCCGGCGCGACCCTGGTGATCCGCCCCGACTCCGGCGACCCGGTGGCCGTGGTCCACCAGTGCCTGGAACTGCTCGACGAGGCCTTCGGCCACACCGTCAACGGCAAGGGCTACAAAGTGCTGAACCACGTCCGCGTGATCCAGGGCGACGGCATCAATCCGACCAGCATCCGCGCGATCCTCGAACGCGTGACCAGCGCCGGCTACGCCACCGACAACGTCGCCTTCGGCATGGGCGGCGCGCTGCTGCAGCAGCTCAACCGCGACACCCAGAAGTTCGCGCTCAAGTGCTCGGCCGCGCGCGTGGACGGCCAATGGATCGACGTGTGGAAGGACCCCATCACCGACAAGGGCAAGCAGAGCAAGCGCGGCCGCATGACCCTGCTGCGCCATCGCGAGTACGGCGGCTTCCGCACCGTGCCGGTGCCGCCGAGCGCGGCGTCGCTGGCCGAGGTCGAGAAACCCGCCGGCTTCGACGACGCGATGGAGACGGTATGGGAGAACGGGCGGCTGGTGCGCGACTGGACGTTCGAGGAGATCCGCGCCCGCGCCGACGCCGAGCGGCTCTGAGCGTGGACGCGATCGCACGCGACGCCGTCGCGGCGCTGCCGCTGCGGCGACGCCTGCCGCCGGACGACGATGCGACCCGCTGGGTGTCGCACGTCATCGGCGGACGCCGGCGCCGGGTGGCGCAGCCGATCACCTTCACCCCGTACGCGGCGGCCCGGCCGTGTTCGGCGCGCTGCGCGTTCTGCTCGGAAAACCTGCGCGAGACCGGCGTCGGCCGCGCGGCGGCGACGCTGCGCCCGCGCGCCGACTACTTCGACGCGCTGCGCGACGCGCTGGCGCAGTTGCGCGGGCTGCCGCTGTCGTACTCGCTGTCGGGGCTGGAAACCAGCGACGACCCGGCATGGTGCCTGTCGATGCTCGACGCGCTGGACGCCGCCGCGCGCGACGGCGTGCCGGTGGACGAACGCGTGCTCTACAGCAACGGCGCGGGCTTCGCGCGGGCGCACGGCGACACGCTGCTCGACGCGTTCTCGCGCTTCGGCCTGTCGTGGGTCGAACTGTCGCGCCACCATCCCGACCCCGCGCGCAACCAGGCGATCATGCGCTTCCGGCCCGGGGAGCCGGTCGCGGGCGAGGCGGCGTTCGCCGCGGTCGCGCGCCGCCTGCGCGAGCGCGTCCCGCTGCGGCTGGTGTGCCTGGTCCAGCGCGGCGGCATCGACGATGCCGACGGCGTCGCCGCCTATCTGCGCTGGGCGGCGACGCTGGGCGCCGGCACGGTGATCTTCCGCGAGTTCTCGCGCCTGGACGACGGCTATCGCGACAACGCGACCCGGCGGTATCTCGACGCCGCGCGCGTGCCGATGCCGGCGCTGGTCGAGGCCGTGCTCGCCTCGCCGCTGCGCGCCGCGCTGACGCCGGTCGAACGCACCGCCGGCTACTACTTCGACAACCTGCGGCTGCGCCATCGCGACGGCTTCGACGTGGTGTTCGAGGCGTCCGACTACGCGCGGATGCACGCGCGCCATGCGTCGGGCGCGCTGTACAAACTGGTGTTCCATGCGAACGGCCGGCTGTGCGGCGGCTGGTCGCCGGAGCGCGACGTGCTGTGGGAGGCGCCGACGCCATGACCGCACGCAGTTGGCTGCCGCTGGCGCCCGACCCGCCCGGACTGGCGCTGCCGGACGACCTGCGCGACCGCGATCCGCTGCGCGGCCGCGACTGCGGCTGGGTGTCGCAGATGCGACCGTTCGTGCGCGCGTTCTCGCGCCCGGGCGAGGTCGTGTTCGATCCGTTCTGCGGCTTCGGCACGACCCTGCTGGCGGCGTCGCTGGAGGGGCGGCGCGGCCTCGGCACGGAGATCGACCCGGATCGCGCCGCGCTCGCCCGCGAGCGGCTGCGCCGGCACGGCGTCGAGGCGGAGATCGTCCCCGGCTCGCTGCCGCAGGCGCGCCTGCCCGCGCGCATCGCCCTGTGCCTGACCAGCGTGCCGTACTTCGGCTGCGACTGGCGCGGGGAGGCGCGCGCCGGCCCGTTGCCCGACCAATTGTATGGGGCGCCGGATTTCGCGCAGTACCTCGCGACGATGCGCACGATCTTCCACGCCGTGCGCGAGGCGCTGCCGGACGACGGCTACTGCATCGCGATGGTCGAGAACGCGCGCCTCGGCGATCGCATGGTGGCGCAGGCGTGGGAACTGGCGCGGCTGCTGGGCAGCCTGTTCGAGCCCTGCGAGGAGCGGGTGCTGCTGTATCCGGCCCGCGGCGCAGCTTCAACGAATGCGGCTTCGACGGATGCGGCTTCGACGGGTGCGGCGGCGGCGGACGACGACCCGGCGCGCACCGACCGCAGCCACGAGTACGCGCTCGTGTTCCGCAAGCGCCGGCCGGCGCTCGACATCGACGGCGCGCGGGCGCTGCTGCGACGCCTCCGCGACGACGGCCACGACCTGCGGGTGTACGGCGGTTTCCTGGCGTGGCAGGACCGCGATCCCGCCGCGGGCACGCCGCCGCCTTCGGACATCGATGCGCAGGTCGACGCCGATCCGGAACGCTTCCGCGCGCTGCTGGCGACGCTGGTGCGGCTCGGCTTCCGGCTGTCGCTGTGGGGCGATCCGGTCAACGCCGACGTTCGCCCCGAGACCGTGCGCGCGCACGGCTACCTGCGTGCCGAACGCCTGCAGGGCGACGGGCGCCGGGTGCAGCTCGACCTCGTCCCGCGCGACGCAGGGTGAGGGCAAGGCCGAGGCCGGCGCCGGCCGCCGTCCGCTGACCTCCGGCGACCGCGGATTGCGTTAGCAGTGGACCGGCGGCCGGACAGCCGTCGGCATCCGGAATCCGGGCGCCATGCGCCCGCGGTCATTGACGACGACAGGGGACCCACATGCAGATCCATTCCATGAAGGACGGCCTCATCCAGGTGGACGAGGCCTCGTTGCACGCAGGCGACAACGCACCGGGCGGCATGCCCGATGTCTCCAGCGCATCGCTGATCGGCGGCGAAAGCCGGCGCATCTTCCACGACCAGGGCTATCCGTGGGCGCTCAACGGCAAGATCTACACCGTCGGCGGCGGCGAAGGCAGCGGCATCATGATCGGCAGGAACCTGGTGCTGACCGCGCTGCACTGCGTCGATCGCAACGGCGGCAAGCAGTATTTCGTGCCCGCGTGCTACGTCGATCCGCCGGCGGGCAGCCTGGCGGAGCCGTTCGGCCGCTACGAGGTGGTGAACTTCTACCGCTGGATGGACATCGGCAACACCCACCACAGCGACGAGGGCGCGGCCGACTACGCCGTGCTCAAGCTCGCGGGCGAGCCGAACGTCGGCTGGGCGGGCACCCATGGCCAGGTCGATCGCGCCTGGCTGAACCGCAAGATGTGGTACCACGTCGGCTATCCGGTCAACGACCACTACGGGTTGAAGGACCACAAGAACGGACGCCCGTCGTTCGAGATGGACATCGCGATCAAGGACATCGTCGATTACGACTACGTCAATCCCGAGAACCTCCACCTCGCCTGCACCAAGTTCTTCACCACCGCCGACTGCGAGGGCGGCCAGTCCGGCGGCGCGCTGTTCAACATCGTCGACAACGCGGTGATGGTGGCGGGCGTGCTGTCGCAGGAGGGCGCGACCGACACCGACTCGGGATTCGCCGCCTGCCATCCGAACCTGGGCAAACTCGTGGCCTGGTGCCGCCAGAACGCCTGACGGTCGCGACGACGACGCCCACACGCCCCGCACGACGACCGGCACGACGGCGCGGCGCGCGCTGTCGCCGGCATCGCCGTCAGCGTCGGTCGGGCAGCCGCAGGCGCACGCCCAGGCCACGGCCGTCGAGCCCGTCGTCCAGGGCCATCGTGCCGCCGCAGACCTCGGCGATGCGGCCGACGATCGCCAGCCCGAGGCCGGCGCCGTCGCCGGCGGCCGCGTCGAGGCGGTGGAACCGCTGCAGGGCGTCGGCGCGACGTTCCGGCGCGATGCCCGGGCCGTCGTCGCACACCTCGAGCACGGTCGCGTCGGCCTCGCGACGCGCCGCGATGCGCACGCGCACGCCGTCGCCGCCGTGGCGCAGCGCGTTGCCGACGAGATTGCGCAGCACGCTCTGCGCGAGCTGCGGGCCGCAGCCGATGCGCAGGTCCGTCGCGACGTCGGTCTCGACCACGGCGCCGGCGCGCCGGATCGCCGGCGCGAGTTCGGCCAGCACGTCGTCGACGCAGGCCCGCAGCGGCGCCGCGGCCGACATCGCGTCGGCCGATTTCGCATCCGCCGACACCCCGTCGAGCACGCCCGCCTCCAGCCGCGACAGCGTCAGCAACTGCTCGGTCAACGCGGCCATGCGGTCGCAGCCAGCGATCACCCCGGCCAGCGCGCGCTGGCGTTCGGCGTCGTCGCGCGCGCCCTGCGCGACCTGCGCCTGCGCCCGGATCGCCGCCACCGGCGTGCGCAGTTCGTGCGAGGCGTCGCCGATGAAGCGGCGTTCGCGGGCGATGCTGTCGCCGGTGCGCGCGAACAGCGCATTGAGCCGATCCAGCAGCGGCCGCACTTCGGCCGGCGCGTCGTCCTCGGCGATCGGCGCGGTGTCCAGCGGCGCGCGCGCCTCCACCGCGTGCGCGATGCGCTGCAGCGGCGCGAGTCCGCGTCCGACCACCACCCACAGCCCGAAGCCGAGCAGCGGCAGCGCCAGCAGCATCGGCACGGCCTGGCGGCCGAGCGCCTCGTCGAGGATGTCCGCGCGCGCGGACTGCGGTTCGCCGACCTGCACCCAGACGCCATCATGGCTGCGGGCGACGTACACGCGCCACGCCTTGCCGGCGACGCGCACGTCGGCGAAACCCTTGCGGAACGGCGCCAGCGGCGTCTCCGGCGCGTTGGCGCTGTGGACGCCGAGCCGCTCGTCGCTCCACACCTGCAGCGCCAGGCGCTGGTGGGCGTCGCCGAGGTCGGGCAGGTGTTCGAGCTCGATTTCCTCCAGATCGTCCGAGGCCTGCGCGACCAGCAGCGCCGAGAACGTCGCCAGGTGCGCGTCCAGCAGTTCGTCCAGTTCGTGCCGCGCCTGCGCATAACTGGCGATCGAGGCGGCCAGCCACACGAGCGCGACCGTGGCCAGCGTCGCCGCCAGCAGCCGCGCGCGCAGCGAGAACGGCCTGGTCATGCCGGCGCCGCCATGCTCATGCCCGCATGCTCATGCCGGCGTGCTCATGCCTGGTCCAGCGTGCGCAGCATGTAGCCCACGCCGCGCTGGGTGGCGATCAGCGCCGGATCGAGCTTGCGCCGCAGATGGTGCACGTGCACTTCCAGCGCATTCGATTCGACGCCGTCGTCCCAGCCGTAGAGCCGTTCGGACAATTGCTCCTTGCTCAGCCAGCGGCCGGCCGAGCGCGCGAACGCGAGCAGCAGGTCGAACTCGCGCGGCGACAGGTCCACCGCCGCCCCGCGCCAGATCGCGGTGCGCGCCGCGGGGTCGATGCGCAGCGCGCCGACCTCCAGCTGCGGCCGCGGGTCGCCGTCGCTGCGGCGGATCAGCGCGCGCAGCCGGGCCGCGAGTTCGTCCAGGTCCACTGGCTTGACCACGTAGTCGTCGGCGCCGGCGTCGAGGCCGCGGATGCGCTCGTCCACCGCGTCGCGGGCGGTGAGGATCAGGATCGGCGTGCGATCGTGGGCCTCGCGCCGCTGGCGCAGCAGCGACAGCCCGGACAGCCGCGGCAGGCCGAGGTCGAGGATCACCGCGGTGAACGTCTCGGTCTTGAGCGCGGTCTCGGCCGCGATGCCGTCGCGCACCCAGTCCGCGGCGAATCCGCGCTGGCGCATGCCCACGCTCAGCGCCTCGCCGAGCAGCGGATCGTCTTCGACCACGAGCAGACGCATCATCGCCCTCCGTCCCGGGAACCCATTGTCGGCAGCGGAGGCGCCGGCATCAATCGTCGTCTCCGTCGTGGTCGCCGCCGGCGGCGTGGCTTTCGCTGGCCTCGGCGCCGCCGCCGGGCAGGCCGAACGGCAGCCGCTGCTGCGACAGTCCCAGCGTCCAGAACGCGGCCAGCGCGAGCAGCAGCAGGCCGCCGGCCAGCCTCGACGGACGCGCGATGCCGTCCTCCGGGCGCAGCCCGGCCTTGCGCCCGGTCACCATCGCCCGCGGCAGGTTCTCGCGGTGCAGCACGCTGCCGACGACCACGCCCAGCAGGTGCAGCCCGACGACGACCAGCATCGCCGTCGCCAGCGCTTCGTGCACCTCCTCCAGCGCCTCGCCGCCGCCGGCCACCATCGCCACGCCGACGCCGGCGGTCGCCAGCCCGAGGCCGAGCAGCAGCCAGATCGCGACCGCACCCGCCGGGTTGTGGCCGACGAAGTGCGCCGGCGCGCCGCGCGCCATCGACAGCACGTAGCGCCAGGTCGCGCCGGGACCGCGCAGGAATTCCGAGAACCGCGCGTAGCGGCTGCCGACCAGCCCCCAGGCCAGCCGGAACAGCACCAGCCCGAACAGGCTGTAGCCGAACAGCAGGTGCAGCAGGTGCTGGCGTTCGCTGTCGGAGGTGAGCCAGGCGCCGGCGAAGCACACGGCGAGGCTCCAGTGGAAGACGCGGGTGGGCAGGTCCCACACCAGCACCGGGCGGGCGCGTTCGACGGCGTCGCGCGCCGGCGGCGCGTCGTGGACGGCGGTCATCATCATCATGGTTTGGCTCCTGTGGCGGATCGGGACGACGGGCGCGGCAGGCGCACGTCGTGTTCGGAAAAGACGCCGCGTTCGGCGCCGCGGTGGCAGGCGGCGCAGTTGGTCGCGGACTTCACCGCCGCGCTGCGCCACAGCGGCATCGGCACTTCGCGGTGCTCGCGCACGAACCACGGCGCACGGGTGAGCCGCAGCGGCGCGGCGGGATCGGCCGGCCGGGCGCCGGCGCCGGCGAGCAGCCAGCGGCGGATCGCATCGACCTGCGCCGGCGCGAGCGAGGCGTCGTTGCCGAAATGGCGGTCGAGGCCGCCCATCAGCGCGCGCCAGGACGACGCCGGCAGCCCGCGCGCCGGATACGGCACGTGGCAACTGCCGCATTCCTCGACGTAGACCGCGGGCATCGGCGCGCGCACCGGGCGACGGTCGTCGTCGCCCTCGTCGTCGTCCGCGCGCGCCGGCGCGGCGGCCAGGGCGAGCAGCAGCGCCAGCGGCAGCGCCGTCAGCGCGGCCGCGAAGGCGATCCGGGCACGGCCGTTCATCGCGCACCGCCCGCGCGCAGCGAGGACAGCCACGCGAGCACGTCGCCCTTCTCGACCGCGGTGCATTCGCGCCCGACCACGTCCCGGCAGTTGCGGCGGAACCACTTCTCGACCTTCGCCGGGTCGGTGAAGCGCGCCGGATTCGCCGCCGGCGCCAGCGGGCGCAGCGCACGCCCGGTCACGGCGTGGCGGCCTTCGGACATCGGCGTGTCGGTGTGGCAACTCGCGCAGCGCCAGTCGTTGCCGTGGGTGATGGTGAAGAAGCGCCGGCCGCGCTCCGCGGAAAAGCCGCGGAATCCCGGCGACGCGCGCGCCGCTTCGGCGGCGTAGCCGCGCTGCAGTTCCGCCGGCGTCGCCGCCCACGACGCGCAGGTCGCCAGCAGCAGCGCCGCGGCGGCGATGCGTCGCGCCCGCCGGCGCAGGATCGTGTCGCGCATGTCGAAACCCTCGTGTCGTCTGCTGTCCGACACGATGCGCCCCGCGACTTAAGCCAGACTTAGGCCGCCGCCGTGCGCCGCGTCCGCGGGCGCGCGCCCTCGCCTGCGCGCACGCGCGAACGCCCGCGACGGCGGGCGTCGCGGGCGGGCGTCGCGGGCGTCTTGCCTGCGCGATCAGCTCCCCGACGGCTTCGGCGTGGCGTCGTCGCGCTCGGGCAGCTCCGGATAGTCGATCTTCGGGATCGGCGCGGTCAGCGCATGCAGGAACAGGTGGATCTTCTCCGCCTCGTCCGGCGCCAGGGTCGCGCCGAGCTGGGCGTCGCCCATGATCGTCACCGCCTCCTGCAGCTTCCACACGTTGCCGGAGTGGAAGTACGGCGCGGTCGCGGCCACGTTGCGCAGCGGCGCGGCGCGGAACACGTAGTCGTCGCCCTGCGACTTGGTCACCGCGAAGCGGCCGTGGTCGCCGGCCGGGCGCACCGCGTCGGCCGGCTTGTGGACCACGCCGAACGGGAAGTAGGCCTGGCCGCCGAGGTTGATGCCGTTGTGGCAGCTCGAACAGCCCTTGTCCATGAACAGCTTGAGGCCGGCCTGCTGGTCGGCGGTCAGCGCGTGGGCGTCGCCCTTGAGGAACGCGTCGAACGGCGCGCCCGGGGTGATCAGGGTCGTCTCGAACGCCTCGATCGCCTTCGCCATGTTGTCGAAGCTGACCGGCGACGGCTCGCCGGGGAACGCCGACTGGAACGCGGTGACGTAGCCGGGCATCGACTTCAGGGTCGCCTCGACGACCTCGGGCTTGTTGTTCATCTCCACGCCCGCCTGCACCGGCCCCTTGGCCTGGGCCTTCAGGTCCGCCGCGCGGCCGTCCCAGAACTGGGCGACGTTGAACACCGCGTTGTAGACCGTCGGCGCATTGCGCGGGCCCTTCTGGAACCCGTGGCCGATCGAGGTCGGCACGCCGTCGATGCCGCCCATGCCGAGGTTGTGGCACGAGTTGCAGCTGATGACCCCGCTGGAGGACAGGCGGCCGTCGAAGTACAGCATCTTGCCGAGCGCGACCTTCTCCGGCGTCACCGGGTTGCCGGCCGGGTCCGGCGCCTTGTCGGGGATCGGCTGGAACAGGGCCTGCGCCTGCTTGAGCAGCTCCGGCGCCGCGGCCGGGCCGACCGGCGCGGCGGCCGGGGACGACGCGGCCGGGACGGGGGCCTGGGCGTCGGCGGCGGGGGGTGCGGCCTCGCGACCGCAGGCGGCGACCAGCAGGGCCAGCGGCAGCAGCCGCCAGGTCGGGGTTCGCATGGACATGACGGCGGTCCTCGGACAGGGGAACCCACCCTCTCCCCGGAGGCTTAAACCCGGCTTAAGACCGGCCGCGGACGCCCCCCTCCCCCCGTCGAACGGCACGGGCGGACGCCGCCGCCAGCCGCTAGGTTGGCCGCATCCGGGACCCTCCCGGCCGGCCGCGGCGGTTTTTGCCGTCTCTACGGGCACAAAGGCGGAAGGATCGAAGGCCGACCAGGCTTTCCGTTCCATGAATGGAACGCAGGAACTTCCGGACGCTTTAGCACTCCAAGGACCCGACTGCTAACATTCTCGACCATGACCCAGACCACAGCCTCCTCTGCCCTGATCCCGAACAACCTGCCGGTCCCCGCCCTGAGCGGCCTGAGCCCGCTCGGTTCGCTCGAGGCCTACATCGGCGCGGTCCACCAGATTCCGGTCCTCTCCGCCGAGGACGAACAGGCGCTCGCCCGCCGTTTCCACGAGCAGGACGACCTCGCCGCCGCCCGCGAGCTGGTGCTCTCGCACCTGCGCTTCGTGGTCCACGTCGCGCGCGGCTACAACGGCTACGGCCTGCAGCTCGCCGACCTCATCCAGGAAGGCAACATCGGCCTGATGAAGGCGGTGAAGCGCTTCGACCCGGACATCGGCGTGCGCCTGGTGTCCTTCGCGGTGCACTGGATCCGCGCCGAGATGCACGAGTTCATCATCAAGAACTGGCGCATCGTGAAGGTCGCGACCACCAAGGCCCAGCGCAAGCTGTTCTTCAACCTGCGCCGCAGCAAGACCCGCCTGGGCTGGCTCAACGCCGAGGAAGTCCGCACCGTCGCCCAGGACCTCAACGTCTCCGAGCGCGAAGTGCTGGAGATGGAGGCGCGCCTGTCCGGCCGCGACATCGGCTTCGACGCGCCCGACGATGGCGACGACGACCACGCGCCGCCGGCGCCGGCCGCCTACCTGATGGCCGAGGGCGAAGACCCGGCCCAGGCCTACGAAGCCGCCGACAGCGAAGCCGACCAGCTCGGCCTGCTGCGCGAGGGCCTCGCCCGCCTCGACGCCCGCTCGCGCGACATCGTCAAGCGCCGCTGGCTGGACCCCGACAGCAAGATCACGCTGCAGGAGCTGGCCGACGAATACGGCGTCTCCGCCGAGCGCATCCGCCAGATCGAGGCCAACGCGCTGAAGAAGATGAAGGCGGTGTTCGCGGCCTGAGTCGCGAACGACGTCGCAGCGATGCCCCCGACGGCCCGGTTCCCCGGGCCGTCGTCGTTTCCGGCGTCGCGCGCCGCGCGCGCTATGCTGCGGCTTTCCCCGGAGGACACGCCATGGACGACCGCTTGCGGATCGCGCTGCTGATCGACGCGGACAACGCGCCGGCCGGCAAGATCGACGTGGTGCTGGCCGAACTGGCCCGGCACGGCATCGCCAACGTGCGCCGCGCCTACGGCAACTGGAAGAGCCCGAACCTGCAGCGCTGGGAAGCGGCGCTGCATCCGAACGCGATCCAGCCGATCCAGCAGTTCGCCTACAGCACCGGCAAGAACGCCTCGGACATGGCGATGGTGGTCGATGCGATGGACCTGCTGCACAGCGGCCGCTTCGACGCCTTCGCGATCGTCTCCAGCGACGCCGACTTCACCCCGCTGGTGATGCGCCTGCGCGCCCACAACATGCGCGTGTTCGGCTTCGGCGAGCAGAAGACGCCGGAGCCGTTCGTCAACGCCTGCTCGACCTTCCTCTACATCGACGACAAGCCGCCGTCCGCCGCGGCCGGCGACGCCGCGGATGCGATCGCGCCGCGCAAGCCCGTGCCGAGCGCGAAGCTGCGCCAGGACACCCAGCTGGTGAACCTGCTGCGCGAGGCGGTGGAGGCGGAGAAGGACGAGGACGGCTGGTCGAACCTCGCCGCGGTCGGCCACAACATCAACAACCGGGCGTCCTTCGACCAGCGCAATTACGGCTACGCCAAGCTCAGCGCGCTGCTCGAGGCCACCGAGCTGTTCGAAACGCGCCGCGAGGGGATGCACCTGCTGGTCCGCGCGAAACCGGGCAGGTCCGCCAAACGCCGACCGTAGGCGCGCGCGCGACGACGAGGCCCCGCGCTCGCCACTGCGCAAGGATCGGATAGCGCGCCGGCCACGACGGCGCGAGCATCGCCGCTCCCGCCCCCGGAGCGCCGCCATGTCCTTCCGCATCCACGCCCTGCCCCGCGACCTCTTTTCGCCGCTGTTCGCGCTGCCGGACGACGCGCTGCGCGCCCGCGACATCCGCCGCGTGGTCGCCGACGGTCGCCCAGCGTATCCCTGCCGGGTCAGCCTGCAGGACGCGGGCGAGGGCGAGCGCCTGCTGCTGTTGCCGCACGCGCACCACGTCGTCGACACCCCGTATCGCGCCTCGGGCCCGGTCTACGTGCGCGAGGCCGCGGTCGAGGCGACGCCGGGCGCCGGCGAGGTCCCGGCGCTGCTGCGCACGCGCCTGCTGTCGCTGCGCGCCTACGACGCCCGCGGGATGATGGTCTGGGCCGACGTGCGCCCCGGGACCGAACTGGAAGCCGGCCTCGACGAACTCTTCGCGCTCGAGCGCACCGACTACGTCCACCTGCACTACGCGAAGCCCGGCTGCTACGCCTGCCGCGCCGTGCGCGCCTGAGCGCTCAGCGCGGGTGCCCGTCGTCGCCGGTGTTCATGGTCTGGGTGAGGAACTTGATGAAGAAGCCCTCGACCGTGCCGCCGCCGTGTTCGATCAGCACCCCGCCGTCCTGCCAGGTGCCGCTGTTGTTGTACCAGCCGAGCTGCTGGCTGTAGTTCGACGCGCCCGGCGTCGGCGGCGGGTCGCCCTGGTTCATGTGGACGTCGTGCATGCCGATGTTGCCCGGCTGCAGCGGCGAGAACGGTTCGCCGAAGACGTACACGCGGCGGATGTCGGTGAGCATGCCGTTGAGCGCGTCGAGCACGCTGCCGCCGACGTTCTGGGTGAACACCTTGTGCTCGGCGCCGCCGAACAGCTTGAGCAGCGCGTAGAAGATCGAGGCGCAGCCGATCGGGCCGACGATGTAGGGGCTGCGCACGTAGTCGAGCGCGCCGGAGGTCGGGGTGCGGTCGAGCGCGTGGTAGCCGTCGGCCAGCGCGAGGATGCCGGCGATATCTTCGCGCTTGATCGTCAGGCGGATGTATTCGACCACGCCGTCCGGCGCCTTCACGTCGAGCGCGCAGCGCCACTCGACCGGCGTCTGCTGGCCGGGCAGCGGCGCGTTCACGTAGAGCAGGCCGTGGTAGAAGTTGCCGTAGTTCACGGGCGGATCGCGCTCGAACCGGTTGTAGCTGCCGGCCAGCACGCCGTATCGGGCCAATGGCATCGCCGTGTCTCCCTGGCGCGGATGCGCCGCTCCTGCCCGGATCAACGCGGCGACGGCCCGGCGGCGGTCAGTCGGCCGGGTCGGCCGCGTCCGGGCGGGCGCTCAGGCGCCGAGGATGATCCGCGCGCTGCGCTGGTAGCTCCAGTAGGCCTGGGCCCAGTCGATCAGCACCACCAAGCGGTTGCGGAAACCGATCAGGAAGAACACGTGCGCGGCGAGCCAGAACCACCAGGCGATCAGGCCGGAGAACTTCAGCCCGTGCAGGTCGACCACCGCGGCCATCCGGCCGATCGTGGCGAGGTTGCCGAAATCGCGGTAGCGGAACGTCGGCGGTTCGATCCCGCGCAGGCGCGCGCGGATCGCACCGCCGACGTAGCGGCCCATCTGCTTCGCCGCGGGCGCGACCCCGGGCACGGGGCGGTCGCCGCAGCGCACCGAGGCGAGATCGCCGACGACGTACACGTCCGGGTGACCGGGCACGCGCAGGTCGGCCTCGACGACCACGCGCCCGGCGCGATCCAGCGGCGCGCCGAGGTCGCGGGCCAGCGGCGAGGCGGCGACGCCCGCGGCCCACAGCACGGTGCGCGCGGCGATGCGGCTGTCCGCGGCGACGCCGTCGCCGAGCACGACGCCGGCGGCGTCGATCGCGGCGACCGGCACGCCGGCGCGCACCTCCACGCCCAGCCGTTCGAGCTGCGCGCGCGCCTTCGCCGACAGCGATTCCGGGAAGCTCGACAGCACCCGCGGCCCCGCTTCCAGCAGCAGCACGCGGGCCTGGCGCGGATCGGCGCGGCGGAACTCGTCGCGCAGCGTGTGCCGCGCGATCTCGGCGAGGGTGCCGGCCAGTTCGACCCCGGTCGGGCCGCCGCCGACGATCGCGAACGTCAGCCATGCGGCGCGCTGCGCCGGGTCGTCCTCGGCCTCGGCGCGCTCGAACGCGGTGAGGATGCGACGCCGGATCTCCAGCGCGTCGTCCAGGGTCTTCAGCCCCGGCGCGTGCTCAGCCCAGGCGTCGTGGCCGAAGTAGGCGTGGGTCGCGCCGGTGGCGAGCAGCAGCGTGTCGTACTCGAGCGTGCGGCCGTCGGCGAGCCGCAGGCGCTTCGCGTCGGGGGCGACGCCGGCGACCTCGCCCATCAGCACGGTGACGTTGGTCTGCCGGCGCAGGATGTGGCGCAGCGGCGCGGCGATGTTCGGCGCCGACAGGCCGGCGGTCGCGACCTGGTAGAGCAGCGGCTGGAACAGGTGGTGGTTGCCGCGGTCGAGCAGCGTGATCCGCACCGGCGACCGCTTCAGCGCGCGCGCCGCCCACAGTCCGCCGAACCCGCCACCGACGATCACCACATGGGGCACCGCACGCATCGTCCACTCCCGCCGCCACGGCGCCATCGCCGCGCGGATATTGTCGCCGAAGGCGGCCGCGCGCGTCGCAGCCGCGCCTACTGCCCCGCGACGATCGGATAGCGGCCGGCGACCGGGTCGAAGGCGATCGTGCGGCGTCCGGTCTCGCGGCCGCCGCTGCGCGCGATCACGACCAGCGGGTAGTGCTCGGCGTTCGGGTCGGCGGTATCGACGTCGATGTCGTGGTGGACGTCCTGCGCGTCTTCCTCGACGTCGGGCACGGACGCGACCTGCACGACCCGGTCGCCGACCGGCGCGAACACGGCGTGCCGGGAGACCGTCACGCCCTGCCAGATGCCGCCGTCCACCAGCGCCCAGCCGTAGAGGTCGCGGCCCAGGCGCATCAGCCGGGCGGTGGCGCAGGCGCAGTCGCCGTTGGTGCCGAGGGTCTCGATGTTGGTCGCCGCACGCAGGGTCCCGCGCCCGTCGGCGCCCAGCGCGACCACGAAGAAGCCGACCACGCCCGGATCGGTCGCGGCGTAGGTGTACAGGCGCGGGCTGCTGTCGAAGTCCTGCACGCCGGCCGCGAGGAACAGCAGTTGCCGCCCGCCGGCGGTCTGCACCACCTTCGGCCACATCGGCCGCAGGCAGTAGGCGGTGGCCTCGCCGGCGACGTCGACCGTCGTCGCCCAGCAGTCGCGGGCGGCGTCGTAACGGTCGCCGTAGCGGCTGCGCATCACCTCGCGCATCAGCGCGTCGGGGTCGGGCGCGTTCGCCGCCGGCGCCTCGCCCGCGAACGCCCGGCCGGCGATCTTCGCCAGCGTCCAGCACGCCGCGTCGCGGCGGAAGGTGTAGGTCGTCTGCGCGCCGCCGGCGGCGGGTTCGAGCACGACGGCGGCCTGGTCGCCGCGGACGTCGGCGGCGCGCTGGCGCAGGCCGTCGCGCTGGCGGGCGGCGGCGTCGGGCATCAGCGGGAAGCGGAGCTGGTCGCGCGACTGCGTGCGCGCCGGTTCCGCCTGGCCGTTCGCGCCGGTGAACGCGGTCTCGACCGTCGGCGCGGTGAAGGCCTGCTGCAGCGCCGGATCCTCGGCGAACGCGGCGACGAACGCGGCGAAGTCGGTGGACGGACAGGGCGCGCCGGCTTCCGGCGCGGTCGTCGCGCCGGCGGCGGGCGGCGCGGCGTCGCGACCGCAGGCGGCGACCGCGGCCACGAGGACGGACAGGCCGAAGGCGAGGCGCGCGCGGCGGCGCAGGGCGGGATTCGCGGACATCGTGTCGTGGCTCCGGAAGAGGATTCGCCTCGGGCGGACGACGTCCCCCGCGCCATCGACCCGGGCGGCAGCCTAGCAGAGGGGTCGGTCGAACCCGGGCGGCGAACCGCGCGACCGGTCGCATCGCGCGATGAACGGCCACGACGGACGGCGCGGTCGCGCCGCGGCGGTCAGTACAGATCCACCGGATCCACGTCCAGCGACCAGCGCACCTTGCGCGCCTCGGGCAGCGCGTGCAGCGCCGGCATCGCGGCGTCGAGCGCGGCGTGCAGACTGCGGCGCTGCGGCGCGGTCAGCAGCAACTGCGCGCGATGCAGCCCGGCGCGGCGCGGCAGCGGCGCGGGCACCGGGCCGTCCAGCAGCAGCCCGTCGGCGACCGCCTCGCGCGGGCCGCGGCGCGCGGCGAACGGCAGCAGCGCGGTCTTCGCCGCGTGCAGGAAGGCCATCGGCAGGTCGGCGTGCTGCGCTTCGGCGCGCAGCAGCGCGAGATGCGCGAACGGCGGGAAGCCGGCGGCCTCGCGCTGCGCCAGCTCGGCCTCGGCGAAGGCGTCGTAGCCGCCGTGGATCAGGGTCTGCAGCAGCGGGTGCTCGGGATGGTGGGTCTGCAGGACCACCTCGCCCGGACGCTCGGCGCGACCGGCGCGGCCGGCGACCTGGATCAGCAACTGCGCCAGCTTCTCCGACGCGCGGAAGTCGGCCGAGAACAGGCCTTCGTCGATGCCGACCACCGCGACCAGGGTGAGGTTGGGCAGGTCGTGGCCCTTGGCCAGCATCTGGGTGCCGACCAGGATGCCGGGGCGCGTGCCGAGATCGGCGAAGAGTTTCTCCAGCGCGTCCTTGCGCCGGGTGCTGGCGCTGTCCACGCGCAGCACCGGCACGTCGCCGAAGCGCTCGGCGAGCAGCGCCTCCAGGCGCTCGGTGCCGACGCCCTGCGGCTGCAGCGCGAGGCTGGCGCAGTCGGGACAGGCCGCCGGCGGGGTCTGCCGCGCGCCGCAGTGGTGGCACTGCAGGCGCCGGCCGCCGCCGTGCACGGTCATCGGACTGCCGCGCAGCGGCGTGCTGCAGCGCCGGCACTGCGCGCTCCAGCCGCAGTCGTGGCACAGCAGCACCGGCGCGTAGCCGCGGCGATTGCGGAACACCAGCACCTGGCCGCCGGCGTCCAGCGCCTCGCGGATGCGCAGGACCAGGTCGCCGGACAGGCCAGCCTCGAGCGCGCGCTTGCGCACGTCGAGCACGCGCACCGCCGGCGCGCGTGCGCCGCCCGCGCGGCGGCGCAAGCGCAGGTGCGCGTAGCGGCCGGCCGCGGCGTTGTGCAGCGTCTCCAGCGACGGCGTGGCGCTGCCCAGCAGCACCGGCACGTCCAGCGCCTTGCCGCGGACCAGCGCGAAGTCGCGGGCGTGGTAGCGGATGCCGTCCTGCTGCTTGTAGCTGCCGTCGTGCTCCTCGTCGATCACGATCAGCCCGGCCTCCGGCAGCGGCACGAACACCGCCGAGCGGGTGCCGACGATCACCCGCGCCTCGCCGCGCCAGGCCGCGGCCCAGACCCGGGCGCGCTCGGGATCGCCCAGGCCGGAGTGCAGCGCCTGCACCGGCACCCCGAGCCGGCGGCGGAACCGCAGCAGGGTCTGCGGGGTCAGCCCGATCTCCGGCACCAGCACCAGCGCCTGCCGGCCGCGGGCGAGGCAGTCGGCGATCGCGTGCAGGTAGACCTCGGTCTTGCCGCTGCCGGTGACGCCCTCCAGCAGCCACGGCTGGAACCCGGGCCGGGCGCGCAGGGCCTCGACCGCCTCGCGCTGTTCGTCGTTGAGCTCGGGCCCGGGCTGCGGCGCCGGCGCAGTGGCGCCGGCGGCGACCGCGACCCGCTCGGCCAGCCCGCGACCGGCCAGCGCCCGCGCCGCGGACCGCCAGCCGCCGGCGGACGCGTCGCCCGGCAGCGCGTCGGGCATGCCTGCGTCGGGCATGCCCGCGTCGAGCATGCTCTCGACGAGCACGTCCTCGTCGATCGTCGCCTCGCCGAGCCGGTCGGCGAGCCGTCGCGGCCGGCCGCGCAGCCGCGACGCCGCGGTGCGGCCGGCCTCGGTCAGCCGCCAGGCCCAGGCATGGGTGACCGGCAGCGGCTCGCCGTGGCGCAGGGCCACCGGCAGCGCGGTCGCCAGCACCTCGCCCGGTGGGGCGTGGGTGTAGCGGGCCAGCCACTGCAGCGAGGCCCACAGCTCCCCGGCCAGCAGCGGCGTCTCGTCGAGCACCGCCTCGGCGGTCTTGAGCGCATCGGCGTGCGCCGGGTCCGGCGCGCCGATCGCCGCGACCACGCCGACCAGGCTGCGGCTGCCGAACGGCACCCGCACCCGGCCGCCGACCACGGCCGTCCCCGTCGCCGGGGGCCGGTAGTCGAACAGGCGCGGCAGCGGCACCGGCAGGGCGACGCGGAGCAAGGATTCCGGGGCGGACATGCCGGCAGTCTAGCGGGTCCGTCCAGCGCCGATCCCGGGTCGCGATCCCCGGTCGCGACGCCGGGGTCGACTTGCGGCGCATTGCTGCCTCGCGCCACATGAATGACCTGCAAGTCGCGGATCGCAAAGGGATTCGCGCATTATCCACACAACCTGTGGACAACTTTGTGCATGAATCCCCGCGCGACGCGGTTTGGCCGTGAAATGCAGGGCTTCCGCAAACTCTGGCGAAAAAACCGCCACCCGCATCAACCCCTTTGGAATCAATCGCTTGTCCGTGAAACATCGGCGTCCGGCGCGATCCGTCCACGGCCCCGGTGGCCGCGTTGCAGGAAAATGACCGCTGTGCACAACCGTTCCACGGGCCCGGATGCGCGGGAACCCCCGGAATGCCGTGGGGAGCCGTTTTCGTGATCGTTGTCAAGCCGGATTTTCGCCACGGCCGGCATGATGGCCGTCCGTTCGCCACGCGTCTCCGCTCCACCGCATGCCGCCCGTGCATACGCTCGATGCCGCCTCCGCGGCGACCGCCCCCGTCACCGGCTTCCTGCGTGGCGTGGAGCGCCGTGCGGCCCTGCTGGCCGAACTCCAGTGCGGCGACCCCGAGCTGGGCGACCGCGCCCTGGAGACCGCGATCCAGACCTTCGCCCAGAACTGCGACGCCGGCGACGAGACCGGCTGGCCGCTGCTGTTCTGGTCGACCCTGCTGCAGGCCCCCGCCCTCAACGCCGAGGCCGTGGCGCCGTTCTGGGACGGCGACTTCGCCCCGCTGGCGCGGCTGGACTTCGGCCCCCGCGCGGTGCTGCTGCTGCGGGTGGTGGCCGGGCTGGACGACGCGCTCGCCGCCGAGGTCTTCGGGGTCGAGGCCGGCGAGTTCAAGCAGGCGCTGCAGGGCTCGCTGCCCCAGCGCGAGGACGGCAGCCTGGACGGCGAGGCCTGGCTGGCGATGAACGACGAGGCCCGCTACCGGCTCGTGAACCTGCCCGCGGACCGGGCCGCCGGGATCGCCCGGCTGCGCGACGCGGCGCTGGCCGCCGCGCTGGCCGAGGCCGACCCGAAGCCCGCGGCGCGCGCCGTCGTCGGCCTGCCGCTGGGCAAGCCGCGCTGGCTGGGCAAGCTCTGGACCGGGATCGGGCTGGGCTGAGCGAGCTGGGCTGACCGCCACGGCCCGCCGGCGTTCGCCCCGGGTCGTCTTCCTTTCTCCCTCCGACGTCTCCGCTCGAAACGCAGGGCCGCGATCCGCGGGCCCTGCATCCGTCGCCGCCCGCCTCAGCCGCCGCCGCGGCCGCGGCCGCGGCCGCCCAGCCGCGCGAGCAGGCGGCCGAACACGCCACGCGGCGCAGCGCCTGAAGCGGCATTCCCTTCAGCGGCACTCCCTGCAGCGGCATCGCCGGCGGCCGCATCGCCCGCGGCCTGCGCTCCGTCCGCCCCCGGCGCCGACGACGCGGCGAGCTGCGGTTCGCATTCGGCGGCGATCTGGCCCAGCGTCTGGAACACGAACGCGCGCGGGCCGACCACGACGCCGTGGCGCGACTGCAGCAGCGCCACCGCCCGCATGATCAGCAGCGAGTGGCCGCCCAGGTCGAGGAACTGGTCGTCCACGCCGATCGCCTCGATCCCCAGCAGCTCGCGCCAGAGCGCGGCCAGCAGACGTTCGGCCGGCGTCGCGGGCGGGCGCGCGCTGCGCGGGCCGCTCGCCGCCGGCCCGCCCGCCTGCGCGAGCGCCGGCAGCGCCTTGCGATCGACCTTGCCGTTGGGCGTCATCGGCACCGTCTCCAGCGCCACCCACGCGCCGGGCAGCATGTACTCCGGCAGCGTCGCGCGCACGTGCGCGCGCAGCGCCTCGGGATCGAGCGCCGCGCCGTCGCGCGACTTCACGTAGGCGGCCAGCACCGGGCCGCCGGCGCGTTCGGCCAGCACCACGACCGCCTGCGCCACGTCCGGATGCCGCGCGAGCACGGCCTCGATTTCGCCGGTCTCGATGCGGTAGCCGCGCAGCTTGACCTGGTGGTCGAGCCGGCCGAGGTGCTGCAGCATGCCGTCCGGTCGCCAGCGGCCGAGGTCGCCGGTGCGGTACATCGTCGCCCCCGGCGCATCCGGGTCGGCGACGAACTTCTCCGCCGTCAGTTCCGGTCGCGCGTGGTAGCCCAGGGTGACCCCGGCGCCGGCGATCGCGATCTCGCCGGCGACGCCGATCGGCAGCGGCGCGCCCGCCGCATCGACGATGTGGACGCGGGTGTTGGCGATCGGCCGGCCGATCAGGATGTCGCCCTGCCCCGGCCGCACCTGCACGCAGGTCGACCACACCGTGGTCTCGGTCGGGCCGTACATGTTCCACAGCGCGCCGACCCGCGGCAGCAGCGCTTCGGCCAGATCCACCGGCAGCGCCTCGCCGCCGCACAGCGCGGTCCAGCGCGGACCGCCGCGCCAGCCGGCTTCCAGCAGCAGCCGCCAGGTCGCGGGCGTGGCCTGCATCGCGTCCACCGCTTCGGCTTCGAGCAGCGCGCGCAGGGCGACGCCGTCGCCGGCGGTCTCGCGCGGCACAAGCACGATCCGCGCGCCGACGACCAGCGGCAGCAGCAGCTCCAGCACCGCGATGTCGAACGACAGCGTGGTCACCGCGGCGAGGGTCGCGTCCGCCGACAGCCCCGGCGCGCGCCGCATCGCTTCGAGGAACGCGACCACCGCGCGCTGCGGCACGCGCACGCCCTTGGGCGTGCCGGTCGAGCCGGAGGTGTAGATCAGGTAGGCCAGCGCGTCGCGATCGACCGCCGGAGACGTCGCCGGCGCCGCCGGTGACGACAGCGCGTCGGCGAGCGACAGCAGGCGTTCCGGCGGCAGCTGCAACCCGGCGTCCTGGCCGTCGCTGAGCACCCGCGTCGCGCCGGCGTCCTCGAGCATGAAACGCAGCCGCTCCGCCGGGAAGTACGGGTCCATCGGCAGGTAGGCCGCGCCGGCGCGCAGCACGCCCAGCAGCGCGCCCAGCATCGCCGGCGTGCGCTGCAGGTACAGCCCGACCACGTCGCCCGGCGCGACCCCGCGGTCGCGCAGCGCGTTGGCGATCCGGTCGGCCTGCGCCGACAGGTCCGCGTAGGTCAGCGTCTCGCCGCCGAAGACGACCGCGGTGCGTTCGCCGTGCGCGGCCAGCGCGGCGTCGAGGTAATGCGACAGCGACGGATCGTCCGGCAGCGCCGCAGCGGTCGCGTTCCATTGCGCGAGCTGCGCGACCTCCGCCGCCGGCAGCGCCAGCAGCGTGCGCAGCGCGGCGCCGTCGCCGCCGGCGGCGAGCGCGTCGAGCAGCGCGAGGTAGCGCGACGCGAAGCGTTCGCCGCTCTGCGCGAGCAGGACGTCGGTGTTGTAGTTCAGGCCGCCGACCAGGCCGTCGGCGCCGTCGAGGAACCACAGCGCCACGTCCTGCGCCGCCGCGGCCTGGAACACCGGCACGTTGGCGTGGCGCAGGTCGTCCCAGCGATCCGGGCGGCCGCGCGCGTCCTGGTACGAGAAGAACGCCTGGTACAGCGGGAACCGGCTGGTGTCGCGGCGGATGCCGTCGGCGCTGCCGCTGAGCACCCGCACCAGGTGCTCGAACGGCACGTCCTGGCAGCCGAAGGCCTCGACCGTCTCCGCGCGCGCCGTGCGCAGCAGTTCGCGGAACGCGCCGCCGGGGTCGAGCGTCAGCCGCAGCGGCAGCGCGTTGACGAAGAAGCCCATCACCGGTTCGAGCTCGGGCAGGTTGCGCCCGCGCATCGGCGTGCCGATCAGCAGGTCGCGCTGGCCGGTCGCCTGGTGCAGCAGCAGCGCCCACGCCGACAGCAGCACCGTGAACAGGGTCGTGCCCTCGCGCTGCGCGAGCTGGCGCAGCGCCGACGCGGTGGCCTCGGGCACGCGCAGCCACGCGGTGGCGCCGTCGCCGGTCTGGGTCGCCGGACGCGGCAGGTCGGTCGGCAGCGCCAGCGCCTCGGGCGCGCCCTGCAGCTTGCCGGTCCAGTAGTCGAGCTGGCGCGCGAGTTCGGGCCCGGCCATCCAGTCGCGATGCCAGGCGGCGAAATCGACGTAGCGCACCGGCGGCCGCGGCCGGGTCGGCGCCCGGCCGCATCGCAGGTCGGCGTACAGCGAGGCCATCTCCTCGTAGAACAGGTCGAACGACCAGCCGTCCCAGATCGCGTGATGGGTCATGAAGAACAGCACGTGCTCGTCCGCCGCCAGCGCGTACAGCCGGACCCGGAACAGCGGTCCGCGGGCGAGGTCGAACGGCTCGGCGATGGCGTCCTCGATCCGGCGCATCGCCTCGGCCTCGCGGGCGTCGGCGGGCAGGCCGGTGAGGTCGTCGAGCGGGATCGTGGCGTCGACGGCGTCGAGCACTTCCTGCCACGGCTCGCCGTCGATCGCCGGCAGCCGCGTGCGCAGCGCCGGCTGGCGTTCGACCATCGCCGCGAACGCGGCCTGCAGCGCGTCGCGATCCAGCGCGCCGCGCAGGCGGTGCGCCGACGGCACGTTGTAGACGGTGCGGCCCGGATGCAGTTGTTCGAGGTACCACAGCCGCTGCTGCATCAGCGACAGCGGCGCGCGCACGCCGTCGGCGAGGATCGGCACGGTCGGCGGCGCGGCGGCGTCCTCGCCGTGCAGGTGCGCGGCGAGCGCGGCGACGGTCGGATGGTCGAACACCGCGCGCATCGGCACCGCGCGGCCGAGGTCGCGGCCGAGCTTCGCCGCCAGCTGCGCGGCCGACAGCGAATGCCCGCCGAGGCGGAAGAAGTCGGCGTGCGCCGGCACCTGCGGCAGGCCCAGCGCGTCGCGGAACGCCGCGGCGACCTCGATCGCGTACGGCGCGTCGAGGGTTTCGAGGGCATCGCCGGCGTCCGCGATCGACGGCGTTGCGCCGGCGTCGGCCAGCGGCAGCGCGCGGCGGTCGAGCTTGCCGCTGGCGGTCAGCGGCAGCGCGTCCAGACGCAGGATGCGCTGCGGCAGCATGTACTCCGGCAGCGTGCGCGCCAGCGCGCTGCGCGCGACGGCTTCGTCGAAACCGTCGTCCGCGACCACGCAGGCGACCAGGCGACGATCGCCCGGCCGCGGTTCCTGCACCGTCGCCACCGCCTGCGCGATCCCCGGCAGCGCGGCCAGCGCGTGCTCGATCTCGCCCAGCTCGATGCGATAGCCGCGCAGCTTGACCTGGAAGTCGGTGCGGCCCAGGCACTCGACGGCGCCGTCGTTGCGCCAGCGCGCGAGATCGCCGCTGCGGTAGCGCGGCACCCCGTCGTCGCCGGTGCAGAAGCGCTCGGCGGTGAGCTCGGGGCGTCCGAGATAGCCCGCGGCCACGCCGTCGCCGCCGATCACCAGTTCGCCGACCACGCCGATCGGCTGCGGCCGGCCGCGCGCGTCGAGCACGTGCAGCTGCGTGTTCGCCAGCGGCGTGCCGATCGCGATCGGCGGTTCGGCCGAGGTCACGCGCTGGAAGCTGGCCCATACCGTGGTCTCGGTCGGCCCGTAGCCGTTCCACAGCGCGCCGAGCTTCGGCAGCAGTTGCGCCGCGAGATCCGGCGGCAGCGGCTCGCCGGTGCAGACCCCGACCAGGGTCGGCGACCCGGCCCAGCCCGCGGCCAGCAGCAGGCGCCAGCTCGCCGGGGTGGCGTCGATGAAACTCACGCCCGCGCCTTCGACCAGCGCGCGCAGGCGGTCGCCGTCGGCGGCCTCGTCGCGGCTGGCGAGCGCGATGCGCGCGCCGACGGCCAGCGGCATCAGCAGTTCGGACACGGCGATGTCGAACGCCAGCGTGGTCACCGCGAGCACGGTGTCGCCCGCGGTCATGCCGGGCACGCGGCGCAGGCTCTCGAGCAGGTTGACCACGTTGCGATGGCGGACGCGCACGCCCTTCGGCCGGCCGGTCGAGCCGGAGGTGTAGATCACGTAGGCGTCGTCGTCCGCGTCGCCGCGGCCGGCATCGTCGCCGGCGGCGTCGAAGGCAGCGGCGTCGAAGGCGGCGGCGTCCTCGATCGCCGACAGCGCGAGCGTCGGCGCCGCAGCGAGCGCGCCGTCGAAGCGCGCCAGCAGCGCATCGTGGCCGAGCACGAGCCGGAGCCCCGCATCCTCGACCATGAAACCGAGGCGCTCGCCCGGCAGCGCCGGATCCAGGGGCACGTAGCAGGCGCCGGCGCGCAGCGCGCCGAGCACCGCCGGCAGCAGGTCGCGGTCGCGTTCGAGCAGCAGGCCGACGCGGTCGCCGCGGGTCGCGCCCGCCGCGCGCAGCGCGGCCGCGATCGCGCCGCTGCGCGCGTCGAGCTGGGCGTAGGTCAACGCGTGACCGCCGGCGAGCACCGCGACCGCGTCCGGGGTGCGGCGCGCCTGCGCGAGCAGCAGCGCCTCGACGCGCAGGTCGCGCGGGAAGTCCGCGGCGGTGGCGTTCCACTGCGCCAGCAGCGCCCGGTCGGCCTCGCCGAGCAGCGGCAGCGCGTCCAGCGCGGCGCCGGCATCGGTCGCGGCGGCGTCGAGCAGGGTCTGGAAGCAGGCGAGCCAGCGCGCGATCGTGCGCGCGTCGAACAGGTCGGCGTTGTACTGGCACTCCAGGCGCAGGCCGCCGGCGCCCAGATCGACCGCGTTGACGAACAGCTCGAAAGTCTCGAACGCGCGGGCGTTGCTCTGCAGGTCGAGTTCGACGCCCGGGATCGCGTGATGCTCGCCGCTCAGCGCCTGGTCGATGTTGAACACCACCGGCATCAGCGGCAGGCGGCTGCGGTCGCGCTGCATCGGCAGCGCCTGCAGCAGGCGGCCGAAGGTGACGGACTGGTGGTCGTAGGCGTCGAGCACGGTGGCGCGGCAGGCGTCGAGCAGGGCCGCGAACGGCTGTTCGGCCTGCGGGAACAGGCGCAGCGGCAGCATGTGGACGCAGTGGCCGACCAGGCCTTCGAGGCCGGCGGCGGCCTGCCCCGCCGCGGGCACGCCGACCACGACGTCGTCCTGCCCGGTGAGCCGGTGCAGCAGCGTGCCGAAGCCGGCGATCAGGGTCGCGAACAGGCTGGCGCCGTGCGCCGCGCCGAGCCTGCGCACGCGCGCGAGCAGGTCGGCCGGCAGCACCCGGTCCTCGCGGCCCGCGCGCTGGGTGCGCACCGGCGGCCGCGGACGGTCGGTCGGCAGGTCCAGCACCGGGCCGCCGTCGGCGAACAGGTGCGCCCACCACGCGAGGTCGGCCTCGCGCGCGGCGCGCGCGTCGGGGTCGGGCTGCGCCTGCGCGACGGCGTAGTCGGCGAAGGACGGCGCCGGGTCGTGCGGCGGGTCGCCGGGCATTTCGCCGCGGCAGTGCGCCGCCAGGTCCTTCACCGCGACCCAGAACGACCAGCCGTCGAGCACGATGTGGTGGCCGCTCAGCACCAGCACGTGATGCTCGGGAGCGAGCTTCACGATTTCGGCGCGCAGCAGCGGACCGGCGGCGAGATCGAACGGCTCGGACACGTGGCGCGACGCGATCGCCGCCAGCGTCGCCTGCGGATCGGCGTCGGCGGACGCGTCGCGCAGCGGCACGTCGAGCGCCGGCGCCGCGGCCGGCACGCGCAGGGTCAGGCCGTCCTCGGAGAACGTCGCGCGCAGCGCATCGTGACGCTGCGGCAGCGCGCGCACCGCAGCGCGCAGCGTTTCGACGTCGAGCGCGCCGCGCAGGTGCAGCGAGACGGATTCGTTGTACGCCAGCGACGCCTCGGTGCCGAGGCGGTCGGCCAGCCACACTTCGCGCTGCGCCTCGGTGGTCGGCACGGTGCGCACCCCGTCTTCGGCCGACAGCGCGGCGCGGCGCTCGGGGAAGAAGCCGCTGGCGATCATCTCCGCGGCGGCGTCGCGGTAGGCGGCGACGATGCGGTCGATGTCCGCGTCCGAGTGCGACGTGGTGAGGAAGCAGGGGAAGTTGTCGAGGATGTGGATGCCGCGGTCGCGCAGCATCGTGTAGATCAGGTCGTTGTACGGCAGGTCCTCGGTGAACTGGTTGCGCCACCACGAGGCGAACGTCACCAGCCGGAACGGCGCGCCGAGTTCGGCCATCGCCGCGTTCACGCGTTCGACCATCGCCGAGGTGCGCGCGGTCAGCGCCGCCTGCAGCCCGGGCCCCTGCGCCTGCAGGTGCGCGAGCGTCGCCTTGGTCGCCGCCAGCGCCAGCGGATGGCGCACGAAGGTGCCGGCGAAGTAGGTCACGCCGACCGTCGGCACCGAGTCGTCGCCGTACTGCCAGTGACCACCGTCGAGCGCGTCCATGTACGGCCGCCGGCCCGCGATCACGCCGATCGAGAAGCCGCCGCCGACCACCTTGCCGTAGGAGGCGAGGTCGGCCCGGATGCCGAACAAGCCCTGCACGCCGGCCGGGTGCGCGCGGAACCCGGTGACCACCTCGTCGAAGATCAGCAGCGCGCCGCTGTCGTCGCACAGCGTGCGCAGGTCGCGCAGGAATTCGACCGGGCGGAAGTCCGGGCGCCGGCTCTGCACCGGCTCGACCAGGATCGCGGCCAGTTCGTGCGCGCGTTCGCGCAGGATCCGCAGCGATTCCTCGGTGCCGTAGTCCAGCACCAGCACGTTCTGCGCGGTCGAGGGCATGATGCCCGGCGCCGCCGGCACGCTGCGCAGCTTCTTGGTGCCGCGCACGATCACTTCGTCGAAGATGCCGTGGTACGCGCCGGTGAAGATCGCGATCGTGCTGCGTCCGGTGACGGTGCGGGCGATGCGCATGCAGCCCATCACCGCCTCGGAGCCGGTGTTGCAGAAGGCGACGCGCTCGGCGCCGGTGACCTCGGCGAAGAGTTTGGCGGTCTCGCCGGCGAGCACGTGCTGCGGGCCGATCTCGTAGCCCAGGTCGATGCGCTGGTGCAGCGTCTCGCGCAGGAAGTCCGGCTGCCAGCCGAACAGGTTCATGCCGAAGCCGTTGAGCACGTCGATGTATTCGTTGCCGTCGACGTCCCACAGCCGCGAGCCGCGCGAACGCTCGATCACGAGCTGGTAGGTCAGCTCCTTGGTCAGCGGCCGGAAGCCGTTGACCACGCGCGGGTCGGCCATGTGCGGCCGGTGCTCGGTGGTGTACGCCTTCGAGCGCGCGGTGCGCGCGGTGTAGCGCGCGATCAGCCCGTCGAGGCGCGCGCGCTGCTGCGGCGTGAGCGCGTCGGCACGGGTGTGGATGCGGGCGATCGCGCCGAACGCCTGCTTCACGTCGTAGCGCACGGGCGCGGCGGCGGCCTCGTCCTCGCCCGCGGCCGGCGCGCCTTGCGCCGGGCGCGCGGAGGTCGCCGCCGCGGGTGCGGTCGCCTCCGTCGAAGTCGCATCGCGCGCTTCGTCCAGCCGCGCCGCCAGCGCCTCGGCGGTGGCGTAGCGCTCCATGATCTGGCGGAACGGGATCTTCGCGCCGAAGCCGCGCTGCAACTGCAGCGACAACTGGGTCAGCGCCAGCGAATCCAGGCCCAGCTCCAGCCACGGCGTGCGGGTGTCGGCGGCGCCGAGTTCGACGCCGGACACGTCCTCGATCATCGACAGCAGTCGCGGCAGGGTGTCGCTGCCGGCGGCCGCCGTTTCGGCGACGGTCGTTTCGGAGTCGACTTGCGCGACGGCCGCCGCGACGACCGCCGCCGCTTCGCGCGCCGCGGGCGCGGCGGCGGAGATGGCGGCGGGCGCGGCCTCGACCCAGTGCCGCTCGCGGGCGAACGGATAGCCCGGCAGCGCGACCCGGCGGCGGGTCTCGTGGGCGACGTAGCCGCGCCAGTCGGGCGCGCCGCCCAGGCACCACCAGCGACCGAGCGCGGCGGCGAGCGCGGCGCCTTCGGCGTCCGGCGCATCGGCGAGGCTGGCAATGGCGACCGTGCCGGCGACCGCGTCGGCGCGACGCGGCAGGCACTGCTTCGCCAGCGTCGCCAGGGTGGCGCGCGGGCCGAGTTCGATGCCGACCCGGCGCGGGTCGGCCAGCGCCTGCGCCACCGCCGGCGCGAAGCGCACCGGCACCCGCAGGTGGGTCGCCCAGTACTCGGGATCGCAGGCTTGCGCGTCGGTCAGCGGCGCGCCGGTGACGGTCGAGACGATGGCGATCCGCGGCGGCGACAGCGCGACGCCACGCAGGCGCTCGCGCATGGCCTCGACCGCCGGGGTCATCATCGCCGAGTGGAAGGCGTGCGAGGTGACCAGGCGCCGGGCGGCGACGCCGTCGGCCGCGAGCCGCGCTTCGAGCGTGTCGAGCGCGGCGTGCGGGCCGGCGACGACGCAGAGGTTCGGCGCGTTCTCGGCGGCCAGTTCCACGCCGGCGTCGGCCAGATACGGCGCGACCGCGTCCGCCGACAGCCGCACCGACAGCATGCCGCCGGCCGGCTGCGCCTGCATCGCGCGGCCGCGCAGCGCGACCAGCGCGAGCGCGTCGGCCAGCGACATCACCCCGGCCAGCGCCGCGCACACGAATTCGCCGACGCTGTGCCCGACCAGCGCCTGCGGCTGCACGCCCCACGACCGCCACAGCGCGGCGAGCGCGTATTCGAGCGCGAACAGGGCGGGCTGGGTCAGGCGGGTGGCGGTCAGCGCGTCGCCGGCGTCGGCGTCCAGGAACAGCACGCGCGGGTCTTCCTCGAACTCGCCGGCGAGCAGGTCGCAGCAGGCGTCGTGGGCGGCGCGGAACACCGGCTCGCTGTCGTACAGGCCGCGGCCCATGCCGGCGTACTGCGCGCCCTGGCCGGTGCACAGGAACACCGCTTCCGGCGCGTCGGCGACGGCGGCGGCCGGTGCGGCGTCGCGCAGACGGTGAGCGGCGTCGGCCGCGTCGCGCGCGACCACCGCGCGGCGGTGCGGGAACGCGCGGCGGGCGACGCGCAGCGTGTGCGCGGCGTCGGCGAGCGCCGGCGCGTCCGCGCCCGCGAGCGCGTCGGCGAGCCGCGCGCAGGCCGCGTCCAGCGCCTCGGGCGTGCGCGCGGAGACGACCAGCAACTGGTCGGGGCGCGACGACGGCGCCGCGAGCGGGGCCCGCGCCGCGGCCGGCGCTTCCTCGACGACCACGTGCGCGTTGGTGCCGCCGAATCCGAACGCGCTGACGCCGGCGCGGCGCGGCGCATCGCCGCGCGGCCACGCGGCGAGCGTCGCCTGCGGTACGAACGGGGTGGCGTCGAAATCGATCTGCGGATTCGGCCGCACGTAGCCGATCGTCGGCGGCAGCGTCTCGCGATGCAGCGCCAGCGCGGTCTTGATGAGCCCGGCGGCGCCGGCGGCGGTGACCAGGTGGCCGACGTTGCTCTTCACCGAGCCGATCGCGCAGAACCCGGTGTCGGCGGTGTGGCGGCGGAACGCGCGGGTCAGGCCGTCGATCTCGATCGGGTCGCCGATCGGGGTCGCGGTGCCGTGCGCTTCGACGTAGCCGATGCTGCGCGCGTCGACGCCGGCGGCGTCGTGCGCCATCGCGATCACCGCGGCCTGGCCGGCGGGATTGGGCGCGGTGAAGCTGGCGCGCTCGGCGCCGTCGTTGTTGACCGCGCCGCCGCGCAGCACCGCGTACACGGTGTCGCCGTCGGCGATGGCGTCGGACAGCCGGCGCAGCGCGAGGATCGCCACGCCGTCGGAGAACACGGTGCCGCTGGCGTCGGCGTCGAACGTGCGGGTGTGGCCGTCGCGCGAGACCATCGCGCCGTCCTGGTGCAGCAGGCCGCTGTTCGGCGGGCAGGTGATGGCGACGCCGCCGGCGAGGGCGAGGTCGCAGTGGCCCGCGCGCAGGCTGTCCATCGCCAGGATCGTCGCGACCAGCGAGGTCGAGCATGCGGTATGCACGCTCACCGCCGGGCCGTCGAGGCCCAGCCGGTGCGCGGCGCGGCTGGTGAGGTAGTCCTTCTCGTTGGCCAGCATCGTCGGCATCTCGCCGAGGCGGGCGATCAGCTCGGGATGCGCCAGCACGTGGCGCTGGTAGTACGTGGCGTTGTACATGCCGCCGAACACGCCGACCGTGCCGGGCGCGGTCTCGGGCACGTAGCCGGCGTGTTCGAGCGCGTGCCACGCGGTCTCGAGGAAATGCCGGTGCTGCGGGTCCATCAACTGCGCTTCCAGCGGTGCGATGCCGAAGAAGCCGGCGTCGAAGCATTCCACCCGATCGAGCACGCCGCGCGCCGGCACGTAGGCCGGGTCGTCGCGCAGCGCGGCGGGAATCGACGGATCGAGTTCGTCCGCGCGGAAGAAACGGATCGACTCGACGCCGTCGCACAGATTGCGCCAGAACGCCTCGACGTCGTCCGCGCCGGGGAAGCGCCCGGCCATGCCGACGATCGCGATCGGTTCGGAGCTCGCGTCGTGCGCGTCGCCGCGCGGGCGCGCGGAACGGATCCGCGGCGCGGGGGCGTCCTCGCCGGCGAGCCGGCGCGCCAGCGCGGCCGGGGTCGGCGCGCCGAACAACTGCGCCGGGCGGGCGTCGCCGACGCCGCGTTCGCGCAGCAGCCGCAGCACGCGCAGCGCGGCCAGCGAATCGCCGCCGAGCTCGAAGAAGGCATCGTCGACGCCGACCCGGTCGAGGTCGAGCACGTCGGCGAACGCGGCGCAGACCGCGGCCTCGCGCTCGTCGCGCGGCGCGCGGTACGGCGCGGCCAGCGGCGGGCGCTCGCGGCCCGGCGCCGGCAGCGCGGCGCGGTCGAGCTTGCCGTTCGCGGTGATCGGCAGCGCCAGCAGCGGCACGAACGCGGACGGGATCATGTACTCCGGCAGGGCGCGCGCCAGCGCCGCGCGCGCGGCGGCCGCGTCCCAGCCGTCGGCGACGACGTAGGCGACCAGCCGCTTGCCGCCGGCGCCTTCGCGGGCGACGACCGCGCAGGCGCGCACGCCGGGCAGCGCCGCCAGCGCGGCCTCGATCTCGGCCGGTTCGATGCGGTAGCCGCGGATCTTCACCTGGTCGTCGGCGCGACCGACGAAATGCAGCACGCCGTCGGCGTCGCGACGGACGCGGTCGCCGGTGCGGTACAGGCGTTCGCCGGGCGCGAACGGATCGGGCACGAAGCGTTCGGCGTCGAGATCGGGGCGGCCGAGGTAGCCGCGCGCGAGGCCGCGGCCGCCGAGGAACAGTTCGCCCTCGACGCCGTCGGCGACCGCGGCGCCGTCCGCATCGAGGATGCGCAGCGTGGTCTCGGGCAGGGCGCGGCCGATCGGGATCGCGGTCGCGTCCGCCGGCAGCTCGCGCGGGATCGCGTAGGTGGTCGCGAACGTGGTGCACTCGGTCGGGCCGTAGCCGTTGTGCAGTTCGACCCCAGGCAGCGCGGCGCGGGCGCGGCGCACGTGCGCGGGCGACAGCGCCTCGCCGCCGGTGAACAACTGGCGCAGGCCGGACAGCGCGCGCGGGTCCTCGTCGACGACGGCGTTGAACAGCGCCGCGGTCAGCCACGCCGAGGTGACGCCGAGCGGGCCGATGACCTCGGCCAGCGCGCGCGCATCGGGCACCGGCGCGGACAGGATCGCGCAGCGGCCGCCGTTGAGCAGCGGGCCCCACAGCTCCAGCGTGGACGCATCGAAGCCCAGCGGCGCGGCGTGCAGGAAGCAGGTGTCGGCGTCGAGGCGCACGTAGTCGACGTCGCCGACCAGGCGCACGATCGACCGATGCTCGATCTGCACGCCCTTGGGCGTGCCGGTCGAGCCGGAGGTGAACATCACGTAGGCCAGGCTGCGCGGTCCGGCGCTGTCCGCGGGCGGTGCGACGGCCTCGACCGGCGCGCGCCATTCGGGCAGCACCAGGGTGGCCGGCGCCAGCCCGTCCAGCGCCGCGGCGTGCGCGGCGTCGGTCAGCAGCAGCGGCGCGCCGGCGTCTTCGAGAATCCGGCGCAGCCGCGCCTCGGGGTAGTCGGGATCGATCGGCAGGTAGGCGGCGCCGGCCTTGAGCACGGCCAGCGCGGCGACGATGGCGTCGGCCGAACGCGGCAGGCACAGCGCCACCGGCGCTTCGTGGCCGATGCCGGCGGCGCGCAGGCGCGCGGCCAGGGCGTCGGAGCGGCGGTCGAGTTCGGCGTAGCTGCACTCGCCTTCCGGCCAGGCCAGCGCGATCCGCTGCGGATGCCGGCGTGCGGCTTCGCGGAACAGGCCGTGGACGGTGGCGTCGGGACGATACGGCGGGCGCTCGCCGCCGGCGGCGGGCGTGGAAGACTCTTCGGACGTCACGGGTGGCAGGCCTCGATGCGGGCGATCAGCGCGAGCAGTTCGCGCATCGGAACGACCGCGGCGTTGAGCGCGGCGTCGGAATTCCAGGACGCGCTGGCGTCCAGGTCGATCCAGTGGGTGCGGCCGTCGGCCGCCCAGGCGGCGTGCAGGCGTTCGCCGTCGGCGTCGCGCTGGGTGCGCAGCACGGTGGTCGCGGGGGCGGCGGGCGGCGCCGCGGCGAGGTCGATCGCGGCCAGCTCGGCGCGCAGCGCGGGCGTCAGCGGTGTGCCCAGCGATTCGGCGAGCGGTCCGTCGCCGGCGACGGCGGCGTCGGCGCCGAGTTCGCTGCGCAGGTAGTCGCGATGCGCGCGTTCGAGGTCGCGCAGGTAGCCGGCGCCGTCGACCACCGGGTCCCACAGCAGCAGGTGCGCCGGCCGCAGCAGCCCGCGCTGCGCCGCGAGCGCGGCGAGGGTCGCGCCCAGGCGCAGGCCGACGAGCACGATCCGCGACTGCCCGCTCTCGGCGCGCAGCGCGTCGGCGGCCGCGGCGATGTCGGCCAGCCAGTCGGCGACGCCGTGGTCGCCCGCGTCGCCGGAAGAATCCCCGGTGCCGGCGTAGTCGAAGCGCATCGTCGGGTAGCCGGCGTCGTCGAGCCGCCGGGCCAGCACCCGGTAGGCGCGATGCGCGCGCACGGCTTCCTCGCCGAAGGGGTTGCACAGCAGCACCGCCGCCCCGCGCGGCCGCAGCCGCGGCGTCGCCTGGGTCGAGACCAGCAGTCGCCGCGCCGGCGCGCCGGCGCGCACATCGCCATGCGCATCAACATGCACATCGATCAGCCGAATTGACAGCACCATCCCCCCCGCGTGTATGGTCGCTTCCGTTCCAACGTCAGAACCGCCTCAGGCAGGCAATCCCACAGGTCTCCCCGATGTCTTCCCCGCAGGCCCCGGCCCGCGAGCGCGTGGTCGCGCTGCTTCCGGACCGGCCGCTGGTCGCGATCGCGACCGATCCGCAGACGCCGCGCGCGCTCCCGCCCGTGCTGATCGTCAACGCCGGCGTGATCCACCGCATCGGGCCGCACCGGCTGCACGTGCGCCTGGCGCGCCGGCTCGCCGACCTCGGCCACCGGGTGCTGCGCATGGACCTGTCCGGCATCGGCGACAGCGGGCCGATCCCCGACCGACTCGATTTCCGGGTCAGTGCGGTCGCCGACATCCGGACCGCGCTGCATGATCTCACAGCCGCCGCGGACGGTCCGCCGGGGGCGATCGTGTTCGGCCTGTGCTCGGGCGCGGACAACGCGCTGGCCGCGGCCGCGGAGGACCCGCGGATCGTCGGCCTGGCGCTGGTCGATCCACCCGCCTACGCCACCCCGCAGGCGCGTCGCCGGCGGCTGCTCGGGCGGCTGCGCGACCCGCGCTTCTGGCGGCGGCTGCCGGCGGCGCTCGCGCGCCGGCTGCGCCCCGCGCCCGCGCGCACCGGGACCGCGGAGGCGGACAGCCGTCGCGCGCAGCCGGCGCAGGCCGAGTACGGCCGCCTGCTGCGCACCCTCGCCGACCGCGGCGTGCGCGTGCTGTCGCTGTACACCGCCGCCCAGGGCGTGCGCTGCAACCATCCGGACCAGTTGTTCGAGGCCTTCCCCGACCTGCGCGGCCGCATCGACGTGCGCTGGTTCCCTGCGGCCAACCACACCTTCACCGCGCTGGACCAGCAGGCGGCGCTGGTCGAGGCGGTGGCGGACTGGTCCGCGCAGCGCTTCGGCGCGGCCGGCTGAGCCGCGTCCACGGACCCGCTTCGGGCGCGATCCCGGATCGCGCCCGAAGCCGCCCCCCGGCGCGACCGGTCTGCGCCGGCGGCGCCACGGCCATCGCCGGTCGGGACGGGTAAGCTTGCCGCAGCGTTTCGCCGCACGACCACACGACCGCCTGACCGCACAACCGCACGGAGAGCAACACGATGACCGGATCCCGTTCGCGATACGACGTCCATGGCCTGGTGCTCGATCTGGGCGACGCCTTCCCGGCCGCCGACCGCAGGAAGCTGCTCAAGCGCCTGCGCGACGACGTGCCCGCGTTCGCCGCGATCGTGGCGACCGACGGCGGCGCAACGCCGCTGGGCAAGGACAGCAGCGACGTGCTGGTGCCGTTCGCAGAAGGCCGGCGGGTGAGCGTCGGCCGCGCCTGGGAAGCGGTGCATGCGCTGCGCGCGCACCCGCTGGTGGCGGACGCCGAGCCCGCGATCGGCTACCGGCTGGACCCGGCGCCCGAACCGCCGCGGCCGAAGACCCGGCGCGCCAGCAGCGCCGGCGGCGCCGACCTGCCCGGCTCCGATCCGCGCGACTGGTCTACCCGCGCGGTCCGCGCCGACACCGCGCGCGCCGCCACCGGCGCCAGCGGTCGCGGCGTGCTGGTCGGCCATCCCGACACCGGCTACACCGACCATCCGCTGATCCTGGGCCCGCGCCTGCGCAAGGGCGACGGCTTCGATTTCGTCGACGACGATCCCGACGCCCGCGATCCGCTGACCGGCAGCTTCCCGGGCCACGGCACCGCCACCGCCAGCGTGATCTTCGGCGAGGTCACGCCGGCGCTGTGCGGGATCGCCCCCGGCGCCGCGCTGGCGCCGATGCGGGTGTCCGGGTCGGTGATCCATTTCGACTTCACCCGGCTGATCCAGGCCCTGTACCGCTGCCGCGACCGCGGCTGCGACCTGGTCTCGATGAGCCTCGGCGGCCCGTGGGCGGGCCGCTCGCTGGCCCGCGCCGCCAACGCCCTGGTCGCCGACGGCCGGATCCTGCTCGGCGCCGCCGGCAACCACACGCTGATGGTGATCTTCCCGGCGCTGCTGGACAGCGTGATCGCGGTGGCCGCGAGCAACGCCGTCGACAAGCCGTGGAGCGGGTCGGCCTCCGGCGCGGCGGTCGACATCACCGCGCCGGGCGAATCGGTCTGGCGCGCGCTGACCCACGCGCGCAACGGCCAGGTCGCGTTCGACACCGGGCGCAGCGACGGCACGTCCTACGCCACCGCCACCCTCGCCGGCGTCTGTGCGCTGTGGCTGGAGCGCCACGGCGGCGCGGCGGCGCTGCGCCAGCGCTACGGCGGACGGCTGGCGTCGGTGTTCCGCGACCTGCTGCAGGCGAGCTGTCGCACGCCCCCGGGCTGGAACGCGCGCCGCTACGGCCCCGGCATCGTCGATGCGAACGCGCTGCTCGCCGCGCCGCTGCCGGCGTTCGGCGGCGTGCGCCTGCACAGCGCCGCGCGCCCGCCCGGCCGCGCCACCGCCGACGCCGACTGGGCGCGGCTGCAGCGCTACGTGCCCGAACTCGGTCCGCGGCAACTGGCGACCGCGGTGGCGAAGCTGCACGGCGTCGCGCCCGCGCCCGGTACCGCGCGCCGGTCCGCGCGCAGCGCGCCGCCGCCGAGCCTGATCGACGAGATCGAATTCTTCCTCGCCACCGACCCGGCCGTGCGCACGGCGTTCGTGGCCGCCGGCGGCGGCGCGCCGAAGCGCGGCGCGCGGCGCGCCAGTGCGGCCAAGACGACGGCCAGGACGGCGGCCGATCCGGCGGCGGCGCTGCGCCGGCAGGGCTCGGCCCGCCTGCGCGCGGCGCTGGCCGCGGACTGAGCCGCGCTCAGCCTCCGCAGGTGCTGTCGCGGTAGATCCGGCCGAGGCGCGCGTACTCGGCCTTGCGGTCGTCATCGCGGCCGCCGGCGAACTTCCAGCGGAATTCGGCCTCGTCGACCCGCTTCTTCCAGGCGACGCACAGCTGCTCGGCCGGCACCGGCGTGCATTCGTCGCGCTGCATCTCGCAGGCCTGGCCGGCGGCGAGGGTGGACGTGCCGTCGATGCCGACGGTCGCCATCGGCACGCAGCTGGCCGGCGGATCGGCGCGATCGCCGAGATAGTCGCGGTCGTCCGGGGTGCGGCACTGGAACAGCGGCGGCGGCGGCAGGCGCTCCGCCGGCGCGGGTGGCGGCGCCGGCTCGGCGGCGGCAGCGGGCTTCGGCGCAGGCCGCGGAGCGGGCGCGGGCGGCGGCGCGGGCGGCGGCCGGTACGCCGGCGGCGGATCGAGCTTGCGCACGGTCTGCTGCTGGCCCTTCGCGCAGGGCATGTCGTTCTGCAGGGTCACCGCTCCGGTGGCCGGATCGACGCAGCGGTAGATGGTGATCGCGCCGGCCTGGGCGCGCAGCGGCGCGGCCGGGAGCGCGGCGCAGAGCGCCAGGGCGCAGGCGAAGGCGATCCGGTCGCGCATCAGCGGCAGTCCTGGGCGAGCCGGGCGTCGATGCCGCGCTGTTCGCGGGACAGTTCCGCGCGCTCGGACGGCTGGGCGATGGTGAAGCGGCGACCGATCTGGCCGCGGCGGTCGCGCAGGCGGTCGCAGACCTCGACCTGCGGCAGCGCCGCGCAGGCGTCGCGGACCCACATCGTGGCGCCGTAGCCCGCCGCCGTGGGCACCACCACCGAGCCGTAGCTGCCGCTGCTGTAGTGGCCGCTGACGTGGCCGTCGTCGACCCCGACTTCGAGCTGGCCGGGCTGGTACACCGGGACCCGGGCCAGCACCGGCGCGCCCATCGTCCATGCGGGCACCTGGCGCGGGCGGCCTTCCGGGGTTTCGCTGACGTAACGCTCGCCGTCGGGGGTCACGCATTCGTACAGCGGACGCGGCGTGTTGATCACGATGACCTGCGGCGGCAGCGGCGACGGCGCGGCGGCGACGGCGGGCGACGGCCGCTGCGGACGCGGCGGGGCGTCCCTGGGCCGGACCATGCTGCGGGTCTCCTGGCGCTGGCCTTTCTCGCAGGGCGAATCGCGCAGGGTCAGGCGGCCGTCGGCGCCGGTGCAGCGATAGATGACCACGGTGTCGTCGGCCCGCGCCGGGGCCGGCGACAGGGCCGGGACGGCCGCGGACAGGACGATCGCGGAGAGCAGCAGGCGGGCGCGCATGGCGCCATCGTGCAACGCGGCGGAGACGAGGGAAAGCCGGCGCGGCGCCGGCGTTCGCGCCGGTTCAGCCCGCCGATTGCTTCACCACCCGCTTGCGGCCCGGCTCGGCCACCGGCTTCTGGGTGATCAGCGGCTTCGCCGGCGCGTAGGCGACGGCCGCCGGCTTCGCGGTCTTCTTCGTCGCTTTCTTTGCGGCGGCCTTCTTCGCCGGCGCTTTCTTCGCCGCGGCCTTCTTCGCGGGGGCCTTCTTCGCCGCCGCCTTCTTGGCCGGTGCCGCCTTCGCCTTCGGTTCCGCGGTCTTCTTCGCCGCGGCCTTCTTGGCGCCGAAACCGCGACGGGCCGGCTTGCCGGTGTCGGCCAGCAACTGCGTCACCTCCTCCAGGGTCAGCGACTTCGGCTCGCGATCCTTGGGGATCTTGCCGTTGAGCTTGCCGTCGCTGATGTACGGGCCGAAGCGGCCGTTGAGCACCTGGATGTCGCTGTCCGGCCACGCCTTGATGATCCGGTTGCGGGCGATCTCCTCCTTCTCCTCGATCAGGAACACCGCGCGGGCCAGATCGATGGTGTAGGGGTCGTCCTCCTTCTTCAGCGAGGCGTAGGTCGAACCGCGCTTGGCGAACGGCCCGAAGCGGCCGATGCCGACGCTCACTTCCTCGCCGTCGCTGAGGCCGAGCTTGCGCGGCAGCCGGAACAGGTCCAGCGCTTCGTCGAGGGTGATCGTGTGCATCGACTGGCCGGGCCGCAGCGAGGCGAACTCCAGCTTCTCGTCGGTGTCCTTGTCGCCGATCTGCGCGTACGGCCCATAGCGGCCGAGGCGTACGCTGACCGGCTTGCCGGACTTGGGGTCGGCGCCGAGTTCGCGCGCGCCGGTGGCCTCGCTGCGATCGACCGATTCGGTCTTCTCCTCGACCAGTTCCTTGAACGGGACCCAGAACTTCTCCATCAGCGGGACCCACGCCTCCTCGCCGCGGCTGACGGCGTCGAGGTCGTCCTCCATCTTCGCGGTGAAGTCGTAGTCGACGTAGCGGGTGAAGTGCCCGGACAGGAACTTGCTGACCGCGCGGCCGACGTCGCTGGGCCGGAAGCTGCGGCCTTCCATCTCGACGTACTTGCGGAACAGCAGGGTCTGGATGATCGAGGCGTAGGTGGACGGGCGGCCGATGCCGTATTCCTCCAGCGCCTTCACCAGCGCCGCTTCGGTGAAGCGCGGCGGCGGCTGGGTGAAGTGCTGGTCGGCATGGACGCGGTCCAGCGGCACGCGGTCGCCGGGCTTCATCGCCGGCAGCTTGCGGCCCTCGTCGTCGTCGTCGGCGTTCTTCTGGTCCTTGCCTTCCTCGTACACGGCGAGGAAGCCCGGATCGACCACCGTGGTGCCGCTGGCGCGGAAGCTGTGCTCGCCGCCGGCGGCGAGATCGACGCTGACCGTGTTGAGCGTGGCCGGCACCATCTGGCAGGCGACGGTGCGCTTCCAGATCAGGTCGTACAGCCTGCGCTCGTCGTCGCTGAGGAAGCGCGACACCTGCGCCGGCGTGCGCAGCGCCGAGGTCGGGCGCACCGCTTCGTGCGCTTCCTGGGCGTTCTTGGACTTGGTCTGGTAGAAGTTCGGCTTGTCCGGCAGCGCCCTGGTGCCGTAGTCGCGCGCGATCACGTCGCGCAGCTCGCCGAGGGCGTCCATCGACAGGCTGACCGAGTCGGTACGCATGTAGGTGATCAGGCCGACCGTGCCCTCCTCGCCGATCGCCACGCCCTCGTACAGCTTCTGCGCGACCTGCATGGTGCGCTTGGTGGTGAAGCCAAGCTTGCGCGAGGCTTCCTGCTGCAGGGTCGAGGTGGTGAACGGCGGCGCCGGGCGGCGCTTGCGCTCCTTGCTGGCGACGTCGGTGACCTGCAGCACGCCCTGCGCGGCGGCCACGATGCGCTTGCGCGCGGCCTCGGCGCTGTCGCCGTCGGTGACCGTGAACTGCTCGAACTTCCTGCCGTCGAGCTTGGTCAGCTTGGCGCTGAACGGCTGCGAGGGATGCGCGCACTCGGCCTCGATGGTCCAGTACTCGCGGGCGATGAAGGCTTCGATCTCCTCCTCGCGCTCGACGATCATGCGCAGCGCCGGCGACTGCACGCGGCCGGCGGACAGGCCGCGCTGGACCTTGCGCCACAGCACCGGCGAGAGGTTGAAGCCGACCAGGTAATCGAGCGCGCGGCGGGCCTGCTGGGCGTCGACCAGCGGCTCGGCGATGCTGCGCGGCTTGCCCATCGCCTCCTTGATCGCGCGCGGGGTGATCTCGGTGAACACCACCCGGTGCAGCGGCTTGTCGCCGATCAGGCCGCGCTCGCGGAGGATCTCGGCGATGTGCCAGCTGATCGCCTCGCCCTCGCGGTCCGGGTCGGTCGCGAGGTAGAGGGCGTCGGCGGTCTTGGCGGCCTTGGCGATGGCCTCGACGTGCTTCTCGTTCTTGTCGATCAGCTCGTAGCGCATGGCGAAGCCGTGGTCGGGATCGACCGCCCCTTCCTTCGGCACCAGGTCGCGGACGTGGCCGTAGGAGGCGAGGACCTGGAAGTCCTTGCCGAGGTACTTGTTGATCGTCTTGGCCTTGGCGGGGGATTCGACGATGAGGAGGTTCTTGGGCATCTCGGGCGGGGGTCCGGAAAGGCCTTGGCCCCCGGGCGGGGGGCCGTCGGCAGGGCCCGGGACCAGGCCCCGGGCCAGAAGGCGACGCCCGGGGGAGGCCCGGGCGTCGATGCGTTCTCTTTTTTTAGTGGTGTCACGGCCGGGGCGCCGGTGTCAAGCATCCGCGGCGCGAAGGGCCCGCCGGGCCGGCCGGCGGTCGGGCCCTGGTCGCCCGGGGCCGATCGCCGCGACGCAAGTCTGAACGACGAACCTGAACGATGGCCGGCCGCGTTACTGGACGCCGCCGGCGATCACCGCGCCGAGCACGGCGAACAGCGCGATCAGCCCGAGCGCCATCAGGCCGCTCAGCGCCAGCACCACGATGGTGACGGTCCCCAGCTCCTCGCGCTGCCATTCCGGGTGGTCGGTGAAGGCGTACTTGTCGACCACCAGGGTGTCGCAGATCATGTCGTGCAGGGCCTGCTTGCGCTCGGTGAAGCCGGCCATGATGAAGCCGATGAGCAGGATCAGGCTGCTGAGGATGGTCGCGTAATAGCGGCCGAAGCCGCGCCAGAACTGGATCGGCGCGCCGTCGCCGCGGGTCACCTTGATGCCGATCGCCATCTTGCCCAGCGACGCCTGGTGCCGCGAGGCCTGCATCCAGCCGAAATAGATGCCGGGCAGCAGGATCTGGATCAGGTACATCACCCCGATCAGGGCGATCGCCGCGCCGCTGCCGAAGGGGTTGTCCGGGGTGGCGCTGGCGCCCAGGCCGACGGCGGCGAACAGGCTGATCGGGATCGCGATCGCGTAGTTGACGGCGCCGACGACGAAACTGTCGATGACGTAGGCGGCGAAGCGCTTCCAGAACCCGGCGTAGACGATCCTGCCGCCGCGGACCACGTCGTCGGCCTGTTCCAGCCGCGCCTGCGGCGGGGCGTACGGCGAGGCCTCGGCGATGGCGTACGGCCGGTAGGCGCCGTCGGCCGGGGCGGCCTCGGCCGCGCGCACGAAGGCCTCGGCCTGCGGGTCGTCCGGCGCGCCGCCGGTGATCACCTCGCGCATCATTTCCTGCCACGGGCGCCAGGCGGTCATGCCCTCGCGCCAGACCAGCGCGTCGGGCGGAAGCTGCCCGCGGCTGTGCAGGGCGGCGAGGTCGGCGGCCGTCACCGGGCCGTGCTGGGTGCGCTGGGCGTCGCTGTAGTACCACTCGGTCATGGCGGTTCCGTGGTTCAGGGTCGGGTTGCGCCGGCGGGGCGGCAGGGGGGAGGCAGGTAGCGCGCGTCCAGGGTGCCGGCGTCGCAGCGCCAGGATGCGCCGTCGGACGTCGCGACCAGGGTCTTGCCGTCCACCGCGGGATTCAGCCCCTGGAGGCGCATCTCGATCGCGCAGGCGCCGTCCTCGAGGCTGCCGACGGTCAGCACGGCCTCGCGGCCGGGCTCGCCGTGGCTCAGCGGCACGCGGAAGTCCTCGGGCTGGCCGAGGTCGACGTTGCCGGGGCAGGCGCCGTGGGCCTCGCGCCAGGCGTCGACCTGCGGCTCCAGGCCCTCCACGACCGCATAGCCGAGGTAGACCCGGGACCGGACGATGTACTCCTGGTACTGCGGGATCGCGATCGCGGCCAGGATGCCGATCACCGGGATCGCGACCACCACCAGCGCCGCGCCGATGATCGCGGCGATGGCGCAGCCGGACAGGCCCTTGCGGGGCGGGGCGGCGGGCGCGGACGTGGCGGACGGCGGCACGGGAGGCGGCAGGTTCATGGCGTCAGGCTCCGCAGCGCGACGGGATCGCGCCCGCCGGCATGTCGAGGTTGCGACAGGCGATCCGGACGTCGTTGCCGTCCAGGGTGACGTCGTACTGCACCGCGTGGCCCTTCACCTGGGCGCCGAGGCCGTGGAACTGCACGCGGTACGTGCAGAGGCCGGTTTCGGGCTGCGCGGGATCGAGCGTGAACCAGCCGTCGTCGCCGCCCTGCAGGCGCTGCTCGCGGACCATCACCTTCTCGAACGCGTATTCGTCCGGGCACTGGTTGCCGCTGGCGGCGTAGGACTCGCGCATCGCTTCGGTCACCAGTTCGCGGGCCAGGGCCTCGGTCCGGTCGAGACGACCGGCGTCGAACACGCCGTCGCCGCCGGCCTGCCGGGTCTGCGCGGCCTTGGCGCGCTTCACGTAGTCCTGGTAGGCCGGCAGCGCGATCGCGGCGAGGACCGACACCATCACCACGCCGATCACGCCGATCACCAGCACCGCGATCAGGCAGCCGCTGCGCTTCGACGGCGGCGGCGCCACCGTCACGCTCGCGCGCGCGGCGTGCGAGGCCGTGCCCGCGGCCGGACGCGGCGGCGGGGGCGGCGGCGGTTTGCTCATGTCCGGCTGCACGCCGGTGAGGCCCAGTTCCTCGATCAGCCGTTCCAGCGGCTGCCATTCGCGCAGGCCTTCGTGCCAGGCCAGCGTGTCGAGCACGATCGTGCGATCGCGGTAGCGCTGGCGCATTTCGTCCGCGCTCAGCGGACCCACCCGGCCCTGGCCGGGAGCGTGGTAATACCAGTCGGTCATCGTTCCCCCGGAAGGCGTCGTCGCCGGTCGGAGATCCCGGCGTGGCGACGCACCCGCACAGTGTCCCAGAACCGACCCCGTCGGCGCCACGCCCTCGGCCCGCCGGGCGGCTGGACGCGGTCTTCTGGCGGACGAACGTCGCCGCGGCGGGGGTCAGTGGACCCGTTCGCCGTCATCCTCGAACATCTGGGTCTCCATCCAGGCGTAGGCCGCCTCCGATCCCGGCTGGTTGAACAGCACCATCAGCACGACCCACTTGAGGTCGTCGAGGTCGAGTTCGTCCTGGTCCAGCGCCATCGCCCGGTCGACCACGAGCTCGCGCTGGTCGGCATCGAGGATGCCCTGCTGTTCGAGGAACATCAGGAAGCCGCGGCAATCGAGGTCCAGCTTGTCCAGTTCGGGGCCGAAGAACACCCGCACCGGGCCGTCGGCGCGCGGCGCGGCCGGTTCCAGCCGGCGCGCGGCGAGGGTGTCGAGCCAGTCGAAGGCCTTGTGGATCTCGGCCGGGCTGAAGCCGGCCTCCAGCAGATTGTGCTGCAGCGAATCGCGGTCCCCGGCGAGGTCCTCGTCCTGGGCGATGTAGTGCTCGAACAGGTAGAGCAGGACATCGAGGATGCTTTCTTTCATGTCCCCTGACTTGCGCCGGCGGGCGCATCGGAAAGGAAGGAGGCGGAGGACCGTCGGCACCAGCGACCGTGCTCGACCGACACCCGCCCCTGCAACTCCATGGCGAGGAGGATGGGGGACAGGGCCGCGGTCGTCAATCCGGTGCGCTCGACCAGTTGATCCATGGTGGTGGGGTCGTGACCGAGGGCCGACCACAACCGGTGGTGGTCGGGACCGTCCGGCGCGGGGCCCGGGACGGCGGCCTTGGCGGTCGCGGCGGCCGGATCGGCGGCGTCCGCATCCGCGCCCGCACCGGCCTGCTCCGCCGCCAGCCGGCGCCGCAGCTCGCCGCGCAGGGCCCCGGCCCAGGCGCCCAGCGCCTCGATCACCTCGTCCGCCGATTCCACCAGCGCCGCCCCGTCGCGGAGCAGACGGTGGCAGCCGCGGGCCATCGGGTTGTGGATCGAGCCCGGCACCGCGAACACCTCGCGGCCGGCCTCGGCCGCCAGCCGCGCGGTGATCAGCGCCCCGGAGCGGGTCGCCGCCTCGACCACCAGCGTCCCCAGCGCGAGGCCGGCGAGGATGCGGTTGCGGCTGGGGAAGTGCTCGCGCCGGGCGCCGGTGCCCGGCGGGTGCTCGCTGACCACCGCGCCGGCGGCGGCGATCCGCGCCATCAGCCCGGCGTGGCCCTGCGGATACGGCACGTCCGGCCCGGTGCCGAGCACGGCCACGGTCAGCCCGCCGGCCTCCAGCGCCGCCTCGTGGGCGGCGCGATCGATCCCGGCGGCGAGGCCGCTGGTCACCGCGAACCCGGCGCGGGCCAGCGCCAGGGCGAAATCACGGGCGTTGTCGCGGCCGCCGGCGGTCGGGCCGCGGCTGCCGACCACCGCGACCCCGGGATGCCACAGCCGCGCCGGGTCGCCGTCGACGAACAGCGCCAGCGGCGGCGCGCCGGCGCGTCGCAGCAGCGGCGGATAATCCGGATCGTGCCAGCCGACCAGATGGTGGCCGGGCACGCGCAGCCAGGCGCGGCAGCGCGCGAGGAGGTCGGCGTCCAGCGCGGTCGCGCCGCCCTCCAGCGCGCGGATCTGGTGGCCTTCGAGCCCGGCCTCGCGCCAGCGCGCCCGCGGCAGCGCGCGCACCGCCGCGGGTCCGCCGTGGCGATCGAGCAATGCCCGCCGCGGCGCGGCCGGGCCGCCGGGCAGCAGCAGGGCGAGCAGGGCTTCGGTGTCGGCGTCGAGCGTGTCCATGCCCACAGCCTGCGCCGCAAACGGCGACGGCGCCCTCGGGCGCCGTCGCATCGTGTCGTCAGGGTTTTCCGAACCGCGTCACTTCGCGTCGGGGCCCTTCAGGCGGTAGCCGACGCGGCTGGGCTTCACGCTCTGCATGACCAGGCCGTAGCTGACCTTGTCGTAGGTGCGGAAGATCATCACGTGGCCGGCGTACTCGTCGGGCAGCTGCACGCGATCGCCCTTGGTCACCGTCTCGTCGCCGCGCCAGTAGCCGGCCTCGACCCGGTCGACCACGTTGTTGCCCTGGCGCCAGATCGACAGCACGGTGCCGTTGTCGACGCCGTCCTGGGCGCCGATCGACAGCGCGACCACGTCGCGCGGGCCGCCGCTGGTGAGCGAATTGGCCACCGCCAGCACCCGGGCCTTGTTCTCGTCGACCGGCTGCTTCGGCGCGTGCGGGAAGAACTGCAGGTCGTACGGCTGCGCATCGACCGGGATCACGCGGTCGCCGACGCGGACCTCGACGTTGTTCTTGCCGTCGAGCTTCAGGGTCGTGACCTCGACGTCGCCCTCGCGCAGCTTCACCACGGTGCCGGCGTTGACCCGGTACAGCTCGCTGCCGAGGAATTCCTTGCCGACGTCGGCGCCGGCGGTCTCGCCCCAGCCGAAGCCCGGGACCAGGCCGCCGCGGAAGTCGTAGTGGTTGCGCGAAAGCATGTCGCAGCACTCGCGCTTGCCGATGCGCACGTAGCGCTGGGTCGGGCGGACCACGGCGTAGCGCTGGCCGAGCTGGGCGCCGTCGAGGCCGCGGACGTAGGCCTGGTGGCCCTGCACGCCGCGGGTGATGTCCTCTTCCAGGCCGACCACGTGGGGCAGCGTCTTGAACTCGTCGACCACGCGCAGGTCGCGCAGGTAGGCCTCGATGTCCGCCAGCGGGATGGCGCCGATCGGCCCGCCCTGGTTGCGCGGACCCGGGACCACGCTCACCCGGTCCAGATAGGCCAGGCTGATCACGTCGCCGGGATAGATCAGGTGCGGGTTCTTGATCTGCGGGTTGGCCTGCCAGATCTCCGGCCACAGCCACGGCCGCTTCAGGAATCGCCCCGCGATGTCCCAGAGGGTGTCGCCCCGCTTCACCACGTAGGTGTCGGGGTGGTCGCCACGGAACTCCTCCTGGGCGACCGCGTACGTGCCCACGGTCAGAAGGGCAATGGCGCCCACCACCTTCGCACGGTGAGAAAAGCGCTTAAGGATGCCGGCCATCTACTTGCTCCCCTTGGGATTTTCCCCAATACATCGGCCGCACTATAGCCCACAAAACCCGGGCGTTGGCAAGTCGGAAGGCGGTACAATGGCCCGGAATGGGCCTTTCGCCCGCCCCCGTCGACGCAAACATGACGTCCCTCTCAATTCTCGAATTCCCCGACCCCCGGCTGCGGACCAAGGCAAGGCCGGTCGACGCCGCCGAAATCGGCTCCGCCGAGTTCCAGGCCCGGCTCGACGACATGTTTGAGACCATGTACGCGGCCCCCGGCATCGGCCTGGCCGCCAGCCAGGTGGACGACCACCGCCGGTTCATGGTCATCGACGTCAGCGAGGAGAAGCACCAGCCGCTGGTCTTCATCAACCCGGAGATCGCCGAGGCCGACGGCCACCAGGTCTACCAGGAAGGCTGCCTGTCGGTGCCCGGCATCTTCGCCGACGTCACCCGCGCCAACGTCATCACCGTGAAGGCGATCGGCCGCGACGGCCAGCCGTTCGAGCTGCAGACCGACGGCCTGCTGGCGATCTGCATCCAGCACGAGATGGACCACCTCGACGGCAAGCTGTTCGTCGACTACCTCTCGCCGCTGAAGCGCGAGATGGTCCGCAAGAAGCTGGAAAAGGCGCGGCGGGCCAAGTCGGCGGCGTGACCTAGCAACGCCGGCGCAACGCCCCACCCGCCATACCGGCCGTCTCTAGCTCCGGCTTCGAGCCCCTCTCCCCTCGCGGGAGAGGGGTTGGGGAGAGGGGGCCAGCCGGGCCTCTGCCGCGACCTTCCCCTCTCCCGCCGCGCTGCGCGCGTCGACCTCTCCCGCGAGGGGAGAGGTGATAATCCCGGGCAGCGGCAAGGCATCGGGACTGCGTGCAGCGCATGAATCGGCAGGGGACGCATGGAAAGGAAGAGTGACTTCGAACAGGAACGCCAGCGGCTGACGCGCTGGGCCTGGGGCGTGACCGGCGGTTACGGCGTGATCCTGCTCGTACTGAGTGCGTTCGTGGTGTTCGGCGAGGAGGGCGTGGACACCTTCCGCAGGATGTCACCAAACGAAGTCGGTGATCTGTTGGCGGGCGTGGCGGGGCCGGTTGCGTTCATCTGGCTTGTGTACGGGTATTTCCTGCAGGGGATTGCGATCAAACAGCAATCTGAAGAGTTGATTCAGAACACAGCAGCGTTGAGGCTTCAAGAGGAAGCGCTGAGAGCTCAAACAGAAGAATTACGAAACTCTGTTGCGCATCAAAAAGAAATAGTAAAACTATCCAAGGATGAAATCCTGCTCTCCTTAAGCCAACAAGAAGCACAAGAAAAAAATCAAAAAAAGCATCAATTGCCTGTTCTGATATTTTCACCATTAAAGTCAAGAATTAATGCGAACGGAAAATTCATTAGCTTTACAACAAAAATAAAGAACGCAGGAAAGGAAGCACGTTTATTGGCAATTTCAAGCCCTGTGTCCGCGCATGTTTATCCAAGTCAAGTCACTCTACTTGCACAAAACCAAGAAATAGATATTGAATTTTTTCACCCCAACGTAGACCTGCGTTCATTTCATGGCGTTTTTATCACTGCTTCATATGCGGATACGATTGGAAACATATATGTATCTAATTTCGCAGTTGAAAGAGATGCCGAAACGCGAGAATTCCGCGTGTTTGAGGAGTAGGTGATGAAAACAACTACTAACGAGGATAAAATTTGAGAATCGTCTTCGCCGGCACGCCGGCCTTCGCCGTCCCCTGTCTGCGCGCCGCGGCGCGGCAGCACGAGGTGGTGGCGGTCTACACCCAGCCCGACCGCCCCGCCGGCCGCGGGCGCGCGCTCGCGGCCTCGCCGGTGAAGCTGGAGGCGATCCAGCGCGGCATCCCGGTGCTGCAGCCCGAATCGCTGAAGACGCAGGTCTCGCGCGACGCGCTGCGCGCGCTGCAGCCGGACCTGATGGTGGTGGTCGCCTACGGCCTGATCCTGCCGCAGAAGATCCTCGACATCCCGACCCACGGCTGCTGGAACGTCCACGCCTCGCTGCTGCCGCGCTGGCGCGGCGCGGCGCCGATCCAGCGCGCGATCGAGGCCGGCGACACCGAAACCGGCGTGTGCCTGATGCGGATGGAGAAGGGCCTGGACACCGGCCCGGTGCTGCTGGCGCAGAAGGTCGCGATCGGGCCCGACGACACCGGCGGCCAGTTGCACGACCGCCTGTCCGAACTCGGCGCGCAGGTCCTCGCCGACGGCCTCGGCCTGCTGCGCGCGGGGCTGGTGCCCGCCGCGCAGCCGCAGCCGGAGGCCGGCGTGACCTACGCGCACAAGCTCGACAAGCACGAGGCGCGGCTGGACTGGACGCAGCCCGCGGCCGCGCTGGCGAACAAGGTACGCGCGTTCAACCCGTGGCCGGTCGCCGAGGCGACGCTCGCCGGCGAGCGCGTGCGCATCCACGGCGCGACCGCGCTGGACCTCGCCCACGACCGCGCGCCGGGCACGGTGCTCGCGGCCGCGCGCGAAGGCATCGACATCGCCTGCGGCCAGGGCGCGCTGCGCATCCGCGTGCTGCAGCGCGAAGGCGGCAAGGCGATCACCGCGGCCGACTATCTCAACGCGCGGCGGGACCTGCCCTGATCCGCGCGCACGCGTCCATTCTGTAGGAGCGGCGTGAGCCGCGACGGAGGACGGAATGCCCTGCCGCGACCCGTCGCGGCTCACGCCGCTCCTACAAGAACGCCGCTCCCGCATCCTCTGAATCCGCTGGCGAACACATCCCCATGACGACTTCCGGCACCGCCCCCCGCCTCGCCGCCGCGCGCGTCCTCGACGCGGTGGTGCATCGCGGCCGCTCGCTGAAGGGCGAATTCGCGAAGGCCTTGCCGACGCTGGACGACCCGCGCGACCGCGCACTGGTCGAGGCGATCTGCTTCGCCGCGCTGCGCGAACGCGCGCGCTACGCCGCCGCGCTGGACGCCTGGGTCGCGAAACCGCTCGCCCGCCGCGACGATCCGCTCAAGGCGCTGCTGTACGCCGGTTTCGCCCAGCTCGACGCCCTGCAACTGCCCGCGCACGCCGCGGTGGACGCGACGGTCGAAGCGGCGCGGGCGATGGGCCGCACCCACCAGGCCGGCATGGTCAACGCGCTGCTGCGCCGCGCCCAGCGCGAAGGCCTGCCCGCCGCCGACCCGGCGCAGGCGTGGCCGGCGTGGCTGCTGGCGGAACTGCGCCGCGACTGGCCCGACGACGCCGACGCGATCCTCGCCGCCAGCGCCGCGCCGGCGCCGCTGTGGCTGCGGGTGAATCGCCGGCTCGGCACGCGCGAGGCCTATCTCGAACGCCTGCGCGACGCCGGCATCGACGCCACCGCCACCGCCCCCGACGCCCTGCGCCTGGCCGGCTCGCGCGCGGTGGCCGACCTGCCGGGCTTCGAGGACGGCGCGGTTTCGGTGCAGGACGCGTCGGCGCAGGCGGTGGCCGACGCGCTCGCCCCCGCGCCCGGCGCGCGCGTGCTCGACGCCTGCGCCGCGCCCGGCGGCAAGGCCGCGCACCTGCTCGAACGCGACCCGACGCTGCGCCTGGTCGCGCTCGACATCGACGCCCGCCGGCTGCGGCGCACCGCCGAGACGCTGGCGCGGGTGTCGCCGGCCCACGACGTCGTGCTCAAGGCCGCCGACGCCACCTATCCGCCCGAGTGGTGGGACGGGGTTCCCTTCGACGCCGTGCTGATCGACGCGCCCTGCTCGGCCACCGGCATCGTGCGCCGGCAGCCGGACATCCTGCTGCACCGGCGCGAGTCCGATCTCGACGCGCTGGTCGCGACCCAGATGGCGCTGCTCGACGCGCTCTGGCCCGTGCTGGCGCCGGGCGGCACGCTGGTCTACGCGACCTGCTCGCTGCTGGCCCGCGAGAACGCGGTGCAGGTCGACGCCTTCCTCGCCCGCACGCCCGACGCCGTCGCCGAGCCGCTGGACGACCGCTTCGGCCGCGTCGCCGGCGCCGGCCGCCAGCGCCTGCCCGGCGAGGACGGCATGGACGGCTTCTTTTACGCCAAGCTGCGCAAGGCGACCTGATCCCGCTTTACTGTAGGAGCGACGTGAGTCGCGACGGCGATCCGGCGTCCTTGGCCGTTCGTCGCGACTCACGTCGCTCCTACAAGAGCGGAGAGCGGATCGCGGGGCGCAGGTCGTCGGGGCGAGGCCCCACCGCCATCGTGCGCGGGCCGCCACGGACCAACCCGGTATCATGCGCGGATGCTGAAGACCCGCGCCTCCCGTGAATTCTGGCTGCTCGCCGTCGTCGCCCTGCTGCTGCTCGGCACGGGACTCGGCCTGCGCGACCCGTGGCCGTCCGACGAACCGCGCTTCACCCTCGTCGCCAAGCACATGGTCGAGAGCGGCGACTGGCTGTTCCCGCGCCGCGGCACCGAGCTGTATTCGGACAAGCCGCCGATGCTGATGTGGTTCGAGGCGGCGTTCTACACGCTGGTGCGCGACTGGCGCGTGGCCTTCCTGCTGCCGTCGCTGCTGGCGGCGCTGGGCACGCTGTGGTGCGTGTACGACCTCGGCCGCCGGCTGTGGACGCGGCGCGTGGGCCTGTACGCGGCGTGGGCGCTGCTGCTCGCGCTGCAGTTCACCTACCAGAGCAAGAAGGCGCAGATCGACCCGCTGGTGTGCTTCTGGATCACGCTCGCCAACTACGGCCTGCTGCGCCACCTGCTGCGCGGGCCGGACTGGCGGATGTGGACGCTGGGCTGGTTCGCCGCGGGGCTGGGCACGATCACCAAGGGCGTCGGCGGCCTCGCGCTGCTGATGGTGCTGCCGGCGGCGATCGCTTCGCTGCGCGGCTGGCCGGGCGTGCGCGTGCATGCGCGGAGCTGGCGCTTCTGGGTCGGCCCGCTGGCGTTCGCCGCCGCGGCGGCGCTGTGGCTGGTGCCTATGGTGACCGCGGCGCTGCATCACGCCGAGCCCGAATACCGCGCCTATCTCAACGACATCCTGTTCCGGCAGACCGCCGGGCGCTACGCGAAGTCGTGGGACCACCCGCAGCCGCCGTGGTACCACTTCGAGGTGATGGCGACCGCGTGGCTGCCGACGGTGCTGGCGCTGTTCTGGGCGATCCCCGCATGGCGACGCCGGCTGCGTCGCCGCGATGCGCGCTACCTGCTGCCGCTGGCGTGGTGGGCGCTGATCATCCTGTTCTTCTCGATTCCGCACGGCAAGCGCGACGTCTACATCATGCCGGCGCTGCCGATGATGTGCCTCGCGCTCGGCCCGCTGCTGCCGGGCATCCTGCGCCGCGCGGCCGCGAAGCGCGTCGCCTTCGGCTTCGCCGCGGCGCTGGGTGCGCTGCTGCTGGTGGCCGGCCTGTGGATGTGGTTCGGCGAACCGAGGTTCGAGGCCAAGCTGATGTCCGACCGCGGCTTCGTCGACGGCGGCCGCGCGCTCTATCTCATGCTGATGGCGATGGGCGCGTGGGCGCTGGCGAGCGTCGGCTGGCATCGCGTGCAGGGCGGCGCGAAGGGGCTGGCGTGGGCGCTGGGCGGTATCTGGGTGCTGTACGGGCTCATCGCGTATCCGCTGCTGAACCCGTCGAGTTCCGCGGTCGGCCTGATGTCGCACGTCGGAAACCGCATCGGCCCCGACGCCGAGCTCGGCCTGGTCGCATGGAAGGAGCAGAACCTGCTGATGGCCGACCGGCCGGCGGCGACGTTCGGCTTCCAGACGATCTGGCCCGAGCAGCTCGCGCGCGGCATGCGCTGGCAGGCCGAAGCGCCGCAGAAGCGCTGGCTGCTGGTGCAGGAACCCGCGCTGTCGCAGTGCGTGGACAAGGCGAAGGCCGAATTCGCCGGCGTCTCCAACCGCCGCCGCTGGTGGCTGGTCCCCGCCGCCGCCGCCGATGCCGCATGCACGCCGCAAGGCATCGCGACCCAGAACCAGGCCGACGGCCAGGACGAATGAGGCGTCGCCTGATCCGCTCTTCGTAGGAGCGACGTGAGTCGCGACCTTATGCCGCGCAGGGGTCGCGACTCACGTCGCTCCTACAGTCAACCCGCATCGGTAGAGCGGCCTTCAGGCCGCTGCTACTCGAAACGAGGACAGGGTCGGCAGCCGGGTGTTCAACCACCGGATAGCGGGCCAGTCCGTCGCCATTCGAGATGGAAGCCAAAGCAGCGGCCTGAAGGCCGCTCTACCGGTCACCGCCACCGACAAGGCACCGCCTTTCCGCTCTTCGTAGGAGCGACGTGAGTCGCGACCAGGCGCCACGCCGCGACGCACGCCACCTCCGCATCGGTAGAGCGGCCTTCAGGCCGCTGCTGCTCGGGACGAGGGCCCGGTCGGCAACCGGGTGTTCAACCACCGGATAGCGGACCAGTCCATCGCCATTCGAGATGGAAGCCAAAGCTGCGGCCTGAAGGCCGCTCTACCGGTCACCGCCGCCGACAAGGCACCGCCTTTCCGCTCTTCGTAGGAGCGACGTGAGTCGCGACCAAGCGCCACGCACGGGTCGCGACTCACGTCGCTCCTACAAACAGACTTCCAGGCAGCGTCAGCCGTCGAGCGCTTCCCAGCGTGCGTAGGCCTGCTCCAGCGCGGTCTGCGCGGCGGCGAGTTCGGCGTTGTGCGCGGCGACGGCGGCGTGGTCGCGCTGGAAGAACGCCGGGTCGTGCATCGCATCGGTCAGTGCCGCGACCCGGGCTTCCAGGGTTTCGATGCGCGCCGGCAGTTCGTCGAGTTCGCGCTGGTCCTTGTAGCTGAGCTTGCGCTTCGCCGGCGTCGCTCCGGCGGCCGCTGGAGCGGGCGCGGATGCGGGTGCGCGCACGGGTTCCGCGACCTTCGCCGACGGTTTCGCCGTCTCGGCCGGCGCCGGTCGCTGCCGCAACCAATCGCTATAGCCGCCGACGTATTCGCCGACGACGCCATTGCCTTCCATCACCAGGGTCGAGGTGACCACGCTGTCGAGGAAGTCGCGGTCGTGGCTGACCAGCAGCAGCGTGCCCTCGTACTCGCCGAGCAGTTCTTCCAGCAGTTCCAGCGTCTCCACGTCGAGGTCGTTGGTGGGTTCGTCCATCACCAGCAGGTTGGACGGCTGCGCGAACAGCTTCGCCAGCAGCAGGCGGTTGCGCTCGCCGCCGGACAGGCGGGTGATCGGCGCGCGCGCGCGTTCGGGCGAGAACAGGAAGTCCTGGAGATAGCCGACGGCGTGCTTCGAGCGGCCGTTGATGGTCACCGAATCCTTGCCCTCGGCGACGTTCTCGATCGCGTTCCAGTCCTCGCGCAGGGTCGCGCGGTACTGGTCGAAGTAGGCGACCTGCAACTGGGTGCCGACCCGGATCTCGCCGGCCTGCGGCTTGAGGTCGCCCAGCAGCAGCTTCAGCAGCGTGGTCTTGCCGCTGCCGTTGTCGCCGATCAGGCCGATGCGGTCGCCGCGCAGGATCGTGGTCGAGAAATCCCTGACCAGCACGCGATCGCCGAACCCGAACGTCACGTCCTTCGCCTCGATCACCTTCTTGCCCGACGCGGTCGCCTGCGCCGCCTCCATGCGCACGTTGCCGGTCAGGTCGCGGCGCGCGGCGCGCTCCTCGCGCATCGCCTTCAGCCGGCGCACGCGGCCTTCGTCGCGGGTCCGGCGGGCCTTGATGCCCTGCCGGATCCACACTTCCTCCTGCGCCAGCAGCTTGTCGAAGCGTGCGTTCTCCTGGGCCTCGGCGTTGAGGCGCTCCTCGCGGCGGCGCAGGTAGTTGGCCCAGTCGCCGGGCCAACTGGTGAGCTGGCCGCGATCGATCTCGACGATCCGCGTCGCCAGCGCGCGCAGGAAACGGCGGTCGTGGGTGACGAACACCAGCGCGCCCGGCCAGGCCTTGAGGAAGCCTTCGAGCCAGTCGATCGCGGCGATGTCGAGGTGGTTGGTCGGTTCGTCCAGCAGCAGCAGGTCCGGGGCCGACACCAGCGCCCGCGCCAGCAGCACGCGGCGCTTCATGCCGCCGGACAGGCGCGCGAAGTCCTGGTCGCCGTCGAGATCCAGTCGCGCCAGGGTCTCGGTCACGCGCTGGTCCACCGACCAGCCGCCGGCGTCCTCGATCCTGCCCTGCACCGCGGCCAGCGCCTCGGTGTCGATCGGTTCGGCGTGGATCAGGTGGTGGTAGTCCGCGAGCAGCGCGCCGAGCGCGCCCAGGCCGGCGGCGACCACGTCGAACACGGTGCCCTGCGCGTCGCGCGGGACCTCCTGTTCCAGCCTCGCCACGCGCACGCCGGTCTCGGCGCGGATGTCGCCGTCGTCGGGCTTGAGTTCGCCGGCGAGCAGGCGCAGCAGGGTCGACTTGCCGGCACCGTTGCGGCCGATCAGGGCGATGCGTTCGCCGGGTTCGATGGACAGGCCGACGCCGTCGAGCAACAGCGGGCCGCCGACGCCGAAATCGACGTCATTAAGAGTGAGCAGAGGCATGGCGACAGTCTATCTATCAGGCTGTTGAAAAACAGCCTGATAGCGCGGCCAAGGATGGCCGCGACCACGAAGCAAGCGCGTAAGCGCTTGATTCGTCGCGAGCCAGTCCGGGCCTGTAGCGGACTGGTGAGATGAAAAACGATCTGGATGATCGTTTTTCTACAACCTGCTAGCGTGGCGCCAGCAGCGACACGTAGGCCGCCTCGGTGGCCTCGACGAAGGTCCGCAGGCCGAAGTCGCGCTCGGCCTTGGCGCGCGCGGCCGCGCCCATCGCGGGCAGGCGGTCGCGGGCGTCGAGCAGCCCGGCGAGCGCGCGGGCGATGGCGTCGCGGTCGCGCGCCGGCACGATCCAGCCGTCGATCCCGGGGTCGATGTTCTCGGGCAGGCCGGCGTAGTCGCTGACCAGCACCGGCTTGGCCATCGCCATCATTTCGCGGCAGGCGAAGGAAATCGTCTCGACCGCGTACGACAGCACGAACCCGGCGTCGAACCCGGCCACCGCGGGGCGGACGTCGGACAACAGGCCGGCGAAGTGGACCTGCGGCGCCAGCCCGAGCGCGGCGATGCGCGCGGTCTGTTCGTCGGCCGGCGGCTTGCCGCACAGCACGACGTGGATCCGCGCGCGCTGCGCGTCCGGCAAGGTCGCCAGCGCCTCGACCAGGTCCATCCAGCCCTTGTGCAGCGCGGTGCCGGCATTGCTGCCCAGCAGCAGCGCGTCGTCGGGGCACCATGCCCGCTTCGCCTCGGCGCAGCGCTCCGCCGGCCACGGCGCGTAGTGCGCGATGTCGACGCCGTTGCGGATGCTGCGCGGCGCGCAGCGCGCATAGGGCGAGGCCTGCAACTGGCGCAAGGTGGCGTCGCTGACCCCGATCGCCAGATCGGTCTTCGCCGCGCGCAGGCGGTGAGTGAAGCCCTGCATCGGCTTGGAGTTGTGCTTGGTCAGCACCAGCTTCGGCCGCTGCGGCAGGCCGCGCAGCGCGGCGAGCGTCAGCCGGTGGTCGGCCGAGCCGTTGACGTGGACGATGTCGAAGCGGTGCAGCCGCAGCAGGTCGCGCAGGCGGCGCTTCGCGCGCTGCGCCTGCAGCAGTTTGCCCAGGCCGTTGGGATACGGCTGCGCGTGGACGTGGACGCCGTCGAGCGCGGACGCTTCCCGGTACAGGCGGCTGCCCGGCGGCACCGCGAGGTGCACCTCGTGGCGCGCCGCGAGGCCGCGGGCCAGCGCCATCAGGTAGGTGGTGTGGCCGCCGCCGTCGCCGTCGTGGAAGTTGGTGAGCAGCAGCTTCATGGCGGCGCGGCCGGTCAACCCTTGCGCGCGGGTTTCAGCGCGTAGGCGAGGATGCTCAGCGCGCGCTCGACGCGCTTGAACCAGGTGCCGCGGGTGCGCATCGCGAGGCCGGCGTAGCGGCGGATCTCGGACCAGCTCGGCGACGGCTTGGTCTTGAACTCGAACTTCACCAGTTCGATCGACTCGGGCGACACCCCGGCCATGCGCGCATATTCGTTCACCAGCCCGCGCGAACGCAGCCGGTTGAGGTAGCGCTCGACGTGGCCACGGTTCGACCACCAGCCGTTCTTGCCGTGGATGCGGTAGCCGACGGTCCCGGTGGGCAGGAAATACTTGCGGCCCGCGAACAGGCTGGCGCCGTAGACCAGGCAGTTGTCGGCGGACAGGCGCCAGGTCTTGGTCATCTCCGGCGAGAGATCGAGGCAGCGCCGCGCCAGCGGGGTCCGCAGCGAAAGCGCCGAGGTCGGCGCGCCGTACCAGTAGACCAGTTCGTAGGTGGCGACGGCGGTGTAGCCCAGGTCGACCGCACGGTCGGCGAAGGCGATCGTGCGGGTCTCGTTGCCGAACAGCACGACGTCGTTGAACACGAAGTCGACGTCCCTGCGCGCGTCGTAGACCGCGCCGATCCGTTCCAGGTGCGTCGGTTCCCAGCGGTCGTCGGCGTCGAGGAAGCAGACCACGTCGGCGTCGGTCGCGGCGAGCCCGCGCTGGAACGCGACCAGTTGGCCGCCGTTCTCGCACATCAGCAGGGTCACCCGCGGGTCGTCGCCGTAGCGCGCGCGCAACAGGTCCTGCGAACCGTCCTTCGAGCCGTCGTCGACCACCACGACCTGCTTCGGGGGACGGGTCTGCGCCAGCGCGCCGTCGACCGCCTCGACCACGAAATCGCGGTAGTTGTAGCAGGTGACGACGACGGCAAAGGTCGTGGACGAGGCAGTCGTGGTGGGCGCGGCGGCGTTCATGCCGTGCGTCCTTCGCCGATGGCGGTCTCGGCCAGCAGCTTGCGGAAGTAGGCGATGGTCTCCTTCAGGCCGTCCTCCAGCGCGACCTTCGGCGTCCAGCCCAGCGCGGACTTCGCCAGCGCGATGTCGGGCTGGCGCTGCTTCGGGTCGTCCGACGGCAGCGGCTTGAACACCAGCCGGGAGCGGCCGCCGACCAGCGACAGCACCTTCTCGGCGAGTTCGAGCATGGTGAATTCGCCGGGGTTGCCGATGTTGATCGGGCCGGTGAAGCCCGCCGGCGTCGCCATCATCCGCTCGAAGCCCTCGATCAGGTCGTCGACGTAGCAGAAGCTGCGCGTCTGCAGGCCGTCGCCGTAGATCGTGATGTCCTCGCCGCGCAGCGCCTGCACGATGAAGTTGCTGACCACGCGCCCGTCGTTGGGGTGCATGCGCGGGCCGTAGGTGTTGAAGATGCGCACGACCTTGATGTCGAGGTCGTGCTGGCGGTGGTAGTCGAAGAACAGCGTCTCGGCGCAGCGCTTGCCCTCGTCGTAGCAGCTGCGGATGCCGATCGGATTGACCCGGCCCCAGTAGCCTTCCGGCTGCGGATGCACTTCCGGGTCGCCGTAGACTTCGCTGGTCGAGGCCTGCAGGATGCGCGCGCGCAGCCGCTTGGCGAGGCCGAGCATGTTGATCGCGCCGTGGACGCTGGTCTTGGTGGTCTGCACCGGATCGTGCTGGTAATGGACCGGCGACGCGGGGCAGGCGAGGTTGTAGATGCGGTCGACCTCGACGTACAGCGGGAAGGTCACGTCGTGGCGGATCAGCTCGAAATACGGATGGCCCAGCCGGTGCGCGATGTTGCGTTTGCTGCCGGTGAAGAAATTGTCGACGCACAGCACGTCGTGGCCGTCGTCGAGCAGTCGGTCGCACAGGTGCGAGCCGAGAAAACCGGCGCCGCCGGTCACGAGGATGCGAGCCATCGGGGTGGAGGCCTCGGTGATGGCGCCGGCATCGGAACGCGGGCGCGGTGGAGGGGGTGGGCCATTTTCGGTCATCGCCCCCGGCACTGACCAGCCTCCAAACGGCGCCGGAACCGCGACCGGAGCCCGCTTCCCGGCGCGGCTCAGGAACTGCAGGATAACGCCGAATAGCCCGGACGATCCCGCGCCCAGTCCGGCCGCTTGCCACAGAACGCCGCCCGCCCGGGGCGGTCGTCGTAGGGCCGGCGCATCGCCTCCAGCAGCTCGCTGATGGCTGAAACATCACCCGCTTCGGCGCGATCGATGGCCTGCTGGGCCAGCCAGTTGCGCAGCACCACCTGCGGGTTCGCCAGGCGCATGCGTTCGCGGCGCGTCGCCGGCGGCAGCGGGTCGTCGGCCACGCGCGCGGCGTAGCGCGCGAGCCACGCGCGCAGGTCCGCGTCGTGCGCGAGGCGCTTGGCCGGGTCGTAGAAGCAGGGCTCCAGCGGTGCGGGGACCGGCGCGCCCTCGTCGGGCACGCTCTCGTTCGGCATGGCGCCGTCGCCCGCGACGTCGATCAGTCCGCGGAACCACAGCGTCATGTCGATCTCGGCCGCCTGCATCAGCGCGTGCAGGTCGCGGATCAGCGCGATGTCGTCGTCTCGGCATTCGGCCAGCCCGAGCTTGCGCGCGATGTTGTCGCGGTCGGCCCGGGTGTACGCGTCCCCGAAGGCGTCGAGGCCGGCCTGCAGCGCCGCCGGGTCGCCGAACAGCGGCGACAGCGCCTGCGCCAACCGCACCAGGTTCCAGCGCGCGATCGCCGGCTGCCAGCCGAACCGGTAGCGGCGACCGCCGGCGTCGGTGGTGTTGGGCGTCCAGTCGGGGTCGTAGGCGTCGATCCAGCCGTACGGGCCGTAATCGATGGTCAGCCCGAGGATCGACAGGTTGTCGGTGTTGAGCACGCCGTGGACGAAGCCCACGCGCATCCACTCGGCGGCCAGCCGCGCGGTGCGCGTGCAGACCTCGGCGAACCAGTCGCCGTACAGCGCTTCGCCGGCGCCGTGCAGGTGCGGGAAATCGCGCCGGATCGCGAAGTCGGCGAGCGAGCGCAGCAGGTCGGTCTCGCCGCGCGAGGCCGGCAGCTCGAAGTGGCCGAAGCGCAGGAACGACGGCGCGACCCGGCACACCACCGCGCCGGGCTCGGGCCTGGGGTGGCCGTCGTAGAACATGTCGCGGACCACGTCCTCGCCGGTGGCGACCAGCGACAGCGCGCGCGTGGTCGGCACGCCGAGGTGGTGCATGGCCTCGCTGCACAGGAACTCGCGGATCGACGAGCGCAGCACCGCGCGGCCGTCGGCGAAGCGCGCGTACGGCGTGGGCCCGGCGCCCTTGAGCTGGAGTTCGCGCCGCGCGCCATCGGGGCCCACGGTCTCGCCGAGGCTGATCGCACGGCCGTCGCCGAGCTGTCCCGCCCAGTTGCCGAACTGGTGGCCGCCGTAGTTGGTCGCGAACGGGTCCATGCCCGGCAGCAGCGCGTTGCCGGCGAACACCTGCGCGAACGCCTCCGACGCCGCGTCCGCTTCGTCCAGGCCCAGCGCCTGCGCCATCTCGCGCGACACCGCGAGCGTACGCGGCGCCGCGACCGGCGTCGGCGCGACCCGCGACCACACCGCCCCGCGCACCTCGCGCCGGCGCGGCCCGGTCTCGGGGTCGCCGGGCAGTTCGGCGAGGAAGCGGTTGTCGAAGACCAGGGCGTCGAGCATGCGGGGAGTGTCGATCCGGGGAGGGGCTGGCGCAAGCGGTCGATGGTGGGCTCAAAGTGCGCACGGCAAAAGCACCGCCATCCTCGCGCAAAAGTATCGTCATCCTCGCGCATGCGAAGACCCAACCCTCCGCGACGATCACGCCCCCGGAATTCAAACGGCGAACGGCAAAAAACACCGTCATCCTCGCGCATGCGAGGACCCAATCGTCCGCGACAATCACGCCCCGGAACTCAAACGGCGAACGGAAAAGGCACCGTCATCCTCGCGCATGCGAGGACCCAACCCTCCGCGACAATCACGTCCCAGAACTCAAACGGCGAACGGCAAAAAGTATCGTCATACTCGCGCATGCGAGGACCCAACCCTCCGCGACGATCACGTCCCGGAACTCAAGTGGCGAACGGCAAAAAAATCGCCGTCATCCTCGCGCATGCGAGGACCCAAGCATGATCGCTGCCGAAAGTTGGGTCCTCGCTTGCGCGAGGATGACGTTTTTTATTGCGCGGGTTCACCGGCGAAACAGCGCCGGGGATCGCCGCGGCGCACGGCGCGGCGGGCAGCGATCACTCGACCCACTGTCCGCGCGCCAGCATCCACAGCATGATCGTCTTCCGGCGGACGTCGTTGGCGCGGACGTAGGCGTATACGAGCCACCGTCATCCTCGCGCAAGCGAGGACCCAACCCTCCGCGACGATCACGCCCCCGGAATTCAAACGGCGAACGGCAAAAGCACCGTCATCCCCGCGCATGCGAGGATCCAGGCATGATCGCTGCCGAAAGTTGGGTCCTCGCTTGCGCGAGGATGACGTTTTTTATTGCGCGGGTTCACCATCGAAACAGCGCCGTGGATCGCCGCGGCGCACGGCGCGGCGGGCAGCGATCACTCGATCTTCTGCCCGCGCTCCAGCATCCACAGCATGATCGTCTTCTGGCGGACGTAGTTGGCGCGGACGTAGGCGTAGACCAGGCCGTGCCAGCCTTCGAGGAAGCCCAGCCGGAACACGTAGCCGCGCCAGAACCGCCACGCCGGCGACAGCACCAGCTTCGCCAGCGAGGCGCGCTTGCCGCGGGCGAATTCGTGCTCGGCCATCATCCGCGCGTAGCGTTCGGTCTTCTGCAGTTGCTGCATCAGCGAGCGGTAGGGGTAGTGGATCAGGTCGCCCGGCAGCGTCTTCACCGGGCCGTCGACGCTGGCGGCCTCGTGGATCTCGCGATTGCCGCGCCAGCCGCCGCGGCGGCGGTCGAACAGCCGCAGCACGCGGTCGGGGTAGGCGTTGCCGCGGCGCAGGAAGCGGCCGAAGTATTCGCTGAGCCGGGCGAAACGGTAGCCGGCGGCGCCGGCGAAGCCGCGGTCGCGCTCGGCGAGGATCGCCGCTTTGAGCTCCGGTCCGATGCGCTCGTCGGCGTCCAGGCACAGCACCCAGTCGTGCGCCGCCTGCTCGACCGCGAACTGCTTCTGGCTGCGGAAGCCGGTGAAGGCGCGCTCGAACACCCGCGCGCCGGCCGCCTCGCACAGCGCCCGGGTGCCGTCGGTGGACCCGGAGTCGACCACCACGATGTCGTCGCAGAACGCCAGCGACGCCAGGCAGTCGCCGATGCGGTCGGCCTCGTTGAAGGCGATAATCACCGCCGAGACGGGCACGGCGGGCGAGGGCGGGGACGTAGCGATGGCGGAATACCTGTTGTTCGCGACCGAGCGATACGCGCTGCCGATCCTGCAGCCGCTGGCCGATGCGCTGCAGGCGGCGGGCCACGGCGTGCATGCCTGGTTCGCCGATGGCGCCGCCGGTGCGCGCCTGCCGGACCCGGTCCGCATGATAAGCCTGCGCGAGGCGGTGGCGCTGCGGCCGCGGGCGGTGTTCAGCGCGGCGAACTGGGCGCCGACCTTCCTGGCCGGGCCGAAAGTGCAGCTCTTCCACGGCTTCAACGTCGAGAAGCGCGACGCCGCCCGCGGCCATTTCCGGGTGCGCGGCCTGTTCGACCTCTACTGCACGCAGGGCCCGGCGACCACCGCCCCGTTCCGCGCCCTCGCCGCGGAAGACCCGCATTTCGCGGTGGTCGAGACCGGCTGGCCCAAGCTCGACCCGCTGTTCCGCGACGACCACGGCGCCGCGTCCGCGCTGCGCGCGCCGGCGGCCGGCCGCCCGACGGTGCTGTTCGCCTCGACCTTCACCGAGCGCCTGAGCGCGGCCCCGCACCTGTTCGACGCGATCGCCGCCGAGGTCGCGCGCGGCGAGCGCTACTGGCTGCTGACCCTGCATCCGAAGTGCGCGCCCGGGCTGTTCGACCGCTATCGCGGCCTCGCCGGCCCGAACGCCGCCTTCGTCGAGACCGAGCAGCTGATGGCCGCGCAGCGCGCCGCCGACGTGCTGGTGGCCGACACCACGTCGGTGGTCTCGGAATTCGTGGTCCAGCACAAGCCCGTCGTCACCCTGCGCAACCGCGCGCCGAAGCCGCACATGCTGGATTTCGACGACCCGGCGCGACTGCCGGCGATGCTCGACCGCGCGTTCGCGCCGACGCCCGAACTGCGCGCGGCGATCGTCGCCTACGCCGACGCCATCCATCCCTACCGCGACGGGCGCTCGTCCGAACGCGTGATCGCGGCGACCGAAGACCTGATCGCAGGCCGCCTCGGCCGCCTGCGCGGCAAGCCGCTGGGCGGACGCGTCCGCGCGCTGCAGATCCGGGCGAAGCTGGGGTATTGGGGATTGGGCTGAGGCCGCGCTTTTCGTAGGAGCGACGTTTGTAGGAGCGACGTAAGTCGCGACCACCTGCGACAGGGTTTTTCTGTTTTCGTCGCGACTCACGTCGCTCCTACATTAAAGAAGGGAACAGCGGCCTCACCAGCGCAGCGATTGCCGCGCGCGTTCGCGGCAGAGGCGCTCGAACAGGGCGCGGGCGTCGGCTTCGGGCAGGTAGCGCAGCTGCAGCGGCTTCTCCATCGCGTTGCCGCCGGCGGTGTCCAGCAGCAGCCGGGCGGTGCCCAGCAGTCGATCCATCGGCGTCCGGCCCCAGCGGATCGCCTGCAGCTTGCCGATCTCGGCGAAACGCCATTCGCGGGTCCACCAGCCGCCGCGCACGGCGACGAGGCGATCGTCCACCGCGTAGCCGGCGTGGCGGGCGTTCTGCCAGGCGATGTAGGCGATCCAGGGCACCCACAGCGCGACGAAGATCAGCCCCAGCTTGCCGAGCCGCCACCAGGCGACCGCGCCGATCACGCCCGCCAGCAGCAGCTGCGGCAGGAACAGTCGCCAGAACGTGAGCCGGTGCAGCGGCTGCCACTGCGCCGGCGGCCAGTGCATCTGCGGGGCGAGGTGGCGGATCAGCGCGTCGCAGCGCTCGGGCGTGGCCACCGGCGCCAGTTCGCGCAGCGAACGCGGGTGGTGGTGGCGCGATCCGTTCTCCAGCACCGCGGTGCTGACCTCCAGCGTGCGCCGGCCGAACCAGCGGTGCAGCATGCCCTCGTGCAGCACCCACACCTGGATGCGGCGACGCGGGGTGCTGGTGCGCAGGCGGGTGAACAGGCCGCGCTCGAGGGTCAGCCGGCGGCCATGTTCCTCCAGCCGGAAGCCGGCGTAGTGCAGCAGCGCGATCCCGATCGAGAACACCCGCAGCACGATCACGAAGGCCAGCAGCAGCACCAGCGCCGCGCTGGCCTCGTGGCCGTGGCCGTAGCCCGCGAAATAGCCCTCGAAGGCGCCGAACATCGCCCGCCCCCACTTTTCCAGCAGGTCCGACAGCAGGTCCGGGCTGAACTGGGCGAACGCGGCGAACGCGCCGCCGACCACGATCATGCCGCGGTTGGAGATCAGGCCGAGGCGGACGATGTCGCCCAGGCCCAGCGCGTACAGCACCTCGCCGCGCGAAGCGGCGGGGTCGGCGTCGGCCACGGCCTCGCCGCGGCGCCGGCGCACCAGCGCCTCCAGCGCCATCGCATCGGACAGCTTCAGCACCCGCATCTCGGCTTCGGGCTTGATCCCGCCGGCCGACTCCAGCCGCACTTCGGCGACGCCGAAGATCCGGTGCAGCAGGGTCTGGTGCAGGGCCACGTTCTGGATCCGCGTGAACGGGATCTCGCGCAGGCTGCGTTCGAGCATGCCGCTGCGGATCTGCAGGCTGTCGCGGCCGATCCGGAAGCGGTAGGTGTAGTAGCGCCAGATCGACAGCGTCGCCAGCACGCAGATCACCACCACCGACCACAGGTCGTTGCGGTCGCCGCGGCCGAAGAACAGCAGCACCACGATCGGGAAGATGAACTGCTTGAGGTGCGCCAGCAGCACGAACAGCCACGACAGCGGATGCAGCCGCCGCTCGGGCGGGGCCACGGCGGCCTCGGCGAGATCAGGCGCGATCATCGTCGTCGCTCGCCTGGCGCTCGATCTCGCGGCTGAAATGCTCGCGCAGGCGCTCGGCGACGCCCTCGTCCAGGCCGGAGACGTGGACGCCGCCCAGGCGCGTGCCGGCGGTGTGCAGCACCAGCGAGGCCAGCCGCTGCATGCGCTCCAGCGGTCCGCGCTTGATGTCCAGGTGCTGCACCCGGGAGGTCGGCACCTGGGTCTCCCACAGCCACAGCCGGCCGCGGCGCACCGCGAAGCCGTCGCTGTCCAGCCGCCAGAACGTGTAGCGGTAGCGCCGGAACGCGATCCACAGCGCGCCGAGCAGCATCAGCCCCCAGCCGATGGCGATCGCGGCCACGCGCTGGTCGTGCTGGTGGATGAACGTCCGGCGCAGGACCAGGTGGAGGATGCCGCCGGGGACCAGCGAGGTCACCAGCGAGGCGACCACGAACACCCCGAAGGCGCGCCGCGGCAGCCGCTGCCAGCCCGTCGGGACTTCCCAGACCGCCGCCGCCGGCGCGCCGGCGGCGGCGGCGGGGGCTTCGGGTGCTGCGTGAGGTTCGGGTTCGGTCATGCGCGGCCAACTTCCAGATCGCGATAGGGATTGCCGCCGCTGTCCGGCGGCTGCAGGGTGTAGCGCTTGTAGGTCCACTGGTACTGCGCCGGGTCGCGCGCGGCGATCCGTTCGACCGCCCGGTTCAGCGCCGCCGTGGCGACCATCGTATCCGGCGACGCGAGTTCCGGCGGCGCCGGCTCGAAGCGCAGCGCGAACGCGAGCTCGCCGATCCGCTCGCAGTACGCGAACAGCACCGCCGCGCCGCTGCGCTCGGCCAGCCGCGGCAGCAGGGTCATGGTGTAGGCCGGGCGGCCGAAGAACGGCGCGAACTCGCCGTCGCCGCGCTTGGGCTGCTGGTCCGGCAGGATCCCGACCACGCCGCCGTCGCGCAGGCGCTTGAACAGTTGGCGGATGCCCGCGGCCTCGGCGCGGATCTGGGTCACCCGGCCGCCGTCGTCGGCGCGGACGATGCGCAGGAAGGCCTCGCCCAGCGCGGAGTCCGGCGGCCGGTAGAGGATCGCCAGCGGCGTGTGCGCGGCCAGCCACTGGTTCAGCAGCTCCCAGTTGCCGTAGTGCGGGGCGGCGACGATCACGCCCTTGCCCGCCGCGATCGCCGCGTCGAACAGGTCCACGCCCTCGGTTTCGCGGATCAGGCGCAGGTTGTCGGCGTGCGGGCGGGTCCACAGCCGCAGCGTCTCCAGCGCCTGGCGGGCGGTGGTGCGCAGGATCGCGCGCTGCAGCCGCGCGCGCTCGTCCGCGGGCATGTCCGGGTGGGCGAGCTGCAGGTTGCGCAGGGCGACGACGCTCTCGCGCGCGCCGAGCCGCCGCCACAGCGCGGCGACGCCGTCGGCCAGGCCGCGCAGCAGCGGCCACGGCAGGCGGCCGAGCACGAAGGCGGTGAGGTACAGGCAGCGGGCGAGGAAGGCGTTCATCCCCCCGAAGTCTACTTGCACCGCCCGCGCGTTCCCGGCGATGCTCGCCCGCCCTGCCACCGAGGCCGCCATGCTCGCCCTCATCCAGCGCGTGACCGAGGCCCGGGTGACCGTGGCCGGCGAGACCGTCGGCGCCATCGGCCCCGGACTGCTGGCGCTGGTCGGGATCGAACCGGGCGACGGCCCGGCCCAGGTCGGCAAGCTCGGCGAGCGGCTGCTGCGCTACCGGGTGTTCTCCGACGACGCCGGGCGGATGAACCTGTCGCTGTCGGACACCGGCGGCGGGCTGCTGCTGGTCAGCCAGTTCACCCTCGCCGCCGATACCCGCTCCGGGCTGCGCCCGAGCTTCAGCAGCGCGGCCGCGCCGGCGGAAGCCCAGCGCATCTTCGGCGATCTTGTGGCCTACTGTCGCGAAAATCACCAGAGCGCGGTCGAAACCGGGCGGTTCGGCGCCGAGATGCAGGTCGCCCTCGTCAACGACGGGCCGGTCACCTTCCTGCTCCGCGCCTGAATCGCGGCCGGGCGTGGCCTGAATGGCCGCGCCCCCGGCGCGCCCGCGGCTTGAATGCCCGCCCCCGGCGCACCACATCGCCCGCCAGACGCCTCCTTCCATTGCGACGGCGTCCCGCGCGATCCAGGGGTCGCGTCCCGTCCGAAAGCCGTCGGACACCCGGTCCAGCCCGGAGCCGGTTATAATTACGGGTTCACTTTCCAGCGGTGGCGTCCCCATGGCCAACGAACGTCAGGCTCCCCAGTCCGACATCAAGCAGCTGATCAGCAAGGGCCTGGAGCAGGGCTACCTGACCTATGCCGAGGTCAACGATCACCTTCCCGACGACCTGGTCGATCCGGAACAGATCGAAGACATCATCGGCATGATCAACGGCATGGGCATCGAGGTGCACGAAGTCGCCCCCGATGTCGACACGCTGCTGCTCGCCGACGGCACCACCGGCGGCCGCGAGGTCGACGACACCGCCGCCGAGGAAGCCGCGGCCACGCTGACCGCGCTCGACGGCGAGGGCGGCCGCACCACCGACCCGGTGCGCATGTACATGCGCGAGATGGGCACGGTCGAGCTGCTGACCCGCGAGGGCGAGATCGCCATCGCCAAGCGCATCGAGGAAGGCCTCACCCAGATGATGTCGGCGCTGGCCAGCTTCCCCTGGTCGGTGCAGCTGCTGCTCGAAGAGTACGAACTGCACAAGTCCGGCAAGAAGCGCCTGGCCGACATCGTCGCCGGCTTCAACGACGTCGAGGAACCGGCCGAGGAGATCCCGGAGACGGAGATCGCCGACGACGCCAGCGCCAGCACCGATGGCGACAGCGACGACGAGGACGGCGACGACGACAGCGGCGGCAGCGAAGACAGCGCGCCGACCGGTCCGGACCCGGCCGAGGTCGCGCGCCGCATGGAGCTGCTGGCCGCGGGCTACGCCCGGTTCCAGAAGGCCTACGCCAAGCACGGCGCCGCCCACAAGTCGGTGGTCGCCCTGCGCCAGGAGATGGCCGACCAGTTCATGACCCTCAAGCTGCCGCTGCCGCTCACCGACACCCTGGTGAAGAAGCTGCGCGACGTGCTGGGCCAGATCAAGGAACACGAGCGCCGCATCCTCGACCTCTCCACCCGCGTCGCGCGCATGCCGCGCAAGGACTTCATCCGCGCGTGGGAAGGCAACCAGACCAACCTGGGCTGGGTCGACGAGATGCTCAAGCGCAAGCAGAAGTGGTCGTCGGGCCTGCGCGAGGTGAAGGACCAGATCATCGCCGAGCAGGAAGCCACGATCGCCACCGAGCAGGCGCTGTACCTCAACCTCTCCGACATCAAGGACATCAGCCGCGCGATGGCCTACGGCGAGGCCAAGGCGCGCAAGGCCAAGAAGGAGATGGTCGAGGCCAACCTGCGCCTGGTGATCTCGATCGCCAAGAAGTACACCAACCGCGGCCTGCAGTTCCTCGACCTCATCCAGGAAGGCAACATCGGCCTGATGAAGGCGGTGGACAAGTTCGAATACCGCCGCGGCTACAAGTTCTCGACCTACGCCACCTGGTGGATCCGCCAGGCGATCACCCGCTCGATCGCCGACCAGGCGCGCACCATCCGCATCCCGGTGCACATGATCGAGACGATCAACAAGCTCAACCGCATCAGCCGCCAGATGCTGCAGCAGTACGGCCGCGAGGCGACTCCGGAGGAGCTGGCGAAGGAAATGGACATGCCGGAGGACAAGATCCGGAAGGTCCTGAAGATCGCCAAGGAACCGATCTCGATGGAAACCCCGATCGGCGACGACGAGGATTCGCACCTCGGCGACTTCATCGAGGACACCAACGTCGAGTCCCCGATCGAGACCACCACCAACATCAACCTGCAGGAAACCGTGCGCGAAGTGCTCGCCGGCCTCACCCCGCGGGAAGCCAAGGTGCTGCGCATGCGCTTCGGCATCGACATGAACACCGACCACACGCTGGAAGAGGTCGGCAAGCAGTTCGACGTCACCCGCGAACGCATCCGCCAGATCGAGGCCAAGGCCCTGCGCAAGCTGCGCCACCCGAGCCGGTCCGAACAACTGCGGTCGTTCCTCGACATCGATTGAGGCGCCGCCCCGCTCCGACGAAAAGCCCGCCGCAAGGCGGGCTTTTTCGTAGAATGCGGCGACGCGGGCCCATAGCTCAACGGTTAGAGCAGGGGACTCATAATCCCTTGGTTCCAGGTTCGAATCCTGGTGGGCCCACCATCGCTTCCGGCGCAACGCCGCCGTGTGCCGGCCCACCGCATTGCGCTTCCGATGCCGCCGTCTCCGTCACGGCCCGAATCGCGGCAGGCCTTTCTTTCCCGTTCGCGTCCCGCGCCGCTACGGCGGCGGGCGGGCGCGGCGGGCGCGTTGCGGGCGGGCGGACAGGGTTTCGGTCAGCACCATCACCGCGGCGCGGTCGAAATCGTCGAGCGCGCGGAACGCTTCGATCATGCGTTCTTCCTCATCGTTGTGCGCGAAGTGGCGATGGCACACCGCCGGCGCGTCGTCGCCTTCGTGGGCGGGGTTCCGGTGCGCGACGGAACGCGGCCCCTGTCCGGTGGCGAGCCATTCGAAGGTGCAGCCCAGCGTCGTCGCCAGGCGCGCGAAGCTGGCCGTCGAAGGCGCCGATCCCGATGCGCTTTCCCATTGCGCGACGGCGCTCCTGCTGAGGTCCAGCGCGGCGGCCAGCTCGGACTGCGTGAGCCGTGCGGCTTGCCGCGCGCTGCGGATGCGCAGCGCGATCCGCTTCTGCAGTGATCCATGTGCCATGTGTCACCCACTCTGTCATGTCGGGGATTGCTGACGACTTGTTGTCTCCTTTTGCTGACAGCACCGGCACCGTCCTGCGTGTTCGACTGCCGCTGCTGCCTGCGTCAGCGGACCTATCGTGGCGCACGCAACCCGAACGTCGCCCATTGGGTATGGTGGGTCCGCAGTCGACGCGAGGCTCGGCGCGCCCGGTCGGAGGTCTCGATCGGACCCGCGCAGCCGATGCCGCACCGGAACGGTCGACCGCCGCCACCGGCGATGTGCGGGACGCACCGAAGCGCCCCGCATGCGCCACGCAACGAGGCGCGGACCGCGCGATCGCGCGGCGCCTGCGCGACCAGGGAAGGACACGACGATGCTCGATGACGACATCTCTGACCGCTTCGCCCAGGATCCGCTGCGCTTCCTGGAGGCGCATTTCCCGCTCGACGGCGGGGTCGTGCGCATCGGCGCCGCGGAGTACGCGCTGGGCGATCCGATCGCCGCGCGCGACGTGCTGCGCAACGCGGACGGGCGCTACCGCGAGCATTCCGATTTCTTCCACAGCCGTCATGGCGACTTCGGGCCGCGGGCCGCGCAGCTGAAGGTCCGCCGCGAAGCGCGCACGCTGGTGCGCGACCTGCTGCAGCGACAGGATCCGCAGACGCTGCGCGCGCTGGTCGACCAGCGCCTGACGGAGGTCAGCGAGTGGCCGGATGCGGGCAACCGGCTGGTCTACGGCTATCTGTCGCCGCTGCTGCTCGCGCCCGACAGCCCGCCTAAGCTGCGCGCGCTGCTCGACCGCATCGTCGAGCGCGCGGTGCTCGCGAACGCGCGCGCGCGGCAGCCGCGGTGGCGACGCATGCTGCTGCAGTTCCAGACGACGTTCCAGTTGTCGAGCGCGATCGAGGCGCGCCAGCGAGCGCATCGTTCGCAGCCGCAGGATCTGCTCGACGTCGTCGCCGGCGCCGCCGAACCCGGGCAGCGGCTCGACGAACTGTCTGAAATCTATCTCTCCTTCCTGTTCGCCGTCGCCGGCTCGGTGGGCTTCGTGCTGGCCTGGTCGCTGTACCTCGCCGGCACGCATCCGCGCCGCGACGTGCCGGCGGAATGGGTGGTGCGCGAAGCGCTGCGCCTGTGGCCGGTGGCCTGGCAACTGGGTCGCCACCCGGCGACGACGCACGCGGTGGCGGGCACCGAGGTGACCATGGACGACGAAGTCGTGGTGTGCCCGTACCTGGTGCATCGGCATCCGGACTACTGGGCCGACCCCGGCGCGTTCCGCCCCGAGCGCTGGGCGGCGCCGGAGGCCTGGCAGAACCCGGCGTTCATTCCGTTCGGGCACGGCCCGCACCGCTGCGTCGCGGCCGACCTGTCGCAGGCGCTGGTCGGCGCGCTCTACACCGCGATCGACGCGGACCATGCGCTCGGCGTCACCCCGCACGACACGCGGCCGACGATCGCCGCGGCGATGGCGCCGCCGCCGTTCCGGCTCGTGCGTCGTCGCATCGACCGCCGGGCGATACCTGCGCCGCCACACCGGTCGTCGTCGACCGCTGGCGCCTCCGGCGAAGGCGCGTCGCCATGAAGGGGACGGTCTGCGCGACGACCGCCGCGCGCACCCGCATCGGCCCAGGTCCGCTGCCGCACGCGCGCCGCTCCCATCCCATCCGATCGAACCCCGGCCAGCGCCGGGCGTCGGCAAGGCATTCCCGAAACGGGGACGGACGCGAGTCCGCCGCCGCCCGCGGGAATACGCGCGGTGAATCCACCGCATTTTTCGACCAACAAGGAGAGTGACATGAAGAAGGCAATCTGCGCGATGAAGGCCGCCATGGGCGTCCGCGGCGTGATCGGCTGCAACGGCTGGCGCTGGATCCTGTACCACACCATCTGATCCCGACGCGAACGACGCGGGCGCCGGTGCATGCCGGCCCCGCGTGCTGCGAAACGCATTTCAATCTTCCCCGTTCGAATCCAAGGAGCTCGACATGAAGAAGGCAATCTGCGCGATGAAGGCGGCCATGGGTGTCCGTGGCGTGGCCGGTTGCATGGGCTGGCGCTGGATCATCTACCACACCATCTGATCGCGGCATGACGGACGCGGGGACCGGTGCACGCCGGCCCCCGCGTTCCCGGACACGACCGGCGCCAGCCGCGTCCACGCCCCCGTCCGGAAACCGCATGGACCGGCCCGTTGCGCGACGCGTCCGGCGCGGCCTTCGACCTTCCCCTCCCGGAGCACGACCGATGCAAGCCAGGACCATCACCGAAACGGACCAGGTGCGGGAGTACCGTCGTCGCCGACGCGAGGAAGGCCCCGTGTTCCGGGACGGCGAAGACACGCTGGCCGTGCTCGATCCGCAGGTCGCGCAGCGGGTGGAAGCGCTGAACTACGCCGACCTGACGATGTTCGACGACGTCGCCGACGTGCTGCGCGGCCGCCAGAGCGCCCCGTTCGACTGGCACCGGCTGCGCCAGGCGTGGCTGGGCCAGATGCGCCATCTCAACGACGCCGACGGCCTGCGCTCGCTCGCCGGGCGGATGGACGCGATCCTCGCCGCCGAGGCCGGTCGCGAACAGGATCTGCTGTGGCTGGGCGAGCGGGTCGCGGTGGAGCCGCTGATTCCCGCGATCATCGACGGCCTCGGTCCGATCGACCGCCGCTGGGTGGTGTCGGAAGTGTTCTCGAAGGTGGCGTGGTTCCTGTCCGACATCGAGGACGGCCGCGTGTCGTCGTGGCACAAGCCGAAGATGATCTCGCTGCAGGTGCTGGCCGGGCTGGCGGTGCGCCGCGAACTCAAGGGCCGGCTGTCGGGCCGTCGCCCGCGCCGCACGGACCTCGCCGATCCCGTCGTCGACCTGATCCCGTCGCTGGGCCTGGGGCGCGCGGTCGATGCGGTGACGTCGCTGCTCACCGCGGTCACCGGTTCGCCCGGTGCGGCCGCGGCCTGCCTGCTGTTCGAACTGGAACGCAATCCCGGATGGTGCGCGAGGATGACGGCCGAACTCGGCGACATCCCGCTCGATGCGTTCTGCAGCGCGCCAACGCGGCTGGCGCCGATCACCGGCCGCTTCGTGAAGGAAGTGCTGCGCATCTGGAGCACGCCGCCGGTCGTGGTGCGCGACGTGCGGACCGACCTGGAGTGCGGCGACGTCCGGCTGAAGAAGGGCCAGCGCTACGTGCTCAGTGCGTACCTGATCCATCACGGCGAGCAGGACTGGAGCGACCCGGAGGTCTTCGATCCCGACCGCTGGCTGGCCGAAGCGCGCCGCAACGGGTCGTGTCCGCGCGGCAGCTACGTGCCTTTCGGCTGGGCCCCGAAGTCGTGCATCGGCGCCAACCTCGGCATGGCGCAGCTGATGCTCCTCGCCCATCTCGTCTGCACGCGCTATGCGCTGCGGGTGCCGGATCCCGCGCGCGGGTCGATGGCGGTGGCCTCGCTGGTGCGGCCCAAGGATTTCCACGGTGCGATCGTGCGCCGCGACGCCGCCGCGCAGGGCGCGGGCCCGGCATGAAGGACCTCACCCAGGGCCGGATCGAAACCCACCTGGCGCGCATGTCCGGCGCCATCCTGCTGAACATGCTCGCGGGCAACCTGTTCGCGCTGGCCAATCTCTACTGGCTGGGCCGCCTCGGCCCCGAGGCGCAGGCCGCGGTCACCCTCGCCGGCTTCCCGATGATGCTGCTGTTCACGCTGATGCCGGTGCTCAGCATGGGCTCCGGCATCCTGATCGCGCAGTCGGTCGGCGCGAAGGATCGCGCGCGCGCCGACCGCATCTTCAACGAGGCCTTCGGCGCGACGCTGCTGTTCATGCTGGCGTTCGGCGCGATCGCCTGGATCGAGCGCGACGCCTTCGGGCGCCTGCTCACCGCCGACCCGCGCGCGGCGGAGCTGATCTCGGTCTACTTCCGCTGGTTCATCCCGTCGATCGTGGTCCAGTTGCCGCTGTACATCATCGCCGGCGCGCTGGAGTTCACCGGCAACGTGCGCATCGGCGCGATCGCGCAGACCGCGACCGTCGCGCTCAACGCGCTGCTGACGCCGGTCCTGATGTTCGGCTGGCTCGGACTGCCGGCGCTCGGCGTCGCCGGCACCGGGCTCGCGGCGTTCCTCGCCTGCGGCGCGGTGATGCTCGGCCTGCTGGCCTATTTCCAGCGGCGCAGCGCGTACCTGACGCTGCAGCCGGCGATCTGGTGCTCGCGGCCGCGCGAACTGCGGACCGCGCTGAAGATCGGCCTGCCCACCGGCATCGAGAGCGGCGTGCTCGCGCTGTACCTGCTGGCGATCGCGCTGATCCTGCGGCCGTTCGGCGCCGCCGACCAGGCCGCGTTCGGGGTCGGCCAGCGCGTCCTCCAGGCCGCGTTGCTGCCGCTGATGGCCCTGAGCAGCGCGATCTGCGTGATCGTCGGCCAGAGCCACGGCGCCGGCCTGTCCGACCGCGTCCGCGAGGTCCTGCGCCGCGGCCTGCGCCTGGCGATGATCGTCGCGCCGCTGCTGCTGCTGGCGCTGGAGCTGGGCGCGCCGCGGATCCTCGCGGCGTTCACCGACGACGCCGAGGTCCGCGTCGCCGGCATCCGGCTCCTGCGCATCGCCGCCATCGCGGTGCTGCCGTCCGCTGCGGCCTACGTGATCTTCGCGGTGCTGTCCGGACAGGGCAACACCCGCGCCAGCCTGTTCACGCAACTGGCCCATGCCGGGCTGGTGGTCGCCGCGGCGCTGCTGCTGTCGCGGCTGCCCGGCTTCCGCCCGACCTGGCTGTGGATCGCGATGAGCGCCGCGGGCTTCGTGCAGGCGGGCATGGCGGCGTTCTTCCTGCGCCGGCACGCCAGGCGTCGCGACGGCGCGGCCGCGCCGCTGGCCGCGCCGGCCGAACTCGGCGCGACTTCCTGACCGTCGCCGGGCCCGCGCATGCACGCCGCCGCCACCGCCGCACGCACCGACGCACCGGCGTTCGTCCGCGAGGTCGGCGGCATCGCCGAATACCGATGCGCGAACGGCCTGCGCCTGCTGCACCTGTCGATGCCGTCGATGCCGGTCGCGCTGGCGATGATCACCTGCGAGGTCGGCAGCCGCCACGAGCCGGCCGGGCTCAAGGGCGCGAGCCACATGATCGAACACATGATGTTCAGGGGCAGCGCACGCTTCCACCGCGGGATCGGCACTTCGATCCACGCATTGCTGCAACCGCTCGGCGTCGAGGTCAACGCGACCACCTGGCTGGACCACACGCACTACTTCGACCTGGCGCCGAGCGAGCATCTCGATCTGGTGCTGGAGATCGAAGCCGACCGCCTGCAGGCGCTGCGCCTGGACGCCGAGGACCTGGAGGCCGAACGCGGCGTCGTACTGAACGAACACGACCTGTACGCCGGCGATCCGATGGAGAAGCTGCACGCGGCGGTGTGGCGGGCGGCGTATGGCGACCATCCCTACGGCCATCCGGTGCTGGGCACCCGCGACGACATCCTCGGGCTCGGGCGCGAGGCGCTGGTCGGCTACTGGCGTCGCCACTATCGTCCCGGCAACGCGACGCTGGCGCTGATCGGCGACGTCGCGCGCGAGCGCGCGCTGGCGCTCGCGCAGCGCCATTTCGGCGCGTGGCGGGACGATGACGCGCCGGACCAGGACGACGTGCCGCCGCCGTCGCCGCAGGACGGCGAACGCCGCGTCGTGGTCCGTCAGGCCGCGCCGCCCGAGGCGGTGATGCTGGCCTGGCGCGGGCCCGATGGCCGCAGCCGGGACGCGGACGCGCTGGCGCTGCTGGGGCCGATCCTGATCGGCGGCAAGGGCGCGCGGCTGTATCGTCCGCTGATCGCCAGCGGCCTCGCGGTCGCGGGCTGGCACCACGCGTGGCGTCTGCGCCAGCCGGGGCTGTTCCAGCTGCAGGCGGAACCGGCGACGCCCGGCGACCACGCGCGCGTGGAACGCCTGCTGCGCGATGCGGTCGCCGCGATCGTGCGCGACGGCGTCGGCGCGGACGAACTCGACCGCGCCAAGGGCTTCCTGCGCGGCCAGCTCGCGATCCAGCGCGACGGCCCGATGGCCATCGCCCTCCAGCTCAACGAGGCGATCGCCGCCGGCGACTGGACGCTGTACCCGACGCTGCCCGGGCGGATCGCGTCGCTCACCGCCGGCGACCTGCAGCGCGCCGCCGCGCGCCACCTCGTCGACGCACGGCTCACCGTCGGCCACCTCGTGCGCGACGCCTCCGCGGCGGAGGCCGGCTGATGGTCGCCGCCGGCCGCCTCGCGTCCGCACCGCCGACGGTCGACGTCGCGTGGCCGACGGGCGCGCTGTGCGGACTGCGCGCAGACACGCCGGGCGCGTTCGCGCTGAGCGGGTCGTTCCGGATCGCGCCGGCGGCCGACGGCGACGACCCGCTGCTGCTGCACCTGGCCGCGGCGCTGGCGACGTGCGGCACCCGCCATCGCGGCGAATTCGAGATCGCCGACGCGCTGGAGCGCCGTGGCGCCACGCTGTCGCTGTCGGTCGAGCCGGAGCGGGTCGCCTTCGCCGTGCGCGGCTGCAGCGCCGACTTCGACGCGCTGGTCGCGCTGCTCACCGAATGCCTGCGCGAACCGGTGTTCGACGCGGCCGCCTTCCACGCCGAGCGCGAGCGCCTGATCGCCGAGCTGCAGGCCGGGGACGGCGACCCGGCGACGCGGGCCGACGCCGCGCTGTCGCGGCTGCTCTACGCGCCGACGCACGCGCGCCACCGCCCCGACGCCGACGCGCTGATCGCCCGCCTGCAGCGCTGCACGGTCGAGGACGTGCGCCGCTGTCACCGCGACCATTTCGGCGCGACCCGGCTGCGGATCGCGCTCGTCGGCGATCTCGATCTCGACGCCGCCGCGGCCACGGTCGAACGCCGGTTCGGCGATTGGCCCGCGCGCCCGCTGCCGGCGTGGCCGGACAGCGCGCTGCCGGTGGTCGCTTCGCCGCTGGCGCGCATCGCGCTGCCCGAGGCCGGCTACGTCCACGCCGCCCTCGGCCGCCGCCTGGCGCTGCGCTGCGACCACCCGGACCATCCCGCGCTGTGGCTGGCGAACCGGCTGCTCGGCGGCGGCTTCGGTTCGCGGCTGGTGGCGGCGGTCCGCGAAACCCGCGGCCTGACCTATTCGATCCAGTCGCAGCTGGCGAAGCCGCATCCGGATCTCGACGGCCACTGGCAGATCGACCTCGCCGTGGGCGCCGACAGCCTCGACGCCGGGCTGGCCGCGACCCGGGACACGCTGGCGCGCTTCCTCGACGAGGGCGCGTCCGCCGCCGAGCTCGACGCGCGGCGCGCGCAGGCCATCGGCGCATTCCGGATCGGCCTCGCCACCCTGCACGGCCTCGGCGAGACGATGCTGTTCGGGGCCGAGCGCGGCTGGGGCGCGGCCCACCTGCGCACGTTCCCCGAGCGCCTGCGCGCGGTGGACCTCGCGACGCTGAACCGCGTGCTGCGCGCGCATTTCGCGCTCGACGACGTGCGCACCGCGATCGCGGGGCCCTGATCCGCCGGCCTCTCCGGCCGGCCCCGTGCGTCGCCCGGTCCGTCGGCCGATGCGTCGTCCTCGCCTGCCCGTGAGCGCGCTCCGGCGCCGCCGCAGCGATCCGCCGATTTGCCCGAGGTCCGGTGGCATGGCCATACTCCCGGGACGCTGCGAAAAGGCGTTCCGGAGACGACATGGACACTTCCGAGCTGATGAACATCGAACAGGCCCGGCAGCTGCTGGCGCGGGTCGGCGTGCAGGTCCCGCGCGACATGCCGCCGCAGGCGGTGTTCGGCAGCCTCGACGTGCTGCTGCAGGGCGTGCCGCCGCAGGTGGTGGCCGCCGCGGTGACCCAGGGCGCGGAAACCGCCTACGGCGCGCAGGCCGGCGTCACCGTGCCGCCGTTCATGCCGGCGAACTACAGCGTCAACGTCGGCGTGCAGGGCCGCGTGGCGCTGTCGGACGTGCAGGCCGGGCCGGGGCTGGAGCAGAGCCAGACCTTCCGCGCCTCGCTGCAGTTGCAGCAGGACGACCGCCTCGCGGTCGAGCGGACGATGCTGCAGAAGCTCTATCGGCTGCCCGATTCGAGCCTGCTGCCCGAAGGCGTGCGCGATGCGCTGCAGAGCGGGCCGTTCCAGGAGGCCCGCGACCGGATCGAGCGCAACCCGGCGCTGCGGACCATCGCGCGCGGGCTGCCGTTCTCGTTCGAGCACGTCGAATCGCAGGGCACGCGCCTGACCTACGAGGCGACGGTGCCGCCCGAACAGGGCCGCCGGATCGCCGCCGGCGACACCAGCGCGCTGCCCAATCCGCTGGACCCGCTGTCGATGCCGGCCGGCAGCTCGGTGCTGATCCGCGGCCAGGATTTCCAGGCCAGCAGCACCGAGGCCGGCTACAGGCTGCTGATGGCCGGGGCCAGCGACGGCCGGCTGCAGGGCGCGGGGTTCTCGGTGCGCCGGCTGGAGGGCTCGATGGTCGAGATCGCCACCGGGCCGATCGATACCGTCGAGAACGCGCTGTACGCCGGCGTCGGCCGGCGCGGCATGGCCACGGTGCAGGTCGGCGTCGAGAACAGCCTGGAGGAGCGGCGCCTGTCGGTGGCGCAGCTCGACCTGGCCACCCCGGAGGGCCAAGCGGCGTACCGGCAGTTCCTCGAAGGCGGCCGGGTACCGGACGCGCCCGGGCCGGGCGTGCCGCAGGCCGGACAGCGCACCGAGCTGTCGATCGAACAGGCGCAGCGGCTGGGGCTGTACGTGGGCGCGGCCTCGCTGGCCTTCGACAGCACCACCCAGCAGCAGGTGACGGTCGACAATCTCGGCGGCCGCGAGCAGGTGCGCTTCCAGTACAGCCGCGAGGGCCAGGTCGCGACCGAATCGCGCTTCCCGATGGGCGCCGACGGGCGTCCGGATTTCAGCCAGGGCCAGTACCGCATGACCCTGCCGGACGTCGGCCCGAACGAGGCCGGCGCGCTGCGCGGCGCGTTCGGGGGCACGCCCGGGCCGCGCGGCCTCGACGACCGCCAGGCGGTGGATCTGGCGATGGATTCGGCGCAGCTGCTGCAGTTGCGCGAACGCGCCCGCGATTACCTGGCCGCGCGCCCCGGCGGCGCGCAGACGCTGGCCGACCTCGATGCCGGGCGCAGCACCGGCGGCTCGCTGATGGAGCGGATGGCCGGCGCGCGCACCGCGCACGAGGTGTTCGGCGCGATGCAGACCGATCCGGCGCACGTCGTGTCCGAACTGCAGCGCCTGAGCGTGGGCATGCCGCGCGAACGCGGGCCGCTGCCCGGCGGGCTGACCATCGAGACGCCGGAAGCCATGCGCGGCCAACTGGCCGGCATGGGCGCGGACGATCGCGAACGGCTGATGGACCGCTTCTACCGCGCCGGGCAACCGCCCGCGGCCGACGCCGCGCCGATGGCGACGCGCGACCCGGCGACGCGCGACCCTGCCGCGGCGACGCCGACGGCAACACCGACGCCGGCCTCTGCGCCGTCGGGCCCGCTGCTGACCGATCCCGCGCACCCCGACCACGCGATGTTCAGCGCCCTGCGCGCGCGGATGCCGCCCGGCGCTTCCGACGACCAGGTGGCCGTCGCCACCGCGCGGGCGCGGCAGGAAGGCATCACCCCCGACCGGCTGGAGCGGGTCGCGGCCGATCCCGGCGACCAGAACCGGGTGTGGCTGATGGGCAGCGTGCCGGGGTTCCGCACGATGGTGGACCTCTCGCAGCCGGCGCCGCCGATCGAGCGCACCAGCGCGGAGCTGCTGGCCGCGCGCGAGCAGACCCCGGAACCGACGCCCGCGGCACGCAGCCAGGACCGCACCCAGGAGCGTCCGGCGATGGTGCAGTGAGCGGACACGCCACGGCCGTCCGCGGCGCCTGCCGACTCCGCCCGGATCGCGGTCGAAGCGGGGAAAACGGTCGCGGCTGAAGCGCTCAGCGTTTCTCGCCGACCTGGGTCTGCACGCACAGGCCCCACACCAGCGTGACCAGGCCGCCCATCGACAGCACGTTCAGCACGACGTGGGCCATGCTGAAGAAGGCGAACGCCTGCGACAGGCTGCCCGCGCCGTCGCCGCGCAGGGCGAGGTTCTGCACGATCACCAGGCCGATGGACAGCAGCGCCGCCGCGATCATCGCGCCGAGCCCGATCAGCCCGATGCGACGCCCGTGGCCGGGCCGGGCGCTGGTCAGCAGCAGGGCGAGGGCGATGCCCATGCCCAGCAGTTCGGGCAGCGCGTAGCCCAGCGTGCTCAGCCAGATCCCGAAGTCGCCCATGGCGTCAGTCCGCGGTCTGCAGCGCCGCGTGGCGCGCGGCGAGTTCGGCGTACACCTGGCCGGTGCCCGGACGCACGCCGTGCCAGAGGAAGAAGCTCTCGGCCGCCTGCTCGACCAGCATGCCGAGGCCGTCGATCGCGTCGCGCGCGCCGGCCGCCCGCGCCCACGCGAGGAACGGGATCGCGGCTTCGCCGTAGCTCAGGTCGACCGCCGCGCTGCGCGGGCCGACCAGCGACATCGGCAGCGTCGGCAGCGCGCCGGTGCGCGCGGCGGAGGTGGCGTTGAGGATCAGGTCGAACTCGCCCAGCGTGCCGAGATCCTCGAAGTAGCGCGAATGCACGCGGCCGGGCTCGCCGATCCAGTCGACCAGCGCGTCGGCCCTGGCGCTGTCGCGGTTGACCACGAACACGTCGCCGACGCCGGCGTCCAGCAGCGACGGAGCGACGCCGCGGGCCGCGCCGCCGGCGCCCAGCAGCAGCGTGCGCCGGCCGCGCAGGTCGAGGCCATGGCGTTCGGTGAGGTCGCGGACCAGGCCGGCGCCGTCGGTGTTGTCGCCGCGCCAGCCGTCGCCCTCGCGGACCAGGGTGTTCACCGCGCCGGCGCGCTGGGCGCGCGCGCTCAGCGCATCGCACAGCTCGGCCGCGCGCTGCTTGTGCGGCAGGGTGACGTTGGCGCCGAGGCCGCCGCGCGCCGCGAACGCGGCGAGCGCGTCGGCGAGGTCGTCCGGCGCGCATTCGATCGCGACGTAGTCGAGGTCGATACCGGCCTGCTGGGCGAAGGCGTGGTGGATCTTCGGCGACAGCGAATGGAGCACGGGTTGTCCGAAGACGGCGTAGTGTCTGGTCATGGCAGCATCCGTGGGGAGGCGGGTCGGGACTGGGCCCGACTGTAGCCCAATGCCGGGCGGAAACGGTGGGCGGCGTCGCCACGCAGGCCGGAATGCACGGCAACCGTGCGCAATTCCAGTGCGCGATCGAGCGCACGATCCCGTGCGCGACCCCGTGCGCGACCCCCGTCGCGGGCCGCGACGGGGCCGGAATGCGTGGCTCGCGGCCCGCCGGGGGGATGCGCGACGGCCGCCGCTGCGCTCAATCCGCCTCGCGCAGCCAGCGCGCCGCGTCCAGCGCGAAGTAGGTCAGCACGCCGTCGCAGCCGGCGCGCTTGAACGCGACCAGCGCCTCCAGCGCACAGGCGCGCTCGTCCAGCCAGCCGTTCTGCGCTGCGGCCTTGAGCATCGCGTACTCGCCGCTGACCTGGTAGGCGAAGGTCGGCGCGCCGAAGCGGTCCTTCACCCGGCGCACGATGTCCAGGTACGGCAGGCCCGGCTTCACCATGATCATGTCCGCGCCCTCGTCGAGGTCCAGCGCCACTTCGCGCAGGGCCTCGTCGGAATTGGCCGGGTCCATCTGGTAGGAATACTTGTTGCCCTTGCCGAGCGCGCCGGCCGAGCCGACGGCGTCGCGGAACGGGCCGTAGAAGCTGCTCGCGTACTTCGCGGCGTAGCTGAGGATGCGGGTGTGGATGTGGCCGCCGACTTCCAGCGCCTCGCGGATCGCACCGATGCGGCCGTCCATCATGTCGCTGGGGGCGACCACGTCGGCGCCGGCGCGGGCGTGCGACAGCGCCTGCTGCACCAGCGCCTCGACGGTCTCGTCGTTGACCACGTAGCCGGTCTCGTCGAGCAGTCCGTCCTGGCCGTGGCTGGTGTACGGGTCCAGCGCGACATCGGTGATCACGCCCAGTTCCGGGAAGCGCGCCTTCAGCGCGCGCACCGCGCGCTGCATCAGGCCCTCGTCGTCCCACGCGGCGACGCCGTCGAGCGATTTGGCCTCCGGCGCGGTCACCGCGAACAGCGCCAGCGCCGGCACCCGCAGTTCGGACGCCTGTTCGCCGACCTTCAGCAGCTCGTCGATCGACAGGCGCTCGATGCCGGGCATCGAGCCCACCGGCGCGCGGCCGGGCAGTTCGTGGACGAAGACCGGGTAGATGAGATCGTTCGCGGTCAGCACGTGTTCGCGCATCAGGCGTCGCGAGAATTCGCTGCGGCGCATGCGGCGGAGGCGGGTCATGGGATAGGTCATGGCGCGCATGATACGCCCGCGGTGCCGGGCGCGATTTGCGCCGGCGCAAGACGCTGCGTCGCGCGTGCCGCGGCAGGGAAAGCCCCGCTTCGACTGGGTGCTTCGGCGCCGCGCTTCAAAAACCGTACTTCAAGCGGAGGGGGCGGGCGGGGGCGGGTGTCCGGCCGACGCATGGCGCGACCCTTCGCGCATGGCCTTCCCCTCCCCACCCCGGCCGCCCCACCGACGGAAGGGAGCAGGACGACCCGCCTGAACCTGGCCGGCAGCGAATCCCTACAATGCGCCGATGCGACCTTCGCGCCCGCTGCCGCCGCTCGCCCGCGCCTGCCTGGGCTTCCTCGCCGCGCTGGCGCTGCTGTGCTGGCTGGGGCCGCTGTTCCTCGCCTTCGATCCGCACCGCCCCGACTGGGACGCGCTGTCGGTGGCGCCGGGCGTGGCCGGGCACTGGTTCGGCACCGACGCCATCGGCCGCGACGTGCTGGCGCGCACCCTCGCCGGCGGCCGCCTGTCGCTGACCATCGGCCTGCTGTCGAGCCTGGTCGCGCTGTGCCTCGGGCTGGGCTTCGGCGCCAGCGCGGGCCTGGCCGGCGGCTGGGTCGAGCGGGCGATGCTGCGCGTGCTCGACGTGTTCAGCGCATTGCCTTTCCTGCTGATCGTGATCCTGCTGCTGACCCTGTTCGAGCGCTCGTTGGGGCTGCTGCTGGCGGCGATCGGCGGCTACGTGTGGATCGACCTCGCGCGGATCATGCGCGCCGAGGCCGCGCGCCTGCGTGAGCAGCCGTTCCTGCTGGCCGCGACCGCGATGGGCGCCGGCTTCGGCCAGCGCCTGCGCTGGCACGCGCTGCCCAACCTGCTGCCGCTGGCGTTCGTGTCGCTGGGGCTGATCCTGCCGCAGGCGATCCTGGTGGAGAGCTTCCTGGGCTTCCTCGGGCTGAGCGTGGACGAACCGTCCGCGAGCTGGGGCACGCTGCTGTCGGAGGGCGTGCAGGAGCTCGACAGCGCGCCGTGGACGCTGCTGTTCCCGGCCGGGTTCCTGGTCGCGACCCTGGCCGCGTTCCAGTTCCTCGGCGACGCCCTGCGCGACTGGCTGGACGTGCGCGGCGACGCGCGCATCGAGGCCGAAGCCGAATCGGCGGCGGCATGATCGATGACGACGTGATCGATGACGGCATGAGCGGCGAGGGCACGGCCGCCGACGGCACGACCGGCCGCGACACGGCGACGCTGTCGCTGCGCGCGCTCGAAGTCTTCGCCGGCGCGCGCCGTCTGCTCGGGCCGCTCGACCTGGACCTCGCGCCGGGCCGCTGCCTCGGCGTGGTCGGCGAAAGCGGCAGCGGCAAGAGCCTCACCGCGCTGGCGCTGCTCGGCCTGCTGCCCGCGGGCCTGCGCGCGAACGGCACGCTGCTGTGCGACGGCGTCGCCTGCGCGCTCGGCAGCCGCGCGCACGCCGCGCTGCGCGGCCGGGTGCTGGGCTGGGTGCCGCAGGACCCGCTGGCGTCGCTGCACCCGCTGCGCAGCGTCGGCGCGCAGCTCCGCGAAACCCTGCGCGCGTACCGTCGCCCGGACGCGGAGGCGCGGGCGCTGCTCGCGCGCGTGCAACTGCCCGATCCCGACGCCGCGCTGGAGCGCTTCCCGCACCAGTTCTCCGGCGGCCAGCGCCAGCGCATCGCGATCGCGCTGGCGCTGTGCAGCGGGCCGAAGCTGCTGATCGCCGACGAACCGACCTCCGCGCTCGACGCGCGCATCGCCCGCGACGTGCTCGACCTGCTCGACGCGCTGCGCCGCGAGGACGGCCTCGGCCTGATGCTGATCAGCCACGACCTGCCGCTGGTCGGCGCCTACGCCGACGAGGTGCTGGTGCTGCGCCGCGGCGCGGTGGTCGAGCGCGGCCCGACCCAGGCCGTGTTCGCCGCCCCGGCGCAGGCGTACACGCGCGAACTGCTGGAAGCGGATCGGTGGCCGATCGCGTTCAGCGATGTCGCCTCCCCTCTCCCCAACCCCTCTCCCGCAAGGGGAGAGGGGCGCGTGCCTGCCGCTTCGGGAGCGGAGACATCACGTTCCGAGCCGCCGTACTTTGAGCCGGCATTTCCAGACGCTGGCATGCACTCCGGGCCCGCGTCCGCTTCAAGCCCCTCTCCCCTTGCGGGAGAGGGGTTGGGGAGAGGGGAAGATGGGTTCAGCGCCCTTCACGATCCGCCGCCGCTGCTCCGCGCCGAAGCCATGACCATGCACTACCCGCGCACGCCGCGACCGGCGCTGGACGGCGTCGCGCTCACCCTGCAGCGCGGCGAGGGCCTGGCGCTGCTGGGCGAGAGCGGCAGCGGCAAGAGCACGCTCGGCCGCGCGCTGCTGCGGCTGCTGCGCGGCGCGCAGGGCCGGGTGTGGCTGGACGGCGAGGATTTCACCGCGCTGTCGGGGCGTGCGCTGCGCGACCGCCGCCGGCGCATCGGCGTGGTGTTCCAGGACCCCTACGCCTCGCTCGATCCGCGCATGCGGGTCGCCGATCTCGTCGCCGAGCCGCTGCGCATCCACGCGATCGGCGACGCCGCGTCGCGCGCGGCGAAGGCGGGCGAGTTGCTCGCTGCGGTCGGGCTCGATCCGGCGCTGGCGACGCGCTGGCCGCACCAGCTCTCCGGCGGCCAGCGCCAGCGCGTGGCGATCGCGCGCGCGCTGGCATGCGATCCGCATCTGCTGGTCTGCGACGAAGCGGTGTCGGCGCTGGACGCGCACCACCGCCGCGGCGTGCTCGACCTGCTGGCGCGGCTCAAGCGCGAACGCGGCCTCGCGCTGCTGTTCGTCACCCACGACCTCGCCGCCGCGGCCGCGGTGGCCGAACGCATCGCCGTGCTGGAAGCGGGGAAGGTCGTCGAACTCGGCGATGCCGCGGACGTGCTGGCGCATCCCCGCCACCCGCACACGCAGGCGCTGGTGGCGGCGCGACAGATGCCGCACGACAGGGTTCTGTAGGAGCGACGTGAGTCGCGACCCCACGCGGCTTCGGAAACGTCGGCGCAGCCTTGTCGGAAAGACTTTCGGGTCGCGACTCACGTCGCTCCTACAAACAGCCGAAAGGCGAGAAAGGCGCAGTGCTTCTACCGCGGTCCGTCGATGCCGCCCTTGGATGCCGAGATCATCGCGTTCTTGTCCTCCTCCCAATAGTCCGGACAAGGTCCGAAAGCGATGCGCTCGCCGCGCAGGTCCCGGAGATCGTCCATCAGGGAATTGGCTCTGTCCGATGTTCCACGCAGTCGCGGGTCACCCACCTGCTGGGAATCCAGCTCCACGAGCAGGTATTCGTCCGCGGTTTCCGTGATGTCTTGCGCCTCGGCCATGAAATCGTCATCGACGACGCCGCGCAGCGGCAACCGGGGGTCCCTGAATACGAGGATGTCCGTGCCGAGCGGACAAACCTGGACGAGTCGGTCGAATGCCTCGATCGACTCGATCAGCGCGAAATCCCGGTAGCCGGCTCTGCAGAGGTAGCGCAGCACGACCAGCACTTCGCCGTTTTCGCGGATCCAGCCATTCACGCACCGGAGGAACGCCGGTGTGATGTCGCGTTCCGGGCGGTGGTGGATCGTCATCGATGGTGTCCCGGCGACACGGGGACGGCCCGCGCGTCGGCGATCAGACGATCCCGCCGCCCAGGCTCAAGCGCACCAGCGCCACCGCGATGACGATGCCGTTGAGCACCAGCCCGGCCTTGGCGCGGCCGTTCTTGCCGCTGGGGGTGAGCAGGACGCCCAGCGCGGCGATGATCGCGCCGACGCCGGCGAACGGAATCCACAGCCAGTTGAGCCAGCCCAGCAGCGGGATCAGGCCGACGAACATCAGCAGCATCGCGACGATGCCCCAGAGCAGGCTGATCAGACCCATGGCGGTGTTTCCCTCGGGAAGGACCGCGAAAGCGCGGCCGGCGACCGCAAGATGACTGCGCAATGCCTCGGATTCAAGTGTCGCAGGGCGGGCCCTGGCCCGCCATTGCGACGTTTCGGCTTGCACCGCCGGAGGATCGAAGCCTTCCAGTCACCACGACCCCCAATCAGACGGCGGGCCAGGGCCCGCCCTGCGGATCGCACGCCGCCGGTTCAGGCATGCACGCCGTCGATCTCCACCGCCAGTTCGCGGCGGCAGATCGCGGCGTGCAGCACCACGCGCGGCACGCTGCTGCCGAAGCGGGCGTCGAGCGCCCGGGCGACGACCGGCAGGTCCTCGGCGTCGCGGACGTAGACCTTCAGCCGGGTGCCGCTGCCGAAGCCCGCGGGCAGGCCCGGCGCGTGGCGACGGGCCTCGGCGAGCAGGGCGTCGAAGTTGGCGAAGGTCTCGCCGATCTGCATCAGCAGTTCGCCGACGTGCTGCGAGGCGTGGCCGACCACGCTGGCGGTGCCCGACAGCAGCAGCGGCATGGTGCTGCCCGGCGGCGGCAGCATCGCGCGGGCGAAGCTGGGCGACTGCGGGCCGTACTGGCGCGGGTACCTGTAGGCGCTGACCTGGCGCGGGTTCTCCACCGGCGTGCCGCGGCGGTCGGCCGACAGCCAGTACACCTGCAGCGTGCGGCGGCCGTCGCAGCGGCCGATCGCGGTGGCGGCCGGCAGTTCCGAGGTGTCGAAGCTGCCCAGGCCGCGGGCGCGGCCGACGCAGAAGCGGCGATAGCGCTCGGCATCGCCGTCGCCGAGGGTGATCGCGTCGAGGTAGTTCCACATCCGCAGCAGGTGCGGGGTGCGGCTGCCGCCCACGAACTCGACCATGCGCCGGTAGGCGCGCGCGGCGGCGTCGCTGATGTCGCTGTGGTCGGGATGCTCGCCCGGCGCCTCGTCGATCTCGATCGCGCCGAAGGTCAGGTGGCCGTCGCTGGCCCAGCGCACGATGCCGCGCTCGGCGTCGCCGTCGCGGCCGCAGTCGACCGGGCCGGCGCTGCGCCAGTGCTCGAACGGCGCCACGCCCCACGGCTGCAGCGGCACCCGCAGATAGCGCGGGTCGTCGCAGTCCGGGGCATCGTTGCCGAAGCCGAACACGGCCAGGGTGTCGGCGCCCAGCAGCGCTTCCGGCGAGGGCGCCTGCAGGTAGTCGACCGACAGCGCGAAGGGAGGATGTTGCAGGGGACGACTCATGGAGATTCCCGTGGAAGGTCGCGGAGCGCCGCCGTCCCTGCGGCGTCCGGATGCAGCGTCTCGCCGCTGAAGCGGGCCCGGCGCTGGCGGCGGCGCTGCCACCAGTCGCGCAGCGTCGCCGGCGCCATCGTCGCGGCGGTGAAGCGGTAGATCATGCGGAACGCGCGCAGCCGGCGCACGACGGCGGGGTTGTCGAACACGTCGCCGGCCAGCATCGAGATCACCGCCTGCTCGATCTGCCAGACGTTGCGCGGATTGGCGAACAGGTGGCGCATCACCGGCGTGGTGAAGCGGTAGATGAACCAGGAGAACTCGCGCAGCCCGCGGTCGAAATCGCGCCGCAGCGCACGCTGCAGCGCCGCTTCCCGCGCGGGGTCGCGCAGGATCGCGTCGACCATGTGCGCGGCGCGCTCGGCGCTGTGCATCGCCAGGTACACGCCCGAGGAGAAGATCGGGTCGATGAACACGTAGGCGTCGCCGACCGTGGTCCAGCCCGGCCCGGCCATGCGGGTCGAGACGTAGGAGTAGTTGCCGGTGGCGTGGACCGGGGCGATCCGCTCGGCGGCGTCCATGCGCGACCAGACCGTCGGCATGCCGCGCAGGGTGTCGAGCAGGAAGGCTTCGCTGTCGCCACGACGGCGCTTGAGGTGCTCGGGCGAGCACACCGCGCCGATGCTCATCACGTCGTCCGGCAGCGGGATCAGCCACACCCAGCCGTCGGCGAAGCGCTCGATGGTGATGTTGCCGGCGTTCTCGCCGTCGCGCCGGCGCACGCCGCGGAAATGGCTGAACAGCGCCGCCGACTGGTGGCGCGGGTTCTTCCGCTTCAGCTTGAGCCGGTTGCCGAGGAAGGTGTCGCGGCCGCTGGCGTCGATCAGGTAGCGCAGGTCGATCGCGTATTCGGCGCCGTCCGCGGCCCGGGCGCGGGCGCCCTGCGGGCGGCCGTCGGGGCCGAACTCGACCGCGGTGACGGCGATCCCGTCGCGGGCGTCGGCGCCGGCCTCGCGGGCGGCGTCGAACAGTTCGGCGTCGAAGCGGTCGCGGCGGACCTGGAAGGCGTGGGTGCAGCCGGGGGTCAGCGAGCGGTCGAACCTGAACACGTGGGTGTCGCCGTTCCGGTCAGCCGGCAGCGGGAAGTCGGCGCCGATCTTGCGCACGCCGAACGCGGCGATCCGTTCGAGCACGCCCAGGCGTTCGAGGATCGGCAGGTTCATCGGCAGCAGCGACTCGCCGATGTGGAAGCGGGGGTGGCGGTCCTTCTCCAGCAGTAGCACCCGCCGTCCGGCCCGCGCGAGCACGATCGCCGCGGCGCTGCCGGCAGGGCCGCCGCCGATGATGAGGACGTCGCATTCCAGGCGGGCCGGGGACGGTGTCGAAGGCACCATACGGTCGGCAATGTCGCCGGACGGAACGGTCATGTTCTTCTTGTTCGCGGTCAAGACTGGCATCATAACGCCTGGCGCGCCGCTGCCGCCCGGTCAGGGCGGCGCACAGGCTCCGGCGCGCCGTCCCCCACGGGAGCCATCGCGCTCCGGAGCGTGTGCATCGCGAGGCCTCGTCGGGTCGTCCTGCGGACGGGCGGGCGGGGTCGTCCGCGTCTCTTTCCCGTTTTCGTGATTCCTGATGGTGAGCCATGTCCGAAATGACTTCCGCCGAACGTGAGCTGGCGGACCTGCTGGTCGAAAGCCTGAACCTGGACGGCGTGTCCGCCGCCGAGATCGACCCCGAGGCCCCGCTGTTCGGCGCCGGCCTGGGGCTGGACTCGATCGATGCGCTGGAGCTGTCGCTGGCGATCAGCAAGAAGTACGGCTTCCAGCTGCGTTCGGACAACGACGACAACCGCCGGATCTTCGGCTCGCTGCGCGCGCTCTCGGCCCACATCGAACAGCACCGCGCCGTGTGATCGCCGCGTCGAGACTGCTGCTGTTGCCCGGCTACGTGCTGCTGGCGCACCTGGCGGGCGCGCGGCAGTCGCCGGTCCTGGCCGCGCTCGCGCTGGCGGACCTGGCGCTGCTGGTGCTGATCGAAGGCCTGGTCGCGCGTCGTCCGTCGGCGTGGCTGGCGGCGGTCGCGGTCGCGGCCGTGCTGGTGCCGCTGGCCGGCTCGTCCTGGGCGCTGACTCCGCTGCTGCTGGTGCCGCCGCTGTTCACGGCGCTGATCGGCGGGTGCTTCCTGCGCAGCCTGCGCCCGGGCCGCGTGCCGCTGGTCCGCAAGGCGGTCGCGGCGCTGTACGGCACCACGCCCGACGGCCTGTCGCCGGCGCATCGCGCCTACACCCGGGGCCTGACCCTGGCCTGGGGGCTGATGCTCTCGCTGCTGACGGTGGTGAACCTGGGGCTGGCGCTGGTCGCGGTGCCGGACGGCGTGCTCGCCCGCCTCGGCGTCGCGGCGCCGTTCACGGTCACCGCCGAACAGTGGTCGCTGATCGCCAACGTCGCCAACTACGGCGTGCTGGGCGTGTTCGCGGTGGCCGAGTACCAGGTGCGCAAGCGCGTCTTCCCGGTCCGGCCGTATCGCAACGCGATCGATTTCGCGCGCCGCATGGCGGCGCTGGGGCCGGCCTTCTGGCGCGATTTCTTCCGTTCAGACGATGTCGGGGCGCTGCGCTGACCGCAGCGCCCGCCGCAGGAGATCCCACGCCCATGTCCACGGTCGATGTCCGCCTCGAGACCCGCGAACGCCGCACAGCGCCGGTCGCCGCCGTCGCGTGGGCGCTGTGGAATACGCTGCAATTACTGTTCACGCTGGTCTTCACCGCCGGCGGCATCGTCATCGCGCTGGCGCTGCGCGTGCTCGCGCGCGGCCCGCGCCTGCCGTTGCGCATGGCGGCGCGGGTGTGGGCGCCGGGGCTGATCGGCGGCGCCGGCGCGCGGTTCGCGGTCGAGGGCGCCGACGCCATCGACTGGTCGAAGCCGCGGATGCTGGTCGCCAACCACCAGTCGGTGATCGACGTCTGCGCGCTGTTCCGCGCGGTGCCGGTGCCGCTGCGGTTCGTGCTCAAGGCGGAAATGGCGCGGGTGCCGTTCGTCGGCCGCTACGCCCGCGCGATGGGCATGGTGTTCATCGAGCGCGACAGCCGCCGCGCCGGCGCCAAGCTGCTGCGCGAAGCGGTCGCCCTGCTGCACGACGGCGCGACCCTGTGCGTGTTCCCGGAAGGCACGCGCAGCCGCGACGGCCGGGTCGGGCCGTTCAAGGGCGGCGCGTTCCAGACCGCGATCGACGCCGGCGTCGAAGTGCTGCCGGTGGCGATCATCGGCGCCGGCGCGGTGCTGCCGACCAGCGGCTTCTTCCGGGTGCGCCCGGGGCCGCTGGTGGTGCGCTTCGGCGCCCCGCTGCAGACCGCCGGCGCCGATCGCGCGACCCTGGCGCGCGACGCCCGCGAGGCGGTGATCGCACTGCTGGAGCGCGCGCCGTGAGCGAAGCCGCGCGCTTCGCGATCGACGCCGACCATCCCGCGCTGCCCGGACATTTCCCCGGGCGGCCGGTGGTGCCGGGCGTGGTCGTGCTCGACCGCGTGCTGGCGGCGATCGAAGCCGCGCACGGGCCGCTCGGCGCGCTGCGCCTGCCGCAGGTGAAGTTCGTGCGCCCGCTGCTGCCGGGCGAAGCGGCGCGGATCGTGCTGGAACCGCTGGCCGCGAGCGCCGACGGCGCGCCGCGCTGGCGCTTCCGGGTGCTGCACGACGAGACCGTCGTCGCCACCGGCGAGGTGTCCGGGTGAGCACCGACTGGAAGGCGCGCCCGGAAGGCGGCGGCCGCTTCGCGCTGTGGCTGATCCGCAACATCGGCCGCTACGGCGGACGCGCGGTGTCGCGGCTGCTGCTGTACCCGATCACCCTGTATTTCCTGCTGCGCCGCGCCCCGGAGCGCGCCGCCTCGCGCGCCTGGCTGACCCGCGCGCTCGGCCGCCCGGCGACGCTGCGCGATTGTGCGCGGCACATCCACACCTTCGCCGCGACCATCCTCGACCGGGTGTTCCTGCTCGGCGACGGCGCCTGCCTGGAGCGCCGCTTCGACGTCGACGTGCGCGGGCTCGACGAACTCCACGCCCACCTCGACCAGGGCCGCGGCATGCTGCTGTTCGGCTCGCACCTGGGCAGTTTCGAGGTGATGCGCGTGCTGTCGCTGCGGCGGCCGGAGTACGTGATCCGGGTGGTCCTGGACAAGGGCCACAACCCCGCCCTGACCGAGCTGCTGGACGCGCTCAATCCCGGCGTGGCCTCGACCGTGATCGACGGCAGCCAGGACGGCCCGGCGCTGATGCTGGCGATCCAGGAGGCGGTGCAGTCGGGCGCGCTGGTGGCGCTGCTGATCGACCGCGCCCACCCCGGCGGGCAGACCGTGCCGGCCCCGTTCTTCGGCGAGGACGCGCGCTTCCCGGTCGCGCCGTGGCTGATCGCGTCGGTGCTGAAGGCGCCGGTGACGATCGCCTTCGGGCTGTACCGCGGCGGCAACCGCTACGACCTGTGGTTCGAGAACTTCAGCGACGCGGTGGACATCCCGCGCGCGCACCGCACCGAGGCGCTGACCGCGTTGATCCGGCGTTACGCCGCCCGGCTGGAAGATGTCGCCCGCAAGGCGCCGTACAACTGGTTCAATTTCTACGATTTCTGGAGCCGCGACTGATGCCCGCCGACCGTTCGTTCCGACACGCCCCGGCGCTGGCCAGGCTGGGCCTCGCCGCGATCGCCGTCGTCGCGCTCGCCGCCGCCGGTCCGGTCCGCGCGCAGGGCGTCGCCGCCGACTGGGTGCTCGCGGCGCTGGCGCGGCCGGCGCCGGTGCGCACCGACTTCGTCGAGCTGCGCGGTTCGCCGCTGCTGAAGGCACCGCTGCGCCTGAGCGGCGAATACCGCCGTCCCGACGCCGACACGCTGGTGCGCGAGGTGCGCAGCCCCTACCGCGAGACCACCACGCTGCGCGCCGGCGAGGCGACCATCGCCCGCGACGGCAAGACGCCGCGCACGTTCTCGCTGTCGCGGGCGCCGGAGCTGGCCGGGCTGCAGTCGAGTTTCGGCGCGCTGCTCGCCGGCGACCGGGTCGGCATCGAGCGCAGCTACGCGGTGACCGCCGCCGGCACCCGCGAACGCTGGACGCTGACCCTCGCGCCGAAGGACAAGGCGCTCGCCGCCCGCGTCCGCGACATCGTGCTGTACGGCCAGGGCGCCGAGCTGCGCTGCATCGAGACCCGTCCCGCGAAGGGCGACCTGCAGCGCACGCTGCTCGCCAGCGCCGCGCTCGCCGCGAAGCCCGGCAGCGATGCGAAGGCGCTGGAAGCGCTGTGCCGGACGGGGGCGCGGTGACGTTCCATCGTCTCGGGCACGCCTGCACAGGGCCGGGAGCCGTCGCATGAAACCCGCATATCGGGTCGGCCTCGCCCTCGTCTGGCTGGCGGTGCTCGCCGTCGTCGGCTACGCGATCTCGCAGCGGCTGCACATCAGCGGCGACCTGCGGAAGTTCATGCCGTCCGCCGAAACCCCCGCGCAGACGCTCCTCCTCGACGAACTCGGCGAAGGCCCCGGCTCGCGCCTGCTGCTGCTGTCGCTGTCCGGCGCCGACGCCGAAACGCTGGCCGCGCAGTCGCAGGCCGTCGCCGCGACGCTGTCCGCCGACGACCGCTTCAGCTTCGTCGCCAACGGCGGCGGCGATCCGCTGGCGGCGATCCCCGAACGCCTGAAGCCCTACCGCTACCTGCTCTCGCCCACGCTCGACGCGCGGCGCTTCGACGCCGCGTTCCTGCGCGACGAACTCGACGCGCGGGTGCAGGACCTCGGCTCGCCGGCGGCCGGGCTGATCGAACCGCTGCTGCCGTCCGATCCCACCCTGGAGACGCTGCACGTCGCCGAAGCGCTGCAGGGCGCGGCCTCGCCGCAGCGGCTGCACGGGGTGTGGTTCGACCCGAGCGGCCGCGAAGCGCTGCTCGCGGTGGAGACCCGCGCCGCGGGTTTCGATCCCAGCGGCCAGCAGGCGGCGGTCGACGCGGTGCAGGCCGCGTTCGCCAAGGCGCGCGGCGGCAGCGCGACTCGGCTCGTGATGACCGGGCCGGGCGCGTTCTCGGTGGAGATCGGCGGGCGCACCCAGCGCGAGGCGAACTGGATCGGCAGCGTCGACACGCTCGGCCTGATCGTCCTGCTGCTGCTGGCCTACCGGAGCTGGCGCACGCCGCTGTTCGGCGTGCTGCCGCTGGCCAGCGCCGGTCTCGCCGGGCTCGGCGCGGTGGCGCTGCTGTTCCCCGGCGTGCACGGCATCACCGTCGCCTTCGGCTTCACCCTGATCGGCGTGGTCCAGGACTATCCGATCCACCTCTTCAGCCACCAGCGCGCGGGCGTGTCGCCGTGGGCCAACGCGCGCGCGATCTGGCCGACGCTCGCCACCGGCGTCGCGTCCACCTGCATCGCCTACGTCACCTTCCTGTTCTCCGGCGTCGAGGGCCTGCGCCAGCTCGCGGTGTTCACCATCGCCGGGCTGCTGGTCGCGGCCGCGACCACGCGCCTGCTGCTGCCGGCGCTGATCGATCCCGCGCCGCGCGATCCCGCCGACGCCGCGCGCCTGCGCCGGCTGTGGTCCGCGGTCGAACGGCTGCCGCGGCCGCCGCGCTGGGCGCTGGCGACGCTGGCGATCGCGGCGTTCGCCGCGCTGGCGTTCGCGCCCGGCCCGTTCTGGCAGAACGACCTGTCGAAGCTGACGCCGGTGCGCCCCGAGGCGCTGGCGCAGGACGCGCACCTGCGCGGCGCGCTCGGCGCGCCCGACGTGCGCTGGCTGCTCGCCGTGCGCGCGCCCGACGCCGAGACCGCGCTGCGCCGCACCGAGGCGCTGCACGCCACCCTCGACGCGCTGGTCGCGCAGCGCGCGATCGCCGGCTACGACAGCGCCGCCAAAGTGCTGCCCAGCGCCGCCACCCAGCGCGCGCGCCAGGCGCAACTGCCCGCGCCCGACGCGCTGCGCGCCGCGCTCGACACCGCGGTCGCGGCCACGCCGTTCCGCAGCGATGCGTTCGAGGACTTCCTGCACGATGCCGAAACCGCACGCACCGCGAAGCCGTTGACCGCGCACGACCTCGCCGGCACGCCGCTCGCCACCCGCGTCGACGGGCTGCTGCTCGACAAGGGCCACGGCGCGGTGGCGCTGGTGTCGATGACCGGCCTGGGCGATCCCGCGCGCGTCGCCGCCGCGGTCGCCGGGCGCGACGGGGTCGAACTGCTCGACCTGAAGACCGCGTCGGAATCGCTGGTGGTCGCCTACCGCGAGCGCGTGCTGCTGGCGCTCGCCATCGCCGCGCTGCTGCTGGCGGCGACGGTGTGGGCGGCGCTGCGCACGCCGCGCCGGGTCGCCCGGGTGCTGCTGCCGATGGCGCTGACCACGCTGATCATCCTCGCCGTGCTGCGCGCCTGCGGCGTCGAGCTGACCCTGTTCCACCTGGTCGCGCTGATCCTCGCCGCCGGCCTCGGCCTCGACTACGCGCTGTTCTTCGAGCACGCCGGCGACGGCCTGCGCGACCAGTTGCGCACCTTCCACGCGCTGATCGTGTGCAGCCTGATGACCTTCCTGGTGTTCTTCCTGCTGGCGCTGTCGAGCATCCCGGTGCTGCGTGCGATCGGGGTGACCGTCACCCTCGGCGTCGGCTTCAATTTCCTGCTCGCGCTGCTGATCGCGCGGCATCCGACCGCCGACGCCCCGGCGGCGACGGAAGCGCACGCATGATCGACCGCGACGCGATCCTCGCGATGATTCCCCACCAGGGCGCGATGTGCCTGTGGGACGCGGTGACCGACTGGAACGTCGCGCGCATCCGCCTGCGCAGCGCCGGCCATCGCGATCCCGCGCATCCGCTGCGCAGCGACGGCCGCCTGCGCGCGCTGCACCTGTGCGAATACGGCGCGCAGGCGATGGCGGTCCACGGCGGTCTGCGCGGCGCCGCGGCCGGCGGCGCGCCGAAGGTCGGTTTCCTCGTCGCGCTGCGCGACGTGCGCCTGCACGTGGCCCGCATCGACGACCTGCCCGGCGACCTCGAGGGCGAAGCCGAACTGCTCGCCGATAGCCCGGCCAGCCAGCAGTACGCCTTCCGCCTGCTGCACGCCGGCGCGCTGCTCGCCGAGGGACGCGCGGCGGTGATGCTGCAGGGATGAGCGCGGCGTGCGTCCCGCGCCCCGCTTTCCATCGTCGTCCCGCGCTGCGCCCGGAATGACAGAATGACGCGCCGACGCGCGCTGCCGAACCAGGAGAACCTCCGCATGTCCAACCCCACGTCCCGCCGCGCCCTCGTCACCGGCGGCAGCGGCGACCTCGGCGGCGCGATCTGCCGCGCGCTGGCGGCGCAGGGCGCGCACGTCATCGTCCATGCGAATGCGAACCTCGAGCGCGCAGAAGCCGTGCGCGACGCCATCGTCGCCGACGGCGGCAGCGCCGAGGCGGTGGCCTTCGACGTCGCCGACGGCGCCGCGACGCGCGCGGCGATCGCGACGCTGCTGGAGGCCGGACCGATCCAGATCGCGGTGAACAACGCCGGCATCCACGACGATGCGCCGATGGCGGGCCTGCGCGAGGCGCAGTGGACCCGGGTCATCGACGTGTCGCTGCACGGTTTCTTCCACGTCACCCAGCCGCTGCTGCTGCCGATGGCGCGCACCCGCTGGGGGCGCATCGTCAGCGTGTCGTCGGTGGCCGCGGTCATCGGCAACCGCGGCCAGGCCAACTACGCCGCGGCCAAGGCCGCGCTGCACGGGGCGACGAAGTCGCTGTCGCGGGAAATGGCCAGCCGCGGCATCACCGCCAATGTGGTGGCGCCCGGGGTGATCGCCGGACGCATGGCCGAAGACGCGTTCCCGCCCGAACAGATCAGGCAGATGGTCCCGGCCGGCCGCGCCGGCAAGCCGGAGGAAATCGCCGCCGTCGTGGCCTTCCTGTGCAGCGACCCGGCGGCGTACATTAGCGGCCAGGTGATCGGGGTGGACGGGGGCATGACCTGATCGACCGCCGCGCCACACCATATTCCTGAGGGGGAACCGCATCATGTTCAAGCGTATCGCCATCGTCATGTTGTCCGCATTCGCGCTGTCGGCGCTGTCGCCCGCCTTCGCCGGCGAGAAGGTCAAGGCGCCCGAGATCGCCGACGACGCGCGCAATCCGCCGCCGGCGGTCGCGCTGAAGACCTTTCAGCGGTTCGAGCTGTCGCCGGTCGCGATGGGCGCGCCGTGGGCCGGGCAGAAGGCCAACGAAGAAGCGAAGCGTCATCTCCAGGAGAACCTCGACGAACGCGCCAGGCCGCTGGTCGCCGAATGGAACGCCCTGCCCGCGGGCGATGCCCCGCGCACCCTGAAGATCGAACCGGAGATCGCCTACGTCCGCTTCATCACCGGCGGCAAGCGCTTCTTCGGCGGCGCCTTCGCCGGCGGTTCGGCGGTGCTGCTGAAGGTCAGGCTGACCGATGCGGCGTCCGGCGAAGTCGTCGGCGAGCCGCAGTTCTACCAGCACGCCAATGCGTTCAGCGCGACCTACACCTTCGGCGCGATGGACAAGCACATGATGATCCGCCTCTCGGCGATGGTCGCCGACTACCTCAAGGCCAACCGCGACGCGCCGGTCGGCGGCCCGGTGGCGGTCGCGCCGGGGCATGAGGAATAAGTCGATGCCGGGGCGATCGAAACGAACGGGCCGCGAGAGCGGCCCGTTCGTTTTCCGGGAGGCGATCGATTACGCCGCCGCGTACCAGGCCGGCGCCAGCGACGTCGGCGCGGCCTCCGTTTCGGCCCCGGTCTCGGCGTCGAGCAGCGCCGCCAGTCCGCCGTCGTCGAGCTGCGGATGCGCGGCGCGGGCGCGCTGCAGGATCTCGGCCGCCAGCCATTCCATCCGCGCCACGTTGTCGCGCACGCGCTGCATGAACGCCGGGTTGTCCAGCGCGTCGTGCAGCGCGCGGTTCATCTCGTGGAACCAGTCGATGCCGAACTGGTCGAGCAGGCGACCGTCGAGCGCGGCGGCGTCGGGCCCGCCCGCGACGCGGTTGGCGTCGCCCCAGGCGCGCAGCAGCGCCTGCATCGCGAGGTTGAGCGCGCGGCCGCGCTCGAACTGCGGCCGCAGCCGGCCCAGCAGCGAGACTTCGGTGAGCTTGTCGCCGCACATCAGCGGCGCGAGCAGCGCCCAGTAGTAGGTGTAGTCCCAGATCACCTTGACCGGCATCACCTGGGCGTCGCCGAACAGCGCGTACTGGTCGCGGTACAGCGTCATCGTGTTCTCGAAGAACCCGAAGTAAAGCTGCTGGTACAGCTCGGCGTACGGCGCGAACGGCTGCCGCGCGCGGTCCTTCGCGATCAGGTCGCAGATCAGCGTGTTGGAAATGCCGATGAAATCGCTGCCCGGCGAATAGAACGGGTCGAGGAATACGCCGGCCTCGCCGGTCAGCGCCCAGCGATCGGCGCTGAACACCTGTTTGCAGCCGTAGGAGAAATGGCGCAGGAACAGGAAATCCTGCAGCCGGTGTTCCGGACGGTCGAGCGCCTCGGCCACGCGCGGCTGGTGCGTGCGCAGCCAGGCCATCGCCTTCCCGTGGGTGTTCATCGTCTCCAGCGGATGCGTCTTCGCGTCGCAGACGATGCCCAGCGAATGCGCGCCGGAGGACAGCGGGATCATCCAGAACCAGTAGCCGGGGCCGCACAGGTGGTTGGTCGAACGCCAGCGGTCCGGCGGCGTGCAGCGCGACCGCCACGCGTCGTCGTCCGACCACGCGGCCGGATCGACCACGCCGTCCACCCGCCACCACACCGCGTTGACGTCGTGCGCCTCATGCACCGCGAGGTCGCGCTTGCGCTTGATCAGGCCGGCGCGGCCGCTGGCGTCGACGACCCAGCGCGCATCGGCGACGTGGGTGGCGCCGTCGTGTTCCCAGGTAACGGTGTGCGCGGCGTCGCCATCGCGCAGTTCGATGCCGCGCACGGTGGCGCCGTCGTCGAAGCGCACGCCGAGGCGGCGCGCTTCCTCGCCGAGGAAGTTCTCGAAACGGCCGCGGTCGATCTGCCACGACGGCGTCGGCAGGATCCGGCTGACGCCCAGCTCGGTGCAGCGGTCGAGGTCGTGGCGGCCGTCGCTGAAGAAGAAGCGGAAGCCGAACTTGCGGATGTGTTCGCGCTCCAGGTGCTCGCGCAGGCCGAGCACGTTGGCGAAGTAGTGCGCGCCGATCTCCACCGTCGATTCGCCGACCTTGTGCGCGGCCTCCGGCACCGGATGCGCGCGGCGCTCCAGCACCCGCACGTCGATCGCCGGGTCCTGCCGCTTGAGCTGCAGCGCCAGGGTCAGCCCGGCGAGACCGCCGCCGAGGACGAGCACGTCGCAGGCGTCGCGGGCCCGGGACGGTGCCGGGGAGGTCGTCGAAGCCACGGTCATTGCGGACCTCCCGCGCCGAATTCGCCCGTGGGATCGTCGATCACCGGCCGGTTGGCGCGGGTGCGCCGATATTCGCGGACCACGTGGCCGTAGCGCCACACCTGCACCACCACGTGCGAGGTGATGCGCCAGAGGTCGTGCAGCGGCCGGAAGTGGCTCTTGCGGAACTTCTCGACCGCGCCGGCGCCGGCGTAGCGCGATTCGATCGGCACCGAGACCGCGCCCATGCCGAGCCGGCGCGCGGCGCTGATCAGGATCTGCGCCTCGAACACGAAGTCCTCGCCGGGCACGTCGTCCAGCGCGGCGACCGCGGCCGGATACAGGCGCTGGCCGCTCTGGGTGTCGGCGATCAGGTAGCCGCAGCCCCAGGCGATGCCCCAGTCGCCGAATTCGTTGGCGAGGCGGCGATAGGTCGGCTGCTGCGCGCGCTTGCGCAGCCGCGCGCCGATCACGATGCAGCGCGGATGGCGGTTGCCGGCGGCGATCAGGCGTGGGATGTCGGCGGCCAGGTGCTGGCCGTCGCCGTCCATGGTCAGCACCGCCGCCGCGCCCAGGCGCAGCGCTTCGCGGAAGCCGTCGCGCAGGCTCGCGCCCTTGCCCATGCGCCGCTCGTGGCGCAGCAGCGTCACCGGCAGGTCGGCGATCTTCTCCGCGGTGCCGTCGTCGGAACCGTCGTCGATCACGATCACCCGGTCGCATTCGCGCAGCGCGCCTTCGACCACCTCGCGGATGCGCAGCGCCTCGTTGAGGGCGGGGACGACCACGACCACGTTGCCGCGGTGGTAGTCGCTGCGGTCGTGGTCGCTGCGGTCATGGTCGCTGCGATCGTGGTCGCTGCGGTCATGGACCGCGGCCGCGACGCGGGGCGCGGCGATGGCGGGCCCGGGCTCAGCCATACGCCAGCTCCACGCGCAGCGCGCGACCGGGGCCGGAGGCCAGCGAGGCGTGGGTGCCGCCGCAGGCCAGCGCATCGAACAGCGGCAGCATCGGCGCCATCGGGTTGCGCGCGCCGCGCACGCCGAGCGGGCCGGGCGCATCGGCCAGGCCGTCGCCGAGCCAGGCCTGCAGCCGCGGGCCGCGGCCGTCGCCGGGGCGGCCGTCGTCGCGGGCCAGCACCAGCGCCCCGCCGAGCAGGCCCTCGGCGACGTGGACCGAGTGCAGCGGGCCGGTGGCGCCGGTGTCGTAGCCGACCAGCAGCACCGCGTCGTCGCCTTCGGCCAACTGCGCCAGCGCCTCGATCAGGCCCTGCGCGAAGCTGGCGTCGTAGGCGCTGATCGCGGTCGCCGCGCGGACGCAGCCGGCGCCGATGGTCCAGTAGCCGGCGGCGGCGTTGTGGACCGAGTTGTGGAACTTCGTCGGCGACATCGCGCGCGGATCGCCGGCGAGGGTGGCGCAGATCGTGTCGGTGATGGTGAGGTCGCCGTGGGTCGAGGCGAACACCGACGGCAGCGTCGCCGGGTCGCGGCCGGCGGCGTGGCAGGCGGCCAGCGCGACGTCCAGCGCCACCGCCACCGACTCCGGCGCGCGCCGGCGCTCGTTCGGCGGCAGCAGCTGCGGCGAGGGCTTGTTCGGCGCGCTCTCCGGCAGCGCGCCGTCGGCGACGAACGCCCGCGCGGCGTCCCACGACGGCAGGCCGCTGGCCCAGAAGCCGATGCCTTCGATGCGGGCGGCGAGCGCGTTCACGCCGCACTCCCGAACACCAGCGCGCAGTTGTTGCCGCCGAAGCCGAAGGAGTTGTTCATCGCGTAGCGGATCGGGCGCTCGGCGTTGCCGAAGCGGATCTGCGGGCCGCAGGCCGGGTCGGGCTGCGCCTCGTCGCCGGCCGCGTTGCCGAGCATGCCCGGCAGCAGGCCGCGCTCCAGCGCGAGCAGCGCGAACACCGATTCGACGATGCCGGCGGCGCCCAGGGTGTGGCCGGTCCAGCCCTTGGTGGAGCTGGCGTGCAGGGTCGCCGGGAACAGCGCCGCGACCGCGGCGGCCTCGACGCTGTCGTTCGCCGGGGTCGCGGTGCCGTGCAGGTTGAGGTAGCCGATCGCGTCCGCGGCGAGGCCGGCGCGGGCGAGCGCGTCGCCCATGCACAGCCGCGCGCCGAGGCCTTCGGGATGCGGCGTGGACATGTGGTGGGCGTCGCTGCTCTCGCCGTAGCCGCACAGGCGCAGCGGCGCGTCCTCGCCGACGGCGAGGCGCTCGAGGATCGCGTAGCCGCCGGCCTCGCCGAGGTTGAGGCCGTCGCGGCGCGCGTCGAACGGCAGGCAGCGCCGCTGCGACACCAGGCCCAGCGAGTTGAAGCCGAACAGCACGCTGCCGCACAGCGTGTCGATGCCGCCGACCAGCGCCGCGTCGACGACGCCGGCGTGGATCAGCCGCGCCGCCTGCGCGAACACCTTGGCGCTGGAGGAGCAGGCGGTGGCGACGGTCGCGCACGGCCCGCGCAGCCCGGTGGCGGCCTGCACGAAATGGCCCGGCGAATGCGGCGTGTGCAGCAGCGGCTGGCGCAGGTCGGCCGGGAAGGCGTCGCCGTCGAGCCGGGTGTAGGCCTCTTCGCTGGCGCCGATGCTGGCGGTGGAGGTGCCGATCACCACCGCGACGCGCTCGGCGCCGTGGCGGGCGCGCAGCGCGGCGACCGCGTCCATCAGCCCGTCCTGCTGCAGCGCCAGCCAGGCGAGGCGGTTGTTGCGGCAGTCGAGCGCGGCCAGCCCGGCGGGCAGGCGCACGGCCTCGACGCCTTCGACGCGGCCGATCCAGGTCTCCAGCCGGGCGTCGGCGGTGGCGCCGTCGCCGAAATCGTTGCGGCGCAGTCCGCTGCGGCGCGTCCGCAGCGCTTCGGCCTGGGCCTCGCGGCCGTGTCCGAGCGCGGTGGTGGCGGTGTGGGCGCGGACCGCCAGCGGCGGCATCGGGGAAACGGACATGACGGCTGCGGCCAATGCGTCGCCAGGGCTCGAAAGGAGCGCGGATTATAGGCCACGAGGCCGGTTTCCCGGGATTGCGCGCATGCGGCGCGCCGCTGCGGGCGAATCGCACGGTATCCTGCACGACCGCCGTCGGCACGGAGATGCGCCGTCGGGCGGCGCGTTCCTTTCACAAGATCACAAGGGGGTTCCCGTGCGTTTCGCTGCCATCGTGCTTTCCGTCCTCGCGCTGTTCGCTTTCAGCGGCGCCGCCCACGCGCGCAAGGCGCCGCTCACCGATCCGGCCCCGGTGTCGATCCCGGCCGGTCTCGACCAGGAACAGGTGACCAAGGACATCAAGCGCGCCCTGATCGGCCGCGGCTGGGCCATCGAGCAGGAGCAGCCGGGCGACATCACCACGGTCCTCCACCTGCGCGACCACGTCGCGCGCGTCCACGTCACCTGGGACACCGGCACCATCCGCATCGCGTACGTCGACAGCACGAACCTCAATTACGAGGATCGCCGTGGCAAGCGGTTCATCCACCCGAACTACCTGGGCTGGGTCAACAACATCGCGCAGGACATGAAGACCAACCTGCAGTTGACCGCCCTCGACAAGTGAGTGACGCGGGCGCGGAGCCGCCGATGGCGGCTTCCGCGGCCCGGTTCCGGCTTTCGATCCCGATCCGACGCATGACCCGCCTCGACCATCGCCGCCGCCTGCTGTTCGATCGCCATGTGCTGCACGCGGGCATGGTCGCGGGCGCGGCCTGCGTGCTTACCGCCGGGCTGGTGTACGTGGGCTACTTCGTCCACGTGCTGCGCACCGCGCGCCGCGCGCCGGTGCTGCCCGAGCGCGGCGAGACCGTGCTGCTGTTCGGCAAGCATGCGCCCGGCGGCCGGCTCGACGCCGACTTCTCCGCGCGCATCGCGCGCACCGCCGCGCTCTGGCACGCCCGCGCGCCGCGCCTGCTGGTGCTGCTGGGCGGCGCCGCGCCCGGCCATCCCGCGGAGGCCGACGTCGCCCGCGACGCGCTGCTCGCCCACGGCCTGCCCGGCGACGCCCCGTTCCGGCTGGAAAAGACTTCGCGAGACACCCTGCAGAACCTGCGCAACGCCCGCGCGCTGCTCGCCGCCGACGCGCACCGCGGCCGCGTCACCCTGCTCAGCAACCGCTATCACCTGGCCCGCTGCGCGCTGTTCGCGCGCCAGCTCGGCTTCGACTGGGAACTGTGCGCCGCCGAGCCCGCGCTGCGGCTCACGCCGGCCACGCTGTGGCGCCTCGCCGGCGAGGCCGCCTACGTCTGCTGGATCGACCTCGGCACCCGCTACGCGCGCCTCATCGGCCACTCGCGGATGGTCGCGCGGGTGAGCTGACGCCCGCCGCTCGACCCCGCGCCGCTCGACACCGTGCCGCTCGACACCGTGGCGCTCGACCCCGTGGCGGCGCCTCGCGCGTTGTCGCATCCGCGCCTGCAGTGCAGCATGGCGCGATCGGACGAGGAGAGACGATGACGATGTGGAAGCGATCCGCGGCCTGCGCGTGGCTGGCATGGGCCGGCCTGGCGTCGGCGGCGACGACCGGCGTCGAGGCGCAAATGAGCGCGCGATCGCTCACACTCGAATTCGAGCCGGCGATGGCGATCTTCGACAACGCCCCGGTGCGCGCGGTGTCGGTCTCGCCCGCGGTGCCGATGACCTGCACCTGGACCGACGACCACACCCTGGACTGCGCCGCCGACCGCGGCCACGCCTTCCCGCAGGCGACCGGCTTCGACATCCGCATCGCCCCGGGACTGCATCGCGCCGATGGCGCCGCGCTGGGCGGGATCCGCCTGCAGGCCGAGACCGATCGGCCGTCGCTCGACGCCCGGATCGTCGACTGGACCGACGGCCGGCCGGTGCTGCGGATCGAACCGGAGCTGCCGACCACCGCGGAGGCCATCGCCCGCGTCCTCGAACTCCGCGCCGGTGACCGGGTCTGGCGCGCGCTCGACGTGGCGGCGCTGCCTCCGCCGACATCGCCGTGGGAGCGGCCGGCGTTCCGCGTCGCGCTGCCGCCGGACCTGCCGTCCGACACCGTGGTGGCCGTACACATGCGGGCGGGCCTGGTGTCGACGGCCGGACCGCTGCCCTCGACCACGGAGCGCACGCTGCTGCGCTTCCACAACGACGAGGCGTTCGCGATCCGCAGCGCCGCCTGCACCGCCCGGACACCGGACGACGGCGAGGATCGCGATCCGACCGACGGCCTCGCGCTGCGCTGCGTGGCGGGCGAAGACCTGCGACTGTCGTTCTCGGCGGCGCCCGATGCCGCCGGCAAGGCGGCCTTCGCGGCGCGACTGCCGCCCTCGGTGCGGGTGGTCGGCTGGGATACGCCCGATCGCCGCTGGTGGGGCCCCGATGTGCTGCAGTCGGCGCCCGGCGCGACCGTGCGCCTGCGCGCCGAGGCCGCGAACACCGACATCGCGTTCAACGTGGACGCCACGCTGCACGACGCGGCCGGTCGCGCACTGGTGCGACCGGTCGCGATCCGCATCCGCAACGGCGCCGCCCTGCCGACGCTCGCCGCCGCCGGCTCCCGCACGCTGTTCGGCGATGGCGATCGCGCACTCGTCGCCGCGATGAACGCACCGACGCTGGCGATCGGGGAAACCCGGCTCGGCCTGACCGGCGACGGCGCGCGATTCCGCCTCCCGGCGACCCGCAACGGCGCGGGCGCCTTCACTAGCAAGGGCGCGAACGCGACGCTGGCCGAGCATGGCTGGGTCCGCTGGCGGGCGCAGGCGGCGGCGAACGCCACGCTCGATTTCGCGGCGCCGGCCTTCGACCTCAGCGCACAGGTCTCGCGCACCGAGGTGCTGGTCTGGGCGGTGGACTGGCGCGACAGCCGGCCAGTCGCCGGGGCCGATGTGGAACTGGTGCTGGTCGCCGCCGACGGCGACGCGCAGGTCCACGCCCGCGCCCGCATCGGCGACGATGGCCTGGCGCGGCTGACGCTGCCCCCCGGTTTCGTGCTGCCCAGGACCGCGCCGGGCGCGATATCGCCGACCTGGGTGGTGCGCGCCCGCGCGGGAGGCCGGCTCGCGGTGCTGCCGCTGGACGATGTCGTCGGGCACGGCGAGATGCTGGGGCAGCCGCGGGGCGAGCGCCGGCTGTTCGCGGTCGCCGACCGGCCGCTGTACCGGGCCGGCGACACCCTGCGCTTCCGTGCCTGGCTGCGCGAGCGCCGCGGCGGTCGACTGGTCGTCCCCGGCGACCTGAAGCCGTTCGCGCTGCAACTGCGTCGCCCGTTCGACGATCAGTCGATGGCCGAGGTGGCCGTCTCGCCCGACGCCGAAGGTGCGTTCACGGGCGAACTGGCGCTGCCGTCCCAGCTCCCGGACGGCGACTACTGCCTGGCGCCCGCGGACGGCGACTGGAAGCAGGAAGCCGGCTGCGTGTTCGTCGGCACCTTCCGCGCGCAGGACCTGTGGATCGACGCCAGAACCGAGACGTCGCTGCTGCGCGCCGGAGACCCGCTGCGGCTGCGGATCGAGGCCGGCTACTGGTCGGGCGGCGCCGCCGCGGGCGTGGCGATCTCCGAGGTCAAGGTGCGCGCGACCCAGGCCTCGCCGGCCGACGCCTATCCGCTGTTCGCCGGCTACGTCTTCACCGGAAACGACAGCGGGGCGGCCGCGCCCGGCCTGCGCGAGACGGCGCGCGCCTGGCCGGCGCTGGATGCCGACGGCAAGGCGGGCGTGGACGTGCCGGTGGCGTTCGCGGCGGACGACGAGCAGGCCCCGCCCGCGTTCGCACGCATCGAGGCGACCGCGCAGATCGCGCTGAGCGGACGCGAGCCGGTGGCGTCGGCGCCGGCGGTGGCCTGGCAGGCGCGGTTCGCGCGCTACGTCGGGCTGAAGCTCGATCCGGGCTGGTTCGGCGCCACCACGCCGCTGCGCTTCGACGCCGTCGTCGTCGATGCCGCGGGCCATGCGCAGGCCGGCGCGCCGGTCGAGGTCGTCGTCGATTACGTCGGTGGGGACGAGACGGCGCCGCCGCAGCGCGTCGCGAGCTGCATCCTCGCCGCCGGCACGCCCGCGCCCTGCGCCGTGCCGCGCAGCCGCAGCGGCCACTACCGCTTCACCGCGCGCAGCGGCGACGCCGCGCCGGCGACGATCGAACGCTATGTCTGGAACGCGTCCGACGACCAGGCGCCGGACCAGACGCTGCGTTCGCTCACCGTGGTCGAGGCCCCGGCGCGCGCCGACGCGCCGGTGCGCCTGCGCCTGCAGCAGCCCTACGCCCGCGCGGATGCGTGGGTGGTGCTGTCGGCCGACGGCGAGGCGCTGGACAGCCGGATCGTGCCGCTCGACGGGCCCGACACCACCTTCCTGCTGCCGACCCGGGCCGACGGCCGCAACCGGATCGACGTCGTCGTGCGCGTGCGCGAACGCCGCGCCGCCGGCGTCGATGCGCGCGGCCTGCGCGATGCGCCTGGCGCGCTGACGCTCAGCGCCGACATCGACGTGCCGCGGCCGGCGCCGGTGGCGCGGCTCGCGCTCGACGCGCCGACGACGCGCACCGCGCCCGGGGCGACCGTGCGCCTGCGCCTGCACAACACCGGCGCCAGCCCGCGCACGGTCGCGCTGGCGGTGTTCGACGATGCGCTGCGCGCGCTGGCCGGGGAGCGCTGGGACGCGTTCGATCCGCAGGGCGAGGACTGGCTCGACGCGCGCGAGGCGAGCTGGTTGGCCCGCTTCCGCGCCGCGGGCTTCGGCGACTGGTGCCGCTGCGGCTGGCGGCGCGTACTGTCGTGGGAGGACGGCAAGCCCGCAGCGCGTTTCGACGGCGAAGAAACCTCGCCGATCGTCTCGATCAATCGCACGCATGTCGAAAGTCAGGGACGGGCCTCGCTCGACGATGTGCTGTTCGGCCTCAGGGTCCGCGACCGCGATGCGAGCGAAGGCGTGCCCGCGCCCGGCCGGGCCCAGACTGGTTTCGGCGAGCTGTTCGGCTATGTCGGTGGCGCCGATGATGGGCAGCTCGACACCGTTGTCGTCACCGGCTCGCGCCTCGAAGGCGACCCGTTCGAGATCGCCGCCGCGCCGCGACCGGATCCGACGCTGTCGATCGATCCCGCCGCGAGCGACCGCGCGGCGACCGCCCGGCCCACGCCCACCGCCGAAGCGCGCGCGCTGTTCGGCGCGCGGGTGCGCGACACCTTCGCCGAGACTGCGCTGTGGCAGCCGGCACTGGTGCTGGCGCCGGACGAAAGCCGCGAGATCGAACTGGTCGCGCCGGACAACCTCACCCGCTGGCGCGCGGTCGCCTGGACCGCCGACGCCGGCGAGGCGTTCGAACGCGTCGAGGCGACGTTCGAGGTGGGCCAGCCGGTGGAAGTGCGGCTGCAGGCGCCGGTGCGCGTCTATCCCGACGACCGCGCCGTGCTCGTCGCCAATGTGCGCCACGAGGGCGCGGCCGCGACCGCCGACGCCGTGCTCCGGGTGGACGCGCTTGGGGCGGCGAACCAACGGCCGCTGCCGCTCGCCGCGAACGGCCAGGACGCGCTGTCGCTGGCGATCGCGCCGACCGATCGCGACCGCGTGCCCGGCACGCTGGCGGCGGTCGCGGCGGCGCGCACGGACGCGGGCGTGGACGCGACCGCGCAGGCGATCGAGCTGGCCTCGCCGACGATCGACGGCCACCGCACGCAGGCGGGCTGGCTGGGCGCTTCGCCGCTGCGGCTGGCGCCGCCGGCGCTGCCCGCCGGGGCCACCGACGTGCGCCTGCGGGTCGTCCTGTTGCCGGGCGGCGACGCGCTGGCGCACGGCTGGATCGATGCGCTGGAACGCTATCCGCACCGCTGCTGGGAACAGACGCTGAGCCGCGCGGTGGCCGCCGCGATCGCGCTGGAACGCGGCGAGGGCGAACGCTTCCCCGAGGCGCAGGCGACGATCGACGACGCCCTGCGCAACGCGCCGGTGTTCCAGAACGAGGACGGCAGCTTCCGCTATTTCGCCGACAGCGAAGACCGCGACGAGCACCTCGCGCAGGTGCCGCTGACCGCCTGGAGCGTGCGCGCGCTGGGCCTGCTGGAGACGCTGGGCCACGCGGTGCCGGCGCAGGTGCTGGAAGAGGCCAAGGACTTCCTCGGCGACGCGATCGACGGCGCGATCGACGACCTGGACGACGACAACGGCAATGACGACACGCAGGCCGTCGCCGAACGCGACGTGCGCCTCGCACTCGCGGCGGCGACCCGGGACGCGCCCTCGCGTGCGGTCGGCGACCGCCTGTGGGCGCGCTTCGCGACGCTGCCGCTGCCGGCGCAGACCGCCACGGTGCGGGTGCTGGCGAACGCGGCGCATCCGCAGGCACGGGCGGCGGTCGAGGCCGTGCTCGCGCGGGCGCAGCGCCGCGACGACGCGCTGCGCCTGCACGCCGTCGGGCGCCTGGACCGCTGGATGAGCTCCGATGCGCGCGAGCAGTGCGAACTGATCGGCGTGCTGCGCGAACGCCCGGCGCTGGCCGATGCGGCGACGCGGCGACGCCTGATCGCCGGCCTCGGCGATCTCTACGCCGGCGGCGTCGATGGCGTCGACACCCAGGCGGCGGCGAACTGCCTGATCGCGCTGCGCGGGCTCGATGCGGGGTCGGCCCAGGCGCAGGCGCGGCTGGACGTCGCCCAGGGCGCGCAGCGGATCGCGCTGGCGCTGACGCCGGGCGCGCCGCCGCCGTCGCAGGTGCAGTCGATCGAGGCGCGCGACGTGCGGCAGCCGCTGCGGTTGACGCCGCGGCTCGCCGGCAACGCGCCGGCGAGCTTCGTCCTCGACTACGCCTGGCGCGAGGATGCGCGGCGCGCGGCGTCGAGCGCGGCGGGCTTCGCGCTGCAGCGCCACTACGCCGCCCTGCGCGACGGCGACTGGGTGCCGCTCGCGGACGCGGCGCTGCGCGACGGCGACTGGGTGCGGGTGACGCTGGTGCTGGACAACGCCGCGACCCGGCACTTCGTGGCGATCACCGACGCGGTGCCCGGCGGCCTGCGACCGACCGACCTGTCGCTCAGCGGCGTCGCCGGGATCGATGTGCAGCGGGTGTCGGACACCGGCGACGGCTGGTTCGCCACCCGCCGGCTGGATCCGCGCGCGCCGAAGTTCTACGCCGAGTTCCTGCCGCCGGGTCGCCACGAAGTCCACTACTTCGCGCGGGTCGGCAACGCCGGCGACTATCTCGCGCCGCCGGCGGCCGCCGAGCTGATGTACGGCGAAGCGACCCGCGCGCGGACCGCCGCGTCGCGCATCGTCATCGCGCCGGTCGCCGGCACGCCCTGAGCCGGAATGCCCTCAGCCGGCATGCCCTGATCCGGCGCGCCATCGCGCCCAGAAACGGCAACGGGGCCCTCGCGGGCCCCGTTGCGGTCGATGCGGACGGCGCGACCGGCGCGCTGCGGGCGAGGCTCAGGGCTTCGCCTTCTGCGCCGGGATGAACTGTTCGCGCACCGCCTTCGCCAGCAGTTCCGGCGGCAGCATGCCCTGGCCGATGACGAAGTTGTTGAAGGCCAGGCGGTCGAACCTGTCGCCCAGCGCCAGCTCGGTCTCGGCGCGCAGTTCGAGCAGGCGCGCGTAGCCGTAGAAATAGCTGCCGGCCTGGCCCGGGGCATTGAACGTGTAGCGGTCGAGTTCCTGCCGCGCCATCGCCTTCGACAGGCCCACGTCCTCCATCAGCACCTTCTCGGCGCGGGCGCGGTCGATCATGCCGAGGTTGAGCATCGGGTCGAGCATCGCGCGCGCCGCGCGCATCAGCCGGAACTGCAGCGCGATGAGCTGTCCGTCCAGCGGCTCGTACGGCACCATCTCGGCCTCGGCGTACAGCGCCCAGCCCTCGACGTTCACCGAGTTGAAGGCGAACAGGCTGCGCGCCAGCGACACGCCGCGCTCGAGCATCGCGGTGAACTGCAGCTCGTGGCCGGGGCGGCCTTCGTGCGCGGACAGCGTCCACGCCACCGACGGGAAGTTGAAGTCGTCGTACTGGTCGGCGGCGCCCGCCGCCGGATTGGCCAGCGGCAGCACGAACTGGCCCTGCTGCCCGGTGTTGCCGATCATCGGCGCGGGCAGGAAGTGCGGCGCCGGCTGCTGCGCGTTCTCGGCGTCGGTGCCCAGGCGCATGATCATCGGCCGCTGCGGCACGTCGACGATGCGCTCGCGGCGGATGATCGGGTCGATCGCGTCGATGACTTCGCGGTAGCGGGCCTCGAGCTTGTCGTTGGGGATCGTGTCCTTCTTCAGCGCGCGGATCACGTCGCGGTAGTCGGTGGCGTCGATGCCCTTCGCCCTGGCGACCAGCGGCGCGAGCTGCTGCATCGCCGCGCGGGTCTCCATGAACTCCAGGCGGGCGCGCTGGACCAGCGCTTCCGGCGGAATGTCGATGCCGACGTTCTTCAACTGCAGGGCGTAAAGCTCGCGCGGCAACTGGGTGTCGGCGCGGGCCTGCGGCAGCACGGTGGCGCGCACCCAGGCGACGTAGTCGGCGGTCTGCGCATCGAGCGCCTTCAGCGCGGCGTCGGCGCCCTTGAGCTTGTACTTCTCGAACAGCTTGCGGATGCCGACGGCGTAGATCTGGGCGTTGTTCAGCGCCTGCTCGACCTCCAGCTTCGACGGCCGCAGCAGCGCGGCGTCGCCGGCGCGTTCCTCGTAGCGCTGGCGGGCGAGCGACATGATCGGGGTGGTGCCCGGCGCCATGCCGAGGTAGGCCTTCAGCCGGTCCAGCGCCTTCGCGCGGCGGTCGGCGGGCGTCTGGTCGGAGAGCAGGCCGCTGATGCCGCCGAACACCAGCTGCGGCGCGTCGTACCAGGGCAGCAGCAGGCGCTCGTTGACCTCGCTGGACTCGATCGCGTCGCCGGCGGCGCCGATCATGATCTCGAGGTCCTGGCGGACGTTCGGATCGCGTTCGAGCTGCAGTTTCTGCTGCAGTGCGGCGCGGACTTCGGCGAGCGCCGCGCGGGCGCGCTTGCCGTTGTCCGGGCCGAGGTCGGCGACCTTGGCGTCGTAGCCGGGGATGCCGAAGAACGACGCGGATTCTGGCTGGAAGCGCAGTTGGGCGGCGAGCAGGAGCTGGGCGTTCGCGTTGCTGGTCTGGACCCACGCGGGCACGGCGGGCGCGGCCGCCGTCGCAGCGGGTTTGGCCGCATGGGCGGGCGAGGCGGCGGCGAGCAGACCGGCGAGCGCGGCGGCGAGCAGGGTCGTTTTCATCGAGGGATCTCCACGGAGGTGCGGGAACGCTACGCCTCGACGGTCGGCGCGCCCACCGTCGAAGGTCATGCGTCGAAGGTCATGCATGCGGAATCGGGGCCCGTCACTCTGCCCGCAGGGCGACGCAGGGCCTGAGACCCGCGCAACCCCGTGCGGCGCGGCGGGGCGTTGTCGGTGTGCGGGCGATCGCGTTGCCGGGACCGCCCGCCTGCCATCCCTTCCGACGCAAAGAGGAGCCGCCCATGGCCATCGTGCCCCGCATCGACACCCCCTGTCCTCTCAGCGCTGCCGGGCAGCGCGCCATCGACGGCCGCTGCGACCGCTGCGATCGCGACGTCCACCGGCTCGACGCGCTCGATGCCGACGCCCGCCGCGCGCTGTTCGCGACCGCCGACGGCCCGCTGTGCGTGTCCTACCGTGCGCCGCGGCGCGCCGGGTTCGGCGCGACCATCGCGGTCACCCTGGTCGCCGCGACGGCGAGCGCCGGCGTCTTCGCTGCGGAGCCGCCCGTCGCCGCGCCGGTCGCCACTGCCGAGGCGACGCCCGCGACGCCGTCGACCGGCAGCCGCATCCGCCACGAAGCGCCGCGCGATCTCGACGGCGTACTGGTGATCGGTGCCGTGAACGACCCGCAGGATGCCGCCCTGCCCGAGGACACGAGCGTGCCCGAGCTGCCTGTGATCGACGATTCCGTGCTGATCCTCGGCGGCGTGACCGATCCCGCGGCGGTGGCGTGGATCGACACCGACGACACCCTCGCCGAACTGCCGATGATCGCCGACGACGGCGATCGCTGACCGGCGGATGCGTCCCGCGCCGCCGGCCCGCACCGGGCCGGCGGTGTCGCGTGCAGCGCTTTCAATCGTCGCCGGCGGCGCGGGGGCGGATGCCGACGGCATCGACCACGCGCAGGTCGCGGATCGTGCCGTTGAGCGTGGCGGCGAGGCCGGGATCGCCGTCGTCGATCATCAGCGCGATGTGGCCGGCATCGAAGCGGCCGAGTGCGGCGTCGTAACTGGTCCAGCGCGCGCCGTCCCAGACCTGCACCCAGGCATGCGGCACGAACACGTGCGGCACGCCCTCCGTTCGCCCTGAATAGCTGATGCCATGCGCGATCCGCGCCGGGATGCCGAGCGCGCGGGCGCCGGCCGCCAGCAGCACCGCGAACTCGGTGCAGTCGCCGCCGCGGTTGCGCAGCGCGGTCGCCGCGTCGTCGTAGTGGCGGAAATCGATCGGCCCGGTCATGTGCGCGCGCACGGCGGCCGTCAGCGTCTGCATGCGCGTGTGAACCGACAGGCCGCGCGCGTGGGCGCGGGCGAACGCGCGCACGCTGCGATCGTCGCTGCGCACCCAGGGGTTCGGGCGCAGGTAGCGCTGCAGCGTCTCGGGTGTCGGTGCGGGTTCGCCGCCGCAGTCGCTGCAGACCGAGACGAGGATGGCATCGTCCTCGGCCTTCGCCCGCTGTTCGCCGGTCTCGGGCAACGACGTGCGGTGCCGGGTCGCGAACCGCAGCCGGTAGCGGATCTCGCCCGCCAGCGCCGCGGGCGGCAGTCGGTAGGGCGAAGGCGTCAGCAGGCTCTGCAGGAAGGCGCGGGCCTCGTCGCTGCTCGGTGCCGGCGACGCATCGGCGGCCATCGCGGATCCGCCCGCGAGCAGCGCGCCCAGCAGGGCGAAGGACAACGGCGACCGGCGGCGCATGGCGGAACTCCCGTGGGGGCACGCTACGGGACAACGCGTGGGGACACAGGACGGGGTCCGGCCACCCGGACCGCGGCTGCGCGCGCGGGATCAGCGCACCGCGTCCCCGCCCGCCACGAGGTCGACCGGGGCCTGGCCCCGCATCGTCAGCGTCAGGTACATGAGCTGCCACTGGCCGTCGCGACGATCCACGGTGGCTTCCACGTTGCCCGTGCCCTTGGGGCCCGCGGCCACGAAGTCCACTGTGCCGTGCGTGTAGCGACCGTCCGGCCCGGGGGATTCGAACGTGCTGCCGTGGGGGTCGAATCGCATCGGCGTTCCCAACTGCGCGCGCGCCGCAGGCGATGCGTCGAGCGCGGCCTTGGCCTGGGCGTACGCCGCGTCCGAGTCCGACGAGGCCTGCGCCATCATGCGGTTGAGGGTGACGAAACCGCGCAGCAGCGGATATGCGGCGATCGCGGCGGCGGCGAGGCCTACCACGGCGACCGGCACCACCCAGACCGGACGCCGGCGCTGCGGCGTCTGCAGGAGCGGCGGTTCGGGCGACAGTCCGGACCGCGGGGGCGGCGGTGGCAGCGGGGGCGGCGCGGACGGCGGTTGCATGATCGGGGAACTCCTTTCCGGGTGCGGGCGACTCAGGGCTTCAGGCAGCGATCGAGGAACGCCTCCGTCGTGCGGTAGCGGTGCAGCGCGTCGCTGCCGCGCAGGCCGTGCTTGGCGCCGGGATAGGTCATCAACTGGAACGGCACGCCCTGCTTCTGCAGCGCGCTCATCAGCTTCGTCGAGTTGAGGAACAGCACGTTGTCGTCGGCCATGCCGTGGATCAGCAGCAGCGCGTTCGGGCGGATGCCGGCGACGTGCGAGAACACGCTGGCCTCGCGGTAGCCGTCGGCGTTGTCCTTCGGCAGGTCCATGTAGCGCTCGGTGTAGTGGGTGTCGTACAGCGCCCAGTCGGTGACCGGCGCGCCGGCGACGCCGCAGGCGTAGTCGCCGGGCCGCTTCGCCAGCAGCATCAGGGTCATGTAGCCGCCGTTGGACCAGCCGTAGACGCCGATCCGCGCCGGATCCACCCACGGCTGCGCGCGCAGCCATTCGATCCCGGCGTGCTGGTCGTCCGCCTCGACCGTGCCCTGGCGGCCGTACAGCGCGCCGCCGAAGGCCGCGCCGCGCCGCGGGGTGCCGCGGTTGTCCAGCGTGAACACGACGTAGCCCTGCTGCGCCAGGTACTGGTTGAAGAAGTGGTCGCCGCGGCCGGGCCAACTGTCGGTGACGGTCTGCGCGGCGGGGCCGCCGTAGACGTAGACCACGACCGGATAGCGCTTCGCCGGATCGAAGTCCGTCGGCGCGATCAGGCCGTAGTGCAGCGGCGTCCTGCCGTCCGCGGCGGTCAGCGTGCCGAAGGTCGTCGGCCGCTGCGCGGCGAGGTATTGCGCGTACGGGTGTCCGGGCTGCGTCGGGTCGTTCTCGATCAGGTTCGCGACGAACGCGCCGTCGGCGCGGTGCAGCGCGAGCTGCGGCGGCGTGCGCGCGTTCGACCAGCTATCGACGTAGACGCTGGCGTTCTTCGCGAAGCTGGCGGCGTGCATGCCCGGCTCGGTGGACAGCGTGCGGATCGCGCCGCCGGCCAGCGGCACGACGTGGATCTGCGACTGGCGCGCATCGGCCCGGCCGTCGGCGCCGCGGCCGGCGCTGAAATAGACCAGCCCCTTCGCTTCGTCGACCGCCAGCAGCGCGTCCACCGGCCAGTCGCCGCGGGTCAGCGGCTTGATGGCCTTGCCGTCGGCGCTGGCGAGGTACAGGTGCCCGAAGCCGCTGCGCTCGCTCATCCACAGGAAGCGGCCGTCCTTGAGGAAGCGCAGGCCGTCGTGCAGCGGCACCCAGGTCTTCGCGGTCTCGGTGACGAGCGTGCGCTGCTTGCCGCCGGCGAGGTCGGCCTCGATCAGGTCGAGCCGGCGCTGGTCGCGCGACTGGCGCTGGAAGGTCAGGTGTCGCGGGTCGCGCCAGTCGACGCGGGCCAGGTAGACGTCCTTGTCCGCGCCGAGGTCGATCCAGCGCGGCTGCGCATCGGCCTTCGGCGCGATCACGCCCAGCGCGACCACCGCGTTGGCCTGGCCGGCGGCCGGATAGCGCTGCTCGACCACCTCGGTGCGGTCGGGATACACCTCGTAGCGCTTCTGCACCGGCACGCCGCTTTCGTCGATCCGCGCGAAGGCGATCGCCGAATCGTCCGGCGCCCACCAGTAGCCGGTGTGGCGGTCCATCTCCTCGTCGGCGACGAACTCGGCGACGCCGTTGCCGATCACCTCGCCGCCGTCGGCGGTAAGCCGGATTTCGCGGCCGTCGGCGAGGTCGATCACCCACAGGTCGCGGCCGCGGATGAAGCTGACGTAGCCGCCCTTCGGCGAGACCTTGGGATCGGTGGCGAAGCCGGCGCCGGTGGTGAGCTTGCGCACCGCGGCCTTACCCGACTTCGACAGGTCGTACAGGTACAGTTCGCCGCCCAGCGGGAACAGCAGCGTCCTGCCGTCCGGCGACCACTGGTAATCGACGATGCCCGAGAGCGCCGCGGTGCGCTGGCGCTCGCGCCGCGCCTTCTCGGCGTCGCTGAGCACTTCCTCGCCGGGCAGCACGTCGCTGGAATCGACCAGCATCGCGACCCGGCCGCTGGCGACGTCGTAGGCCCACAGGTCGAGCTTGTTGCGGTCGCTTTGCTTGCCGCGCAGGAAGGTCACGCGCGAGCCGTCCGGCGCGATCTGCGGCTTCAGCAGCGTCGGCCCGGACAGCGGCGCGTCGCCGGTGATGGCTTCGAGGGTGAGCCGCGACGGTGGCGGTGGCGTGGACGGCGCGGCGAGCGTGGACGTGGTGGCGAGCATGAGGGCGAGCAGGCTGGCGGACAGGCGCATGACGGAACCCGGAGTGCGGCAGGCCCGCAGCTTAGCCGCAACGCGCGGCGCATGCCTGTCCCCGGCCGGTCGTCCCGCCGCGTCGCGCAGAGCGAAGCGCCGCTGTCGCGGCTGCGAACATGTCCCCGGTAGAGCGGCCTTCAGGCCGCTGCTGTCGGTCCGCCGGCGGTCTCTCCGGAGGCGGGGCAGCGGCCTGAAGGCCGCTCTACCGGACGCGGGGCGGACACGAGTCGCGACAGGCGGTGGTACGCCTGTCTTCGGTCCGTCGCGACTTCCGTCGCTCCCACGGGAAGGGTGCGTTTGCGGGAAGGCGGCTCTTTGCGGAGGCGGGGCAGCGGCCTGAAGGCCGCTCTACCGGGCGGGCCGATCTGCCGGACGGGCAGATCGGCGGGCGGGCGCGCGGGATTGGCGCCGGATGCGTCGGCTCAGCGGCCGAACAGGGCCTTGCGCTGTTCGTCGGTCAGCGGCTTGCCGGCGTCGGGATTCACCTGCTGGGTGATCGCGTAGGCGCGGGCGGTCGCCGGGCGCGCGGCGATCGCCGCCTGCCAGCGCCGCACCTCGGGATACGGCTCCAGATCGACCGGCGCCGTGCGGTACGGGCTGATCCACGGATAGCAGGCCATGTCGGCGATGGTGTAGGCGTCGCCGGCCAGGAACGCGCGACCGGCGAGGCGCTTGTCGAGCACGCCCAGCAGGCGCTGCACCTCGCGGGTGTAGCGGTCGATCGCGTAGGCGATCTTCTCCGGCGCGTAGACGTTGAAGTGGCCGTACTGCCCGGTCATCGGGCCGAGCCCGGCCATCTGCCAGAACAGCCACTCCAGGGCTTCGGTGCGGCCGCGCAGGTCGGCCGGCAGGAAGCGGCCGGTCTTCTCGGCCAGGTACAGCAGGATCGCGCCGGACTCGAACACGCTGACCGGCGCGCCGCCGTCGGCCGGCGCGTGGTCGACGATGGCGGGCATGCGGTTGTTCGGCGCGATCGCGAGGAAGTCCGGCTTGAACTGTTCGCCGGCGCCGATGTCCACCGGCCTGATCGTGTACGCCAGCGGCGCGCCGGCCTCGGCCAGCTCCTCCAGCAGCAGCGTGACCTTGTGGCCGTTGGGCGTGGGCCAGTAGTGCAGGTCGATCATGCGACAGCGTCCGTCTCGGGGGAGGCGCCAGTCTAGGACCGCGGCCGCGGGCGCGAGGAGGCCGGCGTCGGGATACTGCATTCCGCACGGGTTGGCGGCGATGGCCGGCGCCGGTAGGCTATCGCGGTTTTTCGCCACCACGCCGCCCCCATGTCGAATCCGCAGAACGCCCGCCTCGGTCCGCTGCCCGCCCTGATCTTCAGTTCGCGCTGGCTGCAGTTGCCGCTGTACCTGGGCCTGATCGTCGCCCAGGGCGTGTACGTGTTCCTGTTCATCAAGGAGCTGTGGCACCTGATCCACGGGGCGGCCTCGCTCGGCGAGCAGGACATCATGCTGATCGTGCTCGGGCTGATCGACGTGGTGATGATCTCCAACCTGCTGATGATGGTGATCGTGGGCGGCTACGAGACCTTCGTCTCGCGCATGAACCTCGACGGCCACCCCGACCAGCCGGAATGGCTGAGCCACGTCAACGCCAGCGTGCTGAAGGTGAAGCTGGCGATGGCGATCATCGGCATTTCCTCGATCCACCTGCTCAAGAGCTTCATCGAGGTCGGGATGGTCGACGGCCTGCCGCTGTGCAGCTCCGCGGCCGGGATCGAGGCGCTGAAGGTGATGCAGCCGCTGATCGACGCCGGCCAGAAGCTCAAGGCCTGCACCTCGGTCACCACCCACGGCGTGATGTGGCAGACGATCATCCACGGCCTGTTCATCCTGTCGGCGATCGGCATCGCCTGGACCGACCGGATCATGACCAGCAGCCTGGCGAAGCAGGACGCGCACTGAGGCACTGATCCGCGACCTGCGCCGGCGCGGCCCGCCGGCGCCATCGCGTAAACTGCGCGGATGGATGTTTCCCACCTGCTCGACGGCCTGAACGCCGCGCAGCGCGAGGCGGTCAGCGCGGCTCCCGGCCACCTGCTCGTCCTCGCCGGCGCCGGTTCGGGCAAGACCCGCGTGCTCACCCACCGCATCGCCTGGCTGCACGAAGTCCACGGCGTGCCGATGCACGGCATCTTCGCGGTGACCTTCACCAACAAGGCCGCGGGCGAGATGCGCCACCGCGCCGACGCGCTGCTGCCGCAAGGCACGCGCGGAATGTGGATCGGCACCTTCCACGGCCTCGCCCATCGCCTGCTGCGGCTGCACTGGCAGGACGCGAAACTGCCGGAAGGGTTCCAGATCCTCGACAGCGACGACCAGTTGCGGCTGGTCAAGCGCGTGGTCCAGGCGCTGGAGCTGGACGAGGCGCGCTTCCCGCCGCGGCAGATCGCGTGGTGGATCAACGCGCAGAAGGACGAGGGCCGCCGGCCGCAGCACATCCAGCCCGAGCGCGACGAATGGGCCTCGGTGATGCTGCGCGCCTACACCCTGTACCAGGAGCGCTGCGACCAGGCCGGCCTCGTCGACTTCGCCGAGATCCTGCTGCGCGCGCACGAGCTGCTGCGCGACCACCCGGCGCTGCTCCAGCACTACCGGCACCGCTTCCAGCAGCTTCTGATCGACGAATTCCAGGACACCAACAGCCTGCAGTACGCGTTCATCCGTCTGCTTGCCGGCGACACCGGCCAGGTCTTCGTGGTCGGCGACGACGATCAGGCGATCTACGGCTGGCGCGGCGCCAAGGTCGAGAACGTGCAGCGCTTCCTGCGCGATTTCCCGGGCGCGACGACCATCCGCCTGGAGCAGAACTACCGCTCCAGCGCCAACATCCTCGACGCCGCCAACGCGGTGATCGCGCACAACCCCTCGCGGCTGGGCAAGCGGCTGTGGACCGACAGCGGCGAGGGCGAGGCGATCGACCTCTACGCCGCGTTCAACGAGATCGACGAGGCGCGCTTCGTCGTCGAGCGCATCCGCCAGTGGGTCCGCGACGGCGGCAGCCACGGCGACTGCGCGATCCTCTACCGCAGCAACGCCCAGTCGCGGGCGTTCGAGGAAACGCTGCTGGGCGAGCAGATCCCGTTCCGGGTCTACGGCGGCATGCGCTTCTTCGAGCGCGCCGAGATCAAGGACACCCTAGCCTACCTGCGGCTGATCGCCAACCGCGACGACGACGCGGCGTTCGAGCGCGCGGTCAACACCCCGACCCGCGGCATCGGCGAGCGCACGCTCGACGAGGTCCGGCGGCTGGGGCGCACCGAGCGCCTGTCGCTGTGGCAGTCCGCCGCGCGGATCGCCTCCGGCGACGGCCTGCCGGCGCGCGCACGCAACGCGCTGGCCGGGTTCCAGCAGTTGATCGACGCGATCGCCGGGGAGACCGTCGACCTGCCGCTGAAGGACAAGATCGACCACGCGCTGGCGCGCTCCGGCCTGCGCGAGTACTACGAACAGCAGTCGAAGGGGTCGCTCGACTCGCGCACCGACAACCTCGACGAGCTGGTGTCGGTGGCGTCGCGCTTCGTGCGCGGCGACGACGAGGAGAGCGCGGCGCTGACCGAACTGGTCGCTTTCCTCGCCTACGCCGCGCTGGAAGCCGGCGAGGGCCAGACCGAGGCCGGCGAGGACGGCGTGCAGTTGATGACGCTGCACAGCGCCAAGGGCCTGGAGTTCCCGCTGGTGTTCCTGGTGGGCGTGGAGGAGGGGCTGTTCCCCAACAACAAGTCGATCGAGGAATCCGGCCGGCTGGAGGAAGAGCGCCGCCTCGCCTACGTCGGCATCACCCGCGCCCGCCAGAAGCTGGTGCTGACCTACGCCGAGGCGCGGCGCCTGCACGGCCAGGACATGTACGGGCTGCCGTCGCGCTTCCTGCGCGAGATCCCGTCCGCGCTGATCTACGAGGTGCGGCCGAAGATCCAGGTCGCGCGACCGATGTACCAGGCCCAGCCGCGCCGCGACTGGGGCCACGCCTCGCTGCAGGAAACGCCCGGCCTGCGCCTGGGCCAGAACGTCACCCACGCCAAGTTCGGCAGCGGGGTCGTCACCGACATCGAAGGCAGCGGCGCCCACGCCCGCGTCCAGGTGAACTTCGACAACGCCGGCAGCAAATGGCTGGTGCTGGCCTACGCGAACCTGCAGCCGGCGTAGGGCGGGCCTTGGCCCGCCGTTGCAACGCGTCCGATGCGCCGCACAATGATCGACACTGTTCCGCCGGATGCGCCGTGCGAACGGCGATGCCGCAACGGCGGGCCAGGGCCCGCCCTACGACCGAGTGATTGCCCATGACCGACACCACCGACCCCGCCGCTCCGCAAGACGACTTCCTCCGCGTCCGCGACTACCTGATGGGCCTGCAGGACCGCATCTGCGCCGCGATCGAGGGTGCGGACGGCGCGGCGACATTCCAGGAAGACCTGTGGCAGCGCGCCGAGGGCGGCGGCGGGCGCACGCGGGTGCTGCGCGACGGCGCGGTGTTCGAGCAGGCCGGCATCGGGTTCTCCGACGTGTCCGGCACCAAACTGCCGCCGTCGGCCACCGCGGCGCGGCCCGAACTCGCGGGCGCGTCGTGGCGCGCGGTCGGGGTGTCGCTGGTGTTCCATCCGCGCAACCCGCATCTCCCGACCACCCATGCCAACGTGCGCCATTTCCGCGCGTTCAAGGACGGCGAAACCGTGGCCTGGTGGTTCGGCGGCGGCTTCGACCTCACCCCGTTCTATCCGGTCGACGAAGACGTGCGGCACTGGCACCGGGTCGCCCGCGACCTGTGCGAACCCTTCGGCGGCCAGGCGCGCTACGACGCGCACAAGCGCTGGTGCGACGAGTACTTCTTCCTCAGGCACCGCGGCGAGACCCGCGGCGTCGGCGGGCTGTTCTTCGACGACCTGCACGAGGACTTCGAGCGCGACTTCGCCTACCAGCGCGCGGTCGGCGACGGCTTCCTCGACGCCTACCTGCCGATCGTCGAGCGCCGCAAGGATGCGCTCTACGGCGAACGCGAGCGCCAGTTCCAGCTCTACCGGCGCGGGCGCTACGTCGAGTTCAACCTGGTGTTCGACCGCGGCACCCTGTTCGGCCTGCAGTCGGGCGGGCGCACCGAATCGATCCTGATGAGCCTGCCGCCGCTGGTGCGCTGGGAGTACGGCTATGCGCCGGAGGCGGGCAGCGACGAAGCGCGCCTGCTCGACTACCTGCGGCCGCGCGACTGGCTGTCCGAACTGGCCTGACCGGCAGAGCGGCCCGGCCAGCGCTTCGGCTGTTGAACCCCTGGCCGCCGCCCCCGGGACCCGTGGATGGCATCAGCGGCCTGAAGGCCGCTCTGCCGATCGGTCGTCGTCGTTGAGCACGATGCTGATGTGGCCGTTGGTTTCGAGCACGGCCAGCTTGATCCGCTCGACCTCGCTGCAGCCGGCGCCGCGCATCGCCTCGCGGAAGTCGGCCTTGCTCACCAGCTCGCGGCGCAGCACGTCCTGGAACACGCGGCCGTCCTGCGCCACCACCACCGGCTCGCCCTCGATCCATTTTCGCGCCCCCGGCATGCGCGCCGACAGGAACGCGGTGGCGTAGTTGAGCGCGATCAGGCAGACCGCCAGCAGCGCGGCGCCGGTCAGCGAGTTGTCGCCGCCGTTGAGGCCGTTCTGGACCGCATTGCCGATCAGGATCAGCAGCACCAGGTCGAAGGGCGTGAACTGGCCGACCGCGCGTTTGCCGGACAGGCGCACCAGCACCATCACCAGCAGGTAGATCGCCACGGCGCGGAGCACGAAGGCCCACCATGGCGCGGACAGGGAAAACATCTCGGTCATGGCGGGCCCCGGGGCGACGACGCCGCAGTCTGGCGTCCGGTCGCGCAAATAAAAAGCCCCGCAGGCGGGGGAACCGGCGGGGCTGGGAACGGGACTTGGGGAGAGTCTTACGTTCCGGGGCCGCCCTAGGGGAGAGGGCGGCTGCGACAGACGTTGCATCTGTCGCGAGATAGTTGACCACGACTGCGGGGCCGAGTTCGTGAAGTTTCCGATAGCGCACAGGGAGAATTCAGGACGGATTCATGCCGCGTGCAACGTTCGTTCAGTTTTGGCTGTGATCGATTGAAAAAACCTGTCAGAACCGACAGGAGAGGAGGCCGGAAGTCATGGTTTTCCGCATCTCCTCGCGCACCGTATCTGCATTTCCGGAACGCTGCATATCGGCGGCGAAGCGCCTGCGTCGTGTTGCGTCGCCGCACGCATCGATCGTGATCGACGACGCGGCAATCAGTGCGCTTCGTCCCAGTTCGCCCCGACCCCCGAATCGATCACCAGCGGCACCCGCAGTTCCGCGGCGGCGGCCATCCGCGCAGTGACTTCCGGCACCAGCGTCTCGACGAAGCCGGCGTCGCATTCGAACACCAGTTCGTCGTGCACCTGCAGCAGCATCCGCGCCTGCGCATCGTGCGGCACGATCCACGCGTCGATGGCGATCATCGCGCGCTTGATGATGTCGGCGGCGGTGCCCTGCATCGGCGCGTTGATCGCCGCGCGCTCGGCGCCGGCGCGCAGGCCCTGGTTGCGGGCGTTGATGTTGTCCAGGTACAGCCGGCGGCCGAACACGGTTTCGACGTAGCCGCGCTCGTGCGCCTCCTTGCGGGTGCGCTCCATGAAGTCGCGCACGCCGGGATAGCGGCTGAAGTACAGCGCGATGTAGTCCTGCGCCTCGCCGCGGCCGATGCCCAGCTGCTTCGCCAGTCCGAACGCGCTCATGCCGTACATCAGGCCGAAGTTGATCGCCTTGGCGGCGCGGCGCTCGTTCGCGGTCACGTCCTCGAGCGTCCTGCCGAACACTTCCGCGGCGGTGGCGCGATGGATGTCGGCGCCGGCGGCGAAGGCGCGCAGCAGGCCGGCGTCCTCGGACAGGTGGGCCATGATCCGCAGTTCGATCTGCGAGTAGTCGCAGGCGACCAGTTTGCGGCCCGGCGGCGCGACGAACGCGCGGCGGATGCGGCGCCCGTCCTCGGTGCGGATCGGGATGTTCTGCAGGTTCGGATCGTTCGACGACAGGCGGCCGGTGGCGGCGCCGGCCTGGTGGTAGCTGGTGTGGACGCGGCCGGTGTCGGGATTGACCATCTCCGCGAGCTTGTCGGTGTAGGTGCTGCGCAGCTTCGCCAGACCGCGGTATTCGAGGATGACGCGCGGCAGCTCGTGCTGGTCGGCGATCGCCTCCAGCGCCTCCTCGTTCGTCGACGGCTGGCCGGTCGGCGTCTTCACCAGCGCCGGCAGCTTGAGTTCGTCGAACAGCAGCGCCTGCAACTGCTTGGGCGAATCGAGGTTGAAGGTGCGGCCGGCCAGTTCGGTCGCCTTCTGCTGCGCGGCGAGCATGCGCCGCGACAGGTCGGCGCTCTGCCGGCGCAGTTCGTCGGCGTCGATCAGCACGCCGTTGGCCTCCATCCGCGCCAGCACCGGCACCAGCGGCATCTCGATCTCGCGATAGACGCTTTCCAGCGATGGTTCGCCCGCGAGTTTCGCCGACAGCACGCGGTGCAGGCGCAGGGTGATGTCGGCGTCCTCGGCGGCGTAGCGGGTGGCGTCGTCGATCGCGACCTCGGAAAAGGAGATCTGCTTCGCGCCCTTGCCGGCCACGTCCTCGAACCTGATGGTGTCGTAGCCGAGGTAGCGCTTCGCCAGCGTGTCCATGTCGTGGCGGCTGGCGCTGGCGTTCCAGACGAAGCTCTCCAGCATGGTGTCGTCGTGGTAGCCGGCGACGTCCACGCCGTGGCGGCGCAGCACGTGCAGGTCGTACTTGCCGTGCTGGCCGAGCTTGCGGTGGGTCGCGCTTTCCAGCAGCGGACGCAGCGCGTCGAGCGTCCCGCGCAGGTCGAGCTGCGCCGGCGCGCCGGGGTAGGTATGGCCGACCGGCACGTAGCAGCCGTTGCCCGGCGCGGTGGAGAAGCTCAGCCCGACGAGGTTCGCGCGCATCGCGTCGAGGTCGTCGGTCTCGGTGTCGAAGGCGAACTCGTCGGCCGCGGCGAGACGCTCGATCCACGCCGCCAGTTGCGCCGGCGTGGAGACGGTCTCGTAGGCGCCCGCGACGGACAGCGCGGGATCGGGCGCTTCCGCTTCGGCCGCCGCGCTGCGGGCGTAGCCGGCCTGGGTGCTGCGCAGGCTGCCGTGGGTCGAGCCGTCGGCGGCGGGCGCGGACGCGCCGTTGCCGCCCTCGAGGTCCTTCAGCGCCTGGTTGAAGCCGTAGCGCGCGTACAGGCGGCGCAGGTCCTCGACGTGGCGCTCGCGCAGGCCGAGATCGGCCGGGCCCTGGTCGAGGGCGACGTCGAGTCTGATCGTCGCCAACTGCTTGTTCAGCGGCAGCCGCGGCAGCGCCGCGCGCAGGTTCTCGCCGATCTTGCCCTTGATCGCATCGGCGTTCGCGATGACGTTCTCCAGGGTGCCGTACTCGCCCAGCCACTTGGCCGCGGTCTTCGGCCCGCACTTCTCGACCCCGGGGATGTTGTCGACGCTGTCGCCCATCAGCGACAGCAGGTCGATCACCTGGTCGGCGCGCACGCCGAACTTCTCGATCACCGCCGCGTCGTCGGCCATGCGGCTGCCGGTCATGGTGTTGACCAGCGCGATGCCCGCGCCGTCGCCCGACTGGCGGACCAGCTGCGCGAAATCCTTGTCGCCGGTGGAGATGGTGACGGCCATGCCTTCGGCCGCGCCGCGCACGGCCAGGGTGCCGATCACGTCGTCGGCCTCGACGCCCGCCACCCGCAGGATCGGGATGCCCAGCGCCTGCACGATCTCCAGCATCGGCTCGATCTGCGCGCGCAGCTCGTCGGGCATCGGCGGCCGGTTGGCCTTGTACTGCGGGTCGAGGTCGTCGCGGAAGGTCGGCCCGGAGGCATCGACGACGAACGCGAGGTGTTCGGGCTTTTCCTTCAGGTGCCCGCGCAGCATGTTCACGACGCCGAACAGCGCGCCGGTGGGCTCGCCCTGCGCGTTGGTCAGCGGCGGCAGTGCGTGGAACGCGCGGAACAGGTAGGAGGAACCATCGATGAGGACGAGACGTGTCATCGGGCGATTCTACCCCCGGGTCGCCGGCCGGACGGCGATCGCGGCGTATGATCGGGATTCCCCCGCCGGCAGGAGACCGTCATGCGCATCGTCCGTCCCTTCGTCCTGCTGTTCGCCACGCTGTTCCTCGCCTCCGCCTGCGCGACCACGCCTGCGCCCGCGTTGGACGCCGGTTTCGACCTGCCGCCCGACGCCGTCGCCGCCGAGCGCACCATGGACAACGGCGATGTCGTCACCGAATACCGCGTCGCCGGCCAGTTGCGCATGGTCCAGGTCAAGCCCAAGCGCGGCCCGGCCTACTTCCTCTACGACCGCAACGGCGACGGCCGCATCGACCACGACCGCAACTCGCCGACGGTGTACTTCAAGCTGTTCGGCTGGTGAGCGCACGCGGGACGCGCGTCGCCCGGCCGGGAAGCCGGCGCAGGCGTCGTCCCGCTGTTCGTGTTTCTTCCGAACGCAGGCGGCCGCCACCAGGATCGATCGTCGCGACCGCACGCCCGTGACGCCGCGACACGCGTCCGTTCCGCGACACCCGGAGCGAACCGGACGCCTGGCACATCCCGCCGGGACGCCGATGCGCCACTGCCCCGGACCGCTCGCCGTGATCGGCCTCATCCGGCCCGCGCGCACACCCACGCCTCGACCCGGGCGACGCCGGCGCGGCGCAGCGCCTCGGCGGCGGCGTGCAGGGTGGCGCCGGTGGTCATCACGTCGTCGACCAGGGCGACGTGCGCCGGCAGCGGGCGGTCGTCGCGCACGGCGAAGGCGCCGCGGAGGTTGCGGCGCCGGGCCGGGGCGGCCAGCCGCGACTGCGGGGCGGTGTCGCGGACCCGGACCAGCAGGTCGTCGCGCAGCGGCACGCCGAGGGCGCGCGCCAGCGGCCGGGCCAGTTCGAGGGTCTGGTCGAAGCCGCGGCGGCGCAGGCGCGCCCGGTGCAGCGGCAGCGGCAGCAGCGCCTCCGGCCGCGGGGCGTCGGCCAGGGCCGCGGCGAACGCCTCGGCCATCAGCCCGGCGCAGAGCCGGCCGGCGGCGAGGTCGCCGTGGAACTTCAGCCGCGGCAGCAGCCGGTCCAGCGGCGGCTCGTAGCGGAACGCGGCCCGGGTCGCCGCAACCGGGGGCGGCCGTCGCTGGCAGTGGCCGCAGGCCGCGGCCGGGACGGCCAGCGGCAGGGCGCAGCTCGGGCAGGCGGTCCGCTGCCACGGCAGCGACCGGCGGCAGGCGGTGCACAGGTCGATCCCGGCGACCGCGGCCGGCGACCGGCAGACCAGGCAGTGGCCGGGCCACAGCCGGCAGGCCGCCGCGCCGGTCCGCGCGCCGACGCGGGCGAGCAGGGCCTTGAAACATCCGCGGTTGACAGGGCTGGGCATGCTTTCCAGACTGCCTGTCCCCCTTTGCCGTGTCCGTCAGGGATCCCCGATGCCCGCTGTCAGTGTTCCCGCCGTCCCGCGCCACGACTGGACCCGCGCCGAGGTGGAAGCGCTGTTCGACCTGCCGTTCCCGGTGCTGCTGCAGCGGGCCGGCGACGTCCACCGGCAGCATTTCGACCCCAGCGAGGTGCAGGTCAGCACGCTGCTGTCGGTGAAGACCGGCGGCTGCCCGGAGGACTGCGGCTACTGCCCGCAGGCCCAGCGCTACCACACCGGGGTCGACGCCACGAAGCTGATGGACACCGACGCGGTGGTCGAGCGCGCCCGCGCCGCCAGGGCCGCCGGCGCCTCGCGCTTCTGCATGGGCGCCGCCTGGCGCTCGCCGAAGGACCGCGACATCCCGAAGGTCGCCGAGATGATCCGCGAGGTGAAGGCGCTGGGGCTGGAGACCTGCGCCACCCTGGGCATGCTCAGCGACACCCAGGCCGCGGCCCTCAAGGACGCCGGCCTCGACTACTACAACCACAACCTGGACACCGCGCCGGAGTTCTACGACGAGGTGATCCGCACCCGCGAGTACCAGGACCGCCTCGACACCCTGGCCCGGGTCCGCGACGTCGGCATGAAGACCTGCTGCGGCGGCATCGTCGGCATGGGCGAGACGCGTTCCCAACGGGCGGGCCTGCTGCAGACGCTGGCCAACCTGCCGGCGCATCCGGATTCGGTGCCGATCAACCGCCTGGTGCAGGTCGCCGGCACCCCGCTGCACGGCACCGCCGAACTGGACGCGTTCGAGTTCGTCCGCACGATCGCGGTCGCGCGGCTGCTGATGCCGAAGTCGATGGTGCGGCTGTCCGCCGGCCGCGAGACGATGAGCGACGAGCTGCAGGCGCTGTGCTTCCTCGCCGGCGCCAACTCGATCTTCTACGGCGAGAAGCTGCTGACCACCGGCAACCCGGACACCGAGCGCGACCTCGCGCTGTTCGCCCGCCTCGGCCTGAAGCCGATGGCGGTGGTCGAAGCCCCGAACACCTTCCACGCGGACATCGTCGAGGCCGGCGCCGCGCCGGCCGACGATCCGCCCTGCACCCGCGCCGCCTGACCGAGCGTCCGCCATGACCCGTCCGCGCCTCACCGAACGCATCCTCGCCGCCCGCGTGCAACGCACGATGCAGGGGCGCGAGCGCAAGCGGCGCACGGTCACCCGCCGCGACGGCGTGCGCTGCGAGGTCGACGGGCGCTGGCTCAACAACTTCGCCGGCAACGACTACCTCGGCCTCGCCCAGCAGTTCGGCGTGGTCGATGCGCTGCAGTCCAGCGCCGCCCGCGACGGCGTCGGCGCCGGCGCCTCGCACCTGGTCAGCGGCCACTACGCGCACCACGACGCGCTGGAAAAGGAGCTGGCCGACTGGCTGGGCGCGCCGCGCGCGCTGCTGTTCGGCAGCGGCTACCTCGCCAACCTCGGCGTGATCCAGGGCCTGCTCGGCGAGGACGATGTCTGCGTGCAGGATCGGCTCAACCACGCCAGCCTGATCGACGGCGCGCGGCTGGCCGGCTGCAAGCTGCGCCGCTACCCGCACGCCGACGCCGAGGGCGCGCTGCGCCAGCTGCGCACGGTGCCCGAGGGCGCGGCGATGCTGGTCACCGACGGCGTGTTCAGCATGGACGGCGACATCGCCCCGCTGCGCGAACTGTCGCTGGTGGCGAAGGTCCAGCAGGCGATGCTCTACGTCGACGACGCGCACGGCATCGGCGTGGTCGGCCCCGAGGGCCGCGGCTGCGTCGCCGAGGCCGGCCTCGAGGGCGGATCGCTGCTGCAGCTCGCCACCCTGGGCAAGGCGCTGGGCGGCTACGGCGCGGTGGTGCTGGGCAGCGAGGAGATCATCGGCCACCTGGTCGAAACCGCGCGCCCGTACATCTACACGACCGCGCTGCCGCCGGCGATGGCCGCCTCCTCGCTGGCCGCGGTCAAGCTGGCCCGGCGCGACCACTGGCGCCGCGAGAAACTGCAGAGCCTGGTCGCGCACTTCCGCCAGCAGGCGGCGTTCCGCGACCTGCAGCTGCTGCCGTCGACCACGCCGGTGCAGCCGGTGATGTGCGGCGACGAGAAGCGTGCGGTCGCGCTGTCCACCGCGCTGGAAGCCCAGGGCTACTGGGTGCCGGCGATCCGGCCGCCGACCGTGCCCGACGGCCGCGCGCGGCTGCGGGTGACCCTGTCCTCGCTGCACACGCAGGCCGAAGTCGATGCGCTGATCGACGCCCTGTGCTGGGCGCGCGACGCGGTCGAACTGGGCTTCGGACACGGCGGAGCCGCGGTGGCGTGAGCGCGGCGGCGGTCGTGGACGGCGGTGCGGACGACGACGCGGCGCGGATCCCGGTGTGGATCGCGCTGTCCGCGCTGTACCTCGACACCGAGGTCGAACGCTCCCACGACGCGATCGCGGCGACCCTCGCCGCCTCGCCGTTCCCGCTGGACGCGCTGCAGGCGATGCTGGTCCACGACGTGCATCCGGTGCTGTTCACCAATCTGATGGCGCCGGCCGGCGTGTGGGACGGTTTCGACGCCGCCTGGCTGGTCGAACGCATCCGCGTCCGCGGCGGTCGCCGCAGCCGCGGCCTTGCACGCTGGTTCCGCGGCGACATCGACGCGCAGTGGCGCGCGGTCGCGGCGAAGATCGCCGCCCTGCGCGCGGGCGCCGGCCCCACGTGAGCGCCTCCCTGCACATCGCGACCAGCGGCGAAGGCCCGCCGCTGGTGCTGATCCACGGCTGGGCGATGCACGGCGGCGTGTTCGCGCCGCTGGTCGAACGCCTGCGCACGCGGCACACGCTGCACCTGGTCGATCTGCCGGGCCACGGGCTCAGCCGCGACGACGCCACGCCGCTGGCCTTCGACGCGGTCTGCGACGCGCTGTTCGCGCGGCTGCCGCCGGCGCCGTGGCTGGGCTGGTCGCTGGGCGGGATGTTCGCGCTGCACGCGGCCGTGCGCGATCCGGCGCGGGTGCCGGCGCTGGTCGCGCTGTGCAGCAGCCCGTGCTTCGTGCGCGGCGAGGACTGGCGCTTCGGCGTCTCGCCGGAGATCTTCCACGACTTCGCGCGCGGCCTCGCCGACGACTACCGCGGCACGCTCGACCGCTTCGTCGCGCTGGAGGCGTTCGGCTCCGACCACGCCAAGGACGAGCTGCGCGCGCTGCGCGCCGGACTCTTCGCCCGCGGCGAGCCGGCGGCGCGGGTGCTGGTCGACGGCCTGCACCTGCTCGAGACCGTGGACCAGCGGCCGCTGCTGGACGCGCTGCGCGTGCCCAGCCTGTGGATCGCCGGCCGCCGCGACCGTCTGGTCGATCCGCGCGCGATGCGCGACGCCGCTGCCAGGATCGATGCCGCCGGCCACGCGCCGGCGACGTTCGTGCAGATCGAGCACGCCGGCCATGCGCCGTTCCTCACCCATGTCGACGAGGTCGATGCGGCGCTGCAGGGTTTTCTTCTCGGGCAGGCGGCGCGGACGTGAGCGACCTGTTCGATCCCCGCCACGTCCGCCGCGCCTTCTCGCGCGCCTCGTCGAGCTACGCCGACGCGGCGAAGCTGCAGCACGAGGTCGAGGCGCGGCTGCTCGAAGCGCTGGACTACTACGCCGAAGGCCGCGCCGACGCGGCGCAGGCGCCGGCGGTGGTGGTCGATCTGGGCTGCGGCCCCGGCACCGCGGCGCGCGCGATGCAGGCGCGCTGGCCGAAGGCGCGGGTGCTGGCGCTGGACCTGGCGCTGCCGATGCTGCAGGCGCAGGCCGGCGCGGGCGGCCTCGCGCGCACGCTTGCGCGCCTGCTTCCGGGCGCGGGCGCACCGACGCCCGCCCGCGTCTGCGCCGACGCCCGCGCGCTGCCGCTGGCCGATCATTCGGTCGACCTGCTGTTCTCCAATCTCTGCCTGCAGTGGGTCGAGGACCTGCCCGCGGTGTTCGCCGGCTTCCGCCGCGCGCTGAAGCCCGGCGGCATGCTGGTGGTCTCGACCTTCGGCCCCGACACCCTGTTCGAGCTGCGCAGCGCGTTCGCGGAGGCCGATGCGGTGCCGCACGTCAGCCCGTTCGCGTCGATCGCGCAGTTCGGCGACGCCCTGATCGCCGCGGGATTCCGCAATCCCGTGCTCGACCGCGACGAACTGGTGACCCGCTACGACGACCTGCCCGCGCTGATGCGCGAGCTGCGCGCGATCGGCGCCACCAACGCCCTGCGCGCGCGCCGGCACACGCTGACCGGCAAGGCGCGCTTCGCCGCCGCCGCGCGCGCCTACGACGCGTTCCGTGCCGACGGCCGCCTGCCCGCGACCTGGGAGGTGATCTCCGCCCTGGCCTGGGCGCCGGAGCACGGAGTCGCGATCCGCGAGGGCGGCGAGGACGTGGCGCGCTTCCCGGCGGCCGGGATCCCGGTCCGGCGACGCGGCGGCTGACGCCGGCGACGGCGGTCGCGGCGGCGTTCACGCGACCGGCGCTTCGTAGCACAGCCGTGCTACAGTGTCGCCCCCCGCGCCCGGAGGCCGCCGCGATGGCCACGCCGACCACCACCATCCGCCTGCCCGAGGAATTGAAGGCCCGGCTGGCCCGGCTGGCCGAAGCCGAGGGCACGTCGATCCACAGCCTGATCCTCGACGCGATCGCCGAGAAGGCCGACGCGCTGGAGCGCCGGCGCGACTTCCACGAGGACGCGCGGCAGCGCCTCGCGCAGATGCGGGACGCCGGCGCAGGCATCGAATGGGACGAGATGCAGCGCCGCCTGCGCGCGCGGGTCGCGGGCGAGGACGCTCCGATGCCGGCCGCGAAGCCGGGCCGGGGCTGATCGCGTGGCGAGGATCCAGTGCTCGGAGCGGATCGACGGCGACCTGCGGCGGATCGTCGCGCGCGGGCCGGCGCCGACCGAGCGCGACGAAGGCGACCGCTGCGACGATCGCGGGTCGGCGGGCGTCGAGATGGCCGCGGTGACCGCGGCCATCGACGTGCTGATGGCCAGCCCGCTGATCGGACGGCCCTGCGAGGATGGCCTGCGCGAGCTGGTGATCGGGCGCAGGACGCGCGGCTGCCTGGCGCTGTACCACTACGACGAACGGATGGACCTGGTGAGGATCCTCGCCATCCGCTCGCACCAAGACTCCGGATACTCCCTGACATGACCACACCCGTCCTCTCCGTCGTCGTCCCCGTGTTCAACGAGCGCGACAACGTCACTCCGCTGATCGACGAAATCACCGCCGCGCTGCGCGGACACGCCCTGCTCAAGGGCGGCGATTTCGAGATCGTCTACGTCGACGACCACTCGCGCGACGACACCCTCGCCGTGCTCGACGGCCTGAAGGCGACGACGCCCGAGCTGCGGGTGCTGCACCACGTGAACCAGAGCGGGCAGAGCACCGCGGTGCGCAACGGCGTGAAGGCCGCGCGCGGCGCGTGGATCGCCACCCTCGACGGCGACGGCCAGAACGATCCGGCCGACATCCCGAACCTGCTGGCCAAGCGCGACGCATCGGCGGCCGACGTGAAGCTGTTCGCCGGCTGGCGCGTCAACCGGCAGGACAGCGGCAGCAAGCGCTGGGCCTCGAAGTGGGCGAACGCGATCCGCAGCCGCATGCTCAGGGATTCGACCCCCGACACCGGCTGCGGCATCAAGCTGTTCGAGCGCGCGGCGTTCCTCGACCTGCCGTACTTCGACCACATGCACCGCTACCTGCCGGCGCTGATGCAGCGCGCCGGCTGGAAGACGATCAGCGTGCCGGTGAACCATCGCCATCGCGCCAGCGGCGTGTCCAAGTACAACAACCTCAACCGCGCGCTGGTCGGCCTGCGCGACCTGCGCGGGGTGGCCTGGCTGATCGCGCGCAGCAAGCGCACCGCGGTCGAGGAGCGCTGAGCATGCTCGCCGATGCCGTCCAGGTCGCCGCCGCCGGCGACGTGATGAACACGCCGATCACGTGGCTGGCGTGGACCGGCCTGCACGCCTCGCCGTGGAAGCTGATCGGCTGGGTCGGCGCGCTGATGTTCGGCGGCCGCTGGCTGGTGCAGTTCATCGCCAGCAAGCGCTACGGCAAGCCGGTGATCCCGCGGCTGTTCTGGTACATGAGCATCGTCGGCAGCGTGATGACGCTGTCGTACTTCATCTTCGGCAAGAACGACTCGGTCGGCATCCTGCAGAACCTGTTCCCGACCTTCACCGCCTGCTACAGCCTGTACCTGGACATCAAGCACCGCGGCTGGCACCGCGACCGCAACCATCACTGATCCGCCGGTGCGGCACGCCGGGGCACGCAAGCGTCCCCGGCGTGCCGCACCGGGCGATCAGCTTCGCGGCGCGCGGGCGGCGGCGCCGGCGGCGGACGCCAGCGCCTCCACGATCGCCTGTTCGCGGAAGCCCTCGATCCGGCGCTCGCCGATGTACAGCAGCGGCACCGCGCGGCCGCCCTGGCCGATGAAGTCGCGGTTCGCCTGCTCGGACTTGTCGATCAGGTACTCGGTGTAGCGCACTCCGCGCGCGGCGAACAGCTTGCGCGCCTTCGCGCAGTAGGGGCAGGTGGCGGTCGCGTACATCACCACCTCGTTGCCGGCGCGGCGATACAGGGCCGCGTGGTCGCCGGTGGTGTACTGCGGCGGCGGGAACCAGGCGCGGTAGGTCTGCGCGAGGCGCGGTCCGCCGTAGAGGCCGATCGCGAAGCACGCGGGAATCAGCAGGATCTGCAGGACGAGTTTGAGGGCCTTGGGCATGATGCCTCCATGCGCGCGCGGGCGTCGCGCCGGCGCGGGGATCGTGGTGTCCGGAGAAGCGGTGGCGGTCGCAGCAGCCGCGGGAATCGCACGGACGCGAAGGGCGGGAATCCCGGTCGGCGGGACGGCTGCGGCTGCGGGGGAACCGGTCCGAAGCGAGGCCCCGAAGGGCCCCGCCGGTCGCGCATTACAGGCCGCAGCTGGCCCTGCACTCCTGGTACTGGGATTCGCAGGCCGCCTTGCAGATGTTGTTCGTACCGCACTGGGCGTGGCACTCGTACCGGGCATCCAGGCAGTCCGCCCAGCAGCCGGGATCGGCATGGCTCTGCGAGGCGTAGCCGATACCCAGTCCCATCGCGGCGAACAGGGCGCACGAGAACAACAAGTTGTTGATTTTCATTGTGTTTCCTCCACGAAATATGGGCCCTGATTCCTCATACAGGCCGGGCCCTCCACCTGTGCGGCGGAAGATATCAGGAGAAAATCTCACCCGATGGGAGACGCCGGGCGCTGGCCGGCGATGCGCCGGCCCATCGATGCGGCCAGGCGGCCGCCGTGCCCGCTGGCGCGATCAGCTGCGCAGGCCGACGCCGCGCTTCAGCAGCCACAGGCCGAGGCCGCCCAGCGCCGCGACGAAGCCCAGCATCAGCGCGTAGGCCACCCACAGCGGCACGTCGGACACGCCCAGCAGGCCGTAGCGGAAGGCGTTGACCATGTAGAAGATCGGGTTGAGGTGGGTCGCGGCCTCGGCCCAGTCGGGCAGCAGCTTGACCGAATAGAACACGCCGCCGAGATAGGTCAGCGGGGTAAGGATGAAGGTCGGCACGATCGCGATGTCGTCGAACTTCTTGGCGTACACCGCGTTGACGAACCCGGCCAGCGAGAAGATCGTCGCGCCCAGCAGCACGGTGGTGAAGGTCACCAGCGGATGCGGCACGCGCACGTGGGTGAACAGCATCGCGATGCACAGCACGATCGCGCCGACCATCAGCCCGCGCAGCACCGCACCGGCGACGTAGCCGCCGAGGATCACCCACGACGGCATCGGACTGACCAGCAGCTCCTCGACGTGGCGGCCGAACTTGGCGCCGAAGAAGCTCGACGAGATGTTGCCGTAGCTGTTCTGGATCACGCTCATCATCACCAGGCCCGGGACGATGAAGTCCATGTACTTGATCCCGTCCATGGTGCCGACGCGCGAGCCGATCAGGCCGCCGAAGATCAGGAAGTACAGGGTCATGGTGATCGCCGGCGGCACCAGGGTCTGGCCCCAGATGCGCAGGATCCGCATGACCTCGCGGCGGACGATGGTGTAGAGCGCCGTGCGGTGGCGCTGGCCGAGCGTGGCCGGGGTCTGCTGCGCGCTCATGCCGCCACCGCCTTGCCGTTGCCGTTGCCGGTGTCGCCGTTGCCGGTCATGCGCACGAACAGTTCCTCCAGGCGGTTGGTCTTGGTGCGCATCGAGCGCACCCGGATGCCGGCGGCGTCCAGCGCGGCGAACACGCCGTTGAGGTCCATCGCCCGCGGCATCTCCAGGTCCAGCGTGTGGTCGTCCTGGGCGACCAGGACCGCGCCGGGGATCGCCGGCAGCGTCGCCGGCAGGTCGCCGTCGATGTCGAGCAGGAAGCCCTCGACGTCGAGCTTGGCCAGCAGCGCCTTCATCGGGCCCTGTTCGACGATCCGGCCCTTGTCGATGATCGCGAGGTTGCGGCAGAGGCTCTCGGCCTCTTCCAGGTAGTGCGTGGTGAGGATGATCGTCGTGCCCGCGGCGTTGATCTCCTTCAGCGTCTTCCACATGCCGCGGCGGATCTCGATGTCCACGCCGGCGGTGGGTTCGTCCAGGATCAGCAGCCGCGGCGAGGTCATCATCGCCCGCGCGATCATCAGCCTTCTCTTCATGCCGCCGGAGAGCGTGCGGCTCATCTTGTCGGCCTTGTCCCACAGCTGCGCTTCCTTGAGCACCCGCTCGGCGCGCGCCATCGCCTCCGCGCGCGGCACGCCGTAGAAGCCGGCGTAGTTCACGCAGATGTCGAACGGCTTCTCGAACATGTTGAAGTTGATCTCCTGCGGCACCAGGCCGATCAGGCGCATCGCGGCGTCGCGGTCGCCGGCGATGTCCACGCCGAACACGCGCACGTCGCCGGCGGTCTTGTTGACCAGCGAGCTGACGATGCCGATCAGGGTGGACTTGCCGGCGCCGTTGGGGCCGAGCAGGGCGTAGAAGTCGCCCGGCGACACTTCGAGCGAGACGCCCTTGAGGGCTTCGACGCCGTTGTCGTAGGTCTTGCGCAGGTCGCGGACGGCGAGGGCGGGCGCGGTCTGCGCGCCGGGGGAGGTGGGGTCGGCTGCGGAGCTCATCGGGTGTCCTGGGGGGCCGCGCGGCGCGCATCCGGGGGTGGCGCGCAGCGGAGCGGGTAGTATAGGCCGCCGGCCGGGAGCGGTCGGACAACACTCCATCCCAGGACGGTCACCGAAAGGACGGTTCCGCTTCGTGTCCACACAATTCCCGCTCAGGCTCGTCGGCCGCCGCATGCTCGCGCCCACCGTGGCCCACCTCAGCTTCGTCCGCGACGACGGCCAGCCGCTGGACTACGTGCCGGGCCAGTTCCTGCAGGTGCACTTCACCTATCCGGACGGCACCGCGACCAAGCGCAGCTATTCGCTCGCCACCCAGCACGACCACGCCCTGTCCCCGGACGACACGGTGGAGATCGCGGTCAGCTACGTGCCCGGCGGGGCCGCGACCGCGCTGTTCGAGCAGTTGGACATCGGCGGCGCGATCACCGCCAGCGGCCCCTACGGCCGCTTCTGCCTGCTGCCCAACGACGCCAACCGCCGCTACCTGCTGATCGCCACCGGCACCGGCGTCACTCCGTACCGGGCGATGCTGCCGCAGCTCGCCGCGCGCATCGCCAAGCACGACCTGCAGGTGGTCCTGCTGTTCGGCGCGCGCACGCCCGAAGAACTGCTCTACGGCGACGAATTCCGCGCCTTCGCCGACGCCCACCCGAATTTCCGCTTCGTGCCGTGCTTCTCGCGCGAACTGCCGGCCGGCGGCTCGCCGCACGCCCACGCCGACGTGCGCAAGGGCTACGTGCAGGACCAGCTCGCCGAGTTCGTCCCGGACGGCGAGACCGACATCGCCTACCTGTGCGGCAACCCGAACATGGTCGACGCCTGCTTCGAGGCGCTCAAGCACCAGGGGCTGCCGGTGCCGCACATCCGCCGCGAGAAATACGTCAGCAGCAAGTGAGGCCGTCGCGGGCGGACCGGCGGCCGCGCGGATCGCGCGCCGGGCCCGGCCGCCGCCCACGACTTCCGGCGCTTGCCCGCACCGGGGCGGGCGGTCACATTCGCCGCGCCGCCGCGTCCCAGTCCGCATGTGCGGCGCCGTGCGCGTTCGTCCACGGCCGATGTCCACCCCAGAGGCTTCCCGAATGACCAGACCCCTGCTGCTGTCCCTGCTCGCCCTGGCGCTGGCCGCCTGCGGCCGCCAGGACGCGACCCCCGCCGCCGTGCCGCGCACCGACGCCGACGGCAACCTGCGCTACGGCAGCGTCGTCTTCAAACCCTGTTCGCTGGGCGGCGACTTCGGGCGCGCGGTCGAGGCGCAGTGCGCGAAGTTCGACGTGCCCGAGAACCACGACGCGCCGGACGGCCGCAGGATCACCCTCGCGGTGGCGATGATCCCCGCCAAACAGCAGGCGCAGCGCGACCCGGTGGTGATCATCGCCGGCGGCCCCGGGCAGTCGATCCTGCAGAGCTACCCGATGCTCGACGACGCCCTGTCCGACCTGCGCAACAGCCGCAACGTGCTGCTGGTCGACGCCCGCGGCACCGGCGATTCGCATCCGCTGGCGTGCCGGGACGAGGCCGGCGGCAACGCGATCACCGAGGGCGACGACGAATCGCCGGCCGCCGCGCGCGCCTTCGCCGAGCGCTGCCGCAACGCACTGTCGAAGACCTCCGACCTGCGCTTCTACGGCACCGCCGACCACATCCGCGACCTCGACGCGCTGCGCGCGGCGGTCGGCGCCGACAAACTCAACCTGATCGGCATTTCCTACGGCACCCGCGTCGCCCAGCAGTACGCGATGCGCTTCCCGGCGCACACCCGCACCGTCACGCTGGATTCGGTGGTGCCCAATTCGCTGGTGCTGGGCCAGGAGCACGCGCGCAACCTCGACGCCGCGCTCGCCACCCAGTTCGCGCGCTGCCGCGCGGTGCCGGCCTGCCGCGACCACCTCGGCGATCCGGCCGCTGAGCTGCGCACGCTGCGCGAACGCCTCAAGGCCGGCGGGCTCGCGCCGGTGCGCTACCGCGACCCGACCAACGGCGACTGGCGCGAGGAGGTCCCGACCTACGGCCATCTCGCGATCCTGCTGCGGATGTACGCCTACCAGCCGCAGGCCGCCTCGCTGCTGCCGTGGCTCGTCCACGAGGCCTCCGAGGGCCGCTACGAAAGCCTGCTCGCGCAGTCGCGCATGGTCTACGGCGAAGTCTCCGAGGCGATGACCCACGGCATGGAGCTGTCGGTGATCTGCACCGAGGACCCGGAGATCGCAGTCGATCCGAAGGACGCCGACACCGTGATCGGCGACGGGTTCGTCGCGTTCCAGCAGGCGCAGTGCGCGGTGTGGCCCAAGGGCAAGCGTGCGCCGGATTTCCGCAAGCCGCTGACCGGCGACGTGCCGCTGCTGGCGATGAGCGGCGAGTACGACCCGGTGACGCCGCCGAAGTACGGCGACGCGGTGGTGAAGACGCTGCCCAACGGCCGCCACCTGATCGCGCCGGGACAGGGCCACAACGTGATCGCCACCGGCTGCATGCCCAAGCTGGTCGCGCAGTTCGTCGAGAAGGCCGATGCGAAGTCGCTCGACGCGTCGTGCCTGAAGCGGCTGAAGCCGTCGCCGCCGTTCGCGGGGAATTACGGGTGGGAGCCTTGACGTGCCTCGTCGCGCCTGCAGGGTCGTCGGCCCGGTGACGCCGACGTACCTCCAGCCCCCTCGCGACGCCGTGCGTCGCGGCCCCCCGACTCGGGGGGCATTGCCAGTCACTGCGTTCGAAGCCGCCGCGACGGAGATTGCGCCGGATCTTCGCGGCGCACACGAATCGCGCCTGGCGACGCAACCCTTCCACGAATTTCCGAGGTCCGCATGATCCAGGTCCAGAATCTGCACAAGGCGTTCAAGACCAAGACCGGTACGGTGCAGGCCGTGCGCGGGGTGAGTTTCGAGGCGCGCGACGGCGAGATCACCGGGCTGCTCGGCCCCAACGGCGCCGGCAAGACCACCACCCTGCGCATGCTCTACACGCTGATGTCGCCCGACCAGGGCGGGGTGACCGTGGACGGCATCGACGTGGCGAAGGACGCCACCTCGGTGCGCCAGCGCCTGGGCGTGCTGCCCGACGCGCGCGGCGTCTACAAGCGCCTGAGCGCGCGCGAGAACATCGCCTACTTCGGCGAGCTGCACGGGCTGGACGCGGCGACCATCGCCCAGCGCACCGCGCGGCTGTCGGAGGCGCTGGGCATGGCCGACTTCCTCGACCGTCGCACCGAGGGCTTCTCGCAGGGCCAGCGCACCAAGACCGCGATCGCGCGGGCGCTGGTCCACGATCCGAAGAACGTGATCCTCGACGAGCCGACCAACGGCCTCGACGTGATGACCACCCGCGGCCTGCGCGAATTCCTGCGCCAGCTCCGCGCCGAGGGCCGCTGCGTGATCTTCTCCAGCCACATCATGCAGGAGGTCGCCGCGCTGTGCGACCGCATCGTGGTGATCGCCGGCGGCGAAGTGAAGGCCACCGGCACGCCCGACGAACTGCGCCGCCGCACCGGCCACGACAACCTCGAGGACGCCTTCGTCCAGCTGATCGGCTCGGAGGAGGGCCTGCACGCATGAAACCCTCGTCCTTCGCCGCCTTCCGCACCGTGTTCCGCAAGGAGCTCCACGATTTCGTGCGCGACCGCCGCACGTTCCTGATGGCGCTGCTGCTCGGTCCGCTGGTCTATCCGCTGCTGATGCTCGGCATGGGCAAGCTGATGGAGACGCGGGTCAGCACCCAGCTCGAGAAATCGCTGGACGTGCCGATCGTCGGCGCCCAGTACGCGCCGAACCTGATCGAATTCCTGGGCACGCTCGACATCCACGCCAAGACCCCGCCGAGGGACCTGGTCGCCGCGATCCGCAGCCAGGACGAGGACGTGGCGCTGGTGATCGCGCCCGACTTCGCCGAGCAGTGGCGCGCCGGCAAGCCGGCCAAGGTCGAGATCGTCGCCGACAGCACGCGCACGAATTCGGACGTGCCGGTGCAGCGCCTGCGCAGCGCGCTGGAAGGCTACAGCCGCCAGGTCGGCGCGCTGCGCCTGGTCGCGCGCGGGGTCAGCCCGCAGGCGCTCAACGCGGTCGCGGTGAACCAGCGCGACGTGGCGACGGCGGAGGCCAGGCAGGGCCGGCTGATGTCGGTCATCCTGCCGCTGATCCTCACCCTGTTCGCGTTCATCGGCGGCGCCAACCTGACGATGGACGTGACCGCCGGCGAGCGCGAGCGCCAGTCGCTGGAGCCGCTGCTGGCCACGCCGGTCTCGCGCGGCGCGCTGGTCACCGGCAAGATGGCCGCCGCCGGCATCATCGGCATCGCCAGCGTCGTGCTCACCCTGCTGTCGTTCAAGCTCAGCGCGGCGATGTCCACCAGCGCGATGGCCAGCTCGCTCGACGTGTCGTTCCCGGCGATCGCGCGGATGCTGCTGGTGCTCGCGCCGCTGGTGCTGATCGGCACCTCGCTGCTCACTTTCATCTCCGCCGGCGCCAAGAGCATGAAGGAAGCGCAGAGCCACATGGTCTGGCTGATGTTCATGCCGATGCTGCCGGGCTACGCGCTGATGGCCTATCCGCTGAAGGACCAGGACCTGTGGCAGTACGCGGTGCCGTTCCTGTCGCAGAACCAGATGCTGGTGAAGGCGACCCGCGGCGAGGCCGCCTCGATGGAGCAGTGGGCGATCTACCTGGTGTGCGCGTTCGCGCTCGCCGGCGCGCTGTGGCTCGCGGCGATCTGGCGCTATCGCCAGGAGAAGCTCGCGATCTCGGCGTGAGCCGTCGTCGATGGAGGCGGATCGGCATGGCGATGCGCGGCGCGCGTATCCGGATGCCTGCGAAAAACCCCGGGAAACCCGGGGTTTTTCCTGCGATTAACGAAATGGTGACGTGTCCGCTGATAACCTGACCACGTCGAAGCGTGATCACGCTCGACGCCGGCGACTCACGCAGCGTGCGCCGTTTTTCCCCGCATCGACGCCGACGCACCGATGCCGCGAACGTCCCTTCGCTCCGACACCCGCACGCTGCCGTCCGCGAACCACAGGTTCGCGGCGCCGCGCGGGGGCCTGTCCGACCACGAGGTTCCCGCGCGGTGCGCACCGCGCGTCGACGCCCGTACCGCGAGGCCCCATGTCATACAACACCACGCCTTCTCCAGCGCAGCAACAGCAGGCGCGCGCGCTGTCGGAGCTGATCGAGATCGTCGGCGAGAGCGCAGGCTTCTACCGCGAAGCCGCGCAGGCCACGCAGGATCCCGGGCTCAAGACCCTCTTCCGCGGCATGGCCGGGCGCAAGACCGTACTCGCCGACGCGATGTCGCGCGCGATCCCGCCGCACATCACCGCGCGCATGGCGGCCGTCGACGACTGCCCCGTCGCCGGCACGGTGCGCAGCCTGCGCGAACGCCTGCGCGCGCTGCGCAACGGGCGGCAGGCCGCCTACGCCGAACGCGTCCGCGACATCGAGGACCGCCAGCTCAAGGCCACGCTGTCGATCATGGACCGCGACATGCCGATGCGGGTGAAGGAAGTGATCCGCCGCCACCTGCGCGCGCTGTACCAGCACCAGGACCTGCTCGACCGCGGCATCGCCGCGCACGATCGCGTCGCCTGACCGGGAGAGATCGCGCGGGATCTCGCGGGATCGCCCGGGATCATGGGCGCGCCCCGGTCGAGCGTCCGCAGAGGGCGCTGCATGCCGCGCGAACAGCGACGGCGGCTTCAGCGCAGCCACGGCGCGACGTCGACCACGTCGATGTCGTGCATCGGCGCCAGGTAGGCGTCGAAGTACGGTTTGTGCGATGCGCCGACGATCGACAGCACGCGCTTGCCCGGGTCGCGTGCGCAGGCGGCGCGGATGTTCGCGACCATGCGCAGGTTGCGCGTCTCCCACCAGGCGACGTAGCGCCGGCCGTCGCGCTCGGGCGACGGCTCGCCGAGCGCGGCGCCGAAGTCGACCTCGACGCTCATCCGCTGCGCTTCGGGCGCGTTGACGAACCGGTACAGGGCGAGCATGTCGTCGCCGGCTTCGAGCTGCTTCATCTTCGCGAACAGCGGATGTCCGGCGGCCGGCTCCCATACGCGCTGCATCGTCGCGGACACGCGGCCGCCGTCGCGGCCGTACACCGCGTCCGCGGTGTGGTCGTCGACCCGGTAGACCCGCTGCAGGCCGAGCCTGGCCGCGAGCGCCGCGCCGATCAGGAGGTTCTCGTTCTTCGACGTCGCCAGTTCGCCCATCCGCGCGAGCAGGGCGTCGTCGATGCCGTCGCCCGCGCGTCGCTCCGCCGACGGGAGCTGGAGCCACTGGACGTAGGCGGACACGGCGTCGTTCGCGGCGAGCTGCAGCGCGGCCAGGCGCCGCCGCTGCGCAGGCGTGGGCGTCGCCGGCCAGGCGTCGAGCGTCTTCTCGACCTCCGCGATCGCCTCGGGGACGTCCAGCCCGGTGGCCTTGCGCGCCGCCGCGTTGTCGGCGCAGTAGGTCTCGGCCACGCCCGGGTAGATCGTCGGATGCCGGCGCAGCAGGTCGCACTCCTCGCCGCTCAGTGCCTCGATCGTGATGGCTGCATCTGGCATCAAGGCTGCTCACGGCTCGGCGCCAGATGCAGGTCGGAAAACAGGCAAGTAGTCTCTTGACTTTCTTGTCGACATGTCGACAATTCGTCCAATGGACACGGACGCACCCACCAACCAAGCAACTAACCGCCGCATCGTCGGTTTCAGTCTGTCACTGAAAATGGCAAGCGACGTAAAGGCTGAAGCAGGTCGTCGCGGCATTTCGCTTCGAAAACTGTTTGAAGAACTTTGGGCGCTATATCTGCTCCACAGGCCAAAATCATGAGCAAGGTCGAGACTGAACACGACCTGCTTGCGCTGGCGCTTGGACTGATCAGTCCGAACACCGCTCTCACATCTGGTGAAAAAAAGGCTACTAACGGAATCCAGCCTACGAAGGATCACCAGCTGCTGAAGAGCACTCGTGAAGCGGTTACGGCCGGCAGTGATCCACTTGGTGATTTGTTCGCCCAGATTCGTCCCGCTCACATTCGCCGCACTGATGGGGCGACTTATACGCCAGCCCCGATCATCGCCTCGATGACCACATGGGCGGCCTCAGAGGGAGTTCCGGCCCGTGTGGTTGACGCTGGTGCTGGGTCGGGCCGATTTCTGTTGTCTGTCGCGTCCCGCTTTCCGACGGCACAGTTGATTGCCATTGAGTCCGATCCGATTGCAGCTTTGCTGTTGCGGGCCAACTTGACCATGTCCGGTCTTGAAAGTCGGACGAAGGTTATCGTCGGAGACTACCGGAGTGCGACGTTGCCAGAGGTGCAGGGAAAGACGCTGTTCATCGGCAATCCACCTTACGTACGACATCACCAAATCAGCGAATCAGACAAACAATGGTTCGCCGATACGGCAGCTTCGTTTGGTGTGAAAGCCAGCAAACTCGCTGGCCTACATATCCATTTCTTTCTGCGCACGATGCAACTTGCGCGACCGGGTGATTTCGGCGTTTACATCACTTCGGCCGAATGGCTCGATGTGAACTATGGATCTTCGCTTCGGCAACTCCTTTCCACGGGTCTTGGTGGCGTTGCGTTGCACGTGCTTGACCCCGCCGTTATGCCGTTCGCCGATGCGACAACCACTGGTGCGATTACCTGTTTTCGTGTCGGAAATCGCCCCGACGCATTATGTGTCAGGGCAGTAGAATCTCTTGATCTTCTCAATGGACTTTCGTCTGGCACGCTGGTCCCATGGGAAACTGTTGCCAAGTCTCACCGCTGGTCGACCATCGTTCGTCCAGGTAGCGCCATTCCAGCTGGTTATGTGGAATTAGGCGAACTAATGCGCGTTCATCGCGGACAGGTCACAGGCGGGAACAGTGTCTGGATATCCGGGGCACACAGCGAGGGCTTACCCCATAGCGTGCTGGCACCGACAGTGACCAAGGCTCGCGATTTACTCTCCGCTGGCGATGAGTTGGCGGACAACGATCGACTGCGCCGCGTTGTAAATTTACCTGTAGACCTTGAGGAATTACCTGCGGATGCTATGCCGGCGGTGCAGAAGTTTCTGAAATGGGCAAAACGACAGGGAGCCGATAAGTCGTATGTTGCCCAGCACCGCCGCGCTTGGTGGGCAGTCGGCTTGAAAGACCCGGCACCGCTGTTATGTACCTACATGGCTCGGCGGTCGCCAGCATTCGTCCGCAACCTCTGTTCTGCCCATCACATCAATATCGCGCACGGCCTCTATCCAAGAGAACCGATGGAAGATCGCGTGCTCGACGCACTTGCGGCTTGGCTGCGTAACCACGTATCGGTGGATAGCGGCCGCACTTATGCGGGCGGACTGACCAAATTCGAACCGAAAGAAGTCGAACGTCTCTGGGTGCCGAGACCTGACGAGCTGACAGCATGAAGGCACCACTACGCTGGACAGAGGCGCAGCTAACCGCAAGCGCCACGGCCTCGCGTCAGTTATTCCGGGATGAACGGCTCAAAGAGCCGTTGGAGCGCTGGAAAATTGCTTTTTCGCAGTATGAGGGCCAGTTTCATCGGCTGTTCGACAAGTACGGAATCGCCAATCCAGCGAGCCTGTCTCCTGCACAGGTGATAGAAATTTTTCGGGAACAGCTTGGGGATGCGCTGCGTTACCTGGCTGGACCACCAATCTCAGCCGATGACCTGAAAGTACTTGCGGAAACGTCGCTGGCACCCAAAACGCTTGCGCGCGACACAGCGCAAGCACAGCGCATCCTAGATACGATTCTCCTGGCGGTCGACCCACGTCGATTCCCATGGGTGGCAGATGGCCGGGTACCAACCGATGTGGAAAAGGATGCTGCAATTCTAGCTTCGGCTGCACTCATCACCGCGCAGAGGGTGACGACTGATCGGAGAAACGATGGCAAGAACGTTCAGGAAAAGGCAGTAAAGGATTACTTGGTCAGTCTTGGCTTCACCGAAGTACCCACCCGTACCATCCGGACGCTGACCGATGCGCCCGCATTCGGCGAATTTTGCAGTGAAGCATTGATCGGCAGCCGCAAAGCCGACATCCCGGTGCGACTCTACGACGGCCGTCTCATGGCGATCGAATGCAAGGTCTCCAATAGCTCGACTAATAGCGTGAAGCGCATCAACAATGATGCAGCAGTTAAAGCCGGCATCTGGCATCGGGAGTTCGGGACCAATCAAGTTGTACCGACAGCGGTACTCTCCGGCGTATTCAAGGTCCACAACCTGGTGCAGGCTCAGACTGGAGGTCTGGCTCTGTTTTGGGCCCACGAGCTACAGGAGATGGGCGCCTTCATCGAATCGACAAAGGCGCCTCATTAGGATTCGGTCCCTTCTCATGCCTGTCTGGCGACGCCCGGATGGGATCCTCGGGAACAACACAGCACATGCGTCATCGCGAACCGACGCGAAAACGACACACTTGGGGCCGTTTCGGTATCTTGATGCATGTGCGCCATCATGGCAGCGCAGCACGAAAAAGGCCGCCCTGCGGCGGCCCTTTTCGCGACGATCGCAGCCGGTCAGAGATGCTTGATGATCTCGTCCGCGAACTCGCTGCACTTCACTTCGGTGGCGCCGTCCATCAGGCGGGCGAAGTCGTAGGTGACGCGCTTGCTGGCGATCGCGCCGTCCATCGCCTTGATGATGGCGTCGGCCGCTTCGGTCCAGCCCATGTAGCGCAGCATCATCTCGCCCGACAGGATCACCGAACCCGGGTTCACCTTGTCGAGGTCGGCGTACTTCGGCGCGGTGCCGTGGGTGGCCTCGAACACGCCGTGGCCGGTCACCGTGTTGATGTTCGCGCCCGGGGCGATGCCGATGCCGCCGACCTGCGCGGCCAGCGCGTCGGACAGGTAGTCGCCGTTGAGGTTGAGCGTGGCGCACACGTCGTATTCCTTCGGCCGCAGCAGGATCTGCTGCAGGAAGGCGTCGGCGATGGCGTCCTTGATCACGATGCCGGCGCCGGGCTTGCCCTCGGGGATCACGTGCCACGGACCGCCGTCAAGCTCGACCGCGCCGAAGAAGTCGCGGGCCACCTTGTAGCCGAAGTCGCGGAACGCGCCCTCGGTGTACTTCATGATGTTGCCCTTGTGGACCAGCGTGACCGACTTCCGCTTGTTCTCGATCGCGTAGGCGATCGCGCTGTGGACCAGGCGCTCGGTGCCGAGGTAGGACACCGGCTTGATGCCGATGCCGACCTGCACCGGCAGGTCGCGCGCCGGCGCGCCGATGGCCTCGAGCATCCGGTTCCACTCGTCGGTCCTGGCCTTGTTGCCGAAGCGGATCTTGTCGAAGCCCTTGGGGAACTCCTTCTGCAGGAAGTCCAGCACCTTCTGCGCGTCGGCCGAACCCGGCTCGAACTCGATGCCGGCGTAGATGTCCTCGGTGTTCTCGCGGAAGATCACCATGTCGACGTCGCCGGGCTTCTTCACCGGCGAGGGCACGCCCTCGAACCAGCGCACCGGGCGCAGGCAGACGAACAGGTCCAGCATCTGGCGCAGGGCGACGTTGAGCGAGCGGATGCCGCCGCCGACCGGCGTGGTCAGCGGGCCCTTGATGCTGACCAGGTAGTCGCGGCAGGCCTCGACGGTGGCGTCGGGCAGCCAGCTGCCGGTCTGGTTGAACGCCTTCTCGCCGGCGAGGACTTCCATCCACATGAGCTGGCGCTGGCCGCCGTAGGCCTTGGCGACCGCGGCGTCGAGCACGCGGACGCTGGCGCGCCAGATGTCCGGGCCGGTGCCGTCGCCCTCGATGAACGGGATGATCGGGCGGTCGGGCACGACCAGTCCGGTCGGGGTCTTGGTGATCCGGGCGCCGTCGGCGGGCGCCACGGGGGTGAAATCGGCCATTCGTCTGTTCTCCTCGCAGGCCGGCGCCGCGCCGGCCAAGACCGCCATTGTCGCGGGTCGCGGGAGGTGGGGGAAGCCCGACCTTGGCCGATGCCGGCGGCTGACTTCCGGCACGGGAGCGGGCCGCGGGCGCGGCGCAGGATCGCGGGATCGTCCCTTGCCGACCGCGGAGCCCCGCCATGCCGATCCATCGTCGCGATGTCCTGCGTCTCGGCGCGCTCGGCGCCGCCGCCGTCGCGGGGCCGGCCTGGTCCGCGGCCCCGTCCACCGCCACGGCGACGGACGACGCGACGCCGCGCGCGCGGACGCCGCTCGACCTGCTGATCCTCGGCGGCACCGGGCTGATCGGCCCGCACCAGGTGCGCTACGCGCTCGCGCGCGGGCATCGGGTGACGATCTTCAACCGCGGCCGCAAGCAACCGGAGTGGCCCGGGCAGGTCGAACAACTGCTGGGCGATCGCGACACCAACGACTACGCCTCGCTGCGCGCCGAAGTCGCCAAGGGCCGGCGCTGGGACGCCTGCATCGACAACCCCAGCAGCGTGCCGGCGTGGATCCGCGACGCGGCCGCGGTGCTGAAGGGCCACGTCGGCGGCTACACGATGGTCTCCAGCGTCTCGGCCTACGCCGACAACGCGACGCCCGGCCAGGACGAGACCGCGCCGCTGGCGACGTTCGACGGCGATCCGCTGCAGGAAACCGCGCCCGGGCTGCGCGCCGACCTGAGCAAGTACCCCGGCCTCAAGGCGGCCAGCGAAGCGGAAGCGCGCAAGCATTTCGGCGACCGCACCACGATCCTGCGCCCCGGGCTGATCGTCGGCCCCGGCGACGAGACCGACCGCTTCACCTACTGGCCGCTGCGCATGCGCCGCGGCGGCGAGGTGCTGTGCCCCGGCGACGGCCGCGACCCGGTGACGTTCGTCGATGCGCGCGATCTGGGCGAATGGATGGTGCGGCTCGCGGAAGCGCGGACCCACGGCGTCTTCAACGCCTTCGGCCCCGATTACCCGCTCGACACCGCCGCGCTGCTGTACGGCGTCCGCGCCTCGACCCGGGCCGGCGCGACATTCACGTTCGTGCCCGCGGATTTCCTGGACGCGCACGGCGTGTCCGGCTGGACCGACCTGCCGGTGTGGCTGCCGGGCAGCGGCGAGACCGCCGGCTTCCATCGCCGCAGCAACGCGCGCGCGGTCGCCGCGGGCCTGACCTTCCGCAGCCTGGCCGACACCACCGCCGCGACGCTGGCGTGGTTCGACGCGCAGCCCGACGCGCGCCGCAACGCACCGCTGAAGGCGGGGCTGACGCCCGCGCGCGAGGCGGAAGTGCTGGCGGCGTGGAAGGCGCGCGCCGGCTGACGCGCGCGCCTTGCGCTCAGGGAACGCCGCAGGAAAACGACAGCGTCACCGTGTTGGCGCCCGCCGTCGCCGGCAGCGCCCCCAGGGTCAGGCCGCTGCCGAGGCTGGCGAAGGTGAGCGCCCCGGACGGACATGCGCCGCCGCTGCAGGTGACCGGCGTGGCGGCGGGACAGTTCAGGTTGGACACGGCGCTGTCGTTGACCACGGCGCCGGTCACCGCATCCGGCCCGCTGTTGGTGATGACGATGGTGTAGGTCGTCGTCGCCCCGGAGATGACGGTGTCGCTGGCCTGGTCGACGTTCGCGTTGACGCCCGGGGTGTTGGTCTTGGTCAACTGCAGATCCGCGCACAATGGATCCACGCTGACGCTCGCGCTGTTGTTGGCGGCGCCGCCGACCGCCGGCGAGGTGAAGCCGGCCGCGACGCCGGTGGCCTCCGCGGCCGTCGAACCGGCGGCCGCGCCGATCGTGGCGGTGTTGGTGGTGGACGTGCACTGGCTGGCCGCCAGGGCGCCGGTGATCGTGTAGCGCAGCACGCCGCCCGCGGCGCCCGTGCCGGCGGGCAGCGCGACCGTCGCGGCGACCGGTCCCGTGCCGCTGGCCGCCGGGCAGGCCGGCGCGGGACTGCCGAGGGTCGTGCAGGTCCAACTGAAGGCCGTGAACCCGGTCGGCAGGGCGTCCGCGATGGCGGCCGAGACATCGTGCGCGGTCAGCGGCGCCAGCGTCGGCCGTGCGGTGTTGTTCTGGAAATCGACCTGGAACTGGACGCTTCCGCCGCCCGGCGGGGTCGACGAGGGTCCCAGCAGGGTCTTCGTGGTGCGCAGGTCGACATCGTTGTCGACGATGGTGTAACTGAACGTCGTGCTGATCGCGCCGCCGCAGACCGTGGTGCTGGTCAGGGTGTACGAGGCGGGATTGGGCAGCATGTCGATCACGATCGTTTCGTTGTTCTCGACGAGCGTGTCGTCGAGGATCGTGATGCCCAGATCGAACAGGCTTCCGGTTGCGACGGTGCCGTCGTAGTTGCCCGGGGGAATCGTCACCGAGAACGACGCGTTGCCCGTCGGCGTCGTGAAGTCGGTGCCGAGGGTCGCGGTGCTGCTGCCGGCGATCGAAAACTGCACGGTGATGGCGCTGGACAGGCTGCCGAGCACCACGACCTTCTGCATGGCGGCGGTGCCGGCGTTCTCCGGATTCTGCACGGTGCCCGTGGGCTGGATCTCGACGTAGGGCGTGAGGAAGATCTGGATGTCGTCGAGGAAATTGCCCGAGCTCGCAAAGCCGCTGCCGGTGCTGATCGCCTCGAATCCGACGTTGTGCACGGCGGAGGTGCCGGTCCAGGTGAACGCGCCGGTGTAGTCGGCCCACGTATTGACGGTCACCGGCGCGTTGCAGGTCGCGCTGCCGACCGAGCCGCCGCCGCAGGAGCCGGCGACGACGGTGCCGACGCCGGCGGTCGTGGTCGATGCGCGCGCGATCTGGTTGGTGTCGGTATCGACGTTCATCGACATCACGTCCGTGCCGGTGCGCGCGCGATGGCTGAATTGCCAGCGAATGCGCTCGCCGTTCACCAGGCAGATGTCCTGGTACAGCCGGCTGGCGACATACGCGTTGAGTTCGGCGAAATTGGTGCCGGCGCGCGCCGGCACGCCGTTGAAGTTGGTGCGCCACAGTTCCATCATCCTGCCGGCCACCGGCACGGGTGACAGGCAGCTGCCGCCCGGGGCGTATCCCGTGGCGTGGTTGGTGTTCCAGCCGGGGACCTGGGTGTCCCCCGTCAGCAGATAGCAGCCCGTGGCCGCGTCCGCCGCGGTCAGGGCCGGCTGTTCGAAACCGAGATTGAGGAAACTGCGCTGGACCTGCGCCTTCGCCGCCGGTGCGAACGCGACGGCCAGGAAACAGCACAGGACGACGTGACGGCGCAGTGGATTCATCATGGGCCTCCCCCCCCCCCCCCCCCGGGGTTGATCGCGTCCGATGAAAGGAGCTCCGGAGCTGGACACGCCGACGTCGGGAACGGGGTTCCGTCGTCCGATCATCGGCAGCGGCGCATCCTTTGTACTCGATCCTTTCGGAAAAGACGGTTTTCGCAGACGGATTCGCCGGACCACCGTAACACGAAGGTGCCCGACGCGTGCTGGATGCGTCTCGGTCGCGCTGTCGATCGTCCTTGCGATTCGCTGCGCCTATCGAAGACGGCGCTTCAGCGCGACGGATCGACGCGCGGCGCCCGGCGCCCGGCGACGTGGCCGGTCGCGCGATTCCGGACCCTCACGCCCCGCAGCATTTCTTGTACTTTTTCCCGCTGCCGCACGGGCAGGGATCGTTGCGCTCGGGCCTGGCGTCGCGGCGGATCGGGGTGCGCGGGGTGAGCGCGTCGATGCGGTGGTGGTGCAGATCGGCGAGCATGTCCGGCAGTTCCATCACGATGCCCAGGCGCTCGCGGTACTCCAGCGGCGTCGGTTCCGCGGTGGGATCCTCGCCCAGCACTTCGCCGCTGGCGAGGCGATCGAGCATGCCGAAGATCTCGTCGATCCAGTCGTGCGCGTCCAGCCACGCTTCCCAGTCGGCTTCGCGCAGTTCGACGCCGCGGAAGAAGCCGTAGGCCCAGTCGCGACCGACGTCGAGTTCGTCGTCGTCGTGCTCGGACGGATCGTCCGGCAGCCACAGCAGCGGCGCCAGCGCATCGGGGAGGCTGTCGCTGTCGTGGCGGACGCGCTGCGCGACCAGGCGCGCGTGCGCGGCGAGCAGCGCGTCGACTTCGGCGGCCTCCTCGCCCTCCCAGCGCGGCGGTTTGCCGCCCCACACCACCGGCGTCCATTCCTCCGCGGGCACGTCGCCGGGGCCGACCGCCAGCGCGGACAGGAAGCCGTCCAGCGCCTCCAGGTTGAAACCCTTGAACGGCACCGCACGGGTGTCGAGCAGGTGCGAGAGACGTTCGAGGCCGGCGTCGTCGAGGAGGTCGGTGGCGGACATGGCGGAAACGGGTCGAGCGGGGGGCGCGCAGTGTCTCACGCCGGGCCGGGCCGGTCCCGCGCCGGGAACGTCGCGCGCCCCGGACGGCAGGCCTGCGAACGACAGGCTCCCAAATTGACAGGCTTCCAAACGACAGGCTTCCAAACGACACGGGGCGCGGCTTTCGCCGCGCCCCGCAGGTGATGCCGTCGAAACGGACGATCACTTCACGACTTCGAATTCCTTGCTCTGCACGACGTTGCCGTCGAGCGTGACATCGACCTTGTACTTGCCGACCGGGAAACCGTCCGGCTTGGCGATGTGGAATTCGTTGGCGCCGGCGCCGGTGAAGGCGACGTCGCGGGGCGCCTCGTCCTTGTTGATCGGCATCGGGCCGCTGGCGTCGTTGTAGGTCCACTGCACGCCGAGCTTGCCCGGGACGGTGGCGGCCGGGTCGCTGGTGCTGGTGGCGATCGACGCGTAGATGGTGTCCTTCGGCTTGAAGGTGGTGGTGGCGGTGGTCACCTTCAGGTCGGGGCCGACGGCGCTGCCCAGATCGACCGCGGTCACCGACACGGTCGGCGCGGGCGCCGGCGGCGGGGCGGTCTCGACCGGAGCCGGCGCCGGGGCGGCGACGGGCGGGGCTTCTTCCTTCTTCTTGCAGCCGACGATGGCGACGCTGGCGATCGCGGCGATGAACAGGGCGTGGTGCAGGCGGGTGCGGGTCATGGCGAAGTCCTTGGAATCGGGCGATGGGGCCTGGGGAACGGATCGTGCGCGGCAGCGATCAGCCGACCGTCGGGTCGTCGAGGTCGCCGTCGCCGTCGATGTCGATCGCCGGGAGCTTGATCACCTGGTCCGGGAAGATCCGGTCCGGGTCCTGGATCGTGTCGCGGTTGGCCTCGTAGATCTGGTGCCAGTACTTCGACTTGCCGTAGAAGCGCTTGGCGATGCCCGAGAGCGTGTCGCCCTTGGCGATGGTGTAGGTCTGCTCGCCGGTGCCGCCGCCGCCACCGGTACCGCCGATGACTTCTTCGGTGGTGGTGAAGCCGGACTGGACGTTCGAGAAATCGGGTTTGTCGGGGGTGTTCATGGGGACGGGCTCCTGCCGGAATGGCGCGCACACCTTGGCACGCGTCACGTTAAGAATCCATATCGATCACAAGTTTTTTTGCGGCCTGCCCGACCCCGGGTTCACTGCCGGGCATCGCGCCCGGGCGGCGGCGGCGGCGTCCCCGGCGTCGCCCGCCAGGGGTTGATGTCCAGGCCGCCGCGGCGGGTGTAGCGCGCCTCCACCGACAGCGCCTGCGGGCGGCAGCGCGCCTGCAGATCGACGAACAGGCGTTCCACGCACTGCTCGTGGAACTCGGCGTGGTCGCGGAAGGACACCAGGTAGCGCAGCAACCCGGCGCGGTCGATCCGCGGGCCGCGATAGGCGATGCGCACGCCGGCCCAGTCGGGCTGGCCGGTGACCGGGCAGTTGGACTTGAGCAGCGCCGAATGCAGGGTTTCCTCGACCCCGGTCGCGGCGTCGGCCGAGAGCAGCCCGGCGTCCGGCGGGCCGTAACGGTCGATGGCGATGTCGAGGCCGTCGATCGACTCGGCGCCGGCGTCGCCCTCGGCGAACGGCGGCAGGCCGAACGCCACCTCGACCGGCGCGCCGGCCGCTGCCGACAGGTCGGCCGCGATCGTCGTGCGCACGGCTTCGGGGCTGCCGAACCGCTGGCCGCCGTTCAACGAGTTGAGATAGAGCTTGAGCGACTTCGACTCGATCAGGTGCGGCGAACTCGCCGGCACGCTCAGGGTCGCGGTGGCGACCACCGGCTTGCCGCCGCGGTCGAGCCAGCTCAGTTCGTAGGCGTGCCAGCGGTCGTGGCCGGCGAACGGCGGCGCGGCGTCATCGACGCCGATTTCCGCACGCGCCTGCGCCCGCGGGATCGGGAACAGCAGCGACGGGTCGTAGCGGTCGGGGTAGGCGACCTCGCGGCCGAGCGGGAGATCGAGCGGGAGATGGGAAGACGTCATCGCGACAGTCTAGCGCCGCGTGCGCGGGCCCCGGCCGGCGTCCGCAGCGGTCGCCCGCACCGCCGTCCGGGCAGGATGCCCGGCGACCGGGCGGCCGGGGCCGGGGTTCCATCATGTTTTCCATCGTGTTCAGGTTCGCGGGCCTAGCGTGGCACCCTGTCGCAGCGCAGCATCCGCCGTCCCGGCGGAGGTTCAGGCGCCGCACCCCGGACGTCCCATGCCCCGCACCCGCACCCGTGAAGACCGCATCCTCGTCCTCCAGGGCGGTGGCGCGCTCGGCGCCTACCAGGCCGGCGTCTTCGAGGCCCTCGATGCGCAGCGACAGGCGCCGGACTGGGTCGCCGGCATCTCGATCGGCGCGATCAACGCCGCGCTGATCGCCGGCAATCCGCCGGAGCGCCGGATCGAACGCCTGCAGGCGTTCTGGGAGCGCGTCACCTCGGCGGGACCGCTGACCGATCTGGCGCCCGGTCTGCCGATCGCGCATCCCGGCGCCGCCGGGGCGCTGCACGAAGGGCTCAACGACGCCAGCGCGCTGCAGGCGCTTTGGTTCGGCGTGCCGGGCTTCTTCGCGCCGCGCTGGCCGCCCGCGCTGTTCGCCCTGCCCGGGACGCCGGCGGCGGTCAGCGTCTACGACACCGCCCCGCTGCGCGACACGCTCGAGGCGCTGGTCGATTTCGACCGCATCAACGCCGGGCCGGTGCGGCTGTCGGTGGGCGCGGTGAACGTGCGCACCGGCAACTTCGCCTACTTCGATTCGGCGCGCCAGCGCATCGACGTGCGCCACATCCTCGCCAGCGGCGCGCTGCCGCCGGGCTTCGCGCCGGTGGAGATCGACGGCGAACACTACTGGGACGGCGGCCTGGTCTCGAACACGCCGCTGCAGTACGTCCTCGACCAGCCGGACGAACGCCACCGGACGGTGTTCCAGGTCGATCTGTTCCCCGCGCGCGGCGACCTGCCGACGACGCTGCAGGAAGTCGGCGCGCGCGAGAAGGACATCCGCTTCTCCAGCCGCACCCGCATGAACACCGACATCGAACTGCGGCTGGAAGCGCTGTCGCGCGCCGCCAACCGGCTGCTGGCGAAACTGCCGCCGGCGCTGCGCGACGATCCCGATGCGCGGCTGCTCGCCGACCTGCGTCCGGCCGGCGGCGGCGTCGACGTGGTCCACCTGATCTACCGCACGCGGCCGTGCGAAGGCGACAACAAGGATTACGCGTTCTCGCGGCGTTCGATGCACGAGCACTGGTGCGCCGGCCGCGACGATGCGACGCGCACGCTCGCCGACGCGCGCTGGCGCGGCCGCGCGCGCCGACGCCATGGCGTGCGCGTGTACGACCTGCTGCCCGCGGGATCGCACCACCCGGCATGACCGGCGCCGCATCGCGGCCTCCCGCTTCCCTCCCCCCATTACCAGGAGATCCGACATGAAGCTCGACAACAAGGTCTGCATCGTCACCGGCGCCGCCAGCGGCATCGGCCGCGAGATCGCCCACGTCTACGCCCGCGCCGGCGGCCGCGTCGCCATCGCCGACCTGCGGCTCGGGGACGCGCAGAAGACCGTCGACGAGATCGTCGCCGGCGGCGGCGTCGCGATGGCGGTGGCGATGGACGTCACCAGCGAGGACCAGGTCAACGCCGGCGTCGCGCAGGTCGTCGCGGCCTGGGGCGGCGTCGACGTGCTGGTCAGCAACGCCGGCATCCAGATCGTCAATCCGATCGAGAAGTTCGCGTTCTCCGACTGGAAGAAGATGCTGGCGATCCACCTCGACGGCGCGTTCCTCACCACCCGCGCCTGCGTGCCGCACATGCAGGCCTCCGGCCGCGGCGGCGCGATCATCTACATGGGCTCGGTGCACTCGAAGGAAGCCTCGGTGCTGAAGTCGGCCTACGTCACCGCCAAGCACGGCCTGCTCGGCCTGTGCCGCACCGTGGCCAAGGAAGGCGGCAGGCACGGCATCCGCGCCAACGTGATCTGCCCGGGCTTCGTGCGCACGCCGCTGGTGGAGAAGCAGATCCCGGAGCAGGCGAAGGAACTGGGCATCAGCGAGGACGACGTGGTCAGGAAGGTGATGCTGAAGGAGACCGTGGACGGCGAGTTCACCACCGTCGCCGACGTCGCCGCGGTCGCGCTGCTGTTCGCCGCGTTCGAGAGCAACGCCCTGACCGGCCAGTCGCTGCTGGTCAGCCACGGCTGGCACATGGATTGACGATCGGCGCGAACGCGCATTTCGGTAGAGCGGCCGGACGGCGGTGCGGGCCGTCCGGCCGTTCGCTTGGCTCAGCGCACCCCGTCCTGGTAATCCAGCACCACCTGCAGCATCGAACGCAGGCCGACGTCGAGCGCGGATTCGTCGAGGAAGAATTCCGGCGAATGGTTCGACGCCGCGGTCACCGGATTCTGGCCCTTGGGCGTGGCGCCGACGAAGAAGAAGAAGCCCGGCACTTCCTTCGCGTAGTACGCGAAATCCTCGGCGCCCATGGTCAGGTCGATCGGCAGCACGCGGTCGCGGCCGACCGCGCGCTCCAGACTGGCGACGGCGCGGGTGGTGAGCGCGGGGTCGTTGACGGTGACCGGGTTGCCGACGGTGTCCGGCACCTGGGCGACGGCGGTCGCGCCGTGCGCGGCGGCGACGTGTTCGGCGACGTTCTTCAGGTCGGCGAACACCGCCTGGCGCATGTCCTCGTCGAAGGTGCGGATGGTGCCGATCAGTTCGACCTGGTCGGGGATGATGTTGTAGCGGATGCCGCCCTTGATCGCGCCGAAGCTGACCACGACCGGCAGCTTCGAGATGTTCTGGCGACGGCTGACGATCGCCTGGGCGCTGGTGACGACCTCGGCCGCGGCGACGATCGGGTCGACCCCGCCCCATGGCCGCGAGCCGTGCGTCTGCCGGCCCTTGATGACGATGTTGAAACGGTCGGAGGCGGCCATCGCCGGGCCGCTGCGGTAACCGACCGTGCCCGCCGGCAGCGTGCTGAACACGTGCAGGCCGAACACCGCCTCCGGCTTGAAGTCGCGGAAGATGCCCTCGGCCAGCATTTCCGAGGCGCCGCCCTTCTCGCCGTCCGGCGGGCCTTCCTCGGCGGGCTGGAAGACGAAGAGGATCTCGCCGGGCAGGTCGGCCTTCATCGCGGTCAGCGCTTCGGCGACGCCCATCAGGATCGAGGTGTGGGCGTCGTGGCCGCAGGCGTGCATCACGCCGACGGTCTCGCCGCGGAAGGTCGCGGTCGCCTTCGAGGCGAACGGCAGCGCGTTGCGTTCGGTCACCGGCAGCGCGTCCATGTCGGCGCGGATCGCGATCCGCGGGCCGGGCCGGCCGCCCTTGAGCACGGCGGTGACGCCGGTGGTGGCGATCCCGGTCTCGACCTTCAGGCCGAGCGCGCGCAGGTGCGCGGCGACCAGCGCGGCGGTGCGGGTCTCGCGGTTGCCCAGCTCGGGATGTTCGTGCAGGTCGCGGCGCCAGGCCAGCACCTTCGGCTGCAGCGCGTGCGCCTGGGCGTCGATCTCCGGGCGCGCGTCGCCGGCGCGGGCAGGCGACGCGACGGCGCCCAGGGCGAGGGTCAACGACAGGGCGAGCAGGGCGGGACGCATGCGGGATTCTCCGGACAGGGCTGCCGCGATGCTATCGCATGCCGGCGGCGACGCCCCGCGACGGGCATGTCCTCATGCCGTGGGCACACTCGCCAAAGCCCGCGCCCCGTGCGAGGCTGCCGCGTCCGCCGCCGCCGCCGAGCCGCCCATGTCCGACACGCCCGCCGCCCGTCCGCTCGAAGGCGACGCCGCCCTGGTCCGCGCGGTCGGCACGCTCGCGCTCACCGCCGCGGTGATGAACGTGATCGTCGGCGGCGGCATCTTCCGGATGCCCGCGGCGCTGGCGACGCAGATGGGCCCCGCCGCGCCGCTGGCGCTGCTCGCCGGCGCCCTCGCGATCGTGCCGGTGGCGCTGTGCTTCGCCGCGATCGGCAGCCGCACCCAGGCCACCGGCGGCCCTTACACCTACCTCACCGCGGTGTTCGGCCCGTTCGCGGGCTTCGTCGCCGGCGCGCTGATGTGGATCAGCAACCTCGCCTCCAGCGCCGGCGTCGCCGACGGCCTGTCGGCGCAGGTCGCCGCGCTCGCCCCGCAGTTCAAGGAGCCGACGATGCGTGCGGCGCTGCTGACCGGCGTGTATCTCGCGCTGTTCGCGCTCAATGCGTTCGGGGTGAAGCTCGGCGCGCGCGCGATCGCGGCCCTGGCGACGCTCAAGCTCACGCCGCTGGTGCTGCTGGCGCTCGCCGGGCTGTGGTTCGCGGGCGACGGCCAGGTCAGCTTTTCCTTCGCCGACGTGCCGTCGCTGTCGGCGCTCGGCGCGTCGATGGTGCTGGTGATGTTCGCCTACTCCGGCATGGAGACCGCGCTGGTGCCCTCCGGCGAACTGCGCGATCCCGCGCGCAACGTGCCGCGGGCGACGATCGCCGCGATCCTGCTGGTGGTGCTGCTCTACCTCGGCCTGCAGATCGCCGGGCAGCGCCTGATCGGCCCGGCGCTGGCGACCAGCGGCGTGCCGCTGGCCGACACCGCCGGCGCGCTGTGGGCGCCCGGGCGCACGCTGCTGCTGCTCACCGCCTGCGTGTCGATGACCGGCTTCATGATGGGCAACCTGCTCGGCACCTCGCGGCTGGTGTTCGCGCTGGGCCGCGACGGCTACCTGCCGCGGCCGTTCGGACGGGTGTCGGCGACGCACCGGGTGCCGCTGGTCGCGCTGGTCGCGCACGCCGGCATCGCCTGGGCGCTGGCGCTGGTCGGCAACTTCGACAAGCTGACGCTGATCTCCGGCGGCGCGATCTGCCTGATGTACGGCTGCGTCGCCGTCGCCGCGTGGCGCGCACAGGCGCGCGACCTGCGCGACATGCCGGGGTCCCGCAACGCACCGTTCGTATTGCCCGGCGGGCCGCTGGTGCCGCTGGTCGCGCTCGTCGCGATGGTCGCGATCGTCACCACGCTCAAGCGCGACGAATGGCAGGCGATCGGCATCGCGCTGGCGCTGCTGGTCGCGGTCTACGCGGTGCTGCGCGCGACGCGGCGCGACCGCGGCGACTGAACGGAACGACTGAACGCGGCGCCGATGCGCAGTGCCGTTCGGCGGTCGCAATCAACGGCGGCAATGGGCGGCAGCGATTGGCGGCGTCAATGGGAAGCGCCGTTGATGGGGCCCGGTTCGCGCGCGCCGGCGCCGCTGGTCGTCGCGATGCGTCCGCGCCGGCGATGGGGTGTAGGCTGGGTCCACGCCGACGCGGATGTCGGCGGCACACGGGCGACTCCGGTCGTCGGCCGGTCGCCTGGACATGGAACGCGAACCTTTCGCACGTTCAAGGAGATCCAGAGCATGAACGCATCTCGCAACCGTCGCGGGCCCCGCCCGCACCTGATCGCGCTCGGTCTGATCGCAACGGGCATCGCAACCGGGTCGGCGCCCTTCACGGCCGCAGCGCAGAGCTGGGAAGTGTATTCCGGCCTCAATCCGCACCGGGAACAGCTGCACGGCGTCGCCGACGTGCAGTTCTGCGCGGGCGGCGGCCAGGTCGCCGCGGGCACCCAGACCGCGCCCGCCGGCACGCCCGGATTCAACAACATCGTGGTCGAACGCAAGAACACCGCCAACCCCGTCGCCGGACCGTGGCGCTACAGCTACGACAGCGGACGCTCCGAGGACGGGCGCGGCGTCGTCGAATACACCGACGGCAGCGGCTTCGCCGTCGTCGGCACGCTCGACACGCTGGCGACGCCGGTGCAGACCCACCTCACCATCAGCAAGGTCGATTGCAACGGCGGGATGGTGTGGCATCGCAGCTACGGCACCACCGCCGGCAAGCAGATCGCCTGGGACATCCTCCGCGCCGCGACCGGCGATCCCGCGTTCGGGACCTCGGCCGGCGACCTGATCGCGCTGGGCGAATACAACACCGGCAGCGCGAACTTCGTGCGCGTGGTGCGCACCACCAGCGGCGGCGCGCTGATCTGGATGCGCGACTACAGCGTACCGACGGCCCCGACGCTGCTGGCCGGGCGCGGCATCGCCGAAGTGGAGACGCCCTCGCTCGCCGACAACCTGGTGGTCGCCGGCGGCTTCGGCAACAACGCCGCGATCTTCCAGATCGACGGCAACAACGGCGCCTTCATCTGCGGCTCGCAGCTGCCGGGGCTGGGCGTGTCGCGGTTCAACGACATCACCCGCCACGGCGCGTCCGGCAGCACGATCGCACCGGGCTTCACCGCCGTGGGCGAGACCCGCAGCGCGGCCGGCGGGCTGCCGCAGGCCTATGTCGCCAGCTACCGCAGCACCGGCTGCGCGCTGCAGCGCCAGGTCCAGTGGGGGTCGCCCAACGAAAGCGAGACCGCGCAGGCGGTCACCACCACGCGCGCCACGACCTTCAGCACCGTCCCCGGCGGCCAGCTGCTGATCGTCGGCAACCTCGTCGGCCCGTACCTCGGCGCCAACAGCAACGACGTGTGGTCGCACCTGATGGTGCCGATCACGCTCGCGCCGTACACCGCCGGCGGCTACACCGGCATGCGCTACGGCACGCAGGGCGCGGGCCAGGCCGGCGTCGAGATCGTGGCGGACGTCGCCGAGAGCGACAAGGGCGCGCACTTCGTCGGCACGACCACCAGCAACTGGGACGGCCTGGGCGATCCGGCCGACGGCTACTCGGTGCGCATGGGCTTCGGCGGCATGAAGACCCTGTGCAGCGTGCCGTGGAGCGCCGCGGTCACGCCGCTGACGCCGTTCTCGGCGCTGACGGTGACCCCGGCCGCGGTGTCGCCCTCGACCCAGTTCAACCCGCTGCCGCGCGCACCGCTGCCGGCGGCGCTGTGCTGCGGGATCGGACCGTGATCGCGGCATGATCGCGCCGGTCTGACCCGGCGCGACCGCGGGACAGGATCGTGCCGCACGATCGCGTGTCCCGCGCGCCTCGCGCGCCCGGTGTCGTCCGGGCGCGCGCGGGCGTTGCGATCATCAGTGCGCCGCGGACCCCGCCCGCACGCCGTCGCGGCGACGGCGGCCGAAACGGCGCGCGATGCCGTCGCCGAGGTCGTGCAGCACCGAGTACGCCGCCGGGATCACGATCAGGCTCAGCAACGTCGAGGTGATCAGGCCGCCGATCACCGCCCACGCCATCGGCGCGCGGAAGCTGGAATCGCCGGAGAACCCCAGCGCCAGCGGCAGCATGCCCGCGCCCATCGCCAGCGTCGTCATCACCACCGGCCGCGCGCGCTTGCGGCAGGCGTCGATCAGCGCGTCGTGCTGGCTGAGGCCGTGCTGGTCCTCGGCGACCACCGCGTAGTCCACCAGCAGGATGGAATTCTTGGTGGCGATGCCGATCAGCATCAGCAGGCCGATCAGCGCCGGCAGCGACAGCGCGTGCCCGGTCACCAGCAGCGCGCCGAACGCGCCGCCGGCGCACAGCGGCACCGCGACGAGGATGGTCAGCGGCTGGATCGCGTGGTTGAACAGCAGCAGCAGCACCATGTAGATGCAGACGATGCCCGCGACCATCGCCATCGCGAAGCCGAAGAACAGTTCGACGAAGACCTCGGCGTCGCCGGCGTTGAGGAACTGCACGCCGGTGGGCAGGTTCTCCACCGCGGGCAGCGCCTGCACCTCCTTCATCACCTCGCCCAGCGGGCGGCCGTCGAGTTCGGCGGTCAGGGTGACGTTGCGCTGGCGCTGGTAGCGCGAGATCACCGACGGACCGCTGCCGTCGCGCAGCTCGGCGACCGCCGACAGCGGCACCGGGCCGTCGCGGCCGGGCACCCGCAGTTGTCCGATCAGCGCCGGGTCGCGCAGCGCCTCGCGCGCGAAGCCGACGCGGATCGGGATCTGGCGGTCGGCGAGGTTGAGCTTGGCCATGCGCTGGGTGTAGTCGCCGGCGGTCGCGATCCGCGTGGCCTCGGCGATGTCGGCGGTGGCCACGCCGAGGTCGGCGGCGCGCGCCGGGTCGGGCACGATCTGCACTTCCGGCCGCAGCAGCGACGCCGACGAGGACACGCTGCCGAGGCCGGACAGGCCGCGCAGGCCGCGCTCGACCGCGGAGGCGGCCGCGTCGAGCTTCATCGGATCGTCGCCGGACAGCACCAGCTGCAGCTGTTCGCCCGGCTCGCTGCTGATGAAGCTGATCTTCGCGCCGGGCAGGTCGGCCAGGCGCTCGCGCACCTGACGTTCCAGCGCCTTCTGGTCGCGGTCGCGGCCCTGGGTCGGGCCCCAGTCGAGCACGAGCGTCGCCTTGCGCGCTTCGCCGGCGCCGGTCTTGCCGGGATCGCCGAGGTCGAGCACGCTGCCGACCATCGTGAACGCGTGCTTCAACTCGGGAATGTCCGCGAGTTTCGCGCGCGCCTGTTCGGCGATCGCGGTGGTGCGTTCGATCGGGGTGCCCGGCGGCAGTTCGATGGCGAGGTTGCTGCGACCGACGTCGGTGAGCGGGATGAAGGTGGTCGGGATCAGCGGCACCAGCGCCAGCGAGGCGACGAACAGCCCGAACGCGATCCACAGCGTGCGCCCGCGGTGGCGCAGCGCCGCGTCCACCCAGCCCAGGTAGCGCGCCATCAACTTCGATTCGGCGCCGGCGTCGGCGTGCGGCTTGAGCTGGTAGGCGGCCATCATCGGCGTGAGCAGGCGCGCCACCAGCAGCGAGAACAGCACCGCGGTGGCCGCGGTCCAGCCGAATTCGCGGAAGAACTTGCCGGCGATGCCGGGCATGAACGCGACCGGCACGAACACCGCCGCCAGGGTCATCGAGGTCGCGATCACCGCGGTCCCGATCTCGTCGGCGGCGTCGCGCGCGGCCTCGATCGGCGTCTTGCCCATGCCGAGGTGGCGGACGATGTTCTCGATCTCGACGATGGCGTCGTCGACCAGGATGCCGACCACCACCGACAGCGCCAGCAGGGTGATGATGTTGAGGCTGAAGCCGAGCATCGCGATCACGGCGAAGGTCGGGATGATCGACAGCGGCAGCGCCACCGCCGACACCCACGTCGCGCGCCAGTCGCGCAGGAACCACCACACCACCAGCAGCGCCAGCAGGGCGCCTTCCCAGAGCATCGTCATCGACGAGTCGTAGGAGCGCTCGGTCTCCTCGACCACGCTGGTGACGAGGCTGAAACGGGTGCCCGGATGCGCCGCCTGCAGCGCGTCGAGCGCCTTGCGCACTTCGGCGGAGACCCGCAGCTCGTCCGCCTTGCGGGTGCGCGACAGCGAGAAGCCGACCACCGGCTTGCCGTCGAACAGCGCGGCCTGGGTCGGGTCGGCGGCATCGTCGTGGACGTTCGCGATCGACGACAGCCGCACCGCGCGGCCGTCGGGCAGGGCGATGCTGTAGTCGCGCAGTTGCTGGGCGTCGGCGACGGTGCCGATCGCGCGCAGGGTCTGCTCCTCGCCGCCCAGTTCGGTCCGGCCGCCAGGGCGATCGGCCTGGATCCGCGCGAGCTGCTGCGACACCGCGCCGGCGGTGATGCCGTAGGCCATCAGCGCCTCGGGATCGAGGTCGACGCGGACCTGGCGGTCGATGCCGCCGATCCGGGTGACCTTGGCCACGCCCTTCACGCCGTACAGCGCACGCGACACGTCGCGATCGACGAACCACGACAGTTCGTCGGGCGTCATCCCCGGCGCCGACACCGCGTAGGTCTGCAGCGAGCCGCCGATGTCGACCTTGCCGATCACCGGTTCGAGCACGTCCTGCGGCAGATCGCTGCGCACGCGGGCGACGGCGTCGCGGGTGTCGTCCAGCGCGGCCGACAGGTCGGTGTCGAGGTTGAACTCGATCGCGGTGACGCTGGCGCCTTCGATCACCGTCGACATGATCCGCTTGACGTTGGGGATCGTCGCGACCGAATCCTCGACCTTGCGCGTGACCTCGGTTTCGAGCTGCGCCGGCGCGGCGCCGGGCTGGCTCACGGTCACCGTGGTCATCGGGAAGGCGATGTCCGGGTAGCGCGCCACCGGCAGCACGTGGAAGCCCCACAGGCCGGCCACGCACAGCACGAAGAACAGCATCAGCGCCGGCAGCGGCCGCTTGATCGCCCAGGAGGAGAGGTTGCCGCCGCCGCTCACCGCGCGGCGCTCCCAGGCGCGGCCGGCGCGGCGACGACGCGGACGTGGTCGCCGTCGGCGAGGAAGCCGGCGCCGTCCACCGCCACGCGCGTGCCCGGCTTCGGGCCGTCGAGCAGTTCGACCTCGCCGTCGACCTTCAGGCCGGTGCGCACGCGCTGCGCGTGGGCGCGGCCCTTGCCGTCGAGCACGAACACGGTCGGGAAGCCGTCGCGCAGGACGACGGCGGCGACCGGCACCGTCGCGGCGTCGGCCTCGCCGGTGTCGATGCGGCCCTCGACGTAGGCGCCAGGCGCCAGGCCCTGCGGGTCCGGAAGGTCGGCGTAGACCGTGCCGGTGCGGGTGGTCGCGTCCACGCCGGGACTCACCGCGCGGACCCGGCCTTCGACCCGCGCGCCGGACGGCGCACTGAGTACGATGCGGTCGCCGGGGGCGATCGAGGTCAGCGCGGCCACCGGCAGGTCGGCGCGCCATTCGAGCCGGCCGTCGCGGATCAGGCGCAGCAGTTCGCTGCCGGCGCCGACCACCTGGCCCGGCTGCACCAGCCGCTTCGAGACGATCCCGGCCGCGGGCGCGCGCAGGTCGGCGAAGCTGCGGCGCAGCGCGGCGCCGTCGCGCGCGGCGCGCGCGGTGCCCGTGCGCGCCTCGGCCTGGGTGCGCGCGGCGCGCAGCTCGTCGAGCTGGCCGGCGCTGATGAACCGGTCCTTGGCCAGCGCCTGGCCACGGGCGAGGTTGGCCCGGGCCAGCGCGGCGCCGGCCTCGGCCTCGCGCAGCGCGGCCTCGGCCTGGGCGAGCTCGCTGTCGAGCGTGCGGTGGTCGAGGGTGAGCAGCGGCTGCCCGGGCACGACCTGCTGGCCGACATCGACGTGCAGCGCGGTCACGCGCAGGCCGCTGAGTTCGACCCCGAGCTGCATCTCCTCGACCGGCGCCACCGCGCCGGAGACGGTGGTGCCGCGCGGGAGGCGGCGGACGCCGACCGGGGCGGCGGTCACCGCCATCGCCTTGGCGGCGGCCTCGGAAGCGGAAGCGGCGTCGGGGCGGTCGCCGGCGCAGGCGGCGAGGACCAGACAGAGTCCTGCCGCCAGCAGCGGCAGGAAGCGGGGCCGGGGCGGCATGGGGCGATCCGGGACGGAGGGGCGGTCAGTGTACCGACAAGTTCAGTATTTGACCGTCCGTCCGCCGCGGTGGAAGCCGCCGTTCAGTCGGCGGCGCGGTCGCGGCGCGGGCACGAGCAGGCACGAGCGGGCCCGGTCGGGATCGACCGGCGCTATAGTCGCTTTCGATCGCTGGACGCGAGGCCGCCGCTGCCGGCCCGGATCGACCCGACCGGCCCGATCCCATCGGATCGACACAAGGAGATGCGCATGCCGAAGATCCTCAAGACCCTGTTGCCGTGGCTGCTGGTGCCGGCGTTCTTCTTCGTCGGGCTGCAGGTCGGCCCGCGCGTGGCGAACTGGTACCACGCCGCGTTCCCGCCGCCGGCCTACACCACCGGCGACCACGCCGCGCTGTACGCGAAGGCGGGCACGCCGGTCGTGCTCTACGCCACCGCCACCTGCCCGTACTGCGCCAAGGTGCGCAAGCTGTTCGCCGCGCACGGCGTGCGCTACACCGAGTACCAGATCGACACCGACGCGAACGCCAACCGCGAATTCCTGGCCCGCAAGGGCATCGGCGTCCCGCTGCTGTACATCGGCGAGCGCCGCATCGACGGCTACCGCGAGGACGCGATCCTCGACGCGCTGGCCGCGCTCGACGGCGGCGCGGCCGACCGGAAGTCGTGACCGTCGCCGCCCGCGCGGCGGCGACCCACGCAAGCCCACGATCCGGCTTCGGACAGGATCGACCAGAAGGAAGGAGAGGACCGCATGAAGCTCCATCAGACGTTGCTCATCGGCGCGATCGCGCTGGCCACCGGCCTCGGCATGTCGATGTCGAACTCGGCCAGGGCGGGGACCCTGTGCGAACGGCGCTGCAGCCAGGAGTACACGCAGTGCTGGTACGCCTGCACGCCCGGCCAGGGCTGGTGCTACGACATGTGCCGCGACAACTACTACGGCTGCGTCGCCGACTGCGGTTGAACGGCCGGGGTTGAATGGCCGCAGTCGAACGTCGGCCGCCGGAGGGCGGCCGTCGCGCGTTTCCTAGAGACCGAAGAACGCCGTCGCCGTCGCCGTGGTCGCGGCGGCGACGGCCGCCACCGGCGCGTCGCGGTCGCGCGCCAGCTCCTCGACGATGTGCGCCAGGTACATCGGCTCGTTGCGCCGGTGCGACGGCTGCGGGCGCACCGTGCGCGGCAGCAGGTACGGCGCGTCGGTCTCGATCATCAGCCGGTCGGCGGGGATGTGCTTCACCAGTTCGCGCAGGTGCATGCCGCGGCGCTCGTCGCACAGCCAGCCGGTGATGCCGATGTGCCAGTCGCGGTCGAGGTAGTCGAACAGTTCCTCGCGGGCGCCGGTGAAGCAGTGCACCACCGCCGGGCCGAGCCGGCCGTCGAAGTTCGCCATCATCGCCAGGAAATCGGCGTGCGCGTCGCGCTGGTGCAGGAACAGCGGCTTGCCGCGACCTTCGGCGACGAGGTCCGCCGCCAACTGCAACTGGCGCTCGAACGCGCGCCGCTGCGCCGGGCGCGGCGAGAAATCGCGGAAGTAGTCCAGCCCGCATTCGCCCACCGCCACCACTTCCGGATGCGCGTGCAGCGCGCGCATCTCGGCGTCGCATTCGTCGGTGTATTCGACCGCGTGGTGCGGATGCACGCCGGCGGTGGCGTACAGCGTGCCCGGGAAGGTCTGCGCCAGGACCAGCGCCTTTGGCGAATGTTCGCGGCTGGCGCCGGTGACCACCAGCTTCGCGACGCCGGCGGCGCGGGCGCGGTCCAGCACCGCCTCGCGGTCGTGATCGAAACTGTCGTGGGTGAGGTTGGCGCCGATGTCGATCAACGGCGTGTCGCTGGCGTGCATGCGCGGGGCGTCGGTGGGCGGCAGCGCGCATTGTACGGACCCGCGCGGCGACGGACACATTCGTTCACAACTTCGCCCGCGCGCGGGGTCAACCCGGTCGTGGCCTCCGCGTTACCGTGCGCGCCCACCCCACAAGGACGCTGCACGATGCTGTCGAAGACCTGCGCCACCCTGTTGCTCACGCTCGCCACCGGCCTCGGCGTCGCCGACGCCGCCGTCCGCTACGACTTCCGCCCGGTGTCCGCCGAAATGCAGGCGTTCGTCGACGCGAACGCGCTCGACGGCGCGTCGCTGCGCGTCGACAAGGCCGGCACGGTGGTCTATCGCGCCGCGTTCGGCGGCTACACGACCGGCACGCGCGTTCCGATCGCCTCCGGCAGCAAGTGGCTCTCCGGGCTCACCGTCGCACGGCTGGTGGACAAGGGTCTGATGCGCTGGAGCGACACCGTCGGCCAGTACTTCCCGAACGCGCCCGCCGACAAGAAGCCGATCACCCTGGCGCAGCTGTTCTCGCACACCAGCGGCCTGCCCGACACCGACAACCTGTGCATGTCGAACCCGCGGATCACGCTGGGCGACTGCGCCAACACCATCCTGGCGAACTCCACGCTGATCGGCACGCCGGGCACGGTGTTCGCGTACGGCGGCAACTCGATGCAGGTCGCCGGCCGGATGGCGGAGATCGCCGCCGGCAAGGCGTGGGACGACCTCTTCATCGAACAGACCGCCACCCCGCTGGGCCTCGCCCAGACCGACTACGCCTACGACTCCACCGTCGCCGGCTACGTGCGCATGGCCAACCCGCGCATCGCCGAAGGCGGACGCAGCACGCTGGAGGACTACGGCCACGTCGTCGACATGCTGCTCGCCGACGGCCGCTACAACGGCAAGGTGTTCCTCTCGTCGGCGACGCTGGCGACCATGTCGATCGACCGCACCGTCGGCGCCCGGAACCTGTCGCGACCGCCGTACACCGACGGCTTCGGCTACGGCATCGGCCACTGGATCGACAGCGCGAAGGATCCGAACGCGACCGCGCTGGTGATCTCCAGCCCCGGCGCGTTCGGCTTCACCCCGTGGGTGGACTACGGCAGCGGCGTGGCCGGCGTGCTGCTGGTGAAGGACCAGCGTTTCAAGCTGGTGCCGGACATCGACGCGATCCGCGCCACCGTGAATGCGGTGACCACGCCCTCGGGCGGCCTGTACCTGGCCGCGCCGTCGAGCGCGCTGCCGGCCGCGAACAAGACGACGCCCTCGGCGGCCGCGCGGCCGCGCGGCGCCGTCGATCCCGCGACCAATCGCCGTCGCTGAAGCGCGACCGGCGCACGACGGCCACGCCGGACCGGGCCTGCCGGACCAGGCGTGGCCGCGTGCGACCGCCGCGCGACCCGCCCGCATCCGCGCCGCGGATGCCCACCCTCGACCAGGAGGTCCCCATGAAGCGTGTCCTGCCCCGATCCCTGCGTTCCGTGTTCACGATCGCCACGGCGATCGGCCTCGCCATCGCCGGCGCGGCCGACGCCGCGGTCCGCTACGACTTCCGCCCGGTGTCCGCCGAAATGCAGGCGCTGGTCGACGACTACGCGCTCGACGGCGCCTCGCTGCGCGTCGACAAGGCCGGCAGCGTGGTCCATCGCCGCGCGTACGGCGGCTACACCCTCGACACCCGCGTGCGCATCGCCTCGGCCAGCAAGTGGCTGTCGGCGCTGACCATCGCCCGCCTGGTCGAACACGGCCGCATGCATTGGACCGACACCGTGGGCCAGTACTTCCCCGGCGTCGATGCGGCCAAGCGCGGCATCACCCTCGAACAACTGTTCTCGCACACCAGCGGCCTGCCCGGCGGCGACGACTTCTGTATGTCGAACCCGCTGTACACGCTCGCCACCTGCGCCGACCGCATCCTCACCCAGCCGATGATCGGCGATCCGGGCAAGGTCTTCTCCTACGGCGGCAATTCGATGCAGGTCGCCGGGCGCATGGCGGAACTCGCCACCGGCCAGGCCTGGGACGACCTGTTCATCGCCGAGATGGTGACGCCGCTGGGCCTGGTCGCCACCGACTTCGCGACGTCCTCGACCGCGCCGGGCTACGTGCGCACCGACAATCCGCGCATCGCCGGCGGCGTCCGCAGCACGCTCGAGGACTACGGCCGGGTGGTGGACATGGTGCTGGCCTGGGGCTGCCTCGACCACCGCAGCGACGGGCAGTGCCTGCCGGGGCGTCGCTTCCTGGCCAAGGCGACGATCGAGTTCATGGCGCGCGACCGCACCGTCGGCACCATCGACGTGTCGCGTCCGCCGACCGCCACCGGCTACGGCTACGGGCTGGGCCAGTGGATCGACCCGACTTCGCCGCTGATCGTGTCCAGCCAGGGCGCGTTCGGCTTCACGCCGTGGGTCGACCACAACGCGCAGATCGCCGGCGTGCTGCTGGTGGACGACGTGAACACCCGGCTGTTCGAGGACATCAACGACATCCGGGCGATGATCAACGTGGTCACGTCGCCTGCCGCCCGCGGGCTGTTCCTCTCGTTGCCGCAGCCGGCGACGCCGGTCGCGGGCAAGCAGGCCGCGTCGCCCGTGCAGGCGCGCCCGCAGCGCGCGGCGCGCGGGCACTGAGCGCAGGCGGCCGCGTGCGCGCGGCCGCCCGCCTCCGACGCATCCGGATCCGTTGCGCCGTCAGGCCGCGGCTTCGACCGCGGCCGGGGGCGTCCGCGCGAACAGCGCCGGACGCTCCAGATGCCAGCGCGTGTGCTGCTGCAGGACGCGCCCGGCCCTGACCAGCACCTGTTCTCCCAGGTCGCGCGCCACCAGCTGGATCGCGACCGGATATCCGGCCGCCGTCAGTCCCGCGGGCAGGCTGATGGCGGGCACGCCGGCCATGTTGAACGGCACCGTGAACCGGAGCAGCCCGGCCAGTCCTTCCGGGCTCGGTTCGATCGCGTCCATGTCCTCCAGCAGCGGCGCCGCGAACGGCTGCACGGGCGTGAGCAGCAGGTCCACCTGGCCCAGCAGCGTGCGCAAGCGTCCGGTGAACGCCATCCTGCGCAGGCGCATCTGCTGGAACAGCACCGCCGGGAGCGAGAGGCCGTTCTCCAGCCCCGCCGAAAGCCACGGACCGTAGGCGTCCTTGTGCGCCGGGTACGTGTCCGCATGCGCCACCGCCGCTTCGATCTGGCAGTGCAGCGGCCAGTCCTCGATCGACGGCGTGGTGTCGGGCACCGTGACCGGCACGATCTCCGCGCCGAGGTCCTTCAGGGCGTCGATCGCGCGCGCCAGCGCGGACAGCGTTTCCGCATCCGCGCCGGTGCCGTTGTAGCTTTCGTCGACGCCGATCCGGATCCCGGACAGCGACGTCGCTGCGCCCGCGAGATAGTCCGGCACCGTCGCGTCGAGCGAGGTCGGATCGCGTGCGTCGGACCCCGCCATCGCCTGCAGCATGAGGCCGCAGTCTTCGGCCGACCGGCAGATCGGGCCGACGTGGTCGAGCGACGCCGCCAGTTCGAACATGCCGTGGCGCGAAACCCGGCCCCAGGTCGGCTTCAACCCGGTGACGCCGTTCGCCGCGGCGGGATAGCGGATCGAGCCGCCGGTATCGGTGCCGATCGACGCGGTGCACAGCCCCGCCGCGATCGCGACCCCGGATCCGCTCGACGACACGCCGGTCCACAGATCGGGATTCCAGGGATTCCTGGGCGGCGCGATCTCGGGATGGTGCCGGGCGAAACCGCCTTCGGTGAGCTGCAGCTTGCCCAGCAGCACCGTGCCTGCCTGCTGCAGGCGTTCGGCGACCGTGGCGTCGAAGTCGGGACGGAACTCCCGATGCACGCGCATGCCCGCGGCCGTCGGGATGTCGCGCGTGAAACACAGGTCCTTCAGGCCGACCGGAATGCCGTGGAGCGGGCCCTTGAAGCGGCCGCGCTGGAAATCGCGCTCGCACTGCTTCGCGGCCTGCAGCGCCTGTTCCCCGGTGATGCAGGCGTAGGCGTTCAGATCGGGCTCGTACGCCTCGATCCGGCGCAGGAAATGCTCGGTGACCTCGACCGGGGACAGCGTCTTTTTCCGATAGGCGTCCGCAAGCGCGCCCACGGTCATCCAGGCCAGTTCGTCTTCCATGATCGCAATGCTCCTTGCACTCGCGTTCCATTCAAACTCCACCGCGTGGCATGGAATCGAACATGACCAGCGTGCGTGCTGGGCGGCGATCCATGCCGGGGAGGTTGCGCGTGCGGCGACGATAAACAATCGCTGGAACCCGCGCAAGACGGTCGAGCCGGGCCAGTCGGCCCACGGTCGTCGCGACCTGAGACGGACTTCGCATCCGATCGGCGAGCGGATTCCTGTTCCGCGAACGGCCCCGGAAAAACGCGCGGCGCCGGACTTGCGGCGCAGGTCGTCGCGACGGCGCGCACCGCCGGGGCCGCATCGGCCGGAGGCGGCGTCGGGCCCTGCCGGACAACAGCGCCGCGTGCGATCCGAAGGTGACAAAGCAGGATGTCGGCGGGACGACCGAACTCGGCCGCACGCTCGATGCGTCCGGCGCGCCTCCGATCGAAGCCGTTGATCGTGACGAAGACCTCCGCGGCGCTGGGCGGACGTCCCGACGCATGCCTGCGCGCGACGGTCCGCTCGGCCCGCGCGGGCGGGAGCCCCGCCCCGAAGCGGATGATCCTCGCGCCGTCGCCCGGCCGCGCACGAAAAAAAACGCCGGCGGTGGTCCGCCGGCGTCGTGTGTCGCATCGCGATGCGCGCAGGTCAGTTCAGCGTGCAGGTCGCGGGCTTGGCCGAGGTGAACAGCGCGCTCGTCGCCCATTCCGGATGGTCGATGAACGGGTTGCGGTTGCCCTGGAAGCTGTAGATCACTTCGTTGCGGGCGAGCTCGGCGGCGTCCGGCGGATCGGCCTGGTGCCAGGCGATCAGCGTGGACAGCAGGCCCATGTAGGCCGGCGAGCTGGAGGTGATGACGATCTGGCTGCGGGTGTCGGTCAGCTCCAGGTCCGGCTCGTTCTGGCCGGTGGTCGGATGGGTGCCGCCTTCGTAGCGGATCGCCATGTACATCACCGCGCGGGCCATGTCGCCCTTGCGCTTGTTCCACACCTCGAACGAACCGCCGTTGCCGTCCGGGCTGACCACCCAGTTGGAGTTGCCCGGGTAGGTGCCGCTGCCGCCGCCGGCGCCGTTGTTGACTTCGGTCGGGCGCTCGCCGCAGCCGGAGGACTGCGGGCAGTTGGCGTACGGCTTGTTGCCGCGATCGGCGTTGTAGACCGATTCGGTCAGGTACAGCATGTGGGTGTCGGTGTACGGCGAGTGCGGCAGGCCGAGGTTGCCGGTGGAGCTGCCGAAGCCCAGCGAGTTCGGCCAGGTGTGTTCGCGGTTGTAGACCAGGCCCGAACCGGTGCCGGCGCGGCTGCTGATCTTGGTGAAGCTGTGGTTGAGGTAGGCGTCGAGGATCTTGCCGGCGTTGTTCGGATCCTCGTCGGCGATCTCCAGGATCGTCCACGTGTTGGTGGTGCCGCCGCTGTACGGGTACGCGGTATGGCCGCGGATGGTCTGGTTGAGCGAGCAGCGCAGCTGCGACGGGCTGCTGGTGTTGACGTGCTGGTAGTAGCCGGTGCCGCCGCCGCCGCCGGAGGCGACGTTGAAGTTGACGACGGTGTTGGCGGCCATGGTCTGGCCGGTGGCGTCGGTGATCTTGCTGCCGACCACGGTGAAGGTGCAGGCCTCGCCGCCGACCAGCGCGCTGTTGGTCGAGATGCTGGCGGTGGTGTTGGCCGAATTCGGGTAGGTCAGGGCGACCGTGCCGGAGGTGGCGCAGGACAGCGTGAACGCGCCGGCGGCGATGGCGACCTGTTCGCTGAACACCGCGGAGAGGTTGCCGGCGGCCGGGAAGTCGGTGGCGCCGTTGGTCGGCGTGGTCGAGCTGACGGTCGGGCGCGGGTTCGGGGCGACGAAGGTCTGGCCGCTGTTGCAGGCGTTGTAGGTCTTCGTGGCCGAGGGCTTCCAGGTGAAGTTGGAATAGGTGGTGCCGGTGCCGCCGAGCTGCAGCGAGGTGCCGGGCACGGTGGAGCCGGTCTCGGACACCGGCAGGTTGCTGCTGGTGCGCCCGGCCGCCGGGCCGTTGCTGGCCTTGATCTGGCCCTCGTAGCTGAGGAACTGGACCACGTTGCCGCTGCCGTCGACCAGCGCGAAGCCGTCGCTGGCGCCGTTCTGGATGCCGTTGCTCGGGTAGGTCAGGGTCGCGATGCGCACCTGCGCGCCGCAGGTGACCAGGCTGCCGGCCGGCAGCAGGTCGTTGTCGTAGTAGGTCGCCGCGGTCGCGGTGGCGCCGTTGTAGAGGTAGATGCGGTAGTTGCTGAGCGTTTCGCCCGCGGTGGCGACGACTTCGATCGCCTCGCCGGTATCGCCGGCGGCGGTCGAATCGTCGTAGTGGAATTCGTTGATGAAGACTTCGGCATGGGCGGCGCCGGTGGCCAGCAGCAGGGCGCAGGCGAGCGGCGACATCGTGGACAGCACACGCGACATAAGCGGATCTCTTGGGTTGGATGGGTGGAACGGGCGTCCCCGACCCGTTCCGGCCGCGGCCCGTGAGTCCCTGGCCGCACGGTTCCGGCGCGGCCCCCCGACCGCGCGCACGGCCCGCCTCCGCGGACCGCGCCACGAGCGGCACCGGCCGCCCGTGGAGGACGGGGCAATCTAGCCGACGCGTGTGACAGCCGCCACCCATCCGGCCGCGGGTCGCCGGGCCGGGCCGACGGACGGCGCCTGCTAGCCTGTCGCGATGCCGTCCGACGCCTTCCCCATCGCCCCCCTCCTGCCGCAGATCGACGCCGCGCTCGCCGCGGGCACGCGGCTCGTGCTCGAGGCCCCGCCCGGCGCGGGCAAGACCACCCAGGTGCCGCTGGCGCTGCTGCGGGCCGGCTGGCTGTCCGGCGCGAAGATCGTGATGCTGGAGCCGCGCCGGGTGGCGGCGCGCGCGGCCGCCGGGTTCATGGCGCGGCAGCTCGGCGAGGCGGTGGGCGAGACCGTCGGCTACCGCATCCGCTTCGAGAGCAAGGTCTCGGCGAAGACCCGGATCGAGGTCGTCACCGAGGGCATCCTCACCCGCATGCTGCAGGACGACCCGACGCTGGGCGAGGGCGGGCCCGACGCCGTCGGCGCGCTGCTGTTCGACGAGTTCCACGAACGCCATCTCGCCGGCGACCTCGGGCTGGCGCTCGCGCTGGACGTGCAGGCGGGCCTGCGCGAGGACCTGCGCATCGTCGTGATGTCGGCGACGCTGGACGGCGAACGACTGGCGCAGGCGCTCGACGCGCCGCGGCTGTCGAGCGCCGGGCGCAGCTTCCCGGTGACGCTCGCGCACTTTCCCGCGCGCCGCGACGAGGCGCTGCCGCACCAGGTGCGCCGCGCGGTCGAACACGCGCTGGCCGCGCATCCGGGCGACGTGCTGGTGTTCCTGCCCGGCCAGCGCGAGATCGGCCAGGTGCAGGCGCTGCTGGAGGCTTCAGGCCCCGCTTCCCCCGGAAGAGCGGCTGGGGTGAGGGCCGGCGCGCCAGTTCCGTCTCCCGTCTCCGCACCCTCATCCGGCGCTGCGCGCCACCTTCTCCCGGCGGGAGAAGGGAAGGACGATGTCGAAGTCCTGGCCCTGCACGGCGAACTGCCGGTGGAGCAGCAGTCGCGGGTGCTGCAGCCGGCGCCCGACGGCCGTCGCCGGGTGGTGCTGGCGACCAACGTCGCCGAATCCAGCGTCACCCTGCCCGGCGTGCGCGTGGTGATCGACAGCGGCCTGGCGCGCGAGCCGCGCTACGACCCCAACAGCGGCTTCCCGCGGCTGGAGGTGGTGAACATCGCCCAGGCGTCCGCGGACCAGCGCGCGGGCCGCGCCGGGCGCGTCGCCGAGGGCTGGGCGTACCGGCTGTGGCCGGAATCGCAGCGGCTTGAGCCGCAGCGGCGGCCGGAGATCGCGCAGGTCGAACTGGCGTCGCTGGCGCTGGAACTCGCGGCCTGGGGCAGCGCGGCGCTGCGCTTCGTCGATCCGCCGCCGCCCGGCGCGCTGGCCGCGGCGCGCGACCTGCTGCGCCGGCTCGGCGCGCTCGACGCCGGCCACGGCATCACCGCGCTCGGCCGACGGATGCTCGCGCTCGGCACCCATCCGCGGCTGGCGGCGATGCTGCTCGCGGCGCGCACGCCCGGCGACGCCGCGCTGGCCTGCGACCTCGCCGCGCTGGTCGAAGCGCGCGATCCGCTGCGCGCGACGCCCGGCGGCGGCCGCAGCGACGCCCTCGCCGCGCGCTGGCAGGCGCTGGCCACGTTCCGGCGCGGGCGCACGCCGGCGGACGCCTCGCGCAGCGGACTGCAGGCGATCGACGCCGCGGCCGCGCAGTGGCGCAGGCGCCTGCGCTGCGACGCGCGCGCGCCCGACGACGCCCCGGCGCATGCGCTCGGCGACCTGCTCGCGCACGCCTTCCCCGATCGCATCGCGCATCGGCATGCCGGCGACCATCGCCGCTACCAGCTCGCGAACGGGCGCACCGCGCGGCTGTTCGACGACAGCGCGCTGACCGGCGAGCCGTGGCTGGTCGCCAGCGAACTGCGCCACGAGCGCGGCGACGCGCTGCTGCTGCGCGCCGCGCCGATGGACGAGCGCCGCCTGCGCGAGGATTTCGCCGCGCGCTTCTCCGATCGCGACGAGGTGCGCTGGGACGACGCCAGGCGCGCGCTGGTCGCTGAACGCGTGCAGCGCTTCGACGGCATCGTGCTCGACGCGCGGCCGGCGGGGAAGGTCGATCCCGCGCAGGCGGCGCGCGCGCTCACCGATGCGGTGCGCACGCTCGGCATCGACGCGCTGCCCTGGCGCGAATCGCTGGTGCAGTGGCGCGCGCGCGTGCGCTGCCTGCGCGCCTGGATGCCCGGCCTCGCGCTGCCCGATCTCTCCGACGACGCGCTGCTGGCGACGCTCGACGACTGGCTGCAGCCCGCGTTCGCCGGCAAGACCCGGCTCGACGCGCTGACCGAGGACGAGCTCGGCGAAGCGCTGAAATCCGGCGTCGACTGGGCGACGCGCCAGCGCATCGACGCGCTGGCGCCGGTGCGGATCGTGGTCCCGTCCGGCATGGAGCGCAGGATCGACTACGCCTACGACGCCGAGACCGATGCGCCGCAGGCGCCGGTGCTCGCGGTGAAGCTGCAGGAACTGTTCGGCCTCGCCGACACCCCGCGCATCGCCGACGGCCGGGTGCCGCTGACCCTGCACCTGCTGTCGCCGGCCGGTCGGCCGCTGCAGGTCACCCAGGACCTCCACGGCTTCTGGGAGCGCACCTACCCGGAGGTGAAGAAGGAGATGAAGGGACGCTATCCGAAGCATCCGTGGCCGGACGATCCGTGGTCCGCGACCGCGACGCATCGCGCGAAGCCGCGCGGGACCTGACAGGTCCGGCACTTCATCCCCGGCGCAGGTCGATGCGTTCGCCGTCGTCGCGACGGCGGCGTCCGTCCTGCGCGACCGGCGACCTGCACGATCGCGCCCGCCGGATCGCGTGTCCTGCACACCCGACGGGTCGCCGACGCCGCCTGGATGAATCGAATCCCCCGCGCGGACCGGACGAACGCGCCGCAAGCCCGGGCCAAGCCCACACTGCGCTGGCCGTCGCCGCGTGCGACCCGCCATCGGAGAACCGCCATGTCCAAACTCGATTCGATCGCCGACCGCAGCCTCACCGTCGCCACCCGCGCCCGCGACCTGATCGCCCCGTCCGCCGCCGGCGTGCGCGACTGGGTCACGTCCGGCGCCGCGCTCGTGGCCGCCCGCGGCGGCGCGAAGACCGCCGCGCGCTTCGCGCGTCGCAACCCGGCGCTCGCCATCGCCACCGTCGTGGTCGGCGCCGGCGTGCTCGCCTACGGCGCCTACCGCCGCCGCCAGGCCAACGCCGCGCTCACCGGCGAAGCGGGCACCGTCGACGCGACGTCCACGCGCAAGCCGAAACAGGTGCCTGTGCGCAGCGCGCGCGTCGACGCGGCCGCCCGCACCGCCAAGCCCGCACGCAAGCGCACCACCACGCAGGCCTGACGCCCTGACCGTCGCATCGCGGCGGCGATCCGTCGCGGTGCGTTCAGCGCGATGGCTTCAGGACGACGTCTTCAGGGCGCCACTGCGCGCCACGCGCCCGGCGCCAGTCCGTCGAGGGCGTAGTCGCCGATCGCCACCCGGACCAGGCGCAGGGTCGGCAGGCCGACCGCGGCGGTCATCCGTCGCACCTGGCGGTTGCGGCCTTCGCGCAGCGCGATTTCCAGCCACGCATCCGGCACCGTCTTGCGGAACCGCACCGGCGGGTCGCGCGGCCAGAGCTCCGGCATCGCGTCGGCGATGTCGATCCGCGACGCCTGCGCCGGCCGCGTCGGACCGTCGTTGAGCACGACCCCGCGGCGCAGCGCGTCGAGCTGCGCCGGCTGCGGCTCGCCCTCCACCTGCACCCGGTAGACCTTCGCCGCCTTGTGCCGCGGATCGGTCAGGCGATGGGCGAGGGCGCCGTCGTCGGTCAGCAGCAGCAGGCCCTCGCTGTCATGGTCGAGCCGGCCCGCCGGGTAGACGCCGGCAGGCAGGCCGAAGCCGGCCAGCGTCGGCCGCGCCGGCACGCTGCGATCGGTGAACTGGCAGAGCACGCCGTACGGCTTGTTGAACGCGATCAGCACGCAGGCGCTCCCGCGCCGCGCCGCCGGCCTATGCTGGCGCCAGTTCCCCTCGCGATCGCCGCCATGCACCACCACGAACTGTCCGCCCTCGCCAATCGCTTGCTCGGCAAGGCCTGGGACCAGACCACCGCGGCCGAACGCGCCGTGCTCACCCGGATGCAGCGCCGCGAACACCTCGGCCCCGCGCCGGAGGACGACCGCAGCTTCGGCGAGCGGGTCGCCGACGGCGTGGCCCGGTTCGGCGGTTCATGGGCCTTCATCGGCGGTTTCCTCCTGTTCCTCGCGCTGTGGGTGGTCGGCAACGTGTGGCTGCTGCGCGCCCATCCGTTCGATCCGTATCCCTTCATCTTCCTCAACCTGCTGCTGTCGATGCTGGCCGCGCTGCAGGCGCCGGTGATCATGATGAGCCAGAACCGCCAGGCCGCGCGCGATCGCGCCGCCGCCGAGCACGACTACGCGGTCAACCTCAAGGCCGAGCTGGAGATCATGGCGCTGCACGACAAGCTCGACCAACTGCGGGTCGAGCAGATGGAAAAGATCCTCGCCGCGCAGGGCGAACAGATCGCGCTGCTGCAGCGGCTGCTGGCCGAGCGCGATTCATGACCCGGCCGCGTTGCCGCGCGCGACGGCGAACAGACGCAGCAGCGCGGTCCCGATTTCGGTCGCATGCGATCGCGGGTTGAATGCGATCGAAAGATCGATCCCGTCCTCGACCGGATGCGCGGCGCTGGCGCGGACGATCGCGCCCGAGGCGTTGCAGGCGAAGCATTCGATGCGCAGGTAGTCGGCTTCGAACGCCTTGGCGGAGCGGGCTCCCGAGGCTTCGAGCGCCGGCCACGCCGAGCGCCGAGCGCCCGCCGCGCTGGGCGCATCCTCGCGAAAGGCGTCCCAGGCCGCGATGAACGCCTCGCCCAGTGCGGCGGCTTCCGGCGGATCGAGGCGCCTGGCCAGCGCCGGTTGCTCGAGATACACGCCGTCGCCATTCACGGCGAGCGCCGCGACCACCGCGCGCGCGCCGTTCTTCGCGATGTAGACATGCACGCCCGGCGGGCGCCGCGACGGGCGTGTCGATCCGATCCTCCACCATGCACGCATCGGCGATACCCCGCGCAGATCGCTCAACGCGGCTTCACGAACCGCAGCGTCATCCGGTCGCTTTCGCCGATCGCGCGGTACTGGGCGGCGTCCTCGGCGTCGTGGCGGTTGGTCGGCGGCAGCGTCCACACGCCGTTGGGGTGGTCGGTGTCGTCCTTCGGATTGGCGTTGATCTCGCTGCGCCCGTCCAGCACGAAGCCGGCCTTGGTCGCCGCGTCGATCACCAGCTGCTCGGTGAGGTAGCCGCTCTTCTTCATCGTCTCCAGGTCGGCGCCGGGCCGGGCGCGGTGATCGACCACGCCCAGCGTGCCGCCGGGCCTGAGCGCGGCGAAGAACGCGGCGAAGTAGGCGTCGGCGGTGCCGGCGGCGACCCAGTTGTGGACGTTGCGGAAGGTCAGCACCGCATCGGCGGCGCCCGGCGCGCCGAACACCGGCGCCTTCGGATCGAACGGCAGCAGCTCGGCGCGATCGAACTGCGCCGGATGCGCGGCGAGGCGCGCCTTCAGCGCGTCCAGCGACTGCTGCTGGTAATCGCGGCCGCGGCCTTCGGGCAGCGCGGCCGGATCGACCATCGCCGCGACGTAGCGGCCGTCCGCGCGCAGGTACGGCGCGAGGATCTCGGCGTACCAGCCGCCGCCGCCCGGGGTGATCTCGACCACGCGCTGCGCCGGGGTCACGCCGAAGAAGCGCAGGGTGGCGGCGGGGTGGCGGAAGCCGTCGCGGGCGACGTTCTTCGGATCGCGCCAGTCGCCGGCGATGGCCGCGTCGAGCGCGGCGGACTCGGCGCTGGCGCCGTCCGCGGACAGCGCCGGCATCGGACGCACGGCGTGGGCGGGCGCCGCGGCGAACCCGAGCGTGGTGGCGAACAGCAACGTGGCGAAAGACATCCTGGACATGAGCGACCTGCGGTATCGGCAACGAGCCCCGATTGTCCGCGAAGCCCGCAGGTCGTCGCCAGTGCGCGTCGCCCGCTTGCGGTGACGGCGGTGACACCGATGGATCGTGGGCTGCAACATCGTTCGGGTAGCCTATGTTGCGTTGCAGCATGAGGCTGCGACGCGCAGTACCGCCGATGTCCGGTCAAGACCGCATCCAGGGAATCCCGGGCGCACCGTCGCCCTGATCACTTAAGGAAGAACGACCATGTTCCGTTGCACCTGGCTTCACGCCCCCCGCGAGCCCACGCTCGCCACCCGCCTCTACACGCGCACCTACGGCCGCACCTATGGCCACCGGCCCTGCGAGGCCGACCAGCCGCGCACGCTGCCGTCGCGCCTGTCCGTGACCGAGGCCCCGTCGATGCAATCGACCTGCCCGCCCGTCGCCGCCGGCGACAACGCCGCGGCGAACGCCACCGGCCCGGCGGCGCGCATCGAACGCGTCGCCTGACCCCCCGCCGCACCCGCGGCGGGGCTTTTCGCGTGGGTCGGGCCGGGTGGGTCGGGCTGCGAGCGTCACGCCGTCCTGATCACGCTGCATGACTCCCGTTGTGTGAATCACGTTGTGTGAATCACGTTGTTTGAGTCGCGCCGCGCCGCTCAGGCCTGCGCCAGCAGCGCCGACGCCGGATACGGCGGCACGTCGAAGTGCTCGCCGGCGGCCAGCCGCGCCTGCACGTCCCGCCACCACGCCGGATCGAAGATCTCGCCGTGCGCCGTGCGCAGCGCGGCGCGCAGGCCCGCGTTGATCCCCAGGAACTGCGGGAACAGCTCGGGAAACACGTCGTCCTTCGCCGCGTACACCCATTCGTCGAGCGGTCGCGTCTCGTCCTCGTCGCGCATCGCCGGCAGCGCGCGGAACCGGCACTGCTCGACCAGGCACAGCTCGTCGTAGTCGTAGAACAGCACCCGGCCGTGCCGGGTCACGCCGAAATTCTTCAGCAGCAGGTCGCCGGGGAACAGATTGCTGCGGGCCAGGTCCTTGATCGCCTGCCCGTAGTCCAGCACCGCCGCCTCGGCCGCGTGCGCCGGCGCCTCGCGCGCGAACACGTCGAGCGGACGCACCCGGCGTTCGACGTAGCAGTGGCCGATCACCACGTCGTCGCCGTCGATGCGCACGGTCTGCGCGCATTCGCGCAGCAGCTCGTCGAGCACCGCCGGCGCGAACTGGCGCTTCGGGAAGCGCAGGCGCCGGAATTCCTGCGCATCGACCAGCCGGCCGATGCGATCGCGCCGGAACACCAGCCGGTACCGGTCCTCGACGTCCTGGCGCACCAGGTCCTTGGGATACGCGAAGCGGTCGCGGATCAGCTTGAACACCACCGGATAGTCGCGCGGCGTGAACACCGCCATCACCATGCCGCGCTCGCCGGCGGGATGCACCAGGACTTCGTCCGGATGCTCGGCCAGGTGCCGGAACACCTGGCGATAGCGTTCGGTCTTGCCCTGCTTGATCCGGCCGAGCACGGTGAACAGCTCGTCGCGCGGCTTGCGCGGCAGCAGCCGGTGCAGGAACGCGACGGTGTCGCCGACGCGGGCGAGATCGGCGTGGAAATGGCTGCGCGAGAAGCCGAACAGGGTCGAGATGTCGTCGGCGTCGATCAGCACCGCGTCGGCGCGCACGCCCGCCGGCGCGCTGACCAGCGCCACCACCACCGGATAGTCCGCGCCCGAAGCGCCGTGCGCGGCACCGACGAGGTAGGCGCGGCGTTCGCGGAAGAACGGCGTCTTCAGCAGCGACACGCCGACCACGCCGCGACCGCGCAGCGCCGCGGCGACCGCCTGCGCGCTGGCGTCGAGGTCGGCCCAGCCGTTGGCCCAGCCCAGCGCCGCGAAGATCGCGCGCCAGACCGCGACCGCGGCCGCGCCGTCGGCGCCGAAGCCGTGGTGCATGAGTTCGCCGGGGCAGCCCGGGTCGCCGCCGGGGACGATCTCCAGAGCGAGGAATTCCAGGTCCGGCGCGACGCCGTCGATCAGGAAGAACCGCCGCACCAGCGAGTTGTGGAAGGTCTTGTACAGCTCGCGATCGGGCAGCGCGGCGATGCGCTCGGCGTAGGCCGGCAGGATCGCGCGCCACAGCGGCCGCGAACGCACGCGGTCGCCGAGCAGCGCCTCCAGCTGCGCCAGCGTTTCGTTGACGCAGGCGTCGTACAGATCGATGCGCACCGCGGCGTCGACGTGGGCGAGCTTCCAGTCGCGGCGCTCGAAGCGCCGCCGCGCGCGCCGGGTGATGTCGGAGAAGCGCGCGTCGTAGTCCTCGAAGCCGCGGGCGATCAGCGCGGCGGCGGCACGGGCGAGGTCGGCGACGGCGGTGGACATGGCGGCAGTGTACGCCGTGGCGGCGCCCGCCATCGCAGTCCGTGAGATCGCCGCGTGCGATCCTGTCTTCCGTGGCGGACATGCAGGAAACCGCTACGAAACAAGGGGTTTTCGTCTTCCCGTCGCAGTCCGCGAGACGCCCTCGGGAGACACTGTCCGTCCGGTCCGCAGGGAGGCGCGAAGGACGGGGATGCGTGACGACGCGACGCCGGGACCGGCGCGCGGACGCCCATCCCCCGGCACAGGGACGTGCCGCCGGGCCCCTCGCGCAGCGATGCGCCCCCGTCTTGCCGACCGTCGCGGTGCGACGGCCGGTGCGCGCCAGCGCGCCGATCCGCATGTCCCGCGCCCGCCGCCGTCCCGCGGTGGCGGGCGTTTTCCCCCAACGCTTCGCACAGGAGAGTTCGATGCACTTGTTCAGGACCGAAATGCTGTTCCTCCACCCGCCCACGCCGTCGCCGGCTTCGCCGTCGCGGCCGCGCTACGGCAGCCGCGGCGTGCGGCTGCCGCGCTACGGCCGCGCCGCGTCGCGCGAGGCGCGGCGCGAGGTCGCGCGCGAAGGCGCGCAGAGCGCCGCCGTTGCCGCCGTTGCCGCCGTCGCCGATGTCGCCGACCCCACGGAGATCGCGACCGTCGCGACAGCGTGTCCGCCAGCGGCGTTCGCGCGCATGCGGGCGGCATGAACGCCGCCGCGCCCGCCGCCGCCCGCAACGAAAAACGCCCGGCGATGCCGGGCGTTTTCCTGTGCGCGCAGGGGGCGGTCAGAGGTTGGGCTTGAACCCGATCGTGCGGCGGGTGGTGACCTCGTTGCCGACCGGCTGGAAGCGCCAGCGCTTGACCGCGGCGACCGCTTCGCGATCGAACACCCGCGGCGGGTTGGCGCGCACCACGCGGGCGCTGCTGACCGAGCCGTCGGTGGCGACGGTGAACTCGACCAGGACGTCGCCCGACTGGTTGGCGCGCAGCGCCTCGACCGGGTACTTCGGTGGCGGCGTGCTGATCGGGCGCAGGTCGTTCGCGGTGGCGGTGGCGGTCGCCGCGGCGCGGGCGGCGGCCTGGCGCTGCGCTTCGGCCTGGCGTTGCGCTTCGGCCTGGCGCGCGGCCTCGGCCTGGCGCGCCGCTTCGGCCTGGCGCTGGGTTTCCGCCGCGCGCGCGGCGTCGGCCTGCTGCGCCTGCTGCTGGGCCAGCTTCTGCGCCGCTTCGCGCTGCGCCTGCTCCTGCTGCTTCTTGCGCTCCTCCTCGAGCTTGGCCAGGCGCTCCTTCTCGGCTTCCGCGTCGACCTGCTGCTGCTGCTGGCGCTGGGCGAAGCTGGCCTGGCTGTCGCTGAGCGACTGCTTGAGGCGCGGCAGCGCCGGCGCGGCCTTGTCGGTCTTCTCCATCAGCCCGATCAGGCGCTGGGCCTCGACGAAGTCGTCGCGGGCGATGCTCTGCTCGGTGGCGATCACCGCGTAGGGCATCAGGTCGGTGAGCGCGCTCGACACCGCGGCGTCGTTCGGCTGCTTGTCGCGCAGCGCGAGGTAGTACTCCATCGCGTTGTTGCCGGCGGGCGCGTACATGCGCTGTTCGCCCTGTGCGGCGCTGGCGGCGGTGCGCAGCTGGTCGACGCTCATCGCGGCGATCTGCGCGGACACGGCCTGGGCGCCGGCGGCCGCCGCAGGCGTGGTTTCGGTCGGCGTTGCCGATGCCGGGGTGCCGGTGGTTTCCTGGCCCTTGTCGCCGCCGCAGGCGGCAAGCGACAGCGCCAGTGCGAGCGCGAGCGCGCCGTGGCGGTATCCGGGACGAGCGTTGGCGGTAGGCGTGTGGACGACGGACATCTCGGGTTCCCCTGCAGGCTGAGCGGCGAAAATTCAAGAAAATTCAAGCACATCCTGTGCCAGTGGAGCGCCATGGCCGGGCCGTGGGGCCGTGGAACGCGACCGGCGTCTACTTTCCGATACAGAAGCGCGAAAAAATGTGACCGAGTAAGTCGTCCGGCGCAAGTCTGCCGGTGATTTCGCCGAGCGCGTCGTGCCCCGCGCGCAGGGCTTCTGCCGCCAGCTCCAGCACCTCATGGTCCAGATGCTGCCGTGCCGCGGCCAATTCCTGCGCTGTGCGGCGCAACGCATCGACCTGCCGCGCCCGCGCGCTGAACGCGCCCTCGGCGCCGTCGCCATCGCCGCCGGCGCAGTCGCGCAGGCGCGCATGCAGGGCGTCGAGGCCGACACCGGTGCGCGCCGACACCCAGACCGTGTCGTCGCTGTCGGCCGGCGCCGGCCCGTCGAGCAGGTCGGCCTTGTTGCACGCCCACAGCCGCCGCGGCACGTCGGCGATCGCCGCGGCGACGGCGGCGCGGCCGGCGTCGGGATCGCGCGCGTCCAGCACCACTAGCGCCAGGTCGGCGCGGCCGAGTTCGTCGCCGGCGCGGCGCATGCCTTCGCGTTCGATCGCGTCGCCGCCGGCGCGCAGGCCCGCGGTATCGACCAGGGTGAGTTCGACGCCGTCGATGCGCACGGTTTCGCGCAGCAGGTCGCGGGTGGTGCCGGCGATGTCGCTGACGATCGCGCGATCGCTGCCGGCCAGCGCGTTGAGCAGCGAGCTCTTGCCGGCGTTGGGCGGGCCGACGATGACCGCGTGCAGGCCGTCGCGCAGGCTCTGCCCGCGCTCGGCTTCGGCCAGCAGCGCGTCGAGATCCGCGGCCGCGGCGGCGAGGCCTGCGCGCAGCCGCGCGCCGCCGAGCGTGTCCAGCGGTTCGTCGGCGAAGTCGATCGCCGCCTCGACGTGGACGCGTAGGCCGAGCAGGGTCTCGGCGAGCGCATCGACCCGACGCGAGAACACGCCGTCGAGCGAACGCCGCGCCGCGCGCGCCGCGCGCACGTCGCCGGCGGCGATGAGGTCGGCGACGGCCTCGGCCTGGGCGAGGTCGAGCTTGCCGTTGAGGAAGGCGCGTTCGCTGAACTCGCCGGGCCGGGCGATGCGCGCGCCGAGGGCGCAGCAGCGCTCGACCAGCGCGCGCAGCAGCACCGGGCTGCCGTGCGCCTGCAGTTCGACCACGTCCTCGCCGGTGTAGCTGGCCGGCGCGCGGAACAGCAGCGCGATGCCGTCGTCGATGGCGTCGCCGTGCGCGTCTCGGAAACGCGCGTAGTGCGCGTGCCGCGGGCGCAGCGACCGGCCGGCGATGGCGTCGGCGATGGCGGCCGCCCGCGGCCCGGACAGGCGGACCACGCCGATGCCGCCGGCGCCGGCGGCGGTGGCGATCGCGACGATGGTGTCGGTGGCGGTCACGACGCTGCGGGCCTCAGCCGTCGACGACGCCGGCCAGGCCGAAGATCGGCAGGTACATCGCGATGATCGTCAGCGGCACCATCACGAACGTCAGCCCCAGCGCCAGCAGCAGCGCGAGCACCGCCAACTTGCGGCGCGCCTGCGGCGACGCGCCGGCATGGCGCGCCATCGCCCACCACAGCAGCGGCGGCAGCAGCGGCAGCAGGAAGAACAGGCGCCGGTGCCGCGCGAACACCGTGGTCAGCCACGGCAGTTCCGCCCCGAAGCCGCGGAACACGTCCTCGAACTGCGGCACGATCAGGTTGACGACCAGCGCCGCCACCAGCAGCGCGCCCATGCCGCTGCCGAGGATCCACGTTTCGGCGATGTTCGGACGCACGACGGGCTTCTCCGGACCGGGTCGACAGGCACGATAGCGACGCGGCCGGAAAACGAAAAGCCCGCCGTGCGGCGGGCCTTTCGCTGACGTCGGCTGGTCGCGGCGCGGGCGTCAGCCCTTGGCGACGACCGTGCCGTCGCCGCCGCTCGGCTTCTCGCCGTACTTGCGCAGCATCCACCACTGCTGGAGCAGGCCCAGCGCGCCGTTGGTGACCCAGTACAGCACCAGGCCGGCCGGGAAGAAGGCGAACATCACGCCGAAGATCAGCGGCATCAGCTGGAACATGCGCTGCTGGATCGGATCGACGCCGACCATCGGGGTCAGGCGCTGGGTGACGAACATCACCGCGGCGTTGATCACCGGCAGGATGAAGTACGGGTCGCGCGAGGTCAGGTCCTGGATCCACAGCATCCACGGCGCCTGGCGCAGTTCGACCGACTCGATCAGCACCCAGTACAGCGACAGGAAGATCGGCATCTGGATCAGCACCGGCAGGCAGCCGCCGGCGGGGTTGATCTTCTCCTTGCGGTACAGCTCGAGCATCGCCTGCTGGTACTTCTGCGGGTCGTCGGCGTAGCGCTCCTTGAGCTGGGCCATGCGCGGCTGGAACTTGCGCATCTTCGCGGTCGACTTGTACTGCGCGGCCGACAGCGGGTACAGCAGCAGCTTGATGATCAGCACCAGCAGCACGATCGCCCAGCCCCAGTTGCCGGTGGCCTTGTGCAGCAGGCCGAGCAGGCGGTGGATCGGCTCGGCGATGATCCGGAAGATGCCGTAGTCCATCGCCCGTTCCAGCCCCGGCGACAGGGTCGCGAGCTGGTCGGGCAGCTTCGGGCCGATCCACAGCCGCGCCGTGCTGCTGGCGCTGCCGCCGGCGGGCACGGTGAACTGCGGGCCCGCGGCGGAGATGCCGTAGAGGTCGCCGACGTGGGCGAGCTCGTAGTTCGCCGGCTGGTCGGCCTGCGGGATCCACGCGGTGAAGAAGTAGTGCTGCAGCAGCGCGACCCAGCCGCCCTTGGCGTTGGCGATGGCGATCGGGTCGAGCTTGCCGTCGTCGTCGAACTTCTCGTAGGTGCGCTTGCTGTACTTCTCTTCCGGCGTGTACCACGCGGCGCCGTTGAAGCCGAAGCGCTCGGGGCTGGTCAGGCCGTGGTCGATGTTCGGCGGGATCCGGCTGAGCTGGCGGTAGACGTTGCCGGTCCACGGCCGGGCGCCGGCGTTGTTCACCGTGTCGCTGACCTGCAGCGCGTAGCTGCCGCGGGCGAGGGTGTAGGTGCGGCGGATGGTCACGCCGTCGGCGCCGGTCCAGGTGAAGCGCGCGCTGACTTCCTTGGCGCCGTCGGCCAGCGCGAGGTCGGTCGCGCCCTCGGGCACGAAGCCGCCGGCGTCCGGCGCGCCCTGGGCGCTGCTCCAGCCGCTCTGGGCGAGATAGCGATGGGTCGGCGCGTCGTCGAGCAGCCGCACCAGCGGCGCGTCGTCGGCGCGCGCGGTGCGGTAGTGCAGCAGGTCGGCGCGGCGCACGCGGCCGCCTTCGATCACCAGGCGCAGCACGTCGTTGGCCAGGGTGACCGTGTGCGCGGCGGGCGCGGGCGCGTTCATGCCCGGCGCGGCCGCGGGCGTCGCCGCGGCGGGCGTCGCGCCGGCGGCGGGCGCGGCCGGGAGCGCGGGCGGCGGCAGGGCGTCGGGCGACGCGGCGGCGGCCTGGGTCGTGGCCTGGGCCGCGGGCGGCGCGGGCTGCTGCTCCTTGTTCCACTCCATCCACAGGATCACGGCCACCATCAGCCAGGCGAACAGAAGGAAGCTGCGCATCGAATTCATGGCGTGAACGGACTCGTCGCGCCGTCGTCGTGCGGCGCCTGGGCGATGGGAGGGGAGGCGGGCGGCATTGTGACGCCGGGCTTGGATGGGGGCAATGCGAGCCGTCGCAAGGCCTGGTCGAAGGCGTCGCGCAGCGCGTCGCCGCTGGCGCGCGCCGCGGCGGCGCGGGCGACGATCACGTAGGCGCCGCCGGGCAGGCCGCCGCGCAGCCGCCGGAAGCGGTCGCGGAAGACGCGCTTGATCCGGTTGCGGACCACCGCGCGGGAGTCGACCTTGCGCGACACCGCGAGGCCGAGCCGGGCGGGACGTTCGTCGGCGAGGTGGTGCAGGGCGAGCACGGCGTTCGCGGCGCGACGGCCCTGCTGGAACACGGCGTCGAATTCCGGACGCGCGCGTACCCGCGCGCTGCGCGGGTAGCGGGTCGAGGCGTGGGTCGAACCGGAAGTCATGCCGGGTAGCGTGCGCCGCCGCCCGGATGCGGACCGTGGCGGGCCGGGCGCGTCGCCGCTGGCGGCGACGGCCGGCCGGTCACCGCGTTCAGGCGGTGAGGCGCTTGCGGCCCTTCGCGCGACGACGGGCGAGGACCTTGCGGCCATCGGCGGTCTTCATGCGGGCACGGAAGCCGTGGTCGCGCTTGCGCTTGAGGTTGCTGGGCTGGTAGGTGCGCTTGGTGGCCATGGTCGGGCTCGTTGCTTGTCGTGTGGCTTGTCGAAGATCGGAAGCGGAGACGACGACGGCGCACCGGGCAGGGCGCGCGAGCGAAACCGCAAGAACCGGCGATTATGCCGGCCCGCGGGCGGCGCGGTCAAATCGCCGGACCGGCCGCCGCGATCCGCCGCGACGGCCCGCCGCCGCCCGCCGCCCCGGCCGGATGCACGGGCGGGTGCGGGGCAGACGCCCCGATGGTAGTCTGATCGGCTCGGCCCACGCCTGCGCTGCGACCGTGTCCGGACGCGGGATCTCCCGGCGCCGGCGCCGTCCGCGGCGCGCGCGCGTCGCCGTCCGTGGCCTTTCCGTAGCGCCGCCCCCCCTCGCCCCGATCGCCGAGTGCTCGCAAGTTTCCCGATGGATGCCTGGCCCCGCTGTCTCGAACGTCTCGAAGCCGAACTGCCGGTGGAAGAGGTCCAGACCTGGCTGAAACCGCTGCAGGCCCACCTGCGCGAGGACGGCCTGGTGCTGTACGCCCCCAACGCGTTCGTGCGCGACGCGGTCCAGGCCCGCTACCTGCCCCGGATCAGCGAACTGCTCGGCTATTTCGCCGACGGCGCCGCGGTGTCGCTGGAAGTCGGCTCCGCGCCGAAGCCGGCGGCGGCGACCGCGCCCTCGCCGACCCGCGCGCTGGCGGCGGCGCGGCCAGCGGTGGAGTTCGCCGGCAATCTCGACAACCATTACACCTTCGACAACTTCGTCGAGGGCCGCAGCAACCAGCTCGGCCGCGCCGCGGCCTGGCAGGCGGCGCAGAAGCCCGGCGACCGCGCCCACAATCCGCTGCTGCTGTACGGCGGCACCGGCCTGGGCAAGACCCACCTGATGTTCGCCGCCGGCAACGAGATGCGCCGGAACGCGCCGGGCATGCGGGTGATGTACCTGCGCAGCGAGCAGTTCTTCAGCGCGATGATGAAGGCGCTGCAGGACAAGACGATGGACGCGTTCAAGCGCCAGTTCCAGCAGGTCGACGCGCTGCTGATCGACGACATCCAGTTCTTCGCCGGCAAGGACCGCACGCAGGAGGAGTTCTTCCACACCTTCAACGCGCTGTTCGACGGCCGCCAGCAGATCATCCTGACCTGCGACCGCTACCCGCGCGAGGTCGAAGGCCTGGAGCCGCGGCTGAAGTCGCGCCTGGCCTGGGGCCTGTCGGTGGCGATCGAGCCGCCGGACTTCGAGACCCGCGCGCAGATCGTGCTGTCCAAGGCGAAGGAGCGCGGCGTGGCGCTGCCGGAGGACGTGGCGTTCCTGCTCGCCAAGAAGATGCGCAGCAACGTGCGCGACCTCGAGGGCGCGCTCAACACGCTGGCGGCTCGCGCGAACTTCACCGGCCGCGCGATCACCGCCGAATTCGCCCAGGAAACGCTGCGCGACCTGCTGCGCGCGCAGCAGCAGGCGATCGGCATCGCCAATATCCAGAAGGCCGTGGCAGACTACTACGGCCTGCAGATCAAGGATTTGCTGTCCAAGCGCCGGACCCGCTCGCTGGCTCGACCGCGGCAGGTGGCGATGGCCTTGGCGAAGGAACTGACCGAGCACAGCCTGCCGGAGATCGGCGACGCGTTCGCGGGACGGGACCACACCACCGTCCTGCATGCGTGCCGCCAGATCCGGACGCTCACCGAGAGCGACGGCAAGCTGCGCGAGGACTGGGACAAGCTGATCCGCAAGCTCAGCGAGTGAGGCGCGGCACGACCGCGTCTCACAGGCTGAGAACAGGATGGAGACAACCTGTGGACAACCCGCACGCGGCGCCGGGCGCCGAAAGTTGTCCACAGGCCGTCCCCACCCTGCGAGGCCGGTTCTACCGCGGTTTCACTTTGCGGAAAACCGTTTGAATTCAGGGACCTGGGGCAGTTTTCCCCGGATTCCGGCGACACCAAGCACCACCATCTTTAAAGTTTTTACATCCATTAGAAGCTGGTCGGCCCATCCGCCGCACGAGGGGAACCCAAGCACATGCGCTTCAGCCTGCAACGCGAAGTACTCCTGAAGCCGCTGGCTCAGGTCGTCAACGTGGTCGAGCGTCGGCAGACGCTGCCGGTGCTGGCCAACCTGCTGGCCCGGGTCGACGGCGACCTGCTGTCGCTCACCGGCACCGATCTCGAAGTGGAGATGGTCGCGCGCACCCGGGTCGAGGACGCCCAGGACGGCGAGACCACGATCCCGGCGCGCAAGCTGTTCGAGATCGTCCGTGCCCTCCCCGACGGCAGCAAGGTCACGATCAGCCAGACCGGCGACAAGATCTCGGTCCAGGCCGGCCGCAGCCGCTTCTCGCTGGCCAGCCTGCCGGCCAACGACTTCCCGGCGCTGGACGAAGTCGATGCGACCGAACGGGTCAAGGTCGGCGAAGCCGGGCTGAAGGAGCTGATCGAACGCACCGCGTTCGCGATGGCCCAGCAGGACGTGCGCTACTACCTCAACGGCCTGCTGTTCGACCTGCGCGATTCGATCCTGCGCTGCGTGGCGACCGACGGCCACCGCCTGGCGCTGTGCGAAGCCGGGCTGGAAGCGCCGGTGCAGACCAAGCGCCAGATCATCGTCCCGCGCAAGGGCGTGCTCGAACTGCAGCGCCTGCTGGAAGGCGGCGACCGCGAACTCGAACTGGAAATGGGCCGCAGCCACATCCGGGTGAAGCGCGACGACGTCACCTTCACCAGCAAGCTGATCGACGGCCGCTTCCCCGACTACGAGGCGGTGATCCCGATCGGCGCCGATCGCGAGGTGAAGATCGACCGCGAGGCCTTCCGCGCCTCGCTGCAGCGCGCGGCGATCCTGTCCAACGAGAAGTACCGCGGCGTGCGCGTCGAGGTCTCGCCCGGCCAGCTCAAGATCAACGCCCACAACCCGGAACAGGAAGAAGCGCAGGAAGAAGTCGAGGCCGACACCAAGGTCGACAGCCTGGTCATCGGCTTCAACGTGAACTACCTGCTGGACGCCCTCTCCGCCCTGCGCGACGAGCACGTGGTCCTGCAGCTCCGCGACGCCAATTCCTCGGCGCTGCTGCGCGAAGCCGGCAGCCAGAAGTGCCGGCACGTGGTGATGCCGCTCCGCCTCTGACCGGATCGATGCGGTTTCACGTGGAACATCCCCATCCGCTGCACACGATTCGCCCGGGCCTTCCCGGGCGAAATCGTTTGGCGCGCCCGCAATCCGGATCTGCGCGATCTGGAGCCCGGAGGCCACGCCGGTGCGCGTGATCCGCCTCCGCCTGGCCGACGTTCGCCGCTTCGCCGAAGCCGAACTCCGCCCCGGGCCGGGCCTGAACCTGATCACCGGCGACAACGGCGCCGGCAAGACCAGCGTGCTGGAGGCCCTGCACCTGCTGGCCTACGGCCGCAGCTTCCGTGGTCGGGTCCGCGACGGGCTGATCCGCACCGGCGCCGAGGCGGTCGAAGTCTTCGCCGAATGGCACGAGGACGCCGGCGGCCGCACGCGCCGGGCCGGATTGCGCCATGCCGGCCAGCGCTGGGCCGGTCGCCTCGACGGCGAAACCGTCGCCCAGCTCGGCGACCTGTGCGCCGCGCTCGCGGTCGTGACCTTCGAGCCCGGCAGCCACGCCCTGATCACCGGCGGCGGCGAGCCGCGCCGGCGGCTGGTGGACTGGGGGCTGTTCCACGTGGAACCGGACTTCCTGTCGCTGTGGCGGCGCTACGCCCGGGCGCTGAAGCAGCGCAACGCCCTGCTCAAGGCCCGCGTCCGCGACGGTCAGCTCGATGTCTGGGACCATGAGCTGGCCGAAGCCGGCGAACCGCTGACTCGGCGCCGCCAGGCGTACCTGGAGGCGCTGGAACCGCGGTTGCGGGCGATGGCGGCCGATCTGGTCCCTGCTCTCGGCGCGGCCGCGCTGCAGTTCCAGCCCGGCTGGTCGCGCGACGGGCTGTCGCTGGCCGACGCCCTGCTGGTCGCCCGGGATCGCGACCTCGTCAACGGCTTCACCTCGGTCGGACCGCACCGGGCGGACTGGCGCATCGACTACGCCGCCCTGCCCGGGCGCGAGGCGCTGTCGCGCGGGCAGGCCAAGCTGACCGCACTGTCGGTGTTGCTCGCGCAGGCTGAATGCCACGCCGGGGCCCGCGGCGAGTGGCCGGTGGTCGCGCTGGACGATCTGGCCTCGGAACTTGATCGCGGCCACCAGCGCCGCGTGCTCGAACGGCTGCTGGCGTCCGGCGCGCAGGTGTTCATCACCGGAACCGAGCCGCCGCCCGCGCTGGCCGATCTCGCGGCGGAGATCGCGATGTTCCACGTGGAACGCGGCGAGGTGGTGGCCGACCCGGCGTCGCGGCCCGCGTCCTGAGCGGCACGGACCGGACGCGCCCGCCAGCGCCCGGCGCGGGACCGTCGTCGCCGTACCCCGCGCCGGCGTTCCCCGAGTCCCCGGCGGGGGCTTGTTTCCACCCCGTGGTCGAGCAGGCCCGCCTCCCACCGCGCGCACGCGCCCTGCCCACCGATAGCCGTCCCGCGGTGGCGGCAGACGCTGCCGTTGGACGCCAGGATCGCCAGAAGGCCCGTACCGACGTTTGCCGGCGCCGCGGCGCGGCATCGATCCGATGCCGCGGGCAGACCGGGGCGGGGCGCCGCAAAGCGTCCGCGGCGTGTACGCGACGCATCCTCCGTGCGCCTCGGCGCGGGCAGACGGGCGGCGAAGCAGGGCGCCGGCGCGGATCGCGCGGCCGGCGGCGGTCGCGATCGCGTCGCGCCCGGCGCGGACCCGCCAGAAGCCGGGAAAGCCCATGGAATCAACCGGTTGCAAGCGCCCGGCGGCCATTTTCCGGGTCGTCCGTCCGGAATCCCCGCAAGGGCCGGCGTTGCGATCCGGCGAACGGCGCGGACGCGCGACCGGGCGTACCGTGCCGACGACGTCCGGCCGCCCGGCCGTGGGCGAACGCGCCGCCATCCCCGCCATTCCTGCCGGCCAGCCCGGCCCCGCGCGCCGCGGGCGCGAGCCGGCTCCGTTCCACGCGGTATAATCCCCGGTTGGACACCATAGCTAATGTGTCGCGCGCGGCCCGGCCGCGCCGCGGCGGCGTGTCCCTCCGTGCAACCGCAGCCGATCGAAGCGAATGACCGACGAAACCCAGCAGCCCGGCACCGGCAACAACACCTACGACGCCAACAGCATCACCGCGCTGGAAGGACTCGAAGCCGTCCGCAAGCGCCCCGGCATGTACATCGGCAACGTGCACGATGGCAGCGGCCTGCACCACATGGTGTTCGAGGTCGTCGACAACTCCGTCGACGAGGCGCTGGCCGGTCACGCCGACACCGTCATCGTCACCATCCACGCCGACGGCTCGGTGTCGGTGTCCGACAACGGCCGCGGCATCCCGGTCGGCCGCCATGCGGCGATGAGCGAGAAGCTCGGCCGCGAGGTCAGCGCCGCCGAAGTGGTGATGACCGTGCTGCACGCCGGCGGCAAGTTCGACGACAACAGCTACAAGGTGTCCGGCGGCCTGCACGGCGTCGGCGTGTCGGTGGTCAACGCGCTGTCGGAGAAGCTCACGCTCGACATCTGGCGCGACGGCCACCACTACCAGCAGGAATACCGCCACGGCGAACCGGTCTATCCGCTGAAGCAGCTCGAAGCGTCGGACAAGCGCGGCACCCTGGTGCGCTTCTGGCCGTCGGTGGAGGCGTTCAAGGGCAACACCGAATTCCACTACGACATCCTGGCGTATCGCCTGCGCGAACTGTCGTTCCTCAACTCGGGCGTGAAGATCACCCTGGTCGACGAACGCGGCGAAGGCAAGAAGGACCTGTTCGAGTACGCCGGCGGCATCCGCAGCTTCGTCGAGCACCTGGCGCAGCTGAAGAACCCGCTGCACCCGAACGTCATCTCCGTGACCGGCGAGCAGAACGGCATCACCGTGGACGTGGCCCTGCAGTGGACCGACGCCTACCAGGAAACGATGTTCTGCTTCACCAACAACATCCCGCAGAAGGACGGCGGCACCCACCTCACCGGCTTCCGCGCCGCGCTGACCCGCGTGCTCAACAAGTACATCGAGCAGACCGGCATCGCCAAGAAGGAGAAGGTCAGCCTCTCCGGCGAGGACATGCGCGAAGGCATGGTCGCGGTGTTGTCGGTGAAGGTGCCGGACCCGGGCTTCTCCTCGCAGACCAAGGAAAAGCTGGTGACCGAGGAAGTGCGCCCGGTCACCGACGGCGTGTTCGGCGCCAAGCTCGAGGAATTCCTGCAGGAAAACCCGAAGGAAGCGCAGGCCATCGTCGGCAAGATCGTCGACGCCGCGCGTGCGCGCGAAGCCGCGCGCAAGGCGCGCGACCTGACCCGCCGCAAGGGCGCGCTGGACATCGCCGGCCTGCCTGGCAAGCTCGCCGACTGCCAGGAGAAGGACCCGGCGCTGTCGGAACTGTTCATCGTCGAGGGCGACTCGGCGGGCGGCTCGGCCAAGCAGGGCCGCAACCGCCGCAACCAGGCGGTGCTGCCGCTCAGGGGCAAGATCCTCAACGTCGAGCGCGCGCGCTTCGACCGCATGCTGTCGTCCGCGGAAGTCGGCACGCTGATCACCGCGCTGGGCACCGGCATCGGCAAGGACGAGTACAACCCGGACAAGCTGCGCTACCACCGCATCATCATCATGACCGACGCCGACGTCGACGGCTCGCACATCCGCACGCTGCTGCTGACCTTCTTCTACCGGCAGATGCCGGAGCTGATCGAGCGCGGCCACGTCTACATCGGCCTGCCGCCGCTGTACAAGATCAAGCAGGGCCGCAACGAGCTGTACCTCAAGGACGACGCGGCGCTGGACGCCTACCTCGCCGGCAACGCGGTGGAGAACGCCGGCCTGGTGCCGGACGACAACGCCCCGGCGATCCGCGGCGCGCAGCTTGAGCAACTGCTGCTGGCCTACGCGGCGGCGCGCGACGCGATCGCGCGCAACGCCTACCGCTACGATCCGATGCTGCTGGAGGCGCTGATCGGCTTCCGTCCGCTCGACGCGGCGGCGCTGGCCGATCTCGCCGCCGATCGCACCGACCTCGATGCGCTGCAGGCGAAGCTCAACCGCACGCCGCTGGGCCGGCCGCGGTTCCGGCTGGAGGCGCGCGCCGCGGGCGAGGCGCAGCCGGCCGCGCTGATCGTGCAGCGCACGCACATGGGCGAGACCACGGTGCAGGAACTCGGCGCCGCCAGTTTCGAGCAGGGCGAACTGCGCGCGCTGCGCGAGGCCGCCGAGCAGCTCCACGGCCTGCTGGGCCCCGGCGCGAAGATCGTCCGCGGCAACCGCGAGGAGCCGGTGGCCGACTTCGCCCAGGCCCACGCCTGGCTGCTGGAGGAAGCGAAGAAAGGCCGCCAGATCCAGCGCTTCAAGGGCCTCGGCGAAATGAACCCCGAGCAGCTGTGGGAAACCACCGTGAACCCCGATTCGCGCCGCCTGCTGCAGGTGCGGATCGAGGACGCCGTCGCCGCCGACCAGATCTTCAGCACGCTGATGGGCGACGTGGTGGAGCCGCGCCGCGAGTTCATCGAGGACAACGCGCTGAAGGTGGCCAACCTGGATGTCTGAGCGACCGGTCGCGCGCGCGTCCGGCCTCGCCGTCGCATTCGCGCTCGACTTCGCCGTCGCCTGCGCGCTCGCGCTCGGCGCGCTGATGCTGTGCGGTTTCGCCTGGGCCGCCACCCACGACCTCGGGTCGGCGGCGAACGGCGGGCAGCGGCTGGCGATGCCCGGCCCGCTGGCCGAAGTGCTGTCGACGGTCGCCGCGCTGGGCGCGGCCGCCGCGGGCCTGCTGTTCTGGCGCTGCCGGCCCACGCCGGAAGAGTGGCGGCGTTCGCTCGCGGCCGCGCGCCGGCCCGCGACCTGGGGCACGGCGGCGCTGGCCGCGGCGCTCCTGGGCGTGGCGGTGATCGCCATCGGCGCCGTCGCCAGCGGGCTCGGCCTGCAGGTCGAACCGGGCAACGACGCGACCCTGCGCGCCCTGCAGCGCGCGCATCCGGCGCTGCTGTGGGCGTTCGCGGTGTGCTTCGCTCCGGTCTACGAGGAAGTGCTGTTCCGCCGGGTCGTCTTCGGCCGCTTCGAGCGCGCCGGCCTGCCGCGCACCGGGCTGGTCGTCAGCGCGGCGCTGTTCGCGCTCGCCCACGGGGCGTCCGGCCCCGGCGCCGCGGGTGCCGGGGCGGGCCTGGTGCTGTGGCTGGTCTACGCGACCATGGGCGCGACCTTCGCGCTGGTCTATCGCCGCTGCGGCACGCTGTGGGCCGCGATCCTCACCCACGCCCTGCACAATGCAGTCAGCCTGCTGCTGCTGTGACCGGCGTGCGCGATGACGGGTCTTCCGCCCGATCGGGCGCCGTTTGACGAAACATTAATCCCCGCCGGATTACAACATGGTCCCCGCTCCCTGCCCCGAGGCGCCGAGATGACCCCGCAGATCCACCGGAACGCCGTGCTCGGCGTCGCGCTGGGCCTGGCCTGCACGCTGCTGGTCGCCGCCTGCGCCACCACCACCTCCTCGACCGGCCGCAAGCAGTACGTCGGCGCGGTCTCGCAGGACCAGCTCAACCAGCTCGGGATCCAGGCGTTCAACCAGGAAAAGACCAAGAAGCCGCTCAGCCAGGACGCGCGCCAGAACGCCTACGTGCGTTGCGTGGTCAACGCGATCGTGCGCGAACTGCCGCCGCAGTGGCAGCAGGGCGGCTGGGAGAGCGCGGTGTTCGTCGACAAGAGCGCCAACGCCTTCGCGCTGCCGGGCGGCAAGGTCGGCGTCTACACCGGCATCTTCGACGTCGCCAAGACCCAGGGCCAGGTCGCCGCGGTGATCGGCCACGAGATCGGCCACGTCGTCGAGCGCCACCACGACGAGCGCGTCACCCGGCAGATGGGCGCGGCCGGCGCGGTGCAGCTGCTCGGCGCGCTGGTGGGCGCCCGCTACGGCGAGGGCGGACAGGATCTGGCGACGCAGGGCGGCAGCGTCCTCGCCCAGACCGGGTTCCTGCTGCCGGGCACCCGCGACCAGGAGAACGAGGCCGACATCGTCGGCCAGCGGCTGATGGCCCAGGCCGGCTTCGATCCCCACCAGGCCATCGACCTGTGGGAGAACATGCTGGCCGCCAACCCCAGCCGGCCGCCACAATGGCTGTCCACCCACCCCGACCCGAAGGCCCGCATCGGCCAGATGCGCAAGCACGCCGATGCGCTGATGCCGACCTACGAGCAGGCCCGCGCCGCCGGCCGCAAGCCCAGCTGCGGTTGACCCCGCGTCGCCCTCCCATCCGTTTCCGCGGCCCGCCGGCCGCGTCCTTCCGCCGCGGCGCGCGCCGCCCGTCCAGACCCTTCCGCAGAGAAACGCCATGACTGTGTCCGTCCGTCCCTTCCCGAACTCCGCCCTCGCCGCCGCCATCGCGCTGCTGCTGGGCTGCGCTTTCGCCGGCCATGCCCTGGCGCAGGAAGAGGGCGAACAGCAACCCCGCAGCAAGCCCGTCGTCGGCAGCTACGGCGCCGCCCAGGCCGCCGAGCGCGCGCGCCAGCGCAAGGCGGCGCAGGAGGCCAAGGCCGCGCAGGCCGCGCAGGGCCCGCAGCTGTTCCCGCTGGCGACCCGCAAGGTCGAACCCCAGAACAACAGTGCGGCGGACGTGAAGACCGCGAACGAGATCCGCCAGGCCTTCGACGCCGGCAACTACGAGGACGTGATCGCCAAGACCGACGCCTACGTCGCGACCTCGAAGAACGCCTACCTCATCAGCTACTTCTACCAGCTCGCCGGCAGCTCCGAGAGCAAGCTCGGCGACAAGGACAAGGCCATCGGGTACTACCGCAAGGCGGTGGAGACCAACGGCTTCGACAACAACGGCCACTACCAGACCATGCTGATCCTCGCCTCGGAACTGGCGCAGCAGAAGCAGGACGCCGAAGCGCTGACCTGGGTGGAGAAGTTCCTCGCCGAAACCAAGGCCGAAACCCAGGACGCGCTCAAGGTGAAAGCGGTGGTGCTGAGCGACCTCGGCCGCGACCAGGAGGCCGCCGCCACCTACGAGAAGGTGCTCGCCGCCCATCCGGACGACCAGACCACGATGATGAACGCGGTGACCTTCTACCGGAAGGCCGGCCAGGAACAGAAGGCCACGGAGCTGCTCAGCCGCGCCCGCGGTTCGGGCAAGCTGCAGAGCGCCGACCAGTACCAGGTCCTGTTCAACGGCTACATCAAGGCCCAGGCCTACGGCGACGCCGAGAACGTCCTGCTGGAGGGCGTCAACAGCGGCGTGATCAAGCCCTCGCCCAAGCTGGTCAAGAACTACTGGCTGCTGGCGCAGGGCTTCTACGACGCCGCCGACTTCACCAAGGCCGCCGAGTATTACGGCCGCGCCGCCCAGATCGACGACACCGGCGAATCCGCCCTGAACCAGGCCAAGGTGCTGCGCAACGACGACCGCATCGCCGAGGCCAAGGCCGCCGCCCGCCTGGCGCTGGCCAAGGGCGTCAAGCAGCCCAAGCAGGCCAACGACATCCTGGCCCTGCCGGGCAAGTGAGCCCGCCGCCGCTGTCCGCCCGGCTTTGCGGCGGGCGGCGGTTTCGGGAGGGGGTGTTGGTAAGTCCTCCCGCGATTGGTATAAGCTTGTAGTTTCCCGCGACTGCTTCTCGTCTGCAGAGCCGTCGCGGTTCGACCATTCCGGGGTGTCGCGGTTTGGGGGTCGGGTTCACATCATGGATCGATCGCGAACGCGATACCGAAACAGCACCACGAGTCCGCTAAACCGAGCCTGCTGCGCATGACCCAACCGTTGCCGATCCATGACAAGCGCGACCGCGACGATCCTGGCCTGAACTGGTCCCGGATCACCGCCATCAGCTTCGCCATCGCGCTGCATATCGCCGCGCTCATGCTGCTGCTCGTTCCGGTCAACCCGCCGGGCGCCGAGAAGCAGGACGAAGAGAACACCAGCGTCGTCATCATCGAGCCGCCGCCGCCGCCCCCGCCGCCGCCGCCGCCGCCGCCGGAGCCGCCGAAGGAGATCAAGCTGACGCCGCAGGAGGCGCCGAAGCCGACGCCGACCCCGCCGCCGCCGGAACCGCCGCCGGTGGTCTTCGACGATCCGAGCCCGGTCTCGACCCCGGCGCCGCCGCCGGCCCCGCCCGCGCCGCCGGCCCCGCCCGCGCCGAGCGGCCCGCCGCGCAACGACAACGACCTGCGCGCCAGCCTGTGCGTGCGCCCATCGCTGGCGCCGCTCGCGGCCGCGGTCAGCAAGGCCGGCGTCGCCGCCGACCTCGCGCTGATGATCACCTACCAGGCCGACGGCACCATCACCGACGTCTCGGTCGCCAAGAGCAGCCGCAACCGCGACCTCGACCGCGCCGCCGTCACCTGGGCGCGCCGCGCCAAGCTGTGCCCCGGCTCGCCGGGCCAGGGCCGGCTGCCGTTCTCCTTCGCTGTCGAATAAGCGCACGCGGCCGCTGACCGGCCGCGGGCGTCGCCGTACCGTCTTCCGCTCCACCGCACCACCGACCCACCGTCGATCCTTCCACACACAAGAAAGGTAAGCGTCATGCTGCAGGAAACCACCAACGCCGCCGCCGCTGGAGGCAACAGCGCCGCCGCTCTGAAGCAGATGGGCGTCGACCATCTGGCGCGCGAAATGCTGTCCCACCCGGGCGACTACGTCGTCCAGCTCACGGTCGCGGTCGTCCTCGCGATCATGTCCGCGATGTCCTGGTACTGGATCGTGGTCAACTTCATCAAGAACATGAACCTCCGCGGCCGCGGCGATTCGGTGACCCACACCTTCTGGGAAACCCCGAACGCCCAGGACGCCATCCGCTTCATGGAAGACCAGCCGCGCAGCGAGCCGTTCTCCAAGATCGCGCTCGACGCCGCCCAGGCCGCCGCCCACCACCAGCGCCACGAGGGTTCGCGCCTGGTCGAGTCGCTGAACCGCTCCGAGTTCGTGGACCGCGCCCTGCGCCAGGCCGTGACCCGCGAGTCGATGGGCCTCGAAGGCGGCCTGACCCTGCTGGCGACGGTCGGTTCGACCGCTCCGTTCGTCGGTCTGCTCGGCACCGTGTGGGGCATCTACGGCGCCCTGATCAAGATCGGCGCCAGCGGCCAGGCCTCGATCGACGCCGTCGCCGGCCCGGTCGGCGAAGCGCTGATCATGACCGCGGTCGGTCTGTTCGTCGCCATCCCGGCGGTGCTCGCGTACAACTTCTTCGTGCGCATGAACCGCGTGACGAACAACAAGTTCGACACCTTCGCCCACGACCTGCACGACTTCTTCGCCACCGGCGCGCGCGTCGGCGAAGTCGGCGCGAAGCGTTGATCCCGGTCGCGACGAACACGAACCACTGACGGAGCACAGCCATGGCCTTCAGTACCGGAAACGGCGGCGGCGGCCCGATGTCGGAAATCAACGTCACGCCCCTCGTGGACGTGATGCTGGTGCTGCTGATCATCTTCATGATCACGGCGCCGCTGATGACCCACAAGGTCAAGATCGAGTTGCCGCCGGCGAACTACGACACCCGTGACCCGAACAAGCTGCCGCCTGCGCCGCCGATCACCGTGTCCGTCACCGAGAGCGGCAAGCTGTTTCTCAACGACGAGCCGATGACCCGCGAACTGCTGGAAAGCCGCCTGTCGGTCGAGGCGCAGAAGCTGCCGCAGCCGCAGGTCAACATCCGCGGCGACAAGACCACGCCGTATCGCTACGTCAACGAAGTGGTCAACCTTGCGCAGGCCCAGGGCATGCGCAAGGTCGGCTTCGTCGCCATTCGCGAACGCAACTGACGCGAACCCGGAGAACCCGCCATGGCATTCGCTTCCAACTCCGGTTCGGGCCCGATGGCCGACATGAACGTCACGCCCCTCGTGGACGTGATGCTCGTGCTGCTGATCATCTTCATGGTCACCGCGCCGATCCTGTCCTACCCGATCGACATCGACCTGCCGCAGCCGACGCTGAACCCGCCGCCGCAGACGGTCGACCCGCCGCCGCCGATCAAGCTGCGCATCGACCAGACCGGCACCGTGTTCTGGAACGACAGCTCGATCCCGATCAAGGCCCTGCGCAGCACCATGCAGTCCGAGGTCGAGCGCGATCCGAAGAACCAGCCGACGCTCGAGATCGACATGAACCAGGACGCCCAGTACGAAACCCTGGCCAAGGTCCTGGCCTCGGCCAAGGACGCGGGCATGCTCAAGATCGGCTTCGTCAAGAAGTAACCGAACACCGGCCGGCGGCGGACCTGCAGCCCGTTCCGGCCGTACACCGCTTCACCTTTCGACGCCGCCCGCGAGGGCGGCGTCTTTTTTTGGTCGGCGGGTTTTGGTCGGCGGGACGCTTGGGCGCGCGACGCCGGCCCGGGCTTGCGGCGGGCGGCGCGGCGGGCGCAGGATGGGGACGCACCCACTCCGAGGAGCACGCCATGGCCTTCGCACCGACGCCTTCGCGGCAGGACGCCCTCTCGCAGATGAACATCACCCCGCTGGTCGACGTGATGCTGGTGATGCTCGTGATCTTCATGATCGCGACGCCGCTGATGCTGGACCGGACCAAAGTGAATTTGCCGCAGGTGGAGCAGGCCCCCGATCGCGCGCACGGGCCGTCGGCGCTGCCGATCACGGTCGCGATCACCGAGGAAGGCCGACTGTTCCTCGACGACGAGCCGGTGACCCGCGCGTCTCTGGAAAGCCGCCTGTCGGTCGAGGCGCAGAAGCAGCCGCAGCCGGTGGTCAACCTCCGCGGCGACAAGGCGACCCCGTACCGGTTCATCGACGAGGTGGTCGACCTCGCGCAGGGCCAGGGCATGCGCCGGATCGGATTCGTGGCGACGCTCGAGCGCGACTGAGGCGCACGAACACGTCACCGGGCCGCGTCGCCGACGCGGTCCCCGCGATCGAAACGACGGCCGTCGGCGGCATCGCACCGCGACGGCCGGGTCCGGCCTGCCCCGGATCGGACAGGCCCCGCGTCGGGCGGCATCGCCCGGGCGCTTGCGCAGACGGCGGACGCGGGCGTAGGGTGAAACCGTCCTTCAACGACAGGAGCGCGCGCCATGGCCTTCGCACCGACGTCTTCCCGGCAGGACGCCATGTCCCAGATGAACATCACGCCGCTGGTCGACGTGATGCTGGTGATGCTCGTGATCTTCATGATCGCCGCGCCGATCCTGAGCCGGCCGATCCCGCTGGACCTGCCGAGGCCGATGCCGGGCGGCGACCCGATCGAGCTCGCACAGCCGCTGACGCTCCGCATCGACGCCACCGGCGACCTGTTCGTCGACGGCCGGCCGATGCCGCTGTCGGCGCTGCCGTCGGTGCTGGAAGCCGAACACGTCCGCGCCGGCACGCAGGTGCTGCCGCTGAAGCTGGACGTGAACGACCAGGCCGAGTACCAGATCGTCGCCCGGGTCGTCGCCGCCGCGAAGAACGCGGGGCTGGAGAACATCCGCTTCCTGTGAGCCCCGCGCCGTGAATGCGGCGCGCGCGACGCCTGTCCGCGCGACGGGCGGGCGTCAGCGTGCGGACAGCACCGCGAGGTACGCCTTCACGGTGGCGTCGAGGCCGGCGTAGAGCGCTTCGCCGATCAGCGCATGGCCGATCGACACTTCCCGCACGCCGGGGACGGCGTCCAGGAAGGCGCCGAGATTGGCCTGGCTGAGGTCGTGGCCGGCGTTGACGCCCAGTCCGTGCGCCGCCGCGGCGCGGGCGGTGTCCGCGAAGGCGGGCAGGGCGCGATCGGCGTCGCCGGCGGCGAAGGCTTCGGCGTAGGGGCCGGTGTACAGCTCGATGCGATCGGCGCCGCTCGCGGCCGCGGCGGCGATGTCGGCGCCGGCGTCTGCGAACAGGCTGACCCGGCAGCCCAGGGCCTTGAGCGAGGCGACCAGCGGCCGCAGGCCGTCGAGGTCGCGGGCGAAATCGAAGCCGTGGTCGGACGTGAGCTGGGCATCGCCGTCGGGCACCAGCGTGGCCTGGGCCGGCCGCGTCGCCGCGCACAGCGCGTGGAACCCCGGATAGCCCGGGCGCGGTGGCGCGAACGGATTGCCTTCGAGGTTGAACTCCACGCCGTAGGCGCGGGTGAGGTCCGCCAGCGCAAGGACATCGTCCTCGCGGATGTGGCGCGCGTCCGGGCGCGGATGCACGGTGATCCCGTGCGCACCGGCGTCCAGGCAGGCGCGCGCGGCGGCGACCACGTCCGGATCGCGGCCGCCGCGCGAATTGCGCAGCACCGCGATCTTGTTGACGTTGACGCTGAGGACGGTCACGCGGGGAAGCGGCAGCGACGCGGGATCAAGACAGCAGCCCAGGACGCGGGATCAGGAGGTCAGGCCCGCGTCGTTCGCCGCGGGCGGCGGCGGCGGCGCGGCATCGCCGGCGGCGGCGCGGCGCGCTTCGGCCTGTTCGCGCAGGCGGCGCAGTTCCTGCGGATCGATCAGCAGCGTCTCGCTGCGCGCGCTGTTGTCCACGCGCTGCGCCAGCAGGCTCATCACCGCGACGATGCTCAGGCCGAGCGAGCCGAGCACGCACAGCACCACGACGACCATCGAACTGGCGGCGAGCGCCGCGAGGAACAGGGCGACCGCGATCAGCAGCAGCAACCAGGGCATGGGGGCGTCCTTCTCGGGGAATGCAAGGGCGGGTGCCAGTCTACTCCTCGGCCCGTCGCCACCGACAGCCCGCCCGGACCGCCGCAACGGCCGTCCGTCGCCGGTGGCCAGGCGGACGCATCCGCCGGAGCAGAGGCCCGGAGTCGCCGCCCGGAGACGTCGTTCAGAGACGTCGTTCAGAGCAGCGGCGACATCAGCCGCGCCAGCGACTCGGGCAGCCGGGTGGCGAGCAGCGGACGCGCGCGGTCGTCGCGCACCTGCGGCGCGGCCTGCAGTTCGCCCGCGATCAGCGCTTCGAGCGCGCCGCCGACGCCGCGGTCCTGGAACAGCAGCGCGATCTCGAAATTCAGGCGGAAGCTGCGATGGTCGAAATTGGCGCTGCCGAGCATCGCGCTGCCGTCGTCGACCAGCAGCGCCTTGGTGTGCAGCATCCGCGGCCCGTATTCGTGGATCTTCACGCCGGCGGCGAGCAGGTCGTCGTAGTAGGAGCGCGCGGCCAGCGTGACCAGCCGCGAATCGCTCAGGCGCGGCACCAGCAGGCGCACGTCGAGGCCGGCGAGCGCGGCCGAGGTCAGCGCCATCATCGCCGCCTCGCCGGGCACGAAGTAGGGCGTCACCAGCCACACCCGCTCGCGCGCGGCGTGGATCAGGTTCACCTGCAGCCGGTGGATCGGCTCCCACGCGCCGTCCGGGCCGGAGGTCAGCGCCTGCACCGAGATCGGACCCGCTTCCGCCGGCGGCAGCGCCTGCACGATGTCGTCGAGGAACCCGCGCTGGCCGGTCGCGTACAGCCAGTCCTCGGCGAACACCAGCTGCAGCGAGCGCACGATGTCGCCCTCCAGCCGCAGGTGCAGGTCGCGGTAGGCGTCGCTGCGCAGGCGGTCGTTCTCGTCGTCGGTGATGTTGATGCCGCCGGTGAAGCCGATGCGGGTGTCGATCACCGCGATCTTGCGGTGGGTGCGCATGTTCAGCCACGGCCGCGACCAGAAGCGCCAGAAGCGCGTGGGATGGAACCACGCCACTTCGCCGCCGGCCTCGACCAGCGGCGCGAGGAACGCGCGACCGCACTTGCCCGAGCCGATCGCGTCCAGCAGCAGCCGCACCTTCACCCCGCGGCGCGCGCAGGCGACCAGCGCGTCGCGCAGCGCGCCGCCGCTGTGGTCGGGCGTGTAGATGTAGTACTCGAGGTGGACGTGGTGCCGGGCCTGGCCGATCGCCTCGATCAGCGCGTCGTAGGTGGCGGCGCCGTCCACCAGCAGGCGCACGTCGCGCGCGGTGCTGGGCGCGAAGCCGGTCGCCGATTTCGCCAGCGCGCCCAGTTCGCGGGCGTCGGGCGAGCACGCGGTGGCGCACAGGTCGTGGCCGAGCGCATCGTTCTGCAGCCGGCTGCGCGCGCGGCGCAGGCGGTGGCGACGGATCTTCTGCGGCCCCAGCAGGTAGTAGATCAGGAAGCCGACGTACGGCAGCAGCGCCAGGCCCAGCAGCCAGCTGAGGGTGGCCACCGGTTCGCGCTTCTGCAGCACGATCCAGCCGCCGAGCCAGACCACGTAGAGCAGCCAGCCGCCGAACAGCCCCCAGGCCAGCGCCGGCCCGTAGCCGGGCAGCGACTGCACCCAGTCCCACAATGCGTACATCGGTCCTCCGGCGGCGGTCTGCGCGGATCGCGCCAGCCTAACCGGTTGCCATCGCCCGGAAAACCGCCCGTGGACGGCGGGCGAAAGCCGCTGCCGACCATGCGTTTCGCAACCCGCGCGCCGCGGCCGCACGCGGGCCCGTCCGCGGTCGCAGCGCCTGCGACCACGTCGTGCCAGTCTGCGCGGATGGCCACCGGCGGCAAACCCGACCCCGCGACCCTCAACCTGCTGCGCACCGGCCCGCTCAAGGGTCGCGGCGCGGCGTCGTACGTGCGCGGTCGGTTCGAGAAGACCGTCGCCGAAGCCGAGGACGACGGCTGGGGCTCGGTCTACGCCGACGCCGACCCCGCCGCCGGCGACGACGCGTTCGCGCCGCCGCGGCTGCGCACCCGGGTCACCGAGGAGCGCGCGCGCAGCGTGATCAGCCGCAACGATTCGCCGGACATCGGCTTCTCGCAGTCGGTGAATCCGTATCGCGGCTGCGAGCACGGGTGCGTGTACTGCTTCGCGCGACCGTCGCACGCCTATCTCGACCTCTCGCCCGGGCTCGACTTCGAGACCCGGCTGTTCGCCAAGACCAACGCCGCGGAGCGCCTGCGCGCGGAGCTGGCGAAACCGGCGTATCGCTGTTCGCCGATCGCGCTGGGCATCAACACCGACGCCTACCAGCCGATCGAGCGCAAATACCGCGTCACCCGGCAGATCCTCGAAGTGCTGGCCGAGACCCGGCATCCGGTCAGCCTGATCACCAAGAGCGGGCTGATCCGGCGCGACCTCGACCTGCTGGCGCCGATGGCGCGGCAGGGGCTGGTGACGGTGTACGTGTCGATCACCTCGCTGGACAACCGGCTGTCGTCGAAGCTCGAACCGCGCGCCGCCGCCCCGCACACCCGGCTGAAGACCGTGCAGGCGCTGCACGAGGCCGGCGTGCCGGTGGGCACGATGGTCGCGCCGGTCATCCCGATGGTCACCGACCGCGAACTGGAGGCCATCCTCGAAGCGGCCTACGCCCACGGCGCGCGCGCCGCCGGTTACGTGCTGTTGCGCCTGCCGCACGAGCTGAAGGCGGTCTGGCGCGAATGGCTGGCGCTGCACGTGCCCGACCGCGCCGCGCACGTGATGAGCCTGGTGCAGCAGATGCGCGGCGGCAGGGACTACGACAGCGCCTGGGGCACGCGGATGCGCGGCGAAGGCCCGTTCGCCGATCTGATCGCGATGCGCTTCGTGAAGGCGAGCCGGCGGATCGGATTCGGACGGCTGCCACCGCTGGACGCGTCGGCGTTCGTCAGGCCGGCGCCGCCGAAGCCGGTATCGCCGCAGGGGACGTTGTTCTGATCGACCGGAGGTCAGGCAAGGCGCAAGGAACGTTCCGGGTTCCTGAGATGGCGCGCGGTCCGCTTGCGCCAGAACGGAAACAACAACAGGCCGGTGGTCGAGTCCTCGCGCCACGCACCGTCCTCGAACGATTCCAACGTCCAGCGATAGTCGAAGCCGCCGCGCGCGAGGACGCGCAGACGCGCCTGCCCGCTCAGACCGTGGGCGAAGCACGCGATCGCGGTCTTGCCGTCGTCCGGCGCGAAGTGTTCGTGCCATCCGTCGAAGCTGACGGTGTATCCATCCCCGTTCCGGAACAGGCCGACGTCGAAGCCGGCGGCGTCCTGCGCCTTCACGACCACCGCATCCGGCGTTTCTTCCACGCGAAGGCCCGCATGCGCCCGCAGCGCCTGTTTCAGCGCGGCCAGCGGTGCGGATGCAGGGTCGGGCGTCGTCATGCGGGTTGGGCGAACAGCCGTTCCGCCCGCTGGAACAGGATCCAACTGGTCGCGATGAACTTGTCGCCGCCCTGCGGCCGGTTGCCGCGGTGGGTGTGGGTGAAGCCGGCGGGCGCGATCAGCAGGGTGCCGGTGGTCGGCCGGATCCTGCGCCGCTGGAACAGGAATTCGGTCTCGCCCTCCTCGAAGTCGTCGTTGAGGTACACCGTCCACAGCAGGTGCCGGTGCAGGGTCTCGCAGCCCGGGTCGCGCGGGTACAGCTCGCAGTGCCAGTAGGGGTAGCCGCCCTCGCCGGCGCGGTACCACTGCAGGTTGATGTTGCCCGGGCGCAGGCAGTGGCGGGCCAGGCCGCCGAGCTGGCCGGCGTCCATGTCCGGGAAGTCCTCGGCGGTCAGCCGCCGCAGTTCGCCGCCGCCGGGCGGCTGGTGCTGCAGCATCAGCGGGGCGATCAGCGCCTGCGGCCAGCGCCGGAGGTAGCGCATCAGGGCGTCCAGCATCGCGAGGTTGAGGACCTGTTCGACGTCTTTCCACGCCGGTTGGCCGCTGATCGAGACATCCCGGCTCAGCTTGAGCTCCGGGAACACGCCGCCGCCGACCTGCCCCGGGCGCAGGGCGTCGCTGGCGCGGATGCGGGCCACGACGGCGTCGCAGAGGTCCCGCGGCAGGGCGTCGGGGACGACGAGGATGAAGTCGTCGGCGTCGGGGGCGTCGGTCATGGGGCAGGCCTTCGGTCCGTGAAGGCCCCATTCTGGCCCAGGACGCGGTCGCGGTCGTCTCCTCCGGCCCCGGGGCGGGATGCGGCGGTTCGCGCATCGCCCGACGTTGCGCCGGCAAGTGTTTGCCGCGGCTGGGAATTCCCGGCATAATGCGCGGCTCGCTGCGGCCGGTGCGTCCCCTCGTGGATGCCCGGAGACGGGGAACGCGATCCCCGTCGATTCGATGTCATCGATTCGATCCGTCGACTTCCGCCGCGACCCCGAGCCCGCATCGTGTGGCGAAGCGTCCCGGCCCAGGCCAGGACCGACGCCGGGGCCGCCGTCTCCCGGGCCACGGGAGGCATCCGCAGATCGCACGACCCGCGTCGCGCGTTCTTGAATCGAGAGGTACGTATGTCCCGCGAATGTCAGGTGACTGGCAAGCGCGTCGCGACCGGCAACAACGTGTCGCACGCCAACAACAAGACCCGCCGCCGTTTCATGCCCAATCTCCACGAGCGCCGTTTCTGGGTGGCTTCGGAGAACCGCTGGGTGAAGCTGCGCGTTTCCACCAAGGCCCTGCGCACCATCGACAAGAACGGCATCGACGCCGTGCTCGCCGAGCTCCGCGCCCGCGGCGAAAAGATCTGAGGAGTAATCGACCATGGCTTCCAAGCGCGACAAGATCCGCCTGATTTCCTCGGCCGGCACCGGTCATTTCTACACGACCGACAAGAACAAGAAGAACACCCCCGGCAAGATGGAGGTCAGCAAGTACGACCCCGTCGTCCGCAAGCACGTGATGTACAAGGAAGGCAAGATCAAGTGATCCGCGCGCGATGCGGCCGGTCCGCGTCGCAGCGCGCAGCGCACTGATCCCCCCGCGCCGCCGGCGCCGGGGACGCTTCCGGAAAAACCCGCCCCACGGCGGGTTTTTTCTTGGCCGGAGCGAACTTCCCGCCGTCGGATCGATCTGCCAACATGCGCGCGGCAGTGGCCTTGCCCGAAGCGCGCCGCGAGACCGCCGGTCCGGCGCCGCGTGACCGCGCAGGACGTCGCATGGGGATGCGATCGGCACGAGACGTTCCGATCGGAGCGGGCGGCGCCCGGCAGGCAGGCCGTGCGCCCGGCCCCGCACGTCGCGAACGCGATCGGGACAGGCCGTCCAGGGAATCCACCACACATCGGAGCTCGCATGTCCCGCACGCAAGACAAGGTCTGCATCGTCACCGGCGCCGCCTCCGGGATCGGCCGCGCCTGCGCCACCCGCCTCGGCGAACAGGGCGCGAAGCTCGCGCTGTTCGACCGCCAGGACGCCGAGGGCGAGGCCCTCGCCGCCGAGTTGAACGACCGCGGCATCGCCGCCCGCTACTGGCATGCCGACGTGACGTCGGAGGCGAGCGTGAGCGCCGCGGTCGAGGCCGCCGTCGGCCACTACGGCGCGCTGCACGGGCTGGTCAACAACGCCGGCATTTCCGGTTCGCCCAAGCCCACCCACGAACTCACCGAGGCCGAGTGGGACCAGGTGCAGGCGGTGAACGTGAAGGGCGTGTTCTTCGGCACCAAGCACGCGATCCCGCACCTGAAGGCCGCGGGCGGCGGCAGCATCGTCAATCTCTCGTCGATGTACGGCATCGTCGGTTCGGCCGACATGCCCGCCTACCACGCGTCCAAGGGCGCGGTGCGGCTGATGACCAAGGCCGACGCGATGGTCTACGCCGAGGACCGCATCCGCGTGAATTCGATCCACCCGGGCCTGATCTGGACCCCGATGATGGAGCAGCAGCTCCGAGACAAGGGCGCGATCAACCTCAACGCGGCCCGCGTCGGCGTCGGCCGGATGCATCCGCTCGGGCACATGGGCGAGCCCGACGACATCGCCTGGGGCGTGGTCTACCTGATCTCCGACGAGTCGAAGTTCATGACCGGCAGCGAGCTGGTGATCGACGGCGGATTCACCGCGCGCTGACCCGGCCGCGACCCGGGCGGGCCGGGCGGCGGACGCCCGCGCCGGTCCCGCGCGCCGGAGCCGGGCGGGCGCTTGGTTCCGGCCGCGGCGCGTGTTCCAATCGCGGCATGTTCCTGGGCCTGCATCCCGGCTGGTGGCTGCTGATCGTCGATTGGACGATCCGGCTCGCCGCGCTGTGGTGGATCCCCTCGCGCAGCCGGCCGGCCGCCTCGCGCAGCTGGCTGCTGCTGGTCGGCTTCGTGCCGCTGCTCGGACTGCCGCTGTACCTGCTGCTGGGCCAGCCGTGGATCTCGCGCGAGCGGCGCGCACGGCAGGCCCGCGCCTCCGAACGCATCCGCGAGGCCCAGGCGCGGTTCGCCGCGCAGCGCGCGACCCCCGACGGCGCCGGGAGGGAGATCGCCGCGCTGGTCGAACGCCTCGGCGACTTCCAGCCGATGCCCGGCAACGCGATCGAGCTGCTCGACGACTACGACGACAGCCTGCGCCGGCTGGTCGCCGACATCGATGCGGCCACCCACGAAGTCCATCTGCTGTACTACCTGATGTTCGACGACGCGGTCGGCGCCGCGGTGGCCGAGGCCCTGCTGCGCGCCAGCGCGCGCGGCGTGCGCTGTCGCCTGCTGCTGGACGCGGTCGGCGCGAAGCCCGGCCTGCGCGCGTGGCGCAAGCGCCTGCAGGCGGGCGGCGTCGGCGTCCACGCGATGCTGCCTGGCGGCCTGCGCTGGCGGCGCAGCGGGCGCATGGACCTGCGCAACCACCGCAAGCTGGCGGTGATCGATCGCGCCACCGGCTACACCGGGTCGCAGAACCTCGCCGCGCCGGGGTTCGTGCCCGGATTCCCGAACCGCGAACTGGTCGTGCGCGTCCACGGACCCGCGGTCACCCAGCTCGCCGCGCTGTTCGCCAGCGACTGGTACCTGGAAACCGGCGAGGCGCTGGCGATCGAGGCCTGCGCGGCGATACCCGGCGGCGGCATCGCCCAGGTGCTGCCGTCCGGGCCGGCGTACCCGTTCGAGAACGCGCGCGATGCGGTGGTCGCACTGCTCCAGCGCGCGCGCCGCCGGGTGGTGCTGGCGACGCCCTATTTCGTGCCCGACGACGCGGTCCTCGCCGCGCTGCGCATCGCCGCGCTCACCGGGGTCGAGGTCGTCCTCGTCCTGTCGCGCAGCAACAACCAGACGCTCACCGCGTGGGCCCAGGCCTCGTACTTCGACGACCTGCTCGCCGCCGGCGTGCGCATCGTGCTGTATCGCAGCCATTTCCTCCACGCCAAGCACCTCAGCGTGGACGACGACATCGCGCTGATCGGCTCGATCAACCTGGACATCCGTTCGTTCGCGCTCAATGCCGAGGTGGGGCTGCTGAGCTACGACCCGCACGTCGTGGCGCGCCTGCACGCGATCGAGGACGACTGCCTGGCGGACAGCGAGCACATCGACCCGGCGGCGTGGGCGCGACGCCCCGCGTGGCTGCGCACCCGCGACGGCATCGCCCGGCTCGCCGATTCGCTGCTGTGAGCGGATGCCGCGAAGCCGGTTTCCGCGAAGGTGATCCCGTTGCGGCGGCGCGCAGACCGCCCGCAGCAGCGCCGCCCGGTAGAGCGGCCTTCAGGCCGCTGCTTTGCTCGTGGCAATGCCAAGCGCAGCGGCCTGAAGGCCGCTCTACCGGAAGCAGGCGCGTCACGCGCCCAGCCGCTTCGCCATCACGTAGTCGTCCATCACGTAGCCGTGGCCGATGTCGAACACCGCTTCGCGGCGCACCGTGAAACCGGCCTTGCGATACACCGCGATCGAGCCGGCGTTGCCCTTGTTCACCGTCAGCCACAGCACGTCGCGTCCCTGCGCGCGGCACTGCGCCTCGACGTGGCGCAGCATCCGGCCGCCCAGGCCGCGGCCGTGCAGCGACGGCAGCAGGTAGAGCTGTTCGAGCTTCATCTCGTCCTCGCCCTCGCCCAGCGAACAGCTGCAGTAGCCGACCGCCTCGCCGTCGACGCGCAGCAGCCACAGCCAGCGATCGTCCGCATCCACGTAGCGGCGCAGGTTCTCGGCGGTGTAGCGGCCGTCGAGCATGTAGTCGATCTGCGCCATCGAGATCATCGCGCCGTAGTGGCTGCGCCAGATCGTGTCGGCGAGCGCGGCGACGACGCCGAAATCGGCTTCGGTCAGCGGATCGAGGCGGACGGCTTCGTGCATGGACGGGCTCGGCGATGGACGGCGGCACAGTATCCGCGAAGCGCGGTCGCGGCGGCGGCGCGCCGCAGAAGCGCCGGCGTCCTGGCGTCCTGCCGCCATGGCGTGAACGCTGAACGCTTCCGTGCACGAGATCGCCGCATCGCCACTTTTCCGATGAATGGGACCGCTGTCGCTTCCGCCGGGCGGGCGAGCGTGTTATCACCGCATCGATGCCCGGTTCCGGGCATCGCGCCGCCGCAACGGCGACGCCCCGTGTGCAGTCGAACGCCGCCATCGCGCGTGCGTTCCCCACGACCACAAGGAGAAACATGCCATGAAGAGCCGCGACACGAAGTCCAAGACCGCGCAGACCAAGACCGCCAACCGCCTCGACGCCGTCCTCGGCGCGCTCGACAAGAAGGCGTCCGGCAGCGCCGCCGCCCGCGGAAGCTGCACCCGCTTCATCTACTGCATCTGATTCGCCAACGGCGAGGCCCTGCGGCCCGCCCGTCGCGGTGGCGGGCGGGCCGTCGAGTAGGCGCGCGGTCACGCCGCCGCGCGGGAGACGCCAGGACGCGGAGGCATGCACGGACGCCGGAAATCCCGTAGGCCGCGGGCCTCTGCAGGCCATCCGCCACCGCTGTGCACGCTCGCGCCGGGCCCGGTGTCGCCCCGGCTGCCCGCGGCGGTGCGACGCATCGCGCGTGCGATCGCGCGCGGCGGCGCGACCGGCCTGCTGCCGCCGCTGGTCGCGCTGCGGCCGGGTCCCGACGGCGGCACGCTCGCGGCGCCGCGCGGCGACCTGTGCGGCGCGGACGACGCACGCGCGCTGCTCGCGCGCTGCTCGACGCCGGCGTTCGCGCCGTTCTGCGCGCTGCTCGCCGATCTCGATGCCTGGCGAACGGCGCAGGCGTCGCGCTTCGCCGGTGCGCTCGCGCCGCGGCTGCTCGCGCCCGACCGCGGCGGCGTCTACGGCGACCTGGTGCGCGAGGCGTTCGTGCGCTGCGCCGGCGCGCATGCGGTCGACGACAACGCCGCGTATCTCGCCCGGCGTCGGCGCGCCTTCTGTGCGGCGATGGAGCGCTTCCTGCTGCGGCTGGCGCGCGACCTGCACGCCGGTCGCCTGCGCGCACTCGGCGCCCGCGGTCGCGCGATCGCGCTGGACGCGCACGGCGACGAGACCCACAACGGCTTCGAGCGGGTGCTGCGCGTCGGCTTCCGCGGCGGCGTGGCGCTGGCGTACAAGGCGCGACCGGCCGATGGCGAGCGCCTGCTGCTGCGCGCGGACGGGCTGTTCGATGCGCTGCAGCGGCTGCCGCCCGCGGCCGGACCTTTCCGCCTGCCGTCGCTGCCGTCGGTCGATGGCGCCGACGGCGATTGCCTGTGGTGCGAATGGATCGCCGCGGCGCCGACCGTCGGAACGCTGCGAAGCATCGACGGCTGGCGCCTGCGCGGCCCGCGTTTCCCGATGCGCGAGGCGCGGCGCTTCTGGCGCGACGCCGGCGCGCTGGCGGCGACCTGCTTCGGCTTCGGCATCGCCGACCTGTACGCAGGCAACCTGCGCGTCGGCGTGCGCCGCGGCGACGATGCGCCGATGCCGTACCCGGTCGATCCGGAAGTGTGCTTCGCGCCGTCGCCGGGCCTGCGCCACACCGGCCTGGTCGGCGATGCCGCCGACAGCGGCAACCACCATGTCGGTTTCGAGCGACTGCCGCGCCTGTGCAGCGCCGACACGCCGCTGGCCGGGTTCGTGCGCGACGCCGCGGGTCGCGCGCAGCTGCGGCGCCTGACCGTGTCGCTGGCGCGCGCGGAGACCGCCAACGTCGTCGGCGACGCGCGCGGCGGGATCGGCTACGCGCCGCATCTCGCGCCGTTCCTGCGCGGGATGTTCGACGCCTGGGCGACGCTGTGCCTGCAACGGCCGGCGATCGACGCGTGGCTGCGCCGCCACGCGCGCCGCGCCCGCACCCGCGTGCTGCGCCGTTCGAGCGAGGTCTATGCCGCGGCGATGGATGCGGTCGCGCTCGGCGCCGATCCGGCGTTCCCGGCGTTCGATGCCGCCGAACGCGCGCAGATGCGGCACGGCGACCTGCCGGCGTTCTATCGACGATCGACCGGCGGCCCGCTGCGCTGGATCGCGATCGACCGCCACGGCGCGCCGCACGGACGCGCCCTGCGCTGCGACGATCCGGCGCCGCTGTCGCGCAGCGGCCTGGCGACGCCGCCGGAATTCGTCGATCTCGCGATCGCCCTGCGCGATGCGGTGGCCTACGTCTTCCGCGATCTCGGCCCGATCGAACAGCACGACCGCGCCCACGGCGTGCGCCTGCGGATCGTGTCCGCGCGCCGCGGCGAGGTCGCGTTCGACTGGCCGCAGCAGGGACATCGGCTGGTGTTCCGCTGGCACGGCGATCGCCTGCGCCTGCGCGCCGAACGCCTGCCGCCGACCGCGGCGGAACGCGCACGGGTGCGCGACCGGCTGCTGCGCATCGACCGCATCGACGCCGCGCTGCGCGCGCGCTGGGTGGCGGCCGGATTCCCGGCGCGCGGTGCGCTGGCGCGCGAACTGGCCACGCTCGAACGGGCCGCGGCCGACTGGCTGCGGGAGGTGGTCGAGCACCACGGCTGGCCCGGTCGCGCGCAGGTCGGCGCGCGCGCGGCCGACGCCGCCTGCCGGCTGGTGCAGCACCTGCGCGACGATCCCGCGCTGCAGCGCCGCTGCCTGCGCCTGCTGCGCGCCGCCGCCGCGGCCGGTGAGGTGCCGGCGAAGCAGCCGGCCCAGCTCGAGGACGCGCTGTGCGTGCAGGCCGGACGGCCGCAGCGCTACGGCACCAAGCTGCGTCGCATCGACGGCGTGCTGGCGCCGTATCCGATCCGCGGCGCGGCCGGCGTCGATGCGCGCCGGGCCGCCGTCCGCCTGCCGCCGATGGCGCAGGCGCTGGCGCGCGCGCGTCGCCGCATCGCCGCGCTGGCGCGTGCGCCATGAGCGCCGCGACGACCGCGGCGTGGACGCCGCCGCAGGCGCCGGTGCGCCTGCCGTCGGCCGCGGCCGTGGCCGGCCTGCGCGCCGGCGACGCCTGGCGCTGCCTGCGCACGGCGTGCGCGCCGTTCCGCGAGGGCACCCGGTTCCAGGCGCTGCCCGACGTGCGCTTCTGGGGCGACGGCGCGCGCCAGCGTGCGCCCGGCGCACGCCTGCCCGGCGTCGGCGATCGCGCGGCGTCGGCGTATCGCGCGCGGCTGGAGGCCGCCGGACTGTCGTCGTTCGCGCTGCGCGTCGACGAACCGCTGCTCGCGGATGCGCCGCTGTGGCAGGCGGCGCGCGCGCTGCTGGCCGACGCGCTCGGCGCGAACCGGGCGCCGGTGCTGCCGGTGTCCGCGGCGTTGACGCTGTGCAGCGGCGTCGAGCGCCCGCCGTGGACCTGGCCGGCGGGGCATGCGCGGCTGGTCGCGGTGCTGCAGGGCCGGCTGCGCATCGGCGGCGAGGTCGGCGACGCGTGCGCCGGCGACGCCGCGTGGCTGCCGGCGCGGACGCCGGTGCCGCAGGACCCGGGCGCGCTGCTGCTGGTGCTGTCGATCGCGGCCGATCCGGCGACGATCCGCAGCGCCACCCGCGCCGCGGCCGAGGACCTGCTGCTGCGCCTGCTCGAACGTCGGCATCCGGACCCCGGCACGGTGGCGATGCTGCCGTCTCCGCCGGCGACCGATGGCGCGCGCGGCGTGGCGACGATTCCGGCGCTGCGGGCGCTGGCCCAGGCGCTGGCCGCGGCGCCGCTGCATGCGACCCTCGCCGAGGCGGTGGCGCTGGACGCCGCGCTGCGCACGAGCAGCCTGGGGCTGGCGCCGCGACCGCCGCCGCCGCCGCCCGCGCCGCTGCGCGACGACGCCCGCGTGCGCCTGTGCGCGCAGGGCATCGTGCGCCAGCGGCTGGACGATGCGCGCTGGCTGTTCGCGGTGAACGGCCATCCGCTAATCGCCGACGACCGCGCCGGCTGGCGGCGGCTGTGGGCGCGCCTGTGCGAGGGCGGCGCCTGGCGCGTGGACGCGCTGGCAGGCCGCGGCCGCGACGCCGCGGCGCTGCGCGCATGGCTGGTCGCGCTGCAGGCGCTGGGCGGACTGTGCGCGGACGACGCGGGATGAGCATGGACGCGCACGATCTGCTGCCGCTGCTGGACTGGGATCGCTTCGTCGGCGAGCACTGGGACCGGCGCGTCGTCCACATCCGCGACTGCGGCCGCGCGCCGTTCCTGCCCGCGGCGGTGCTGCGGGCGGCCGTGCGCGCCGCGGCCGCGGACCCGTCGCCGATGCCCTACGCCCAGTTCACCGTCGAGCGCGCGCAGCAGGCCGATCCGCGGCCGGCGCTGCCGCGCGCCGGCGAGCGCACGTTCGCGGACTACGCGCGTCGCCTCGCCGACGTCGCCGGCGGGCGACGGCATGCGCTGATCGTCAATCGCCTGCACCGCTTCGACGCCGGCCTGTGGCGGCGCGAGCGCGACTGGTTCGCGCCGCTGTGGGCGCGCACCGGCCTGCCCTCGGGCAGCGCCATCACCACGCTGTTCCACGGCAACTACGAGCACAGCCCGATCGGCGTGCACAAGGACCGCTTCGCGACCTTCCTGTTCGTGCTGGCCGGGCGCAAGCGCATGCGCTTCTGGCCGCGGCGGCCGTGGTCGGACGCGGTCACGACCATGCTCGACTACGCCGCCTACCTGCCGGAATCGTTCGCGGTGGAACTCGGCCCCGGCGAGGCGCTGTACTGGCCGGCGAGGTTCTACCACGTCGGCGAAACCGCGGGCGCCGACGCCGCCACCAGCGTCAACGTCGGCATCCCGCGCGAGGACCAGCATCGCCGCTACGACATGGACGACCTGCTGCCCCCGGCATCGCCGCCGCCGCGCCGGGCGCTGCCGCGTCGCGCGTCGCCGCCGGTCTGCGCCTGCGTCGCCGTCGCGGTCGACATCGACCGCACCCTGTCGGCCCCGGTGCCGCCGGCCTGGCGCGAGGCATTGGCCGACCTGCGCCACCGCTGCGCAGCGCGCACGCTGGCGACGCAGGCCCGGCGTACGACCCTGGTCCGCCACGGGGCGGGCGGTTTCGAGCCGCTGCCGCCCGCCGCCGCGCGTCCGGTCCTGCGCAACGGCGATCGCCTGCGCCGCGTGCCCGGTGCGCAGTTGCTGTGGTCCGCCGCGCCCGGTGCGCCGGTGCTGGTCGGCGCGAATGGCCATGTCGCCCAGACCGCGCTGGCGGCGGACGTCGTGGCGCGCCTGTTCGACGCCCTGGACGACGGCCGCGACCACGGCCTGCGCGCGCTGCTGGGGTTCGCCCGCGACGCGCCCGCGCGGCAGGCGCTGCGCGCGCTGCTGCGGGACCTCGTCGCCTGGCGGGCGCTGCGCCGGCGACGGGGCTGAGGCCGACCCGCGCGTCGCCGACGTACACTCGCGCTCTGGATGGGGCTTCGGCCGAGGCGGAGTGCGCATGATCCCGGGCTGGGTGCTGCTGCTGGTGTCGCTGGGCTACGTGGGGCTGCTGTTCGCGGTCGCCTATCTCGGCGACGTGCGCGGCGCGCGGCCGCGCTGGCGCTGGCTGCGGCCGGCGATCTACGCGCTGGCGCTGGCGGTGTACTGCTCGTCGTGGACGTTCTACGGCGCGGTCGGCACCGCGGCGCGCACCGGGCTGGGCTTCGTGCCGATCTACCTCGGCCCGCTGCTGCTGCTGCTGTTCGGCTGGCGCATCCTCGAACGCCTGGTGCTGATCTCCGGCGAGCACCGCATCGTCTCGATCGCGGATTTCCTGTCCTCGCGCTACGGCCGCGCGCCGGGGCTGGCGGCGCTGGTCGCGGCGGTGGCGGTGGTCGCGGCGGTGCCCTACGTCGCGCTGCAGTTCAAGGCGGTGGCGATGAGCGTCGAGGTGCTGGCCCCGGGCAGCGACCGCCAGCTGTTCGCCGACCCGGCGCTGTACGTCGCGCTGCTGCTGGCGGCGTTCGCGATCCTGTTCGGCACCCGCGCCATCGACGCCACCGAGCACCACCGCGGCATGGTGCTGGCGGTGGCGCTGGAGTCGCTGGTCAAGCTGCTCGCCTTCATCGCCATCGGCGTGTTCGCGCTGCTGCACCTGCCCGGCAGCGGTGGGATCGTGGACCGCATCGCGGCCGCGGGCGGCGTGGTCGCGGCCCCCGGGCTGCCCGCGGGCTTCGTCGCGCAGACCCTGATCGCGTTCGCCGCCATCGTCTGCCTGCCGCGCCAGTTCCACGTGGCGGTGGTCGAATGCCAGGACGTGGCCGATCTGCGCCCGGCGCGCTGGCTGTTCGGCGGCTACCTCGTGCTGTTCAGCCTGTTCGTGGTGCCGATCACCCTCGCCGGCCAGACGCTGCTCGCCGACAGCGGCGCGTCGCCGGACACGTTCGTGCTGGCGCTGCCGCTGGCGCTGGGCCGCGAATCGCTGGCGCTGATGGCGTACATCGGCGGTTTTTCCGCGGCCACCGGCATGGTCATCGTCGCCAGCGTCGCGCTCGCGACCATGGTCAGCAACGACCTGGTGATGCCGCTGCTGCTGCGCGGTCGCGCGCCGACCGCCGGCGGCATCGACCGGCTGGTGCTGTGGGTGCGGCGGGTGACGATCCTGCTGCTCGCGCTGTTGGCCTACGCCTACCACCGCATGGCCGCGGCCGCCGGCGACAGCCTCGCCCAGCACGGCCTGCTGTCGTTCGCGGCGGTGGCGCAGTTCGCGCCACCGCTGATCGGCGGCCTGTACTGGCGCGGCGCCAGCCGGGCCGGCGCGTTCGCCGGGGTGTTCGCCGGGGCGCTGGTCTGGGGCTACACGCTGCTGCTGCCGACGCTGGCCCAGAGCGGCGGCTTCGGCGGCGAATGGGGCGCGTCGTGGCTGGCGCACGGGCCGTTCGGCCTGTCGTGGCTGCGGCCGCGGCAGTTGTTCGGGCTCAGCGGCTGGGATCCGCTCACCCACGGCGTGTTCTGGTCGCTGCTGTTCAACGTCGGCGCGCTGTTCCTGGTGTCGGCGCGGCGCCGGCCGCTGCTGCAGGAACAACTGCTGGCCGCGTCGTATCTCGATCCCTACGCGCAGCGCTCGCCGCTGGGTCCCGGCGGCTGGGCCGGCACCGTCTCCAGCGGCGAACTGCTGGTGCTGGCCGAACGCATCGTCGGCGAGCGCCACGCGCGCCGCGCCTTCTCCGAGTTCGCCGAATCCAGCCTGCGCAAGCCGTGGCAGCCGCAGCAGCACGCCGACCGCGCGATGATGCAGTTCACCGAGCGCCTGCTCGCCTCGGCGATCGGCGCGGCGTCGGCGCGGCTCACCCTGACCAGCGCGCTGCGCGGCTCGGGCATGGAGCTGGGCGAAGTGGTGTCGCTGCTGGACGAGGCCAGCCAGGAGCTGCGCTTCAACCGCCAGGTGCTGTCGACCACGCTGGAGAACATCAGCCAGGGCGTGAGCGTGGTCGACGCCGACCTGCGCCTGGTCGCGTGGAACCGGCGCTACCAGACGCTGCTCGGTTTCCCCGACGGCATGCTCTACATCGGCCGGCCGATCGCCGACCTCATCCGCTGGAGCGCCGAGCGCGCCGAGATGAACGAGCTCGGCGGCCAGTCCGGCGTCGCCATCGACGAGCAGGTCGAGCGCCGCCTCGCGCACCTGCGCGCGGGCCAGCCCTACGTGTTCCAGCGCGTGCGCGCCAACGGCCAGGTGATCGAGATGCGCGGCCAGCCGCTGCCCGGCGGTGGCTACGTGACCAGCTTCAGCGACATCACCGACTACAAGCGGGTCGAGCGCCAGCTGCGCGAGGTCAACGAGACCCTGGAACAGCGCGTCGAACAGCGCACCCACGAGGCCGAGGCGGCGCAGCAGTCGAAGACCCGGTTCCTGGCCGCGGTCAGCCACGACGTGCTGCAGCCGCTCAACGCCGCGCGGCTGTTCGCCTCGGCGCTGCGCGAAACGCCCGACCCCGAAGAGCGCGAACGCCTGGCCGAACGCGTCGACACCGCGCTGCGCGCCGCCGAGGACCTGCTCGACGGCCTGCTCGACGTCTCGCGCCTGGACGCCGGCGCGCTGCAGCCGGAGATCTCGCATTTCGACGCCGCCGAACTGCTGCAGGAACTCGCCGCGCAGTACGCGCCCAGCGCCGCCGGCCGCGGCCTCGCGCTGCGCGTGCATGCGCGCCCGGGCACGTTCGTGCGCAGCGACCGCCGCCTGCTGCGCCGCGCGCTGCAGAACTTCCTCGCCAACGCGCTGCGCTACACCCGCGCCGGCGGCGTGCTGCTGGCGCTGCGGCGCCGCGGCGGGGAGATCGAACTGCTGGTCCGCGACACCGGCCCGGGCATCCCCGAGCACCACCTCGGCCAGATCTTCGAGGAGTTCCGCCGCTTCGAGCACGGCGGCCCCGGCGGCGAACGCGGGCTCGGCCTCGGCCTGTCGATCTGCCAGCGCATCGCGCGCATCCTCGGCCATCCGCTGCAGGTGCATTCGCGCGTCGGTCGCGGCAGCGTGTTCTCGATCCGCGTCCCGCCCGGCCAGTCCGCGCCCGCCCGCGCGCCGCGCGCGCAGCCCGCGCCCGACGCCGTCGCCGGCCTGCGCGTGCTGTGCGTCGACAACGATCCGGAGATCCTCGACGGCATGCGCACCCTGCTCGGCCGCTGGGGCGCGATCGCGCTCACCGCCGCCACCGTCGATGAGGCGCTGGCGCAGATCGATCCTGGCGATCCTGGCGCGCTGCCCGACGTGGCCCTGGTCGACTACCACCTGCACGATCGTCTCGACGGCCTCGGCGTGATCGCCGAGCTGCGCCGTCGCGCCCGGCGCGACCTGCCGGCCGCGCTGCTCACCGGCGACGGCAGCGACACCCTCAAGAACGCCGCCCGCGAATACGGCTGCACCGTGCTGACCAAGCCGGTGAAACCGGCGTCGCTGCGGGCATGGCTGGGGGCGTGGCGCTAGGGAAGGGAATCCTGCGCAACGGCGGGAAGCGCGCTCATGTCATCGGGGTTCCGGGGGGTATTGCGATGCATGGGTCGTCCTCGATCCGCGCGCATCGTCGCTGGTCCCTGCCTGCTGCCTGCGCTACCCTCCCGATGGTGTTGCTACAGGGAGCGATCCAATGCAGACGAGCACCAAGGCCATTCTGGTGGCCATTGCGATCTGCCTGGTCCTGCTGTCGTTCGCGATCGCTTACATCTATCTCTACATCCCGAGCCTGTACAGCAAACAGGCGATCGAGGAAAAGAGACGGGAAGGCCATGCACAGGGATTGGCCTCCGGGCATGGCCACGACCAGGCCTGGTGCCTGGACGAAGCGTTCCGTCGGGCGGGCAACAAGACGCTGGAGGCGCGGAATGCCGGCCCCTGGCTGTACGGATGCCTGGAATCGAGCGCGCCGACGCCCGACTTCTGCACGGGCATCGAGCCACCGAGCGAACATCCCGACCTCGACCGGCAACAGGCCGTCTGCCGTGCGCGGGGTCTCGGCGAGTACTGCCTGTTCTACATGTCGACCGTGGAAGCGTTCTGCCACGCGCCCATCGCGCGCAACAAGGGCAAGTGGGGCCTGATCAAATCCCCGGACGCGCGTTGATTCCTTTCGCGACGGGACTCAAGCCAAGGCGGCGCCGCATCTTCGGCTTCGGCAGCAGGCATGTCCGTCGCCCCGACGGGGGGTGGCGCGAAGACCGGTACTCCCGGTGGAATGCACGATCGCCGTCATGCGGCTTGCACGATGCCGCGGCGGGCAACGTGCGAAACGCACGGTCGCGAGCCCCCGATCGCACGATTTCTCAGGGTTTCGCGGCTGGCATGGCTCTTGCGCGACATCGGCATCCGCCGCGCGAACGGTCGCCCGGCGCCTCCGAGGACTCCACATGGCCGCCGTCGTCACTCCCGCCCGTCCGCTTCCCATGTCGCCCGTGGCCATCCTCGGCAGCAGCCTGCCGCCGATGAACGGGCCCGATATAGTGGGCGACGCCTCGTCCGACGCAGATGCCCGCCCCGTGCCGAAGTCCGAATCGAAAACCGCCGGCCGCATCCTCGCGATCGACGACGACAGCCGCCAGCTCCAGAACTTCGCCCTCGCCCTCAGCCGCCACGGCTACAGCGTCGAAACCGCCGACACCCTGGCCGAAGGCCTGCGCCTGGCCGCGACCCGGCCGTTCCAGGTCTGCCTGCTCGACCACAACATCGGCTACGACTCGGGCATCGACGCGCTGCCCCGGCTGGCCGAACTGGCGCCGCAGATGCGGGTGGTGATGGTCACCGCCAACGCCGGCGTCGAGGACGCGGTGCGCGCGATCTCGCTCGGCGCCGCCGACTACCTGGTCAAGCCGTGCTCGCCGGAGCAGCTGCGGATCGCGGTGGCGCGGCAGATCGACACCCGGCGCATGCTCGACCGCATCGACACGCTCGAACGCGAGGTCGGGCGCACCGTGCCGTCGGAGCTGGGCAGCCGCAACCCGGCGATGCAGGCGGCGATCGACATGGCGCTGCAGGTCGCGCGCACCGACGCCAACCTGCTGATCCTCGGCGAGAGCGGCACCGGCAAGGGCGTGCTCGCCCGCGCCGTGCATCGCGCCAGCCCGCGCGCCGTCGCCGAGTTCGTCACCGTCAACTGCCCGTCGCTGTCCGCCGAGCTGATGGAGAGCGAGCTGTTCGGCCACTCCAAGGGCTCGTTCACCGGCGCCGTGCAGAACACCGTCGGCCGGATCAGCCACGCCGACGGCGGCACCGTGTTCCTGGACGAGATCGGCGACTTCCCGCTATCGCTGCAGCCCAAGCTGCTGCGCTTCATCCAGGACAAGGAATACGAGCGCGTCGGCGACCCGGCCACGCGCAAGGCCGACGTGCGGATCGTCGCCGCGACCAACCGCGACCTCGAGACGATGGTCCGCGACAACCAGTTCCGCCTCGACTTGCTGTACCGCCTCAACGTCATCGCGATCACCCTGCCGCCGCTGCGCGAGCGCCAGGAGGACCTCGAGGACCTCGCCAACGGCTTCATCCGCCGCTACGCCGCCGACTACGGCCTGCCCGCGCGCCGGCTGTCGGCGCAGGCGCTGTCCAAGCTGCGCACCTACGCCTGGCCGGGCAACGTGCGCGAGCTGCAGAACATGATGGAACGCGCGGTGATCCTCGCCCGCGGCGAGGAGATCGGCGCCGACCTGCTGTCGCTCAACAGCGCCCAGCGCGCCGACGTGCAGCCCGGCACGCTGATGTCGCTGCAGGAGCTGGAGCGGCTGCACATCGAGCGCATCCTCGCGGTCAGCGACAGCCTCGACGCGGCCGCGCGCACCCTCGGCATCGACGCCTCCACCCTGTATCGCAAGCGCAAGCTCTACGGATTCTGATTCCCCCGCCCGCAATTCCCCGCAACCCCAGCAATCCTCCAGCACGGGCGCGCGCCGCCCGAAAGCCGCATTCCCCGATGCGGCGCGCCGCGACATCGCCGTACGGAATTTCCCGCCATGACCGATCTGCACCAGGACCCCGTGTCCGAAGACTTCTCGACCAGCCCGCTCGCGGATGGCCTGTCCCTCGTCGCCTGGATCTTCCTGCTGGTCGCGCTCGGCGCCGGCGTGGGCATCCTGTTCGGCGCGGACGCGTGGTACGACGGACTGCTCAAACCGACGTTCAACCCGCCGACGTCGGTGTTCGGACCGGTGTGGACGGTGCTGTACGCGCTGATGGCGGTCGCGCTGTGGCTGGTGTGGCGCGGACGCCAGGACGACAGCGCGATGATGCGCCGCACCGCGCTGCGGCTGTTCTGGGTGCAGTTCGCGCTGAACCTGCTGTGGTCGCCGCTGTTCTTCGGGCTGCACAGCCCGGGACTGGCCTTCGCCGACATCTGCCTGCTGTGGATGGCGGTGCTGGCCACCGCGCTGGCGTTCGGCAGGGTGCGGCCGCTGGCCGGCTACCTGCTGGTGCCGTACGTGCTGTGGGTGTCGTTCGCGCTCGTGCTGAACGGTACCATCTGGCTGATGAACCTCTGAAGCGCCGTGCCGGCGGACCCGGCGCACTCCCGCACGCCTCCCGCCGATGCCGCACGCCCGCGCCAGCCAATTCCGCATCCGCGCCAACATCGGCCTGCTCGCGCTGGCGTTCGTGGTGATCCTGATCACCTCGTTCGTGTCGGTGCGCTCGATCAACGACCTGCGCGGCGCGCTGGGCTGGATCGGCCACACCATCAAGGTGAAGGACCGCCTCGCCGAGCTCCAGCACGAAGTGGGGCAGATGGAAGTCGACGGCCTGCGCTACATGATCACGGGCGACGACAGCCATCGCGACGGCCTGCACCGGCACCTGCGGGAGATCGGCGAGGGCATCGCCGCGCTCCGCGAACAGACCGCGGACAACCCCGGCCAACAGCAGGCGCTGTCCGCGCTGTCCGAGGACTACGCTGCGCTGCAGGCGCGCGCCCAGGCGTCGATCCGCATCCGCGAGCAGGATCGCGCGATCGGCGACGACCGCGCCGCGATCGCCCGCATCCGCGACCGCAAGGGCGAGGACATCGTCGATCGCATGCGCGCCCGCATCGCCGAAATGGCGGCGCAGGAGAACCGCATCCTCGTCACCCGCCAGGGCGAGCGCGACGCGCTGGTCAAGCAGACCAACGCCACCCTGCTGATCGCCAACGGCCTGGCGCTGTTCGCCGGGCTGATCGGCTTCCTTGCGCTGCGCCGCGCCCAGCGCGAGGCCGAGCATGCGCTGCGCACCGAACTGCACGCCGCGCAGGCGCACCGCGCGAGCGAGGAAAAAAGCGTGTTCCTCGCCAGCATGAGCCACGAGATCCGCACGCCGATGAACGCGATCTTCGGCTTCGCCCAGTTGCTCTCCGACCAGGTCCGCGAACCGCTGCAGCGCGAATGGGTGGCCTCGATCCGCAAGAGCGGGCAGATGCTGCTGACCCTGATCAACGACGTGCTCGACCTGTCCAAGATCGAGGCCGGCAAGCTGCAGCTCAATCCGCAGGGCACGGACATCGCCGAGCTCACCGACGAGATCGTCGCCCTGTTCGAGCCGATGGCCGAAGCCAAGCGGCTGACGCTGCGCAGCGAGATCGAGGAGGAAGGGCTGATGCCGGTGGCGATCGACGCCCAGCGCCTGCGCCAGATCCTGATGAACCTGATCAGCAACGCGGTGAAGTACACCGAGCGCGGCGAGATCGTGGTGTCGGTGTCGATGCGGCCCTCGCCGCTGGGCACCGGCCACGATCTGTCGCTGTCCGTGCGCGACACCGGCACCGGCATCGACCCGGAGGCGCAGGCGCGGATCTTCGAGCCGTTCTTCCAGGCCGAGAGCCCGGACGGCCGCGTCCGCCAGGGCACCGGGTTGGGCCTGAGCATCACCCGGCGGCTCGTCGACATGATGCACGGCAGCATCCACCTCGCCAGCCGCGTCGGCCAGGGCGCCACCTTCCAGGTCGCGATCCCCGACCTGCAGCCGGCCGTGCCGGCCGCCCCCGCGGGCGCGGCCGACGGCCAGGAAACCGCCGATTTCGACCGCCTGCCGCCGCTGCGCATCCTGATCGTCGACGACGTCGAGTGGAACATCGAGGTCGCCAAGGGCTACCTGCGCAACAGCCACCACACGCTGGCGGTCGCCCGCGACGGCGAGGAAGCGCTGGCGGTCGCCCGCCGGTTCCGCCCCGATGCGGTGATGATGGACCTGCGCATGCCGCGCATGAACGGCTATCGCGCCTTCGAGGCGATCCGGCGCGAGGAGACGCTGCGCGCGACCCGGGTGATCGCGGTCACCGCCTCCAGCCTGATCGACGACCAGGGCGGCCTGCAGGCGATCGCCTTCGACGGCTACATCCGCAAGCCGTACGCGCCGATCGAACTGCTCAACGCGCTGCTCTCGCTGTTCGGCGAAGCCGAGCCGGCGGCGACGACGGAGACGCCCGCCGTCGCCGATGCGGCGGCGACGCCGGCGGCGGACGACGGCCAGTCGCGGGCCGCCGCGCTGGCCGAGTGGACCGTGATCCGCGGCGCGCCGCTCGACGCCCTGCGCCGGCGCATGCGCATCCGCGAGATCGGCGAGTTCTCGCGGCGCCTGGACGTGCTGGCGCCGCGCATCGGCGACCCCGCGCTGATCGAGGAAGCACGCCGCCTGCACCTGGCGGTGCAGCGCTTCGACGCGCACCAGATGAAGCTGGTGCTGGACCACCTCGCCGCCGACACCGGCGACACCGCACAGGAGAGGCCGAACGATGCCCAATAGGTTCCAGTCGCCCGTGGCGCTGCCGGTGGTGATGGTGGTGGACGACCAGAGCGCGAACGTCCAGGTCGTCGGCCAGCTGCTGACCCAGGCCGACTACGACGTGGTCCCGGTGCTCGACGGCCGCGAGGCGCTGGCGCTGGCCGAGCGCAGCCCGCCGGATCTGGTGCTGCTCGACATGCGCATGCCCGGGCTGGACGGCTTCGCGGTGCTCGAGGGCCTGCAGGCGCTGCCGCAGGCCCGCGACGTGCCGGTGGTGTTCCTCACCGCCGACCACGAGCGCGACAACCTCGTGCGCGCGTTCGCCTCCGGCGCGGTGGACTACATCACCAAGCCCTTCATCGCCGAGGAGCTGCTCGCGCGGGTGCGCACCCACCTCGACCTCAAGCGCTCGCGCGAGCGCCTGGCGCGGGTGGCCGAGGAGCGGCAGCGGATGGCGGAGATCGTCAGCCACGACCTGCGCAACCACTTCGGCAACATCCTGTTCTCCGCGGACATGCTGCGCGACGACGACCTGCCCGGGGACGTGCGCAAGTCGCTCGCCGCCTCGATCCGCGAATCCGCCGACGCCGGCGTGCTGTTCCTGCAGGCCTTCCTCGACCAGCAGCACGACCAGTCGCACGGCGTCCCGGTCAAGCCGATGCTGGCGACGGAACTGGCCGAGCGCGCGACGCGCCTGCTGTCGCCGCAGGCCGAGCGCAAGGGGATCGCGCTGCGGCTGGCGCACGAGGATCCCGACCTGCTGGTGATGGCCGAGGCCGCCGGCGCCGGCCACGTGCTGCAGAACCTGATCTCCAACGCCATCAAGTACGCGCCGCCCGACAGCGAAGTGGCGATCACCACCGGGCGCCGCGGCAAGTTCGGCGCGATCGCGGTGCACGATCGCGGCCCGGGCATCGGCGCGCAGGATCGCGAAAACCTGTTCAAGCGCTACGTGCGGCTGTCGTCGCAGCCCACCGGCGGCGAAAGCGCCACCGGGCTCGGCCTGGCGCTGGCGAAGCAGCGCGCCCGCACCATGGGCGGCGACCTGTGGTACGAGGATCGTTCCGGCGGCGGCGCGTCGTTCGTGTTCGAGCTGGCGCTGGCCTGAGCGCGCGTCCGCGCGCGGTGGTGTCGCGTCGATCCGGCCGCAGCCGGTCGCGTTGAAGCCGGTCGTTTCGATCTCAGGGCGCCGCTGGCGAGGGACTGCTTTGGTTCTGATGAAGAAGCGTCGTTGCCGCCACGACGCGCTGTGGCGGGCGTTCACGGGCGAACCATGCGCCGCTAGCAATGCCCGGAATCCTTTTCCGCGCTGGCGCGCGTACGACTTTCTTTGGCGCAAAGAAAGTCGCCAAAGAAAACATTCAGGTCCACGGCACATCTGCCATCGGAAGCGTGGCCGGGATTTTTCGGCGAGGCCTCCTGCCTCGTCGAAAAACGGCGGACATCCTGTCCGCCGCCCTCCGGGTCTGCGATTGCATGAAAAGGCGGTGGGGCTGCAGGCCCGTCGGCACGAATCGCCTGGTGGCCGTCATCCACGCATCCGTTCGGTCCATGCGCCGATCAACGAAACGGGCCCCCTTGCACGTCGTGGAGGGAGGACGATTGAACGGACTTTGGCGAGTGCGACCCCCCGTATGGAGGAGGCACGCGGACATCCGCGTTTCGCATCGCGCCCCCAACGAACGCACCCCCGCGCGAGGCGGGTCGCGCGGGGGTGCGTTGCGGGCGTTCACGGCGGCGGCGTGCAGCGCGACCGCCTGCGGCCGGAGTGCCGACGATCAGACTGCCGGTCGGCGGCGGCCGAAGATCAGCGACAGCACGAACAGCACCAGGAACACGAAGAACAGGATCTTGGCGATGCCGGCGGCGGCGCCGGCGATGCCGCCGAAACCGAGCACGGCGGCGACCAGGGCGACGATCAGGAAGACGAGTGCGTAGTACAGCATGGCGAGGCTCCTCGGGGGATGGATGCGGCTCCGCGACTGCGGGCTCACGAGGAAGGAAATCAAGTCCCGTGCCAACCCCGCGCCGGCGGTGAACGGGCGGCAACGCCCGCCTTTTCAGGCGTTTGCCGGACCGGGCGGCGCCGGCGCGTGCGGGGGGCGGCGCGGAGGACGGGCCTCGCCCGGGGCGCGTTCTGCACGCGATCGTGCAACGCGCATGGCGCCGCGTCCGGCGGATCGTCCGATTTCCCACGCAATCCGCGTGGTTACGAATGGCACGCATTTTGATTGGTCGTCAAGGCATCCCTCCGTCCGCCGTCCGCCCAGGAGTCCGCCATGTCCGCCGCATTCGTCCGCATGTCGCCCGGTCGTTCCTCGCGCCGCCGCCGTCGCCTGCGCGTGCTCGTCGCCACCACCGTCGTCTGGACCGTCCTGTTCGGCTGGGCGCTGGTGCTGGTGCGGCAGGCCGCGCCGGACCGCTCGACGCCGGCGGTGGCCACGCTGCTGCCCGCGACCGGCGGCACCGCCTGGTTCGCGGACGACGACGTGTCGGCCCACGACGCCGGCGAAGCCCCTGCGGGCCCGGATTTCTCGATCGACACCGAGGGCGCCCTCTCCGCCGACGCGCAGCAGGCCGCCGACGCCACCGCCTACGCCTCCGGCCGCTGAGCCGCCTCCCGGCGGGGCGCGGCCCGCGCGCGGCCGGACCGACATGCGGCGGTGCTAAGCTGCCGCGCATGAGCCGACTGTCCGACCCCGCCGAGCAGGCCCGCATCGTCCAGCGCCTGGCGGAACTGCGGCTGGAGCATCGCGACCTCGACGTCGCCATCGAGCGGCTGCACGAGAACATCGCCGCCGACGAGCTGGCGATCAAGCGCTTCAAGAAGCGCAAGCTGCAGCTCAAGGACACCATCGCCCGGCTCGAATCGGCGCTGATCCCGGACGAACCGGCTTAGCGCAGGCGCCGGCCGGTCCGGCCCGCCCGCGCGGCATCACGGCCGCATCGTCGGGACCGGACCGCCAGTGCCGAATCGCTGCGGCCGCGCCGGCCGCTCAGCCGACCCGCGAGATTTCCGCCAGCGTGATCGAGAACAGTTCGACCTTGCCGCAGCCGGGCCCGGTGCAGGCGTAGGCGTCCAGCGACGCGCGGTCGACCAGCCGTTCGCCGATCAGGCCCTGGGCCAGCGGCGCCTCGGGCGCGCCCTCGTGCAGGCGCAGCCGGCCGAGCGCCTGCATCGCCGCACCGCAGCGCGGGCAGCGCAGGTCGCGCGCCGCCGGCGCCTGGACTTCGGTGGCCAGGTTTTCGACGAGCAGGCTTTCGACGAGCAGGCTTTCGACCACCAGGCCCTCGTCGTGGACGAGCGCCGGCCCGGTGTCGCCGCCGTCGAACTGCGCGCCGCAGTTCCAGCAGATGCCGAAGTCCGAATCGTTGTCCTCGCCGCAGCTCGGGCAGTTCCAGATGGCCATGCGCTCGCCCTCTTTGCTCGCCGCGAGCATAGCCGCGCGCGCCCGATCGACGGCCGCCATGGCCGGTCCATCCGCCGGATGGCGACGTGGCGGTGACGAGCGGCCATGCTGCGGCGCAGCAGCAACCGTATTCAATCCCGCAGCCGGAACCGCACGCTATCCTGCCGCCTCACCCGGGGAGAACCGTCCATGCTGCGGATGCAACAACGGCTGTCGGTGCCGTTCCTGATGTTGCTGAGCCTGCCGTCGACGGCGATGGGCTTCGCGCTGGCGGTGCAGATCTCGGCGCTGAGCTGGCTGATGTCGACGAAGTACGGGCTGAAGCTCGACGAGATCGGCATCGTATGGGCGGCCGGTCCGCTGGCGGGCATCCTCGGCCAGGTGCTGATCGGCATCGTCAGCGACAACGTCTGGGTCTGGGGCGGGCGTCGCCGGCCCTTCATCCTCGTCGGCGGCGTGCTGACCGCGCTGATGCTGCTGGCGCTGCCCTCGATCGGCGCGATCGGCGCGGCGCTCGGGCTGGAGACCATCCTCGGCGTCGCGGTGACGGTGGCGATGGCGCTGGACCTGTCGATCAACCTCGGCTTCAACCCGACCCGTTCGATCATCACCGACGTCACCCCCGAAGGCCCCAAGCGCACCGCCGGCTACACCTGGATGCAGACCGTCTCGGGCACGTTCGGCGTGCTCGCCTACGCGGTCGGCGCGGTGTGGGGCAACATCGCGCTGATCTACTTCGGCGCCGGACTGGTGCTGGCGTTCTCGCTGGTGCCGGCGCTGCTGGTCGAGGAGCCGCGCACGCTGGCGCACACCGAGACCGGCGCCCCGGCCGAAAAGCTCAGCGTCGGCCGGCTGCTGATGCTGATGCGTCCGCTGTGGGCGTTCGCCGTCTACGCGCCGATCGCGATGGGCCTGAAGCTGGCCGGCGTGACCCGCCACGGGATGTGGCTGGAGGTCGTGTTCGGGGTGGCGGCGCTCGCGCTGATCGCGCACGCGCTGACCGAGCGCCAGGTCCTCGACGGCCGCGAGGACATCGCCGGCTTCCGCAAGGTGCTGGCGGCGCACGCGATCAGCTGGTTCGGCATGCAGAGCCTGTTCGTGTACATGATCGGCTTCGTCCAGCAGCGCTTCCCCCAGCTCGACGCCGACGCCACCGGCCGGGTGATGTCGATGAGCTTCCTCGCGCTCAACGCGGTCGCCGCGCTGGTGCCGGCGCTGGTGCTCGGCCCGCTGGCGCGCCGCTTCCGCGAGGTGCGGGTGCATGCCGCCAGCCTGGCGCTGATGGCGCTGGGCTTCGGCTTCGTCTACCTGTTCGGCCACACCCCGGCGACGCTGTACGTCGGCATGGCGACGATGGGCCTGGGCTGGGGCGCGATCGTCAGCCTGCCGTTCGCGATCTTCTCGCAGGGCGTCTCGCCGGCGCGGATCGGCCTGTACATGGGCGTGTTCAACCTCAGCGTGGTGCTGCCGCAGCTGGCGGTGAGCCTGGGCGTGGGCGCGCTGCTGGCGGGGATCGAGAACAAGGCGCTGGTGTTCGCGCTGGGCGGCGCCTGCATGCTGGCCTCGGCGCTGGCCTGGCTGGCGGTGAAGCAGGGCGCGCCGCACGCGCGGGCCACCGCCGCTGACGGCGGCCGGCACTGACCGGCCCGGTCGCGTCCGCGCCCCGCGGCGACTACACTCCGGGACAGTTTCCGACGCACGGCTCCCCCATGGCCCTCCGCAAGACCAAGGCCACCTCGGTCGACATCGCCCACCGCGCCGGCGTTTCGCAGGCCACGGTCTCGCGCGTGCTGCGCGGCAGTCCGCTGGTGAACGCGGAGACGCGCAAGCGCGTGCTCGACGCCGTGCAGGAGCTCAACTACAAGGTCGATCGCCGGGCCTCCAGCCTGCGCACCCAGCGCGCCGGCACCCTGGCGCTGCTGCTGTTCGAGGACCCGACCGAGGACGAGTCCAACATCAACCCGTTCTTCCTGTCGATGCTCGGCTCGATCACCCGCGCCTGCGCCCGCCACCACCACGACCTGCTGGTGTCGTTCCAGCAATTGTCGGACGACTGGCACGCCGACTACGAGGACAGCATGAAGGCCGACGGCCTGATCCTGCTCGGCTACGGCGACTACGTCGATTACCGGCCCAAGCTCGAACGGCTGGTCGAGCAGGGCACGCATTTCGTGCGCTGGGGCGCGGTACTGCCCGACCAGCCGGGCATCTCGATCGGCTGCGACAACGCCCAGGGCGGGCGCCTGGTCGGCGAACACCTGCTCGCCCTCGGCCGGCGCAGCATCGCCTTCCTCGGCGACGCCTCCTCGCACTACCCGGAATTCCACGCCCGCTACCGCGGCTGCGAGCAGGTGCTGCGCGCCGCCGGCATCCCCGAGGAACCGGCGCTGCAGGTCGATGCGCTCAGCTCCGAGGAGGAAGGCTACGAAGCGGCGAAGGCGCTGCTCGGCCGCGGCGTGCTGTTCGACGCGATCTTCGCCGCCAGCGACCTGATCGCGATCGGCGCGATCCGCGCCCTGCACGAGCACGGCCTGCGCGTGCCCGAGGACGTCGCCGTGGTCGGCTTCGACGACATCGCCATGGCCCGCTTCTGCAACCCGCCGCTGACCACCGTCTACCAGGACACCGCCCGCGCCGGCGAGCTGCTGGTCGACACCCTGCTCAAGCGCATCCACGAACAGCCCGCGGAAAGCGCGATGCTGCCGGCGAAGCTGGTGGTGCGGCGGTCGAGCGGGGCTTGAGGCGCGCGCGTGCCGCGATTCCTGCGCACGACGCTCGCGACGGACGATCGTCCCCGGACCTGGTGGCGCGACCACACCGCAAAGCGGCTCGCCATCGGCTCATGCAATCCGAACTACGACGGCAAGTTCCATCGCATTCGGGCCTGGCTGGTCGAATTTGGCGACGATGACTATCCATGGCGCGAGATCGCGCTCGACGAGCACGGCGACATCCTGTTCGCCGGTCCCAGCGCGCAGGACTACGGCTACTGGCTCGACACCGAGATGCGTTACGCGGACTTCACCGGCGAACCGGTCGAGGAAGTGTTGTTCGAGCAGATGTGGCGAGCTTCTGGTGTCGTCGCGCCGGAGTGAAGAACGGCACGCGAGGCCGGTCAAAAGTGCGATGCCGCGGGTGAAGCGGGTGGTGCGGATGGTCGAGAGGCGCGAGCGCGTGCCGCGATTCCTGCACACGACGCTCGCGACGGATTTCGGCACCCGCCGTTCTCGCGTCATGTCGCGACTGACGTCGCTCCTACAGGAAGCCTCTGCCGTGCCCTTGATCTTCGTAGGAGCGACGTGAGTCGCGACAGGCGAAAGCCGCTGCCAAGGGTGCGATGCACATCGAGGGGTCGCGACTGACGTCGCTCCTACAGGAAGCCTCCGCCGCGCCCTTGATCTTCGTAGGAGCGACGTGAATCGCGACAGGCGAAAGCCGCTGTCAGGGGTGCGATGCACGTCGAGGGGTCGCGACTGACGTCGCTCCTACAGGAAGCCGCCGCCGTGCCCTTGATCTTCGTAGGAGCGACGTGAGTCGCGACAGGCGAAAGCCGCTGCCAAGGGTGCGATGCACATCAAGGGGTCGCGACTGACGTCGCTCCTACAGGAAGCCTCTGCCGTGCCCTTGATCTTCGTAGGAGCGACGTGAGTCGCGACAGGCGAAAGCCGCTGCCAAGGGTGCGATGCACATCGAGGGGTCGCGACTGACGTCGCTCCTACAACATCGGGCATGGCGCCGCTCAGTGCCCCGCCGGCTCCGGCACCCGCAGCACCAGCAGGCCGGAGAGGATCATCGAGGCGCCGCCGAGGATCAGCAGATTCGCCGGGTGGTTGCCGAACACGGCATGCAGCAGGTAACCCAGGGTCGCCACCGCGACGAGCTGCGGGATGACGATGAAGAAATTGAAGATGCCCATGTACACGCCCATCTTCTGCGCCGGCACGCTGTCGGACAGCAGCGCGTAGGGCATCGACAGGATCGAGGCCCAGGCGAAGCCGACGCCGACCATCGACAGCAGCAGCCACTGCGCGTCGGGCATGAACGGGATCGAGATCAGGCCGAGCCCGCCGAGCGTGACGTTGATCAGGTGGCTCACGCGCAGGCCGAAGCGGCGCACGAGCAACGGAATGACGGCCGCGGCCAGCGCGGCGAAGCCGTTGTAGGCGGCGAACAGCACGCCGACCCAGTTCGCGCCTTCGTTGAAGGCGGCGGATTTCGGGTCGTCGGTGCCGTAGTAGGCGCCGGTGACGGTGGCGGTGGTGTAGATCCACATCGCGAACAGCGCGAACCACGAGAAGAACTGCACCAGCGCCAGCCGGCGCATGGTCACGGGCATCGCGTAGATGTCGGTCATCACCGTCGCGAACGGGCTTTCCGGCGACACCACGTTGAGCATCAGCAGCGCCAGGCCGTAGGCGGCGAGCAGCACGCCGAGCAGCAGCAGTTCCTTCGGCAGGTCCTGCAGCAGCACCAGCGCGATCGCGGCCGCGCCGAAGAAGAACCAGAACGTGCCGAAAGGGGTGCTGCGGGTGCGGTCCAGCGGCGGCCGGTCCAGCGGCGGCGCCTCGTCGAACGCCTGCAGCGTTTCCGGCGGATATTCGCGGGTCCGCAGCACGGTCCACACGATCGCCCCCAGCAGCACGCCGGCGCCGGCGTAGAACGCGTAGCGCACGGTGTCGGGCACCTGGCCGGCCGCGGCTTCGTTGGCCACGCCGAGTTTCTCCAGCATCCACGGCAGCATGCTCGCCACCACCGAGCCGATGCCGATGAAGAAGCTCTGCATCGCATAGCCCTTGGCGCGCTGCGAGGTCGGCAACTGGTCGCCGACGAACGCCCGGAACGGTTCCATCGACACGTTGATCGAGGCGTCCAGCACCCACAGCAGCCCGGCGGCGACCCACAGCGTCGGCGAGTTCGGCATCGCCAGCAGCGCCAGCGAGGCGAGGATCGCGCCGATCATGAAGTACGGGCGGCGGCGGCCCAGCCGCGTCCAGGTGCGGTCGGAGAGGTAGCCGATGATCGGCTGCACGATCAGGCCGGTCAGCGGCGCGGCCACCCACAGTCCCGGCAGCGCGTCCATCTCCGCGCCGAGGGTCTGGAAGATGCGGCTGACGTTGGCGTTCTGCAGCGCGAACCCGAACTGGATGCCGAGGAAGCCGAAGCACATGTTCCAGATCTGCCAGAACGACAGCGTCGGCTTCGTGGTCTGCGATCCGGTGGTGGTCGTCGTCCCGGCGGTCATCATCGTGATCCTGTGCGTGCGCGGCGTGCGAGCGCGCATGATCCCACGCGCCGATGCGCGTGCGACGCCGCGCTGCAGCGCAGCATCGGCGTGATGCAAACGTATTCACGCGAAACGACGAAGCGGTCGCGCATATACCGCCGCCGCGGGCTCACATCGCCTGCGCGGCGTGATGCCTGGCGATGAAGGCCTCGTGGGTCGGCATCGCCCGCACGCAGTTGGCGATCACGCCGCGGATGTTCGCCATGTACTCGACGACCTTCTGCTCGGCGTACGCGTCGACCAGCGCGTGATAGCCGCGCGGCTCGACCCGCTGCCCGTACAGCACCTGCATCCAGCTGACCTCGGCGAACAGCTCGTTGCATTCGCGGAAGATGCGGCCGTTGCTGCGGAACAGGTCCATCTTCAGGCGCAGCGATTCGGGGATGTCCATCGTCCGGCAATGATTCCAGAACGGCGTGTCGTCGCGCTCGGTGGCGCAGTAGTGGGCGATCAGGAAGTCGCGGATCTTCTCGAACTCGAAGTCCGAATGCCGGTTGAACTCGTCGATGTCGGTCTGCTCGAAGCCGGCGTGCGGGAAGAACGCGGTCAATCGCGCGATGCTCGACTGGATCAGGTGGATGCTGGTGGATTCCAGCGGCTCCATGAAGCCGCTGGCCAGGCCGATCGCAATGACATTCCTGTTCCAGAACTTCTTCCGCCGCCCGGTGACGAAGCGCAGCGTGCGCGGTTCCGCCAGCGCCGGCCCCTCGAGGTTCGCCATCAGCGTGGCGGTGGCCTCGTCCTCGCTGATGTAGCGGCTGCAGAACACGTGGCCGTTGCCGACCCGGTGCTGCAGCGGGATGCGCCACTGCCAGCCGGCGGCGCGCGCGGTGGAGCGCGTGTACGGCGTGAGCGCGGTGGTGCGCTCGCAGGGCACGGCCACCGCGCGGTCGCAGGGCAGCCAGTGCGTCCAGTCCTCGTAGCCGGTCTTCAGGGTCTGCTCGATCAGCAGCCCGCGGAAGCCGGAGCAGTCGACGAACAACTGCCCGGGGATGCGCTCGCCGCTGTCCAGGGTGATCGCGTTGACGAAGCCGCTCTCGGGGTTCTGCTCGACGCCGACGACCTTGCCTTCGGTGCGCACCACCCCGCGCGCCTCGGCGTGGCGGCGCAGGAAGCGGGCGTAGAGCCCGGCGTCGAAGTGGTAGGCGTAGGCGATGTCGGCCAGCGGCGAGTTCGGCCGGTCGTTCACCGCAGGCATGAACTTGTCGTGCCTGCAGGCGAGGGTGTTGATCGAATAGTCGTCCAGCGGCGCGGCCTTGCCGGCCTGGCGCATCTTCAGCCAGTACTGGTAGAACGGCACCAGCCCGAGGTCCTGGCCGATCTTGCCGAAGCCGTGGATGTAGCTGTCGCCGAGCCGCCCCCAGTTCACGAATTCGATGCCGAGCTTGAACGAGCCCTTGGTCTCGCGGATGAACTCGCCCTCGTCCAGGTCCAGCGCGGTGTTGTACAACTTGATCATCGGGATCGTCGCCTCGCCGACGCCGACGATGCCGATCTCGTCGGATTCCACGAGCCGGATGGAATACGATGGGTTGAGGACCTTCGACAATGCCGCGGCGGTCATCCACCCGGCGGTGCCGCCGCCGACGATGACGATCTGCTGGACGCGGTTCGACGGGGGCGAGGGCGAATCGTTCATGCGAAAGAGGCTCTTGGGAATGCGCGATCAGTATGCGATGCGCCAGAGAGCGGGTCATCCCGCGATGCAGCGATCGCGGCCGCCGCGCGCTGCATACGTATTCATGGCCACGGCGGCGATGTTCGGCGGCATCGCGCCGGCGGCCGCCGCCGCGGACGGTCCCGCCCACGCCGCCCTTGTCGCCGCCTGCGATTCGCCTGCGTCCGCGACCGTGCTGCGGGCGCAGGCCGGCGCCGCCGTCGAGGCCCGCGCCTATTGGCTCGATCGCGGCCTGATCCAGTGGCCGGGCGTCGCCGTCTCCGGGCGGTTCAGGCTCTACCGCTCGGCGACCGCCGGCTTGCGCGCCGTCGCGGGCGCCCCGGTCGCCGGCGCCGACGGCCATGTCGAGCTGGCGCCGGCCAAGGCCGACCTGCCCTTGGCGCTGGCCGAACGCTTCCGCTTCGTCGGCGACGGCCCGAAGCTGGCCTTCACCGCCGCCGTCGATCCCGGCGCACTGCTGCGCGACCAGTTGCTGCTGGTGCGCGAGGACGATGCCGGCCGCGTGCTCGACGTCGCCGCCGTGCAGACGCCCGGCGCCCTCGACGATCTCTACGCCGCGGCGGCGGACGCGACGCTGGGCGCCTTCCGCACGACGCCGCCGGCCGGCGCCGAGGATGTCGCGACGCGCTTCGCGCTGTGGGCGCCGACCGCACGCGCGGTCGCGCTCTGCCTGTACGCCGACGCGCCGCGCGGCGGCACGCGCGCGCTGCCGGCGCAGCGCGACGACGCCACCAGCGTGTGGACGCGGGACCTGCCGGGGACGCTGCACGGAACGCGCTACGCCTACCTGGTCGAGGTGATCGTCCCGGGGGTCGGCCTCGTGCGCAATCGCGTCACCGATCCGTATTCCGCCGCGCTCACCGCGGGTTCCGCGCGCAGCATCGTGCTCGATCCCGATGCCGCCGACACCAGGCCCGCGGGCTGGGACGACGTGCCGCGCCCCGCGCCGGCGGCGGACAACGTCGAGATGGTCGTGTACGAACTGCACGTCCGCGATTTCTCGCGCGACGACGCGACCGTGCGCGCGCCGTGGCGCGGCAAGTACCTCGCCTTCACCGAAGCCGATTCCGCGGGCATGCGCCACCTGCGCGCGCTGCGCGCCGCCGGGCTGACCGACGTGCATCTGCTGCCGGTCTACGACTTCGCCTCGGTGCCCGAACGCGGCTGCGTCGTGCCCGACGTGCCGAAGGCCGCGCCCGACGGCGAGGCGCAGCAGGCCGCGGTGACGAAGACCGCCGCGACCGACTGCTTCAACTGGGGTTACGACCCGTGGCACTACGGCGCGCCCGAAGGCAGCTACGCGGTGCGGCCCGACGGCGCGGCGCGCGTCCGCGAGTTCCGGGCGATGGTGCAGGCGCTGCACGCGGCCGGCCTGCGCGTGGGCATGGACGTGGTCTACAACCACACCTTCGCCGCCGGCCAGGACCAGAAATCGGTGCTCGACCGCATCGTGCCCGGTTACTACCACCGGCTGGACGCGGCCGGGAAAATCGCACGCTCGACCTGCTGCGAGAACACCGCCACCGAACACCGGATGATGGCGAAGCTGATGATCGACACCGCGGCGCGCTGGGTTCGCGACTACCGCATCGATTCGTTCCGCTTCGACCTGATGGGCCACCAGCCGCGTGCGGCGATGGAGCGTCTGCAGCGCGCGGTCGACGCCGCCGCCGGCCGCCACGTGCCGCTGATCGGCGAGGGCTGGAACTTCGGCGAGGTCGCCGACGGCGCGCGCTTCGTGCAGGCCTCGCAGCGTGCGCTGGCCGGCAGCGGCATCGGCAGTTTCAGCGACCGCGCGCGCGGCGCGCTGCGTGGCGGCGGCTGCTGCGACGGCGGTGCGGCGCTGGTCGAGATGAAGGGCTGGCTCAACGGCCTCGCCGACGGCGCGGACCCCGCCGCGGCGCGACGCGCGGCCGACCTCGTGCGCGTGGGCCTGGGCGGCACGCTCGCGGACATGCGCATGACGACGGCCGATGGGCGCACGCAGGCGTTCTCCGCGATCGACTACGCCGGCCAGCCCGCAGGCTACGCCGCGGCGCCCGGCGAGACGGTGAACTACGTCGAGAACCACGACAACATGACCCTGTTCGACCTCGGCGCGATGCGGCTGCCGCCCGACACGTCGCCGGAGGACCGCGCCCGCGTGCAGTTGCTCGGCGCCGCGTTCGTGGCGCTGGCGCAGGGCGTGGCCTACTACCATGCCGGCATCGACGTGCTGCGTTCGAAGTCGCTGGACAAGAACAGCTTCGACTCGGGCGATGCGTTCAACCGCCTCGACTGGACGCTGACCGACAACGGCTTCGGCGTGGGGTTGCCGCCGAAGGGCGACAACGGCGGCGACTGGCCGTGGATGCGGCCGGTGCTGGCCGACGCGCGGATCAAACCCGCCCCCGCGGACATCGCGTGGATGGCGGGCGCCTTCCGCGACCTGCTGCGCATCCGCGCGAGTTCGTCCCTGTTCCGCCTGCGCACGGCCGAGGAGGTCGCCCGGCGGTTGACGTTCCCCAACAGCGGGCCCGGGCAGAATCCGCGGGTGGTGGTCGGCCATCTCGACGGCGCCGGACTCGACGGCGCCGGGTTCGGCGAAATCCTCTACTTCCTCAACGCCTCGCCGCAAGCGCAGACGCTGTCGCTGCCGGCACAGGCCGGCAAGGCCTGGACGCTGCATCCGGTGCAGCGCGATCCGCACGCGGTCGATACCCGTGTCCGCGAGGCGCGGGCCGCGTCCGCCAGCGGCGTTTTTTCCATCCCGCCACGCAGCGTCGTGGTCTATGTCGTCGAATGACGTCCGAGGTTCCGTCGCCATGCGCATGCCCGTCCGGTCTTCCCGTTTCGCGCTCGCCCTGATCGCGTGCGTCGCCGCAGGGGCCGCACATGCGGCCACCGTCGCCGAGGTCGCTTCCCCGGACGGGCGCATCCGCGTCGAGCTCGACGTCAGCGGCGAAGGCCGCCTCGCCTACCGCGTCGCCCGCGACGGCAAGCCGTTGATCGGCGACTCGCGGCTGGGCTTCCTGCTGCGCAACGGCCGCCAGTTCCTGCGCGGGCTCGAACTGCAGGCGCAGGCGTCGCGCAGCATCGACGACACCTGGGAGCAGCCGTGGGGCGAGCGCCGCTTCGTGCGCGACCACTACAACGAACTGCGCGCGCAGTTTGCCGAGCGCGATCACGACCACCGACGACTGGACGTGGTGTTCCGGGTGTTCGACGACGGTGTCGGCTTCCGCTACGAATTCCCGAAGCAGCCGGCGCTGGACGAGGTGCAGATCGCCGAGGAGCTGACCGAGTTCGCGATCGCGCGACCGGCGACCGCGTGGTGGCTGCCCGCGTACGAGTGGAACCGCGAGGAATACCTCTACCAGCGCACCCCGCTGGCCGAGGTCGGCACCGCGCAGACGCCGCTCACGCTGCGCACCGACGACGGCGCCCACGTGACCCTGCACGAGGCGGCGTTGGTCGACTACGCCGGCATGAACCTGATGAAGGGCGACGGCGGCGTGCTGCGCGCGTCGCTCACGCCGGGCAGCCCGGCGAAGGTGGTGCGTCGCGCGCCGTTCGCAACGCCGTGGCGCACGATCCAGATCGCCGACCGCGCCGGCGGGCTGGTCGAATCGAACCTCATCCTCAATCTGAACGAGCCCAACAAGCTCGGCGACGTGAGCTGGTTCAAGCCGTCCAAGTACGTCGGCGTGTGGTGGGCGATGCATCTCGACCAGCAGACCTGGGGCACCGGGCCCAAACACGGCGCGACCACGGCGAACGTGCGGCGCTACATCGACTTCGCCGCGAAATACGGCTTCCGCGGGGTGCTCGTCGAAGGCTGGAACACCGGCTGGGACGGCGACTGGTTCGCCAACGGCTGGCAGTTCGATTTCCGCAGGCCCACGCCGGACTACGACCTGCCCGGCCTCGCCGCCAACGCGAAGGCCAAGGGCGTGCACCTGATCGGCCACCACGAGACCGCCTGCGCGGTGAGCCACTACGAGCGGCAGATGGACGAGGCGTTCGCGCTTTTCGAAAAGCTCGGCATCGACACCGTGAAGACCGGTTACGTCTGCGACGCCGGCCAGATCGAGCGCCAGGACGTCGAAGGCGGCCCGGTGATCCGCGAGTGGCACGAAGGCCAGTTCATGAGCGGGCACCACCTGCGCGTGCTGCTGGCGGCGGCGAAGCACCATATCGCGATCGACGCGCACGAACCGATCAAGGACACCGGCCTGCGCCGCACGTATCCGAACTGGGTCTCGCGCGAAGGCGCGCGCGGGCAGGAGTTCAACGCCTGGGGCCATCCGCCGAATCCGCCGGAGCACGAGACCAACCTCGTCTTCACGCGCATGCTGGCCGGGCCGATGGACTACACCCCCGGCGTGCTGAGCCTGGAAGGTCGCGGCCAGCCGATCCGCAGCACGCTCGCGCGGCAATTGGCCGACTACGTCGTGCTCTACAGCCCGGTGCACATGGCCGCGGACCTGCCCGAGCACTACGCGCGACACATGGACGCGTTCCAGTTCATCCGCGACGTGCCGGTCGACTGGCAGGAGACGCATGCGGTCAACGGCGAGGTCGGCGACTACGTCACCCTCGTGCGCAAGGACCGCAACAGCCAGGACTGGTACCTCGGCACCGTCACCGACGAGAACGCGCGCACGCTGGAGGTGCCGCTGGACTTCCTTGACGCCGGCAAGCGCTACGAAGCGCAGATCTACCGCGACGGCGACGATGCGGATGGACTGACGGAAAAGCGGTTCTCGTTCGCGCGCGAGACCCGCACCGTGACGCGCGGCGACACGCTCACGCTGCGGCTGGCGAGGGCCGGCGGTGCGGCGATCCGCTTCGTGCCGAAGCGCTGAGGCCGGTCGCATGTTCAATCCGCATCCGCGCATCGAGGCCGTGCCGATCGGCGGTCGTCAATCCTGTTACGTGATCGACGACGCGCTGCTCGATCCCGACGCGCTGGTCGCGCACGCTGTCGCCCATCGCCAGACGTTCGTCGAGACCGGGCACAATGCGTATCCCGGACCGGAACTGCGCATGCCGGACGCGTTCTCGGCGCAGCTCGACGCGTTTTTCGCCGCCCACGTGCGTCGCCTGCTCGGCGCGCGGCGCACCGAGCGCATGTACAGTCGGCTGGCGATCACCGCGACGCCGCCGGAGCGCCTGGCGCCGGCGCAGTCGATCTGCCACGTCGATCGCCTCAGCGTCGATCCGGGCCAGTGCGTGATCGCCGCGGTGCTGTATCTGTTCCGCGATCCTGCCCTGGGCGGCACCGGCTTCTATGCGCCGAAGCATCCCCCGGAGACGATCGTGCCGCTGGTGCTCGATGCGGGCGTGCTCGATGCGGCGGCATTCGAGGCGAAGTACGGCCTGCGCACGGGCTACATGACCGCGTCGAATGCGTGGTTCGAGAAGGTCGCGAGCGTGCCCGCGCGCTGGAACCGGCTGATCTTCTACACCGGCACGATCTTCCACAGCGGCGAGATCGCGCATCCCGAACGGCTGACCGACGATCCGCGCACCGGCCGGCTCACGCTGAACGGCTTCTTCACCTGCCGACGGAGCGTTGCCGCGTGAGGCGCGCACGCGCGGCGCTGCTGTGCGTGGTCGGCCTGCTCGCGGGCGCCGCGCCCGCGGCGGAACCGGCGACGCCGCCAGGCCTCGACATGCCACGCCTCGACACGCTCCGCATCGACGCGCCCGGCATCGACGCCGACGGTCTGCGCGTGCGCGTGTTCCTGCCGCCGGGCTACGACCCGGGCCGGCAGCCCGGCTATCCCGTGCTGTATCTCGACGACGGCCAGGACGCGGAAGCGGTCGCGCTGCAGCCGTGGCTGGACGCGCTGACGATCAGCGGCGAAATCCGTCCGCTGATCGCGGTCGCGATCGACATGCCGCACGACCGGCTCGGCGCCTACGGGTTTTCCGATCGCGCCGCCGGGCGCAGCGTGGTCGCGGACACGCGCGCGGGCCCGGTCGGCGCGAACGCGCATGCCTACGCGCAGTGGCTCGCGCAGGTGCTGGTGCCCGCCATCGATGCGCGCTACCGCACGCAGCCGCGTCCGGACGCACGCGCGATCCTCGGCTGGTCGCTCGGTGGCGCGCAGGCGCTGAACAGCGGCTGGCAGTACCCGGAGGTGTTCGGCCGCATCGGCGCATTCTCGCCCTCGCTGTGGCTGGCGACCGATCGCCACGACGCCGATGCGGTGCAGCGCACCCGCATCGCACAAGGCATGATCGCCCGTGGCGCCTGGCATCCGGGCCTGCACGCCTTCTTCGCGGTCGGCGATGCCGAGGAGACCGACGACCGCGACGGCGACGGCGTCATCGATGTCCTCGACGACGCGCGCGACCTGGTCGGCGGCTGGCGCGTCGCCGGCGAAGCCGCGCCACGCACGAACGGCCTGCATCAACTGGGCCACACGATCGACCTCGATCACGCAGCGGCGCCGTCGCGCGCCGATGTCGCGCTGTACGTCCTGGCCGGTGGCGTCCATCGCCAGCCGAGCTGGTCGCGCATGCTGCCGGTGTTCCTGCGCTGGGCCTATGCCGTGCATGCGCCGCCGCTGCGCGCGACCGGACGCGTCGAGTCCTGGCATGCCGTGCCGTCGCGGTTCGTCGCCGCACGCGATGTCGACGTGTGGCTGCCGCCGTCGTATGGCCGCGATCCGCAGAAGCGCTATCCGGTGCTGTACATGCACGACGGCCAGAACCTGTTCGATCCGGCGCTGGTGTTCAACGGGACCGACTGGGACATCGACGGCGCCATGACCCGGCTGGTCGTCGCCGGCACGGTCCGCGAGGCCATCGTCGTCGGCGTGTGGAACGCGCCGCAGCGGTTCCTCGAATACATGCCGCAGGCCCCGGTGCGTGCGCCGACGGTCGCCAGCGGCATCGACGGCGTGCCGCCGTTCGACGCGGCGCAACTGCGATCCGACGACTACCTGCGCTTCCTCGTCGAGGAACTCAAGCCCTTCATCGACGCGCAGTACCGGACCCGGCCCGGTCGCGACGACACCTTCGTCATGGGTTCGAGCATGGGCGGCCTGATCTCGCTCTACGCCATCGCGCGCCACCCGGACGTATTCGGTGGCGTGGCCGCGCTGTCCACCCACTGGCCCGCGTGCGGCGGTTGTACGATCGACTGGTTAGCCGCGCACCTGCCCGACCGCCGCACGCACCGGCTGTATCTCGACCACGGCACCGCGACCCTGGACGCCGGCTACGCCCCGTACCAGCAGCGCATGGACGCCGCACTCCGCCGCGCCGGCTGGCGCAAAAGCCGCGATTTCGTCTCCAGGCGTTTCGAGGGCGCCGAGCACAGCGAGGTGGCATGGCGTGCGCGGGCGGAAGCGCCGCTGACGTTCCTGCTGGGCGTTCGTCGCCGGAATTGACGCATTGGAAGCAGGTCAATTCCGGAACGGGAAGATCATTTCGAGGCTGATTCCGGCGCTTCGACTTGCCGAAGCGCTTTGAGATCGCTCAGGCGAGCCAATGGAATTACGACCATGCCGAAGTAGTCGCCTTCCTTCTTCTGGAATGTCAGGCAGATATCGCTCTTGCCCTTGATCCAGCATCTTCCGCCCGCCTGCAGGATCATTCCGGCAGGGAAGGTCTTGTATTCCGATATGCCGATACTGCGCTCTGCCCTGTACCAGTGTCCCTTGACGGGCAAATCGACACCCGGATCCTTCCATCCTTCAGGCGTGCCGACCTTGGCGAGGACAAGGCGCCGAATTTCGCGACGTTGCGGACTTGTACCGATCAATGTCCTGTCCAGCAGGGTCGAACCATCGGGATGTCGAACTTTCACGTCCATACCCAGCTCGAGCAAAGCGCGCACCGCGGCAACATTGTTCTCCTCGATCGCGCAGTGCAGCAGCGTTCCGTGATCCGGATGGACGTAGTCGAAGTTCGCACCCAGTTGTTTCAGGTGCCGGAGATCGTCTTCCCGGATGAACCCGGCTGATTCACAAAGCACGTCGGACGCACTCTGGGCGCCGCCTGCCGCTTTCATGTGCGGCTCGAAAAGGGCGTAGATCGCCGGAAACGACCCGGGAACCGAAGCCAGGGCGGGCAGCATCAGCCGAGGGTCTGTCCGGGTCGCAAACGCCTTCTGGATGTTGTCGTAGGCCGATGCCGTATCGCCGCTGCGCATCGACTTGCCCGCATTGACCAACAGCACCATTCCCGATGTCTGGCGACCGATGCCGAAGTCCATGATCCCGAGGGATTTCCGGATGTCGACCAGCGCCGCATCGGTGTTGCCGGCGAACAGATGGGCCTTGGCCCGCTTGTCGAGCAGGAATGCGGCTTCGCTGCCCGAGGCAGTGGCGAGCGATTGGGTCAGGTATTGAACGGCTTTGTCGTAGTCGCCCTTGGCACTCGCGATTTCAGCAAGCTCGCTTATCGCAAGTCGTTCGTTGCCGTTGTCGATCTTTCCATGGATGACTTTGCGATACTCGCTCGCCGAAGCATCGAGCAGGCTGTCGTCGCCGCGATATTGTGCGAGCGCACGCAGTGTCGCGCCTTTGCGCAGGCGCAATTTGACGCTGGTCGGGTCAATGGATTCCGCCTTGTTCAGCATTTCCAGACTTTCACCGAGCCGGTATTGCGCGTACTTGATTTGACCGTAGACGACCCAGGCATTGGCCTGCTTCGGATCGGATTCGACCGCTTGGCGAGCCCATTTTTCCGCCGCTGCCATGTGCGCCTTGTCCCACCCGGTGGGCGGCATCCCGGGGTATTGGGGAAGACCGGCAACCGCGTCCAGATATTCGATTCTCGCCAACAGCGACATCACTTCAGCATCTTTCGGATTCCGGTGGTGCATCGAGAGCAACGCCGGCTCCATCTGACCACCATGGCCCTCGTCGATCGCGTGAGCGATTGTCTTGACATCCAAGGCCGGCACTTGCGCATGACAACCCGGCGCCGCCAGACAAGACAGAAGCAGGATGGATGTCAATTTTGCTCGTTTCATGAAGTGGCGACTCCTGGTCTGTATACAGGTCGAGAACTATCTCGAAGAACGCATATTGCACGATTCGGTCGAGCGCGCCGTAGGTTTGCCTACGCGCATATGAAAAGTAACTTGCACAACCCGGCCGACGTGGAAGCGTTCGCCCGTCGGAGCAACGCGAATCATTTAACCTTGTATTCTGCGAGCAATTTATAGTTGGCGCGATCAAGGTAATAACAGTAAGTGGCTCCAGCCAATCCTGGCATTGCGGTTCCATAGCACACTTCCCAATATCTTTTTCCATAAAGATTGCGAATAACGGAAACTTCATACTCGTTTGATGTTTCCATTTTAATGACACTGGTCCTTCCGTTTGAATTTAGTGTTGCCGATCTAACCATGTACGCAGACGCATCAACGCGGTCTCTATCGGCATAAACAAGAGACTTTTCAATTGCAGTGGCGACGGGAGTATCCATTGCCGATTGGTCCACGGCCGGCGCGCATCCTGATGTCAGAATGCTGATAGTCACCGACAGTGAGAAATAAATTCCTCGACTTTTCATTCCAGTCGTTATAAGTGAGTTGCATCAAATGATCTAGGCTGATAGCACATGAAACACTTTCAGTCCCCTGGGAATTTATTCTGGAAACAAAATTCATGGTAAATATCGCCGAACTCCGATTTTCCTTTCATCGACATCAGCGGGCTATCCCCATAATCATTTTTTCTGGTCGGATCTGCGCCATGCTTGATTAACCTTGCCGAAGGTCGTGCTGTTGAGTTCGCCGTCGGTCACCTGCTGCAGGCGGCCGAGCGTGTCGTACACCCGGGTCAGCGTCAGCAGCACCGCGCCGGTGTAGCTGCGGGCCTGTTCGTCGACCACGTTGCCGGCCGGATCGAGGGTCAGCTCCTGGCGGCACAAAAGTATGCTCTGTCTACTGATTTTATTTCCGCTTGTCTGATGGCGGTTGGGGCGGGGATGTCATGTCAGGCGTGTTCAGAAGATCTTGCAGCAACTCTTTTGCCATCTTGTTTCCTTGTTCAGAAGATCGACCCAACCAATACAATGCTCGCGATCGTGCTGCTGGAATATTGGTGGCAAGAAGTTCAATGGCATAGTTGTACTGTGCAGTCGAATTACCATTCTCTGCTGCAATAATTTCCCATCGATGTCTTGCGTTCGTCTCTTTGGCGTAATAGTCGGCGCACTCTTTGGCGGCTTCAGCATCTCCACTCAATGCCTTCTCAGCCGCGCAATTGTCGTAGGCAGGAGACCAATCTTGCTCCAATTTCCGCTCCGGAGGCGAAAGGTCTCGAAACTTCATGCACTCGAATCCCGGGGCCTCACCTTCTTTTGAAAGAATGTCGCAACCTTCGTATGAAAGTCTAAAAGGCGCCGCTCTGCTCGACAATTCTTCAGAAAGTCTGAATGTGTCTTTCGACAAGGAGTATCGAGTTATATCGTAAATAGGAAGTTTGTATTCAACAATTATATTGTTCTGATCTTGCTGTACAACGCGCCACTCGCCCGCAGAGTTCCACGAAAGTTCCTTAATGACCCCCCTCATTTGTTCAGGGGACACGATTATTGGCCGCATCCGAAGATGCAGCCATGCTCCCCCAATTAGCGCAATGGCTATATTTACAAGCAGCGACAATGCGACCAAAGAAGAAAAAGCAAATTTTCTCATTTTCATTTTGCGGGGCCGTAGATGATTTGATGTTGCGCTTCTGCCGAAATGACCATTCCACTGGAATGCCTTACATCTGCATATCTGTTCAGTTCATCAATCACGTAACTTAGTTGACTCGGGAGACTTACCCCAAGAAAAGTTGAATTCGGACCTGCTTGTATCCCCGTTGCTGCAAACAGGGCGCCTACTGCAAAATCCGTACAATTATTCGTCGCCAATCCGAATTTGAAATCTTTTCTTATATATTCAATGAGGCGATCTTTTTGAGCGGGGGAAAGGATGAAGTAAGCGCTTTGCGTGGCTTGGCCGTAGCCATGGATTTCTTCAAAATTCTGGCGGACATCACTTTCTTCACCATTATCTGGAATTTCCCCGCCAACGTCGGCGGTGTGCCCATCCATCCAGGCCCCATATGTATTTGAATTACTTTCCCCCATTCTTCTAAGAGATATCCAAGCATGGCCGGTGTTCATCGCGCGATCAAGCGTCGTGCGCGTATGTAGGCCAAAAATATATTCATGCCCTCGGGCTCCACCTTGAAGGCCAAATGGATCAATCCAATTAAAAATCTTACCTCCCACATACCCATACGTGCTGATCCCTCCTTCCAACCCGATCGGATCACTCTGCACATACCGCCCAGTGTTCGGATCGTAGTCCCTGAAGTAGTTGTAGTTCAGTTCCGTCGCCGCGTCGTAGCGCTGGCCGGGGAAGCGCATGTCGAGGGTGAAGGCGATGCCGTCGGCGTCCGGGTCTTCGTTCGGGGCGCTGTTGCCGAAGGCTTCGCCCGTCAGGTCCCAGCGCCACACCGCCACGTCGCGGTCGGGGTCGATCGCGACCCGCGGGCTGCCCAGGGCGTCGGGTTCGAGGTAGTACAGCTTCTGGCTCGCGCCGGCGCCGACCAGCAGGCCCACCGGCAGGTCGTCCAGCCAGATCGCCTGCTGCAGTGCGTTGCCGGCCGCGTCGTAGTCACCCAGCCAGTGGCCGCCTTCGTCGTAGACGGTGTGGACGGTCTGGCCGCTGCCGCTGCGGTACACGCGTTCGCCGCGGGCGTTGTAGAGGTAGTTCATCGCGACCACCCCGTCGCGCTTGACCTGCTTCATCCGTCCGGCGTCGTCGTAGGCGAACTCGCGCACGCTCGCGGGCGCGAACGCCTGCGTCTGGCCTGCTTGCGCGGCGCGTGCCTCGGGCGTACGCATGCCGCGCGCGTTGCGCTTGGCCGCCCGCGTCGCCTGCGCGCGCGCCTGGAACTGCGCGCGCCAACTGCGCGGCTGCGTGCGTGCCTGCGCCGGGCGACTCGCCATCGGCGGCGCGATCGCGCCGGCCGCACCGCCGATCCGGATCGTGTTCCCGGCCGCGTCGTAGGTCCGGTTGACCCCGCCCACGCTCGCGAGCCTGTGCGAACCCGCCGCGTACACGTAGCTGCGCGTCGTCCCGGCCGTGTCGGTCGTGCGATCGCCCGTGGCGTTGTAGGTGTAGCCCCGCAGCAGCGCGCTGCTCGCGCCGTCGCGCACTTCGGTCAGCCGGTCCAGCCCGTCGTACGCGTAGGTGCGCTTCGGCGGATCGGCCTGGCTGGCGTTGCGCAGCGACGTCAGGTTCCCCGCCGCGTCGAACCAGTACCCCTCGTTCAACCCGCCCGTGCGGGCGTCCTCCACGAATCCCGGCCGGCCGGCCGCGTTGCGCGAGTGGGTCAGCTTGCGGCCGTTGCCGTAGGTCCACCACCACGCCGGGCCGTAGGGATAGTGCGTCGTGCCCTGCACCAGCGTCTTCACCTGCCCGCCGGCCAGGGTCACCGTCAGGTCCGTCGCCTGGCCGCGGCCGTTGCGGCCGATCCGCACCTGCGCCCCGTCCGGATACGTGATCCCGTACACCGCCGCCACCGGCGCGCGCGGGCGCATCGGCGCGTCGCCGCCGGTGCGCACCCGCGGCGCGTGGTCGTAGCGCACCGTGAACGGGCGGCTCTGCGTCGTCTGCACCTTGCGGGTCAGGTTGCCGAAGCGGTCGTAGCAGAATGCGGTCTCGCCGCTGGCGTCGGTCATCCGCGCCACCCGGCCGACGTGGAAGCGTTCGCCCGTCGGGCACGCGGCCGGAGCGGCGTCGTAGACGAAGCCGAGATTGCGGGTGGTGTCCGGGTAGGTCACCGAGGTCACCCGGTTGAGCGCATCGTGGCCGTAGGTTGCCGCAAGGTTGCGCGCATCGGTGCGCGTCTTGAGGTTGCCGGCGCTGTCGTAGGTCGAGGTCGTCGTGCCGGTGTCCGGGCTGCTCAGGCCGAGCAGGTCGCCGAAGCCGTTGTAGCTGTAGGCGGTGTTGAGGCCGCCGGGGTCGGTGACCTGCACGATGCGGTCGAGCGCGTCGTACTGCACCTGGGTCTGCGCGCCGATCCCGCCGACGTTGCGCAGCGTCGTGCGCAGGCGGCCGAGGGCGTCGTAGGTGTGCGCGGTGTCGCGCAGCAGCGGGTCGCGCCCGGAGGTGAGGTTGCCGACGGCGTCGTAGCCGAAGGTCGTGCTGTTGAGTTCGCCGTCGGTCACCCGCTGCAGCCGGCCGAGCGTGTCGTACACCCGGGTCAGCGTCAGCAGCACCGCGCCGGTGTAGCTGCGGGCCTGTTCGCCGACCACGTTGCCGGCCGGATCGAGGGTCAGCTCCAGCCGGTTGCCGTCGTGGTCGACGACGGCCGTGAGCCGTTGCAGCACGTCGTACTCGAACGTCGTCGCGCGGCCGTCCGGCAGCACCATGCGCTGCACGGCGCCGGCCTGGTCGTACGCGATGCGGGTGACCTGGTCGTCGTATTCCACCGAGGCGTCGGCGCCGCGGACCTTGCGGGCGATCACCCGGCCGCGGGCGTCGTAGCCCAGGTCGGTCACGATGCCGTTGGCGTCCTTCATCGACAGCACCCGCCCGGCGCCGTCGCTGGCGAGGATCTCCAGCGTCTGGCCCAGCGCGCTCGTCGTCTTCCACAGGTCGCCCTTGCGGTAGGCGCAGGTCGTCGGCGCGGTGGCGCAGCCCGCGGCATCGGCCATGCGGTAGCTGAAGATGGTGGTGTCGGCCACGTCCGTGCGCGGGCCGTCCACGGACTTGAGCAGGCCGATCGTCGGGCAGCCGCCGGCGGTCACGTCGGCCTGCTCGCAGTAGGCCAGCGTCGCGGTGCGGGTGGCGCTGGTGGCCGGGTCGGTCGCGGTGGTCGAGGCGAGCTGGCCGCGGGCGTTGTAGGTCCAGCCGGTCTTCGCCTTCAGCGCGCCGGCGGCGTCGCGCACGCGCAGCTCGGTGAGACGATTCAGCGCCGGATCGCGCACGAACTCGGTCCGCCGCTGCTCGGGCTTGCCCACCGCCTCGACCACGGCGGAGCGCCAGGCGTCGGTGGCGTCGTATTCGTAGTCGGTGAAGTTGCCCAGCCGGTCCTTCTGCCGCTGCAGTCGGCCCTGCGCGTCGAAGGTCTGCGCCTCCTGGCCGCTGGCGCCGTCGGTCGTCATCGCGGTGATCCGGCGGTACAGCCCCGGCTCGATCGTGTAGCTGCGCGTGTCGCCGGTATCGCCGACGACCGTACTCTGGGTGTCGCCGGGATACGCGACCGTGGTGACGTTCTGGGGCGTGCCGAACGCGCGGCTCTCGATCGCCCGGCCTTCGGCGTCGTACTTGAACGAGGCGAAGCGCTGGCCGTTCTCGTCGATGATGCCGGTCAGGTGGTGGCGCTGGCTGGAGTCGCCGATCAGCCCCGCCTCGGCATAGCGATATCCGCGCACGCGACCGTCCGGATACGCGACCGAGGTGAGGTTGCGCTCGGCGTCGTAGCCGTAGACCACCGCCTTGCCGTCGGGCAGCACGATGCGGGTGAGCATCTTGCCGGCGTCGTACTGGAACCGCAGCGTCCGACCCTGGCCGTCGGTGGCGGTCGCCAGCAGGCCGTTGGCGTAGCCGAGGGTGACGTCCAGGCGCGGATCGGCCGGCTGGCCGATCTTCAGCAGCAGGCCGTCCTTGTCGAACTCGCGGTACTCGCCGTCGGGCAGCCGCAGTCGCCAGCGCACCGCGCCGGAGGCGTAGGTCTCCAGCACCTTGTCCACCGAGTTCTCGCCGCGCCAGCGGCCGGACGAGACCTGCACGAAGCTCTCGTAGACGCCGGTGTCGTCCACCAGCCCGGACGGGCCGGACGAGGTCGAGATGCCGCTGATCCGGTCGTCGAAGGTGTGGCTCCAGCCGATGCCCGAGCCCGGGTTGTTCCGGAAGGCGTGGTAGGCGTGGTAGGTGCGGGCGAAGGTGCGGCCGGCGAACGTGAAGTCCGGTTCCCGCCGCGCCTTGTCGCCGGTCGCCGGATAGCACGGATACGGGCCGACCGGACAACTGGCGACCTGCTTGACCGGACCGGTGATCGTGCGCGTGCCGCCGTCGTATCGGCACAACACCGGCAGGGTCAGGTCGTCGTTGCCGTCGTTGGGCGTGAAGTCGGTCAGCCGGGTGTAGGCGGCGGGGCAATCGAACGTCGCTTCCCGGCGGATCCGGAAGCGGAAGACATCGCTCGTGCCGTTGCAGGTGCGTTGGGTGCTGTAGCGATGGTCGCCGTAGTCGACGATGCCGTGACCGCTGGTGTTGACGACGGTCTGGCCATCGACGGTCTTGTACGGCGACACGCCGAAGTCGTCGGCGAGGACCGCGGAGGCGAAGGTGCAGTCCGGATAGAGCTGGCGATACTTGTCCACCGTCTTCGAGACCAGTTCCGCTTCGCTGGCGCACCAGTTCGGGCGATTCGGATCGCTGCCCGTGGTGCATCCCTGCCCGCCGCTGACGAGATTGCCGTCGGACACGCCGGTCAGATAGGTCGTCGCGTAAAGCGCGCCGGGCTGGTCCTTCACGCCGTAGTCGTAACGCGCGCTGCCGTTGGTCGGCACGCTCAGCAGGTAAGGATCAAACTGCTCCAGCAGCGTGGCGACGCCCGCATTCTCCGATGCGGTCCGCATCGCCTGCTCGGCCTTGTCCAGCGTGTTGAAGCACTGCTGCGTCGCGCCGTTGTAGCAGTACTCCGCCGCGGTCTTGGTCGCGACCTGCGCGAGGGCGCCGGCGCCGGCGAGCAGCGCCAGCAGGCCCAGGGTCGGCCACAGCCGGCGCCGCGAACGCACGCGATCCGCGATGGCGTGGAACAGGGGGCGTTCGGAAGTTCCGGGCATGTCGCGCGCTCCAGGCAGACACTGCCGAAGGCGCAGCGACTGACGTCGTGGCCGGAAGAAAGGAAAGGAGTGGGACGTTGCCGGCAAACAAGGCGGCAATGAGCAGGTTTCCGGCCTGGGCCAGGCAGCATCGGGACAGCACCAATGGCCTGTTGCGACCCATTGGAGCAGATCGCAACACGCGTCACAAGCAGAAGCTGCCTATCGCGATGCGGGAATCGATCGCGATGCCGGCATCGCCGCGCGCGACAGCCTGATCGGCAGCGCCCGATCATGCTGCGGATGCGTTGTCGTGTCGTCTGCGTCCGCGGTGGATGCCAACGTTTGCATCCACCGGATGCGAGGCGATCCACGCAGCGCAATCGGATGCAGTGAGCGACGCGCGCGATCGCGTGCGCGCGTCGCCCCGTCCGGTCTGCATCGCGTCCGCGGCCGGAAGGATGCGGACGCGGATGCGATCACGGCTCGAGCAGCAGCGCGTAGCGGAAGCCCGTTTCGACGCCGTCGCCGCCCCTGCGCGAGACGTAGCTGCCGTCGGGCAGGCCGACGATGGCGCGTTCGCCGGGCGTTTCACCGATGAGCTGGGTGGTCTTCACGAACGCGCTGCGCTTGGTCGTCACCACTTCCAGCGGCGTCGGCAGGGCGCCGCCGGTCATCGCCTGCACCAGCGCGTGCGATTCGCTCAGCACCTGGTCGAGCGCGCTGCGCATGCCGGCGCAGTCGGATTCCGACAGCAGCGACCCGCGGCGCATGGCCTCGCTCTGCGGCGTCCACTCGTCGCGCTTGGCTTCCTTCAGCGCCCGGTTGTGCTGCGCGAGCGAATCGACCACGTATCTGCGCTCGCTGCCGTTCTTGCCGGTGAGGCCTTCCTGGTTGAGCCGACGGATCAGCGGGCCCAGGTTCAGCGCCGCATAGCGGGCGTTCTCGTCGGCGATCATCCGGTCGATGTCCGCCTGGGTCTTCGGCGCCAGTGCGAGGCGGTCGCTGACCGCGATCAGCGTGTTGTGCCACGCCGGCTTGCGCTCGGCGCGGGCGTCGTCGCCGTCGGGGATGTAGGCGCTGGCGTCGACGCTCGCGACGAGCGCCGAAAAGTCGGTCGCGAGACTGACGCTGGCGAGGACCTCGTAGCGCGGCGTGCGCTTGCCGACGATGTCCGCGATGCTCTGGTCCGGCTTCAGCATGTGGACCTGGATCTGCGCCTGCGGCCACGCGGCCTGCAGGTCCTGGGTCAACTGCGCGGCGAGGCGTTCGCCATAGGGGAGGTCGCAGCCGGCGTTGGCGACGCTGCCGAAGGCCTGCCGCGCGAAATTCTCGGCCTGCTCGCGCAGACTCGCGTTGACGATCGCGCTGGCGAGCGCGCCGCCGACGGCGTTGGCGCCGATGCTCTGGCCCACCGACATGCCGGGGTAGGCGCCGACGTAGTTCGGTCCGGCGACGCTGACGTACTGGAACGCGACCTGCGGCCGGATGCGATCGGGCACGATGCCGACATGGATCGGCAGCGCGGCGACTTCGGTCGCGCGCGCCGGGGTATAGCCGACCGGCGGCGGCGCGGCGGCAGTGGCGGTCGCGGCCGCACAGGACAGGGTGAGGGCGAAGGCGGAGACGGCGATGCCGATGCGTTGGGACGACATGTGATTTCCGGGTGTCGTGGATGGAAGTGGAAGTGGAGTCGAGGGGGCAATTCCCGGATCGCGCGCGTGCCGGCGTCCGGGGGCGATCTCAAGGTGCAATCGTTCGCCGCTCAATCCCCGCGGCGGTCCGGGCCGTCTTCCCTGCGTGCCGCTTCGGGACTCACCTTCTCGATGGTGTGCCGCAGTTCGCGGCCGAGGATGGTCTTGGCGTCGCGCGCCCAGTTGTCGAGGCGCTGGTCGAACACGAGCTTGGCGTTCTCGTCGGTGCTGACCAGCTTCAGTTCGCGCAGCTTCTGGATGAAGGTGCGGAACAGGCTCTTGTCGAAGAATTCGGGCGCGGCCGGCGCGTAGAGCAGGCTCAGGCGCTGCGCGGCGAGGTGGCAGAGGCTTTCGAGCTCGCCGGCGGCGAGCGTGCCGGGGCCGTTCTTGGCGAGCACCGAGATCGCGATGTAATAGCGCTCGAAGGCCTGCTGCAGCGGATAGCCGAGCGCGCGCAGGCGGAACACTTCGTCGGACTGGCCGGCGTTGCGGGCGAGGATGCCGCCGTCGTCCTCGCTGACCTGCTGCAGCAGGCCTTCACGGACGAACACGGCGATGGTGCGCTCGACCTGCGCGGCGAAGCCGTCCTCGTCCCAGGGCAGGAACAGTTCGGCCTGCACGAACGGGTACAGCGAGCGGCCGACGCGCAGCAGCGTGTTGCGGCTCATCCGCCGGTTGTGCTGGAAGCAGCAGGCGATCCACGCGCTGGCGGTGAACAGGTGCAGCACGTTGTTGCGGAAATAGCTCAGCAGCACCGCGGTGTCGCCGTCGACGTGGAGCACGTCGCCGAGCGGATGCGCGGTGCGTTCGAGCACGCCGATCTCCTCGCCGTGCTTCACGATCTCTTCGGGCGCGTGCGGGGTGACGGTGACGCGGTCGGAGTAGGGCACCTCGGCCAGCAGCGTCTTCGACAGCGCGATCTGCGCCAGCAGGTCGGCCTCGCCCATCGCGTGCTTGGGCGTGGACAGCACCGCCAGCGCGAGCAGGTTGATCGGATTGACGTCGGCGGCGCGGTTGATGTTGATCTGGATGCGGTCGGCGAGCGCGTCGATGGTGGAGGCCAGCCACTGCGGCTTCTCGTCCTCGCCGATCGGCCGGCCGTCCCATTCCGGCGCCTGCTCGGCGAGCACGTCGCCCAGCGGGATCGGCTCGCCGAAGTTCACCACCACCTGGCCGTAGTTGCTGCGCAGCACCCGCGGGATGCCCATCAGCAACTGCCAGATCGATTCCTTGGTCTTGGCCTTGCCGGACAGTTCGTCGAGGTAGCTGGTGCCCTCCATCAGCTTCTCGTAGCCGATGTAGACCGGCTGGAACAGCACCGGCCGGGTCGGCTGGCGCAGGTGCGCGCGCAGGGTCATCGCCAGCATGCCGCCCTTGGGCTGCAGCAGGCGGCCGGTGCGCGAGCGCCCGCCCTCGATGAAGTACTCGATCGAGTAGCCGCCGGACACCAGTTGCGCGACGTATTCGGAGAACACCGCCGAGTACAGCGCGTTGCCGCGGAAGCTGCGGCGCAGGAAGAACGCGCCGCCCTTGCGCAGCAGCGTGCCGATCACCGGCAGGTTGAGGTTGATGCCGGCGGCGATGTGCGGCGGCACCGTGCCCTTGGTGTAGAGCAGGTAGCTCAGCAGCAGGTAGTCCATGTGGCTGCGGTGGCTGGGCACGTAGATCACTTCGTAGCCCGGCGCGGCCTGCTTGAGCTTGTCGAGGTGGTGGACCAGCACGCCGCGGTAGATGCGGTTCCACACCGTGGTCAGCAGGAACGAGGCCGAGCGCACCACCGGCGGCGAATAGTCGGCGGCGATCTCGTAGGCGTAGGCCTGCGCCTTCTTCCACGCGTCGTCGAGCTTGCCGTTCTCGCGGCGCGCGGTGTCGGCGATCGCCTGCCGCACCGGGTCGGCGGCCAGCACCTTGTCGATCAGCAGGCGCCGGGTGGACAGGTCCGGCCCGATCACCGCCTCGCGGATGCGGTTGAAGTGGGTGCGCAGCACGCGCGAGAGCTTGCGCACCGTGCGTTCCGGCGGCAGGTCCTCGGCGAGGGTCTCGCGCACCGACACCGGCGCGGCGAACTGGACGTGGGTGTCGCGGCCGTTGAGCAGGATCGCGAGCAGCCGGCGCGAGCGGCCGACGATCGCCCAGTTCTCGGAGAACAGCACCGAGAACCAGCCGTTGTTCCGGTCCGGCGCGCGGCCGACGAAGATCGACACCGGCACCAGGCGCACGTCCAGCGCCGGATCGGCGCGATGCGCCTCCAGCAGGCGCGCCAGCGCCTCGGAATGGCGTCGCGCGGGCCGGTTGAGCTTGGGCGGCTTGCCGGCGGCGAGATCCACCGCCATGTCCGCGGCCAGGCCGAGTGCGGTCGGATGGCGTCGCGAGAGCGCGACATACGCGCGCTTGCGCCTGAGCGGATCGCCCGGCAGCGGGCGCAGCGCCGACGGCAGCCCGGCCTCGCGGCAGGCGCGCTCCAGGATCAGCGCGTTGGACAGCCCGTAGTCCTCCAGCACGTAGCACACCGGGCGCGGGTCGTCGGCCAGGTGTTCGGGCAGCGGATCGATGTGGAGCTGGATCCACGGTTCGAGCACCCGGCCCAGCAGCCCCGCCCACCACGGCCGGCGTCCGCGCGCCTGCGTCGCGGGCGGCGACGGCGGCGGGGCGTCCGCGGCGGCCGGCGGCATGCCCAGCTCGGCCTGCGTCGGCGGCGGTTCGGGCGCGCCGCGCGGCGCGGCGGCGGTGTGCGTGGCCTCGGGCGTCTCCGGCGCGGCGTCCGGCGCGGGGCCGGGATCGGCGCCGTCGGCGGACGCGAACAGGGTCGGTTGGTCGGGTGGGGTCGGGCGGTTCGGCATGATCGCCGTCATTATGACGAAGTCGGCTTCTTCACCGCGTCCGCTGCGGACTTCGTCGGTGCGCCGGTCGTCGGGGCAGGTGGCGTCGTCGGCGTCGCCGGGGCGGGCGCGCCCGTCGCCGCGACGCCGGCGGCGGCGCGGGCGTGGCGCAGGAAGTCGCTCACGTACCAGCGACCGTCCACCCGCTCCACCGCGATCGCGGTGTCGATCGTCGCCCCGGCCAGGGTGTAGCGCATCCGCACCCGGGCATGGTCGCCGTCGCGGCTTTCCTCGGTCAGGGCCATGCCGTCGAGCGCGGCGTCCAGGTCCAGCCCGTAGCCGCGCAGCACGTCCTTCAGCGCCGCGGCCATCGGTCCCAGCCGCCGCAGGCTCTCGTCCATGCCCATGCGCCGGAAGTCGGCCTCGGTGCGCACCCCGCTGCCGCGGGCGGCGAGCACCAGCTTCGGGATCGCCGCGTGGCCGCGCCGGGTGTCGCCCAGCCCGGCCTGCGCGCCCCACTCGGTCACGGCCTTGACCAACTGGACGTAGTGGGCGCGCTCGTCGTCGCTGAGCCGGCGGTCGCCCTGCAGGTATTTCTCGCCGAACAGGCCCAGCGCCTGCGCCGCCGCGCGGATCTCGCCGTCGGCGTGGGCGAACTGGCGATCGAAGCCCTTGCGCAGCCGGGTTTCGGCGTCGTCCGCCGACAGCGCCGCCAGCATGCCCGGGATCCGGCGCTCGAACGGTAGTTCCTCCAGCGGCCAGCGGGTCCTGCCCGCCTGCCAGGCCGCGGCCAGCGGCGCGTGCAGGTCGGGCGGCGCCGCTTCGCGGGCGAACCCGGCCAGGTCGTTCTCGCGCAGTCGCGCGTTGAGCAGCGCGACCGCCTGCACCGGCTCGGTGGCGCCGGCCGACGCGGTGCGCGCGGGCTCGCGGCCGCCGCAGCCGGCCAGGCCCAGCGCGACGGCCAGCGCCAGCAGCGCGGCGAGCGCGGCCGGACGGGGGCGGGGGCGGGCGAGGACGGCGGACATGACCCGGCATCTTGGCGGGCCGGACCGGGGCCGACAAGCGACCGGCAAGAAAAAGGAGACCGTGGTCGGGTCTCCTGCAAGACCGGCTTGCGCCGGCAGGTCACGGTTGTGGCATGGCTCCGGCGAGGCCGGACGGCGGACAGGGTAACCGCCCGCCAATCCTGATGCAATACTTCAGATTTCACCACCCAACGCATTGAATTTGTTGATTCTTCCCGTGGGCAGACTCGCGCTTGCGTCCGAGCGCCGATGCCCGCCGGGTTCACTCCGCCGTGTTCAGCGCCTCGCGCTTGCTGGCGCGGCGGGCGTCGCGCGGCTCGGACCAGGCGTTGTTGAACAGCGCCGGCTCCCAGCCGCCGTAGCTGGGGTTGGGCAACGCCCACCAGCGCTGGCCGAACCAGCCCCGGTACTGCGCCTCCAGCGCGCCGCGGGCCTCGGGGGTGTTGGCGACGATCTGGGCGAAGTCGCCGAGCTGGTCGCCGAACTGCATCAGCACCCGGTACTTGCGGCCGGCGAGCTGGCGTCGGCACAGCTTTTCCGAGCCTTCCTGCTCGCAGCCCTCGACGAACGACCCGAGGCCGAGGAACACGCTGTCGTCCTTCACCGGCAGGCCGACCTTGCGCAGGTTCGACAGGGTCGCCGGGCCGAGGTGCTCGGCGCGGTTGGAGATGTAGATCAGGGTGATGCCGCGGGCGGTCGCGGCCTTGGCGAAATCGATCACGCCCGGCACCGGCTGCGCCTTCTCCTCGCGCACCCAGGCGTCCCATGTCGTTTCGTCGTATTCGTTGCCGCCGCGGACCAGGCGCGCCTGGTACGGCGAGTTGTCGAGCACGGTCTCGTCGACGTCCAGCACCACCGCCGGCGGCAGGCCCTTCGCGGGGTTGGCGCGTTCGGCGGGCACCAGGGCGTCCCACGCCGGATCCTTCAGCGCCGCGTCCAGGCGATCGGCGGCGGCGTGGTAGACGGTCTCGCAGGTCGCGCGGTACTCGGCCGCGCGCTGCATCCACAGCACCGCATTGAGGTTGTCGTCGGCGGGCACCGTGGCCGCGGTGGGCGGCGGTGCCTCGGCCGCGGGCGGCACGGCGGCGTCCGCCGGCGTCATCGTGCGGCAGGCGCCGAGGCCCAGGACCGCGGCGAAGAGGGCGACGTGCAGCGTGGACCTGCGCATGGAGACTCCGGGTGACATGGCGAACGGGCCGCAGAGTGTAGCCCGCCCGGATGACCGGCCTTCGGCCGTCGGCGAGGCATTGCGGCAGCGCAAGGACGGAACCCCCCATGGCGCACGCGGACATGCCTTGTCCGGCAGCGCTTCCGAACGGCGGCCCTGCCCCTCATCCGCCCTTCGGGCACCTTCTCCCCGCGAGCGGGGAGAAGGAGGCGTTCGAACGGCGGCCCCGGCCCCTCATCCGCTCTGCGGGCATCTTCTCCCCGCGGGCGGGGAGAAGGAGGCGTTCGAACGGCGGCCCCGGCCCCTCATCCGCCCTGCGGGCACCCTCTCCCCGCGGGCGGGCAGAAGGAGGCGTTCGAACGGCGGCCTCGGCCCCTCATCTGCCTTGCGGGCACCTTCTCCCTGCGGGCGGGGAGAAGGAGGCGTTCGAACGGCGGCCCCGGCCCCTCATCCGCCCTTCGGGCATGTTCTCCCCGCGGGCGGGGAGAAGGAGGCGTTCGAACGGCGGCCCCGGCCCCTCATCCGCCCTTCGGGCACCTTCTCCCCGCCCGCGGGGAGAAGGAGGCGTTCCGCATGGCGGTTGCCGTGTCGGGGTATCCGCAGTCGCAACCCGCCAGATCGACAGCATCGCCGACCGACGCCGTCCCTCTCCCCGCCCGCGGGGAGAGGGTGCCCGCAGGGCGGGTGAGGGGCGCGACGGCTCAGGCCGGGAGAGGCTCGATCGCGGCGACGCTGCCGAGGCGGTGCGGCGCGTCAGCCGTCCAGCAGCGCCTTGATCGCGGCGAAGCCGGCGCTCGCGCGCTCCTGCTTGCGCGCGGCGTCGGCCACCGGGTCGGCGCCGTCGCGCTGCAGCTCGGCTGCGGGCAGTTCGTCGAGGAAGCGGCTGGGCGTGAGCCGCAGTTTCGTGCCCCAGCGCTGGGCCTCGCGCGAGTGCGACAGCCACAGCTGCTCCTTGGCGCGGGTGATGCCGACGTAGAGCAGCCGGCGCTCCTCGTCGAGGCGGCCCTCCTCCAGGCTGGCCTCGTGCGGCAGGGTGCCGTCCTCCATGCCGACGATGAACACGTAGCGGAACTCCAGGCCCTTCGCCGCGTGCAGGCTCATCAGCCGCACCTGGTTGCCCGGCTCGCCCTTGTCGGCGTGGCTGAGCAGCGCCAGCGACGCCGCCAGCTCGCCGGGGCCGGCGCCGCCGCGCGCGCCGTCGAACCAGCTCGCCAGTTCGTCGAGGTTGCCGCGGCGCAACTGGAACATCTGCTCGTTCTTGCACTGCGCGCGCAGCGCGGCGAGCAGGCCGCTGCGCTCGTTGAGCAGCTTCACCAGCTCGGCCGGGGTGTGGGTGCGCGCGTCGTGGCGCAGGCCCTTGACGATGTCGGCGAAGCCGCTGAGCGCGTTCGCCGCGCGCGGCTGCAACTGCTTCAGCAGGCCGATCGATTCGGCGGCGCGCGACAGCGGCAGGCCGGCGTGGTGCGCCAGTTCCGCCAGCTTCGCCAGGGTGGTCGCGCCGACCTCGCGCCTGGGCGACTGCACCGCGCGCAGGAACGCCGCGTCGTCGTCGGGATTGGCGATCAGCCGCAGCCACGACAGCGCGTCCTTCACCTCGCCGCGATCGAGGAACGCGGTGCCGCCGCTGAGGTGGTACGGCACGCGCAGCAGCTGCAGCGCCTTCTCCAGCGGCCGCGACTGGTGGTTGCCGCGGAACAGGATGCAGCACTCGCCCCACTCGACCTTGCGCGACTGGTTGAGGAACTGGATCTCCGAGGCGACGCGCTCGGCCTCGTGCTCGCCGTCGCGGCATTCCAGCACGCGGATGCGCTCGCCGTCGGGCTGCTGGCTCCACAGCGTCTTCAGGTGCTCGTGCGGGTTGTTGGCGATCAGCGCGTTGGCCGCGCGCAGCACCCGGTTGCTGCAGCGGTAGTTCTGCTCGAGCTTGACGATCCGCAGCGCCGGATAGTCCTGGCCCAACTGCGCCAGGTTCTCCGGGTTCGCGCCGCGCCATGCGTAGATGCTCTGGTCGTCGTCGCCCACGCAGGTGAAGTTGCCCTTCTCGCCGGCGATCGCCTTCAGCAGCCGGTACTGCGCGTCGTTGGTGTCCTGGCACTCGTCGACCAGCAGGTAGCCGATGCGCTCGCGCCAGCCCAGGCGGCAGTCCTCGTCGCCTTCCAGCAACTGCACCGGCAGCCGGATCAGGTCGTCGAAGTCGACCGCGTTGAACGTCGCCAGCCGCTGCTGGTAGCGGACGTAGAGGTTCGCGGCCTCGCGCTCGCGCGGGCCCAGCGCGGCGGCCTGCGCCTCCTCGGGCGACAGCCCGGCGTTCTTGGCGCGCGAGATCAGCCCCTGCATCGCTTGCACCGCATCGGGCTTGGCGCCGGGCATCAGGTCCTTGAGCTGGGCGCCGACGTCGTCGGTGTCGAACACCGAGAAGCCGCGCTTGAGCCCGGCCTTCGCGTGCTCGATCTGCAGCAGCCGCAGGCCCAGCGCGTGGAAGGTGCAGATCGTCAGGCCTTCGGCGGCGTCGCCCCGGATCCGCTTGCCGACGCGCTCGCGCATTTCCTTCGCCGCCTTGTTGGTGAAGGTGATCGCGGCGATGCGCTTGGCCGGATAGCGGCTGGACTGGATCAGGTGCGCGATCTTCTCGACGATCACCCGGGTCTTGCCGCTGCCGGCGCCGGCCAGCACCAGCACCGGGCCGTCGGCCAGCAGCACCGCTTCGCGTTGGGGGGGATTGAGGCCGTGCATGGAACTCGTGGGAGATGCGGGTCGCGAACGATATAGGTCGTCAGTTTACCCGCCGGCGTCCGCGGGATCGGCTACCGTTCGCCTCCCGCACCCCGCATCGCCCGGATGGACCTCGCCATGCGCCACGCCCTCCTGTTCGGTCTCGCGCTGGCCTGCGCGAGCGGCCCGCTCGCCGCCGCCGCGCCCGCCGGTCCGCCGCCGGACCCCATCGAGGATCCGATGTTGATCACCGCCGGGTTCCTCGAGCACCACCAGGACATGCGCTATCGCCTGCTCGGTCTCGAGGCCTACCAGGCCGGACGCTTCGAGGACGCGCTGCGCTACTTCCGCCGCGCCGCGTTCTTCGCCGACAAGCCCTCGCAGGGCATGGTCGCGGAGATGTACTGGAACGGCCAGGGCGTGGCGCGCGATCCGGTGCAGGCCTACATCTGGATGGACCTCGCCGCCGAACGCGGCTACCTGGGCTTCCTCGCGCTGCGCGAGCGCTACTGGAAGGGCCTGACCGGGGCCGAGCGCGCCCGCGTGCCGGCCGAAGGCCAGGCGGTGTTCGCCCGCTTCGGCGACGCCGCGGCCAAGCCGCGCTACGAGCACCAGTTGCGCATCGGCCAGCGCGAGATGACCGGCAGCCGCACCGGCTTCAACCGCGGCGTGTCGATCGAGATCCCCGGCCCCGAGGGCAGCATCGCGATCCCGGGCACCAAGTTCTACGACGAGCGCTACTGGGACGCGAAGAAGTACTGGGCCTGGCAGGACCGCATCTGGCGCAAGCCGAGGATCGGCCGGGTCACGATCGGCGAGATCGAGTCCGTCTCGCGCATCCCGGACACCAAGCCCGAGGTCGACGCCCCGGCGCCCGAGGTCGCGCCGCCGCCGCCGCGCTGACGCCGCGGCGGGCGGGCCGGGCGACGCGTGGCCGGGTGGCCGGATGGCGAGCGATCGCGATCCGCCCGCTTACACTACGCGGCATGGCGAAACTCTACTTCTACTACTCGGCGATGAACGCCGGAAAGACCACCACGCTGCTGCAGTCGGCGCACAACTACCGCGAGCGCGGCATGCGGGTGCTGATCTTCACGCCGAAGCTCGACTTCCGCGCCGGCGCCGGCGTGGTCGCCTCGCGGATAGGGCTCAGCGCGCAGGGCGAGGCGTTCGAGCGCGACGACGACCTGGAGGCGCGGGTCCGCGCCGACATCGCCGCGCACGGCAAGCTCGACTGCGTGCTGGTCGACGAGGCCCAGTTCCTGACCAAGGCGCAGGTGTGGCAGCTCAGCGAAGTGGTCGACAGGCTGCGCATCCCGGTGCTGTGCTACGGCCTGCGCACCGATTTCCGCGGCGAGCTGTTCGAGGGCAGCCAGTACCTGCTGGCCTGGGCCGACGAGATGAGCGAGATCAAGACCATCTGCCACAGCGGCAAGAAGGCGACGATGACCGTGCGCGTCGACGAACAGGGCCGCGCCGTGCAGGACGGCCCGCAGGTCGAGATCGGCGGCAACGAACGCTATCTTTCGGTCAGCCGCGCCGAGTTCAAGAAGATCATGCGCGGCGAGGGCCGCATCGAGCCGCTGCAGAGCGCGCTGCCGCTGGGCTGAGGCCCCGGGCGGCGTGCGGTCGGCGGCCCGTGCCGGCCGCCGCGCTCACTCCGCCGGCGGCGGCGGGAAATCCTCGCGCCGGTCGTAGAAACCGTCGAGATCGACGCCGTCCACGCGCGCGCCGTCGGCCACGGTCACGCTTTCGGGCATCGGCGGGCAGGGCGCGCGGATGCACTGCACCTGGCGGACGTGCCCGCCGACGCGCGGCGGCGAGGTCGTGGTCCAGGCGAAGACGCTGTAGTCGTCGTCGGCCAGGCCGTCGATGCGGTACGCCGTCGCGCCGGCCGCGGCGCGCACGCAGCGGTGCGCCGCCTGGGCCGGGTCGCCGCTGCCGATCGCGCAGATCCGCATCGCCGGCGCCGGGCCGGCGTCGTAGGCGATGCGGCCGGCGATGCTGCCGCCGGCGGCGCTGCGGGTCGCCGGCGCGGGCTTTGGCGCGGGCGCCGTCGCTGCGGGCGGCGCGCCGGGGTCGCGGGCCTCGGAGCCGGCGCAGCCGGCGGCGAGGGAGACGGCCGCGAGGGCGATCGGCAGGAGGACGTGGAACGGCGGGAGGAACGGCGGCAGGCGGCGATCGGGCGACATGGCGGAGCTCCGGGTCAGCGACAGCGGCGGCTTCGGCGATCGAACTCGCGGACGAAGGCGCCGCCCTCGGGATAGGTCTCGTGGATCTCCCGGGCGAGGGCGTCCAGCGCCTCGGGACCGCCACCGTACCCCGGTTCGGCGCAGTGTTGCAGCGCCAGCGCGGTGGCGGCCAGCCATGCGGTCTTGCGCAGTTCAGGGTCGGACTGCGGCAGCCGCGAGAGGGTGTCCAGCGTCGTCGTGGTCTCGGTCGGCGTCGTCGTCGCCTCCTCGGCGTCCGCCGGCGGCGGGTCCTCCAGCGCGAACAGCGCCTGCGACAGCTCCGCGCGCCGCGTGTGCGGGTGGGTGACGCCGTAGCCGGCGCGGGTGCTGGCGACCGCGGCCGCCAGCGCGTTGCGCGCGGCATCGCGATCGCCGAGCGCGGCCTGGACCTCGCCGATCAGGCGATCGGTGTCGCCGACCAGCGGATGGCGTTCGCCGAGGCTGGCGACGCGCAGGCGACGCGACTGCAGCAGCGGCGCCAGCGCCTCGCGGTCCCGGCCGAGGTCGTGCAGCACCATCGCCTTGTTGAACAGCACGCCCGGATACAGCGGCGACGCCGGCATCTTGCGCAGCACCGACAGCGCCTGGTCGAGGTGGCGCAGCGCGCGGTCGCCGTCGCCCAGTTCCCAGGCGACGATGCCCAGGCTGTTGTCGTTGCGCGCGGTGTCGACGTGGTTGCGGCCGACCCGGGCGACCAGCCAGCGCTGGGCCTCGGTGAAGGCCTCGTCGGCCTCGCGGAGGCGGCCGAGATCGACGTGGATCGCCGCCAGTTGCCGGCGCGCGTCCAGCGTGGCCCGGTTCTCCTCGCCGCGCAGGTCGAGGGCGAGGGTGAGCGCGTCGTGGCAGTCGCGTTCGGCCAGCACCAGGTCGCCGGACAACCGCTCCAGGTCGCACAGGCGCCGGTGCAGGTCGATCGCCAGCGGGTGGCGGTTGCCGGCGGTGGCCTGCAGCTGCGCCAGCGCGTTGCGGAAACCCTGCAGCGCCTGCGCGGTGTTGCCGGCGTCGCTGTCGAGGTCGGCGAGGTCGGCGAGGTTCTCGACCACGCCGGGGATGTCGTCGAGGGTATTGCGGCGCACTTCCAGCGAGCGCTGGAACAGCAGCCGGGCCACCTTGGTCCGGCCCTCCACGCGCTGGCAGCGGCCGAACTCGGAGTAGAAATCCGCCGCCTGCACCGGCAACTGGCGCTGTCCGCCGCGGGCCAGCTCCTCCAGCGGGCCCAGCCGCGCCACGCAGGCGTCCGGCTGGCCGAGCAGGCGCAGGGTGCGGCCGTAGTCGGTGGCGGCGCCCAGGCGCAGGCTGTCGGGCACGCGTTCGAGGCTGCGCAGCAGCACGTCCTGGGCCTTGAGCAGGCGCTCCGCCTCGCGGTAGTCGCCCAGGCCCAGGCGCAGGCGCGCGAGCACGCCGAACAGTTCGGCCCGCGCCTGCGGCTGGGTCGCCAGTTCGCGATTGCCGCGCTGCTCGCCCGCCTCCAGCAGCTTGCGCACGTCCAGCGGGCCGGCGTTGTCGCGGCCGCCGGCCTGCTCGAACAGCCCGGTGACGAAGTTCTGCAGCGCCTGCGCGCGGGTCGCCTCGCGCAGCGCCTGCCGCGCCTGCCAGGTCACCAGCACCAGCGCGGTGGTCAGCACCACCAGCACCAGCGCGGTGGTCGCCAGCGCCCAGCGGTGGCGATGCACGAACTTCTGGGTGCGGTAGGCCATGCTCTGCGGCCGCGCCAGCACCGGCTTGCCTTCCAGGTAGCGGTTGAGGTCCAGCGCCAGCGCCTCGACCGACGGGTAGCGATGCTCCGGCCGCTTCTGCAGCGCCTTCAGCGCGATGTTGTCGAGGTCGCCCGCGATCTGCTTCGCGCGCCGGCGCAGCGCGGCCGTGCGCGAGGGGTCGCTGTCGGCCTCGCGCAGCAGGTTGGCCGAGGGCTTCTGCGGATCGGCGACCAGGATCGCCTCTTCCCATTCGGCGTCGCTCTGGCGCTTGAGCCGGTAGGGCTTGGTCTCGGCCAGCAGTTCGTACAGCACCACGCCCAGCGAGTACACGTCGGTCATGGTGGTGACCGGCTCGCCGCGGATCTGCTCCGGCGCGGCGTAGTGCAGGGTGAAGGCGCGGACCTCGGTGCGGGTGTGCTCGCGGCCGGGCTCCGGGCCGTCGAGCAGCTTGGCGATGCCGAAGTCCAGCAGCCGCACTTCGTCCAGCGGCGTGACCAGGATGTTCGACGGCTTGAGGTCGCGATGGACGATGAGGTTGGCGTGGGCGTGGCTCACCGCCTCGCACACCTGCAGGAACAGGTTTAGCCGCGCCTCGACGTCGAGATCGTGCGCGCGGCACCAGTCGGTGATCGGTTCGCCCTCGACGTACTCCAGCGCGAGGTAGGGCTGGTTGTCGCTGCTGATCCCGGCGTCGAGCAGTCGCGCGATGTGCGGATGGCCGAGGCGGGCGAGGATCTGGCGCTCGCGGGTGAAGCGCTGGCGCAGGTTGGGGTCGGCCAGGCCGGGACGCAGCAGCTTCAGCGCGACCCGGCGCTGGTACAGGCCGTCGGCGCGGCGCGCCAGCCAGACCTGGCCCATGCCGCCCTCGCCTAGCAGCCGGTCGAGCTTGTACGGGCCGATGGTGGTGTCGGGCTTGGCCATCGGCGGCGGCGTGACCAGCGGCTCGGCGAGGAAGTCCTCGTGCTCGTCCTCCAGCGCCAGTAGCGCCTCGAGCTCCAGCGCCAGCGCCGGATCCTCCTCGCGCAGCGCCGCGAGCCGGTCCTTGCGGGCCTCGGCGTCGAGTTCGAGCAGCGCATCGAGCAGCGGCGACAGGCGCTGCCAGCGTTCGGCGTCCATCGCGTCCCGGGAAAGCGGCGTGGTTGGTCGGGCCTATCCTCGCCCGGGCCGGGCGACCGGGCAACCGCCCGTCAGCGTTCGCCCTCGGGGCCGCCCAGCGAGGCCAGCAGGAACAGCCGCGCTTTCTGCCAGTCGCGGCGGATGCTGCGCTCGGAGCGCTGCAGCAGTTCGGCGATCTCCTGCTCGGACAGGCCGGCGAAGTAGCGCAGTTCCACCACCTGGGCGAGCTTGGCGTCGACCGCGGCGAGCTTGGTCAGCGCGGTGTCCAGGCCCAGCATGTCCTCGTCCAGGCGCAGGCCGCCCTCGACGTCGTCCGGCAGCTCGGTGACCCGGTGCAGGTCGCCGCCGCGCTTCTGGGCGAGGCGCTGGCGGGCGTAGTCGACCACCACGCTGCGCATGGCCGAGGCGGCGTAGGCGAAGAAATGGGCGCGATCGTCGAACCGCACGTCGCGGCGGCCGATCAGCTTCAGGTAGGCCTCGTGGACCAGCGCGGTCGCGTCCAGGGTCTGCCCGTACTGCCCGGCCAGTTGCCGCCGCGCCATCGCGTGCAGCTCGTGGTAGAGCGTGCCGAGCACGCGGTCCAGCGCGGCGCGGTCGCCGGAGCGGGCCGCGTCCAGCCACTGGGTGATCTCGGCGGGTTGCTGCGCTTGTTCGCTCATGGACGGAGGCTCGGGGGCGCCGACGGTCGGAGGGCGACTATACCGTGTATACCGTGCCCCGGCGGTTCAGCGCTGGCAGTGGCCGCACCAGACGGTCGCCCGCTGCGCCAGCAGCGCCTGCTTCAGCGGCCGCCCGCACTTCGGGCAGGGTTCGCCGCCGCGGCCGTAGGCCGACAGCTCCTGCTCGAAATAGCCCGGCGCGCCGTCCGGGCTGAGGAAATCGCGCAGCGTGGTGCCGCCGCGCTCGATCGCGTAGGCGAGGATGCGGCGGACTTCCCGCGCGATCGCGTGGTAGCGCTCGCGCGAGACCTTGCCGGCCGCGCGCAGCGGCGACACGCCGGCGGCGAACAGCGCCTCGGCGGCGTAGATGTTGCCGACGCCGACGACGATGCGCTGGTCCATCAGGAACGCCTTGACCGGCGCGCTGCGCCCGCGGCTGCGCTCGAACAGGTAATCGCCATCGAAGACGGCGCTATCGAAAGCCGCGCCGTCGAACGCCGCGCCGCCGGGGCCGTCGGCCAGCGGCTCGGGGCCGAGGTCGCGCAGCAGTGCGTGGGTTTCGCCCGGCGGCTGCCACAGCAGGCAGCCGAAGCGGCGCGGATCGTTGAAGCGCAGCACCTTCGGTGCCGCACGCCCCTTGCCTTCGATCAGCAGGTCGATGTGGTCGTGCGCCTGCAGCGGCGTGTCCGCCGGCAGCACGCGCATGCTGCCGGACATGCCCAGGTGCCACAGCGCGGTGCCGGCCGCGGTGTCCATCAGCAGGTATTTCGCGCGCCGGCGCACGCCGGTGATGCGCTGCCCCGGCAGCAGCGTTTCGATCTCGCGCGGGATCGGCCAGCGCAGGTCCGGCCGCCGCAGCGTCGCGCCGAGCACGCGCCGGCCCTCCAGGTGCGGGGCGAGGCCGCGGCGCGTGGTTTCGACTTCGGGCAGTTCGGGCATGGGCGGGGACGTGCGGGGGACGCGGAACAGGATGATACGGCCGCCCGTCGAGGCCGATCGAGGCCGATCGAGCCTGATCAGGGCAGGGCCGTCGCGCCGGGTCGACGCCGATGGCGTCCCGTGGCGAGCGCCGATAAAAAACCGCTCCGCGAGGGGAGGCGCGGAGCGGCGAAACCTCATTCGGCGGGAGAGCGCGTGTCGATCGAGGCGCGGGTTGGGGTGGCGGTCCGCGTGCGACCCGCGGCGCGACGCGGCGGTCGTCCCGCCGGCGCCCGGTTTGAGCGGAGTCCGGGCGCCGGACGGGACGTGGGTGCGCCGCGACGCGCGGGGGGAGACGTGCGCCGCGGCGGGGTCCGGGCCGCGCCGGGGAGCGCGATCCGGATCAGACGGAACGATGGCGGGTCAGTGCAGGCCCTTCTCGAAGTCCTTCACCTGCTGCTCGGCGATGTCCCTGGTCACGCCGTAGCGTTCCTGGACCTTGCCGGCGAGGTATTCGCGGCTGCCTTCGAGCACGGTCAGGTCGTCGTCGGTCAGCTTGCCCCACTGCTGCTTGATGCGGCCGTTGAGCTGCTTCCACTTGCCCTTGATGATGTCGGTGTTCATGGGTTCACTCCTTGGGGGAATCGGGGAAAAATCGGTGAAAAGGTGTTGCGGGAGATCGCGTCGACGCGGGTCGCGCGATGCGCCGGCAGGCCGGGACAGGGAGGGCGGCGCGCCGGCGGGGACGCCGCGCGTCAGCCGCGCGGCTTCACGGTCAGCGTGGTCGCGTCGACCGACTTCACGCCCTTGATGGCGCGGGCGATCGCGGCGGCCTTGTCGACCTGGGCCTGGCTGTCGAGGCGGCCGGCCAGGGTGACGACGCCGTTCTGGGTGCTGACGTTGATATCGAGGCCCTTGGTCTCCTCGGTCACCAGCAGATCGGCCTTCACCTTGGTGGTGATCCAGCTATCGGTCACCGGCTGCTCGGACGCGGGGGCGTCGGCCTTGGCCGGCGTGTCGCCGGCGCCGCCCTGCGCGAACGCCAGCGGCGCCGACAGCGCCAGCGCGAACGGCAGTGCGAACAGCGCCAGCTTCGGAACGGGATGCATGCGGTTGCGTTGCATGTGCGAACTCCATTGCGGGGGAATGCCGACGCAGCGCGCCGGCAGGGAGACATCCGCATGCGCCGTGCCAAGCGACTTCGCCCATTGGAATCAATGCGTTACAGCCCCCGGCGGCGATCGCGTCCTTGCACCGTGCGCGAACCGCCTTGCGCGCTGCCCGATCCGCGGCCGCCGTCGCCACGGTCGCGTCGCCGCTTCGGGGCTAGAATGCGCGGCCCACGTCGCGCCCTCGCATGAACACCTCCCTGCCCCTTTCCGATCCGTTGCCGCCGCCGTCGCGCCGCACCGCGCACGAGGCCAACAAGCTCGCCAAGCGCCTGCGCCACCAGGTCGGCCGCGCGATCGCCGATTTCGGCATGATCGAGGACGGCGACAAGGTCATGGTCTGCCTGTCCGGCGGCAAGGACAGCTACACCCTGCTCGACATCCTGCTGCAACTGCAGAAGAAGGCGCCGGTGTCGTTCTCGATCACCGCGGTCAACCTCGACCAGAAGCAGCCCGGCTTCCCCGGACACGTGCTGCCGGACTACCTGGCGTCGATCGGCGTGGACTACCGCATCATCGAACAGGACACCTATTCGGTGGTGACCCGGGTGGTGCCCGAGGGCAAGACGATGTGCTCGCTGTGCTCGCGGCTGCGCCGCGGCGCGCTGTACACCTGGGCCGAAGAACACGGCTACACCAAGATCGCGCTGGGCCACCATCGCGACGACCTGGTCGCCACCTTCTTCCTCAACCTGTTCTTCCATTCCAAGATCAGCGGCATGCCGCCGAAGCTGCTCAGCGACGACGGCAAGCACGTCGTCATCCGACCGCTGGCCTACGTGCGCGAGGACGACATTGCCGCCTACGCCGAGGCGCGGAAGTTCCCGATCATCCCCTGCAACCTCTGCGGCTCGCAGGAGAACCTGCAGCGCAAGCAGGTGAAGAAGATGATGGACGCCTGGGAACGCGAGACGCCCGGCCGGGTCGAACAGATCGCCCGCGCCCTCGGCGACATCCGGCCGTCGCAGTTGAGCGATCCGAAACTCTTCGACTTCCTCGCCCTCGGCAAGCGCGGCGACGGCGCGCTGCCCGACGCGCATGCGTGGCTGGGCGACGGCGGCGGCGAGCTCGACGCCGGCGCGACGCCCTGACGGCGGCGCCCCGGGCCTGGCGAAACCCCCGCTGCGTCCCTGGCCTCTTCCTGCGGCGCATCGCCCGGCCCCGTCCGGCGACGCCACGACCTCCCCCCTTTCCGGATTCCCGATGTTCTTCCGAAACCTGACCTTCTTCCGCTTTCCCGCCTCGCTGAACATCGACGACCTCGACACCGGCCTCGTCGATTTCGCGCTCAAGCCCGTCGGCGCGATGGAACTGTCCTCGCGCGGCTTCATCTCGCCGTTCGGCCGCAACGAGGAGGCGCTGTCGCACCGCATCGGCGACGCGCTGTGGCTGGCCGCCGGCAGCGAGGACAAGATCCTCCCGGGCTCGGTCGTCAACGACCTGCTGCAGAAGAAGCTGGCGGAGATCGAGGAGAAGGAAGGCCGTCGCCTCGGCGGCCGCGCGCGCAAGCGGCTGAAGGAGGACCTGGTCCACGAACTGCTGCCGCGCGCGTTCGTGAAGCCCGGCCGCACCGACGCCATGCTCGACCTCGCCCACGGCTTCATCGCGGTCGACACCTCCTCGCGCAAGAGCGCCGAGGCCGTGGTCTCCGACGTGCGCCAGGCGCTGGGCAGTTTCCCGGCGCTGCCGCTGAACGCCGAGGTCGCGCCGCGCTCGATCCTCACCGGCTGGATCGCCGGCGACCCGCTGCCCGACGGCCTGTCCCTGGGCGACGAATGCGAGCTGCGCGATCCGGTCGACCACGGCGCGGTGATCAAGTGCCAGCACCAGGAGCTGCAGAGCGACGAGATCGCCAAGCACCTGGAAGCCGGGAAGCAGGTCACGCGCCTGGCGCTGACCCTCGACGACCATCTCGGTTTCGTGCTCGGCGAGGACCTGGTGATCCGCAAGCTGAAATTCCTCGACGGCGCGGTCGACCAGCTCGAGTCCGCCGACCGCGACGATTTCCGCGCCGAGCTCGACGCGCGCTTCGCGCTGTTCAGCGCGGAAGTGCGGCGCCTGTTCCTGACCCTGGAGCCGGCGCTGAAGCTCTCGAAGGCGGAATGACCCGCCGGCCGTCGCGCCTCTTCCGCAGTGCAGCGCGCTGCGGGTAGCATGTCGCATGCCTTTCCGATTCCGATGGCGCGACGACGCGTCCCCCGTGCGCACGTCCGCGCGCGCCGTGCGCCCGCAGCTGCGTGATGTCGTGCCGTTCCGTTTCGACGACGGACGCGCGGTCGAGGTGCTGCGCGTGCGCGACCCGCGCGCGCGGCGGATCAAGCTGTCGGTGAGCGAGCGCGGCGTGCGCCTGACCGTGCCCGAGCGCGCCAGCCTGCTCGCGGCCGACCGTTTCCTCGCCGAACACGGCGGCTGGCTGCGCGAGCAACTGTCGCGCCTGCACCACGATGAACAGATCGCGCTGCGCCACGGGGAAACCGCCGCGCTGCCGCTGCGCGGCGCCGCGCTGCCGCTGCGCTGGACGCCGGGGCGCTTCACCGCGCTGCGCCGCGAGGACGGTGCGCCGGGCGAGGCGCACGGCGGGGGATTGGTGTTCCACGTGTCCGCACGCGCCGGCGAGGCCGCGCTGCAGCGCGCGCTGCGCGATTTCTACGAGGCCGAGGCCCGCGCCGACGTCGGCCGCTGGCTGCCGCGCTGGCTGCCGACCCTGCCGCGCGCGCCGCGCCGGGTGCAGTTCAAGCGCATGAGTTCGCAGTGGGGCTCGCTGGCCCCGGACGGCACGGTCGCGCTCGACCTGTCGCTGGTGCTGGCGCCGCCGCCGGCGTTCGAATACGTGCTGGTCCACGAGCTGTGCCACCTGATCCACCACGACCACTCCGCGGCCTACTGGCGCGAGGTGGAAGCGCGCTTCCCCGGCTGGCGCGAGCAGCGCGACTGGTTCCGCGAGCACGGCCGCGCGCTGAAGGCGCAGTTGATGGCGCTGACCGGCTGAGTCCCCGGGCGTTCGGTAGAGCGGCCTGACCAGCCATTCGGCTGTTGAACACCAGGCCGCTGGCTTGTTCAATTTCAATATGAGCAGCGGCCTGAAGGCCGCTCTACCGGGCTTTGCCTTCGCGCCGCGGCGTCACAGCGCCAGCGCGGCGGCGACGTCGGCCGGATGGGTCATGTGCAGGTGATGGCTGCCGCGCAGCGAGGTGCAGCGGATGTCGGCGACGCAGGCGATGCGGGCGTCGCGCAGCGCCGGCGGGAAATACGCCGGCGGCGGGTCGGCGACGACCATCCGCACCGGGCAGGCGATGCCGCGCAGGCAGTCGCGGATCTGGGGCTCGGTCATGCGGATCGCGGTCGGTAGCGTCAGCCGCGCGTCGCTGCTCCATTCCAGGCCGCCGTCGACCGCGCGCAGTCCGCGCCCGACCAGCAGTCGCGCCGAGGCCTCGTCGATCTCGGTGACGTTGGTCATCCGCCGCGCCTCGACGGCGATTTCCGGATCGTGGAACACGCGCTTGCGCTTGCCCTCCAGCGCGCGCCGCTTGGCGACCGCATCGCGCAGGCGCTCGCCGGTGCCGTCCTCGCCGCCGGACAGCGGGCCCAGCGCCTCGATCAGGTGCAGGCGTTCGATGCGCTCGGGCGCGGCGGCGGCGAGCAGGCTGGCGATCGCCGCGCCCATCGAATGGCCGAGCACCGAGAAGCGGTCCCAGCCCAGCGCGTCGGCGGCGGCGAGCAGGTCCAGCAGGGTGCTGAACAGGCTGTACTCGGCGTCGGCCGGGTAGTGGAAGCTCTGGCCGTGGCCGGGCAGGTCCAGCGCGACCAGGTCCCAGGCGGACAGATGCGGCGCCATCGGCAGGAAGCTGGCGGCGTTGTCCAGCCAGCCGTGCATCGCCAGCAGCTTCGGGCCGCCGCTGCGGTCGTTGCGCAGCGCGACGAAGCGGCCGCGCGCGGTGTCCAGCGCGACCTCACGCATGCGCGGCCTCCGCGCGCCGTGCGGGCAGGCGCGTGCGCACCAGCGCCGCCAGCGCATCGGCATGCGCGTCGGAGGCGTTGAGGCAGGGGATGTAGCGCAGCGCCTCGCCGCCGGCCGCGCGGAACAGCGCCGCGTTCTGCAGCGAGATCTCCTCCAGCGTCTCCAGGCAGTCCACCGCGAAGCCCGGGCAGACCACGTCGACGGTCTTCACGCCCTGCGCCGCCAGCGCCTTCAGGGTGTCGTCGGTGTAGGGCTGCAGCCACGGCTCGCGGCCGAAGCGCGACTGGAAGGTCTGCACCGCCTGCGCCGGATCGAAACCGGCGTCCGCGGCCAGCGTCGCAACGATCGCCTCGGCGCCGGCGCGGCAGTGCGCGGGGTAGGGATCGCCGGCGTCGGCCAGCCGCTGCGGGATGCCGTGGAACGAGAACAGCAGGCGGTCGGCGCGGCCGTGTTCGGCCCAGTGCTCGCGGATCGAACCGGCGACCGCGGCCACCCACGCCGGATCGACGTGGTAGTCGCGAACCGTCTCGAACGCCATCGCGTCGCCGGCGTCGCGGGCGAGCCGTTCGACCACGTCCTCCACCGACGCGGTGGTGGTGGTCGAGTACTGCGGATACAGCGGCAGCACCACGACCCGGCGCACGCCCTCGGCGCGCAGCCCGGCCACCACGTCGGCCATCGCCGGCCGGCCGTAGCGCATCGCCCAGGCCACGCGCAGCTCCGGCAGCCGCGCCTGCATCGCCTCGGCCAGCGCGGCGGTGTGGACCGCCAGCGGCGAGCCGCCGTCGAGCCAGATCTCGGCGTACTTGTGCGCGACCTTCGGCCCGCGGATCGGCAGGATGACGAAGTGCAGCAGCGGGCACCACAGCCAGCGGCTCAGCGACACCACGCGGTGGTCGTGCAGGAACTCGGACAGGTAGCGGCGCACCGCCGGCGCGGTCGGCGCGTCGGGCGTGCCGAGGTTGACCAGCAGGACGGCGGTCCCGGGGGCGGGCCCTGCCATGGCGGGGGCGTCGGGGGCGGACGAAGTCATCGCCATAGAATGACAGTTGCGCGCACGGGCGTCAGCGCGGACGGGCACGGTTCATGCCCTGCGCCGTACGCTCGGCCGCACCCCCGGAGTCGAGACGCCCCTGCCCATGTCGAACCTGTCCATGTCGAACATGCCGTTGTCGAGCATGCCGTCGTCGAGCATGCCGTCGCCGAACGTGCCTTCCCCGGCCGCGCCCTCGTCGGTCGCGCCCATGCGCAGCCCGCGCATCGTCGCCCTCGCCCTCGCCCTGTCCGCCGCCCTCGTCGCGCCCGCGCACGCCGGCCCGCGCGAGGACGCGCAGGCGCAGAACGCGATCCGCGTGCTCGACGAGATCCAGGCGATCCCGGAATCGGCGATCCCCGACAAGCTGCTCGACGAGGCCAAGGCGATCGTGATCGTCCCCGATTCGATCAAGGCCGGCCTGGTCCTCGGCGGCCGTCGCGGCCATGGCCTGCTGTCGGTGCGCACCGAGGACGGCGGCTGGTCCGACCCGGTGTTCGTCAGCCTCACCGGCGGCAGCGTCGGCCTGCAGGTCGGCGTGCAGTCGGCCGACATCGTGCTGGTGTTCCGCAGCCGCCGCGGCCTGGACACCATCGTCAACGGCAAGTTCACCCTCGGCGCCGACGCCGGCGTCGCCGCCGGCCCGATGGGCCGCAACGCCTCCGCCGCCACCGACGGCCAGATGAAGGCCGAGATCTGGTCCTGGTCGCGCGCCCGCGGCCTGTTCGCCGGCGTCGCCCTGGACGGCGCGGTGCTGTCGATCGACGATCGCGCCAACGAGGCGGTGTACGGACAGGACACCACCCCGCGCATGGTGTTCGAGGCGCGCGCGCCGCAGCCCCCGTCCCCCGCCGTCGCCGCCTTCCGCGAGGACCTGGTCAAGGCCAGCGCCAGGGCCGCCGCGCGCGGGACCGCGGCCCCGCAGGACGCGGCGCCGGCAGCGCCCGCGGCGTCGCAGCCCGTGCCGCAACCCGCGCCGCAGCCCGCCGCGGACGCGCAGCCGATGCCGCAGCCCGAGCCGTTCCAGCCGGTCGAGAACCCGGCCAAGGTCGAGGCGTTGCCGGCGACGCCGTGAACCCGCATCGCCGCCGTCGCGCCCCCGCGCCGGCGGGATTCAGGGGCGGCCGGCGTGGATGCGGTATCCTGAGCGTCTGTTTTTCACCCCTGCGAGCACTCCGATGGGCGGCATGAGCCTCACGCACTGGATCATCCTTCTGGTCATCGTGCTGCTGGTGTTCGGGACCAAGCGCCTGACCAGCGGCGCCAAGGACCTGGGCAAGGCGGTCAACGAATTCAAGAAAGGCGTGCACGGCGAGGACGAGAAGCCCGCCCAGTTGAAGGACCAGTCGCAGGCGCGCGACACGTCCGCCGAGACCCAGCGCGACGACGACCACGTCGCGCGCTGACCGCGCCGCGCCGCCGCAGCGGGCCGTTCGCGGCCTCCCGCCATGTTCGACATCGGCTTCTCCGAACTCGTGGTCATCGGGATCGTCGCCCTCGTGGTGCTCGGTCCCGAGCGCATGCCCAGGGCCGCGCGCTTCGCCGGGCTGTGGGTGCGCCGCGCGCGCGCGCAGTGGCATTCGGTGAAGGCCGAACTCGAGCGCGAACTCGCTGCCGAGGAGCTCAAGCGCAGCCTGCAGGACACCCGCCAGGCCATCGCCGGGATCGACGACGAGATGCGCGGGGCCGCCGACGACGCGCGCCGCGAGTTCGAGGCCATGCAGGCGCAACTGCGGCAGACGGCGCAGACCGCCGCGCCGCCGCCGGGCACCGTGCCGGATATCGTGGCGGACACGGCCCCGGCGCTTGCGGCCGACGAGGCGCCCACCCGGGCCGGCGAGGGCGACGATGACCGACGCTGAGGGCGGCGCCGAGGGCAGCCTGATCAGCCACCTGATCGAACTGCGGACGCGGTTGATCCGCGGCCTCGCGGCGGTGCTGGTGGTGTTCTTCGCGCTGGTGCCCTTCTCCAAGACCCTGTTCGTGTGGCTGGCGCAGCCGCTGCTGTCGGTGCTGCCGGCCGGCTCCAGCCTGAGCTCGTACGAGGTGATGTCCTCGTTCATGGCGCTGATGAAGCTCGACTTCTTCGTCGCGCTGTTCGCGACCATGCCGTGGCTGCTGTACCAGGCCTGGGCGTTCGTCGCCCCGGGGCTGTACCGCAACGAGAAGCGCATGGCGCTGCCGCTGCTGGTCTCGTCGCTGCTGCTGTTCTACGCCGGCGCGGCGTTCGCGTACTTCGTGGTGCTCAACGGCGCGTTCCGGTTCCTGATCTCGTTCTCGCCGGACATCATCAAGATCTCGCCCGATCCGGTGAAGTACCTGGACTTCGTGGTGGTGCTGTTCTTCGCCTTCGGGATCAGCTTCGAGCTGCCGGTGGCGCTGGTCATCCTCGTGCTGCTGGGCTGGGTCACGCCGCAGCAGTTGTCGGCCTGGCGCGGCTACGCGCTGATCGCGATCGTCGCCGTCGCCGCGGTGATCACCCCGCCGGACGCGGTCTCGCAGCTGATGCTCGCGATCCCGATGTACCTGCTGTACGAGGCCGGCATCCTCGCGGCGAAGCTGGTGGCGCGGAAGCCGGAAGCGGCCTGATCGGCCCGCGGCGGCAAGACCCTCGCGCGATTGTACCGGTAGAGCGGCCTTCAGGCCGCTGCTTTGTCGCGTGGATCAATGTGGATCAAAGCGTAGCGGCCTGAAGGCCGCTCTACCGGGCGTGCGCCGGGGCCGTCGGGCTCGGCATGGACATCGCGGCGGCGGTGCGCGTCGCGCCGAGCGTCATTGCACTTTCCGCGCCCGGATCCACACGCGAAGACGCCGGCTTGCGCCGGCGTCTTCGCTGCACGGGTGACGATGGGGAGCGCCGGCGTCACTGGGTGATGTCGACGTCCTTGGTCTCGCGCAGGAACAGCGAGCCGATGATCGCGGTCATCACCGCGACGATGATCGGGTACCACAGGCCGCTGTAGATGTCGCCGGTGGCGGCCACGATGGTGAAGGCGATGAACGGCAGGAACCCGCCGAACCAGCCGTTGCCGATGTGGTACGGCAGCGACATCGAGGTGTAGCGGATGCGCGTGGGGAACAGCTCCACCAGCCACGCCGCGATCGGGCCGTAGACCATCGTCACCAGCAGCACGAGGTAGGTCAGCAGCACGATCACCATCGGCTTGTTCATCTGCGCGTCGTCGGCCTTCGCCGGGTAGCCGGCGGCCTTCAGCGCGTCGCCCAGCGACTTGCCGAACGCTTCGGACTGGGCCTTGAAGGCGTCCTTGTCCAGCGACTCGCCTTCGAAGCTCTGCAGGGTGGCGGCGCCGATGGTCACGCTGGCCACGCTGCCGGCCGGGGCGTCGACGATCGTGTACGGGATGCCCTTCTTCGCCAGCGCCGAGGTGATGATGTCGCACGACTGCTTGAAGGTCTTCTTGCCGACCGGGTCGAACTGCAGCGCGCAGCGGCTGCGGTCGGCCTTCACCGTCGCCGGGGCGCTGGCCACGGCCTGCTCCAGCGCCGGGTTGGCGGCGTGCATCAGGCCCTTGAACACCGGGAAGTAGGTCAGCGCGGCGATCAGGCAGCCGGCCATGATGATCTTCTTGCGGCCGATCTTGTCCGACAGCCAGCCGAAGAAGATGAAGCCGCCGGTGGCGATGGCCAGCGCGATCGCGATCAGGATGTCGGCCGTGTTCGGGTCGACGCTGAGGGTCTTGGTCAGGAAGAACAGCGCGTAGAACTGGCCCGTGTACCAGACCACGGCCTGGCCGGCGGTGGCGCCGAGCAGCGCCAGCAGCGCAATCTTGCCGTTGCGCGAGAAGAAGCTCTCGGTGATCGGCGCCTTCGACTGCTTGCCTTCGGCCTTCATCTGCTGGAACAGCGGCGACTCGTGCAGCTGCATGCGGATCCACACCGACACGCCCAGCAGCGCGACCGACACGATGAACGGCACGCGCCAGCCCCAGTCCTCGAAGGTCTCCTTGCCGAGGTAGTTGCGGCAGACCCAGATCACCAGCAGCGACAGGAACAGGCCCAGCGTCGCGGTGGTCTGGATGAAGCTGGTGTACAGGCCGCGCTTGCCGTGCGGCGCGTGTTCGGCGACGTAGGTCGCGGCGCCGCCGTACTCGCCGCCGAGGGCCAGGCCCTGCAGCAGGCGCAGCGAGATCAGCACGATCGGCGCTGCGATGCCGATGCTGTCGTAGCTCGGCAGCACGCCGACCAGGAACGTCGACAGGCCCATGATCACGATCGTGACCAGGAACGTGTACTTGCGGCCGATCATGTCGCCGAGGCGGCCGAACACCAGCGCGCCGAACGGCCGCACCGCGAAGCCGGCGGCGAAGGCGAGCAGCGCGAAGATGAACTGGCTGGTGTCGTTGAGGCCGGTGAAGAAGTGCTTGCCGATCAGCGCGGCGAGCGAGCCGTAGAGGTAGAAGTCGTACCACTCGAAGACCGTCCCGAGACTCGAGGCGAAGATGACCTTCTTGTGGGCGCCGGTGAGCGCTCCCGTCGCGGGAACGCCTGGTGCGGTGGTGCTGGACATGATGCGTTCTCCGGTCAGAAGCTGTACTTGACGTGGGTGTGCAGGCGCTGGAGGTCGCCGTCGAGGTCGTTCTCGAGCGTGCGACGGCCCCAGATCAGTTCGGCGCCGATGTCGAGCTTGGGCACCGGCGAGTAGATCAGGTTGGCGTGGAACGACTCGGCGCCCTTGGTGACGGCGCCGCCGGTGAGCGCGGCGTCGTTGTCGAACGCGGCCATCGAATAGAACAGGTTGCTGCGCAGCTTCGGCGAGAACGCGTGGCGCCAGGCGGCGAAGCCGCCGTAGCCGTCGATCGCCTCCAGATGGCCCCCGGCGTCCAGCACGGTGTCGCTGGCGAGGCCGAGGCCGAGGTAGCGGCCGATGCCCTTGCCGTAGGTCGCCATGTAGCGGATGTCGTCGTTCTTGCCGAGGTTGAAGCGGCCGGACACGCTGAGCGCGCCGCCGGTGCCGGTGTCGTCGATGCCGGCGGCCGGATTCTGGTAGGCGAACTGGCGGACCATGCCGGCGACCGACACGTAGCCCCAGTCGCCCTTCTTCTGCCAGCGCGCGGTGAGGTCGGGGAGGTTGTTGTCGTCGCTGCTGATGCGCGCGCCGACGCCGCGGTACGGCGTGATCGTGGTTTCGGGGTTCTCCAGCGAGAACGACCACGCGCCCTTGGTGTAGCGCACCTGGGCCTGGCGCACGAAGATCGTGCCTTCGGTCGGGCCGACGAAATCGACCGCGTCCGGCAGCGCGGCCGCGTCCTGGAAGTTCGACCAGGTCTGGCCGGCGAGCACGCTGCTGCCGTTCGGGCGGGTCCAGTTCACGTAGGCCTGGCGCAGGCTCACGCCGTAGGTGTTGGTCGATACTTCGTTGCCGGTGATGTTGCCGCCGCCGAACATGTCGAGCTCGATGTAGCCCTTGAGCTTGTCGCCAGATTCCAGGTCGGTGTCGCCGGCGAACCAGAAGCGCGAGAACTGCGCGCCCATGTCGGTGTCGCTGCCTTCGTCCGCGCCCGGCGCGCCGACCGGGATGGTCGAGGGCACGTAGAACAGGCGGCCGACGCTGCCGTCGGCGATCTCGCCGTCGCTGGTGTTGGTCACCATCGCGTCGAACTTGATGAAGCCGCCGTAGGAAAAGCGGGTGCCGGCGTTGGCCGACGGCATGATCGGCGCGGTCTGGATCTTCGGCTTGTTGTCGGCCGGCGCGGCGGCGGGCGCGGCCGTCTGCGCGGCCTGCGTCTGCTGCTGGGCGACCAGCTGCTGCACGATCTTCTCGAGTTCGGCGACGCGCGCCTCGAGCGCCTGTTCGCGTGGCGTGCCCGCCTGCGCGAGGGCGAGCCCCGGCGCGAGCAGGCAGACCATCAGCGACAGCGCCAACGGCTTCCTGGATTGCAGTGGATGGTTCATGGCGGGCCCCTCCCGAGGGCGCATGCGCGGTGAAGTGAACGCAGCCTGTGGTCCGTGCGTCGCGTCGCCTATTCGCCATTGGTCGAAGCGAACGGGCGTTCCGCGCGCTTTTCGACCATGGTCTAAACGCCATGCTGCACTGCAAAACAGCGGGTTTGCGGCACACTGTGCGCATCGCATCCCCCGCGGAGGAACCACGCCATGTCGCAGAACGACAACGCCCCGTCCGTCTATCCGGTGTCCGCCGCGTTCGCGGCGAAGGCGCGGATCGGACGCGAAGACTACGCACGCGACTACGCCGCCGCGATCGACGACCCGGAAGGCTACTGGGGCCGCATCGCGCAGCGCCTGGACTGGTATCGCGCGCCGACGAAGATGAAGAACGTGAGCTACGCGCTCGACGACTTCCGCATCCGCTGGTTCGAGGACGGCGAGCTCAACGTCAGCGTCAACTGCCTCGACCGCCACCTCGCCACGCGCGGCGACAAGGTCGCGCTGATCTACGAGCCCGACGATCCGGCGAAACCGGCCGAACGCATCACCTACCGCGAACTGCACGCGCGCGTGTGCCGGCTGGCCAACGCGCTGCGCGCGCTCGGCGCGAAGAAGGGCGACCGCATCACCATCTACCTGCCGATGATTCCCGAGGCGGTGGTCGCGATGCAGGCCTGCGCGCGCATCGGCGCGATCCACTCGGTGGTGTTCGGCGGCTTCTCGCCGCATTCGATCGCCGACCGCATCGCCGACTGCGGCAGCCGCATCGTCATCACCGCCGACGAGGGCCTGCGCGGCGGCAAGGCGGTGCCGCTGAAGGAGAACGTCAACGCCGCGCTGAGGATGGCGGGCACCGATTCGGTCGACACCGTGCTGGTGCTGCGCCACACCGGCGGCGCGGTCGAGATGCAGATGCCGCGCGACCGCTGGTACGACGCCGTGGTCGACGGCCAGCCCGCCGAGTGCGAGCCCGAGCGCATGAACGCCGAGGACCCGCTGTTCATCCTCTACACCTCCGGCAGCACCGGCAAGCCCAAGGGCGTGCTGCACACCACCGGCGGCTACCTGGTGTGGGCCAGCTACACCCACGAGGCCGTGTTCGACCTGCGCGAGGACGACGTCTACTGGTGCACCGCCGACGTCGGCTGGGTCACCGGGCACAGCTACATCGCCTACGGCCCGCTGGCCAACGGCGCCACCTCGGTCGTGTTCGAGGGCGTGCCGAACTACCCGAGCGTGTCGCGCTTCTGGGAGGTGATCGACAAGCACCAGGTCACGATCTTCTACACCGCGCCGACCGCGATCCGCGCGCTGATGCGCGAAGGCGAGGCGCCGGTGAAGAAGACCTCGCGCGCGTCGCTGCGCCTGCTCGGCAGCGTCGGCGAACCGATCAACCCCGAGGCCTGGCGCTGGTACTACGAGGTCGTCGGCGAGGGCCGCAGCCCGATCGTCGACACCTGGTGGCAGACCGAGACCGGCGGCATCCTGATCTCGCCGCTGCCCGGCGCCACCGACCTCAAGCCCGGCTCGGCCACGCTGCCGCTGCCGGGCGTGCGCCCGGCGCTGGTCGACGCCAACGGCGAACGCCTCGAAGGCGCGACCGAAGGCAACCTGGTGCTGCTGGATTCGTGGCCGGGCCAGATGCGCACCGTGTACGGCGACCACCCGCGCTTCATCGACACCTACTTCCGCACTTACCCGGGCACCTACTTCACCGGCGACGGCTGCCGCCGCGACGAGGATGGCTATTACTGGATCACCGGCCGCGTCGACGACGTGATCAACGTCAGCGGCCACCGCATCGGCACCGCGGAAGTGGAAAGCGCGCTGGTCTCGCACCCGAAGGTCGCCGAGGCCGCGGTCGTCGGCTTCCCGCACGACATCAAGGGCCAGGGCATCTACGCCTACGTGACCCTCGTCGCCGGCGAGACCCAGACCGAGGAGCTGCGCAAGGCGCTGGTGGCGCACGTGCGCAAGGAGATCGGGCCGATCGCGACCCCGGACTTCGTGCAGTGGGCGCCGGGCCTGCCCAAGACCCGCTCGGGCAAGATCATGCGCCGGATCCTGCGCAAGATCGCCGAGAACGCGCCCGACCAGCTCGGCGACACCTCGACCCTGGCCGATCCCTCGGTGGTGAAGTCGCTGGTCGACGAGCGGCTGGTGAAATAGGCCGGCCGGGCAGGACGCCGCCGCGGGCCAGCGCCATGGATCGACCGCCACCGTTGGAGCCGGGCGCCGGACTGCGTTACCTTGGGCGTGCCGCCCTCGCCGTGCCGCCCGCCATGCCCACCATCCTGGTCGCCGACGATCACCCGCTGTTCCGCGAGGCCCTGCGCGGCGCGGTCTCGCGCGCGCTCCCGGGCGCGCACCTGCACGAGGCCGACAGCGTCGATGCGCTGTACGGCCTGGTCGAGCGCGAACCCGACGCCGACCTGCTGCTGCTCGACCTCAACATGCCCGGCGCGCACGGCTTCAGCGCGCTGGTCCACCTGCGCGCGCACTACCCGCAGCTGCCGGTGATGGTGGTGTCCGCGCGCGAGGAACCGCCGGTGATGCGCCGCGCGCTGGACCACGGCGCAGTGGGTTTCCTGCCGAAGTCGGCGGACGCCGCGACCCTGGGCGAGGCCATCGACGCGGTGCTCGCCGGCGACCGCTGGGCGCCCGCCGCCGCGCTCAAGGCCCCGGCCGCCGCCGCCGACGAACACGACGCCGCCGCGCGCGTGCGCGAACTCACCCCGCAGCAGTTCCGGGTGCTGCAGATGCTCGGCGACGGCCTGCTCAACAAGCAGATCGCCTACGAGCTGGGCGTGTCCGAGGCCACCATCAAGGCCCACATGACCGCGATCCTGCGCAAGCTCGGCGCCAGCAACCGCACCCAGGCGGTGCTGATCGCCGGCAAGCTGGCGGTCGATCCCGAATCGGTCACGCCGCCGCCGCCCGACGACGAGTGACCCGCGCCCTGCCGCGTCCCGCGGCGCGCGCGCATCCCGCCGTTCTCGCGATCCACGCGACCCATCGTGCGGATCGCGGTGCGCGCGGCGCAGGCGTTCGCGTCCCGCGGCGCGCGTCTACACTGATCGCGCCCACATCGCATCGGAGTCGCCCATGCGCCGCGCCCGCAGCCGTGTCCCTGCGTCCCTCCTGCCCGCCATCGTCCTGTCCGCCGCCGTCCTGCTCGCCCCGGTCGCCGCACACGCCGCCAGCTTCGACTGCGCGAAGGCGCGCGCCGCCGACGAGAAGGCCATCTGCCGCCATCGCGCGCTGAACGACGCCGACGTGCGCATGGCGACGCTGTTCGAGGTCGACGGCCATCTGCTGGCGATGGGCGGCCGCGGCGCGCTGCAGGACGCGCAGGTCGCGTGGCTGAAGGATCGCCGCCGCTGCGGCGGCGACGTCGCCTGCCTCACCCGGCGCTACGACGCGCGCCTGGCCGAACTGCAGCGCGTGTTCGACGACATCGCCGCGCGCGGGCCGTTCTGACCGACCGCGCCGGATGCGGCGCGCCGGCTCATTCGTCCTCGCCGCGGACCTCGACCCCGGTCACCTCGCCGTCCTCGGCGGTCACGGTGAACACGATCGGCCGGCAGCACACGCTGCAGTCCTCGACGTACTGCTGGTGCTCGACGGACCCGTCGAGCAGGACTTCGATCTCCTCGCCGCAATACGGGCACTGGACGAGGGCGCTGTCGAGATCGGGCATGCGCGGGCTCCGCGGGAAGGTTCAGGCGCGGACGAAGCGACGGCCGCGCCCGCTCAGTGAAAGCGTACCCATGCCCAGACCACCAGCGCCAGCACTGCGACGAGGCCGAGCGCGACCCGCAGCAGGCGATTCGTCGCCCGGACCAGCAGGGCGCTGCCGTCCGCCGCCAGCGCACGCTCGAACGCCTCCGCATCGACCGGTTGCGCGGGCGCGTGCGCGGGGTCGCGCAGCAGGCGCAGCGCATCGTCGAGCTGTTCGTCGATGCAGACGCTCAGCGTGCCCTGCCAGCCGAGCCGGCGGCTTTCGACCGTGTTCGCCCACGTCGGCACGCCCTTCTCCCGGAGCAGGGCGCGTACCCGGGCGAGCTCGTCGGGATCGTGGAAACGGGCGAGATGACGCATCCGCGCCACGATAGCGCGCGGGTCCGACGGCGTCGATTTGGAGTCGATTGGGGTGGATCGGTGACGGCGGCGTCCCGCGCACGACGGCGCGGCGGCGCCTCACTGCCAGCCGTAGCGCACGATGTGGAAGAAGATCGGCGCCGCGAACACCACCGAGTCGAGGCGGTCGAGGATGCCGCCGTGGCCTTCGATCATGTGGCCCCAGTCCTTGACGCCCCGGTCCCGTTTGATCGCGGACATCACCAGGCCGCCGAAGAAGCCCATCAGGCAGATCACGAACGCGACCAGCGCGGCCTCGACCGGCGTGAACGGCGTGATCTTCCACAGCGCCGCGCCGAGCACGGTCGCGCTGGCGACGCCGCCGACCAGGCCTTCCCAGGTCTTCGACGGCGACAGCGCCGGCGCGACCTTGTGCTTGCCCAGCAGCTTGCCCCACACGTACTGCAGCACGTCGCTGCCCTGCACCACGATCACCAGGAACGCGATCAGCAGCAGGTTGTGGCCCTGGTAGCCGGGGATGTTGAGGGTCATCAGCGCCGGGACGTGCGACAGGCAGAACACGCAGATCATCAGGCCCCACTGGACCTTGGCCGCGCGCTCGAGGAAGCGGGTGGTGTCGGCGCCGAGCGCGGCGAAGATCGGCAGGATCAGGAACGCGTACACCGGGATGAAGATCGCGTACAGCCCGTACCACTCGATCCACACCAGCGCGTACTGCACCGGCAGCGCGACGAAGAACGCCAGCAGCAGCACCAGGTGGTCGCCGCGGCGGGTGTAGCACAGCGTGATGTATTCGCGCAGGGCGAAGAACGACAGCGCGCCGAACAGCACGATCACGCCGCCCTTGCCGATCCAGAACGCCGCCGCCAGCACCGCGACCATCCACCACCAGGCGCGGATGCGGCTGTTGAGGTTGTCGATGACCGCATGCGGCTCCTCGGGCGCGAGGCGCAGCTTCAGCACCCAGCCGACGATCGAGGCGACGGTCAGCACGGCCACCGCCCCGGCGAAGATCGGCAGCGCGTACAGCGACGGGAAGGGGTTTTGCATCAGGCGGACTCCCCGGCGGACGCGGCCGGCGTGGCGGAAGGCGTGGCGGACGCTGGACTGGCCGGATCGGGACCGAGCGTGTCGGGATCGAGCGGATGCAGCGCGTCGAACGGCGCCGCGTCGCTGGGCGCGTCCGCCTCGGGATCGACCGGGCGCAGCGCCAGCAGCGCGTCGCGGGCGCGGGCGAGGAACGCGGCCTTGTCCTCGCCCGCGGCCAGCCGCAGCGGCGGCCCGAAGGTCACGGTGCACAGCAGCGGCAGCGGCAGCAGCTCGCCCTTGGGCATCACCCGCGACAGGTTGTTCATCCACACCGGCACCAGCTCCGCCTGCGGACAGCGCGCGGCGAGGTGGTAGAGGCCGCTCTTGAACGGCAGCAGCACCGCGTCGGTGACGTTGCGCGTGCCCTCGGGGAAGAGGATCAGCGAATCGCCGGCGTCCAACGCCTCGCCCATCTGCGCGATCGGGTCGGGGCTGCCTTCGCGGCGTTCGCGATCGATCAGCACCGCGCGGAACACGCGGCCGCCGACGTAGCGGCGCAGCGCGTCGCGGTTCCAGTAGTCCGCGCCGGCCACCGGGCGCGTGCGCCGGCGCAGCCACGGCGGCAGCGACGCCCACAGCAGCACGAAATCGCCGTGGCTGGCGTGGTTGGCGTAGTAGATGCGCAGCGCGGCGGTCGGCCTGCAGTCGCGCCAGTAGGCCTGCGCGCCGGTGAGGACGCGAATGAAGCCGATCAGGCCGCGGGCGACGAGCCGTTCGAGCATGGTCAGCCCCGCGCCGCCGCTTCGCGCAGGCCGTTGCGCACGCGCCGCGCGATCGTCCACGCGACCAGCGCGCACAGCGCGGGCGCGAGCCACGCGACCCACGCCGGCAGCGTGCCCGCGAGCCCGACCCACAGTCCCAGCGCGCCGAGCACGAAGGCGCGGTCGCTCTTGCCCATCGGGCCGTCGTAGCGGCGGCTGGCGCCGACGGTGGCGCCCAGCGCGCCGGCGAACTCGCTCAGCGCCGCGAGCAGCGCCAGCGTCGCCAGCCACAGCGGCCCGTGTCCGCTGGCGAACGGCGCGATCGCCGCGAACGGCAGGATCAGCGCCGCGTCGGCGATCACGTCGGTGAGTTCGTTCAGATACGCGCCGAGCCGGGACTGCTGGCCGAATTCGCGCGCGAGCATGCCGTCGATCGCGTTCAGCGCCATGCGCAGGAACAGCCACAGCGGCAGCAGCAGGAAGGCGCGCGCCGGCGCCGGGGCGAGGGACAGCCACAGTCCCAGCGCCACCGACAGCGCGCAGGCGGCCAGGGTCACCTGGTTGGCGGTCACGCCGAGCGCGTGCAGGCGCCGCACGAGCGGCCGCAGCAGCGCCTGGAACCTCGGTTTCAGTGCGTAGATCGACATGCCGCGCATGATTCCATACCGCGCCGTCCGTTGTCCGCAGTCCGCGACCGCGGTCACGCCGCGCGTGCGCCGTCGATCGCGTTGTCGCGGGGATCGTCGGCGGTGGCGTCGGCGGCATCGGTGCGGCATCGGTCGCGGCATCGATCGGGGCTCGACCAAGGTCGCATCGACATGAACGCACCATACGCGTTCGCACGGATGGCAATCGCCGATCCCTGCCCCCATGATGGTGGCGTTCCCTCTCGATTCCGCCTGCCCATGCCCGCGTCCGTTCTCGATTTCCTGTCCGGTGGCCTGCTCCAGCTCGGCTGGGGCGAACTGCTGATCTACCTGCTGGTCGCCGTCCAGATCACGATCTTCGCCGTGACCCTGTACCTGCACCGCAGCCAGGCCCACCGCGGCGTGGATTTCCACCCGGCCATCAACCACTTCTTCCGTTTCTGGACGTGGCTGACCACCTCGATGATCACCCGCGAGTGGGTCGCCATTCACCGCAAGCACCACGCCAAGTGCGAGACCGAGGAAGATCCGCACAGCCCGATGACCAAGGGCATCGGCACCGTGTTCTGGCGCGGCGTGGAGCTGTACCGCGAAGCGCGCCGCGACCGGGCCTCGATCGAGCAGTACGGCAAGGGCGCGCCCAACGACTGGATCGAACGCCACCTCTACACCCCGTTCGCCACCTTCGGGCCGACCCTGCTGCTGTTCGTCAGCTTCGCCCTGTTCGGCTTCAAGGGCGTGGCGGTGTGGGCGATCCAGATGGCGTGGATCCCGTTCTGGGCCGCCGGCGTGGTCAACGGCCTCGGCCACTGGTGGGGCTACCGCAACTTCGAGACCACCGACACCGCGACCAACCTCACTCCGTGGGGCGTGTGGATCGGCGGCGAGGAGCTGCACAACAACCACCACGCCTTCCCGAGCTCGGCGAAGTTCGCGCTGCGCAAGTGGGAGTTCGACATCGGCTGGGCGGCGATCAAGGGCCTGCAGGCCGTCGGCCTGGCGAAAGTGCTGCGCGTGGCGCCGTCGCTGGACGTGCGTCCGAACATCCCGGTGCCCGACACCGACACCCTCAAGGCGCTGCTGGCGATGCGCTTCCAGGCGATGACCGACTACCAGCGCAACGTGCTCAAGCCGGCGCTGCAGGAGGAGGCCCGCGTGGCCGGCGAGAAGCTGCGCGCGCTGCTGCCGCGGCGACTGCGCAAGGGCATCGTCGACGACGGCCGCTGGCTCAAGCCCGATGCCCGCGAACAGTTGCGGGAGTGGGTGGCGCAGCGCCCGCGCATCGGCACCCTGATCGAATACCGCGCGCGCCTCGCCGCGGTGCTGGAGAGCCGCAGCCAGAACGCGACCGAGACCCTGCAGGCGCTGCAGCAGTGGTGCCGCGAGGCCGAGGCCAGCGGCATCCAGGCGCTGCAGGCGTTCTCGCTGCGCATGAAGGGCTATTCGCTGCAGCCCGTGCGCGCCTGAGCCCGGCGCAGTCTGCGCGCGACGGCCGCCTCCGGGCGGCCGTCGTCGTTTCAGATCCCGCCCCGGTCGGACCCCACCCCGGCGGGACTTGCGACCGGCCCCGCGACCCCGCACGCTGCGCGCATGTCCGCCCCGAGTCCCGGCTGGTTCCTCTTCTGCGCGCTCCTCGCCCTCGCCGCGGAGCCGCCGGCAGTGCGCGCGCAGGAACTGAAGTGGCGGGGCGACGTGCTCCCGCCGTCCGCGGCTGTCGCGCCCGCGCCCGCGACGCCGCCCCCGCCGCAGGCCAGCGGCGACTACCTCTCGCGGATGGACCGCGACCGCGACGGCAAGGTGTCGGTGGTCGAATACCAGGACTGGCTGAGCTACGCCTTCGACGGCATGGATCGCGACCGCGACGGCGTGCTCAGCGCCGCCGAGCAGCCCGGCGGCCGCGGCCAGCCGCTGACCCGCGAAGCGCACCGCGCGCGGCTGGCCGAGCGCTTCCGCCGGCAGGACGTGGACCGCAGCGGCTTCCTCGACGCGAAGGAGCTCGCGGCGCCGCCGCAGGGCCAGTAGCGGCCTACATCGCCACGCCGGAGGCGGGTGGGGCGGGGACCGCGGCGTCGCCGGCCTCGCCGCCCAGCATCTGCTTCCAGGCGAAGTACATCGACCCGGCGAGGCCGCACATGAACAGGCCGTAGAGCAGCGCGTTGCCGGCGATCGCCACCGCCTGGCCGAACACCAGCTGCAGCGCGCCCAGCACGATGCCGAAGCCGATGCTCACCGCCATCAGCATCACGAACGCCAGCACCAGATACACGATCACCGCGAGCAGGTTGCGCGCGCCGGCGGCGACGCCGCGGCGCAGCGCCGGCCCCAGCCGGCGATCCTCGAGCAGCATGTCGGGCAGCACCGTCATCGTGAACATGAACACGATGACCGACACGCCCATCACCACCAGCGCGCCGACGGCCACGCGGACGATCGGGCCCTGCATCAGCGTCTGCGGATCGACCCGGGCGCCGCTGTTGGCCTTGGCCTGCAGCTCGGCCATGGCCTCGGTGAATTTCACCAGGTTCTCCGGGCCGATCAGCACCACCACCAGCGCCGCCATCGCGACCGCGAAGATCGCCTGCGGCACCAGCGTGCGCAGCATCCGCGCGCCGGCGCCGCCCTGCACCGAGGCCAGCAGGGCGCCGAAGCTGGCGCTGCGGCCGGCGTCCACTTCGCGCGCGGCGTGGATCATCAGCGCCACCAGCAGCGCGCCGACGATGAACGACACCAGTTGCAGCGGCACGGCGAGCGCCGGGGGCATCGCCTGCCCGAGCAGCGCCGTCCCCAGCCACAGCGCGGCGTAGAGCAGTCCCAGCGCACCGAAGCCCAGCGGCGACTTGCGCAGCAGCCCAAACGTCTCCAGCAGCCATTGCGCGCCGGCGGAGGCCGGAACCTTGCGAATCTCCATCGATCTTCCTCGTCGTTGCGTGGATGCGGGATGTGGCGTGGGAGGCGTGCCGGTTCAGTGGCCGCGCAGGGTGGCCGCGTGGCGGACGAAGCGGCGCAGCACGCCGCGCGCCATCGGCGTCGGCTTCACCTCGCGCGCCATCCGCCGGTGGCAGCGGCCCTCGCCCGCGAGCGCGTCGCGGCGGGCATGCACGTAGCCGCGCATGTGGTCGACGCTGAATTCGGGATGGAACTGCAGGCCCCAGGCGTGGTCGCGCCAGCGGAAGGCCTGGCAGGCGTCCTGGTCCGAGCGCGCCAGCACGGTGGCGCCGCTCGGCGGCTCCAGCACGCTCTGCAGATGGCTGACCTGCACCGGGAAGCGCAGCGGCAGCGGGCCGAACAGCGGGTCGGCGCCGGCCGGGGGATGCAGGTCCACCGCCACCGTGCCCATCTCGCGGCCCTGCGGGTTGTAGTCGACGCGGCCGCCCAGCGCATGCGCCAGCAGCTGGTGGCCGTAGCAGATGCCCAGCACCGGCAGGCCGGCGTCCAGGCCCTCGCGCAGCCACGCGGCGGTGCGTTCGCTCCACGGGTGGCGGTCGGTGACCATCAGGCTGGAGCCGGTGACGATCGCCCCGGTGTAGGCGTCCCACGCCGGCAGCGCCTCGCCGGCCTCGACGTTCACCGCGTCGGCCTCGTCCGCGGCCAGCCCGGCGGCGACCCGGATCCAGTGCGGGAAACGGCCCCGGCGGCGCAGGCTGGGGATGGGCTGTCCGGTTTCGACGATCAGGAAGCGGCGGCTGCGGCGGGCGGTCACGGCGGCTGGGCGGGGCGATGGGGCGTGCCCCGTATACTACCCAGTCCCCATACCGTCGTGCCGTGAAGTCCATGCAGGGACCCACCTTCCAGGAACTGATCCAGCGCCTCAACGCCTACTGGGCGGGGCAGGGCTGCGTCCTCATCCAGCCGCTCGACCTGGAGGTCGGCGCCGGCACCTTCCACCCGGCCACCTTCCTGCGCGCGCTCGGCCCGGAGCCGTGGAACGCCGCCTACGTCCAGCCCAGTCGCCGCCCCACCGACGGCCGCTACGGCGAGAACCCCAACCGCCTGCAGCATTACTACCAGTACCAGGTGGTGATGAAGCCCAACCCCGACAACATCGTCGAGCTGTACTTCGACTCGCTGAAGGCGCTGGGCATCGACCCGCAGGTCCACGACCTGCGCCTGGTCGAGGACAACTGGGAGTCGCCGACCCTCGGCGCCTGGGGCCTGGGCTGGGAGGTCTGGCTCAACGGCATGGAAGTCACCCAGTTCACCTACTTCCAGCAGGCCGGCGGCCTCGAATGCAAGCCGGTGCTGGGCGAGATCACCTACGGTCTCGAGCGCCTGTGCATGTACCTGCAGAACTGCGACAACGTCTACGACCTGGTGTGGACCGTCGGCCCGCAGGGCGTGGTCACCTACGGCGACGTGTTCAAGCAGAACGAAGTCGAGCAGAGCGCCTACAACTTCGAGCACGCCAACGTCGAGGAGCTGTTCCACCGCTTCGACGCCTGCGAGGCCGAGGCGCTGAAGCTGGTCGAACTGGGCCTGCCGCTGCCGGCCTACGACCAGGTCTGCAAGGCCAGCCACAGCTTCAACCTGCTCGACGCCCGCCGCGCGATCTCCGTGACCGAACGCCAGCGCTACATCCTGCGCGTGCGCAACCTGGCGCGCTCGGTGGCCGAAGCCTATTTCGCTCAGCGCGAGAAGCTCGGCTTCCCGGGACTGAAGGACGAGGCGCGGCGCGCGGCGCTGGGCCTCGCCCCGCTCGGCGCGCAGGCCGCGGCGTGAGCGACGCCGCGCCGCTGCTGATCGGCATGTACGACTCGCCGTTCGTGCGGCGGGTGGCGGTGAGCATGGACCTGCTCGGACTGCCGTTCGAGCATCGCGACTGGTCGGTGGGCAGGGATTTCGACCGCATCCGCGCCTACAGCCCGCTCGGCCGGGTGCCGGTGCTGGCGCCGCCCGACGGCGCGCCGCTGACCGAGTCGGCGATGATCCTCGAACACCTCGACGACCTGGTCGGCCCCGAACGCGCGCTGATGCCGCCGCCCGGCCCGCAGCGCCGCGAGGCCCTGCGCCTGCTCGCCTACGCCACCGGCGCGGTCGAGAAGGCGCTGCAGATCGTCGGCGAGCGCGTGTTCCGGCCGCAGGACAAGTGGCACGCGCCGTATCTCGACCGCTGCCGCACGCAGATGCGCGGCGCGTTCGACGAACTGGAGCGGGTCTGCGTCGCCGCGGCCGACCGCGACTGGCTGGTCGGCGAGCGCATGACCACCGCCGACATCACCCTCGCCTGCTTCGCGACCTATGCCCGCGAGGCGGTCCCCGAGCCGCTCGACGCGTGGCCGGCGCTGCGCGCGCGGGTCGATCGCTGCGAAGCGCTGCCGGTGTTCCGCCGTTACCACGCGCCGTTCTTCCAGCCCGACGCCAGCGGAGCCGCGGGCGCATGAACCCGCTGCCCGCACGGCTCACGCCCGCGCTCGCGGACACGCCCGGCGCACATCCGCGCTTCGTCGTCGTGTCCGGCCGCGGCCACGACGCCCGCCTGCGTCCCGCCCCTCATCCGCCCTTCGGGCACCTTCTCCCGGAGGGAGAAGGACACAGCGAAAACAGAGCCGCACCATGACCCAGATGCTTCCCCTCCTGATCGAACTCGGCACCGAAGAACTGCCGGTCAAGGCGCTGCCCGGGCTGGCGCAGGCGCTGTTCGACGGCGTCGTCGACGGCCTCGCCAAGCGCGGCGTCGGCTTCGACCGCGAAGGCGCGAAGCCGCTGTACACGCCGCGCCGCTTGGCGGTGCTGCTGCCCGGCGTCGCCGTCGAGCAGCCCGAGCAGCACAGCGAAGTGCTGGGCCCGTACCTCAACATCGCGCTCGACGCCGAAGGCCGGCCGACCAGGGCGCTGGAAGGCTTCGCCGCCAAGGCCGGGGTCGACTGGACCGCGCTGGAGAAGACCCGCGACCAGAAGGGCGAGCGCTTCGTCCTGCGCAGCGTGAAGCCCGGCGCGAAGACCGCCGCGCTGCTGCCGGAGATCCTGCGCGAGGCGCTGGCCGGCATGCCGATCCCCAAGCCCATGCGCTGGGGCGAGCGCGACGTCGGCTTCGCGCGCCCGGTGCACTGGCTGGTGCTGCTGCTGGGCGACCAGGTCGTGGACGGCGAGGTGTTCGGGCTGAAAGCCGACCGCATGAGTCGCGGCCATCGTTTCGAGTCCCCGAAGCCGGTGTGGATCGCCGCGCCCGGCGACTACGTCGACGCCCTGCGCGCGGCGAAGGTGCTGGTGGACGCCGACGAGCGCCGCGCCCGCGTCGTCGCCGAGGTCAACGCCGCCGCCGCGAAGGCCGGCGGCACGCCGCGCATCACCGACGACAACCTCGAACAGGTGCAGTGCCTGGTCGAATGGCCGAAGGCCGTGCTGTGCGCGTTCGAGCGCGAGTTCCTGGCGGTCCCGCAGGAAGCGCTGATCGCGACCATGGAAGCCAACCAGAAGTTCTTCCCGGTGCTCGACGGCGCCGGCAAGCTCACCGAGCACTTCATCGGCATCGCCAACATCGAATCGAAGGACGAAAGCGAAGTCCGCAAGGGCTACGAACGCGTGATCCGCCCGCGCTTCGCCGACGCCAAGTTCTTCTTCGACGAGGACCTGAAGCAGGGTCTCGCCTCGATGAACGACGGCCTGAAGACGGTGACGTACCAGGCGAAGCTGGGCACCGTCGCCGACAAGGTCGCGCGCGTCGCCGCGCTGGCCGAAGGCATCGCCGCCGAAGTCGGTGTAAATCCCATGCTCGCCAAACGAGCCGCCGAACTCGCCAAGGCCGACCTGCAGTCGCGCATGGTCAACGAATTCCCGGAACTGCAGGGGATCGCGGGGCGGTATTACGCCATGCACGATGCGTCCCTGAGCGATCTGTCCGCCGACGAGCGCAAGCAGCTCGCCGACGCCATCGACGAAGCCTACATGCCACGCTTCGCCGGCGACGACATCGCGCCGAGCAAGCTGGGGCAGGTGCTGGCGGTCGCGGAACGGCTGGATACGCTGGCGGGTGGGTTCGCTGCGGGGCTGAAGCCGACGGGCAACAAGGATCCGTTCTCGCTGCGCAGGAATGCGCTGGGGTTGGCGCGGACGGTGATTGAAAGTGAGCAAGATATTGAAGTTCTAGGCTCTATGGGTTCGGCGTTAAACACCGTTACAAATGATTTAAATTTTTATGTGACTCAGAGACAGCTCCGTGAGGAGTTGGACAAAGCTCTTAATGCTCATGAGCCTTCGGTTGTCTTGAACTCAATCCAGATAAAAATTGACGAGCTTCCAGAAAAGAGAGCGGTACGAGAATTGGCTACATTTTCCAATGAGGAAATTGAAGAGCTATCTCAATTCGTTTTGGATCGCCTTCGCGCCTACTACGCCGACCAGGGCGTGACCCCGCAGCAGTTCGAGGCCGTGGCCGCGTTGATGCGCCCGGTCGCGGCTCACGCCGCTCCTACGAAGGACGGGGGCGAGAGCGCTGCTGTCGTAGGAGCGACGTCAGTCGCGACCCCGTCCTCGCAAACCGCCGGCTCCCTCCTCGACTTCGACCGCCGCCTGCGCGCCATCGGCGAATTCGTGAAGCTGCCCGAAGCCGAGGCGCTGGCCGCCGCGAACAAGCGCATCCGCAACATCCTGAAGAAGGCCGACATCGCGATCCCGGCCTCGGTCGATCCCGCGCTGTTCGTCGAGGACGCCGAGCGCGCGCTGCACGCCGTGGTCGAGCAGGCCATCGCCGACACTGATCCGTTGCTGGCGAACCGCGACTACGTCGCCGTACTCGGCCGCCTCGCGCGGCTGCGCCCGGAGGTCGACACCTTCTTCGACAAGGTCATGGTCAACGCCGACGACCCGGCCGTGCGCGCCAACCGCCTCGCGCTGCTGCAGCGCCTCGCCGACCGCCTCGGCAGCGTCGCCGCGATCGAGCACCTCTCGGTCTGACCCGCCGCGCCCCTCACCCGCCCTGCCGGGCACCCTCTCCCCGCCTGCGGGGAGAGGGATAGCGTCCGGCACGCGCAGTGGGCGACGGCCGGCCTCCTCTCCCCAACCCCTCTCCCGCGAGGGGAGAGGGGCTCGACGCCCGTGTCGTCCTGGGCCTCGCGCCTTTTCTCTACATCATCCGCGTCGTGAATGACCCCCGCGCTTTCCTTCTCCCCGCCCGCGGGGAGAAGGTGCCCGAAGGGCGGATAAGGGGCGATGTGCGGCAGGCGCATGGGCCACCGGCCCCTCTCCCCAACCCCTCTCCCGCGAGGGGAGAGGGGCTCGACGCCCGCGTCGTCCCGGACCTCGCGCCTTTTCTCTGCATCATCCGCGTCGTGAATGACCCCGCGCTTTCCTTCTCCCCGCAGGCGGGGAGAAGGTGCCCGAAGGGCGGATGAGGGGCGATGCGCGGCAGGCGCATGGGCCGCCGACCCCCTCTCCCCAACCCCTCTCCCGCGAGGGGAGAGGGGCTCGACGCCGCGGCGTCCCCGACCTCGCGACTTCTTCCTCCTCAGCCGCGTCGTGAATGACCCCCGCGCTTTCCTTCTCCCCGCAGGTGGGGAGAAGGTGCCCGAAGGGCGGATGAGGGGCGATGCGCGGCAGGCGCATGGGCCACCGCCCCCTCTCCCCAACCCCTCTCCCGCGAGGGGAGAGAGTTCGAGGGCGCGCACCATACGATTGGGTCGAAAGCAAATAACGAGGCATAATATCGTTATGTCCGCCGCCGCTCCCCTCCGCGCCGCTCGTCCGGCCGGCAGCCTCGAAGCCTGGTTCGCGCCGTTCCGGGCGCAGGTGATCGGCCACGATCTGCACGATCCGCGGGTGCAGGGCGCCGGGCGGGTGGTCTACGCCGACTGGACCGCCAGCGGCCGCCTGTATCGGCCGATCGAGGACTACATCGCCGACGTCCTCGGCCCTTACGTCGCCAACACCCACACCGAGACCACGCTCACCGGCACCCGGATGACCCACGCCTACCACCAGGCGCAGGCGATCATCAAACGCCACTGCAACGCCGGCCCGAAGGACGTGCTGATCGCGCAGGGCTCGGGCATGACCGGCGTGGTCAACAAGTTCCAGCGCATCCTCGGCTTGCGCGTGCCCGAGCACGTCGCCGACCGCGTGGCGATCCGCGACGAGGAGAAGCCGCTGGTGGTGCTCACCCACATGGAGCACCACTCCAACCAGACCAGTTGGGAGGAGTGCGCGGTCCACGTCGAGATCCTGCCGCGTGCGGCCTGCGGCCGTCCGGACGTCGATGCGCTGCCGGGTATCCTGCGCCGCCACGCGCACCGGCCGCTGAAGATCGGCGCGTTCTCCGCCTGCTCCAACGTCACCGGCATCGTCACCCCGTACCACGAGATGGCGGCGGTCATGCACGCCCACGGCGGCCTGTGCTTCGTCGATTTCGCGGCGTCGGCGCCGTACGTCGACATCGACATGCATCCGGCCGATCCCGCGCAGGCGCTGGACGCGGTGTACTTCTCGCCGCACAAGTTCCTCGGCGGCCCGGGGTCGAGCGGCGTGCTGCTGTTCGACGCCTCGCTGTACCGGCTGAAGGTGCCCGACGCGCCCGGCGGCGGCACCGTGGCCTGGACCAACCCGTGGGGCGGCCACCGTTTCGTCGACGGCATCGAGGCGCGCGAGGACGGCGGCACGCCGGGCTTCCTGCAGACCATCCGCGCGGCGCTGGCGATCCAGGTCAAGGACGCGATGGGCGTCGCCAACATCGAGGCCCGCGAGCGCGAACTGCGCGAGCTGTTCCTGGCCGAGCTGCGCAAGGAGCCGGGCATCCAGTTGCTGGAACCGGAGCAGTGCGACCGCCTGTGCATCTTCTCGTTCTATTCGCTGGAGAAGCACCACAACCTGATCGTGCGCCTGCTCAACGACCGTTTCGGCGTGCAGGTGCGCGGCGGCTGTTCGTGCGCCGGCACCTACGGCCACATCCTGCTGAACGTGGACGAGGACACCTCGCACCGCATCACCTGCCAGATCGACGCCGGCGACCTCAGCGCCAAGCCCGGCTGGGTGCGGGTGTCGCTGCATCCGACCATGACCGACGAGGAAACGGTCTACGTCGCCCGCGCCATCCGCGAGGTGATGCGCCACTACGACGACTGGAAGCACGACTACGCGTTCGATCCGGCTTCGGGCGAGTTCCATCCGCGCGCCGGGGTGCCGGCGCAGCCCGGGCTCGAGACGTTCGTCGCACTCCCCGCAACCGGCGCGCGCTGAACCGGGTTCTGCAATCGCAGTCACGGCAAACCGTCATGCGCGCTGCCTAGAGTGCGCGCATCCCCGACGCGCTCCTCCCCCGCCATGCGCCGATCTTCCCCGCTCCGTGCCTGCGCCGCGCTCGCGGCCGTCCTGTCCTGTCCCGCGTTCGCCGGCGACGACGGCCCCTGGGCCGAGGTCCGGGTCGGCGGCCAGTCCGACGAAGGCCAGGCGCAGTACGACGTGATGCTGGTGGCGATCGACGGTTCGATGGATTTCGACGATCGCGCCCTGTACCGACTGGCGCCGGGCATGCACGGGCTGCGGCTGGCGAGTTTCAAGCGCGGCAAGAGCGGCGAGATGACCGCGCAGACGCTGTCGCTCGAACTGCAGCCGTGCATGCGCTACGCCCTCGCCGCCGACCACACCCATCCCGAGCCCAACCGCAGTTGGCAGCCGCGGGTGGCGGCGTCCGAGCCGATCAAGGGCTGCATGAAGAAGTACGGCGACCGCCTGCAGGGCGCCGCGCCGGTCGCCAGCGCCGGGCCCTGACCCGCCGTTCCCGCGGCGGCGCCGGTCGTTCGTCGCGCCGGCGGCGATCGCCCCGGCGGTGACCCGCGTCTCACCGGTTCAGGCAGGCCCCCGCCAGACTGCAGGGGCTCCGCAACGACGCGGAGCCCGGCACGCCCGCGCGCGACACGCGTCCGCGACCGGTCCGCTGCCGGCCACGACACGCAAGGAGATCTCCCATGCAGCGCATCGCCCTCGCCATCGCCGTTCTCGCGGCCGCCGCCTTCGCCCCGCACGCCGCGCGCGCGCAGTCCGCCCCGGTGACCCTCGACTGCAGCCTGGCCAGCAATTTCTGCGCGGTCTCGGTGGACAGTCCGTCCTCGCCGACCCCGCTGAAGATCTGGTGGAGCTTCGACACCAGCGGCACCGACGCGATCTTCCCGCGCGACTGTGCCCACCAGGAGACCTGCAGCTTCTGGTGCCCGCGCTACGAGGGCGCGATCGCCGCCTCGGTCCAGGTCCGCGACGCCGCCAACGTCCTGATCGGCAGCGCTTCCGCCCCCGCGGTCTGCACCCAGCAGGACATCGTGCTGCCCTGACATCAGCCGCACCGACCTCGTGCTGCCCTGAGCCGCGTCCGCAGCGCCGCGGTCGGGCGGAACGCCGCCCGGCCGCGGCCCCGTTCGCAAGATGAACGATCGACGCCGCGATCGATGGTCGGCCGCGGGCCGCAGGTATCCTGTCGCGATGCCGAACGCCTTCCGACCCGCCCTCGCCGCCCCGCTCCTGTTGTGCTGCGGCGTCGCGCAGGCGGCCACGGTGGGCAAGGTCGAGATCGTCGGCCTCGACGAAGCGATGACCGCCAACGTCCGCGCCGCGCTGTCGCTGGACGACGCGCGCGGCAAGCCGCTCTCGGACGCGCGCCTGGCCTACCTGCTGCGGGTGGCCGAGGACGAGGCCCGCGAGGCGCTGGAACCGTTCGGCCGCTACACCCCCGACATCGCCGTCTCGACCGTGCCCGCCGCGATCGACGGCCTCGCCGCGGCCGCGCCGGTGGACGTGCGCATCGCGATCGCGCCGGGCGAACCGGTGCGGGTGCGCAGCGAACACGTGGCGATCGAGGGCGAAGCCGCCGACGACCGCTACCTGAAGCAGGAGCTGGACGCGTTCGCGCCCAAGGTCGGCGACGTGTTCGACCACGCGCTGTACGAAAAGAGCAAGGCCTTCATCACCCGGCGCCTGGCCGAGCGCGGCTATTTCGACGCCGATTTCGTCGCGCGGCGGGTCGAGGTGACCCGCGCCGAGCGCGCCGCGGACATCGACCTGCGCTGGAACAGCGGCGGTCGCTACGAAATGGGCGAGATCGTCTTCGACCAGGGGACGAAGCCGGCGGTGCGCGAGTCGCTGCTGCGCGAGTTCGTCTACTGGAAACAGGGCGACTACTATCACCAGGGCCGACTCGATCGCCTGCGTAAATCGCTGGACGGGCTCGACTACTTCAGCCGCATCGACATCGAGCCCCGGCCCGAGGACGCGGTCGGCGGCGAAGTGCCGGTGACCGTGCGGCTGACGCCCGCGAAGCGCAGCATCTACAGCCTCGGCGCCAGCTACGGCACCGAGAGCGGGGCGGGCGTGTCGATGGGCGTCGAGCGCCGCTACCTCAATTCGCGCGGGCACAAGGCGCTCGCGCAGCTCGACTACGCCGAGAAGCGCAAGACCCTGACCCTGCAGTACCGCGTCCCGGCGTTCGCCTGGCGCGACGGCTGGTACACCGGCAGCCTGCAGTTCGCCGACGAGCAGACCGATTACATCGATTCGCGCCGCAGCGAACTGGTGTTCAGCCGCAACGGCCAGTACAACCGCAACCTCAACCTGATCGCCTCCGCGCACGTGCTGCGCGAGCGCTGGGCCTATCCGGCGCTGGCCGACGACGGCGGCGGCGCGCTGGCGCCGGTGCAGTACCGCTACGCCACCTTCACCTTCCCCGCGCTGGTCGCCGAATACGTCGACGTCGACGACCGCATCGCGCCGCGGCGCGGCTACGGCGGCGCGCTCACCGTGCGCGGCGGGGTCGAGGGCGCGGGCTCGGACGCCAACTTCCTGCAGCTCCACCTGCGCGCCTCGTGGTACCGCGGCCTCGGCCCGCGCGACCGCCTGATCGTGCGCGGCGAACTCGGCCACACCTTCACCAACGCGCTGGTCGATATCCCGCCGAGCCTGCGCTTCTACGCCGGCGGCGACCGCAGCGTGCGCGGCTACGGCTATCGCGAGATCGGTCCGCGCATCGAGACCGACCGCGGCCTGTACTCGGTGGGCGCGAAGAACGTGGTGGTGGCGAGCGCCGAGTACGAGCGCTACTTCACGCCGAGCTGGGGCGCGGCCGCGTTCATCGACGTCGGCGACGCCTTCGACGGCGGCTTCGACCGCCTGCGGCGCGGCGTCGGCGTCGGCGTGCGCTGGAAATCGCCGGTCGGGCCGCTGCGGATCGACATCGGCCACGGGCTCGACGATCCGGACGCGCGTTTCACCCTGCACCTCAACCTCGGCGCGGATCTCTGAGCGATGCACGGCGACGAATCCACCCCCGCCACCCCGCCCGACGCGCCGCCCACGGACGCGCCGCGGCCGCAGGCCGAGCGCGAAGCGCGCATCGCCGAACTGCGCGCGCGCCGCCGCGCGCGCCTGCGCTGGCTGGCGATCCGCGGCCTGCTGTCGCTGGCCGCGCTCACCGTCGGCGGCGGCCTGCTGCTGTACTGGCTGTTCAACACCCTGGGCGGGCGCGACCTGCTGCTCGGCCAGATCGCGGCGCGGCTGCCGGCGGGCGATGCGCTGACCTGGTCGCGCGCCGAAGGTCCCGCGGCCGGGCCGATGACCCTGTACGACGTGCGCTACGTCCATCGCGGCTGCCCCGATCGCGACGGCCGGCCGGTGGCGTATCCCGGCTGCGCGACGCCGCTGGAGACGGTGTTCACCGCGAAGACGCTGATGCTCGATCCCGCGCTGCAGCCGCTGCTCGGCCGCCGCCTGCGGCTGGACGCGCTGGCGGTGCGCGACGCGACGCTCTCGCTGTCCAAGGACGACACCCCGTTCGAGCTGCCGCGCTGGCCCGGATCGCTGCCGGACATCGCGCCGCCGCTGGCGCTGCAGGCGGACGCGATCGCCATCGACGGGCTCGCGGTGACCCGCGCCGGCGAACGGCTCGTCACCCTGCGTCGCGTGCGCGGCGGCCTCGAGGCCGCCGCCGGTCGACTGCACGTCGAACGCCTCGACGCCGACACCGATCGCGGCCGCTTCACCCTGCACGGCGACTATGCGCCGGCGGATCGCTATCGCATGGACCTCGTCGCCAGTGCGCGGCTGCCGGCGGTGGCCGGCCGCACCCCGGCCGCACTGGGGCTGGTGGCGCGCGGCGACCTGCGCGCGCTCGACGTCGCCCTGTCCGGTCGCGCGCCGGGCCCGCTGTCGGCGCGCGTGCGCCTGGTCGGCGAGGACCGCCCGCGCTGGACCTTCGCCGCGAAGGGCGACGCGCTCACCCTCGCGGCGCTGACCGGCGACGACGACGATGCGCCGCCCTACGTGTTCGATCTGCACGGCGACGGCCTGGGCGGACGGGTGACGCTGCAGGGCCGCGTCGCGCAGGGCGACCTGGTCGCCGTGGTGCGGCCGTCGCAGCTCACCGTCGAGCAGCAGACGCTGCTGCTCGCGCCGCTGGCGATCGACGTCCTCGGCGGCGCCCTGCGCGCCGACGGCCGCGCCGATTTCACCACCCCCGAGGACGCCCGCTTCGACGGCAGGCTGCAGGCGCGCGGCCTGCGCTGGCAGGGCGAGGAGAAGGATTCGGTGGCGATCGTCGGCGACGGCGATTTCAAGCTGTCCGGCCACTTGCGCGACTGGACCGCCGACGGCACCGCGACCCTCGTGCGCGCGGACGAGCGCGCGCAGCTCGCGCTGCAGGCGCGGGGCGACGCGCAGGGCGCGCGGATCCGCACGCTGCGCGCGACGATGCCCAGCGGCCGCCTCGACGGCAGCGGCGAAGTCGCGTGGGCGCCGGCGCTGCGCTGGAAGGCCGACGCGACGCTCGCCGGCTTCGATCCGGGCTACCTGCTGCCGGACTGGCGCGGTGCGGTGAACGGCGCGCTGCGCAGCACCGGCGCGACCCGCGCCGACGGCGGCCTCGACGCCAGCGTCGACGCCGACCGGCTCGGCGGCCGCCTGCGCGGGCGCACGCTGGGCGGCCGCGCCCACCTGGTCGCGCACTTGCCGGCGCACGCCGACGGTCGCACCGATGTCGAAGGCGACATCGCGCTCGCGCTCGGCGCCAGCCGCATCGACGCCAAGGGGCGCATCGCCGAACGCTACGACATCGACGCCCGCGTCTCGCCGCTGCAGCTCGACGACCTGCTGCCGTCGGCGCAGGGCGCGCTGCGCGGCACGCTGCGCCTGATCGGCCCGCGCGCCGCGCCGGATGTCGCGATCGATCTCGACGGTCGCGGCGTGCGCGTCGCCGGTTACGCCGCGGACGCCGTGCAGGCGCGCGGCCGGCTGCCGTGGCGCGCCGGCGATGCGGGCGCACTGACCGTGGAGGCGACCGGCGTCGAGGCCGGCCTCGCGCTCGAACGCGTGCAGTTGCAGGCGCGCGGCGCGATCGAGCGGCTGTCGCTCGACGGCGAGGCCAGCGCCGATGTCGGCCGGCTCGCGCTGTCGGGCGAGGTCGCGAAACGCGGCGAGGCCTGGGCCGGCACGCTCGCGACGCTCGGCTTCGTGCCGCGCACCGGCGCGGCCTGGCGGCTGCAGGCGCCGACCGCGTTCGTCGCGACGCCGCAGCCCGGCGGCCTGCGCCTGCGCATCGCCTCGGGCTGTTTCGCCACCGACGACCGCGCCGGGAATCTCTGCGCCGACATCGACTGGCCGACCCGCGCCGACGTCCACGCCAAGGCGCTGCCGCTGGCGCTGCTCGAACCCTACCTGTCCGCCGACACCACGACCACGACCGGACGCGGCCAGCGCTGGCGGCTGTCCGGCGCGATCGATCTCGATGCGCAGGTGCGGCCGCGCGGCGCGGCGTGGCAGGGCACGGCGCGGATCCGTTCCGCCGACGGCGCGCTCTCGCTTGGCGCGCGCGAAGTGCTGGGCTATCGCGACCTCGCGCTCGAAGGCCGCTTCGATCCGCAGGGACTCGACGCCACGCTCGCCGCCGCGCTTACCCCCGACGGCCGCGTCGATGCGCAGATCGCCACCGGCTGGGACGCCTACGCGCCGCTGCACGGCCGGATCGCCGCGGACACCCGCGCGCTGACCTGGATGGAACTGTTCTCGCCGGACATCGTCGATCCGCAGGGACACCTGCAGGGCGAAGTCACGCTCGCCGGCACCCGCGCCGCGCCCGCGCTCGGCGGACAGGCGAAGCTGAGCGACTTCCGCGCCGAACTGCCGGCGCTGGCGATCGGCCTGAGGGACGGCGAAGCGCGCATGGACACGCAGCCGGACGGCACCGCGGTGATCGCCGGCAGCGTGCGCAGCGGCGAGGGCACGCTGCGCATCGACGGCAGCCTCGGCTGGCAGGACGCCGACACCCCGCTGCGCCTGGCGCTGACCGGCGAAAAGGTGCTGGTCTCCGACACCCGCCAACTGCGCGCGGTGGTCGATCCGTCGATCCTGGTGCGCTACGCCGCCGGCCAGCCGCTGTCGGTCGCCGGCGCGGTGCGCATCTCCAGCGCGAAACTCGACCTCGAGCGCCTCGACGGCGGCGTTTCGCGATCGGAGGACGTGGTGGTGCTCGATCCCGCCGACCCCGAGCGCGGCGCGGGCACCCCGCTGGACCTGGATCTCGCGCTGGTGATGGGCGACGACGTGCGCCTGCAGGGCTTCGGCCTGGAGGGCACGCTCGGCGGCAGCGTGCACATGCGCGCGCGTCCCGGCCGCGAGGCGGTCGCCAGCGGCGCGCTCGACGTCGACGGCCGCTACACCGCCTACGGCCAGAAGCTGCAGATCACCCGCGGCCGCCTGGTCTGGACCAACAGCCCGTTCGGCGACCCCACCGTCGACGTGCGCGCCGAGCGCGAGGTCGGCGACGTCACCGCCGGCATCGACGTGCGCGGCCGCGCGTCCGCGCCGGTCGCGCAGGTGTGGAGCGACCCGGCGACCAGCGAATCCGAAGCGCTGGCCTACCTCGCGCTCGGCCGCCCGCTGGCCAGCGCCAGCGCCGACGAAAGCCGCCAGCTCAGCGCCGCCACCGCCGCGCTGTCCGCCGGCAACCTGCTCGCCTCGCAGCTCGGCGCGAAGATCGGCCTCGACGACGCCGGGGTCAGCGAATCGCGCGCGCTCGGCGGCAGCGTGGTCGGCATCGGCAAGTACCTCTCGCCGCGGCTGTACGTCAGCTACGGCGTGTCGCTGCTCGGCACCGGCCAGGTGCTGACCCTGAAGTATTTGCTGCGCAAGGGCTTCGACGTCGAGATCGAATCGAGCACCGTCGAGCATCGCGGCTCGGTGAACTGGCGCAAGGAGCGGTAGGGCGTCGGATACACTGGCGCTCCTCGAGGGCGCCATGCACTGGATCCTGCAAACCAACCTGTTCCGTGAAAGCGAGTGGGATCGCCTGGTGGCGACGCTGGAGCAGTTCGAACTGCCTTACAGCGTCCACAAGGTCGTACCGTTCGTGGGCGAGCTGCAGCCGGTTCCCGTGCTGCAAGCCGGCAAGGCCATCTGTTTCGGCTCGTACTCCATGCGCCACGCCGCGCGCGCGCACGGCTGGACGCCGGGCGTCTACGACCTGTTCGACCAGGATTTCCGCGCGCAGTTGGCGGCGTGGGGCGAGCGCATGCTCAACGCCGATTCGCGGGTGATGGCGTTCGAGGACGTGCGGCTGGCGCAGCCGACCTTCCTGCGCCCCATCGACGATTCCAAGTATTTCGCCGGCCGCGTGTTCGACCCCGACGAATTCGAGACGTGGCGACGGCAGGTGTGCGATCTGGAGGAAGACCACGGCACCAGCCTGTCGCCGACGACGCTGGTGCAACTGTGCACGCCGAAGACGATCCACGCCGAATACCGGTTCTGGATCGTCGATGGCCGCATCGCGACGAAGTCGCTCTACAAGCTCGGCCGCCGCGTCGTCTACGCCGCCGACGTCGATGCGCGCCTGGACCGCTTCGTCATGGACGCCATCGCCGACTGGCAACCGCATCGCGCCTTCGTCATCGACGTCTGCGACACCCCCGAAGGCCCGCGCATCGTCGAGATCAACACGATCAACGCCGCGGGCTTCTACGCCGGCGACGTGCAGCGGATCGTGGCGGCGCTGGAGGCGCTGGAAGGGTGAGGGCGTAGGGCGGGCTCCTGGCCCACCATTCGGCAATCAATCTCCCGTTGTGGTTCGCGGCCTGCCTAAGCGCCCGTGGACGACCACGCCTCCGCGTGCGCCAACAAGGCCTGCCTCAGCGCCTGCGCCGCTCCTGTCACACCGTCCTTGCGCGAAAACACGGCGTACTGCAGTGCCGGCAATTCAGGCAGGGGGCGCGTGGTCACGCCGGCGGGGATGCGGCAGCAGGCGTTCACCACCGCGAGCCCCATGCCCAGCCGCACGAGGTGCAGCATGAGTTCCCAGCCGTTCGCCTCCACGGCGACCTGCCATGGCACCCCCGCCGATTGCAGCATCTGCGAGAGCATCATGCGATGCGGTCGGCCTGCGGGCGGCACGATGAGCCCGGTGCCCGCGAGATCCCGGAGGCGCAGCCTGCGGCGCGCGGCGAGCGGATGCTTTTTCGGGAGCGCAAGCACCTGGCCGACTCTGGTCAGCGGCGTGACCGAAAGATCGTGCGGCGGCGATTCGAGGCAGGCCACGCCGAGGTGCGCCTTGCCGTTGCGAACCGCTTCGACCGCGGTCGTGCCATCGGCCGTCAGCAACCGCAGGGCATGGCCGCGCGTCGCCAGATGCGCCCGGATGGCCGGGCCGAGCAGGTAGAGGAAGGCGCCCTCGCCTGCCGCCAGCACGACCGGATGCACCGCCTTCCTGTCCAGCAGTTCGTCCTGGAAGGACGTCATCGAGGCGCAGATTTCGCGGGCGAAGCGCTGTACGCGCCTGCCGTCTTCGGTGATCTCGATCATCCGTCCCCGGCGCACGTACAACGGTCGTCCGACGGCTTCGGCGAGCTTCGAGACCTTGGCGTGGAGCGCCGGCTGCGAGAGATGCAGCCGCACCGCCGCGCGGCTGAAGTTGGCGTCTTCCGCGAACTCGGCGAAAGCGCGCAGGGCGTCGATCGAGGCGTCGCGCAGCAGGTTCATTATCCAATTCTTCTATAGAGGATCCGGAAAATCAATTTCCAGTGGATAGTTCGATTGTGTGGAATGCCCGCCATCCAAGCCACTCATCCCATGGAGCGCAACATGAAACTCGGTATCGACGTCGGACGCGTCCTCATCAGCCCGGGCGACGACACCTCTCCCGACACTTCCTTCATCGGCGGCAGTCTGCAGGATGCCCTCGACACCCCGCCTTACGCCGGCATGTTCGACGTCGTGCCGGCGCTGGTCGAGCGGTTCGACGGCCAGGTCTGGATCGTCTCGAAGTGCGGACCGCGCATCCAGGAACGCACGCTGCAATGGTTCGAGCACCACCGGTTCTTCGAGCGCACCGGGATCGCACGCGACCGCGTGCGGTTCTGCCTCAAGCGTCCGGACAAGGCGGTCCATTGCCGCGAGCTGGGCATCACCCACTTCATCGACGATCGCACCGATGTACTGGCGCCGATGATCGGCATCGTCCCGAATCTCTTCCTGTTCGGGCCGCAGCGGGGCCCGGCGCCAGAGGAGATGCGTCATGTCGCGACATGGCGCGATGTCCCGGAGGCTATCCAGTGAGAGGGATGTGCTGACGAATCCCATCCTCCTCCGACTTTCAGGCCGTAGCGGCCCTCCGGCGATCGACGCAACCGGGACGACAGACAAGTGGAGTTCGCTGTGCTCACCGCCACCCTGCGATGGCCTCGCCGGGTGATGCCTACGGGCAGCGGTCGTTTCAGCGTTTGCGCGGCCGGGGGCGGGTGAGCAGGGACGCCAGGAACAGCAGGCCCGCCTGGAACAGCCCGCAGAAGGTCACCCATGCCGCCTGGGGCAGTTCCGAGTCGAAGTGCCCGGGAAAGGCCGTCGCGACGGCGGGCAGCGAGAGCGACGAAGGCAAGCAGACGACCATCAGCGTGAAGCCCGGGAGCAGATGCTCCGTCGGCGAAGACGCCATGGCGATGTCCGTGTGGAACGTCCACGCCGCGACGACGATCACGAGCGTGGTGTAGAGCACGGCCAGCAGGAGGAAGGGATTTCGCATCATGGCGTTCGGGTCGCGATACGTATCAAGTGCGCAGGGTGGGCAGGGCCCACTCCGTGCCGTGTCGCTCACAGCCCCGGCAACAGCCGCTCCGTCATCAGCTTCATCACCAGCCGATGCGGTTGCGGAACGTCGTAGTTGGCGGTGGTGATGACGATGACGACGTGCTGGTCGGGGAAGACCTGCACGGTGTTGCCGCCGGTGCCGTTCATGGCGAAGGATGGCCATGTCTTGCCGTTCACGGGGAACTGCATGCGCCACCACAGGTAGCCGTATTCGACGCCGTCGTCGATGCGGGCGTGGGGGGCGACGGACGCGGTCACCCAGTCGGCGGGGATCAACTGCTTGCCGTGCGCGCGGCCGCCGTCGAGATAGAGCTGGCCGAGGACGAGCAGGTCGCGGCTGCGCAGGCCGAGACCGCCGCCGGCCTGGGGCAGGCCGAGCGGCGAGAACTGCCACTCGGGCTTCACGATCCCCAGCGGATCGAACAGTCGCCGCTGCGCGTAGGTGTCGAGGCGTTCGCCGACCGCGCCCTGCAGCGCGGCGCCGAGCGTGGTGACGCCGGCGGTGCAGTAGCGGAAACTGCGGCCGTAGGGCGAATCGGCGGGCTTCTTCATCCACGCCGGGAAGCCCTGGATCGGCAGGTCGAGATAGAAGCCGACCCAGTCCTCGACCAGGTACATGCGCTCCTCGTTGCCGCGCGAGAACTGGTTTTCGTCGTCGCATTCCAGCAGCGACGACATCGTCGCCAGGTCCTCGAAGGTGATCTTCGCCTTGCGCGGATCGGGAGACTGCATCGGCGGTCGGTCGCCGAGGTAGGGCAGCACCGGCGCCTGCGCGTTCGGCAGCTTGCCGTCGGCGATGGCGAGGCCCAGCAGCATGCCCGCGACGGTCTTGGTGGCCGAGCGCGTGTTGCGGCGCGCCTCGGCGCCGCCGTCGTCGAAATAGCGTTCGTACAGCAGCTTGCCGTCGCGGGCGACGAGGACGCTGGTGATCTGCTTGTATTCGCCGGCTTCGATCGCGCGGGTCGCGGCGTCGAAGCCGGTGGCAGGCGGTGCGACGGGCGGTGCGGCGGGCGGCGCGGCGGAGCCTGGTTCCGCCGCGAGCGCGGGCAGGCAGGCGACGAACGTGGCGAGCAGGGCGACGGCGAGGCGCATGTAGAGTCTCCGGAAGTCGCGGCCACGGTAACAGCCCGCCGCCGGCCGGTTTGGTACGCACTGAACCCGGCGGGCGCGCGACCCGACCGGCGTCCCGCTCAGCGGGCCTGGCGCCAGACCGCCGGGGTGCAGCCGAAGCCGCGGCGGAAGCTGCGGGTGAAATGGCTCTGGTCGACGAAGCCGGCGCGCGCGGCGACCTCGGCCAGCGACAGGCGACGATCGCGGAGCAGGGCGGCGGCGCGTTCGAGCCGGCATTCACGGAGGTATTCGCCGGGCGAGCGCCCGTAGCGACGCCGGAAGGCGCGCGCGAACGCCACCGGATGCACGCCGGCGATCCGCGCCAGTTCCTCGATCCGCGGCGGTCGCGCGCAGTCGTCGCGCAGTCGCTCGCGGGCGCGGACGAGCCAGGCCGGGCCGTCGTCGCGTTCGAGCGATCGCCGCTGCGCCAGGCGGTCGAGCAGCGCTTCGACGCCGGTCTCCACGTCCAGCGCGGCCGCGTCGTCCCAGGCGTGCAGGGTCGCGCGCAGCGCCAGCGCCGCCTGTTCGCAGCGCGCGTCCGCGCGCACGGCGTCTTCCGGCAGTCCGCGGCCGGCGACCGCCGCGGCCGGCAGCGACAGCGTCAGGAAGCGCGCGCCGTCGAGGCCGCGGAAGCAGTCGCGATGGGTGGTGCCCGGCGGGTTGTAGACCAGCGCCGGGCCGCGGCTGATCGCCGGCATGCCGCGGGCGCTGCTGAGGTAGCGCCCGGCCAGCACGAGCACGCAGTGGGCGTCGGAATGGGTGTGCGATTCGATCGCGTGTTCGGGCACGGTCGGCTGCAGCTCGGCCAGTTCGATGGCGTGGTTGCCGTCGCCGATCCGCTGCCGGCGCTCGGTCGCGCCGTAGAACATGCCGTGGCCGAAGGTCTTCATCGCATCGTCGCTGCGCTGGCGTCGCCGCAGTCTACGCCGGGATCGTCCCCCGGCGCCGGTGGATGCGCCCGCGGGGCGTGCGTGCCCCGCGGGTGCGATGCGCCATCAACCAGTCGTCAGCCGGCCATCAACCAGCCGTCAACCAGCCGTCAACCCGCCAGCAGGCGGTTCATGCGGGCGATGAACGTCGCCGGGTCGTCGAGGGCGCCGGTCTCGGCGAGCATCGCCTGGTCGAACAGCAGGCGGGCGTAGTCGCCGACCAGCGCCTCGTCGCCGGCGGCGGCTTCCAGGCGCTTGAGCAGCGCGTGGTCGGGATTGATCTCGAGCACGGGCTTGCCGGCCGGCGCGTCCTGGCCCAGCGACTTCATCAGCTTCTGCATCTGCATCGACATCTCGTACTCGTCGAGCACCAGGCAGGCGGCCGAATCGACGAGGCGGTTGGAGACGCGCACGTCCTTGACCTGTTCGCCGAGCGCGGCCTTCAGCGTGTCGACCAGCGGCGCGGCGGCCTTCGCCGCTTCCTCGTGCTTCGCCTTGTCTTCGGCGCTGCCCAGCGCGTCGAGGTCGATCTCGCCCTTGGCCACGTTGCGCAGGCGCTTGCCGGCGTATTCGTGCAGGTAGCCGGACATCCAGTCGTCGATGCGCTCGTGCATCAGGATCACTTCGACGCCGCGCGCCTTCAGCGCTTCGAGCTTGGGATGCAGTCGCGCCGCGTTCCAGCCGTCGGCGGTGAGGTAGTAGATCTCCTCCTGCGCGCCGGCCATGCGGCCGATGTAGTCGTCGAGCGAAACGCGATCCTCGGCGTTCGCGCTGCGGGTGGTCGCGAACCGCATCAGCTTGAGCACGCGCTCGCGGTTGGCGTTGTCTTCGGCGATGCCTTCCTTGAGCGTGTTGCCGAACGCCTCCCAGAACGTCGCATAGCGCTCGGGCTCCTCGGTCGCGATCTTCTCCAGCAGGTCCAGCGTACGCTTGACCAGCGCGGCCTTGATGCGCTCGACCTGCTTGCTGTCCTGCAGCAGCTCGCGGCTGACGTTCAGCGGCAGGTCGTCGGAATCGATCACGCCGCGCACGAAGCGCAGGTAGGCCGGCAGCATCTGCTCGGCCGCGTCCATGATGAAGACGCGCTTGACGTACAGCTTCAGGCCCTTGCGCTCGTCGCGCCCGGCCTGGAAGTCGAACGGCGCGTGCGCCGGCAGGTACAGCAGCGAGGTGAAGTTCTGGTGGCCCTCGACCCGGTTGTGGGTCCAGGCCAGCGGGTCGTCGAAGTCGTGCGTCAGGTGCTTGTAGAAGCCCTTGTAGTCGTCGTCCGACAGTTCGTTCTTCGGCCGGGTCCACAGCGCGGCGGCCTGGTTGATCGTCTCCAGCGTCGGCGCCTCGGGCTCCGCGCCGTCTTCGGCCGTCTTGGCCGGCGTTTCCATGCGGATCGGGAACGCGACGTGGTCGGAATAGGTGCGCACCAGCGAACGCAGCTTCCACGGCTGCGCGTAGTCGCCGGCGTCCTCGCGCAGGTGCAGGCGGATCGCGGTGCCGCGCGGGGTGTCGGCGGGCGCGGGTTCGAGCGTGAACTGGCCGTCGCCGGACGAGCGCCAGGTCCAGGCCTCGGCGCTGTCGGCGCGGCGGCTGGTGACCTCGACGCGATCGGCGACGATGAACGCCGAATAGAAGCCGACGCCGAACTGGCCGATCAACTGGGCGTCGACCGGGCCGCCGCCGGCGAAGCGTTCGAGGAACCGGCGCGTGCCCGAATGGGCCACGGTGCCGAGGTTGTGCATCAGCTCCTCGCGCGACATGCCGATGCCGTTGTCGCGCACGGTGACGGTGCCGGCGTCGGCGTCGACCAGCAGGTCGATCGCGAGGTCGGCGGCCGTGCCGCCGCCGTCGGCCAGCAGCGCCGGGGCCTCGATCGCCTCGAAGCGCAGCTTCTCGCAGGCGTCGGAGGCGTTGGAGATCAGCTCGCGCAGGAAGATGTCGCGGTTGGAGTACAGCGAATGGATGACCAGCTGCAGCACCTGCTGCACGTCGGCCTGGAAGGCGTGGGTTTCGGTGTGGGCGCCGGTCTCGGGCGCGGCGGGGGTGTCGGTGCTCATCCGATGGGCTCCTGGAGGCATGAAGGCGGTGAAACCCCGGAAACCGGGGATGCCCCCGGAGGTGGGCGCGATCCGGGCGGTTTCAAGGCCGGGCCGGGGCGCGCACCGTGCTTCGGCGCGTCGCGATGCGATCGCGGCGGCCCGCCGGTGACCTCGGCGTCCGCCGGGTTCGCCCGGTCTCCGGGACCGGCGCACAAGGCGACGCGACTGAATCCAATCGCCTGAATCCAAACGCCACGGTGGCTGCATCCAATCCGCTGAAACCGCCCTGTCGGCCGGTGACCAGCGAGCTTGCAGCATGAACGACCGTCCTCACTTCCCCCGGGCCAAGGCCCGCCGGCGCTCCCGCGTGCGCCTGTGCGGCGCGGTCGCGCTGCTCGGCATCGTGCTGTTCGCCATCGTGGCGCCGGCGATGGCGCAGGGACCCGCGCCATCGCCGGCGACCCTGCCCGATTCGGCCGTGGGCCGACTGGCCGGTGCGCTGATCCGCCAGGTGGATGCCGGCGATCCCGCGCGGGTCCGGCAGTGGGCGTCCGCCACCCTGTCGGCGTCCATCGGCGCGGACGAGAAGGCCGTGTTCGTCGCCGACCTGGCGTCGGCGGCCCGCGACAGCGGCGGCCTGGACGTGATCGACGCGCGCGTCGATCCGCGTATGCCGGGGGCGCTGCAGGTGGCCGTCAGGGCGCGGCGCGGCGGCCGGCATGCCCTGTTCTGGCTGGTGGCCGATCCGGCGCACGCGGACCAGCTTGCGCAGGCGGCGCTGGCGCCGATGGACGACCCGGCGCTGTACGCCGACTGGCCGCGGACGGCGGTGTCCCGCGCTGAGCTGGCGCAGCGGGTGCGCGCGGTGCTGGACCGGCTGGCCGCCAGCGACGACTTCTCCGGTTGCGTGACCGTCCGCGCGGGCGGTCGCACGATGCTCGACGAATGCCGCGGCGTGGCCGAGCGCGGTTTCGGCGCGCCGGTGGACGGCCGGACCCGCTTCCACGTCGGCTCGATCAACAAGATGTTCACCGCCGTTGCGGTCGCGCAGTTGGTCGAGGCCGGCAAGCTGTCGTGGGACGACACGCTGGCCCGGCGCGTGCCCGAATATCCCGACCAGGCCGCGGCGGAGAAGATCACGGTGTGGCAGCTGCTGCACCACACCGCCGGGCTTGGCGATTTCCTGGTACCGGAATATTTCGAGCGCCCCGAGCGTTTCGTCGACCCGGTGGACTACCTGGACCTGATCGCACGCCAGCCGCGGGTGGGCCCGCCCGGCGGCGACTGGAACTACAGCAACGCCGGCTACATGCTGCTGGGCCGGATCATCGAGAACGCCTCGGGCGAACGCTATTTCGACTACCTGCAGCGCCACGTCTTCGCCCCGGCGCGCATGGACGACACCGGTTTCGACAGCGTCGACGACGTCGTGCCGCGGCTGGCGGTCGGCTACTACCGCGACGGACCGTTCTCCGATGCGTGGAAGGCGGCCTGGCGGAAGATCGGCTACAAGGGCGGTCCGGCCGGCGGCGGCTATTCCACCAATGCCGACCTGCTGCGCTTCGCCGAGGCGCTGCGCGCGGGCGTGCTGGTCAAGCCTGCGACACTGGTCAGGATCTTCGACGGCCAGGTGCCGGCCGGTCCCGGCGGTTACGCGGCCGGATTCGGCGATCGCCTCTCCCATGGCCGCCACATCCGCGGGCATGCGGGCGGCATCGAAGGCACCACGGCCAACCTGCAGATGGTCTGGGAAAGCGGCGCGGCCGTGGCCCTGACCAGCAACCAGGGGCCGTCGGAACACTGGATGCTGGCCGAACGCATCGCCGACCTGCTCGCCGCCGCCGACGCGAAGCCCTGAACCCGTCGCCCCCGCCATCGCCCTCTGCCATCGCACCCTGACATCGCCCCGTCGCGATTCCCTTTCCGGAGTACACCCATGCAAGAGTTCTTCGTCATTCCCCTCATCGTGATGCTGGCGCCGGTGCTGATCGTGTGGCTGGTGCTGCGCCATCGCGACCGGCAGGCGCAGGCCCGCTACCGCACCCTGCTGCAACTGGCGGACAAGGGCGTGGCGCTACCGCCGCAACTGCTGCACGAGCCGCACGTGGCGTACTGCGAGCGTCGCCGGGCGCTGGTGCTGATCGGCGCCGGCCTCGGGCTGATCGCGATGTTCCTGGCGCTGCCGGGCCAGCTCGACAACGGCCTCGGCATCGCCCGCCTCTGGGGCATCGGCCTGCTCCCGCTGATGACCGGCCTGGGATACCTCGCCAGTTGGTGGTTGAACCGGCGAGGGGACATGCGTGACTGACAGCGCCGCCGAGGCGCGCATCGACCATGCCCTGGCGACGCGTGCGCGGCTCGACGGCGACCGCCAGGCCTTCGAACACCTGGTGCGTCGGCACCAGGGCATGGTGCGCGCGCAACTGCGCAAGCTGCTGCGCGACGACGATGCCGCCGCCGACGACCTGGCGCAGGAGACCTTCGTGCTGGCCTGGCGCAAGCTGGACCAGTTCCGCGGGGAGGCGCGCTTCTCCACCTGGCTGCACCGCATCGCCTACACCTGCTTCCTGCAGGCGCGGCGATCCCCCGCGCGGCACGCCGCCGACGACGAGGCGCTGGAGACGCTGCAGGCGCCGGCGCAGCGGATCGACCTGCAGCTCGACATCGCACGCGGCATGCGCAGGCTGTCCGCGGCGGAGCAGGCGGTGCTGCTGCACTGCGCGCAACTGGGCCTGAGCCACGAAGAGGCCGCCTACGTCCTGGCGATGCCGCTCGGAACGGTGAAGACCCACGCCCTGCGCGGCAAGGCGAAACTGAAGACATGGCTGGCGGGCTGGCGCGATCCCGCCGCGCTTGAGGAGACACCGTGAATACACTTGACGACGACATGATCGAAACGCTGCTTCGCCGGGAATTCGATGGGCCCGTGCCCGACGACGGCTTCAGCGAACGCGTGATGCGGCGCCTGCCGCCACGCCGCCGCCGCCGATGGCCGCAGTGGTCGGGCATCCTGCTGGGCGGGGCCGCCTGCGCGCTGTGCCTGGCCGATGCGCCGTGGCTGCAGGCCGGCTGGCGGGACTGGCGGGCCGGCGAACTGTCGGCGCCGCTGCTGGGCACCTGGCTGCTGATGCTCGCGTTGGCCTGGCTGGCCGCGGGTTGGGGCCTGGCGGAGCGTGCGGAGCGGTGAACCCCCGGAAGCCTCCACATGCGCTTCGGGAGCGGTGGTGTGGGCGCTGTGGGCTGGCATGGTTTCGTCAGCCGAGATTTTGCGCTCCATGGTCCGGTGCGAACCTTTTGACAGAACGGCGGGGTCAGGCGCGGCCGCCTTGAGCGCCCGCGAGGCCGTCGGCAGGGGGGCCGCGCCGCCAGCTTCGGCCACGCACTGGGGGGTACGGTACTTTTCAGTGATCAGGAATAGGTGTGCCTTGCAAGGATCGCCGCACCTTCCCAACCCCAAGGACGAGCGACATGAGCACCCTCCCACTGACCGAGGCCATTCTGCTGGAGATCCACCAGAGCCTTGGTTGCGCCAGTGACCCCACCACCAAGAAAGAGACACCAAGAAAGAGATATTCGCCAGCGCGCAAGACAGCTTGACGGCTCACAAGGCCATGATTGAGGAGATCCTGCCTCGGCATCTTCGGTGCCCTGGATTTGGATCCGCTCGCTCTTGGCATAAGGCAATTTCACGCCGCCGTGGGCCGCAGCGTCCACCCCTCTGAAGAGTGAATCAAGATTCGGAAATGCGCGCGATTTCATAGGCGGGACAGCGCAGCCGACGCAGAGCATGTTCAACAGATCGACCAACCACTCTCCGCATAGGTCAATCAATCCCATTTTCAGCAGGCATCCATAGGCGACTTGCTGCGGCCTGGGCTGGTTTTGAATCGAAACAGCCGCTGAGATTAAAGTCGACGGCAACATCCCGCGGAAGCCGTATGTCTGCAAGGCCATCTACGCCTTTGCAGGGGCATGCGTCCTTGGTGATGAACGTTGCGCATGCGTCGTTCGGCGCATGCGCCATGCATTCTCTGCTCGACAAATGGGGAAGAATACGATGCGTCTACAGCGCGCCTGTGAGCTATTCATTGAACACTGCGGTTCCGCAATCAATCTGTCAGAACATACCATGCGGGCGTATTCGGGAGACTTGAGGCATGCCCAGGACTTCATAGGTCGAAAAGTTGAACTAGAAAGTATCAAGAAGGAGTGCTTGCGCCAATATATGGGCTACATGCGCAACGAACTGGATCTAAAGGAGAGTACGATCAAGCGAAGAGTTGCCTGTTTGAAGCTCTTCTTCAAGTGGGCCTGCCACGAGGCAATTATCGGGTCGAATCCATTTGACGCACTGAATGATCGGATCAGGCTCCCAAAGCGACTGCCAAGGACAATCGACAGCGCAGACGCTTGCAAGTTGAGAAAAATAACGGCGCTTTCAGGGCGCGACAGCAGTTACGACATCTGCTGCAAGAAAGTGGCCATCGGCCTTCTTCTGGAAACAGGCGTTAGGGTGGGTGAACTGTCAAGCATCAACATTGACGATGTCTCGCTTGCCGACAGAAGCATAAAGATACACGGAAAGGGAAATCGGCAACGCTACGTTTACTTCCTGTCGCCAGTTGTCGCTGATGCTGTTTCGGCCTTCATGGTCCGGCGCAAACGAGCCCGGCTTCGAGCCGAGAAACTGCTGGTGAGTCACGGTGGCAGCCATCTGACTCCGCCGTCAGTGAGGAGAATCCTGCGCGAGTTCGCAGAGTTGGCTGGAATTTCCCGAAAGGTCACTCCGCACATGTTGCGGCACACGTGTGCGACGCAATGGCTGGAAGGCGGCCTCGACATCCGCTACGTGCAAAAGCTACTTGGCCATCACAGCATTTCCACTACTGAAATCTATACGCATGTCTCGGATCAAAGCCTGAGAGATGCATTGCTACGTGCAAACGAAGGGCGAGGACGATAACTAGGAATTATCGAGATGAATTTTTTTGACCGCCAAGGCCGCGACATCGCAGTTTGGCTGCCCATCGTTGCCGGCCCTGTGATCGCTTTGATTGCATTCGTAGTTGGATACTGGATA